>Ga0213837_1000063_pt1 | contig 239855 bp, 256 predicted proteins | sample SWPATP12_FD_160572 | JGI IMG/M metagenome (GOLD analysis project Ga0213837, IMG submission 160572) | Coastal seawater microbial communities from Marineland, Florida, United States - SWPA TP1 #2 | ecosystem: Environmental > Aquatic > Marine > Coastal | place: USA: Florida | collected 2016-08-06
AGCCACTCCGTCAAATCATCCCGCCAACCATCCGCCATCGCCAGCCTCCACATGCTGACGATGTTGAATCATGATAAGCGACTCATGGGAATCCAGAAAATGCACTTCTGCCAAAGTAGTGCTAGGGGCGCAATCCCATCGGGCAAGGGCGCCGGGGACGAGCGGGACGGGGCCTTATCCGCGCGCGACGCTTTCCAGCAATTCGCTGGTGATGGGATAGCCTGCATCCTCCATGATGCGCAGCATCGGCGCATCGCCGCTGGTGTCGACCTGCGGCACAATGGTGCGCACCGGAATGGCGAGCGCCTGCGCACGCGCTTCTTCAAAGGAGGCGAACAGCGCGAGGCGTTCGAGATTGCGGCGGGTGGGGAAGATCAGCTGGATCTCGCCGCGGTCCGCCGCTTCGAGCGCGCCTTTGGCGCTGGTCCAGAACAGGCGGGTGTTTTCCGAATTGTCGATCGACACATCCACCGCGCCCGTGCCCAGATTGGCAAGGTAAAACCGCGTGTCATAGACCCTTGGGATACGTTCATTCTTGGGAAACCAGCGCGCAAAGGGCGTGATCTGATCAAGATCGAGCCGCCAGCCAAATGCCTCCAGCACCGGGGCAAGCGCGCCCACTTCATCGAGCATCGCGCGCGCTTCGCGGGCGCTGGCGGCGGTGATGTCACCTGCAAGCCCCAGCGCAAGGCCGGTTTCCTCCAGCGTCTCGCGCACGGCGGCGATCTGGTGGGCGGCTTCATCGCGGGCAAGCGCGGTCTCACCGCGCGCGATCATTTGGTCGGCAAGGGCAAAATCGGCTTCATCGACGCGGCCACCGGGGAACACCGCCATGCCGCCTGCAAAGGCCATGCCTTTGGAGCGCACTGTCATCAGCACTTGCGGCAAGCCGCCATCCGGGCAGTTGCGATAGATGATGATGGTGGCGGCGGGAATGCCGTTTGGGGTGGTGGTGGGAGTGTCAGTAGTGTTCATCGGGGCAGATGATGGCCGTGCGAGCGGCGCTTGCCAAGAGGAGATTGCCGGCAAAATGGCGCAGGGCTTGCAGTGTCGGGATTCTTGACAATCGCTCTCGCAGCACGGCGCACCGGACGTTCAAAAATCCCAGAAATGCGTCATTCTTTGAGTTTGGCACGAGATGTGCATAGTGTTGTGCGTCTCAATGGTCTTCAAGCGAGGCGCGATCTTCCTGGTCCTTGGATTGCGCCTCCCCTTAAACAGAAAACCGCTCCGCAGGCGAAATCTGCGGAGCGGTTTTTTGCTTTGCCGCGATGTGGCGCGCAGATCAGGAAACTTTTGCGACGCCTTGTTCGTCGAGCAGTTGCTGCAATTCGCCCGCTTCGAACATTTCCATCATGATGTCCGAGCCGCCGACAAATTCGCCTTTGACGTAAAGTTGGGGGATCGTCGGCCAGTCAGAAAAAGACTTGATGCCCTGGCGGATTTCCATGTCCTGCAGCACATCGACGCTTTCATAGGCGACCCCGCAATGATCAAGGATCGCCACCGCGCGGCTCGAAAAGCCGCATTGCGGAAACAGCGGCGTGCCTTTCATGAACAGCACCACATCGTTGCTGGTGACAAGATCGGAAATGCGGGTGTTGGTATCAGCCATGGTGATTGCGGCCTTCGTTTGCTTGCTGGTTCAAGGTTTAGGTGGGGGTGCGGGTGGTGACTTGCAAGGCGTGCAATTCGCCGCCCATGCGCCCGCCGAATGCGGCATAGACCATCTTGTGCTGCGCGACCCGGCTTTTGCCGACAAATTGCGGAGCGGTGACAGTGGCGGCCCAGTGATCGTCATCGCCTGCCAGATCAGTCAATTCCACACTTGCGCCGGGAAGGGCAGCAAGGATCGCTTCCTCGATGGCCTTGGCAGTCATCGGCATGGCGTTTACGCCTCGCCCATCAACTGTCGGCGGGCTTCGACAGTCATGTCTTCGAGCTTGGCGCGGATATCGGCTTCGGTGATGTCGGTGCCGGCCGCCGTCAGATCGCCGAGCAGTTTGCGGATCACGTCTTCATCGCCCGCTTCTTCGAAATCGGCCTGAACGACGGCCTTTTTATAGGCGTCGGTTTCCTCGGGCGTGAGGTTCATTGCGGCAGCGGCCCATTCGCCAAGCAAGCGATTGCGGCGGGCAGCAATGCGGAAGGCGGTGTCTTCGTCGAGCGCGAATTTGGCTTCTTCGGCGCGCTGACGATCCTGGAAATCGGTCATGGGGTTCCCCGTAAAATGTGATGGGTTCAAAATAGGCACTAAGGTTGCGCGCGGCAAGCACTGCTGCGCCCTCGTCACCGCATTGTCAGTCCATTGTCACCACCAGTTTGCCAACCGCCTCGCGCGCTTCGAGCTTGGCAATCGCCTCGCCTGCGCGTTCGAGCGGGAAGGTTTCGGAGACCAGCGGATCGATCTTGCCCGCCTTCATCAGGTCGAACAATTCAGCGACCTGAGCGTGGAAGGCTTGCGGATCGCGCGCCGTGAAAGCGCCCCAGAACACGCCGCAGATGTCGCAGGATTTAAGCAGGGTGAGATTAAGCGGCATCTTGGCGATCCCCGCCGGAAAACCGACCACGAGGAAACGCCCCTCCCACGCAATCGCGCGCAGGGCCGGTTCGGAATATTGCCCGCCGACAATGTCATAGACGATGTTGGCGCCGTCCGGTCCGCAGGCTGCCTTGAAAGCATTGGCGAGCGCTTTGGAGGCATCCTTGTCCATCGCCTCGCGCGGGTAGATCACGACTTCATCAGCGCCAGCCTTACGCGCGACTTCGCCCTTGGCTTCCGAAGAAACAGCAGCCACCACGCGCGCGCCGAAAGCCTTAGCCAGTTCAATCGCAGACAGCCCCACGCCGCCTGCCGCGCCGAGGATCAGCACAGTATCGCCTGCCTTGATGTGGCCGCGATCCTTGAGGCCGTGGATGGTGGTGCCATAGGTCATGAGCAGCGACGCGGCCTTTTCAAACGGCACGCCGTCTGGAACCTTGAACATCCGGCCCGCAGGCACGATAACTTTTTCGGCCAATCCCCCATTGCCGATCCCGGCCAGCACCCGGTCGCCGACGGCAAAGCCTTCAACCCCTTCGCCCACCGCTTCGATCACGCCCGAAATCTCCCCACCGGGCGAGAAGGGGCGCTGCGGCTTGAACTGATACATATCGCGGATGATGAGGCCATCGGGATAGTTGATCGCGCAGGCTTTCACCGCAACCAGCACTTCGCCCTTGGCCGGGGTGGGCGTATCGATTTCGTCAAGCGTCAGGGTTTCAGGCCCGCCGACAGCGTGCGTGCGAATGGCTTTCATCATTTCCTCTCCCGATTAGGTATTAAGTCAGGCCGCCGTGCCCTGCATCAGCCAGCCCTGCTGCTCGCCGCGCTTTGCTTCGAAAGCGCCGATGGCGGCATCGCGTTCAAGCGTGAGCGCAACCTCATCCAGCCCGTTCAGCAGGCAATGGCGGCGAAAGGCGTCGAGTTCGAAGGTGAAGCGATCCTGAAAAGGCGTCGTCACTGTCATGGTTTCAAGATCAATATCAATCGTCTCGCCTGCGCGCGCAACCTCAAGCAGACGGTCGATGGCGACTTGCGGCAAGACCACCGGCAGGATGCCGTTCTTCACCGCATTGCCTGAAAAAATGTCCGAGTATGACGGCGCGATTACCACGCGAATGCCGAGATCGAGCATCGCCCAGGCGGCGTGTTCGCGGCTGGAACCACAGCCGAAATTATCGCCCGCAATCAGGATTGGCGCGCCTTCAAAGGCGGGATCATCGAAGACATTGCCGGCTTCTGCACGGATGGTTTCAAACGCGCCTTGGCCCAATCCCTCGCGGGTGATGGTTTTCAGCCAGCGGGCAGGGATGATGATGTCGGTATCGACATTCTTGAGGCCAAGCGGAATGGCGCGCCCGGCGACGTGTTTCAGCGGCTCCACAGGTGCGCTCTCCTCAATCGGTTTCGGGTGGTTCACCCGAAGGGATGGTTGGCGGCGTTTTGCTGCCGTCCGATTTCTTCAGGAAGCGCTTGCCTGCGTAAAGCAGCGCAGCGGCGACGGCTGCCGAACCGATGGCGGCGGCGCCCATGGCGGCCTTGTTGCCGGTGGATTTCTTGGATTTATCGCTCATGCTGTTCTCATGCGCCTAGCGGTGAAGGGTTGCAAGGGTCGCGCTCAGCCCAGTGTGCGCACATCGGTAAGCCGCCCGGTAACAGCGGCGGCTGCCGCCATTGCGGGCGAGACAAGATGGGTGCGCGCGCCGGGGCCTTGCCGGCCGACGAAATTGCGGTTTGAGGTTGATGCACATCGCTCGCCCGGGGGCACCTTGTCGGGGTTCATGCCCAGACACGCCGAACAGCCCGGCTCGCGCCATTCGAATCCCGCAGCCGTGAAAATCTGATCGAGCCCTTCGGCCTCAGCCTGCCGTTTGACGAGGCCCGAACCGGGCACAACGATCGCCCAACGCACATTAGCGGCCTTTTTGCGGCCCTTAAGAACGGCGGCGGCGGCGCGTAGGTCTTCGATGCGGCTGTTGGTGCAAGAGCCGATAAAGACGTTCTCGATCGTCACTTCGCTGATCGGCGTGCCCGGAGTTAACCCCATGTAATCGAGGCTCTTTTGCGCAGCGACGCGCTTGGCTTCGTCGGCGAAATCTTCAGGGTGAGGGATGCTCCCGCCGATGGGAACGACATCCTCGGGGCTGGTTCCCCAAGTGACGCTCGGCTCAACGCTGCTGGCATCAATCGTAACGCTCTTGGCGAACACCGCGCCCTCATCGGAATGGAGCGTGCGCCAGTAGGCCACGGCTGCGTCCCAATCCGCGCCCTTGGGGGCAAGCGGGCGGCCTTTGAGGTAAGCAAAGGTCGTCTCATCCGGCGCAATCAGCCCAGCGCGCGCGCCTGCTTCAATGCTCATATTGCAGACGGTGAGACGCTCCTCGATGGTCATTGCCTCAAAGACTTCGCCCCTGTATTCAATGACATAGCCCGAACCGCCCGCAGCGCCGATCTGGCCGATGATGTGGAGGATCAGATCCTTGGCGGTCACGCCTGCGCCAAGAGTGCCGGTAACGCGCACTTCCATCGATTTCGATTGCTGAAGCAGCAGCGTTTGGGTGGCCAGCACATGCTCGACCTCGCTTGTGCCAATCCCGAACGCAAGCGCGCCGAGCCCGCCATGGCAGGCCGTGTGCGAATCGCCGCAGACGATGGTGGTGCCGGGCAGCGAAAAGCCCTGTTCCGGGCCGACGACATGGACAATGCCCTGTTCCGGGGCAGTGGCATCAATGTAGCGGATGCCGAATTCCGGCGCGTTTTTTTCCAGTGCGGCCAATTGGCTGGCGCTTTCGCTATCTGCAATCGGCAGACGCTTGCCATCGGCGCCGACGCGCGGTGTGGTGGGCAGATTGTGATCGGGTACGGCCAGAGTCAATTCCGGGCGGCGTACTCTGCGGCCAGAAATCCTCAGCGCTTCAAAGGCTTGCGGGCTTGTCACCTCATGGACAAGGTGGCGATCAATATAGATCAGCGCCGTGCCATCATCCCGTTGCTCAACCAGATGAGCATCCCAGATCTTTTCGTAAAGCGTGCGCGGACGAGATGCCATGGTGGTTCGCTTCCTTTCGCGATGCGCCTTAGCGAGGAACCGGGCCGCGTTGCAAGAATATCGGCGCTGGTCCCGGATTGGTCATGGAAAATCCACACAATCTGGGCTAATTTACAAATATGTCAGTGAACCCTCCCGCCGCCCACCCCGCCATTTTTGATCATCCGATCACGGTCGAGCCGGCCGACATCGATTTTATGGGCCATGTCAACAACGCGCGCTACCTTGGCTGGGTGCAGGATGCGGTGCTGGCGCACTGGAACAAGTTGGCCCCGGCAGAGGATGTGGCCAGCAAGGCGTGGGTCGCCTTGAAGCACGAGATTACCTATCGAAAGCCCGCTTTCCTTGAAGATGATGTGATCGCGCAGACCATGCTTGAAAGCTTCAACGGCGCGCGCGCTTTCTATCACACTGTCATCAAGCGCGGCGAAGACGTTTTGGCCGAAGTCAAATCAAGCTGGTGCTGCATTGATGCCGAAACCCTGCGACCGGCGCGCATTGGCGAACACTTGCGCGAATTTTTCTTTCCCGAAGGCAATTGACGCTCTGTTTGATCGAGTTTGCACATTGTTGCTGTGCGCCAAAACCAAAGCGCGCATTGCGGGTTTGGTTGATAAGCGTATAGGCAACCTTGTGACAATGCTGCGCGTATATGCCTGACATGGAACAAACCCTTACCCTTCCGGCGCGCACCGCCCAGGGCGTGATCGGCATCGCCCTTGCGACGCTGATCGCCGGGACGTGGCTGGCGATCCACGTCTGGGGAATGTTCATGTTTCGGCTGGATTGGCACAATTGGCCGCTCGCGCTGATGCTGGCTGCGGTGCAATGCTGGCTGTCGGTGGGCGTTTTCATCGTGTGTCACGATGCCATGCATGGCAGTCTTGCTCCGGGCCATCCGCGGATCAATTCTGCAATCGGCGCGGTGCTGCTGTTTTTGTATGCCGGCTTTGCATGGCGGCAGCTGCGCAGCGCGCATTTTGCCCACCACAAGCTTGCCGGAAGGCCGGGCGATCCGGATTTTGATGAACACCATCCGGATGATTTCTGGCGGTGGTATGGCACCTTTTTCCGGCGCTATTTCGGCTGGCGCTCGATCCTGTTTGTCCACACGGTGGTGGGAATTTACTGGCTGGTGCTGGATGTGCCGATGGCGCAGATCGTGCTGCTCTATGGTCTCCCCGCGCTCGGCTCCTCGCTGCAATTGTTCTATTTTGGAACTTTTCGCCCGCACCGCCATTTGCGGGCAGAGGAACAGAACACCGCGCAGGCAAGTTTCTTCACCGATAGCCACAACACACGCAGCGAGGATTTCGGCACTTTGGCCAGCCTCGCTTCGTGCTTTCATTTTGGTTATCATCTCGAACATCACCGCCGCCCCGATGTGCCCTGGTGGGCCCTGCCAAGAGCGCACCGCGCAGGCGTCGGCGGCAAGACATCAAAGGCCATGGAGGTGGCCGCATGACCTGGTTGGAAGCAATCCTTACAGTGCTCGCCGCTTTGATCGGCATGGAATTGTTCGCATGGTATGCGCATAAATATATCATGCACGGCTGGGGCTGGGGCTGGCACCGCGACCATCACGAGCCGCATGATAATGTGCTGGAAAAGAACGATCTGTTTGCGGTTGTCTTCGGCACGATCAACGCTGCGATGTATATTTTCGGTTCGCTCTACTGGGACTGGATGTGGTGGGTGGCGGTTGGCATCACGCTCTACGGCCTCATCTACACGCTGGTGCATGATGGACTGGTGCATCAGCGCTATTGGAAATGGGTTCCGAGAAAAGGCTATGCCAAGCGTCTGGTGCAGGCGCACAAGCTGCATCATGCGACCATCGGCAAGGAAGGCGGGGTAAGCTTCGGTTTTGTCTTCGCGCGCGATCCGGCCAAGCTGAAAGCGGAATTGAAGGCGCAGAAAGAGGCAGGCCTTGCTGTGGTGCGCGATTCTGTCGGCGCGGGCGGTGACGGGTTCGAGACTGTCGGTCGCAACCTTTAGGCTGCTTAATCAGTTAGGCCGATACACAAGCCGGTAATCAGCTGGGCACTCCAACGGCCACCTGCATCAAGGCAGGCATCGCGGGCGATTTGCGTGGAAGCCCAGAGACCGCCCGCAAACGCTGCCACAACGCCTGTTGCCACAACGCCTGTTGCGATGATTGCCCGGCGCGTGGCCTAGGCTGCGGCGATCCGGCCCGCGTGTTCTTTCACCAGCGCGATCATATTGGGCACGCCCTGAGTGCGGTTGCTCGACAGCTGGTTTTTAAGATCAAACGGGGCAAGCGCGCCCATCACGTCCATTGTCGCCACTTCGGCGGCGGGCTTGTCCTGCACCGCGGCGATGACTAGCGCGACAATCCCCTTGGTGATGGCAGCGTTGCTGTCGGCAAGGAAGTGGAGTGCATCGCCTTGCGCGCCCGCCGGGTAAACCCACACCGCCGCCGAACAGCCGCGCACCAAAGTCGCGTCGGTTTTGAGCGCATCAGGCATGGGTTCAAGTTCGCGGCCAAGCTCGATCAACAGGCCATAGCGTTCATCGCCTTCGAGGAATTCATATTCCTCAAGAATATCGGAAAGAGTGCGCATGGCCGCTCACTTAGGAAGCGAAGCCGCGTGAGGGAAGGGGCAATCGCGCCTTTCAGCCCATCAATCCGCCGGGCCGCGTAAAAGCGTGCCAGATCACATAGAACCAGCCGAAAAAGCCGTGCAAGATCGCCCACAGGATCGATTGGTGGAGGCTCCACGAAATCGCCACGGCAATCGCGCTGCCAAGCCCGATGCCCGCCTGCGTTGCGGTGTCACGCGCGCCGCTCACAATTCCACCCCGCTGGCGATGGCTTCCAGCTTGCGGATGCGTTCCTTGAGATCAGCCAGTTCGATGCGGGCCGCGCCCACACCCGAATTCTCGTCCGGCTGGATGCGCCTCGTTTGCCCAAGCTCCTGCTGCTTCAGCTCAAGCCAGCCTTGCCACGCCTTCAGAAGGGTTCCTGCAATGATGCAAAGACCGATCAACAGAGCGCCTGCGACAATCACCAGAGGTTCGATCATTTGGCCTGATCCTCCTGTTTGCTGGGCGCCGTATCGAGCAGCCGCAGCGCTTCGATTTCGGCAGCGATGCGCGCGCGTTCGCGGGCATCGGTGCTGTTGTTGTCAGTGGCTATGCGTTCGAGCACCCTCACGCGCTCGCGCAAGTCTTCGAGTTCTCGGCGCGCGGTCTCAAGCTCGGCCGCGCTTCGCCCATCTTCGCGCGGGGCAAACACAGGGTTGCCGTCTTCATCGCGGGTGACGCCCAATTCGCGGTCGTGACGGCGGGTGTAAACCTGAACCACGGCCCAGATGGCGACGATGATGACGGCTGCGGTCCAGAAAGTCATTACGCTGCACCCTTGTCCTGAAGGTTGGCCAGCGCCCTATCCCGAAGCGCGTCGATTTCCGCGCCGAGGTGATAGCCGCCATCGGTGACGATCCGCTCGACATTGGCCATGCGGTCTTTCAGACTCCCAAGTTCCGCGCGCAGTTCGGCGTTTTCCTGGGTGAGCAGGGTGACACGCTGGGCGTTCTGCGCATCCGATCCGGGCTTCAGCGACTGGCCCCACATGCCTTCGAGCGGATAGCCGTTCTTGATCTTCATGCGAGTGGTCTGGAATGAGGCAAGGATGCCCATCGCGCCAAGCACGAAGCCACCGGCAACAATCCAGCCGAGATAAGGGAGAAAATCGGCGGCCGACATCACACGCGCTCCTTGTTCTCAAGGCCGAGCGGCACGCCTGCGCCTTCCTGATCAACGCGGCGAGTATCGCGCAGCGCCTCGATCTGGGTTGCGATGTCATAACCGCGATCGGTGACGATGCGTTCGAGCACTTGCACGCGGTCTTCCAGCCGCTGGATGTGGGCAGCGTATTGCGCTGCCTTTTCCGCGGTTTGCTGGGCGGCTGCGGTGATTTGCATCTTGGCGATCTTTTGCTGATGCGATGTCCAGATCGCGACGATCGGGATCATCATGCCGATGATCGGGATAAGAATTCCAGGATTGAATGACATGGGTCTGCCCCCCTTGCTGTGGATGTGCGACCTTCAGCGCAGCCGCTCGATCTCGGCGGTGAGGCGCGGGTTGCTGGAAACATAGTGACTTTCCACCGCGGCCAGCCGCCGATCAATGTCGCGGAACTGTGCGCGGATTTCGCGTGCCGTGCGCTTGGGGCTTTGCCTTACGCCTTGCCAGTATTTCTGCTCGCTTTCGTCGCGATACAGGTAGGGCGGCTTCTTGTTCAGCAGAAACCCGGCGACGAAATAGGCAAGAATTGTCGTTCCGCTCAGCATGAAAATCGAGAGGAACGCCGCCATCCGCACCCAGAACACATCGATCCCGGTGTAGTCGGCAATCCCGGCGCACACGCCCATGATTTTGCCATTGTGCTTGTCGCGGTAAAGCGTGGTGCGGGGGCTGTTCATGCTCTCGTTCCCTTCTTTTCGGCCATCAGCTGTTCAAGCTCGCGCAGCTGATCATTGTCCTCAGCGTGTTCGGCCATCAGACGGCGGGCGGGTGTAAAGCCCGGGTCATCATTCGCCACCAGCCGTTCAACAGTTTCCATCCGCTGATCGAGCCGCTTGGCAAGGTTGTAGAGTTCCTCCAGCAACACCTCGTCATCGGTGGTGATGGTGGCGGCGGTCTTCCACTTGGTAACATAGTGGAGGATCACCCAGGGCAGGCCGATGAAAATGGCCGCGACGACAAAGATGACTTCAAAATCCATGGCCTATTCCCCCTTGTCATGATCGCTCTTGCCGAGCGCCTTTTTCATCGCTGCCAGTTCGTCGTCGATGGCATCGGCGCCTTCCAATGCGGCGATTTCATCGGCAAGGCTCGGTGTATTGCCTTCCGCAATCCGCAGCGCATCGGCACGGCCTTCGGCATAATCGACCCGGCGTTCGAGCTGGTCGAAGCGGGCAAGCGCCTCGTCGGTGCGTTCAGTGCTCAAAAGCGTGCGCAGCTTGACGCGGTTCTCCGCGCTTTCGAGACGGGCCGCGATGGCGGTCTGGCGGCTGCGGGCCTCGCGCAGGCGGTGCTGCAGCTTGGCGATGTCATCCTCGTAAGCGCGCAAGGCATCATCGAGCACGGCAATTTCTGCCTTGAGCTGATCGGCCATGTCAGCGGCCTTCTTCTTTTCCACGAGCGCCGCGCGGGCGAGATCCTCGCGGTCTTTGGATAGCGCCAGCTGCGCTTTTTCCGCCCAATCGGCCTGCAGGCGGTCAAGTTTGACACAGTGGCGGTGCATCTCCTTCTGATCGGCAATCGTGCGCGCAGCGCTAGCGCGGACTTCAACGAGCGTTTCCTCCATTTCGAGGATAATCATGCGGATCATCTTGGCCGGATCATCGGCCTTATCCAGCATGTCGTTGAAATTGGCAGCGATGATATCGCGGGTGCGGCTGAAAATGCCCATGAAGGCTACTCCATCAAGAAAGGATGCGGCGCGTTCGCCAGCGGTTATACGCTCACGATTTTGCGTCGGAGTGGGGCTGCGGCGCAAGGCCTCAATTTCCTCATCCAGACGCGAGGCGCGGGCCTTTGCGGGGTGTGCCGGAGCGTCGCTGGCGGTTTCAGGACGCAGGGGACGAACGTCCTTGTCGCCAGCCGGGGGTGCGGGGGACTTGCGCTCCGGCCCTAAGGGATCAGGCTTGCTCATGCGATTTCCAGCGAGATAGCGGTGCCGATCAGCGCATGGCCTGAACCGCCGGCTCCGTTGCTGGCCGTGGTGGGAATGATCTGCGAGGTGAGCGCAATCATCAGCACCATCGCGGCAATGCTGGCGAGCGCGGCATGGCCGAGTTTGGATTGCCAGAAGCCCTGAGCAGTGTTGTTGCGGTTCAGCATGGTGGGTCTCCCCGGTTGAAACTTGGTTACGTGAAGGTGTTTTGCAACCGGCGTGCCAAACTCGAAAAATGGCGCAATTCCGTCGTTTTTCTATGCTTGCGCGGGCGGTGATATGGTGTCTATTGCCAATGCTTGGCGAAATTCACTATAGCTTGGCCTGTGAAGCGCGAGAGTCACTTTATCGGCCAGTCGGGGGCCTTTCTGGACGCCGTCGAGCGCGCCAGCCGTGCTGCGCCGATGAGCCGGCCGGTGCTGGTGATTGGTGAACGCGGCACGGGCAAGGAATTGATTGCCGAACGCCTCCACCACCTCTCCAGCCGCTGGGATGAACCGCTTGTCACGATGAATTGCGCGGCCTTGCCGGAAACCCTCATCGAGGCGGAGCTCTTTGGCCACGAGGCTGGCGCCTTCACGGGTGCTACAAAAGCGCGCGCGGGCCGGTTTGAAGAAGCGGACAAGGGCACGCTGTTCCTTGATGAATTGGGCACGCTGTCGATGGGCGCGCAGGAACGCTTGCTGCGCGCGGTCGAATATGGCGAGGTGACCCGCATCGGAGCCTCGCGCCCGTTCCGTGTGGATGTGCGCATTGTCGCTGCCACCAATGATGATCTGCCCAAGCTTGCCGCCAAGGGGGAATTTCGCGCCGATCTGCTCGATCGGCTCAGTTTCGAGGTGATTACGCTGCCGCCGCTGCGTGTGCGTGAAGGCGACATTGGCGTTCTGGCCGAACATTTCGGGCGGCGCATGGCGGCAGAACTGGGCTGGGATGGCTGGCCCGGCTTTGCGCCTCACGTTATGGCGAGCCTTGAGGATTACGCCTGGCCCGGCAATGTCCGCGAATTGCGCAACGTGATCGAACGCGCGGTCTATCGCTGGGATGATTGGGGCCAGCCGATTGCCCATGTCCAGTTCGATCCGTTCGACAGCCCGTGGCGCCCGCGTGAGCCTGAACATCGCCGTTCTGCTGCCGCCGCACCTGCGCCTTCAGGTTCCACCCCACCATCAAACCTCGGGCACACTGGCGATCTGGATGCGATCACCGATCTGCGCGCAGCCGTCGATAGTCACGAACGCGCCATTTTGGTGCATGCGCTGGGGCGGCATCGCTGGAACCAGCGGCAAACCGCGCGTGCCCTTGGGCTGACCTATGATCAATTGCGGCATGCGATCCGCAAGCACGCGATACTCGAAGGGCAGGATGAGACTTGAGACACAGCCGGCGCAGTAGTTTGTGAACCCCGCGCGAAGCACGCTATGCAAACCTAACGATATTCTAAGATTTGCCTGATAGCCCACTTCCAGGAGGTCTTTGAGGTGAGCCAGCGTCGTACCTGCGCGGTGCTGGGCGCGGACCGGACCATGGTGCGTTACGTCAGTCGTCGCTCTGACGATGCGAAGGCGTGCGAGCGCATCAGGGAACTGGCGAGCCAGCGTCGTCGGTTCGGCTACCGGCGGCTGCACTTGCTGCTGTGGCGGTAGGGATGGGCAATGAACCACAAGAAGTTCCGGCGGTTCTATAGCGAGGAACGGCTGCAGGTGCGCCGTCGTGGTGGTCGCAAGCGGGCGTTGGGCAAGAGGGCACCGATGACGGTCTCACAGGGACTTAACCAGCGCTGGAGCCTCAACTTCCTATCCGATGCCTTCGCCTGTGGCAGGCGGTTCCGGATCTTCGCCGTGGTCGATGATTACAGTCGGGAGTGTGTTAGCCTTATTGCCGACACGTCGATCTCCGGCGCGCGGGTAGGACGCGAACTCGATGTAGCGGTCTTCGAGCGGATGGCGCGGCTCCATAACATCGTCAGTGACAACGGCACCGAACTGACGAGCATGGCGATCTTGCGTTGGTCGAAGGAGCGCAATGTCGAGTGGCGCTACATCGCGCCGGGCAAGCCCTATCAGAACGGGTTCATCGAGAGCTTCAATGCGCGTCTGCGCGACGAGTTCTTGAACGAGACGATCTTCACCAGCCTCGCCCATGCCCGCCAAGAGCTGGAAGCCTGGCGGCACGACTACAACCACTTCCGGCCCCACTCGAGCCTCGGGAACGGAACCCCGGCCGAGATCGGGTGCGGATCGAGCGGCAAACCGTATTGGGGGCAAGCCCGCCGCGCCTGAAAGCAGCGGGTTGGAAAAAAGAAGCCCGAGTCCGCCGCAGCCGACCTTGCCTGCCATCAGGCAGGAGATCCTGATCCAGCTCAGCCAGCCTCCGTCGACTACATACCCTCAATGCAGTAGAACACGGCGATGTATAATCCGCAAAAATCTGCCAAAGTAGTGCTAGAATTCGAAGAACCGCTGACCGATGCTCAGGTGATTGAGATCCGTCATTATCACGAGAATTTCGAGGAGCGTGAGCGCCGTGCTCTGGTTGAGACCGCCCGCAAGTGGGTCAATGGTGATATTGACGACGACCGAGCAATCTAGGCGTGTAGTTTACCCGGCACTGCTAAGGTGCCGCGCGGTGCGTGACTGACCCTCGTAGTTATCCCTATTGAACCTGCGCGGCTTGTTTCAGCATTTTGCCCCATAGGCGGGGTATCATGCGACCGGTTCCCGCTTCGTCTTTGCCCACTTTTGCTGACATGCTTGGTCGCCGTGGAGCGGCTCGGCTGCGTCTTGTGGTTCCGGCCAAACTTATCAGCGTCTATGAAACGCAAAATTGCATGTTGCTCGATATTTCGCAGACTGGCGCGCGGCTTGAGCTGGAGCGCCCGCTGGGCGTGAACGCCAGCGGTTATCTGCGCGTCGGCCCGATTGAAGTGTTCGCGACAGCGGTGCGCTTACGAATGGGCGAGGAAACTGGCGGCGTTAACGGGCTGGAATTTGATATCAAACTGACCAAGCCGCAGGTGTTGGCCGTGCGCGCCTATGCGGAAAATTACGAGATGGCCGAAAGGCGCGCATTCCTGATGCATGCGCGCGACTGGGTCATGGGGGGCGCGTGATGCGCTTTGCCCTTGCCAAAAGGCATGACTTGACCTAACAGCGCACCTATCCCGACATTGTCGTGACAAGGTTTGGATGCTGGCGCCGCGAGGGGCCGGCACGATTGGCCTTTTGCGGCATGGCCGGGGCCTGTGTTTTGTTTGTGGAGCCAACTTGGCCGATATTGCGCGCCTGACCCGTTTGATCGAACCCGAAGCTGCCGCTTTGGGTTTCGAACTCGTGCGCGTGGCAATGATGCCGTCTGAGGCGGGGGATGGAGCGCAATCGCTCCAGATCATGGCGGAAGATCCGGCAACCGGGCAACTGGTGCTTGATCAATGCGCTGCACTGTCGCGCCGGGTTTCGGATGCCATTGATGCTGCCGAGGAAGCAGGCGAAGTCCTGATCGAGGAGGCCTATCATCTGGAGGTGTCCTCGCCCGGGATTGACCGGCCGCTGACGAGGCCGAAGGATTTTGCCAATTGGGCAGGTTTCGACGCGCGCATTGTCATGGAAAAAGGCTACGCTGGCCAGCGCGTCAACAAGGGCGTGCTTGGCGGGCTTGAGGGTGATTTTGTTCTGATCACCGAGGCCAAGGCCGGGGCGGTCAAGCTGCCTCTGGCTGAAATCCATTCCGCGCGGCTGGTGCTCACCGATGCACTGATCGCTGCGACCCGCCCGCTTGATACCAGCGGCGCTGAAGAATTGCTTGAAGACAACACCACTCACGACGAAGAAGAAAAGGCAGACGACTGATGGCCAGTGCCATTTCCGCCAACAAGGCAGAACTGCTCGCGATCGCCAACGCGGTTGCTTCGGAAAAGATGATCGACAAGGCGATCGTCATCGAGGCGATGGAAGAGGCGATTCAGAAGAGCGCGCGCAACCGCTATGGCGCCGAAAACGACATTCGCGCCAAGCTTGATCCGCTGACCGGCGATCTGACGCTGTGGCGCGTGGTCGAAGTGGTTGAGGTTGTGGAAGACTACTTCAAGCAGGTTGATCTGAAGCAGGCCGAAAAGTTGCAGGCTGGCGCCAAGATTGGCGATTTCATCGTCGATCCGCTGCCTCCGGTCGATTTGGGCCGCATCGATGCGCAGTCGGCCAAGCAGGTGATCTTCCAGAAGGTCCGCGATGCTGAGCGCGAACGCCAGTTTGAAGAATTCAAGGATCGTCAGGGCGAAGTCATCACCGGCGTGATCAAGTCGGTCGAATTTGGCCATGTGATCGTCAACCTCGGCCGCGCCGAAGGCGTGATCCGCCGCGATCAGCAGATCCCGCGCGAGGCTGCCCGCGTGGGCGAGCGCGTGCGTGCGCTCATCACCAAGGTCGAACGCAACAATCGCGGCCCGCAGATTTTCCTCAGCCGCGCGCATCCCGAATTCATGAAAAAGCTGTTCGCGCAGGAAGTGCCCGAAATCTACGATGGCATCATCGAGATCAAGGCCGCCGCCCGTGATCCCGGCAGCCGCGCCAAGATCGGCGTGATCAGCCGCGATTCGAGCATTGACCCCGTCGGCGCCTGCGTCGGCATGAAGGGCAGCCGCGTGCAGGCGGTGGTGCAGGAACTGCAGGGCGAGAAGATCGATATCATCCCGTGGAGCGAGGACACTGCGACTTTCGTCGTGAACGCGCTTCAGCCGGCGACTGTTGCCCGCGTGGTGCTTGATGAAGAAGATGGCCGCATCGAAGTGGTCGTCCCTGACGATCAGCTCAGCCTTGCGATTGGCCGCCGCGGCCAGAACGTGCGGTTGGCCAGCCAGCTCACCGGCCACCAGATCGACATCATGACCGAGGAAGAGGCTTCCGAGAAACGCTCCAAGGAATTTGCCGAGCGTTCCAAGATGTTCGAGGAAGAACTCGACGTTGACGAAACCCTCTCGCAGCTGCTGGTCGCTGAAGGCTTCGCCGAGCTCGAAGAAGTCGCCTATGTCGATCTGGCCGAACTCGCCAGCATCGAAGGCTTTGATGAAGAACTCGCCGAAGAACTCCAGAGCCGCGCTTTGGAAGCGCTTGAGCGTCAGGAAGAAGGCCACCGCCAGGTGCGCCGCGAATTGGGCGTCGAAGATGCGCTTGCGGACATCCCGCACCTCACCGAAGCCATGCTGGTGACGCTGGGCAAGGCGGGGATCAAGACGCTGGATGATCTGGCGGATCTCGCCACCGACGAACTGATCGCCAAGAAGCGTGAAGCGCCGCGTCGCCGGAACAATGCTGACGGCCCGCCGCAGCGTCGTCCGCAGCGCGAAACCGACAAGGGCGGTGTGCTGGGCGAATATGGCCTTTCCGAAGAGCAGGGCAACGAGATCATCATGGCTGCCCGCGCGCATTGGTTCGAAGACGAGGACGCTGCGGCGCCGACTGAGGAGGCCGCCCATGCGGACTCCACCCAATGAGCGCCTGACGCCCGACATCACTGAACAGGCGAACTCCCGCACCCGCGGGAGCGAGCGGCGCTGTGTGCTCACCGGCGACACCGGCGAGCGCGGTGCGCTGCTGCGCCTTGCGATTTCGCCCGATGGTCTGGTGCTGCCCGATGCAGGGGCCAAGGCACCGGGGCGGGGCGCGTGGGTTGGCGTGGGCCGCGCGGCGCTTGAAGCAGCCGTTGCCGATGGCAGCTTGAAGCGGGCTTTGCTGCGTTCGTTCAAGGGCGCAAAGCTGACCATTCCCGATGATCTGGCGGCCATGGCCGAAGCGGCGCTCACGCGCAACTTTACCGAGAGGCTGGGGCTGGAACTGCGTTCAGGCCAGATCGTGCTGGGCTCTGCCCGGATCGCCGAACAGGCGCGCAGCGGGCGCGTTGCCCTGCTGCTCCATGCCAGCGACAGCAGCGAGGATGGCAGGCGCAAGCTCGATCAGGCGTGGCGTGTGGGCAGCGATGCCGAAGGCTCGGGCCTGACGGGTGTGACCTTGCCTCTGGACCGGGCGGCGCTGTCTGTGGCATTGGGCCGCGACAATGTTGTCCACCTTGGCGTTGCCGGGCATGCGGGCGACCAGCGGGCCGCAGGGCGAGTGCGTGATGCGCTCGCGCGGCTGATCGCGTTTGCGAAAGATGATGACCGGGATACGCCCGGCGAGGTGGGGGCGCAGCTGAGCGCCCCTGATATGATGTGAATTTGGATCGAAGGACGTAATTGCAGTAATGAGCGACGACGAAAACCAGCGCACCCGCAAGCCTCTTGGCCTCAAGCGGTCGGTCGATGCGGGCGAGGTCAAGCAGACCTTCAGCCATGGCCGCACCAACAAGGTCGTGGTCGAGGTGAAGCGCCGCCGCGTGCTCGGCAAGCCGGGCAGCGAGGCCGCCGCTCCGCCGCCGCCCCCGCCGCCGCCGCCTGCGTCGCCGCCGCCCGCGCCGGCGCGTCCTGCTGCGCCTGCCAAGCGTGCCGCTCCGGCGGGCGAAACCCCGCAAGAACGCGTGAAGCGCCTTCAGCTGGAGGCCGAGGAAGAGCGCCTGCGGCTGGCCGAAGAAGCGCGCAAGCGCGAGGAAGCCGAAGCGCGCGCCCGCGAGGAAGAGGAACGCCGCCGCGCTGAGGAAAAGCGCGCCGAGGAAGAAGCCGCGCGCGCTCGCGAAGCTGCTGCGCCTGCTCCGGCAGAACCGGCTGAGCCTGAAGCTACCGCTCCTGCGGAACCAGCGCCTGAGGCCCCGGCTGAAGCGCCCGCCGCTGCTCCCAAGGGCGACACCGCGCCCTCACCGCGCCGCTTTACTCCGGTTGAGCGCCCTGAGCCCAAGAAGCCCGAGGTCAAGAAAAAGAAGGAAGAAAAGCGCGCCGCTCCCAGCGACGAAGGCAAGGACAACCGCCGTTCAGGCAAGCTGACTGTCACCCGCGCGCTCAACGAGGACGAAGGCCGCCGTGCGCGCAGCCTTGCGGCCTTGAAGCGTGCGCGTGAAAAGGAACGCCGCGGACAGGGCGGGCCTTCGAAGCCGCGTGAAAAGCAGGTGCGCGATGTGGTCGTGCCCGAGGCGATCACTGTCAGCGAACTGGCCAACCGCATGGCCGAAAAGGGCGCCGATCTGGTGAAGGCCCTGTTCAACATGGGCATGATGGTCACCGTCAATCAGACGATCGATCAGGACACCGCCGAACTGCTGGTTGAGGAATTTGGCCACAACATCACGCGGGTGTCGGCCAGCGACGTCGATATCGACACCAGCACTGATGAAGACCCCATCGAGACGCAACGCCCGCGTCCGCCGGTGGTCACCATCATGGGCCATGTCGATCACGGCAAGACCAGCTTGCTCGATGCTCTGCGCGGCACGGATGTGGTGAAGGGCGAGGCCGGCGGCATCACCCAGCACATCGGCGCCTATCAGATCACCGCAAAACTGCCCTCTGGGGACAAGCAGAAGATCACCTTCCTTGATACCCCCGGCCACGCCGCTTTCACCGAAATGCGGATGCGCGGGGCCAATGTCACCGATATCGTGATCCTTGCGGTGGCCGGCGATGATGGATTGATGCCGCAGACGATTGAAGCCATCAATCACACCAAGGCTGCAGGCGTGCCGATGATCGTGGCGATCACCAAATCGGACAAGCCCGAATACAATCCGCAAAAGATCCGCGAGCGTCTGCTTGAACACGAAGTCATCGTTGAGGCGATGAGCGGGGATGTGCAGGATGTGGAATTGTCGGCCAAGACCGGCGACGGGCTCGACAAGCTGCTCGAAGCGATTGCGCTGCAGGCTGAATTGCTGGAGCTCAAGGCTCGCCCCGATCGCGATGCTGAGGCCAAGGTGATCGAAGCCCAGCTTGATAAGGGCCGCGGCCCGGTCGCAACCGTGCTGGTTACACGCGGCACGCTGAAGCGGGGCGACAATTTCGTGGTCGGCACGCAGTCGGGCCGTGTTCGCGCGATTGTCGATGACAAGGGCCAGCAGCTGAAGGAAGCAGGCCCCTCGATGCCGGTCGAAGTGCTTGGCCTTGGCGGCGTGCCGTCTGCGGGCGACACGCTCACCGTGGTCGAGAACGAACAGCGCGCGCGTGAAGTCGCCAAATATCGTCAGGAACAGGCGAACGAAAAGCGCACCACGCTGGCTCCCACCAACTTCGACACGATGTTCAACAACCTCGCATCCAACGTCATCGAATATCCGGTGGTGGTGAAGGCCGATGTGCAAGGCAGCGTCGAGGCGATCGTCAATGCGCTCCACGCCATTTCGAATGATGAGATCAAGGTCCGCGTGCTTAATGCAGGCGTGGGTGCGATCACTGAAAGCGATGTGATGCTGGCGGCAGGTTCCAAGGCTCCGATCATCGGCTTCAACGTGCGTCCCAATGCCAAGGCGCGCGATCTGGTGAAGCGCGATGGGGTGCGGATGATGTATTATGATGTCATCTACCACCTCACCGATGCGGTCGCCAAGGAAATGGCGGGCGAGCTTGGGCCAGAGCGGATCGAAACCGTGGTTGGCCGCGCGGAAGTCAAGCAGGTCTTCCCCGCTGGCAAGCGCGACAAGGCCGCTGGTCTGCTCGTGCTCGAAGGGGCGATCCGGAAAGGGCTGTTTGCGCGTCTTACCCGTCAGGACGTTATCGTCTCGGCGACCAAGATTGCCTCGCTGCGCCGGTTCAAGGACGATGTCGACGAAGTGCGCGCTGGCCTCGAATGCGGCGTGGTGCTCGAAGACACCAACGACATCAAGCCGGGCGACAACCTCGAAGTCTTCTCGGTTGAGGAGCGTGAGCGGACGCTGTGAGCGAGGCTGGATTTTTTCCCGAAGATGCCGGGCAGTCGCCGCACACGGCGCTGCTCGGCAGCGAGTTTGTCGGCTGGGACGAAGCTTCCCAGACGGCCACGATGCGCTTTACTGTCAAGCGCGAGATGACCACCTGGCGCGGCGGCGTGCAGGGGGGGCTGGTTGCAGGCTATCTCGATGATGTGATGGGCTATGCCTATGTCGCCTCCACTGGTGGTGAGGCGGCGCCGCTCAATCTCGATATTTCCATGAGCCTCATTCGCCTTATCCCCGCAGGCGCAGTCATTATCGGCAAAGGCCGTGTGGTGAAGGCGGGACGGCGCGTGGTGTTTCTTGAAGGCGAATTGCTGGGCGAGGACGGCACGCTTTATGCGCGCTCCACCTCCACCGCGATCCCCACACCGCGCCCCACACCCAGCAACACAGGCATGGCGTGATGGCCAAGCGCGAGACCCACACCGCCGAACAGCAATCGGTGCGCGTCCTCAAGGTGGGCGAGCGGGTGCGGCATATCCTGTCCGAATTGCTGGCGCGCGGCGAAGTGCATGATGACGTGGTGAGCGCCGCGCATATTTCCGTCACCGAGGTGCGCATGACGCCCGATCTGCGCAACGCAACCGCCTACATCAAACCCTTGATGGGCGCAGGCGAGGATGAGGTTGTTCACGCCCTGCGGCAGAACACCGCGTTTCTGCAGCGCGAGGTTGCGCAGCGTCTGGGCCTCAAATTCGCGCCCAAGCTGAAATTTCGCAAGGATGAAAGCTTTGCCGAGGCGGACCGGATCGAAGCCCTGCTGCGCGATCCCAAAGTGGCCAGAGACCTTTCCGACGACCCGGATGAGGGCGCGCGCGAAGAAATTTAGCGCGGCACCATGCGCGCTTTCAGCGTAATATCTACCTTGCTGCCGACAATCATCGGATAGGCTTTCATCCCGTAATCGCGCCGGTCGATCGTGGTGCTGCCGGTGAAGCGGATCGGCTTTCCGGGGCTTGTCACGGGATCTTCTTCGAACGTGACTTCAAGCACTTGCGGACGGGTGATGCCGCGCGCTGTCAACTCCCCTTCGACCTTGCCCTGTGTGGGGCTGGTGAGTTTCAGGGACCGACCGACAAATCGCACTGTGGGATAATTTTCCACATCAAAGAACTTCTCGCCGCGCAGCCTTTCAAGCGTGACGCGGTCGGGCGCTTCGAGGGCGGTGGCATCGAAGGTTACATCGATCACCGCGCGTTCGGGCGCGCCGGGGGTGATGCTGACTGTTCCTGCCATCTTGGGAAAGCGTGCGGTTTTGCTTGCAAGGCCGAGGAAAGGAACCTTGGCGGCCACCTCGCTGGCGCGCGCATCGAGCGTGTAGCGCATTGGCGAGGCGGCTGTGTTGCCGAGCGCAAACAGCGCCAGCACAAGCAGCAACAAGGTGCGAGCAAGGGTCTGAAACAAGGGCATCACATCAATACTACGCACGATATGCGTAAAAGGTTCACCGCACGCCTCGCCGTGCGCCCCGCAAGCGGCTAGGGAATCGCACATGGCCAAGCTCTATTTCTACTACGCCAGCATGAACGCGGGCAAATCCTCCAGCCTGTTGCAGGCCGATTTCAACTATCGTGAAAGGGGCATGCGCACGATGGTGTGGACGGCCGCGCTCGATACGCGCTCGTCAGGCATGGTGCAAAGCCGCATCGGGTTGGAGGCAGGCGCGCATCTCTATACGCCGCAAACCGATCTGTGGGCCGATGTGATGGCAGAGCACCTCACCGCGCCGCTCGATTGCGTGCTGGTGGACGAGGCGCAGTTCCTGATGCCTCAACAGGTGTGGCAATTAGCGCGGCTGGCGGATGAAGGCGGCATCCCGGTGCTGTGCTATGGCCTGCGCACCGATTTTCAGGGTGAGTTGTTCCCCGGCTCAGCGGTGCTTTTGGGGATTGCCGATGCGCTCGTGGAATTGAAGGCCGTGTGCCATTGCGGGCGCAAGGCAACGATGAACCTGCGGGTGGACGAGGCGGGCAAGCCGGTCAGGCAGGGCGAGCAGACCGAAATCGGCGGCAATGATCGCTATGTTGCGCTGTGCCGCAAGCATTTCAGCGCAGCGCTTAGCCAATGAAAAGCGCGTTGCTGCGCTCTGGCTTTATCGCCTCGCGCTCCCTATCTCCACGCGCATGAGCGAAACCCTGAACCTTGCCCTGGTGCTGATCCCTGCGCTGGTGTTTGCCATTGTCTTTCACGAAGTCGCGCATGGCTATGCCGCAAAGCTGCTGGGCGATCCCACCGCGAGCGAGCGCGGGCGGTTGACGCTGAACCCGATTGCTCATGTGGACCCTGTGGGGACGCTGGTGGTCCCCGGCGCGCTGGCGCTGCTGGGGGCCCCGGTGTTCGGCTGGGCCAAGCCCGTGCCGGTCAACAAGTGGCGGCTCGATAATCCGCGTTTCGGCATGATGGCGGTAGCGGCCGCCGGGCCGGGCAGCAATTTTGTGCTGGCGCTGGTGGGCGCGGTAATTCTGGGGCTGACAATGCCGGCAGGGCTCGGCTTTGGTGATGGGACGGCAACGGGTGCGTCGTTCCTCGTCGATGGCACGGGCGAGGTCGCTTGGCTCTCGACAGGGCTGTTCTATTTCCTCCTCGTCAATATTTTCCTTGGCCTGTTCAACCTGTTGCCGATCCCGCCCTTTGATGGTTCGCACATTGTCGGAGGGCTTCTGCCGGAGCGTTTGCGCGCCGGGTGGGAGCGGTTGCAGGGCGTGGGCATGGCCTTGCTGCTGTTGGTGATCGCGGCCAGCTGGGTGTTCGGCACGGGCTGGCTTGGCGCTATCCTTGGCCCGCCGGTGCAATTTGCGATGCAGTTCTTTCTGGGCCTTGCCGATAGCGTTGCGCGGCTGGTCGGCTAAACCAGATGGTGGAAGAGACCAGCAAACCCGCGCCGCTTTCGGGCTGGCTGATCCTTGATAAGCCGCGCGGACTGGGCTCGACCCAAGGCGTGAGCGCGGTCAAGCGCGTGCTGCGTACACATGGCTATGCCAAGACCAAGGTCGGCCACGGCGGCACGCTCGATCCGCTGGCCGAAGGCGTGCTGCCGATTGCGCTGGGCGAGGCGACCAAGCTGGCTGGGCGGATGCTCGATGCCAGCAAGATCTATGAATTCACTGTCCAGTTCGGCGAGCAGACTGACACGCTCGACACCGAAGGCGCGGTTGTGGTGACCAGCGCTGTGCGCCCCACTTTGGCCGAGGTCGAAGCGGTTCTGCCGCGTTTTACCGGTCTGATCGAGCAGGTACCGCCAGCTTTTTCTGCGATCAAATTGGGCGGGGCGCGCGCCTATGATCTGGCGCGAGCGGGCGCCGTGGTGGAGCTGAAGGCGCGCAGCGTGACGATCCACGCGCTCCAACTTCGTCATGCTGAATTTGTTTCAGCATCCATCGCACCGCAAGCACTGGTTGCGCGGGACGAGGAACGGACCCTGAACCAAGTTCAGGGTGACGACGTGTTGAGTGAAGTGACCCTCATCGCCCATGTTTCCAAAGGCACTTACATCCGCTCGCTTGCTCGCGACATCGCCTTGATGCTGGGCACTTGCGGCCACGTCACCTACCTGCGCCGGACCAAAGCAGGCCCTTTCACTGAGGCCCAAGCGATTTCGCTGGACAAACTGGAGGAAGCGGCTAAGGCGCGCAACCTTGAATACCTACTCCTGCCGCTGGAGGCAGGGCTGGACGACATCCCGGCCCTTCACCTCGATCAGACAAGCGCGCAGGCGGTCCGACAGGGCCGGGTGCTGTCTGACATGCCCCAATCATCCGGGCTTTATCTGGCGAAACTGGGCACGGTCCCGGTCGCGCTGATGGAAGTGACGGATGGCACGGCCAAGGTCGTTCGGGGGTTTAACCTTCCCGATGTCGCTGAGTAAGAGAGAATTGACATGTCGGTTACCGCCGAAAAGAAGCAGGAAATCATTGCTGACAACGCCCGTGATCCCAAGGACACCGGCAGCCCCGAAGTGCAGGTTGCGATCCTTACGCAGCGCATCCGCAATCTGACCGAGCACTTCAAGGATCACCACAAGGACAACCACTCGCGCCGCGGGCTGCTTATGATGGTGAACAAGCGTCGCACGCTGCTTGCCTATCTCAAGAAGAAGGACGTCGAGCGCTACAACGCGCTGATCCAGAAGCTGGGTCTGCGCAAGTAAGACAAGAATTGCGGCCCGCCCCACCGGCGGGCCGTTTCGCATCCGGGCTGTGCGGTGGTGGATTGTAACAATCCTTACGCCGGTTCCGAAATTTACCGCGCCGCTGCAATCGTGTATGGCTGGCGGCGCAAAAGATTTGGCTATCCTTCGCAATTCGGTGAAGGGGCCAGGGGCTCAACCGGCCCCGCACCGAGCCGGAGCGGCTTTTTCCGGCATAAGAGGCCCCGCACGCAATAGGGCGCGCGGGTCAAAAGGAATATCCATGTTTGACACCAAGACTGTATCGCTGGAGTGGGGCGGAAAGACCCTCACTCTGGAAACGGGCCGTATTGCCCGTCAGGCCGATGGCGCCGTGCTGGCGACCTATGGCGAAACCGTTGTGCTGTGCGCTGTCACGGCCGCGAAATCGGTGAAAGAGGGCCAGGATTTCTTCCCGCTCACCGTCCACTATCAGGAAAAGTTTTCGGCTGCTGGCCGCATCCCCGGCGGCTTTTTCAAGCGTGAACGCGGCGCGACCGAGAAGGAAACGCTCACCAGCCGCCTGATCGACCGTCCGATCCGCCCGCTGTTCCCCGAAGGTTTCTACAACGAAATCAACGTCATTGCGCAGGTTCTCTCGTTTGACGGCGAGACCGAGGCCGATATCGTGGCGATGATCGCGGCCTCGGCTGCGCTCACCATTTCGGGCGTGCCCTTCATGGGCCCGATTGGCGCTGCGCGCGTTGGCTACATCGATGGCGAGTATGTCCTCAATCCCAAGCAGGACAAGGCATTGGCCGAAGGTCGCCTCGACCTCGTCGTGGCCGCCACTGATTCAGCGGTGATGATGGTCGAATCCGAAGCCAAGGAGCTGACCGAAGACGAAATGCTCGGCGCGGTGATGTTTGCCCATGACGAGATCCGCAAGGTGATCGGCGCGATTATCAGCCTCGCTGAACAGGCCGCCAAGGATCCGTGGGATGTCGATATTTCCGACAACACCGCTGACATCAAGGCGAAGCTCAAGGACCTCGTCGGCGCGGACATCGCCGCGGCCTACAAGCTCACCGACAAGTCGGCGCGTTCCAATGCGCTGAACGAGGCGCGGGCCAAGGCCAAGGAAGCCTTTGCGGAGGAAACCCCGCAGACCCAGATGGTCGCGATCAAGACCATGAAGAAGGTCGAAGCCGACATCGTGCGCACCGCCATCCTCAAGGAAGGCGCGCGCATCGACGGCCGCAAGCTCGATCAGGTGCGCCCGATTGAAGCCATCGTCGGCTTCCTGCCGCGCACCCACGGTTCGTCGCTGTTCACGCGCGGTGAAACGCAGGCGATCTGCACCACCACGCTCGGCACCAAGGATGCCGAGCAGATGATCGACGGGCTCGAAGGCCTTTCGTATTCCAGCTTCATGCTGCACTACAACTTCCCGCCCTATTCGGTCGGTGAAGTGGGCCGCTTCGGCGCGCCGGGGCGCCGCGAAGTCGGCCACGGCAAGCTGGCATGGCGCGCGCTCAATCCCGTGCTGCCGAGCAAGGAAGACTTCCCCTACACCATCCGTGTTCTGTCGGACATCACCGAGTCGAACGGCTCGTCCTCGATGGCCACTGTGTGCGGCGGGTGCTTGTCGATGATGGACGCGGGCGTGCCGATCAAGGCTCCCGTCAGCGGCATCGCCATGGGCCTGATCCTCGAAGGTGATGAATTCGCCGTCCTTTCGGACATTCTGGGCGATGAAGATCACCTCGGCGACATGGACTTCAAGGTTGCCGGGACCGAGAACGGCATCACCACGATGCAGATGGACATCAAGATCGCCGGCATCACGCAGGAGATCATGGGTAAAGCGCTCGAACAGGCGAAGGCCGGCCGGATGCACATCCTTGGCGAAATGGCCAAGGCGCTGACGGGTGCGCGCACCGAAGTTTCCAAGCACGCACCGCGTATCGAAACGATCCAGATCGACAAGTCGAAGATCCGTGACGTCATCGGCACGGGCGGCAAGGTGATCCGCGAGATCGTCGCTGAAACCGGCGCCAAGGTCGACATCGACGATGAGGGCGTGATCAAGATCTCGTCCTCGAACCTTGATGAGATTGAGGCCGCGAAGAAGTGGATCCTCGGCATCGTCGAGGAAGCCGAAGTCGGCAAGATCTACACCGGCAAGGTCGTCAACATCGTCGATTTCGGCGCTTTTGTGAACTTCATGGGCGGCAAGGATGGTCTCGTCCACGTCAGCGAAATGAAGAACGAACGCGTTGAAAAGCCGACTGATGTCGTCTCCGAAGGCATGGAAGTGAAGGTCAAGGTGCTCGAAATCGATCAGCGCGGCAAGGTCCGCCTGTCGATGCGGGTGGTTGATCAGGAAACCGGCGAAGAGCTGGAAGACACCCGTCCGCCGCGCGAACCGCGTGAACCGCGCGGTGATCGTGGTGACCGCGGTGATCGTCGCGGTCCGCGCGGCGGCGGTGATCGTGGCCGCGGCGGCGATCGCGGTGGCCGTGGTGGTGATCGTGGTGGCCGTGAGCGTGACAGCGCGCCTGCCGGCCTGCCCGACTTCCTCAAGGACTAAGCCAGTCCTCAAACACAAACAAAACACCCGCCGGGAGCAATTCCGGCGGGTTTTTTGCGCGCGGCTGAGATAAGGGGGCCCCATGCTGAAACGTGAACTGATTGACACCGCCGAAATCGACGACGGCGAAACGCTTGAACTCTACAGTCACGGGCGCGATTTCATGATCGTGCTCGGGCGCAATGAGCTGATGAGCACGCGGATGCGCTTTTCCGAAGAACAGCTTGCTGAATTGACGCTCCAACGGCTCGGGAAGGAAAACCCGCGCGTCCTGATCGGCGGCTATGGCATGGGCTTCACCTACCGCATGGCGCTCAGCAAAGCAGGCGCGCGGGCTGAGATTGTGGTGGCGGAAATTTCCGACAAGATCATTGAATGGGCTGAAGGGCCGATGGCAGAGCTGACCGGTGATGGCCTCAACGATCCGCGGCTTGATCTCAAGATCTGCGATGTCGCCGCGCTGATTGATGACGCCAATGACGGCACCTGCGGCAAATATGATGCAATCCTGCTCGATGTCGATAATGGCCCCGATGGGCTGGTGCGCTGGGAGAACAACCGGCTCTATTCGCGCACCGGGCTGGCCAAGGCGCGCGATGCGCTCAAATCCGGTGGGATCCTTGCCGTGTGGTCAGCCGCGCCTGACCCGGCCTTCCGCAAGCGTTTGAAAGATGCAGGGCTGGATGTCGAGGAGCGCAAGGTGCGTTCGCGCCCCAATAACAAGGGCGCGCATCATGTGATCTGGTTCGCTCAAAAATCGTAGATCAACGTTACGCGGCTCAGCATATCGGTGTTGACCGAGCCAACGGGCGGCTGAGTGTTGTATTCGATGGTGTGTGACAGTCGCACCGACAGCTTGCCCGCCACTTTGGCGAGCGCCCCATTCTGCGTCACCAGCGTGCTGTTGCTGCTTTGCAGGATGAGGTTGCTGTTGCTGGTGAGGGTGATGTTCTCGGTGACTTTCCAGCTGAGATCAAAAGCACCCAGCGCCGCGATTTCATTGAGATTGGTGCCATCGACAAATTCTGTGCTCCGCCATGCGGGGCCAACCTTGGCCGAAAGGGTCACTGCCCCATCATCAACCAGTTCATAGCGCATCCCCGACGATAGGGTGTATCGCCCGGTAAAGCCCTGAAACCGGTCCTGTTCATATTGGCCAAAGCCATAGATGAACACGCGTTCTGACAATTTGAAATTGGGCTCATAGGTTGCCAGATATTGTTCGCGCCGCACGATGTTGTTGGTCTGTTGATAGTCAGCCCGTCCAGTGAGGCGATGACGCCAGTTGTAACCGCGTTTGTTCAAAGTGAGCGCGGCGGTAAAGCCGATCACTTCGGCATTGCCCGTCGACTGGAACGCGCCAAGTTCGCCGCGTCCATCCCAGTTTTCCAGCATTCCCGCAGTGCGCAGGGCTTCGACCTTCTGCGCTTCGGCAACCTGCTTGTCGGCGGCGAGTTTTTCGCGATAGGCGGTGCGGATCGCGGCGATCTCGTCTTCGCTGCCGGGATTGGTCTTGCGTGCCAATTCGAGCACCGCCAGCACCGTTGCCTCCTTTTCATCCTCGATCGCGGCCTCGATCATCGCGCGCACCGCTTCGGGCAAGGTCGGATTGGCCTCAGGTGCAGCCGCAGCCAGCGCATCGGTCTGGGCATCATCGGCTGCCTGTTGCGCGTCCTTGATTGGCAGGGCTTCAGGTGCCGCCGCCGTCGGGTCTTCGGGCGCAACATTAAGAGGCAGCACAGGTTCAGGCGGCGCGGGGTTTTCGGGCTCTTGCGGAATCAGTTGCGGCTGCGCTTGATCATCTGGCGCACTCGGAAATGGCGCAGCGGCTTGCTGCGCATGGGCCGGACTGATTTGTGTTACCCACAGGGCCACCACCAGCAGACCAGCGGCTGAAGGAATGCCGGACAGATTGGGCAGATTGGGTGAACCAGCAGGCACGCCGCACGCGCCGCTTAGCGCACGCGCGGCCCGCCAAAGGGCAGTGGCGGAGGCGGGCGGCGCACACCGCGCGGCAATTGCGCCTGATAGGCGCGCCCGCAATGTTCGACGCAATAGGGAAAGCCCGGATTGACCGGGGCACCGCAAAAGTGGAAATCGGGCTCACCCGGATGGCCCATTGGCCAGCGGCACACCTTGTCCGACAGATCGAGCAGGCTCGTCTTGTCCGCGATTTCAGGGCTGGGCTTGGCCGGAACCAGCCGGCGCGGCGGGGCAGGGGGGATCGGCGCTTGCTGATCGCCGGGGCCCTGACGCAGGAACCCGCCCGGCCCAACCGAGACGATCTTGGGCAAATCGGCCGAAGGACCGGGGATGGGCTGTGACGGCGTGGCGCTGGCGGCAGCGGGCCGCGCAGGCTCCGGCACCGGCGCGCTGCTGCTGGCTGCGGGACGAGCGGGCTCTTCGGCGGCAGCAGGCTTTGGAGCGGGGGCTGGCTTGGCTTCGGCAGGCGCGCGCGGGGGCGAAGGAGGCTTTTTGGCGGCAGGCGCAGCAGCGCTTGCGGCCTTCTTCTCGTTGGTCTTGACGGGAGAGGGGCGCGACTTGAGCCCCAGCCGGTGTGCCTTGCCGATTACCGCATTGCGGCTCACCCCGCCCAGCTCTTCGGCGATCTGGCTGGCGGTGGCACCGCCTTCCCACATTTTCTTGAGCGTTGCGATCCGCTCGTCTGTCCAGCTCATAGTATCTACCTGCTCTTGATGTGCGCGCGGGCGCGTGGCCAATCGGCGCACCGGCGGGGCAGCTTGTCAACACCCCGTCAAGCGCCTAGGCGAGGCGCCATGTCCGAGCAAGCTTTCCCGCCTGAGAAAACGTCTGATTTGTCCGTGGCGCAAAAGCCGCAGCATGACAAGCCTGCTCAAGGCTCGCCCACGCCTCCCAAGCCCTTTCCCCAACGCGGCGTTCCCATCATTACCGGGATAAACCGGGTGGGGCTCGCTGCGCTCTATATGAAGGAGGTGCGCCGCTTTCTCAAGGTGCAGACCCAGACAATCTGGGCGCCTGCGGTCACCACGCTGCTGTTTCTGGTGATCTTTACTGTCGCCTTGGGACGCGAGGGCCGCATGGTGCTGGGCGTGCCCTTTGCCAGCTTTGTCGCGCCGGGGCTCATCATGATGGGCATGATGCAGAACGCCTTTGCCAATTCGTCGTTTTCGCTGCTGGCAGGCAAGATGCAGGGCACGATCATCGATCTGTTGATGCCGCCCTTGTCTCCCGGCGAATTGATGGCGGGGATTGTGATGGCCGCTGTCACCCGGGCGATTGGCGTGGGTCTGGCGGTGGCGCTGGCAATGGTGTTGTGGCCGGGCGTGTCGCTGGCCATGGCAGAGCCTTGGGCGGTCTTGTGGTTCGGCCTGATGGGATCGGTGATGCTGGCGCTGATCGGGCTTGCCACTTCGGTTTGGGCGGAGAAATTCGATCACAACGCGGCCGTGACCAATTTCGTGATTGCGCCCTTGTCGCTCTTGTCGGGCACTTTCTATGTGATTGATAATCTCGCGCCGGCCTTTCAGGCGGTGAGCCGCGCAAATCCGTTTTTCTATGTGATTTCAGGCTTCCGCTATGGCTTTCTGGGGCAAAGCGACATCGGCAGCGCGGGTGCGGTCTGGACAGCGGCGCTGGGCGTTGGCCTGTTTAATGGGGTGCTGGCCGTTGCGGTTTATGCGCTGCTGCGTTCTGGGTGGAAGCTGAAGAACTGACGAACCCCGGCCCATCAGGGCCGCAAGGGCGACCGCCCGCCCGAGCCTTTGCGAGGAACAACCAGCCGCACGGCTGGTCAACAAATCAGTGCATCAGCGCGCGCCGCATCTTGTAGCGGCCATCCTTGAACGGGCCGAACAATTGCGAGACGTTGGGATGATCGACCGGCCCACCAGCCGCATCGCCAACCAGATTGCCTTGGCTAACATAGGCGACATAGCTCGAATCGTCGTTTTCCGCGAGCAAGTGATAGAATGGCTGGTCGCGCGAGGGACGCATTTCTTCGGGAATGGATTGGTACCACTCCTCGGAATTGGCGAAGACCGGATCAATATCGAAGACCACACCGCGAAAGCCGAACAGGCGGTGGCGCACCACGTCGCCAATGCTGAAACGGGCGCGGGTCTGACGCGGGGCGATGATGGTGCGGCCCGCTTGACTGGAGAAGAACTCTGCTCGGTCCATGGCTCTTATTATGGGCCTTCGCAGATGCAAAACAAGCATTCCCTTCGGCAAGTGTGACGATATGCCCGCATTTTGTGGTGGGAAGGCTCTTGGCAAGCCAGCGGGCCTGCGCTAACGGGCGCGCTCATTTTGTGCAGGGCTCCTCCATCGACCGGGGGATGAAAGCCGCCAGAATGCCTGCGGAGAGGTGGCAGAGTGGTCGAATGCGCCGCACTCGAAATGCGGTTTACCGGCAACGGTAACGTGGGTTCGAATCCCACCCTCTCCGCCACCACCCCTTTTGCCTAACACCGCTCGCCATCGCGCAAAGTCGCGGTTTTCTGCGGAAAATCGGCCCGCCTGTCACCGCTCGCATCCGTTGCCAGCCGCCTGCAATCGCGTTAGACTGTGGGTGAAAGTGTGGGGGAATTGTCACTTTATGCCCGAATGGCCGGGTTTTCCCCCACACTCTCGAAAGCAGCGCGAGAGGCTTTTCCTGATGGGGAAATTGACGGCAACAGCGGTGAAGGCAAATCTCAAGGTTCCTGGCACCTATCAGGACGGCGAGGGGCTTTTTCTGAAGGTCGATAAGCGTGGCGGTGCCTCTTGGTATCTGCGCGTTCAAACGAATGGGAAGCGGCGCGACATTTCCCTTGGCAGCGCTAAACTCATTTCGCTGGCAGAGGCGCGCGGCATGGCCGTTCTCGCTCGCAAGGCGGTGAAGGTCGAAGGGCGCGACATCATCGCAGATCGGCGCAAGGATAAGGCCCAAGCCGTGACCTTTCGGGAAGCGGCCACTAGGTATCATGCCGAGAACAAGGGCGGCTGGAAAAGCGAGGGCTATTCGCGCCAATGGCTCGACAGTCTGGAGCGGCACGTTTTTCCGCGCTTTGGAGATCGGCCCGCCAATGACATCGCGGCAAGCGACATCATCGCGGCGCTTTTGCCCATCTGGCAGACTAAGCCTGAAACGGGGCGGCGGGTGCGGCACCGCGTTTGCACGGTGCTCAATTATGCCCATTCGCGCGGCTGGCGATTGCAAGAGGCCCCATCTAGCAGCGGTTCCCTGAAAGCAGGGAATGGCCTTCCCAAGCAGACAAAAGAGCGAGAGCACCGCAAGGCTATGCCCTACAAGGCGGTTCCGGCCTTTATGGAGCAATTGCGCGCCAAGCCTTCATTCGGGCGGCTGGCGCTTGAATTCACCGCGCTCACGGCAGCGCGTAGCCAAGAGGTGCGGCTGGCGACTTGGGATGAAATCGACCTAGAGGCGCGGCTTTGGACTTCTCCCGGCAAGCATATGAAGCGGGGCAAGGCGCATATGGTGCCGCTATCGGAGGCCGCGCTCGCAGTGCTGCGAAAGGCGGCGGCGCTTAAGCTGGCAGGCACAAACCTGATCTTTCCCGGCATGGGCGGTGCTGCGATGTCCGATATGACATTGCTCAAGGTGCTGCGCGATATGGGCGAGCCGTTCCACGTTCACGGGTTTCGCTCGACCTTTACCGATTGGGCGGCTGACAAAACCAACTTTCCAAATGCGGTGGTCGATGCCGCCAAGGCTCACAAGACACCAGATGCGACAGAGGCGGCGTATCGCCGGACAACCCATCTGGAAAAGCGGGTGAAGCTGATGGAGGCTTGGGGGATTTATTGCAGCAGCCGTCAGGGCGGGAAGGTTCTGCCATTCGTCGCAGCTACAAATGGCAGCTAGCGCAGCAACGATTCGTTTTTGTGTGTAACAAAATTGAAATAATCAGGTATTGACGTTAGTCCAATCTGGTTGCCGCGTCAACACCTATTTGGCATTAAAAATACTAATTAAATCAATTATATCGCATTTTAAGTATTCGCCTTGTCCAAAGGCACTCGCTCTGCGAATCAGTGGGGGATTACTTAGACCGCTCGTTCTTGTATGGTGTCGCTCGCATTCGGACGAAAGCCCGATTGCAAGTCACTATTACAAGGAGTGAAAATTTTGACTACGTTTGAAGCACAACTTTGCAGCATCCGCGATGCTGGCGGCGCTTTGGGTATCGGCCTCACAAAAACCCGCGAACTTATTGATGAGGGTTTGCTCGATACCGTTAAAATTGGAACGCGGCGGCTGGTGACTATTTCCAGCATCAAGCGGCTAATCGAAACGGCCCAAGCGAATGATGCGGCGTGATATGAGCGCGGCCCAAACGGAAAGAGCCGAGATGGCTGCAACCATTCTCGGCTCTCACGATGTCATAGCTTGTGGGCTGACATCTCCTAATAACCCGGTATTGACGCGGGAGCAATCTTTTCCCGCCTTCGCCAACCTTAACATTTCTCAACAGGTGTTAGCCGGACGGGAAGGGGGTGCGCCATGAGCGGCCCGTCCCTTCGCGCAGCGATTGATGGGAAATGCCGCGATTGCGGGGCTTGCGATGCGGGAGCCAATTGGCGCGAGCACGTTTCTTGCTGTCCGATTGTCGATTGCTCGCTTTGGCAGGTGCGGCCCTTGTCCAAGACCGCGCCGGAATGGCTCACCAGCCGCAATGCAGATGCTTTGCCGGACGGCTGGCACAGGCTGGCAATGCCTGATGCGCTGGCCATGCTGCGAAATGGCAATTCCAGCCGCCCACAGGATAGCGCCAAGCCGTCCTGTGCGGTCAAAGCAGGCAATCCGGCAAATGACATCGCCAGCACCGCCAGATCGGCCCCAAGCGGCCCTGTGGCCGTCCTGAAAGGGGGTGCGCTATGATCTTGTTCGAGCAAGAGCATGGGCGATACGTTTGGCGGCTCCAGCTGGTCGAATGGAACGGCGAGGCGCGGCTGCAATTGTGGCCTTGGTATCATCCGAAAGAAGGCGGTGATCTAAGGCCCTGTTCGCAGCGATACGGCGGCGGCTTTGCCATTCCGTTAGAGCGGCTTGGCGAACTGCTGGGAGCCTTGCGGGCAATCGAGCGCACAAGCTGATCTTGCAGGCAACAACAGGCGGGGGCGGGCTATTCGTTCGCCCTCGTTACCTGTTCGCCAGCGCTCACTTGAAAAACAAGACGGGTTTTTGATGATGCCGCGCGCCAGCGAAGGGCAAGCGCCCGAAAATACGCGACAAAAACGCGCGGCGGTGCATCACGCGGCTGGTGAGCGCACGGAATTTTCCGGCACCGTAAAAAAGGGCGCGTTGCCAGATGATTGCAAGGCTGACTTGGGCATTGGCACGGCTCTTGCGAATATAGAACTACAGCTAGGGTGCGGCCCATCGCCTAGCCTGTTCCCCCACGGCGGCTCTCGAAACAGCGCCAGCCGGACTAGTGAGGCGCTAACGCTGGAGCAGGCTCACAAGCTACTAGCGGCGACAAGGCGAGCCATCGCAATGAAGCGCCCGTTCAACCGTTTTCTAACGGTGCATTGGGAGGCGGCGGGGCTGGCAGATCGGGAAGCTATGGCTGCGACAACCGCGTTCCTGAAATATCTGCGCGAATGGCTTGGCGGTGCGACCGCATACATTTGGACGCGCGAGAACGGCGGGGGCAAAGGCTCGCACTTGCATATCCTTGCCCATTATCCTGAAAGCAGGAAAGCGCGCGGGCGGCTGGCGATGCGATGGGTGGAGCGCATTACAGGCAAGCCCTACAAGCGAGACGTGATCTTTTCCGAACCTATCGCGGGTGCGCGCCAGCCGGAAAGCGCCCTTTATGCCGAGAACCTGCAAACGGTGCTCGCCTATATCCTGAAAGGGCTGGAGCCTGACGTGGCGGCGAGCCTTGGGATAGAGCACGAATATGGCGGGCGCGTGATCGGCAAGCGATGCGGCACCAGCCGCAACATTGGCAAATAAGATCGGCTGGTGTTTTCCAGAATGACGGAAAAAGCGGCTTTCCTGATGCGGAAAGATTGGCGGCGGGATTTTGAGACCATTCCGCGCAGGCGCGAAGCTATAGTTAGGCTTGCCAGATCGGTGCGGGGGCAGGTCGAAAAGCTAGGTGCGGCGGGTTCGTGAAAGCGGTGTAGGTGGCTCGTGAAATAGCAAACACAGGTTTTTCAGGCGCGCGCGATGCTAACTTTTGATATTACGGCCCTGCCAGACCCAGTGCGCGGATTTGACCAAAATCCAAACTAGGCAATATGTTATGGCGCATCCAACAAAAACAAATAGGGCGGCACTCGGCCATTGCTTCCAAAGATCGTCAGGCGGCCCAGACATCCAGATTTCATAGCAATCAGGCAAATAATCAACTACCGCGCCTGCTTTAAGGCAGGCCTCAAAGCCTGAACTCCTAGCTTCAGCATTTCTTTGACTTCCGTCGATTACCCACCACGTTGGCAGAATTAGCGATACGGCGATTGTGATTACGATTGATAGTCTGTTCCAAAAGTTAAGCTTCAAGGGTCTCTCCATCGGCCAAAAAAGCGAATGCCTTGAGGCTGGCGCAATACTCACAGCGCTTCTATGCTCGCCAAACAACATGTTTAGCCTGCCTAGCTTGGAAGCGAAAGCGAAGGAATTGCAGCGATGTGGCCGTTCTCGAAAAAGGAAAAGCAGATAGGCGGATTTATCGGGCAAGCTAATCTGGTTGATTGGTGGCTGGGCGAATTTGATGATGCCGAGAGATCGCATATCGTGGCGACCTTCCAGCCTATGGGAAGCAGCAACGGCGGGCAGGCGCTGATCGAAGGCGATGCTAGCGGTTCTAACAGCGACCCTAGCCATATGCTTTACAACTTAGCCGGATGGTTCAAGCAAGAGGCAGATCGCACAATTGCCTTTCGCATTATCGACAAGGCAACCGAATTGCTGGAAATCTCGCCAAGCATACTCACAAAGCACTTCACCTATCAGGCGAGGGCTGAAATTTATTACAGGTGGCGTGATCTCGACAGCTTCGCGCTAGAGCGCGCAACGGAGGCTTGCCGCAATCAAATTGCGATTGCGAAAGATGCAGCTGCTGCCTTCTTGCGAGAGGATACCGCACAGGGCCTTGGGTTTTTGCCTGCCCATCATGGCTACAAGCAATTAGCCATTATTCTCGAAAAGCAGGGCGACCTAGAGGCAGCGCTTAACCTTTCCCGTGAGGCAAAAGAACAAGGCTGGAATGGCGATTGGGATGCTCGAATAGGGCGGCTGGAAAAGCGGCTGGCGAAAGCTGGCAAATAAGCGCCTTTTTGGGCCTGACATTTGCCTGACGGCTACAAAGTGTGGGGGGGAATGTGGGGGAATTTTTTGGACGCTATAAAAAACGTATATCTCTCAATGCAGTGATAAGAAGGTTCTAATTACACCCTCCCGCCAGATTTATTCTGAGCTACTGGTTGACGCTGCGCTTAGGCCGCTTGCGATATCTGGTTCACTTCGAGGCCGAGCAAACCACAGCTCAAATCCCATAGACGAGCCGAACGCCGCGCGTTTTCCGCCTTGGCCGAAAGAGGTTGAGCAAAGGCCTCGGCGCCCGGTTTCTGGCGATTGCCCCAGCTCCAGTGCACGCCTGAGCGGGTAAAGCCGGGATCGGCCACCACCTGCGCTACACGTTCACCCGATAGGGGCTGCGAGACATAGCCTTTGGTGATGTTCTTCTGAAACCACGGAAAAATCGTCTGGAACGCCTTGGGAGCATGGCGGAACAACGGTGTGTCGGCGACGCAGCCGGGATAGAGCGTGGCAAAGATGATGCCGGTGCTTGCATGATAACGCGCATGAAGCTCGCGGCTCATCATCATCAGGGCAAGCTTGCTGTCCTTATAGGCCTTGCCCGGTTTGAACGCCTTGCCGTCGATCATGGCAATAGGCGGGAGAAAGCCTGCCTCAAAGCCTGCCAGCTCGCCCAGATTGGCGGGAGCCGGGATCGGGATCTTGCCCCCGAATTCTTCCGAATTGGCCGTGACCGTGCCGAGCGTTATCAGCCGCGGGGCAGGGGCTTTGGCGAGATCGCCCAGCAGCAGATTGGCAAGCAGGAAATGGCCCAGATAATTGGTCGCCACCGACAATTCATAACCTTGCCCATTGCGCTGAGGTTCTTCGGCGCGCGGGAGATAGACCGCCGCATTGAGCACCAGCGCATCGAGTGTGCGCCCCTGCGCGTTGAGCCATTCGCGCGCATTTTCAGCAAGCGCGCGCACGCTTGCAAAATCAGCCAGATCAAGGTGCATCACTGTGCGTTTGGCCGGATCAATCCCGATCTCACGCGCTGCTGCCTCGGCCTTGGCAAGATTGCGGCAGGCCATGATGACATGCCAGCCGCGCGCGGCAAGGGCGTAAGCGGCCCACAGGCCAACTCCGGACGAAGCGCCCGTGATCAGGGCGGTTGGTTGCGCTGATGTGTTCATGACCGCAATAAGTGCCGCAAGTCTCTTGGCCGTTCAAGATTGCGATTGGCCGAAAAGCGCAAGGCGAAATGAGGGATGGGAATGCAGGGTGCGTAAGCGGATGATACAGGAGGCGGCATGATGGAACTGGACGACCGGATAAGGCAGCTTGGGGGCATAGCTGTGCCTGATCTTGCAACGCTTGATGGGGCGGCGCTGGCCCAGCGGGCGAAATCCGAAGCGCGCGAGTCGCGCGCGGCGATGGGGCTGGCAGCGCTGGCGGCGTTGATGATCGGAGCGGCGAGCGGGTTTGCCGCTCAGCCCGCAGCAGGCGGCGATGCGCTGCTGCCTTTTGGTCCTGCGCCCGCGCTCACCCCGCTTGTCCATCTGGCGCAAAGATGAAACCGCGCCAGATTGCGCTGGTCGCAGCGGTTGCCTTTGTCGCGGCGGTGCTGGGCACATGGGCCGGACGCAGCGCCGCGCCGCTGCCGCAGGATGCCAGCGGCGCACTTCACGCGTTGATGCATGATGAACTCGGCCTCGACAGCGATCAGGAACGCCGCCTGTTTGCGGTGGAGGCCGATTTCAAGGCGCGCCGCCAAAGCCTTGAGGATGAATTGCGGGCTGCCAATGCGCTGTTGGCGAAAGCGGTGGCTGAAGAACACGTCTATGGCCCGCGCGTGGCCGCAGCGGTGGATGCCACCCATCACGCGATGGGCGAATTGCAGAAGGCAACGCTCGAACACGTCTTTGAAATGCGCGCGATCCTGCGGCCCGAACAGCAGGCGCGCTTTGATGCGGCGGTTGATGAAACGCTGACCAACGCTGCCAAGTGAACGAGGCACAGCCCGATGATGCCGCGCTGGTCGCCGCTACTCTGGCGGGGGACGCCAGCGCCGAACGCGCGCTGGTGGAGCGTTATCGCGATGCGCTGTACCGGCTGGCGCGCAGCGCAACGGGCGATCCGCAAGAGGCGCTTGATATCACACAGGAAGCTTTCGTGGCAGCGTTCGGCGCTTTGCGGCGGTATGATCCGGCGCGGCCTTTGGGAGCATGGTTGGCGGCGATCACCTTGAACAAATGCCGCGATTGGGCGCGGCGAAGGAAGGTCAGGCGCTGGCTTGGCTTGCCTATGCCGGACGGGGTGGAACACTGGATCGCGGCCGATGCGCCGCTGCCCGATCAAACCGCTGCCGATCGCGCGGAATTGGCGGCCACGGCGCGCGCGATTGCTGATCTGCCGCCAAACCTCAAAGACGTGCTGCTGCTGCGCACGCTCGAAGGGTTCAGCCAATCCGAAACCGCAGCGGTGCTGGGCATCAGCGAAAAAGCGGTCGAAACCCGGCTTTACCGCGCGCGCGAAAAATTGCGCGGGCAAGTGAGGGCCTAGGCGCGAAGTCCCGTAAAGGGGGCATGGTTTCTGGTTCTCTCACCCGGCGCGGCCTGCTCGGCGGCATGGCAGCGGGCGCATCGCTTTCTGCGCTGCCTGTGTGGGCGCATGGCGGCAATCTCAAAGGGCACAGCGGGGCGATCCGGGCCGGCTTTGACGAGGTCAGCGGCGCTGTGATCGATCTTGCCGTTGCTGCGGGCCGCCGCGTGGTCGAAGGGCGGCGCGGGCACGGCGTTGCGGTGAATGGCAGCGTGCCGGGGCCGCTCATTCGCCTCAAAGAAGGGCAGAATATCCGCTTCAACGTGGCCAATCATTTGGCGCAAGACACCTCGATCCATTGGCACGGGCTGCTTGTGCCCTTTCACATGGACGGGGTTCCGGGAGTGAGCTTTCCCGGCATCCGTCCCGGCGAGACGTTCACCTATGATTTCCCGGTGCGCCAATCGGGGACCTATTGGTATCATTCGCATTCGGGTCTGCAGGAACAATCCGGCCATTATGGCCCGCTGATCATCGACCCTGTGGGCGCAGAGCCTGCCGAATATGATCGCGATTACATCCTGCTGTTGAGCGAGTTTACCCGCCACCACCCCCATTTCATCATGGACCGGTTGAGGAAGCACGAGGGCTATTTCAACCGCCAGCAAAATTCGTGGACCGATAAATACCCGATGAGCCGGGACGAACGGCGCATGTGGGGTGAGATGCGCATGATGCCGACCGATATCGCGGACGTGAGCGCGCCGACCTACACCTATCTCGCCAACGGGCGCGGGCCGGGCGAGGGGATGGAATATCTGTTCCGTCCCGGTGAGCGAATCCGGCTGCGTATCATCAACGGCTCTGCGATGACATTTTTCAATGTCCGCATCCCCGGCCTTGCGATGACGGTGATTGCCTCAGACGGCCAGAATGTGCGGCCCGTCGAAGTCGATGAATTGCAGATCGCGACTGCGGAAACCTACGACGTGATTATCGAGACAGGCAGCGCGGCGGCCTATGCGATTGTTGCAGAAAGCATGGATCGTTCAGGCATGGCGCTGGCGATGCTGGCAAGCGCTCCGGGGATGCGCGCCGAAGTGCCGCCGCTGCGCGATCAGCCGCTGCTGACCATGGCCGATATGGGAATGAACCACGGGGCGGAAGGGCACGGCGGGCATGGCTCTCACGGCGGGCACGGTCACCACCCCCACAGCCACACCGGCCCCGGCCCTGCGCCAAGCGAAGGCCGCGCCGCGCGGCGAGAGGTCGATCGCAGCCGCGACCAATCCATGCACGGCATGAAAATGCGCGACACCGCGCTGCTGCCGCCTGAGGTGAAGCTTGGCCCTGGCATTGATATGGTCTCGATGCAGCCGGTCGACAAAACCGGCGATCCCGGCCTTGGCCTGCGCGATCTGCCGCACCGGGTGCTCAATTACCGGATGCTCGCCGCGCTCGAACCCAACACCGACACACGCCCGCCTTCGCGCCTGCTGGAACTGCATCTGACAGGCAGCATGGAGCGCTATATGTGGTCGTTCAACGGCCAGATGTTCAGCGCGGTGAGCGATGATCCCGTCCGCTTTGCTTGGAATGAACGCGTGCGGGTGAAGCTCATCAACAACACCATGATGGCCCATCCCATTCACCTGCACGGGATGTTCTTTGAGGTGGTGAACGGGCAATCGCCCGCGCATCAACCGCGCAAGAATGTGCTGGTGGTGCAGCCGGGGGCCAGCGCTTCGTTCGATCTCACCGCTAATGAGCCGGGCGACTGGGCGTTCCACTGCCACCTGCTCTATCACATGCACGGCGGGATGATGCAGATCGTCACGGTTGCAGGGCCGGGTGAAAGCGCATGAGGATGGCGTTTTGGCTGAGTGCGGCGGCAGCGGTGATGACCGCGCCGGTGGCAGCGCAAGATCATGCGCACCATCACCAGCACCACGATGATCCTGCGCCAGAGGAAGCCGAGCCAGCACCCCAGCCAGCGCCAGCGCCTGCTCCCCTGATGGCCACCCCGCCGCCCGCATCTGCCGGAAGCGGCCCGCCGCGCGCGGCCGATGCGATATGGGGCGCAGATGCAATGCGCGCCTCACGCGAAGACCTGCGCCGCACCCATGGCGATTTTCCGGTGCTGTGGCTTCAGGCGGATCGGCTGGAGACGCAATTTCGCGATGGGGCCAATGGTTATTTCTGGGATGTGCAGGGCTATTACGGCACGCCGACCCGGCGGCTTTGGATCAAGAGCGAGGGCGAAGGCGAGTTCGGCGGCGCGCTGGAACGCGGCGAGGTGCAAGCGCTCTATTCACGCGGCTTTGCGCCGTTTTTCGATGTGCAGATGGGGATTAGGCAGGATTTAGGGCCGGATAAGGCAACTTATGGTGTGGTCGGGGTGCAGGGCCTTGCGCCCTATATGTTTGAACTTGATGCGGCGCTGTTTGTCTCGCACCGCGGCGATGTAACCGCGCGGATTGAGGCCGAACTCGATCAGCGCATCACCCAGCGCCTCATTCTGCAACCGCGCGCCGAGATCAATCTGGCAGCGCAAGACGTGCCGCAGCAGGCGATTGGCGCAGGGCTTGACCGGGCCGAGATTGGCCTGCGGCTGCGCTATGAAATCATCCGCGAAATCGCGCCCTATGTGGGGGTTGAACAAAGTTGGCGCTTTGGCCGCAGCGCCCATTTCGTCCGTGCGAGTGGCGAGCCTGCGGGAAAGCTCAGCCTGCTTGCGGGTATCCGGTTATGGTTCTGAAGAATAAGGGATAAGATAATGAAAATTAGCAGATTTCTGGCTGCTGCCACGCTTGCTCTCGCGCTGCCGGGAGCGGCCCTTGCCCATGTTGAGGTAACCGCGTCCACGCCTGCCGAAGGCGCCAGCGTGAAAGCGCCGCGCAGCCTCACGATCGCCTTCAGTGCGCCGGTTGATCCGGCGACCACTGGTGTCGCCATCGTCATGACCGATATGCCGGGCGTTCCCGATCACGGTGAAATGGTGATCCGCAATTTCACGCCGGAATGGGCAGAAGATCGCCGGACTCTCCATCTTGCACTGCGCAAGCCTTTGCCCAGAGGAACTTATGAGCTGCGCTGGCAGGCGCCAGCTTCAGACGGCCAGACAATGCGCGGCGTGATCAATTTTGTGGTGATCTAGCCCCATCAGGGATTGCATAGGTCACAGTTGCCAGGATCGGCCGTTGTCTGGCCGATCACGGAGCGCTCCTCGCGGTGGCCGCAGGCGGTGCAAGTGAACACCTCGGCAAGAGGAAGCGCGGTGGGCGCGCCGCACCACTCGCATGGCAGACCAGCAATGCGCTGCGTCACGGCAAAGCCGGGCGTTGCGCAGGCCGGACAGCGGCTTTGATAGCGAGCGATCAGGTCGCGGCTGGCGCGTTCGATTGCCCTCATGCGGGTTGGGTTATGATGGGCGCGCATGTCGGTTTCGACAAAGGCTGCTCCGCTAAGCGCAATAGCCGTGCCGACCGCTTCGGCCAGAGCCTGAGATGTGGTGATGCCTTTGCAGAGCGCTATGTGCGGGTCAGGGTGATCGCCCGCACAGCCCATCACGATCAGGGCGTGTTCGGGAAAGCCGATTCGTTCGCCGAAGGCTTCGGCATCCTGTGTCGTGCGCGCGATCACATGGGCGTAGCGCAAGTCGAGCGTTGCATCATGGCCTGCGATTTCCAGGCCGGTAACGCGGTCGATCAACACCACCAGCTCCCGGCCCAATGGTGCAAAGGGGATGTGCGGATGGGGGCCGAAACTGCCCTCACTGGCGATGGCGACACGCGCTTCGGGCATTATGGCAAAAGCAGCGGCCACCTTTTCCCGCGCTGCTTCCAACGCGTTTGCGGTGCGGATTCGCTCGCGCGAAAATGTGCCAAAGCGGTCGGTGTCGAGGCCTGCCGGCACGCGGCATTCAAGGCCGAGCCCCGCGCTGAGCACAGGGGCGATCACGCGCTCTTTGCCGTGCATCGTGGCAATAGCGGCAAGACTGCCGCAAAGGGTGAAGCGATCAGCGCGATCAGGCGTCAGGCGCGTGCGCTCACCAACCATGCCTTGCATCCCATCATCACGCCTTGGCCGGGAACGTGGCGTTTGGTGAACAGGGCAACGAGGTCTGCGCGCGCCGCCGATCGCACCGCATCGCCATGCTCTGCCAGCGCGCGGCCCACAGCCATTGCGCCCAGCACGAAGTCGGCCGCTTCCTCAGCGCTTGCTCCTTTGCCACCAAGCGCTTGCTGGCCCGTGTAGGGTGCAACCTCCATGCTCGAAAAACCGCCAGCGGTCAGCACTTCGCTGAGATAATCAAGGTCTTCAAAAGCAAATGGCCCCGGTGCGCGCGGTACAGCGGGGGGGATTTCGATATGCTGGCGCACCACCCCCATCATTTCCATCATCCACAGATTGTCGCGCGGGTGCGCCCACACCGCAAGATCGATCCGCGCACCCGGCTTGAGGAGGGTGTGGAGATGGCGGAAAGCGGGCTTGGGCTCGGCAAAGAACATCGAGCCAAAGCGCGAGAACAGCCTGTCATAGGGTGCGCCTTCAAGCGTGCTGGTGGCAGCATCGCCGCAAACGAACTGCGCATTGCCAATCCCGCCGGCCACCGCGCGCGCTTTGGCTTCGGCGATCAGATCAGGTGAGATGTCGAGGCCGATGACTTCGCCCTGCGGCGCAACACAAGCAGCAATCGCGCGGGTGCTCGCCCCGCCGCCGCAGCCCAGATCGATCACGCGTTCACCTGGCTGGAAAGCCGCGCGCGTCAGCAAGGCGTCGCCGATTGGCGCGATCATGCCTTCGAAGCGATCAAGATGGCTAAGCCATTTGACGCCCATCTCTCCGGCCCAATCCTCGCCTTTCAGGGCCTCTGCAGGTGTGGTGGTGGCAGCTTGGGTCATGGTGTTGCTTTCAGGAAAGACGCGCGAAATTGGCAACGCCGGGAGCAGGCGAGGGGGTGGCAGGCTGTGCCGGATTACGGGGTTGAGACCCGGCCGGAGCAAGGCCTGTCAGCACCGAGCACAATTCCCCCAGCTCGCTTGCGGCGATCCGGTAAAAGACCAGCTTGGCCTCCTTGCGGGTTTCGACAAGCCCCGCCTTGCGCAGCACGCTGAGCTGCTGTGACAGCGCAGGCTGGCCGATGCCGGTTACCTGCTCCAGTTCACCAACATTGCGCTCGCTCCGGCTGAGCGAGTCGAGGATACGCAAGCGCAAGGGGTGGGCAATTGCCTTGAATTGTTCAACCAGCGTTTCTTCGGACACAGCATTGGGCATCACTGTTTCTCCGTGTTAGCAAAGGCATCACCCTGCAGAAACCATCCCGTGGGCTCGTTGCTGGCAAAGACTTCGTCAAGCGATTGGGTCGCAGCTCGCAGCAGCGGCTCGCCCGGTTGCCAATTGGCCGGGGCAAGGCCGTGGCTCGCGTCAATCGCCTGAAGCCCATCAAGAATGCGCAGCATTTCGGGCACTGAACGGCCGAGATTGGACGGGTAGCAATTCATCGCCCGGATGGTGCCCGAAGGATCGATGAAGAAGGTCGTGCGCACCGTGGCGCTGTCGCTGTCGGCGGGTGAAACCATGCCATAGGCACGCCCGATCACCAGCGTCGGGTCCTCGACGATGGGGAAGCGCACTTCGATGCCAAAGCGGTCGCGGATCAGGCGCAGCCAGGCAAAGTGCGAAAACAAGCTGTCGACCGACAGTGCCATGAGCGCACAGTCGCGTTGATCAAAGGCGGCAGCCTCGCGGGCGAGGGCGACAAATTCGGTGGTGCACACCGGCGTGAAGTCTGCCGGATGCGAGAACAGCACCAGCCAGCGCCCGCGATAGGCCGACAGGCGCACCGGGCCGATTGTGCTGCGCGCCTCGAAATCGGGCGCGATGTCGCCAATGCGCAGACCCGCGCCAGGTGGAGGGGTTTCGGTGTTCATTCCTGCTCCATAGCACTTGACATCAGGATTGCAATACATATACACGATTTATGAAAATGAATTGGAGAGCTTCCATGAACAATCCAGATACCGTGCTCGCAACCGCGACGGCTCAGGTCGAGGCGGCCCGCGCCAATCCGGCGCTTCGCCCGGAAATTGCCGCCTTTTTCGATCCGGCAACCTTCACTGTGACTTACGTTGCCCATGATCCTGCGACCATGGAGGCGGCGATCATCGATTCGGTGCTGGATTACGATCCGAATTCTGGTCGCACATCGACCGCTTCGGCGGATGCGGTGATTGATTATATCAATTCTCACAATCTGAAAGTGACATGGTTACTCGAAACCCATGCCCACGCGGATCATTTCTCGGCTGCACCCTATCTGCAAGAAAGGCTCGGCGGGAAGATCGCTATCGGGGCCGATATAACCAAGGTGCAGGACGTGTTCGGCAAGCTGTTCAACGCCGGCACTGAATTCGAGCGCGATGGTTCGCAGTTCGATGCGCTGTTTTCCGATGGTGACACTTTCACGATCGGCACTCTGCCCGTGACAGTGATGCACGTGCCCGGACACACCCCTGCCTGTATTGCCTATGTCGTGGGCGAGGCGGTGTTCGTTGGTGACACCATGTTCATGCCCGATTACGGCACGGCGCGCGCCGATTTCCCCGGCGGAGACGCGCGCACGTTGTTCCGCTCGCTGCGGCGCATCCTGTCGCTCCCGGCCGAGACACGGCTGTTCATGTGCCATGATTATCTTCCCAAGGGCCGCACCGAATATGTCTGGGAGACGACGGTGGCGGCCGAGCGTGAAGGCAATATCCACGCCCATGACGGCATCACCGAGGACGAGTTCGTGGCGATGCGCGAGGCGCGCGATGCGACACTCGACATGCCGCGCCTGATCCTGCCGAGCGTGCAGGTCAACATGCGCGCAGGCCACCTGCCGCCGCCGGACGAGAATGGCATCACCTACCTCAAGATTCCGGTGAATGCAGTATGAGCGCGCTGGCCATGGGCTTGCCGGGATTTCCTGATGCAGCTCCGCTTGCTGGACTTGCAGGCGGCGTGCTGATCGGCCTTGCCGCTGCACTCATGCTGCTGGGGGCGGGGCGTATTGCCGGCGTTTCCGGCATTGCTGCGCGCGCCTTTGCCATTGGCGAGGGCTCCATGCCGCGCGGCGCTGCCTTCGCCTTTCTCATTGGCCTGCCGCTCGGCGCTCTTGTCGTGGCCATGGCGAGCGGCGCTCCGGCACCGCAATTTGCCTCGCCGCTGCTGCTGGCGGTGGCCGGACTGATTGTCGGCATCGGCACGCGGCTCGGCAGCGGCTGCACCAGCGGGCATGGGGTGTGCGGGATGAGCCGCTTGTCGCAGCGTTCGCTCGTTGCCACCGCGACCTTTATGGTCACAGGCTTTGCCACGGTGGCTGCGATGAATGCTTTGGGCATTGAGGTGCTGCCATGATGCGCGATGGTGCAGTGGCGCTGGCGAGCGGCACGATTTTCGGCGCGGGCCTTGCGCTTGGGGGGATGACCGATCCGGCGCGGGTGCGCGGCTTTCTCGATCTGTTCGGCGCTTGGGATCCGACGCTTGCCTTTGTGATGGGCGGCGCTGTGGTGGTGATGGCGATTGCTTGGGCGTTCCAGAAGCGGATGCAGCGCCCCTTGCTGGGGCCAAGCTTTGCCTTGCCAAACCGCAGCGATCTCACGCCGCGCCTGATTGGCGGTTCGGCGCTGTTCGGTATTGGCTGGGGGATTGCAGGTCTTTGCCCGGGGCCGGGCTTTGCTGCGCTTGCGATTGATGCACCGTCTGCGGCGATCTTTGTCGCCGCCATGCTGGCGGGGATGATGTTGGTGCGACTGGTCGATCGGCCAGCCTAGGCGCCCGAGGGAGAAGACAATAATGAACCACAAGCACACAGTCGCCATTATTGGCGGCGGCGCGGCAGGGATCGCCGCAGCGGCCTCGCTGCTCAAGCGCCGCCCCGGCCTTGACATCGCGATCATCGAGCCGTCCGAAACCCACGCCTATCAGCCCGGCTGGACGATGGTGGGCGGCGGCATCTTTGATGTCGCCACCACGATGCGCGCGATGAAAAGCGTGATCCCCAAGGGCACGACATGGATCAGGCAGGCCGCCAGCACCTTCCAGCCTGAGCACAATCAGGTGACCCTCGCAGATGGTAACACCGTGTCTTACGAGGCGCTGGTGGTTGCCCCCGGAATTCGCCTTGCTTGGGAGAAAATCGCAGGATTGACCGAGGCTCTCGGCAAGCACGGCGTGACCTCGAATTATCGTCATGATTGCGCACCTTACACCTGGCACCTTATCCAGAATGTGAAGTCTGGCCGGGCGATCTTCACCCAGCCGCCCATGCCGATCAAATGCGCCGGCGCGCCGCAAAAGGCGATGTATCTGGCCTGTGATCATTGGCGCCGCGCTGGCGTGCTCGATCGCATCGAAGTTGAATTCCGCAACGCAGGCGGCGTGCTGTTCGGAGTGGCTGACTATGTCCCTGCGCTGCAATCCTATGTCGACAAATATGGCATTGATCTGGCGCTTGGCAGCAATCTCGCAGCGATCGATGGGCCTGCACAGGTTGCGGTTTTCCAGACCGCCGAGGGCGAAGTTGCGCGCAGTTTCGACATGATCCACGTCGTCCCGCCGCAGGTCGCACCGCAATTTCTTGCCGATAGTCCGCTGGCGGGGGAAAGCGGCTTTACCGAGGTTGATCAGCACACTCTGCAACACGTGCGCTATCCCAACGTCTTTGGGCTCGGTGATGCAGGCTCGATGCCCAACGCCAAGACCGCTGCCGCTGCGCGAAAGCAGGCGCCGGTGGTGGCCGTGAATGTGTTGTGCCAGCTTGACGGCAAAGGCCCGCGTGCAGGCTATGACGGCTATGGTTCGTGCCCGCTCACCGTCGAACGCGGCAAGATCGTGCTTGCCGAATTCGGCTATGGCGGCAAGCTCATGCCGAGCTTTCCCGAATGGCTGGTCGATGGCACCAAGCCTGCGCGGCTCTCGTGGATGCTCAAGGCCGACGCGTTGCCTTGGATTTACTGGAACGGGATGCTCAAGGGCCGCGAATGGCTTGCCGGGCCCGGCGGGTTGATCGCCCAATGATTGCGGGACAGTAAAACCCGATGCTCCAACGCTATTTCCCGATCCTCGAATGGGGCCGCACCTATAATCGCGGGGTGCTCAGCAGCGACCTGATGGCGGCGGTGATCGTCACCATCATGCTGATTCCGCAGAGCCTTGCTTATGCGATGCTTGCAGGCCTGCCGCCGGTTGTGGGGCTCTATGCCTCGATCATGCCGCTGGTGCTTTATGCGGTGTTCGGGACCAGCCGCACGCTCGCGGTTGGCCCGGTCGCGGTGATCTCGCTGATGACGGCAAGCGCGGTGGGCACTGTGGCCGAGGCAGGCAGCGCCGCCTATCTGGAGGCCGCCGTAACGCTGGCTGCGCTGTCGGGGGTGATGCTGGCGGTGATGGGGCTGCTCAGGCTTGGGTTTCTTGCCAACCTGCTGTCGCACCCGGTCATCAGCGGGTTTATCACCGCCAGCGGCATTCTGATTGCCACCAGCCAGTTGAAGCACATTCTGGGTATCCGCGGCGAGGGCGAGACCTGGCCCGAAATGCTGCATGGGCTGTTCGGCAGTCTGGGCGCCATCAACCCGGCGACTGTCGCGATTGGTGTGCCTGCGCTTGCCTTTCTGTTCTGGGTTAGGAAAGGTCTGAAGCCTGCCTTGCAAGCCCTTGGAATGTCGCCGCGCGCAGCGGACATGAGCGCCAAGGCGGGGCCAGTGGTGGCTGTTGCGCTCACCATTCTGGCGGTGGTGGGCTTTGATCTTGGTAATAAGGGCGTCTCTGTGGTGGGCGCGGTGCCGCAAGGCCTGCCGCCTTTCAGCCTGCCGTCCACAGACCTTGGCCTGATCCAGCAATTGTGGGTGCCGGCCCTGCTGATTTCGATCATCGGCTTTGTCGAAAGCGTCTCGGTTGCGCAAACCCTTGCTGCCAAGCGCCGCCAGCGCATCAGCCCGGATCAGGAATTGATCGGGCTTGGTGCTGCCAATATCGGCTCGGCCCTTTCGGGGGGCTATCCGGTTACAGGTGGCTTTGCCCGTTCGGTGGTGAATTTCGATGCGGGCGCGCAGACGCCGGCGGCAGGCGCCTTTACCGCTGTCGGCATTGCTCTGGCCTCGCTGTATCTCACGCCGCTCTTGTTCCATCTTCCGGTGGCAACTTTGGCTGCGACCATTATCGTCGCGGTTCTCAGCCTTGTTGATTTCAAGACGCCGCGCCTGCTCTGGGCCTATTCCAAGGCGGATTTCAGCGCTCATGCCGCAACCATCATCGTGACGCTGGTCGCAGGCGTTGAACTGGGCGTGATTGCAGGCGTGGTGGTGGGCCTTTTGCTCTACCTTTGGCGGGCGAGCCGCCCCCATGCCGCGATTGTCGGGCGCGTTCCCGGCACCGAACATTTCCGCAATATCGAGCGGCACAAGGTCATCACCCTGCCGCATCTCCTCAACTTGCGGATCGACGAGAGCCTCACCTATTTGAACGCCCGCTGGCTTGAGGAATATGTGCTTGAACTCGTCGCAGAACGGCCTGCACTGCGCCATGTGGTGCTGATGTTCAGCGCGGTGAATATGGTGGATGCCTCAGGGTTGGAAAGCCTTGAGGCGATCAACCACCGGCTGGGTGATGCAGGCGTGGGGCTGCACCTGTCCGAGGTGAAAGGCCCAGTGATGGATCGTTTGCAGCGCAGCCATTTGCTGGATGAATTGCATGGCCGAGTGTTCCTGTCGCAGGAGCAGGCCTTTGCCGAACTCGCCGAAGACACTGGAGCGCTGCCGTCTGCGGCCGACCCTTACGAAGCGCGCGGGGCGATCTGACGCCTTGCAATCACGCGGCCCCTGCTCACATGGGAGAGCATGGCAAGCCCCTCACTCAAGGTCTGGTATGACGGCGCCTGCCCGCTGTGCTTGCGTGAAATCGCGCTGATGCGGCGGCTGGACAAGCGCGGTGCCATCAATTTTGTCGATGTGGCAGAGGGTGCAGACCCGTCCTGCCCGATTGACCAGCGCGAATTGCTCGCCCGCTTCCATGCCGAGGAGAATGGCGTGATTGTGAGCGGTGCTGCGGCTTTTGCAGCGATGTGGCGCGCGATTCCCGTGCTGCGCCCGCTCGGGCTTTTGGCGCGCAACGCTTTGGTTCTGAGCGCGCTCGAGGCGGCCTACCTGCGCTTCCTCAAGATCCGGCCCCGTCTGCAACGTTTCTTTTCCTGAGTGCGCTTGGCAAGGCGGGATTTTCCCGCCAATCTGCCAGAAAAATACATCAAGGAGAGGGCTCAAGTGACCTATTTCGGCGCGATGCAGAACGAAATCTACAATGCTGGATTGCGCGGCATTCTTCCCGATTATCCGGTTGATTTCGCCACACTGGAAAAGCGTGCGCACGAAGCGCTCGGCCCGATGCTGACCAATTATGTCGCAGGCGGCTGCGGTGATGAACACACGCAGAATGTTAACGCCTCAGCCTTCCATCATTGGGGCATGGTGCCGCGCATGATGGTGGATTGCTCGACGCGCGATTTGTCGATTGAACTCTTCGGCCACACCTACCCAACGCCACTGTTCATGGCCCCGATCGGTTTGAACGGCGAGGCGTCGCAGGACCGCCATGGCGATCTTGCTGCTGCGCGCGCTTCGGCGCTTACCGGCGTGCCGTTTTGCGCTTCCACGCTGGCCAATGATCCGCTGGAGGCGGTGAAGGAGGCTTGCGGCGATACGCCCGCATGGTTCCAGCTCTACACGCCAAGGAACCGCGAGTTGGCGGAAAGCCTGATCCGCCGGGCTGAGGACGCGGGATACAAAGCTCTGGTGGTAACGCTCGATACGTGGGTGACAGGCTGGCGCCCGCGCGATCTGAATGCGTCCAATTTCCCGCAATTGCGCGGCAAGGTGCTGGTCAATTACTTTTCCGATCCGGTGTTCCGCTCCCTGCTCGCCAAACCGCCTGAGGAAGACCCGGCCGCTGCGATTTTCACTTGGGCGGCGACCTTTGGGCAAGTGTTGACCTGGGAGGACATGGCCTGGTTCAAATCGATCACCAAGCTGCCGGTTGTCCTTAAAGGCATCTGCCATCCCGATGATGCGCGCCGAGCGGTCGATCACGGAGCCGATGCGGTCTATTGCTCCAACCATGGCGGGCGCCAGGCCAATGGTGGGATTGCGACTATCGACTTGCTCGAAGATGTGGTGAAGGCCGCAGGCGACATGCCGGTGCTGTTTGACAGTGGGGTGCGTTCGGGCACCGATGCGGTCAAGGCGCTGGCGATGGGCGCGCGGGCTGTGGGTGTGGGGCGGCCCTACACCTATGGCCTTGCGCTCGGCGGAGCGGCGGGGGCGGCGTGGGTGCTGCGCTCGATTCTTGCCGAAGCCGATCTGCTTATGGCGGTCAACGGCTACCCGACGCTGGAAGCGGTGCGCGATGCGGGGGTGCGCCGCGTAAGCTGATACTTGTTGCCGAAATGGCGCTGCCGCAGAAATTTTCACGAGTTTTCCACAATTCCGTGTTAGTCCTCTGACAATAAGGGGCGCTATTCGGGGACGCGACGAATGGAAAAACCGACGATTTGGTCGAGCAGACCAGATGCACTGGGACGTACAGTTCGGCACGACAATTCGCTGTCACGGCGTGCGCAATATGGCCGCATCCGGCCGATGGAAGAACCCAGCGGCTTTCGCGGCCTGATCGCTCGGATCCTGCCTTTGACCTGACAGGTCTGCCAACTGGCAGCGGCAAACCGGCACCACCTCTGGAACCCTCTTGCGACCCCGGCGTTATCCAAACGAGACAGGGGACGGACGCGCTGTAACGGAAGCCACAAGGCCGTGCAGCGAATGGAGCGCAGGTGTTGTTATGAAGCCGTTTGATACCCGCCCGATGGTGCGGCAAGTCAATCTCGACGTTGACCTTGAGACCCATGTTGCGCCGCAAGGCGCTAGCGACAAGGTCGCCTTTGCCTTCGTCAAGTTGCTGCGCTTTTTTGCCGACAAGTTTTTCGCCAAGCGGTACGGGCACCGCGCCGTGGTGCTGGAAACGGTCGCCGCTGTTCCGGGCATGGTCGGTGGGCTATGGCAACACCTCACAGCGCTGCGCAAGATGCGGGACGATGACGGCTGGATCCGCACTCTGCTTGATGAGGCCGAGAATGAGCGGATGCACCTCATGACCTTCATCGAGATCGCCCAGCCCAATTGGTTTGAACGCGCGCTGATCGTTGCGGTGCAGCTGGTGTTCTACAATTTCTACTTCTTTCTCTATCTTTTCGCACCGCGCACCGCGCACCGGGTGGTGGCCTATTTCGAGGAGGAAGCGGTTTACAGCTACACCCAGTATCTCGCCGAGGTTGACGCAGGCCGCCACGAAAACGTGCCCGCGCCGCAGATCGCGATCGATTACTGGCAGTTGCCCAAGGATGCGCGCCTGCGTGACGTGATCCTTGCGGTGCGCGCTGACGAAGCCGAGCACCGCGATGTGAACCACTTCTTTGTCACCGAGCTCGACAAGCGCAAGGCGCATCGGCCGCTCGAAGGCCAGACCGCCCCCTGATCAGGCGGCGACCACCGTCTGCTCAATTGCTCCGAAGATCGAATGGTTGGCAGCGTCGCGCATTTCGATGCGCACGCTGTCGCCTTCTTGCATAAACGGGGTGCTTGCCGCGCCATCGCGGATGGTTTCGATCATGCGGATTTCCGCGATGCAGGAATAGCCCGCGCCGCCTTCTGACACGGGCTTGCCGGGCCCGCCATCGGCGCCCTTGTTCGATACCGTGCCGGTGCCGATGATCGTGCCTGCACAAAGGTTGCGCGTCTTGGCCGCGTGCGCGACCAATTGCGCAAGGTTGAAAGTCGCATCCACGCCGGCATTGGCACGGCCAAAGGGCTGGCAGTTCAAATCCACCATGAGCGGCAGGTGGATCAGCGTATCGGCCCACGCCTCGCCCAGTTCATCCGGCGTTACCGCCACGGGTGAAAAGGCGCTTGCCGGTTTGGACTGGAAGAAGCCAAAGCCTTTCTCCAGTTCTGCCGGGATCAGGCCGCGCAAGGACACGTCATTCACCAGCATTAACAGCTTGATGTGGCTCGCCGCGTCTTCAGGCGTGACGCCCATCGGCACATCATCGGTAATACAGGCAATCTCGCCTTCCATGTCGCAGCCCCACGCCGGATCGCCCAGGGGGATGGGCGCGCGCGGCGGCAGGAAGGCATCCGAGCCGCCCTGATACATCAACGGATCGTGATAAAAGCTTTCGGGAACCTTGGCCCCGCGCGCTTGGCGGACCAGTTCGACATGGTTGATATAGGCGCTGCCATCGGCCCATTGATAGGCGCGCGGCAGGGGCGAATGGGCCTCGCGCTCGTGGAACCGCTCACACGGCACGGCTTCGTGTTCGACATCGCGGGCGAGCACTTCCAATTGCGGCGCAATCCGGTCCCAATCATCGAGCGCGGCCTGCAAGGTCGGCGCGATATAGCCTGCCGCGCAGCAACGGGTGAGGTCTTTCGACACCACCACCAGTTTGCCATCGCGTGTGCCGTTGTTGAGGGTTGCGAGTTTCATGAATCTGTCCTCCCGAGACGTATTTCTATGTTGCAGCGTCTGCCCATTGCATCATCATCGTGAGCAGAGGGCGCGACATTCCAGAGCGGCGCGCACCATGATCGCGATTGCCGCGGTGCTTGCGGTGCCTTGCAATGACGTAGACAGCGGCAATCATGCAGAGTTCTGCTCTGGAGCATCCACCTGCCTGTCCGGGTGTGCTGCGGCGAAGGCGGGCAGGGCAAGGCAGGCGGCCTCGATGCGGGTGAGGTGGGGACTGGCGCTGAGATCATAATCGAACCGGCGCGCGTTATAAAGCTGCGGAATGAGGACAATCTCGAACAGGCCGGGCGCATCTGCGTGGAGGAAATCTCCGGTTCTCAGCTGCGCCAGCCGCGCCTCCACCGGCACCAGTGTGCGGGCGAGCCAGTGACGATACCACACGTCGATTTCGTCCTGCGTGTGGCCGAGCGGGTCTTTCAGATATTTCAGCACCGGCAGATTGTTGACCGCGTGGATTTCAGTCGCGATCCCGTAAGCGAGTTCGCGCACGGTGTAGCGCGCTTCGATATCGGCAGGCAGGAAGGGGGCTTGCGGGTAGGCTTCGTCGAGCCATTCGAGCAGCGCCATCGATTGTGCCCTGTCGCGCCCGTCTGCTTCCAGCATGGGGAGCGAGCCAAACGGGTTGCGGACCGTGAAGGCTGCATCCTTGTTTTCAGCCGTCACCAGATTCACGGGCACGTTTTCAAAGTCCAGCTCTTTCAGCCCCAGCGCGATACGCAAGCGGTAGGATGTGGAGGAGCGGAAATAGCCGTAGAGCTTCATCAGCGTGCGCCGTTCAGGTTCATTATCAGAAAGCTGAAGTTTAAGACGGGTGAGACACTGGCAATGAGCGAAAAGCCAACCCACACGCACCACTTGCTAAAGACAGCATCGCGGCAGGCAGGCGGATCAATCATCATCATTTGCCCATCATGGCGCAAGGCGTGCGCGTAGGGCAGGGGCACTGCGCTTGCCTGCCGCAGCGCGCGCATCAGAACGCCGCAATCCCCGTGATCGCCCGTCCCAGAATCAGCGCATGGACATCATGCGTGCCTTCATAGGTGTTCACCGTTTCAAGGTTCACCGCGTGGCGGATCACCTGATATTCCTCGGAAATCCCGTTGCCGCCGTGCATGTCGCGCGCTTGCCGTGCGATATCCAATGCCTTGCCGACATTGTTGCGTTTTACGATCGAAATCATGTCAGGCGCAAAGCGGCCTTCGTCGATCAACCGCCCGACGCGCAAGGAGGCCTGAAGGCCGAGCGCAATATCGCTCATCATGTCGGCAAGCTTTTTCTGGAACAGCTGGGTGGCTGCCAAGGGCCGACCGAACTGGTGGCGATCAAGGCCATATTGGCGTGCAGCGGCAAGGCAAAACTCTGCCGCGCCCATTGCGCCCCACGAAATGCCGTAGCGCGCGCGATTGAGACAGCCGAACGGGCCTTTCAATCCTTCGACATTGGGGAGCAGCGCCGATGAGGGCACGCGCACTTCGTCCATCACGATCATGCCGGTGGTGGAAGCGCGCAAGCTGATCTTGCCCTTGATCTTGGGCGCGCTGAGCCCGGCCATGCCCTTTTCCAGCACAAATCCGCGGATTGCGCCGCCGTGTTCTTCGGACTTGGCCCAGACCACAAACACATCGGCAAAAGGCGCGTTGCTGATCCACGTTTTGGAGCCGGAGATGACATAATCATCGCCGTCGCGCTTGGCGAAGGTCTTCATGCCCGCCGGATCGCTGCCGGCGTCGGGTTCGGTCAGGCCAAAGCAGCCGATCAGCTCGCCGCTTGCCAATCCGGGCAGGTATTGGCGGCGCTGTTCGTCCGAGCCATAGGCATAGATAGGGTGCATCACGAGGCTCGACTGCACGCTTGCCATCGAACGGTAGCCTGAATCCACCCGTTCAATCTCGCGCGCGATCAGGCCATAGGCGACATAGCTTGCGCCCGCGCCGCCGAGTTCGGGCGGGATCGTGGCGCCGAGCAGACCGGCCTTGCCCATCAGCGGGAAGAGTTCGGGCGCGTCCACTTCTTCGCGGAAAGCATCGATTACGCGCGGCTGCAATTCATCTTGGGCAAAGCCATGAGCCGCATCGCGGATCATGCGTTCTTCTTCGGTAAGCTGGCTTTCCAGATCGAAGGGGTCTTCCCAGTTGAAAGGGGCGATCCCGCTGCTCCGCGAGGGTTGCGATGGGGTCCCGTGCATGGCGCTGCTCCTGCCTGTTCCTGTGGTGCATCTTTGATGCCTTATCCCCGTGCTGTTGCAGGCTTGGCGGTTCAGAGCAAGAGGGGCAAGGCTTGGCCATGCTGCAAGCGGTGTTGCAGCGCCTTCACCATTTCAGCCTAGCGGCTGGCAAGCATCTGTTCGATGGCGGCGATCATGTGGGCAGGCGGGCAAGGTTTGGGCAAGGCCAGCGCGGCGGGAAAGCGTGAGGCGAAGTTTTCGGGGAATGCGCCGTGCGATTGAACAATGATCGGGACATTTTCACAATGCAGCCGTTCTGCCAGCGCCAGCGCCGCGCTGCCATCGGCGGCAATATCGACAATTGCCAGATCAGGCCGCCCGATCTGCAAGGCAAGCATGGCAGCGCTCAAGCCAGCATGCGGCCCTTCGACCCTGTAGCCTGCCTCTTCGCAAGTGTCGCACAGGTCAACGCCGGAAATGAAATTATCATCTGCCACCAGAATCGTGTGAGCCATCAGCCTTCTCCTCAACGATCCCGAGAAGAAGGCTAACATAATTTAAAAATATCGCTGCCCCTATTCCGTTCCACTACGGCCGAATTGCGCAACAAAGCTGGCCTCATCCCCGGCGCTTAGTAACCTTGCCTGTATAACCCATTGATCACGAACAATTCTTCCGCTGAAACGGCCAAGCTTGGCGTCGATGTCGGCAATGTCGGCATCGCTCCAATTGGCGATCTGGGCAAAGCTGGTGACGCCCAATTCGCCCAAAAGGGCGGCAATTTTGGGCCCCAACCCCTTGATGCGGGTGAGATCATCGGCGCTTGCATTGGCCGATTGAGGCGCTGGAGTCGCGGCAGAGGCGGGCGCGGGTTGGGGCGCGGGTTGGGGCGCAGGGGCTGGCTCCTTCACCACAGCAGGGGCTGCATCAATCAGCGCCTGATTGCGGCCTGCGCGCGCGGCGCCTTCATCGAGCACATCGCGTTTGAGGCTTTCGCCATCCTCGATCACCTTGGCGCGGCGGGTGGCGCGCAGCAGCAGCCACACGACCAGCGCAAGCACCACCACGGCAATCCCGATCACGGGCAGGGAAAGGGTCAATTCAAGATCCATAACAGCAAAGCTCCAGGTGGATTGCGGCGTTTAACGCCCCGGCTCAGTCTTGGTTTCACTCTCTGCTGCACCCTCTGCATCGGGCGCGATATTCTTGCGGAACAGCACGCGGTCTTCCGGGCCAAAGCCGCGATGCCAGATCACATAGCCATAAACCGCCGCAATGGCTGGAACGCCGATCAGCAATTCCGCCCATTCGGGCAGCAATTTGGCGGCAAAGCCCACCACAATCGCAGCGGCAGCCGCATAGACCAGCGGCCAGCGCCAATTGCTCACCGGCGCTTTCAGAAGGCTTTTCAAAAGCACTGCCTTGATAAGCGATGAGGCCGCCAGCGACAGCATCAAGGCCCCCGCCGCGCCTGCCGCCTTGAAGCCTTCGCTCATGTCATAGCGATTGGCGAGCGTGATGAGCCCCATGGTGAGCGCCGCCTGAAGCGCGATGACGCCCACCGAAATTGCCAGATTGCGCTTTCGGGCGATGTACACCAGCACGCTTTCCGAGACCACGGCGGTCGAGGCGACCACTTCGGCGGCGAGCAGGAAAGTGAGCGCGGCGGTGCCTGCAACATAGCTTGGCCCCCACAGGCCCATCACCGCCTCGCCCGGCAGCGCCAGCATCAGTGCAATGCCCGCCTGCACCGCAATGATCCAGAAACCAACCTGCCGCACCTGCGCGGCGATGGCCGCATAATTGCCGGTGCGCAGATTTTTGGTGATGACGGGCGACAAGATCGGCTCAAAACTGGTTTTGAGCTTTTGCGGCAGGCTCGCGATCTGCTGGGCGGCGTAATAGATGCCAACCGCGGCAGGGGGGGCGAACAGGCCGAGAATGAAGATATCAAGCAGCCGCGTGCCGCGCTCGATCGCGTCGGCTCCGATCAGCGGGAAAGCGCGGCTCGACATTCGAAGGAATTTGCGAGGACCCACCCGCCAATCCCGCGGCAACCCATAGGTGCGCAGAAACGGCCAGGCCGCTGTCAGCAATCCGGCAAAGACCGAAGCAATATAGGCAAAAGCCAGGCCTGAATCGCGTGTGCCGGGCAGGTAAAAGAACACCCCTGCACCGATCGAGATCACCCATGGTTCCACCACGGCGCGTGCCCGCACGGTGGTGGCAATATCAAAACGATAGGCTTGGGCTGCCAGCAATATCTCGGTCACGGCAAAGGCCGGGATCGCCGCGATCAGCCACATATCGGCGGGCCCGTTCATCCCGTTGGGGAACATCGGTGCAGGAAACAGCCACAGGATAAACGCTGCCAGCCCTGAATAGAGCAAGGATAGAACGATGCCGTCATAGACGAAATTCGCCTCGCGGCTGCGATCATCGCCTGCGCCTTCCGAGAGGCGCTGGGCAAGGCCACGCTTTTCGCCGAGCGAGCACACCAATGCGAGAATTTCGATGAGCACCAGCGCCGAGGCAAACCGGCCCAGCGCTTCGGGGCCATAGAGGCGCGTTGCGATAATCAGAAACGGGATGCGCGCGACAAGGCGCAGTACAAAGCCCATGGTGTTAGTGCGCCCGCCCTTTGCAAGCGTTGCAAGATCATCGCTGTCATCGGCAGGTTTGGCCGGGTTCACGCGGAGAAATCCTGTTCCGCTTGTTCTGCTTTGAGAGGGCGCGCCATCAGGGCTGCGACCACTGCGCGGGCATCGGCCCCTGCCATCAGATCATTGACGGCGCTGACGATCGGCATCGTAACGCCGTGCTGCCCAGCAATGCGCGCCAGCACCGGGGCGGTGTGCGCGCCTTCTGCCACGGTGCGCCGGTCGGCCAGCAATTGCGCTGCACTGTGCCCTTCGCCCAGCGCCTTGCCGAAAGAGAAATTGCGGCTCGAGGTGCTTGAACAGGTCAGCACCAGATCCCCTAGCCCGCACAGCCCCGCCAGCGTTTCTGCGCGCCCGCCCAAAGCCTCGCCAAAGCGCAGCATTTCCGAAAAGCCGCGCGCAATCAGCGCCGCGCGCGCGTTCTGGCCAAGGCCGAGCCCTTCGACCACGCCGCAGGCAATCGCCAGCACATTCTTGATCGCGCCGCCGACTTCTGCGCCGGTTACATCATCGCTGTAATAGAGCCGGAAAGCCGGTCGCGAGAGCGCAGGGGCGAGCCTCTGCCACTGCGCTTCACCGCCTGCGCAGGCGAGGGTGACAGCGGTCGGCAGCCCAGCTGCGACTTCGTGCGCGAAGGTAGGCCCGGACAGCACCGCAAGCGTGCTTTGAGGCGCAGCGCGCCGGGCGACTTCGTTCATGAGTTCGCCGGTTTGGGCGTCAATCCCCTTGGAGCACAGCACCAGATCGCGCGGGGGCCGGGCAAGGCCTGCCAGCACTGTGCCGAGCACCTGTGCAGGCGTGACCACCAACAGGGTCTGGCATTCCGCGAGATCCGCCAGATCGCTCGTCGCGCGGATGGTGGGGGCGAGTGTGGCAGACGGCAGATAGAGCGGATTGGTGTGGGTGGTGTTGATGGCGTCTGCGACTTCGGCCTCATAGGCCCAGAGCAAGACCTCGCTGCCATTGCTGGCAATCATTTGCGCCAGCGCCGTGCCCCATGCGCCTGCGCCAATCACGCCGATGGGTGGGTGCACGTTCACGCCTTGACCCCCGCACCGCGCACGGCTTCGGCGCTTTCATCAAGCGGCCAGCGCGGGCGTGCGCGCAGATCAAGCGGATCGCTGGCAAAATCCCTGCCTTCAGCGGCCATCCGTTCGAGCCCTGCCCAGGCGATCATCGCGGCGTTATCGGTGCACAAAGCCATAGGCGGCGCGCAAAAGCGCATATTGTGAGCGCTGGCAAGGCTTTGCAGGCTTGCCCGCACCGCCTGATTGGCGGCGACCCCGCCTGCCACCACCAGCGCAGGGGCCGCGCCGTGATCGCGCAAGGCTTTCTCCAGCCGATCAATCAGGCAATCCATCGCGGCCTGTTGAAAGCTTGCGGCGACATCAGCGGGCGCGTGCTGGCCGCTTTCGACCGCGCGCAAAACCGCACTTTTAAGGCCCGCAAAAGAGAAATGGGGTTCGGCAGAGCCCTTCAAGGGGCGCGGCAGGGGCACGGCCTTGGGATTGCCCTCACGCGCCAGTCGTTCCACAGCAGGCCCGCCGGGATAGCCAAGGCCCAATATCTTGGCGGTCTTGTCAAAAGCCTCGCCCAGCGCATCGTCGATGGTGGTGGCAAGGCGGCGATAGTGCCCGACGCCTTCGACCCGCAAAATCTGGCAATGCCCGCCCGACACCAGCAGCAGCAGATAGGGAAAGCCGAGTTCGCTATCGGCAAGTCGCGGTGAAAGCGCGTGGCCTTCGAGATGATTGACCGCAATCAGGGGCTTTCCGCTCGCCATGGCCAGCGCCTTGGCGCTGACAAGGCCCACCATCACGCCGCCGATCAGCCCCGGCCCGGCGGTCGCAGCAATGGCGTCCACATCATCAAGGCCAAGCCCTGCATCGGCCATCACCCCTTCGAGCATGGGGGCAAGCCGTTCGGCGTGCGCGCGCGCCGCGATTTCGGGCACCACCCCGCCATAGGGCGCGTGTTCGGCTTCCTGACTGGCGATGCGCTGCGCCACGATGGTGCGATCCGCGCGCACCAGCGCCACGGCGGTTTCATCGCAGCTTGATTCAATCCCCAGCACAAGGCTTGCGCTGGGGGCATTAGGGCCGTTGGTGGTGGACAGGGCATTCATGGCGCTTTCCCTTAGCCATTACCGGGGCTAGGGCAAGCATCGCCATGACTGACGATACCCTGTCCCCGCCGCAAAACCGCTACGCTCCGGCTGTCCGAATGCGCCTTGGAACCCGCCAATCCCCACTTGCCATGGCGCAGGCCGAAGAAACCCGCGCGCGGCTGTGTGCAGCGCATGGCTGGTCGCCCGAGGAAGTCGAACTCGTGCCGGTGGTGGCGAGCGGCGACAAGGTGCTCGACCGCCCGTTGGCCGAAATCGGTGGTAAGGCGCTGTGGACGAAGGAACTTGACGCCTGGCTGGCGGAAGGCAAGATCGATTGCGCGGTGCATTCCGCCAAGGATGTGGAAACGCAGCGGCCTGCCGAATTCCATTTCGCTGCCTTCCTGCCGCGCGCGGACCGGCGCGATTGTCTGGTGGGGGCAAAAAGCATTGCCGACATTCCCCAAGGCGCAACTGTTGGCACCAGCGCGCCGCGCCGCGCTGCGCAATTGCTCAACCTGCGCCCCGATTGCCGGGTGGTAATGTTCCGCGGCAATGTCGCAACCCGCCTTGGCAAGCTTGAAGCGGGCGAGGCGGATGTGACGTTTCTGGCTGCTGCTGGCCTTGAACGCTTGCATCAAAGCGAACACGGCTCGCCCTTGCCGCCTTCCGAGTGGATCCCGGCTGCGGCCCAAGGCGTGATTGCGATTGAATGCCTTGCCAGCAACGCCGCTGTCACCGAGGTGCTGGCTGCCCTCAACGATTCGGCCACCGCTGCTGAAATCACCGCCGAACGCGCGCTGCTCGCTGAACTGGGCGGAACCTGCCATTCGCCGGTCGCGGTGCTGTGCGAGGCAAATGGCGATACTCTTACCATGCGCGCTGCCGTTTTCAGCCCCGATGGGGGAGAGCGGGTGGAGGCAAGCGCCAGCTTTAGAGCGGGCGATAATGAGGCGGTGCGCGCGCTTGCGGCAGAGCTGCTTGATGGCGCGCCTGAGGCAATTACGGAGCATTTCCGGCTTGGCTGATCGGCCGATGCTGCTGGTTTTGCGTCCCGAGCCGGGCTGTGCGGCAACAATGGCGCTGGCTCAGGCACGTGGGCTGGCGGTGCACGGGCAGCCGCTCTCGCAGATTGTGCCGGTCGCGTGGGAAACGCCCGATCCGGCCAGCGTGGATGGGTTGCTGATTGGCAGTGCCAATGTGTTTGCGCATGGCGGGACGGGTTTGGATGTCTTGCGGGCCAAGCCCTGTTATGTTGTCGGCAAGGCCACGGCGCAGGCCGCGCGTAAGGCAGGCTTTTCCGTGGCCGCGCAGGGCGAGGGCGGTTTGCAAAAGGTGCTCGACCAGATTGGCCTGCCGCTGCGATTGCTGCGCCTTGCTGGCGAAGAGCATATTGCGCTTCACGCTCCGCAGGGCGTGACTATTACCACGCGGATTGTGTATCGTTCCAAGACCTTGCCGCTTGATCCAGCGGCGGCACTGATGGGCCAAGGGCAGGTGATCGCCCTGTTGCATTCTGCTGCAACCATGCGGCATTTTTCTGAAGAATGTGAAAGGCTTGGGGTGGATATTTCGCAAATCACTCTCGCCGCGCTGGGGCCCCGCATAGTGGCGGCTGCGGGTGAGGGGTGGCAGGCGGTGCAGATTGCCGCTGCTCCCAATGATGCGGCCCTGCTGGAATTGGCCGCAAACTTGTGCAATGAGGCCTGACATAAGCGTGCAAATCCGCGCAGAGCAGGTGAGGCACGCAACGGGCGCAGAACGGATTGTGATGGAATCGAATTACGGCTCTCGCCGCAAGCCCACCTCGATGCGCGCCCTTGTGTTGGCGGGCGCATTGGCCTTTGCGGCAGGCGGCGGGTTGGTCGGCTGGGTGGTGTGGTACAATCTTCAGGGCGAACGCGGCGCGGGCACGTTTGCAGCAGGAGATGTTGAGAGCGAGCAGCCTCCTGCCTCATTGCCAACCCCTGTCACCACGAGCACGCCGGACGCCGCTGCTGACGCGGCAGCCACCGAGGCGAGTGACGCGGTCAGCCGCGTGGCCGAACAACAAGGCGGGATCGATCAACGCCTTGCTGCGGCGGAACAGCGCCTCGCCCGGCTTGATCTGCAAGCACAGGCCGCCGCCAGCAATGCCGCGCGCGCGGAAGGCTTGCTGATTGCCTTTGCCACACGGCGCGCGGTCGAACGCGGAGCGGAGCTTGGCTATCTCGCCGATCAATTGCGCCTGCGCTTTGGCGATCAATGGCCCAATGCGGTGGCCACGATCATTGATTTCTCGAGGCGGCCGGTGCGGATCGATAGCCTTGCCGCGCGGCTTGAGGGATTGGGCCCGCAACTGCGCGAGCGCGATTCTGGCCCCTCGTTGGCCACTTTCCAGCGCGAAATGTCGCAATTATTCGTGGTGCGTCGCGAAAGCACCCCGTCGCCGCAGCCCGAACGGCGGCTGGAACGTGCCCGCTGGGCGCTGGAGCAAGGCCGCTATCAGACCGCGATTGACGAGGTGCGCAATATGCCCGGCGCGGCCAAGGCGGAAGGCTGGATTGCGGACGCTGAACGCTACCGCGACGTGATGCGGGCGTTGGAGACGATCGAAACCGCAGCCGTGCTCGATCAGCGAGGCCTGCGCGACGGGGCAGGCAATCCGGTGCGCGAATTGGCCAGCCCGCTCGTCAAGTTCTAGCCTTACGCTTTGAGCAATTCGGGCAGATCGCCCGACACGCCGCGCGCTTCGTCCATGAAGAAGTTTTTTAGCATCGGCGTGCGCTGGATGCCGGCCATGCCGATCCGGCGGATGGCAGATGCTGTCTTGCCCGGTGCGCCGAAAATCCGCGTCAGCCCATCGGTGGCGAGCGCCACCATGAAGCTATCGAGCCCGCGCCAATTCTCATACCGCTTGAGCAATTCGGGATCGCCCGGATCAAGCCCCAGCCGCGCGCCATCGGCCAGCACTTCGACCAGCGCGCCCACATCCCTCAGGCCAAGGTTCAATCCCTGCCCCGCAATCGGGTGAATGCCATGCGCGCTGTCGCCAATCAGGGCAAGGCGTTGATCGGTGATTGTGGCGGTGTGGTGAAAGCCCAAGGGCCAGCTGGAACGCTTGCCCACCGACAGCACGGGGCCCAGCACGCCGCCCATGCGCTTTTCCACTTCGGCAAGGAAGGCGCGATCGGAAAGCTTCATCACGCCTGCACCATCTTCTTCCGATAACGTCCACACCAGCGATGAACGATGCGTGCCGTCGGCATCGTCGTTCATGGGGAGCAGCGCGAAAGGCCCTGCGGGATAGAAGATTTCCCACGCCACATTGTCATGCGGCTTTTCATGGGTGAGGCCAGCGATAATGGCGCGGTGGTGGTAATCCCACTTGGCGATTGTAATGCCAGCGGCATCGCGGGTGGGCGACTGGCGCCCTTCGGCAGCGATCATCAACCGCGCTTTCAGCTTGCGCCCATCGGCCAGCACACAGGCCACGCCATATTCGCTGCGCTGGCGCTCGGTGACTTCGGCCTTGGCCACCCAGTGGATCAGCGGTTCTTCAGCAGCGGCTTCGAACAAGGCAAGGCGCAGGCGGCGATTGGGAAACATCCGGCCCAAAGTGCCATCATCCGGGCCGGGCACGAAATCGAGCCTGCCGGGCTTGTTCTGATCGGTGACGGCAATCGCCGCGATGTCGCAGGCGAATTGTTCGAGGCCCTCGGCAATCCCGATATTGCTGAATAAGTGCCAGCTTGCCGTGGAAATCGCGGTGGCGCGGTCGTCGAATCCTTCGGCGGTCAGTTCGGCCGGATCGGCGCGGTCGACCACATGGCTCGACAGCCCCTTTTTCGCCGCCGCCAACGCCAAGGTCATGCCCACAAGGCCGCCGCCAAGGATCAAAAGATCGGCGGTGTCGTTATCGGTGAGTGCCATGGCTTTGCGCGCTTTCCCTTTGCGTGAGTAGCAGGCTCGCCCTATCTGGCGAGCCTTAATGGTGCTTAGCGCCTTGACGATCAGAGAGACAAGTTTGTTCCAAGCATCCCCCCTTGCAATCTGCGCAAAGTGGCTGATCTGGCTGGCTGCGCTGCTCGCGGCGCTGGTGGTGATGGCGCCGCGCGCGCTCGCCGATATCCCGCAAGAGGCGCGCTATGGCGACAGCAATATTGCGGCCCGTCTCTATGCCGAAGGGGCGCCCAAGGCGGGCGAGACTTGGATGCTCGCCCTGCGCTTTACGCCCAAGAGCGCGGAGTGGCACGGCTATTGGGCCAATCCCGGCGATGCGGGCCAAGGGATGTGGTTGAGGCTCGACTTGCCCGAGGGCTGGCAGGTGGGCACACCGCAGTATCCCGTGCCAGAGCGGTTGGAAATTGGCCGCCTGATGAACCACGTCTATAAGGGCGCTTATACCGTGCTTGTGCCGATCAAGCTGCCGCCCGGTGCTGAAATTACCGGCCTGCCGCGCATCACCGGCCATGTCGAATTTCTCGCCTGCACCGATGCGATTTGCGTGCCGCAGGATGCATTGTTGGAGGCTGCCCAAGGCGGCGATTTTGCGCGCTGGCGGGCCGAAGTTGCACCCTTGATGAGCGCTGAAAGCCATTTTGAGGTGTTCGGCAAGACAGTCCGCCTTGCCTTGCCGATCCCGCAATCCGCCAGCCTGCCTGCGCCGCACGTTTTCATCCAGAACGAAAATCTTGTCGATTATGCCGCGCCGCAGGTGTTTCGCCGCTCTGGCGATATGCTGGTGGCCGAAATTGCAGCGGCAGAATATTTCGGCGGGGAGCCGAGCGTGGTGGCTGGCATCGTCTCGTTCGGCGATGGCGCGGGCGTGGAATTTGCCGCCACCTCCGGCGAGGTTCCGCGCGGCGGCGAGGTGATCGCGGGCGCTTCTGCGCTGCCCACCATCCCGCCTTTATGGACGCTGATCTTGGGCGCGCTGGCGGGCGGGCTGCTGCTCAATATCATGCCCTGTGTCTTCCCGATCCTCAGCCTCAAGGCGCTGAGCCTCGCCCGCGCGGGAGAAAGCGAGGCCAAGGCGCGCTCCGAAGGGCTCGCCTACACCGCAGGCGTGGTGCTGGCCTGCGTCGCGCTGGGCGCGTTGCTGCTCGCTTTGCGCGCGGCGGGGGAGCAGGTCGGCTGGGCGTTCCAATTGCAGGAGCCGGGCGTGGTGGTGGCGCTCTTGGTGCTGGCCAGTGTGATTACCGCCAATTTCGCAGGCGTGTTTGAACTCCCCTCGATCAGCATCACCCGCTCGGGCCAGCCAGCAGGCGCCTTTGCCACGGGCCTGCTTGCTGCTTTCGTGGCCACCCCCTGCACTGGGCCATTTATGGCAGCAGCCATGGGCGCGGCGCTGATCCTGCCGGTGGGCGAAGCGCTGCTGTTGTTCGCCATGCTTGGGCTGGGCCTTGCGCTGCCGTTTTTGGCGCTCGGCTTTATCCCCGCGGCTCGCCGCCGCCTGCCCAAACCGGGGCCATGGATGGAGCGGTTTCGGCGGATTATGGCGATCCCCATGGGGCTGACCGCGCTCGCGCTGCTGTGGCTGACTGTGCAATTGGGCGGGCGCGGCTTTGCGCTGTTTGCACTCGTCATGCTGTTCGGGATTATCCTCGGCCTGTGGGTGGTGGGGCGCTTGCAGAAGGCGGGCAAAATGGCGTGGCCTGCCTTTGGGCTGGTCGCCGCGCCTTTCCTGATTTTCGGAGCTTTTGCTTTGCCTGCGAGTTTCTCCGCGCCATCCGAAAAGGCGCGCGCCTCGCTCCATTCCCCGCTTGCCTTCAGCGAAGCCGCGCTGGCCGAGGCGCGCGCCTCAGATCAGCCCGTCTTTGTGTGGTTCACCGCCGATTGGTGCGTCACCTGCAAGGTCAACGAGGGGATAGCGATCGAGCGCGAGGAGGTGCGCGCCGCCTTCGAAGAGGCGGGCGTTATCACCATGGTGGGCGATTGGACGGTGCGCGATGATGTGATCACGCGCTTTCTAACGGCGCAAGGCGTAGCAGGCGTGCCGCTCTACCTGTGGTATGCGCCCGGAGCCGCAAGCCCTGAACAATTGCCGCAGGTGCTCACTCCTGAGATGCTCGTTCAGCGGGCGCGGGGTTCCGGCAATCGGCCAGAAACTGCATCGGGAGCGGGCTTGGATTGAGCCGCACTAGCCCTGCGCCGGGCACTGTTGCGGTGGCTTCGCGCGGACCATTGAGCGGCTCCCAGCCCGGGTTATCAGCCGGAGCTTCACCCAGCCAGAACTGACGCTTGCCCTGCCGCACCGCATCCACTTCCAGCCGCCCGATCGCGCCATTTCCGATCAGGGCGAGCAGCGCGCCCGCATCGCGATCAGCAGGGGCATAGCGGGCAATGCGGATGATCTGAGGCTCAGTGGCGCTATGGCCCGGATGACATTCGAGCGCCAGCAAGGCGGGCTCTCCGGGTAGGCCATAGACGATGCGGCCCTCCTGCTTTTCGCTCAGCCGCCACACCGCGCCCGCGGTGTCGGGCGAGGGCAGCGGCGGCGACGGGGCTTGCAGGCTGACAATGGTCGCGGCGCGCGCAGTGTCAGCATCGGTCGGCGGCGGCTTGCAGGCGGCTACTGCGGCTAGCGAGGCAATGAGCGGGATAAGGGCAAGGGCGGGTTTCAAGGCTTTCCCCCCATGCGCTTATACCGCGTCTTGCCATAGCGGGTCTTGCGTGTGCCCGGTCTGCCAGCGTCGGATCGGCCCACTTTGGGCGCGCCTCTTTGCAGGCCTACCGCTCCGCTGCTTGAGGCCTCGCTATCAGGCAGGCCCAGTTCATCCGCCTCAAGCCTGCGGATTTCATCGCGCAAGCGGCCTGCTTCCTCGAATTCGAGATTGGCCGCCGCCTCGCGCATGCGTTTTTCGAGGTCTTCGATGTATGAGCGCAAGTTGTGGCCGACGAGGTTGTTGCGCTCATCGTCACCCGTATCCACCACTACGCCATCTTGCGATGCGGCATGGGCGACGATGTCGGCGATCTGGCGCTTGATCGTCTGGGGCGTGATGCCGTGTTCTTCGTTGAACGCCTGCTGCTTGGCGCGGCGGCGGTCGGTTTCCGCGAGCGCGCGTTCCATGCTGCCGGTGACGCGGTCGGCATACAAGATCACCCGCCCATCAACATTGCGCGCTGCGCGGCCAATCGTCTGGATCAGCGAAGTTTCACTGCGCAAGAAGCCTTCCTTGTCGGCGTCCAGAATGCACACCAGCCCGCATTCGGGAATGTCGAGGCCTTCTCTCAGCAGGTTGATGCCCACCAGCACATCATAAACGCCAAGCCTAAGATCGCGGATTAACTCGATGCGCTCCAGCGTCTCGACGTCCGAGTGCATGTAGCGCACGCGCACGCCTGCCTCGTGCATGAATTCGGTGAGGTCTTCGGCCATGCGCTTTGTCAGTGTGGTCACCAGCGTGCGGTAGCCTTGCTTGGCGGTGGCAAGGCATTCCTGGATGCAGTCCTGCACCTGATCTTCGACCGGGCGGATGGTAACGGGCGGATCGATCAATCCTGTCGGGCGGATCACCTGTTCGGCAAAGACGCCGCCGGTTTGCTCCATCTCCCAAGTGCCCGGCGTGGCGCTGACGGCGAAGGTCTGCGGGCGCATCGCGTCCCATTCGTTGAAGCGCAGGGGCCGGTTGTCGATGCAGCTCGGCAGGCGAAAGCCATATTCCGCCAGCGTCAGCTTGCGGCGGTGGTCCCCGCGCGCCATCGCGCCGATTTGGGGGATGGTCTGGTGGCTTTCGTCAACGAATAGAAGCGCGTTTTCGGGGAGGTATTCGAACAGGGTCGGTGGCGGTTCACCCGGCAAGCGCCCGGTGAGGAAGCGGCTGTAGTTCTCGATCCCCGCGCAGCTTCCGGTCGCCGCGATCATTTCGAGATCAAAATGCGTGCGCTGTTCCAGCCGCTGGCGTTCGAGCAACTTGCCTTCTGCCTCCAACTCCTTGAGCCGCTCCTCCAGCTCAAACTTGATCGCTTCGGCGGCCTGTTTCATCGTCGGCCCCGGCGTCACATAGTGCGAATTGGCATAGACCCGCACCTTGTCGAGCTTGGCGCCTTTTGTGCCGGTGAGCGGATCGAACTCGGCGATTTCCTCGATCTCGTCGCCGAAGAAACTCACCCGCCATGCCATGTCTTCATAGTGCGAAGGGAAGATTTCGAGATTGTCGCCGCGCACCCGGAAACACCCACGAGTAAAGGCCGCATCATTGCGCTTATATTGCAGCGCCACCAGCTTGCGGATGATCTCGCGCTGATCTTGGCTCTCGCCCGATTTGAGGTCGAAAATCATCGCTGAGTAAGTCTCGACCGAACCAATGCCATAAAGGCACGAAACCGAGGCGACGATAATCACATCATCGCGTTCGAGCAGCGCACGGGTGGCCGAGTGGCGCATCCGATCAATCGCCTCGTTAACGCTCGATTCCTTCTCGATATAGGTGTCGGAACGCGGCACATAGGCTTCGGGCTGGTAATAATCGTAGTAGCTGACGAAATATTCGACCGCGTTTTCGGGAAAGAAGCTTTTGAATTCGCCGTAAAGCTGCGCGGCCAAAATCTTGTTGGGCGCAAGGATTAGGGCAGGGCGCTGCAAGGTCTCGATCACCTTGGCCATGGTGAAGGTCTTGCCGGAGCCGGTGACACCCAGCAGCACCTGCGTCTTCTCGCCCGCCAGCGCGCCTTCGACCAACTCGGCAATCGCGGTCGGTTGATCGCCTGCCGGTTCGTAATCGGAAACGATCTTGAACGGCCTGCCGCCCATCGACTTTTCCGGCCGCGCCGGGCGGTGCGGGACGAAATCCGCGCCGGTTTCTGGTTCGGCAAGTCCCCTGCGGATGATCAGTTCAGCCATGCTGGCCATATGAGGGCAGGGCTGGCGCTTGTGAAGTGGCCCGAGGGGGCGTAGGCTGCTTGTATCAACAGGCCAAACGGACAAGCGGGCAGGCGATGCGCAGCACAGCAATCATGGTGGCAACCGGGGCGGCGTTGCTGCTGGCGGCCTGTTCGGCCAGCAATGATACCGACGCCGCTGGCGATGGTGCCATTTCCATGAGCGAGGCCGCAGGTGCTGCTGCTGATATGCCCAAACCTCAGCCGGGGCTTTACCGCGCCACCATCACCATGACCGGGATCGATGTTCCCGGCATGGGGGCCAATATGGCTGGCCACGGCGGCGGCATGAGCACAACCCATGAAAATTGCCTTACGCCTGAAGATGTCGCGGGCGGCTACAAGGAAATGATGAAACAGGGTCAGGATGGGTCCTGTCGCTATGAAAAATTCAACATTGCGGGAAATAAGCTTGATGCAGTGATGCTTTGCACCACGAGCGAGGGCGATGCGCGGATGGAGATGAAGGGCACTGTCACTGCGACAGGTTCTGAATTTGACGCCAAGATGAAGATGGATCTGGACGGCATGGGCAATGGCACCATGCGCTTTTCTGCCAAGCACGAGCGGATCGGCGATTGCTGAACGTGGCTTTTGCGCGTCTTCACGGGGCGTTAAGGCGCTGCGCCGGATAGGCGTGGATGATGTCTGCGAACCGTAACATTCCGCTTTGGCAGCTCGGCCGCAGTGAGGCCCGTGTGCGCGCTGAGGCGGCGCGTGAAGCTTTTGCGGCAAGCGAGTTTGCCCGCCGGCTTGCGCTGGCCCGCGAAGTGCGTCCTGAAGAAGAGGTGGGCCGCCCGCAGATCACTCGGCTGATCGGTGAACTCGATGTGCTGGCCGAACCCGCGCGCCGGCTGGTGCGCCGCAACGCAATTCCGCTCGCGCAAAACCCGCAACTGGTGATGGTTCTGCCCGGCTTTGCCACACATCCGGTGCGGATGCGCTATCTGGCGCGCCAGTTGGAGGCCGCCGGCCACCGCACCAAGCGTTGGGGGCTGGGTTTCAACTGGGGGCCTGACCCTGCGCGCTTTGATTTCCTTGAACAGCGCCTTGTCGAAATGAGCGAGCGCTATGGCCGCGAAGTGGTGCTTTTGGGTTGGAGTCTGGGCGGGCTTTACGCGCGCGAACTCGCCAAGCGTCAGCCGGGAAAAGTTGCCAAGGTCATCACCATGGGGTCGCCTTTTTCCGGAAGCCCACGGGCCAATAATGTGTGGCGGGTCTATCAGTTCATCACCGGCCATTCGGTCGATAGCCCGCCGATTGAGGCGGATCTGTCGGCCAAGCCGCCGGTTGAGACAGTCGCGCTGTGGAGCGCGCATGATGGTGTGATCGCGCCGCGCTGTGCGGCGGGTCTGCCGGGTGAGCGGGACCGCGCCATCAAGGTGCGCTGCACGCACATCGGATACACCTATTCGCCCGAGGTGGTGGCCGCCTTGCTGCGTGAGCTTGACCGCACAAGCTAAGGCCGGGCTTTCGCAGCGCTGTAAAAGCGCAAGTGAATGCTTTTCTTTTGTCAAACCCCGGTTAAACTGAGGCTTGCGCACTCTTGGTGTGATGTGGGGGCAATGCCGGAATCCGAGCCGACTTTCGACGAGATGTTCGATGCCGAGGGCCGCACGCGGGCCGCTTACAGTGACTATTGTCGCTGGTTTGGTGAACAAGAGCCCAGCTGGCTGAGGCGCAAGGATCGCGAGGCGGATGACACCTTCCGCCGCACGGGCATCACCTTCAATGTCTATGGCGATGACAAGGCCGAAGAACGCCTGATTCCTTTTGACATGGTGCCGCGCATCATCACGGCAAGCGAATGGCGGCGCCTGTCGCGCGGCATCGAACAGCGGGTGCGCGCGCTCAATTCTTTTTTGTATGATCTTTATCACCGGCAGGAGATCATCCGTGCAGGCCGCGTGCCAGAACGCCTGCTGCATGATAATGAGGCGTGGCTCACCAATATGGTGGGCTTTACGCCCCCGGGCGGAATTTACACCCACATTGTGGGCATTGATCTGGTGCGCACCGGTCCCAATGATTTCTTCGTGCTGGAAGACAATGCGCGCACGCCTTCGGGCGTTTCCTATATGCTGGAAAACCGCGAGACGATGATGGGGATGTTCCCCGATCTGTTCAGCCGGATCGCGGTTGAGCAGGTGTCGAACTACCCGCGCCGCCTCGCACGCTCGCTGGCTGCCTGCGCGCCGCCCGCCTTCTCCGGCAATCGCAGCCGCGGCGAGAAACCCACTGTTGCGGTGCTGACCCCGGGCGTGTTCAATTCCGCCTATTTCGAACACGCTTTTCTTGCTGATCAGATGGGCGCAGAACTTGTCGAAGGCAGCGATCTGCGCGTCGTCGAAGGCCGCGTGCAGATGCGCACCACGCGCGGGTATAAGCCAATCGATGTGCTTTACCGCCGGGTTGATGATGAATTTCTCGATCCGCTCACCTTCAACCCCGACAGCGTTCTCGGCGTGCCGGGGATCATGGATGTGTACCGCGCAGGCGGCATTACGATTGCCAATGCGCCGGGCACCGGTGTCGCGGATGACAAGGCGATCTATTCCTTCATGCCCGAGATCGTCGAATTCTACACTGGTGAAAAGCCGCTCTTGCCCAATGTCCAGACGTGGCGCTGTGCGGATAGGGACAGCCTGAAATATGTGCTCGATAACCTTGCCGAGCTGGTGGTCAAGGAAGTGCATGGGTCGGGCGGTTATGGGATGCTGATCGGACCGACGGCGTCTCGCCGGGAAATTGCGGCTTTCCGGCAAAAGCTGATGGCGCGGCCGGAAAATTATATCGCCCAGCCCACCTTGGCGCTGTCGACCTGCCCGATCTACACCGCAAAGGGGCTTGCGCCCCGCCACGTCGATCTGCGCCCTTTTGTGCTGGTGTCGCCTGATGGGATCGACATCACACCGGGCGGGCTGACGCGCGTGGCGCTCAAGAAGGGATCATTGGTCGTCAATTCGAGTCAGGGAGGCGGCACCAAAGACACTTGGGTGCTGAAGGACTAGGATGGAAGGACACGCCCCATGCTAGGCCGCACTGCCAATGCGCTGTTCTGGATGTTCCGCTATCTGGAACGGGCCGAGAATACCGCGCGCCTGCTTGAGGCCGGCGTGCGCATGGCGCTCACCCGCGATCTGGTGACAGCAGAGGCCGAATGGCGCTCGGTGATTGCCACGCTCGGCCAGCAGGCCGCGTTCGAGGCGGCGCATGATGCCTATGATGGGCTGGCCGTGTGGAATTTCGTGCTGCGCGGCCCCAGCAATCCCGGCAATGTGCGGGCCATGTTTGCCAATGTGCGCGCCAATGCCCGCACCGCACGCACCAACATATCGAGTGATGTGTGGGAGGCGGTCAACGACAACTGGTTGAAGCTCGACAAGCTGCTCGCGCGGCCGGTCGGGCAGACTGCGGTGGGCGAAGTGCTCGGCGCGGTGCGGCGCGCGGGCACTCAGGTCCATGGCGCTCTTGACGGCTCTATCCTGCGCGATGAAGGCTTTCACTTTGCCCGCGCGGGCACATTCATCGAGCGTGCCGATTCCACCGCACGCATTCTCGATATGAAATATTTTCTGCTGCTGCCTTCGCTGTCTTATGTGGGGTCAAGCCTTGATACCGGGCAATGGGAACAGGTGCTGCGTTCGGTGGCAGGGGCCAGCGCCTATAGCTGGCTTAATGCCGGGCAAATCGAGGCGCGCGGAATTGTCGAATTCCTCGTGCTGGATGAACGCTTCCCGCGCAGCCTTGCTTTCTGCCGCAACGCGCTGCGCGCCAATCTGGCGGAACTGGCGCGGATGCATGGCGTCGAGGGCCAGTGCAACGCCTTGATGCGGGAAGCCGACAGCCGCATCAATCACCTCACCGCTGACGAAATTTTCGAGCAGGGCCTGCACGAATTCCTCGTCGATTTCATGGCCAGCAATGTCGGTATCGCCAACGCGATTGCGGCCGATTACCGGTTCCACGTATGAACAGGAGGGCATGGCCATGAAGCTGGCGATCCGCCACATCACGCATTACGCCTTTGCCCAGCCGGTGGCCCACGCGCTGCAACGCCTGCGTCTGACGCCCAAGGAAACACAGGGCCAGCGCATTCTGGAATGGCAGATGCAGCTCGACAATGCGCATCGCGAACTGGAATTTGACGATCAGCATTTCAACACAGTGACGCTGGTGGGCGTCAATCCCGGCACATCCGAAGTCACCGTGACCTGTTCGGGTGTGGTTGAGACGCAGGATCATGCAGGCGTGATCGGCCGCCATTCGGGGCATTTGCCCTTGTGGAGTTTTCTGCGCCAGACCCCGCTGACCCGGCCGGGGCCGCGGCTGCGTTCATTGCTGCGCGAAGTGCCCGAACGCGACGTTTCCGCGCCGCTTGGGTTCCTGCACGCTCTATCCGATCTGATCCGCGACCGGATCACCTATCAGACTGGCGCCACCGGGGTGACAACCACCGCCGAGGATGCGGTCGTGCATGGTTATGGCGTGTGTCAGGATCATTCGCACATCTTCATTGGTGCGGCGCGATCGGTGGGCATTCCGGCGCGCTATGTCAGTGGTTATCTGCTGATGGATGATCGTATCGAACAGGAGGCAACCCACGCCTGGGCCGAGGCCCACGTTGATGGGCTGGGCTGGGTCGGCTTTGATATCTCCAATGGCATTTCGCCTGATCCGCGTTATGTGCGGGTGGCGACCGGCCATGACTATCGTGATGCAGCGCCCGTCACCGGCATCAGCTTTGGCACTGCAGACCATTCCTTGCGGGTTGATGTGGCGGTCGAACGGCAGCACGAGGAAGACCAGCAACAGCACGGTCAGCAGCAGCAGCAAGGCTAGGCCACCTAGGAACACTGCGCACGTATGATGCTTTGCGCAGCCGCGCCAATTGCGCTAGCGCGGCGCTCCGCATGGCTTGAGGAGATTGTCAGGAAATGACCTATTGTGTGGGCATGGTGCTCGAAAAAGGGTTGGTTCTGATGAGCGACACCCGCACCAATTCGGGCGTTGATAATATCTCCACCTTCCGCAAATTGTTTCACTGGAACGTGCCGGGCGAACGCATGATTGCGGTGATGACGGCGGGCAATCTGGCGACAACGCAAGCGGTTATCAGCCAGCTGGAAGAGCGCACCAAGGCTCCTGATGAACGCGACAACACGCTGATCAAGGGGCCAACCATGTTCAGCGTTGCCACCGAGATCGGAAGGCTGCTGCGAAACACCATCGAGGAAGCGCAGAAGGTGAATGGCGATGCGGGGAAGGGCCGTTTTTCAGCAACCATGATCCTTGCCGGCCAGATCAAGGGCATGCAGCCGCGCCTGTTCATGATCTATCCCGAAGGCAATTTTATTGAAGCCAGCTGGGACACACCCTTTTTCCAGATTGGCGAGACCAAATACGGCCGCCCTATCATAATCCGCGGCTATGATCGCGACATGAGCTTCGAAGATGCCGTCAAATTGCTCATGGTTAGTTTCGATTCGACCTTGAAAGCGAACCTCTCGGTGGGGCTGCCGCTTGATCTGCTGGTGATTGGTAAGGATGAATTTGCCGCCACTCACGAACACCGCGTCACTGCTGATGATCCTTATTTTGACAGCATATCAAATGGCTGGAGCGACGCCTTGCGCAGTGCCTTCCACTCCTTGCCGTCCTATCGCTTTGGCTGATTGGGAGTGTGGCTGAAACTGCCATTTTGGTTTTAAGTCCAAAACTGAGTGAATTTCCCTAGGATTTCTGCGGGGGCAGGCCGGTAAGGTTACTTGGTAACCTCCGAATTGGGCCTAGTCGTGCGTGTGTTGCGACAAAGCGTGCGCAATCACAATGACATGACACGCAAAGCCCCCCTCCACTTCATCGATTCGTGCAGCCGTCAACGCGCAGAAATGGCGCGGATAGGTTTTGCCATGGGTCACCATTCCGAAGTCTACAGCGACATCTCGGAATTGTCCGTCCACCCGCCACGCGAAGGCATCATCATTGCCCGCGATACGGCTGAGGAAGGCGGCGTGGCGATGATCCTTGAACGGTTGAGCCGTCTTGGCATCTGGCTGCCGTTGATCGCGGTCGAGGTTCAGCCTCGTCCTGGAAAAATCGTGGAAGCGATCAAGGCGGGGGCGCTGGATTATCTCTCCTTGCCACTCGATCCGGAACGTTTCACGCGCTGCCTTGCCCGTGTCGGCCATGAGGCGGAAATGTTCGGCGCGGCGCGGCGCCGCATGATCGAGGCGCGCGAACGCATCGCCACACTATCCACGCGTGAGCGCGAAGTGCTTGAATGGCTGGCGCGCGGCAGCAGCAACAAGGCGATTGCGCGCGAACTCGACATCAGCCCGCGCACGGTGGAAATTCATCGTGCCAACATGATGAGCAAGCTTGGCGCGCGCCATGCCGCAGAGGCGGTGCGTTTGCGGCTTGAAGCGGGTGCGGAAGGTGCCGCGCAGATGTGACCCATACGGTCCGCGGCGGCGCGCTGCTGTAAAATACAACCCCGCCGCCGCTCCGGTGCCATCCCACAGGCACCGGAGCGGTGTTGCTTTTGTCACAGCCGTTCGCGGCTGTGACACAATCTAGGCATTGGCCCTCGCGATCGCGCTTTGCGGGGTCGCCTACTTGGGTGGTGGTGCCTGCACGGCTTGCAAGATGGCAGACCAGACACTCGCCATGGGTTTCCCGAGAGGTTTAGCGGCAGAACTTGGCGCCGGTGCCTTCAAGGTGGAAGTGATCGGCATGGGCGGCGTTGTATTCCGGCCCCAGCACTGTGCCAAAGCGCTTGCAGGCGCTGGAATGCACCACCCGCAGAAATTCGCGCACCGCTGGCGGGCCGCCATGCCAATCCCGTTTCAAGTCGATGCGCCTGCCATCTTCAAGAACAAAGCCCGACACATCAATCGCTTCGGCCCGGGCATGGGCTGACATGCGCTCTGTTCCTGCGATTCTGCGGCAGGCATAGCTGCCCATGGTTTCAACCCGAACAAGGCGGCTGCCGAGGATTTCCCGCGCTGCGCGGTCGACGCCGAAACGCGCCCATTCGCTGAAGGCTTTGGCGACCGAGCATTGCACCGGGCCGATATTGCTCACACCGAAGAATGATCCATCGCCGGCCAAGGCAGATAATTGCACTGTGCCCAGCTTGTTGCAGCCAGGCGCGGCATAAGTGTCGGGAACCGGCGTGAACCGCGCACCGCTTGCCCCCAATTCGGTCATGCAAACCCGGTCATCGCCGCGCGGTGCATAGCTTTGCGGAGCCGAGGCCACGCGCGGCGCAGGCGCGGTTTGGGATGTGGTGCTGCGTGCAGCCTTGCTGCTGCCGCCTTTGCTCTGCGGCACCACGCCGCAACCCGCAAGCGCAGCGGCGCTGATCAGGAACACGAGGGTTTGGAGGCGTTTGGAAACTTGCATCGCTCCGCAGTATCGCCAGAGAATGGTTAACACCGCGTAAACGATTTGCCATGGTCGGCAATCATAAGCGGTGCCAAACTGACTCTTATCACAGTCTCCGACGGGCGGCAGCCCCCCGGAAGATCCGCCGTGACAGCCGCTTAGCGGCGCGGCTGATTGTGCCGGACCGGCTGCTGCGCTGTGCCAGTGCGTCGCCGCAGGTTTGCGCAGCCACCCCGTCTCGCCTGCCGATACGGCTTGCAAGACGGCGCGGCGCGAGCAGATGTCCCAGAGGCTTTCTAAAGGATCAATCTTCCTTTTTGCGCCGCGCTTTCTTGCGTTCATGCGGGCACAGGATTGCCTTCCTCAGACGGATCGATTGCGGGGTCACCTCCACCATCTCATCATCGTCGATGTAGGCAATCGCTTGCTCCAAGCTCATTCGGCGCGGGGGCGTGAGGCGGATCGCATCATCCTTGCCGCTCGAACGGATATTGGTGAGCTGCTTGGCTTTGAGCGGGTTCACTTCCAAGTCATCGGGCTTGGCGTTTTCGCCAATCACCATGCCTTCATAGACTTTCATCTGCGGGCCAATGAACAGCGTGCCGCGTTCTTCCAGCGAATTCAGTGCATAGGCTACCGCCTCGCCGTCGCCATTGGAGATCAAGACGCCGTTGATACGGCCTTCGATCGGGCCTTTATAGGGGCCGTATTTCTCGAACAGGCGGTTCATGATGCCAGTGCCGCGCGTGTCGGAGAGGAATTCGCCGTGATAGCCGATCAGCCCGCGCGAGGGGGCCGAAAAGGTGATGCGGGTCTTGCCCTGGCCCGAGGGGCGCATTTCGGTAAGGTCGGCCTTGCGGCGCTGCATCTTTTCGACGACCGTGCCCGAGTGTTCGTCGTCCACGTCGATGACGACAGTTTCATAAGGCTCCATGCGCTGGCCGTCTTCCTCGCGGAACAGCACCTTTGGCCGGCTGATGCCGAGTTCAAAGCCCTCGCGGCGCATGGTTTCGATCAGCACGCCCAATTGCAATTCGCCGCGGCCTGCGACTTCGTAGCTGTCCTTGTCCTCGCTCTCGGTGACGCGGATGGCGACATTGGTTTCCGCCTCGCGCAGCAAGCGATCACGGATCATGCGGCTGGTGACTTTGCTGCCTTCGCGGCCTGCGAGCGGAGAATCGTTCACCGAAAAACGCATGGCGAGCGTTGGCGGATCGATCGGCTGGGCGGCGATGGGCTCTGACACCGAAGGATCGCAGATGGTGTTGGCAACGGTTGCCTTTTCAAGACCAGCGAGCGCGATAATGTCGCCAGCGCGGGCCACTTCAACAGGCACGCGTTCAAGCCCATCAAAGCTCATCAGCTTGGTCGCGCGGCCCACTTCGACAACCTTGCCGTCCATGTCGATGGCGTGGATCGGATCATTGACCTTGATCGTGCCCGACTGGACGCGGCCGGTCAGCACGCGGCCCATGAAATTGTCACGATCGAGCAGGGTAGCGAGGAAGCTGAACTTGGCGTCTGGATCAAGGCCGGGGGCGGGCACGTGTTCGACGATTTTGTTGAACAGCGGGGCAAGCGTGCCTTCACGCGCTTCCTGATCATCGCTGGCATAGCCATCGCGGCCCGAGGCAAAAAGCACAGGGAAATCAAGCTGTTCATCATTGGCATCAAGGCTCACGAACAGATCGAACACCTCGTCGAGCACTTCCTGCGGGCGGCCATCGGGACGATCAATCTTGTTGACGACGACGATCGGCTTCAAACCCAACGCCAGCGCCTTGCCGGTGACGAACTTGGTCTGCGGCATCGCGCCTTCCGCGCTGTCCACCAGCAGGATCACGCCGTCGACCATGGAGAGGATGCGCTCCACCTCGGCGCCGAAATCGGCGTGGCCGGGGGTGTCGACGATGTTGATGCGGGTGGTGTTGCCGTCTTGCTCCCACTCCACGCTGGTGCATTTGGCCAGAATGGTGATGCCGCGTTCCTTTTCGAGATCGCCGGAATCCATCGCGCGTTCCTCGACGCGCTGATTGTCGCGGAAGGTACCGGATTGGCGGAACAGCTGGTCGACCAAAGTGGTCTTGCCGTGGTCAACGTGCGCGATGATCGCGATGTTACGCAGCGAGGATGACATTATCTTAGGTTCCATATGCGGGCCCGACCGGCATTGTTGAAATGCGCTTTCGGGTCAAAGAGCTTGGGAAGCGTTAAGGCCCCCGCGCCCGGTTATGATCATTTTGTGGCGGGCTTGCGACAGACAGCGCCGGTATGAGCGAAGCACCGCCCGGCTGCTGTGTGTTGCGTTGCAACATGGGCGCGGCGCCTAGCGCAAGTGGGCGCGATCGGCAAGCGCTGCGGTGGCGCAGCCCTCGCGACAAGGTTGCTTAAGTGCAACATATTGCGACAGACCGGGGAAGTTTTGCCCTATCCCGCTTGTCGGGATTTGGTCATTTGCCTATCAACTTTTCTAGGGCTTGGGAGATCGCCGCCCGAAAGCGGCACGCCCAAGCCAGGGACTTAGGAGAGGAAAACTCATGCGTTTTACCACCACCGGCATCGCCGGTCTGCGTCGCTTTACTCTGCTGGCAGGCGCGGCGACGATTGCCTTGCCTGGCGCGGCCTTTGCGCAAAGCGCTGGCGATCAGGACGATGACGCGGGCGAGGTGCGCGGTAACGCCATTATCGTGACCGCGACCAAGCGCGCGCAGACGCTGCAGGATACGCCGGTTGCGGTTTCGGTGACGACAGCTGAAACCATCGAGCAGGCGCAGATCCGCGACATTGCCGATATCTCCTCGGTGGTGCCTTCACTGCGCGCTTCGACCTTGCAAAGCGCGTTTTCGACCACCTTCTCGATCCGCGGTTTTGGCACGGATGCCAACAACCTTGGCCTTGAGCCGTCGGTCGCCATGTTTGTTGACGGCGTGTACCGCAGCCGTTCGCTGGCACAGATTTCAGATCTTCCCAATCTTGAACGGGTCGAAGTGCTGCGCGGCCCGCAATCGACACTGTTCGGCAAAAACGCCAGCGCAGGCGTGATCTCGCTGGTGTCGTCGGCGCCGTCCTTTAATCTCGAAGGCAATGCCGAAGTCTCCTACGGCAACTTCAACGCCTTTGTTGCGCGCGGCTATATCACCGGCCCGATCTCTGATAATATCGCGGTGAGCCTTGCGGCCGGCGTGAACAAGCGCGATGGATTCATCACCAATGAATTCAACGGCGATGACATCAACGATCGCAACCGCTGGTACACCCGCGGGCAGATGTTGTTCGACAATGGCAGCAATTTCAAATTCCGCCTGATCGCCGATTACGATGAACTCGATGAAAAGTGCTGCGGTGTTGTCAACCTGCGCCAGTCGCCGGAAATCGGACTGATCCAGCTGCTTGGCGGACGCGTTAATGCGCCGGGTACAGAACTTAACGACGTTGTGTTCTCTGACGTTGTGCCGCGTAACAAGGTGCGCAACTGGGGTATTTCCGGGCAGGCCGATTACGAATTCGGCGCCATGTCGCTGACCTCGATCACCGCCTATCGCGACACCTCGCTCAACGCTGATCAGGATGTCGATTTTACCAGCCTTGCGCTCGCAAGCGGTGCGCAGATCGGGGATGCGAGCATTCGCGCTTTCACTCAGGAAGTGCGTTTGGCCTCTGACTTCGATGGCCCGTTCAACTTCCTTGTGGGTGGTTTCTACTTTAAGGAAGACCTTGATGTGTCCGACCAGATCGTTTTCGGTCGCGACTTCCGTGCCTATGCCAATGGCCTGATCGGCGCAGCCTCGGGCGGTGCTCTCAATGTGAACACGCTTGAAGGACTGCTGGGCCAGGCTCCGGGCAGCTTTTTTGGTGAAGGCCAGGGCTTCTTCAACAATTTCGTGCAGGACAACGAGGCTTACTCGCTGTTTGGTCAGGTGGATTTCAAGCCGACTGATCGCCTGACACTGACGGCCGGTGTGAACTACACCAATGACCGCAAGAATGTGCGTTCGACCAGCCGCTCGACTGACGTCTTCTCGAACCTCAACCTTGATGCTCCGGAATTTGCCGCCTCGCGTGCGCTTCTGCTTGGACAGGGCGCGCTGGCGCAGGGCGTGGGCAATGTGCTCGGGCTGGGGCGTCCGGCCACCGCAGCTGAAATCGGCGGCTTTGCTGCGGCCAATCCGGCTGCTTTCGGACAGGTTAATGCCGGAGCGCAGGCTTTTGCAGCGGCCAATGCCAACAATCCCGCGGCCAATCCGCTTGCGGGCCTGCGGGCGTTTCAGTTCCTTCCGCCGATCCTCAACATCCCCAACGCTGTCGAAGACGGCCGGACGCGCGATGATGCCTTCACCTATCTGCTGCGCGCCAGCTACGAGGTGACCGATACGCTCAACGCCTATGCCAGCTTCGCCACGGGCTTCAAGGCAAGCTCGTTCAACCTCACGCGTGACAGCCGCCCTGTGCCGGGCGATTTTGCCGCGATCACTGCGCAAGGTCTGGCAACGCCGAACCTGCGCCCGGGCACGCGTTTTGCCCTGCCTGAAGAATCCACCGTTTACGAAGTGGGCCTGAAGGGCAACTGGAACTGGGCTGGAGCCAACCTGACTGCCTTCCTGCAGCGGCTTGAGAATTTCCAGGCCAACATCTTCGTCGGTGATTTCTTCGTCCTCGCCAATGCGGGTGAAGTGGAAACTTTCGGGGTTGAATTCGAAGGCTTTGTGCGCCCGACCCGCGAACTGACCTTGTCGGTTGCGATGACCTATCTCGATGCCAAATATAACAGCTTCGTCGGCTCGCCGGTGGGCGATCTGTCGGGTCGTTCGGTGGCCGGTGTTCACCCGATTAGCGCGTCGTTCGGGGCTACTTGGGACAAGCGGCTGGGCAATGGCGATCGTCTGATCGTCCGCGGCGACTATCAGTATGACTCGGCTGTTCAGGTGGTGGATGGCCTGGTGAACTTCGTGGGCGTCAATCCCGATGGTTCGCCCAATTTCGCTAGCGCGCTGGAAGCTGCGCGTCCCTTTACGCGTGAAGTCAACAACGTGAACGCGTCGATCACCTATGCCTTGCAGAATGGTCTGGAGTTCACCCTGTGGGGCCGTAACCTCTTGGATGATCGTTTCATCAACACGATCTTCCCGTCGGTGGCACAGGGTCAGGGCATTTCGGGCTATCCGAACCTGCCGCGCACCTATGGCGGTTTGATCCGCTACCGCTTCTGATCACTGTTCTCTGACAGCAAAAAAGGCCCCGCAGCATCCCGCTGCGGGGCTTTTTTGTTTGGCCGCCCTTACAATTCGCGCAGCGCGCGTGCGGGCTTAGCTTTGAGCAGCGGTAGCGATCCGGCCAGCGCGAACAGCAGCACCAGCGCAAGGCCAATGCCAAGCACACCTGTCACCACGCGCCAATCTGGCAGCCAGTCAAAGCTGAAAACGGCGGTTATGATGATCCAGGCGAGCACGCCGCCCAGCGCCAAGGCGACAAGCGCCAGCAGGCCTGCGATCATGCCATATTCGGCCAATTGCAACAGCAGGATCTGACGGCGGCTCGCCCCCAGAACCCTTAGCACCACGGTGTCATAAGTGCGCGCGGCACGCGCCGCAGCAATCGCGCCGAGCAGCACGGCAAGACCCGCCAGCACCGTGACGGCGGCTGCTGCAAGGGTTGCCAGAGCCACCTGTTGCAGCAGCTTGCGACCCTCGACAATCAGCCCGCCGATTTCCACCACCGAGCTTGATGGAAACTCCTGCACCAGCGCGCGCAGCAAAGCGCCGCGTGCTGCATCATCGGCGCCATCGGGCAGATCGATTGTGGCCGAGAGATTATGCGGTGCATCGGCGAGCGCGTTGCGCGAAAACACCAGCGTGAAATTGAAGCCGAGGTTTTCCCAGTCCACTTCGCGCAGGTTCGCAACCCGTGCGGTGCGTTCAACGCCAAGGATGCCAATAGTGATATAGTCGCCCACGTCCACGCCAATTGCGCGGGCTTGCTCGGCATCGACCGAGACAAGCGGCTCGCCGCTGTGGAACGGGCTCCACCATTCGCCTGCCACCACGCGGTTGCCAAGCGGCACCTGATCGGAATAGGTCAGGCCGCGCTCCCCGCGCAGCGACCATGCGCTGTCGGGAATCCTGGCCATGTCGGCAACGCGCGTCATCGCGTCTCTGGGGCCAAAGGCCAGCACCTTGCCGCGCAAAGTCGGAACAGTGCGAATGGTCGCCTCGGGAAAGTCTGCCTGCACCAGTTCGAAAAAGCGCGGCTCCTTGTCGCGCGGCACATCGAGCACGAAGTAATCGGGCGCTTCTTGCGGCACACGCTGCTGGATATTGCCGTCAATCGCGCTTTGCACTGCGGCGAGCAGCACGAAGGCGGCAAGGCCAAAGCCAAGCGCTGTCACCAGCGCTCCGGTGGGCGCGCCGGGGCGGTGGAGATTGGCGAGCGCGCTTCGGAGGATCGGATTGGCAGGCCGCGGCAGCGCGCGCGCAGCGCGTTGCAGGGCCCAGCCGAGCCCCGCCAGCACCACCAAAGCGCCGCCTGCACCCAGCAGAAACCCGCCTGAGAGGCGCGGCTGTGCAGTCGTTGCGAGCGCCAGCGCCGAAATCGCCGCGAGGCCCACAGCGGTCGCCCCCAGCGCGCGCCAATCGCGTGCGAGCGGAGTGATGCCAGACCGCATCAACGCCATCGCCGGGAAGGCCCGCGCACGCAGCAAGGGGGCAGTGGCAAAGGTAAAGGCGACCAGCAAGCCATAGCTTGCCGCCAGCACCAACCGCGCAGGTTCAATCACAAATCCGCTCTGAACCGGCAGCAAGCCTTGCAAGGCACCAGCCAGCAGCGGTGTCACCAAGACGCCCGCGGCAAGCCCCAAAGCGCTGCCGACCAGTGCGGCAATCGCAATCTGCAGCGCGTAGATCCGCACAATATCGAGCGAGGTCGCACCCAGCACCTTGAAGGTGGCAATGCTCGTGCGGCGCTGATCAAGATAGGAGGAGACGCCGCCTGCAATCCCGATCCCGGCAATCACAAGTGCGGCCAGGCCCACCAGCGTGAGAAAATCGCTCATCTGGCGCACAAATCGATCCGCCCCCGGCGATGCGCGATCACGGGTGCGGATGGTAAAGCCTGCCGAGGGGAATTGCCGGGTGAGCGCCTCTTCAACCTCATCGGGCGCAGGGGCGCTGCTCATCAAGGCGATGCGATGCTTGCTTTGATAGAGCGAACCGGGTTCGAGCAAACCAGCAGCGCGCGGGACGTTTTCAGCAACGACCACTGTCGGGCCAAGCTGAAAGCCTTCGGAGAGGCGATCGGGTTCGTTTTCGATCACGCCGGCGGCGCGCAGGGTGACCCCGCCGACGGAAAAATTGTCACCCACCGCAATGCCGAGCCGGTCGAGCGCTCCTTTGGCGAGCCATGCGTCCGTGCCTTGCGGAGCGCCGACGCTGCGCCCGTCTGTCAGCGTCAGCGTGCCAAACAGCGGCCACTTTGCATCCACTGCCTTCAATTCAACCGGCGCCGCGTTGTCACCCGCCAGCGCCATGGCTTGCAGGCGGTAGCCTTCAGAGACAGTGCCATATTTTGCCAGAGCGCCACGTTCCTCGTCGCTCAAGGCGCGTTGCCACAGCGCGACTTCGACATCTCCGCCGAGCAATTCCTGTCCGCTCGATGCCAGTTCGCGCTCGATTGCAGCGGTCAGCGTCCCGATCGCGGCCAGCGCCGCGGTGCCGAGGAAAATACACAGGACGAGCAGGCGCAGCCCTTTGAAGCGCGCATTCAGATCACGCCGGGCAATCTGCCACACAGTAGCCCATGGAAGACGTGCCGAACCGCTCACGCCGGATTCCTGGTGTCGGAGACGATCCGCCCGTCGGCCATGGTCAGCACCCGCTCGCAGCGCGCGGCAAGGCTGGCATCATGGGTGATGATAAGCAAAGTGGCGCCGGTTTCCGCGCGGCGGGCCAGCAGCAGATCGACAATCTCCGCGCCGGTTGCCGCATCAAGATTGCCGGTCGGTTCATCGGCAAAGATCAGCGCCGGACGCGGGGCCAGCGCGCGGGCAATCGCGACGCGTTGCTGTTCGCCGCCAGAAAGCTGGGTGGGGTAGTGATCAGTGCGGTGGCCAAGGCCCACGGCTGCCAGTTCTGCAAGCGCGCGCGGGGTGGCATCCTTGGCGCCTGCCAATTCCATCGGGGTTGCGACATTTTCCGCCGCCGTCATGGTGGGCAGCAAGTGAAAGGCTTGCAGCACAATCCCGATCCGTCCGCGCCTTGCCGCTGCCAACCCATCTTCATTGAGCCCTGCAAAATCCGCGCCTGCCACCATCAGGCTTCCGCCGCTGGCCCGTTCAAGCCCCGACAGCACCGCCATCAGCGAGCTTTTGCCCGAGCCCGAAGGGCCGAGCAGGGCGACCACCTCCCCGGTCGCAATATCAAGATCAATCCCGCGCAGCACTTCGACCGGAGCCGAAGCATTGCCGAGAGTAAGGGTCAGGTTTCGCGCACAAATTGCAAGAGAGGGGCTTGTCACGGGCTTCCGATGTCATAGGTGTGGGCCTGCAACAAGAACGATAAGGAAAGGCTCGCAGATGCAGGCAGGCGTTTGGTCGAATATAGGGCTTATGCGCGCCATTGCGAGTGCGAGCCTTGCAATTGTCGTGATGCTTGCCGGATGCAGCGGGAACGAGGGCGACGATGCCGCCACAGTCACCCGTGCACAGGCCGAAGCTGAGGCTGCTCCGCCGCCGATCCCGGTTATGGGACCAGAGCGGCGGGTCATCGCCTTTGGTGACAGCTTGTTTGCAGGATATGGTTTGAACGAGGGCGAGAGTTACCCTGATCGGCTCGAAGCCGCGTTGCGCGCGCGGGGGATCAATGCTGCAATCACCAATGCAGCCGTCTCGGGCGACACCACGGCTGCCGGGCGGCAAAGGCTGGCCTTCACCTTGGATGCGCAGGCGCAAAAGCCTGATCTGTTTATTCTGGAGCTTGGCGGCAATGATCTGTTGCGCGGCCTGTCCCCGCAGGAAACCCGCGCCAATCTCGCTGCCATGCTTGAGGAATTGCGCACGCGCGGCATCCCGGTGCTGTTGATGGGAATGCGCAGCCCCCCCAATTATGGCTCGGATTATCAGGCGCAGTTCGATGCGATCTACCGCGATTTGGCCAAGCAATATGGCGCAGCTCTGATCCCCTTCTGGTTGGAGGATATCTACGAGGATCAAAGCCTGTTTCAGCCGGATCGGATCCACCCGACCGCCGAAGGAATTGAACGGCTGGTCGCCTCGACCATCGCCGCAGTGCGCGCGGCCTTGTCTGAGGATAATTCCTAGGAGCGCTTGGCCTCGCCGCCGCTCACCTGCCAGATCGCGGCTTCATCGAGGATGCGTTCAAAAGGCGCAAGCTCGGTCCCCGTCATCCACACTTGCGCGCGGCCCTTGGCAAGGCGGGCGAACAATTCGCTGCGGCGGACGGGATCAAGGTGGGCTGCGACTTCATCGAGCAACAGCACACTCGGACGACCGGCGGCCGCAAGCGCGCCGTGAGCAAGGGTGATCGCGATCAGCATCGCTTTTTGTTCACCGGTTGAGCAGGAGGCAGCAGGCTGCCCGCTTGAGGCCATCACCACTTCCAGCTCGTCGCGCTGCGGCCCAGTGAGCGCGCGGCCTGCGGCTCGATCTCGCGGGCGGGCGCGAGCAAGTTCGTCGCGCAAACCCGCCGCATCCAGCGGCCCGCCGGGGCGCAAGGCGATGAGCGGCTTGGCAAAAGGTTCAGGCGGCAGGGCTGAGAGTTCATCGCTCAAGCGGCTGACCAGCGCTGCACGGGTGTGATGCAGCGCAGCCCCGTGTTCTGCGACCTGCGCTTCGATAGCATCAAGCCATGCGGCATCGCCGCGTGCCTCCAGCAGACGATTGCGTTCGCGCAAGGCAGCCTCGAACTGTGTGACCCGGCGGGCGTGATCGGGCGCAATGGCGAGCGCCATGCGATCAATAAAGCGTCGCCGCGCGCCTGCACTATCGGTGAACAACCCATCCATCGCCGGAGTCAGCCACGAGAGGGCCAACCATTCGCTGAGTGCACTGGCGCTGGCGGCTGCACCATTGATCCGCACCAGCCTGCGCCCCGGCTGGCTTGCCTCGGTGTAAGTGCCAAGCCGCGCGGAAAACTGCCCCTGTTCGATCAGGCTTGCCCCGATGGCAAAAGCTTGGGGGGGCTCTCCTGCAGCGGCCTTGCGCCCCAGATCGCCGAGCCCTGCGCGGCGCAGACCCCGGCCCGCGCCGAGCAGCGAGATCGCTTCCAGGAGGTTGGTCTTGCCCGCGCCGTTCGCGCCCACCAGCAGATTGAAATGCGCCGTCTCGCCCAGCTCGGTCGCGGCGTGATTGCGGAAATTGGCGATGGTGATTTTGCTGAGCGCCATAGCTTTTGAGCGGTTAGCCGGGGGCGGTCATGAAGGAAAGGGCTGCGCTTAAAAAGCACCCATCCCAAACCTTAGGAAATTTCCCCAAGCTTTCGGATGGGTGAACGGTCTGTTTGCTCAGTGAAAGCAAGGAAATGGCAGAATTCCGCCATTTTTCGAGTTTGGCACACCTCGTGCTGAGTGGTTTGCGTCCCCCGGATGGTCCGGGGATCATGTGAAAACACACCAAGGAGTAACCCAAATGTTCACCACCAACTTCGCTGATCGCTTCGTCGCTGCCGCTTTCTCGGTCGTCATTTCCGCTGGCCTGCTCGCCTATGCGATCCTCCCCGCATCCCCCGCCATCATCGCCTGACGCCGCATCCGCGCCCAAGGCCCCATACAAGGACACACACCATGTTCGGCAACAACTTCTCGGTCCGCCTCGCTTCGGCAGCTTTCTCGGTGATGATCTCGGCGGCTTTCTTCGCCTATGCGATTATCCCTGCCAGCCCGAGCTTGATGGCGTGAGCTTGGCCTGAGGCCAACTTCCCCCTAGCCTTGATCCATCGATACGAAGGAGTGCCCCACATGAACCAGATCACCCCCAATGACAGCAAGCCGCCGCGCGGCAGCTTCCGCCTCGACAAGGGCAATGCCAAGGTGTTTGGCGTGTGTTCGGGCATCGGCAATTATTTCGATGTTGACCCGATGCTGGTGCGGATCGGCTTTGTCGCCGCCACGCTGTTGGGCTTTGGCAGCCCGGTGCTGATCTACCTCGCGGTCGCGCTGATCGCGGATTAATTCCCAAGCTGCCCACCCACACCCTTGGCCTGCGCCGGGGTGACGGCGGGGCGGGGCGCGCGATTACATCGCGCTGATACCGCCATCGAGCTTCACCTCCGCCCCCGTCATGAAGCGGCTTTCATCGCTGGCGAGGTAAACCACCGCATTGGCGATATCATTGGGCTCGCCGACGAATTTGAGCGGAATCTGGCGCGCAAGCTTTTCCATCAGCACATCCTTATCCAGCGCGTGCGCGCGGGCTGTGCCATCAAGGATTGGGGTATCCACAAAAGTCGGATGCACCGAATTGCAGCGGATCTGCATGCCTTTTTTGGCGCAGTGCAAAGCGATGGATTTGGACAGCATCCACACCGCCGCCTTCGACGCATTATAGGCCGGCATGGTGTCGCTCGCGATCAGGCCGGCGATGCTGGAGATGTTGATGATCGATCCCGGCGCGTGTTCGCGCATCAGGGGCAGGGCCTTTTGGCAGCCGTGGAAGATCGAATTAACGTTGATGTCAAAACAGCGCTGCCAATCGGAAAAATCGCAGGCCTCGATATTGCCGGGAACGCCAATGCCTGCATTGTTGACGAGCACATTGAGCCCGCCCAGTTGCTCGCGCGCGGCCTCGACGGCGGCTTCCCATTGGGCCGGATCGGTCACATCATGGCCGATGCCAAAGGCGGTTCCTGCGCCGATCTGCTCATTGATGATTGCGGCGGTTTCTTCCGCGCCGCCAGCGTTGATATCGGTTGCCAGCACCCGCGCGCCTTCTTCGGCAAGCCGGATGCAATGCGCGCGGCCAAGCCCTTGTGCAGCCCCTGTGACCAGTGCGAGTTTGCCCGCTACCCGTCCGCCCATAATCTACTCTCCCAGATAATCTTTTGTCAGAAACAGCGCGACCCGCACATCAACTCCGTGGCCTGCTTCGCGCCATGCGGCAACAAAATCCGCGATTTCGTCTGCCGGAATGAGGTGAACAAGGATGTTTTCATCGCCTTCGCCGCCGCCTTCGCTGATCTTTTCCAACTGAGTGGCGCGCAGCAAGGTGAAGCATTCGGAGATCATGCCGGGTGAGGAATAGAACTCGCCCACCACTTCCAGCTTGCCTGCGCGGTAGCCGGTTTCCTCCTCGAGCTCACGCGCAGCAGCGGCGAGCACGCCCTCATCTTCCTCACCAGCAATATCGCCCACAAGGCCCGCCGGGATTTCAAGGCAGAACCGTCCAAGCGGCACGCGGTATTGGCTCACGAAAATGACATGGCGCGTGCCATCGGCATCTTCATCAATCGCGATGATCGCGGCTGCCCGGATGTTGCGCGGGCGGCCGACATATTCCCATCGCCCCCGCCGCTTGGCAGTGATGAATTTGCCCGGCCAAACCACTTCCTCCCCCACATCGGCATCGCGATCACGCACGAAAGCCTCGGGCGGCGGCATCAGGGGGTGGGGCATGGGGAGGGGCTTCCTAAAGTTCGATCAGATCATCGGGCAGCTGGTTTTTGTCGCCTTCAGGCTTGGGGAAATGCTGAGCCAGCACAAAGCCCACATCGCGCACGGCCGCCGCCAGCCCTTCGGCGATGCATCCCTGACGGATTTCAGCAAGCATATCGCCCATCGCCTCGCCCCACACTTCGGGCGCGACTTTTTCGGCAATGGCGGTGTCTGCGACGATTTCGGCGCGGTGATCGGCAAGGCTGAGGTAAATCAGCACCCCGGTGTGATCCACGGTGCGCTGCTCGGTCCCGGCCTTGAACAGCCGGATCGCGGCGGCATGGGCGCGCGCGGTCTTGAGCGCTCCCGGCACGAGCGCCAGTTTCAGCGGCTGATATTGCTGGGCCCCCAGCATTGCGAAGAAGGCAATCAGGCCCAAGGCAATCACCATGCTGGCAAGCTCTCCGGTCGTCCATTGATGGCCCCAGCCTGCCACCAGTCCATCCCACAGATCAAGGAAGGGGCGCGGCAGCAGCGCAAACAGGCTCATCACCGCAAAACTGGCGCCGGCGGACCACATGAAGGCGACATCATTATAATGATCGCTCTGATCGGTGAGGATGGTGACGATTTCGCCGGACGTGTTCGCCTCGGCCTCGGCCACCGCTTCGGCCACCAGTGCGCGGCCGCGTTCATCGAGATAGCCCATCACCACCCTCCCGAGGCGCCGCCGCCTCCGAATGAACCGCCACCGCCGCCAAAGCCGCCGCCGAAACCGCCGCCGCCGCTGCCGCCACCTCCAGACATGGCGCCGCGCAGAATTGCATTGCCCACTTCCCACAGGATAATGGTGTTGGCTGCATCGGCCGCCCCGCTCGATCTGCCAGACGAGGTGGGGCGTTCGCCCCAGGGGCCGGCGCCGCTGGCGGCATATTTGCGCGATTTGCCCGCGCGGATCAGTGGCAGGATGAAAAACAGGAACACAAAGAACAGGAAGAAAATCAGCCCCACCGGCACGCCGCCCTTACTGGCGCGCTTTTTGCCAGCTTGCGCAGCGATCGCCGCGGCTTCTTCCGGGTCCAATTGCAACTGGGCAATGATCGCGTCTGCGCCCGCTTCGATGCCGCCGGGAAAATCACCTTGGCGGAACCGCGGGATGATCTCGTTCTGGATGATCAGCGCCGATAATGCATCGGTCAGATAGCCTTCGAGGCCATAGCCGACTTCAATCCGCACCCGGCGATCATTGGGGGCGACCAGAAGCAGCGCACCATCATTGCGCTCTTTGTCACCAATGCCCCATGCACGGCCCAGCTGGTAACCATAATCCGAGATGTCATAGCCGCCCAGATCGGCAACAGTGGCCACCACCAACTGGCGCTGGGTGGTTGCTTCGAGTTCGGCCAATTGGGCAGTGAGGCGCGCCTCGACATCGGGCGGTAGGATGCCCGCTTCATCAACCACGCGTCCCGTGAGTTCGGGAAATTTGGGCTGCGCTGACAGCGGAGCCGCCAGGAAAGCCAGCAGCCCCGCGACCAACGCGGCGATCAGTCCAAAACGATGAGCTTTCACGATCGGTGTATCAATTGCCGGTCATGTTCAGTGTCGGCGCCACGTCCGCACCCGGTGTTGCCGCCTTGTAGGGCACCAAAGGCTTGGCGCCATGGATCACCTTGGCACCGATGATATCGGGGAAGGTGCGGATCGTGGTGTTATACTGGCGCACCGCCTCGTTGTAGTCGCGGATAGCAACTGCGATGCGGTTTTCGGTGCCTTCGAGCTGGCTTTGCAGCGCAAGGAAATTCTGGTTCGACTGGATCTGCGGATAGGCTTCAAAGCTCGCCAGCAAGCGGCCAAGGCCCTGGCTGATCTGGCCTTGTGCAGCAGCAAACTGCTCCATCTTGGCCGGATCATCCAGATCATCGGCAGTGATGTTGACGCTGGTGGCGCGGGCGCGCGCTTCGGTTACTTCGGTGAGGATCGCACGTTCGCTTTCGGCGGCACCCTTGGTGACTTCGGCAAGGTTGGGGATGAGGTTCGAGCGGCGCTGGAACTGCGCTTCGACATCGGCCCATTTGGCCTTGGCCTGCTCTTCGGCTGCCGGAACCGAATTGATCCCGCAGGCCGCAAGGCTGAGAGCGGCCATCGCGACAAAAGCGCCGCGCAGCATATTCGTGATGGTCATGGGGTGATTTCTCCTCAAGACGCCGGGTGCGAGAGGCGTGCCCAAGCGCAAATTGTGTTCTGTATTGTGGATATAGCACACCGCTTTGCCGGTTCAAGCGTTGCCGGGCGGTCCTGCGCCTTGGCAAGGTTAATTTTCGCTGCCAGACTTCAAGGCAGCGTTAACAGCGGCAGGGGATAGCAATGCTTGCAGAATTCAGGGACTTTATCGCCAAAGGCAATGTGCTCGAACTGGCTGTCGCGGTGATTATCGCAGGCGCTTTTGGCACGATTGTCTCCTCGCTCACTGAAGATGTGATCATGCCTTTTGTCGGCTTTGTCTTCGGCGGCGCGGATTTTTCCAGCTACTTCATCCTGCTGAGCGTTCCGGCTGATTATGATGGTTCGACCACCGATTATGCAGCCTTGAAAGAAGCGGGCGCGGCGATGATCGGCTATGGTGCGCTGGTGACGGCGGCGATAAATTTCCTGATTCTGGCTTTCATCATCTTCCTGCTGGTGCGCTATGCCAACAAGGTGCAAGCACGCTTTGCCAAGCCGCAAGAAGCCGCGCCTGAGGCTCCTGCCGGGCCGAGCGACGTGGAACTGCTCACCGAAATCCGCGATCTGTTGAAGAAATAGGAGCTTAGTGCGGCGCGCTCCTTCCGGGGGCGCGTCCTCGGCGCTGCTTCCTTAGCTATGTTGCAGAGCGCCTTGGGGGCAGGCACCCTTATTCTATCGCGCCCTTGCGGCGGCATTGCGCCGGAACGATCGCGAGCACCCGCTCTTTCATCCACTTCACATTAAGCTTGCGCGCGCTATATGGGGTGTGTCGGGCGACCGACTATGGCGATAAATTGCGGCGTGCAATAGGCACAACGGACCCGGGGGCAGTACCCGGCGGCTCCACCAGAAGCGGCGGCTCAACCGCGTCTCCTGAAGGGGCCGAACCAGGATCGACGTGTGTTGAAAAGCGGTGTTTTCGTCCGGGCTGAGTAACCCGTTAAAGGCTCAAAACCCATAAGTGCCAACGACAACGAAGCACTTGCTCTCGCTGCGTAATGTGACGGCCTAACGGCCTGAATTTACAAAGCCTAGAGCGCGGTTGGACCGACCGGTCAACAGAACGGATACCGGGGGCCCGGGGGAGCCTAGCAACAGAATCCCCTACCTTGGCTGGCCTGCAGACAAGAGCAGCGGTGCAACGGGCGCGGCGGTCCTGCTCCCGCGCTGGCAAAACACGCAGCCTTCGTAACGTCACTGCGCCCCATTGCTGCCTTTTGAGATTGTTGGGCCGCCTGACTGCAAAAGCGCGAGGCGGCCCCGCCGCCGCGCTGCTTATTCGCGGCGCTGATCTGCTGTGTTCAGCGCCAGTTCCTGTTCGAGCCTGAGGCAGTCGAGAATCTTTGCGCCCGCCAGAAACACCGCGCCCGTGGTTGCCAGAAACAGCAATTGGCCAGCAAATCCCGGGAAGTCCTGAAGATAGGAAGCGCCGCGCGAAGTCGCGCCCAGCGCCAGCGCGAAGATGATCGCATAGGCCTCAAAGCGGTTCTTGATCACGAATAGTCGTCCGATCTTCCGCAGCATAAGGCCTCATTACTCCGATCAGGCCGCCCGCCGTATCATCAACGACTCAGCGGCGGTGTTTCAACAGCCTAGGATTAACGCTGCAAGGCCGATCTTGGCAAATGCGTTAACCAAGTTCGGCAAGATCAAGCGCCGCCAACAAGGCCAGCCGTGCTGCAATGACGCTGTCTGCCAAAACTTGTGAGCCAAGATCAGCAGGGTCGATTTGCTCGGGCCAATGGGCAGCGATGGTTCTTTCGAGGAGATCGGCCTTCGCCTCATCGAGCAAAAAGCGCGGATCGACTGTCTGGGGCACACACACCACGCGCAGCCGCAGGCAGGCAGGGCCACCGCCATTGGCCATGGATTGCCGCACATCGACGGGGATGACCTGACGAATCGGGCCATTGCCAGCCAGCATTGTTTCAACCCAGCCCCATACGGCGGCACTTTCGCGGCATTCCTCGGGCACGATCAGCGCCATCGTGCCATCAGGCAGGGTGAGGAGCTGGGCGTTGAACAGATAGGTGCGGATCGCCTCGGCGAGACTGACGGCGCTCGCGGGCACTTCGACCACCTCAAGCGCGGGGAACGCGGCACGCATCGCCTCATATGCGGCCGCCTGATCGGCAAAGGCCTCGGCATGGGTGAACAGCACGCGGCCATTGGCCACCGCCACCACATCATTGTGAAACGCACCGGCGGCAATCGCTGCCGGGTTCTGCTCGATAAACACGGTGCGCGCCGGATCCAGCCCATGCGCGCGCGCCACCAAGCGGCTGGCCTGTTCGTGCTGGCGAGCGGGGAAGGCGCCCCCCGTCTTGCCATAGACGAACACCGCGACGCCCGGCGCCCCGTGCTCGTCGCACAATCGCATGTGATTGGCCGCGCCTTCATCGCCGAAGGTGGGCGGGACGGGATCGTGGATCGTAAAGTGATCGCGATTGGCAAAAGCGACTTCAAGCTGCCGCTTGGTATCAGGCCACTCCTGCGCGCGGTGCAGCATGGTGACGAGGTTCGCAGGGGTCAGGTGGCACTTGCCATCGGCCGTGTCGGGCGCGGGGCTGACAGTCGCCGCGTTGGCGGTCCACATCGAGGACGCAGACCAGGGCGCAGCGCGCAGTTGCGCAGGCTCGCTCCCATCCAGTGCCAGCGCTGTCGCAAGGGCGCGGTTGGGGCGGGGCAGGGGGACGAAAAACCCCTGCACGCCGAGGCGCGCCAGATTGCCGCGCATTTTGGCCACCCCCTGCAAGGCCGCCGCGCGCGGGTATGAGGGATCGCCCGCATGGGCGGCGCTCGCAATATTGCCGAGGCTGAGGCCAGCGTAATTGTGCGAGGGCCCGACAATCCCGTCGAAATTGATTTCGGTAAGGCTCACCGCGCCACGCTCCACACTTCATCGCCTTCGCTAACGTCCAGCAGATCGGCACTGGCCGAATCAATGGCAATGCCGCCTTCGCCATCCAGCACCCGCGCGCCGAAACAGGCGCGAAAAGTGCCGAGGTGGCCTGTGGCAAGGATCGCGCGTTCGCCTTCGCTGGCGTCCATGCCCGTGACCTGCGAGCTCACCGATCCGCGCACGCTTGTCACCTGATCGGTATGCGCCACCATGGTCGGCCCGCCATCGAAAATATCGACATAGCCATCATGCCGGAACCCTTCCAATTCGAGCATCCGCATCGCCGCGCGGCCCGAAGGATGCGGCACGCCGATCACACTCCTCGCGTCCTCGCCGAGCATGGCAATATAGACGGGATGCTTGGGCATCAGGTCGGCGATGAACTGGTTGCCATTGATGGCGTTGAAATAATCCGCTTCCTGAAAATTCATCCCGAAAAAGCGGCCCGCAACCCCATCCCAGAAGGGTGAACCGCCGCGTTCATCGATGATGCCGCGCAGCTCGGCCAGAATGCGGTCGGCAAAGCGCGCCCGGTGCATTGCGATGAACATATAGCGCGAGCGCGCCAAAAGCAGGCCGAGCCCGCCGGCGCGTTCATTGGGGTGGAGAAACAGCCCACCGACCTCGCTCGATCCTTCGAGATCGGTAACAAGGCTGAGCAATTCGGCACGCACCGTGCGGTCCAATTCCTGCGAATATTGGGTGAGCGTGTTGAGGCGATAGGAATAGAACGGCCAGCGCTGCCCCACCTTGGTCATCAGTTGGCAGGTGCCGCGCACCGCACCGGTCCGAGCGTTTTCGAGCACCAGCACGAACAATTCGTCAGCAAGGCTCGCCTCCTCGCGCTGGAAAGCTGCCTCGGCGCGTTCGAGCTTGCCTTTCAACGACTTGCGATCGGGCGGTAGATTGGTGAAGCCGCCGCCGGTCAGCTTGGCCATTTCGTAAAGCGCTTCCAGATCGGACACGCGGGCTGCACGCAAACGAAAACTCACGGCAAAGCTCCTTCAGCGAGGCGCTGGATAACACGGGCGGACAAGGCTGCTCGCTCTGCGAGGCTGGGGACAATAAGGTATTCAGCCGCACTGTGGATTGCTCCGCCGCGCACGCCCATGGTGTCGACCACCGGCACGCCGCAGGCCGCGATGTTGTTGCCATCACACACGCCGCCGGTCGATTGCCAGCGGATGTCCTGCCCCAGTTCCGCGCCGCATTGGCGCACCAGATCGAACAATTTCTGCGCGCGCGCGTCCACCGGCTTGGGCGGGCGGGTAACGCCGCCGTGGGTGTGGCAGTGGACTTCGTGCGCGGCCTCAACAGCGGCGATCAGGCGCTTGAAATCACGTTCAAAGGCATCGCCCGCTGTGGTTGATTTGGGGCGGATGTTGAAGCGCAACAGGGCATGATCCGGCACGACATTATTGGGCCCGCCGCCTTCCAGTTTGGCCGGGTTTATGGTGAGATCATCGCGCTCCAGCGCTTTCAGCCGCAAGATCAGATCGGCCGCGGCTACAACCGCGTTGCGCCCTTCGTGCGGATTGCGCCCCGCATGGGCCGAGCGCCCGGTGATCACCACCGAATAATTCCCCGTGCCGCCGCGTTCATGGGCCAGCGTCCCATCGGGGAGCGCTGCGGGTTCATAGGTCAGTGCCGCCAGCTTGCCCGCCGCCAGTTCAGCAATCAGATCGGCGCTGGCGAGCGAGCCTGTTTCCTCATCCGAATTGATGAGAACATCATAGCCCAAACTGCTGGCAGCACTTGATTCTTCAAAAGCCATCAGTGCGTGAAGCATCACCGCGATGCCGCCTTTCATATCGGCCACACCGGGGCCGCTCAGCGTATCGCTATCCAGCCAGCGCTGGTTCTGAAACGGGTGATCGGCGGGAAACACGGTGTCCATGTGGCCGGTCAGCAGGATGCGCCGATTGGCATGGGGGCGCACGCGCACCACCAGATGTTGGCCGTGGGGTTTTTCAAAGGCCGCACCATCGGCGGCAATTGCGCTGACAGGCGCGGGATCGACAAGTTCGGCTGTGCCGGGGAGCACTGCGAAGGCTTCCTGTAACGCCTCGGCCTGACGCGCCAGCCCGCCAAGGTTGGCCGTGCCGGTGTTGATCGCGCTCCACGCCTCGACTTGTGCCAGCATCGCAGCGCTATCGATCGCAGGAAGACTGAAGCTTGGCATCATCTGCTTTCTCTAGCCCCACTTTGGAGCCTGTCCAACCCGTTGCAATCCCGTTGCCTGTGCGCCATAGGCCCAACCCGTCCTCTCCTCCCCAGGGATCATGTGCACAACCACGAGGGCCATAATGACACAGATGATCGAGCGCGCCGGATTGCAAGTTGACGCGGGTCTGGCGACTTTCCTTGAAAGCGAAGTGCTTGGGCCCCTTGGCCGCGAGTGTGAAGCCTTCTGGCAGGGCTTTGCCGCGCTGCTTAGTGAATTCGCGCCAAGGAATGCGGCTTTGTTGGCCAAGCGCGAGGCGTTGCAGGCCGAGATTGACGCATGGCACACGGCCCGCGCCGGAGAGCCGCATGATGCGGCGGCCTACAAGGCGTTCCTGACCGAAATCGGCTACCTCGTCCCTGAGCCCGGTGATTTTCAGATCGGCACGCAAAACGTCGATGCTGAAATCGCCACTATGGCAGGCCCGCAACTGGTCGTGCCGATCCTCAATGCGCGTTTTCTGCTTAACGCCGCGAACGCGCGCTGGGGCAGCCTCTATGATGCTTTCTACGGCACGGATGCGCTTGATGCTGCGCCAGCCAAGCCGGGCGGTTATGACGCGGCGCGCGGGGCAGCGGTGATCGCGCGCGGACGGGCGTTCCTCGATAGTGCTTTCCCCTTGGTGGAAGGAAGCTGGGCCGATCTTGCCGGCCGCGAGAAAATCGCGCTCGCCAATCCCGAACAGATGGTGGGCGAAACGCCCAAGGGTATCTTGCTGCGCAACAACGGCCTTCATGTCGAAGTGGTGTTCGATGCCAGCACCCCGGTGGGGGCGACGGATAAGGCGGGCATTGCTGACATCATGGTGGAAGCTGCGCTCACCACGATTGCGGATTGCGAAGATTCTGTCGCAGCGGTCGATGCCGAAGACAAGCTGGTGGCCTATTCCAACTGGCTCGGTATTATTCGGGGCACTCTGGAGGAAAGCTTCGAGAAAGGCGGTAAAACGCTGACGCGCCGTTTGGCCGAGGACAAGCCTTACAAGGCGATGGATGGCTCTGCCCAAAGCCTGCCCGGCCGAAGCCTGATGTTCGTGCGCAATGTCGGCCATCTGATGACCAACCCGGCGATCCGCCTGCCCGATGGCAGCGAGATCCCCGAAGGCATCATGGACGGGGTTTTTACCTCCGCGATCAGCACGCTCGATGTCGAAGGGCACGGGCGTTTCGGCAACAGCCGCGCCGGCAGCATCTACATCGTGAAGCCCAAGATGCACGGGCCGGAAGAATGCGCCTTCACCAATGATCTCTTCGATTGCGTTGAAGACCTGCTGGGCCTCAAGCGCCACACCATCAAGGTCGGCGTGATGGACGAAGAACGCCGCACCAGCGCCAACCTTGCCGCCTGTATTTATGCGGTGCGCGACCGGATCGTGTTCATCAACACCGGCTTCCTTGATCGCACCGGCGATGAAATCCACACCTCGATGCGCGCTGGCCCGATGATGCGCAAAGGCGCGATCAAGGGTTCTGACTGGCTCAAGGCTTACGAGGCTCGCAATGTCGCTATCGGCCTTGCGCACGGACTTTCGGGCAAGGCGCAGATCGGTAAGGGGATGTGGGCTGCGCCTGATCTGATGGGGCAGATGATGGTCGAGAAAATCGGCCACCTCAAGGCAGGCGCCAACACCGCATGGGTGCCGTCACCCACCGCCGCGACGCTTCACGCGCTGCATTACCACGCGGAAAACGTGTTTGAAATCCAGCAAAACCTGCCCGAACCCATGGGATTGGATGCGCTCCTCTCGATCCCGCTGGCCGACGGGGTAAACTGGTCGGAAGCCGAGATTGCCGAGGAACTCGACAACAATTGCCAGGGCTTGCTTGGCTATGTGGTGCGTTGGGTCGATCAGGGCGTGGGCTGTTCCAAGGTTCCCGACATCAATGATGTCGGCCTGATGGAGGACCGCGCGACCTTGCGCATTTCCTCGCAGCATATCGCCAACTGGCTGCTGCATGGCGTGGTGAGCGAGGCTCAGGTGATGGACTCGCTCAACCGCATGGCCGCCAAGGTCGATGCGCAGAACGCGGGCGATCCGCTCTATCTGCCGCTGATTGGCAATGAAGACGCGCCCGCTTTTTGCGCTGCGAAGGATCTGATCTTCAAAGGCGTCGAGCAGCCCAGCGGCTATACCGAACCGCTGCTGCACCATTGGCGGCAGGTCAAGAAGGCCGGTTAGGTCAGCAGCAGATCAAGCACCTTGCCGTCTTTGACGAACAGGATGAGCACCTTGTCCTGTTCGTCGTCGGTGTCGCGCAGCTTGTACATGTGAGTGATTGTGCCTTGCGGGCCGGGGTTGGTGATACCCTCGCTGCCGAGCATTTTCTTGATGGCGGAGAATTTGGGATTGTCTGCAACGGCTTGGCGGATGGCCGCGCCGCTGAGCGAAAGCACCGCCACTTTCGATCCGTCGATCACGCGCACCCCGGGGGCGACTTCGGTAACGCCCGCCGGTTGTGCAAGGCCGGTTGCCGGAATGCTCAGCAAGCCGGCCAAGCCTGCGGACAGAAACGCTTTTTTCATGGTAATCTTCCCCCTTTACCCGTCTGATTATCGGGTTTGCGGCAACATACAAAGCGCGTGCGCGCCGCTGTCAGGACAGCGCCTTCGCAATTCCCACGAAATCTGCCACGCTGACTGTCTCGGCGCGGCGCGTTTCATCGATGCCGAGGGCCGCGAGGGCCTCCAGCGCGCCCGGCACACCCTTGAGGCTCTGACGCAGCATCTTGCGGCGCTGGCCAAAGGCGGCCTCGGTGAGGCTTTCGAGCATCCTTGCGGACACCCCTTCCGGAGCCTCGGCAGGGGTCACATGGACAATCGCGCTCATCACCTTGGGCGGCGGCGTAAAGGCGCTGCGGTGGACTTTCATCGCCAGCGCGGCCGCCGCGCGCCATTGGGCGAGCACGGCAAGCCTTCCATAGGCGTCCGACCCGGGCGCAGCAACGATGCGCTCTGCCACCTCGCGCTGGAACATCAGCGTCAAGGATTGCCATTGCGGCGGCCAAGCCTCTCCCGAAAGCCAGCGCACAAACAGCGCGGTGCCGACATTATAGGGCAGGTTGGAAAGCACATGGAACGCCTCGCCCCTCATCAACGCCCCATGATCGAGCTTCATCGCATCGCCCTCGATCACGGTGAGCTTGCCCGGGAAGGCCTCGCCGAGTTCCGCCAAAGCAGGCAGGCACCGCCGGTCCATCTCGATGGCGGTCACCAGCGCGCCTGCCCGCAGCAGGGCCCGTGTCAGCCCGCCGGGGCCGGGGCCGACCTCGAGCACACGTGCGCCTGTCAGATCGCCGGGAATGCCCGCGATGCGCGCCAATAATTGTTCATCGAGCAGGAAATTCTGCCCGAGCGCCTTGGACGCGGCAAGGCCGTGGCGGGCGATCACTTCGCGGATGGGGGGAAGATCAGCCACGCGCCCACGCCTGTGCCATTCCTGCCGCCATGCGGATTGCCGCCACCATTGCGCCGGGATCAGCCACGCCCGTGCCTGCAATATCGAACGCCGTGCCGTGATCGGGCGAGGTGCGGATGATGGGGAGGCCGAGCGTCACATTGACGCCCTCGTCGAAATCGAGCGCCTTTACCGGGATCAGCGCTTGATCATGATACATGGTGAGCGCTGCGTCATAGGTTGCGCGCGCGCGCGGCGTGAACAGCGCATCGCCTGGCACAGGGCCAAAGGCGTTGATCCCCTCGGCGCGCAGGGCAGCGATGGCTGGCGCAATAATGCGCTGATCTTCATCACCAAACTGGCCGCCTTCGCCCGCGTGGGGATTGAGCGCGGCAATCGCAAGGCGCGGGGCGGCAATCCCGAAATCGCGGCTGAGGGCGGCGGCCACGACCCGCCCCTTGTGGGTGATAAGCTCTGATGAAAGCAGTGCGGGAACCTCGGCCAAGGCAACGTGCACTGTCAGCGGCACAGCCCGCACGCTTGGCCCCGCCAGCATCATCACCGCATCGCGGTAGGGCAGGGCGCAGGCATCGGCGAGAAATTCGGTCTGGCCCGGATAGTCAAATCCGATTGCTGCAAGCGCTGCTTTCGAGACCGGGGCTGTCACCAGACCGCTCGCCACGCCTGAAAGCGCAAAGCGTGTCGCCCAACTGAGCGAGGCGAACGCCAGACGCGCGCCGTCGGTGCTTGGCGCACCGGGTGTGTAGCGCGCATCCAGCCCCGCCATCACCGGCAGGCCCGCCGCACTGGCAAACAGCGCCTCGGCAGGATCGGCAATCGGCACAAGCGGGCAATCAATCCCGGCGTGTTCGGCAGCAGCAGCCAACACTTGCGGCCCGCCCACCACGAACAGCGGCGGCAGCGCGCCGGCCGCCTTCAGCCGTGCCCATGCACCAAGAATGATCTCAGGGCCAATGCCCGAAGGATCACCCAGCGCAATCGCGAGCGGTTCTGAAAGCGTGCTCAATTGTATTCGATATAGGCATCGTTGCGCAGATCGCGCAGGTAACGCTGGGCGCGCTTGTTGACGCGCTCTTGCTCGATCTGGTCCATGATGGCCGCGAAATTGGGTGCGCCTGCATCCTTGGGATCATCGCGCCCGCACAGCATGAGCACGCGCACGCCTTCTTTCACGCCGCCAAACAGCGGAGTGGTCTGACCGATCTGGAGATTGAGCAGCACATTGCGCAATTGTTCGGGCAGATTGGCGGCCAAGACTTGCTCGTTCGAGACAACCTCTGCGCCGACGGCTTCGCGTGCGCCTTCGGCATCAGCGCAGCCGCGCATGCCTTCAAGGAAATCGGCAAATTTTTCCACCCGCGCTTCAGCCGCCGCTTCCGTGGTGCCGGGGGGGAAAGTGATGGTGATCTGCTTGAGATTAAGGATCGCCTCAGCCGGATCGGCCATCAGCACCTGACGCTTGTTGATCAGATAGACGATTGAAAAACCGCCGGGAATTTCGATCGGGCCATTCAATTGGCCTGGCTGCATCTGGCGCACCACATTGGCCAATTGGCTGGGCAATTGGCCGAGCCGCACCCAGCCGAGATCGCCGCCGACCACTGCCGTGGTCGCCTCGGAGAACTGGCGTGCATAGGCCACAAAGCTGCCGCCTGCCTCAAGCTGTTGCATGATCTGGCGCGCATTTTGCACCACTGCGGCGCGGTTTTCGGTTGTTGCGGAGAGGTAGATTTCACCGAGGCGATATTCATCCGTACCGCGCGATGCCTCGAGTCGGGCGAGGACATCGTTCACTTCTTCCGCCGAGACATTGACGAAAGGCATGATGTTCCGGCGCAGCAGATTTTCCCAAGCCATTTCGCCTTCGATCTGACGCTTCAAAGCCTTTGGCGAGGAGCCGGAGTTGATCAGATACTCATCCATCTTCTTCGGCTCGCCCTGAAAATTCTGTTCGGCAAGCTGGGCGTAAGTCCGGTTGATTTCTTCTGGCTGAGGCGACACTTTCTGCGCCTCGGCGGCCTGAATCTTGAGCGTTTCGTCGATCAGGTTGCGCAGCACTTGCACGCGAAGGCGCAGCAATTCCTCTTCGGTAACATCCACATCACTGGCCGAAGTGACCAGTGCGACGCGTTCGTCAATATCTGTGCCAGTGATGACAAAGCCGTTCACGATCGCGGTGGCGGTGCGCACATCGGGGCTGGCTTTGCCAAACAAGGTGACTTCATCGGGCAGTCCGAACGGATTTTCAGCCGTAGGAACAGCCACGGTCTGAGCCGCTGCCGGAAGCATTGTTGCCGCTGCTAGGCCAGCCAGCGCCAGACCCGCACAGCCTTTGGTAATCGCCTTCAATGTCACTGTGTAATCCCGTTCCGGTTCAAGCTTCGCGCGATCCCCATGGCGCGATTAATTCAGATTTGCCGTTTCTTTGCTGAATAGAAGCTGAGTTGGCGCGGTCGCCGCTTCGGTTCTTAACCAGCGCTTGTTGCGCCTTTAGACTCTTTTCCCAGCCCTGCCAATTGCTGTCACGCGGGGCAACGGATCGCGCCGGGAGCATTTTGCGATCAACCTGACCTGGAACAGACGACAGGCCCGCGCAGCGCCTGAGGGATGCTTTTGCGTGTTCCTGAGTTTGAACGAAAAACGCTCTAGCGGAAGCCCAGATTGCGCAGGGCAAAGAACAATTGAAAGGTGTTGCCGCGCAGCGCGTCGCCGGCCGTCACGAAATCACGCCGCAAGGTTGCGCCAAACTCGATGCAATCATCGCTGTAGGCAACACCGATGCGGGTGCGGATCGGTTCAAAGCCTTCCAGCGTGAACAAGGGATTGTCTTCGGCTGATGAGAGGCTGAAAATTCCAGAGCCGAACACTGACCAGTGGCGTGCAAAGGCAATGCGCCCAGCGGCACGCAATTCCTCGCGGTCGACCAGATCCTCGATAGAATCAATATTGCGGTTGAGCCGCAGATAACCCAATTCAACATAGGTGCGGGCGCTGCCGATGGCGGCATCGAGTTCATTGCGTCGGATCACAAAGCTGTCCTTGTCGATCCGGTAGCGGTGCGTGAAGCTGACAAGGTTGCCGACCCTTACTTCGGTGCGGCCGACAAAATCGGACACCCTGTCTGACAGCCCGGTTCCAACCGGAAACAGATCATTCTGATCTTCAAGCCGATAGGATTGTCCGATGGTGGTCTTTACGCGCAGCCCCGGACGGGTGAGCTCCCAATCCAGCCCCCATGTGATGCGCGAGCCATCCTCGACCCGATCATAGCCGGCAAAGCGATTGAGCGCGAAGAGGTTGGAGTCCTCCAGATCGATCGCCCGCGCGTCCTCGTTCGGGATCGCAAGATTGCGCATCTTGGGGCTGGCCACAAACTGCACGCGCGGCTTGAAAACTTGTGTCCCGCCCAGAGCTTCGCCCACAAATGGCCACTCTATATCAATCGCCCCCGTGGCAATCCCGCGCCCTGTCCATCCCTCACGCCCACGATAAACCTCGGTGATGGTCGAGAGCGTATCGCTGGTGTGGTAGATGTCAGCCCGCCCCAGCGCGGTGATCGTCACCACCTGGCCCATGCGAGTAAGCCGGCGCAAATCCCATTTGGCGGCGGCAAAAGCGCGCTGGGTATCCTGTCCATCGGTGCGCACCAGGGCAAGCGTGTTGGCCTGCAACTGAATGCGCCCGCCAAAGGCAGGATCGTCGATCAGGCGGCGGTAATCAATCGCTGGCAGTGCCACCGGGATCTGGCCTTGGTCAGCGATGATCCGCAGGGTCTGGGTCGCCCATCCCGCGATCGAGAGATAGGAACGCTCGTCAATCCGCTCGAGATTCACCACCGAGCGCAAACGATCCTCGCGGCTAAGGTCATAGCGCCTGAGGAAGGTGCGGTCGCTGGCGACGCGGATCGATCCGGTAAGGCTCCATTCGGGAGAGAATTGAAATCGCCCATTGGCATCAAGGTAGCCGCGCGGATCATTCTGGAACCCTGCTCCGCCGGTCAGGTCAGAGGCGCGGTCGCTGGCGGTCAGAAAACCCGTGATCTGGTAGGCGCCCTTTTCCGTGAGGTGACGCCACTGTGCGCTGCCCATCGGGGCGACGTTGGAAAAAACATAGGTGCCCAGTTTCAGATCCCGGTTGTCCCCGAGGCGCCAATAATATTCGCCGCTCACCTCCAGGCCGTTCACTGCCGTGACCCGGAAGTCAGGAACCAGAAAGCCGCTTTCCGCCTTGCCATCGGTGCGCAGAGCCAGTCCGGGCAGCGGCAGGATGCGCGCGCCGAACAGTTCCACCATGGCGCCGGAAAAGCGCAGGCGGTTGGCGCGCTGATCGTAACGCACCTCGCGCGCGGTGATCCGCCAGCTGGGATTGATAGCGCAGCCCTGAGGATCGGTGACTGCGCAGGCGGTGTAAGCCGCGTCGGTCAGGATGGTGGTGCCATCTTCTGCGCGCGCGGCGCTGCGTGCAGCCAGCCTGCCACCGGCCCGCAGCGCGATCAGCAAGTCTTCCATGGCGCCCGCTTCAAAGCGATCGCTGAGTTCCAGCGCCTCGGTAAAAAGCTGGTTGCCGCTCTCATCCACGGCGCGCACATTGCCGCTTGCCATGATCGAGCCCGCACGCCGATCCCAGGTTACTTCATTCGCCCGCACCGAACGATCACCGCTTTGCACCAGCACATTGCCGCGCGCAGTCACTGTGTCGCGCTCATTGTCATAGAGGAGCTGTTCAGCGGAGAAATCGATCACCTCTCCCGCCATCGCCTCCACGAGGTCTTCGGCAGGGTTTGTCGCGATGTCTTGCGAGCTGTTGTCGCTGGCGCGGGCGTGAGCAGGGACTGCAGCCAGCGCCGCAAGAAGCAGGGCAAGCGGTGAGGCAGCCGCCCGCGCCCTAGCGCGCCAGCTCCCGTGTGCGACCAAGCGCGCGCTGCCCCCGGTGGTGCCCGACATGGCTTGCCTATTGCACCGCTCGCGCCTAATCGCAATTGCCTTTGCTTAAGCGGTTTGGCGCGCAGCCTGCGGCCCGTGCGCAGGCGAGCGGCAGGCCGTGCATTGCCTGCGGCAAGGCTTCAGGCAAATCACGCCTTTATCCATGCGGAGACCTCATGCAGATTCTTTTTTCCGACACCACGCCCGGTTCAGTTCGTTTGATTGCACGCATTGTCGATCAGGGCGCTGCGCTGGGCGGGCTTGATGCAGCAGTGGTTGAAGGCGCGCAGGCCGCGCGTTTCAAGGGCAGCGCAGGACAGGTGTTCGAAGGGTTCACCCATAGTGACGGGACGCTGCGCCGTATCGCATTGACAGGTGCGGGCGAACCGGGCGCGGCGGAACGTGGTCTCAATCTGGAAAAGGCAGGCGCGGCCTTGAGCGCCAAATATCTCGTCTCGGGCGAAACGGAGATGGTGCTGGATCTCGGCCATGCAGGTCTTGATGCGGCGGATGCTGCGGCGGTGCTGCTTGGGCTGCGGCTGCGCGGCTGGCGGCATGATGCCTATCGCACCCGGCTTTCGGCTGACAAGAAACCCAGCCTTGAACGCGTGCACGTGGTGGGAGCGCCCGAAGGGACAGCCGAGGCGTGGGAGCGCGAAGCGGCGCTGGCCAAGGGGGTCGAGTTTACGAGGCTGCTGGTGACCGAGCCTGCCAACCTGCTGTATCCCGCGACATTCGTGGCTGCCTGCGAGGAAGCCTTTGCAGGCACCGGCGCGCAGCTTACCGTGCTGGGCGAGGCGGACATGGCAGCGCTCGGCATGGGCGCGCTGCTGGGCGTGGGGCAGGGGTCTGAACGCGAATCGAAAATCCTCGCGATCCGCTGGAACGGCGGTGAGCCGGGCGAAAAGCCGACCTGCTTCATTGGCAAGGGCGTGACTTTTGACACCGGCGGCATTTCCTTGAAGCCCGGCCCCGGCATGGAAGATATGAAGTGGGACATGGGCGGTGCAGGCGCGGTGGCCGGCGCAATGCTGGCGCTGGTCAGCCGCAAGGCCAAAGCGAACATCATTGGGGTGGTTGGACTGGTTGAAAACATGCCTGATGGCAAGGCGCAGCGGCCCGGCGATGTTGTCACCACCATGAGCGGGCAGACTGTTGAAGTGCTCAACACCGATGCCGAAGGGCGGCTGGTGCTGTGCGACGTGCTGCATTGGGTGCAGGAGCAATATGATCCGGCGCGCATGGTGGATCTGGCCACGCTGACGGGCGCGATGATCATCAGCCTTGGCCATGAATATGGCGGGATGTTCGCCAATGACGACATGCTTGCCGCGCAGCTGGATAGCGCCGGCAAGGCAAGCGGCGACAAGCTGTGGCGGATGCCGCTGGGCTCGGCTTATGACAAGCTGATCGATTCCCCCATTGCCGACATCAAGAATATCGGCCCGCGTGAGGCTGGCTCGATCACCGCAGCGCAGTTCCTGCAGCGGTTTGTCAAGAACGGCACGCCCTGGGCGCATCTCGACATTGCGGGCATGGTGTGGGCCAGCAAGCCGGGGCACACGTGGGACAAGGGCGCGACGGGCTATGGCGTGCGGCTGCTCGATCGCTTTGTCCGCGATGTGCTGGAGGGGTGATCGGAGGCGCGCATTTCGGGCCGCAGGCCCGCAAGCCCGACCGGGCGCCCGCAGCGATGTGGCCCTTGGGCCGCGTGAGCGAGGAGAGCCAAGGGCGCGGACGCGCCCGCCGACGCTTGAGGCAAACAAAAACGCCTCAAGCAGCCAAGCGGTAGGTCGGCAATGCCAAAAATGCGGAAAAAGTCGGATTTGCCGACCAAGACCTGCCTCACCTGCGGGCTGCCTTTCACGTGGCGCAAGAAATGGGAGCGGGATTGGGACAATGTGAAATATTGTTCCGACCGCTGCCGCAGGGGGAAAAATGCGTCTTGATGCCTGCCCCCAGTCATCTCATCCTCAAGGAGCGCAGCGGTAGGACAACAAAGACTCATGAAACTCGATTTCTGGCAGGTCACTGATGATCCGATCGAAAAGGTCGTTGCGCTGATTGCGCGGCGCGTGCTTGATGAAGGTGCGCGCCTCTTGGTGGTCAGCCACAGCGCTGCCGAGCGCACCGCGATCTCGCGTGCGTTGTGGCAGGCCGGGCCGGAAAGTTTTCTTGCCAACGGGGAAGCAGGCGCGCCGGGCGCCGAACGCCAGCCGATCCTGCTGTCAGCCGCGCTGGATGCTCCCAACAGCGCCAGCCATGTCGTGCTTGCCGACGGGCAGTTTCGTGATGTCACCGGTTTCGAGCGTGTCTTTCTCTTGTTCACTCCCGAGGGTGCACCCGCTGCGCGCGCTGCGTGGAGCGCACAAGATGGCCGCAGCGACGTGGAGCGGGCCTATTTCGCGCAGGAAAATCGCCGCTGGGTGAAAAAGCGCTGAAGGCTTGCGCGCTGCCGGTTGGTCGGCGATGATTGCGTGTGCTCAAAAAGGGGGGGCGGCCATGCGAAATTTCATCACGACGATTTCTCTTGCAGGCGCCTTGGCGCTGCTTGCTGGGTGCAGTTCGGAAAAATCCGGCACCATCACCACGCCCGACGGCGAAACGGCAGAATATCGCATCGACGAGACGAGCGGTGAGACCAGCATGACGATCAAGACTGCCGAGGGCGAGGCCACGATGCGCTCCGGTCAGGGCGTGCCGCTGGAGCTGATGGATGGTTTCACGCTGTTCCCCGGCTCCAAAATTGTCAGCAACACGATTGTCAATCAGCCCGACGGGACCGGCAACATGGTGCTGTTTGAAAGCACCGCGAAACCGGCAGCCATCATTGCCCATTTCAAAAGCCATGCCGAAAAGGCGGGCTACGCGATCGAGCTTGAGGCAACCATGAACGAGACCATGATGCTTTCAGGCAAGCGCGAGGCCGCCCGCACCAGCTTTATGGTGACAACTGGTGCGCCAGAGGACGGCAAGATCACCGGCCAGTTGGTTATAAGCAAGAACACCGACAGGTAATCATAAGGCCGCATCACAAAGGCTTGAACAAACGCCCGCTCGCCGCTAGGGGCGCGGCCAGTTTACAAGGCGCTGTCTCAGCGGCGCTGGCAAGCCTTCTCCCATTTGCATAGCCAAGGACGAATTATCATGGCGGTTACCCGCACCTTTTCGATTATCAAGCCCGATGCCACCCGCCGCAACCTCACCGGTGCTGTCACCAAGATGCTGGAAGACGCAGGGCTGCGCGTCGTCGCCTCGAAGCGCATCCACATGACCCGCGAGCAGGCCGAAGGCTTTTACGCTGTGCACAAGGAGCGCCCTTTCTTCGGTGAACTCGTTGAATTCATGATGAGCGAGCCGGTGGTGGTGCAGGTTCTGGAAGGCGAAGACGCCGTTGCGAAGAACCGCGAAGTGATGGGTGCAACCAACCCGGCCGATGCCGCGCCCGGCACGATCCGCAAGGAACTCGCGCTGTCGATTGGCGAGAACACCGTGCATGGTTCGGACAGCGAAGAAAACGCCGCGATCGAAATCGCCTTCTTCTTCAGCGATGCAGAAATCGTCGGCTAAGCCTCGCTTTAGCTGTGGCTTTCCAAAAAGGCCGTCCCGCAAGGGGCGGCCTTTTTAGTGAGCGGCAGGCGAGGCAAATCCTGCCAGTTGTGCGGCGTGGCCGTGATGCTTGCCGCCTTCGCTTGCGGCCATCATGCGGCGCATGGCTAAGAGCGCTTCGGGCGTGAGGACAAGGCCGAGATCGCGGTAGCACTGCGCCATTGCCCCTTCCCAATCAGCGTTGAGATCTTCGAAATCGAGCCGTGCCACCGGCCCGCGCCAATCCGTAAGCGTGGCCGCAAGGCGTTGTTCGCGCAAGCGTATCTTGTGCCGCCAGAGCCCTTCGATCTGCGCCAGGTCGCAGGTGTCGGATTGCACCGCCATCTGGTTTGCCGCGAGGCTGACCGCGCTTTTCAGCACCGCCTCTGACGAGCGGCTTGCCAGCACCAGCCGGGCATCGGGAAACAGCGCGAGCAGGGTGTCCAGATCCTCGGCAAAGGCCGGAACCTTGAGCACGCGGGGGCGGGCCGCATTGCCGCGCACGGCCGCATCGGTCTGGAAGATGCGGCGGAATTCGCGGTAGATCGGCAGCGGGGCGCGCGCCTCGCTCCAGGCTGAAAAGGCAGGAATGCGCCACTGCGATTCGTAAATCGAATGGTGCAGCGCCGCCGAAATCCACGCTAGCTCCTCCTCGACCTCAGCAGGCGCCATCGGGTGGATCGATTGCATCCATGGATTGAGCACGCCGAGCAAGGCGAGTTCGATGGCTGCCTTGGCGCGGTTCATCCCGGCGCGTGCGGGCACCGGGTGATAGGCATCGCAATATCGCGTGTGGGAATGGGCTGGATCAGCCGCCAGCAGCTTGTGAATGCGGGTGGTGCCGCTGCGCATGTGGCCGATCACAATGATCGGCGGGGCAAGCTTGGTTTCCAGCAGCGCTGGCCGCTTGGCCCACATCTCGCCCAGCGCCAGCCGGTTTTTAACGGCGCGCATCAACTGGCCGAAAGCCATCGTCTGGCCGAGTGGATTAAGATCAGCCTCTGCCTGCACGCTGGCGCACAGGCGGGAGAGCCGCTCGCGGAAATCGGCCACATCTTCGGCGCAGCGCCCGGCCTGTTCTGCCGCATCAGCCCGCGCACCGAAGGCTTTTGCAGCGATCCTCCACAGGTGATCAGGATCAAGGCTGGGGGGCGGCAGCCAGCCTTTGTCCCATGCATGGCCAAGGAAATCATTGGCTTGCGCAGCCCTCTTTCCACGCGCCAGCAAGTGCGGACGAGGGGGCGGGGCCCTGCGCGCCATCAGAACTCGTCCGCGGCATCCATCAGCCGCGTCAGCCGTTTGGGGGCAACGGCGCGCCAGCTGCGCTCCAGCCACGCGCTCACATCATCCCAATCGAGGTCGCGGCGATCGAGCACCATGCCGATCCACCCGCTCGGTCCGTAGAAGGCGGGCTTGAAATAGATGTCGGGGTGATCTTCGATCAGGCTCGCCATCTCCTCCGGCCCGCCGACTTTGACAAGCAGCGCGATCCGGTCGTGCCCATGCGGACGATCGGTAAAATAGGCGAAATATTTGCCGTTCTTGCCGTCCCCGGCGCGAAAGCCCCTTGCGCCAAAACTTTCCTGCTCGCGTGTCTCGGGCAGGGCGAGCGCACGGACGCGCACTTCGGCCAGCAGCCAGTCGGGATTGCGCCAGCGGCTGACGTAGTCGGCAACTGCACGCGGGAACAGCTGGTGTTCGGCAAGCCGCACCCGCGCGGCGAGAGTTTCGGGCGTGTCATCCGGCGCAATTGCGACGCGCGCCTGAGCAAGGACTTGCCCTGAATCCAGTTCACCCGTCACCAGATGGACGCTCGCGCCTGCATGGGCATCGCCTGCCTCAATGGCGCGGGCGTAGGTGTCGAGGCCCTTGTATTTGGGGAGCAGCGAGGGGTGGATATTCAGCATCCGCCCCTGCCAGCGCGCCACGAAACCTTCCGACAGGATGCGCATATAGCCCGCCAGCACGATTACTTCTGCATCCGCTGCGACAGCCGCCGCTTCCATCGCGGCATCATGTTCAGCGCGGGTCATCCCCTTGTGGGAAAGCGCGAAGGTGGGGGTGCCCTCAAGGCTCGCCAACGCAAGGCCGGGCGCTGCCGGATCATTGCTGGCTACCAGCACGATTTCGTAAGGGCACGGTTCGATCCGGCTGGCGTAAAGCAGGGCCGCCATGTTGGTGCCCGCGCCCGAAATGAATATCGCGATGCGGGTCTTGTCCTGCGCGGTGTCAGGCAAGGCTTGGTCAGGCAAGATGCGTGGCCTTCCAGTCCGTTTTGGCTGACCAGGTCTCGACGCTGCCGCGCACGGTGCAGCCACGGGTTTCAGCGACGATTTCGCCGATCCGGAACACCTTTTCACCGCTTTCTTCGAGTTTAGCGGCAATTAAGGCCACCTTTTCCGCCGCCACTGCGATCACCATGCCGACCCCGCAATTGAAGGTGCGCGCCATTTCCTCGGGCTCAATCGCGCCCTGAGCCTGAAGGAAAGCCATCAGGCGCGGCTGCTCCCACGCATCAGCATCCACCACGGCATGGGCGCCTTGCGGAAGGATACGCGGGATATTTTCCAAAAGGCCCCCGCCGGTGATATGCGCAAGGCCGTGAATGTCGCCGGCCCGGATGAGCGGCAGCAGGCTTGCCACATAGATTCGCGTCGGCGCCATCAGCGCATCGATGAGCAATTGTTCCTGATCAAAAATTGCCGGACGATTAAGCTTCCAGCCCTTGTCTGCGGCAAGCCTTCTCACCAACGAATAGCCATTAGAATGCACGCCTGATGAGGCAAGACCCAGCAGCACATCGCCCGGCGCCACCTGCTCACCGGTCAGTTGCTGCCCGCGTTCGACTGCGCCAACGCAAAAGCCTGCAAGGTCGTAATCGCCAGGCGCATACATGCCCGGCATTTCTGCCGTTTCGCCGCCGATCAACGCGCACCCAGCGATCTTGCACCCTTGCGCAATGCCCGCAATCACCTGTTCGGCAACGCCGTTCTCCAGCTTACCAGTGGCAAAATAGTCCAGAAAAAACAGGGGCTCGGCGCCCTGAACAATCAGATCATTGACACACATGGCAACCAGATCGATCCCGACCGTATCGTGCCGGTTGTGATCAATCGCAAGCTTCAGCTTGGTGCCCACCCCATCATTGGCGGCAACCAGCAAGGGATCATTGTAACCCGCCGCTCGCGGGTCAAAAAACCCGCCAAAGCCGCCCAATTCGCTGGTCGCACCAGGCCGGGCGGTCGCCTTGGCCAAGGGAGCAATGGCCTTCACCAGCGCATTGCCGGCAGCGATGGAAACGCCCGCGTCGGCGTAGGTGTAAGACGCCTGCGCGCCCGGCTCTGCACTGGTTTTCCCCGAAGTCATGGGCCACGCTTTAGCCTTTCCTGCTTGGAATTCCACTCGCCTTTGGGCAAAGGAGACGCGATTTTCCCCATGAGCGCGCCTCTCAGCCTTTCTCGCCCGCAATTTGCCAAGGCTTTTCATGGTTGGCGCCCTCGTGTGCCCAGCAGATTCGGCGCAGGCGCTTTGTTCGCGCTGGCCTTGATGGGGGGCACTTACGCGCTCGTCCTGGCGCAGGTTTCAGGCGATCGCGGGATTGCGCCAACCGCTGCAAGCGCCGACATCGAAGTGCGCGGCATTGCGGTCGATGTCACTGCTGACAATCCCGAAAAGGCGCGTTCTGAAGGCTGGCGGGAAGCGCAGCGCAAAGCGTGGGAAAAGGCAGGGGGTCCGAAAATTCCTGATAGCCAGCTCGATTCGATTGTCTCTGCAATCGTGATCGAGAAGGAGCGGCTCGGCCCCAAGCGGTATGTCGCCACGCTGGGGGTGGTGTTTGATCGCCAGCGCGCGGGGCGATTTCTTGGGGGAGCCGAGCAGGCAGCGCGTTCGGCGCCGCTTTTGGTGATCCCTGTGATGGCCAGCGGCGGAGCCTTTACGACTTTTGAGCTGCGCAATGTCTGGCAACGGGCTTGGGCGGAGTTCAATCCGGGGGCGAGCCGGATCGATTATGTGCGCCCCAGCGGCGCGGGTCGCGATTCGCTGCTGATCAATTTCGGCCAGACCACGCGCCGCAGCCGGACGTGGTGGCGCAGCACGCTTGATCAATATGGTGCAGCCGATGTGGTTATGCCGCTTGTGCGGCTTGACCATGAATTCCCCGGCGGACCGATCAAGGGCACTTTCACTGCACGCTATGGCCCGGACAGCACCATGCTTGAAAGCTTCATGCTTGAAGCTGCCGGGCCCGACGAATTGCCTGCAATGCTTGCCCAAGCAGTCTTGCGGATGGATGAAATTTTTGCCCGCGCGCTGGCGGAAGGCAAGCTGAGGCCAGACCCTACTTTGCGGCAAGCCACTGGCGGGGCGATGGATCCCGCGATCCAGCGACTGATCGAAATTGGTCGGGCCGTGCAAGCCCGCGATGCTGCCGCTCGTGCCGCTGCGGCAGAGGCCGCCAGCGTGCCACGCATCGAGGCGCAGCCGGTCATCACCGCTCAGCCAACAGTGCCGGTGCGCAACATCGTGGTGCAATTCGCAACCCCTGACGCAGCCGCCTTCGATGGCGCGCTTGGCGCTGTGCGCGCTCTGGCAGGGGTGCGCGGGCTCAACGTCACCAGCACCGCAGTGGGTGGCACTTCGGTCATGAGCGTGAGCTTTGCCGGCACGCAGGATGAACTTGCCGCCGCTCTGCAAGCGCGCGGCTACACGGTTCGCCAAGGCCAGAACGCGCTTGCGATCAGCCGCTAGGCGCGGTTGAGGATTGCGCCGTGCCTGATGACAGCCCCTCGCTTTTCAATGTTCCTTCGCAGATCGCTCTGCCTTTGGGGGCTCAGACACTGCATCCCCCTCAGCGGCTTGTGGTTGGCAATGGCAATTCGTCCGTAATCGAGGCGCTGTCTGACCCTGCAAGCTGGCCGTTCCATGTCGCGGTCCTGACGGGGCCCGCGCGCTCGGGCAAGTCGCTGATCGGGCGCTGGCTGGCAGGGCAGGAGCGCAGCCTTGCGCTTGAGGTCATCGACGATGCGCATCGGGTGGATGAGGTTGAACTGTTCCACCGTTGGAACGCGGTGCAGCAAGGCGGCGCGCGCGCGGGTGAGGCTTTGTTGCTGATTGCAGGGCAGGGCGAGAGTGGCTGGCAGATCGCCTTGCCCGATCTTGCCTCGCGCATTGGCGGGTCTTTGCAGCTTGCCATCACTGAGCCCGATGATGCCATGGCGGGCGATTTGCTGATGGCGCTGGCCGAGCAGCGCGGACTTTCCTTGCCGCAAGCGGCCGCTGATTATCTGGTTCCCCGGATGGAGCGCAGCTATGCCGCCTTGGAGGCGTTGGTGGCGGCGATTGATCGCATCAGCCTTGAACGCCAGAGCCCTGCCACCATGTCTGTATGGCGCGCTGCTTTGGAGGCCTTGCAAGGTCCGGAGCAGCAGCGCCTGTTTTAGCGCCGCATTGCAATGGGCGGCGATTGGTGGGATTGAGGGGCGATGTTTGAGCGGCTCATCAGCTATCTCGATTCCGTGCATGCGCGCGATCCTGCGCCGCGTTCGAGGTGGGAGATTTTGCTTTATCCCGGCGTGTGGGCGCTGGGCTTTCACCGCGTGGCGCATTGGCTGTTTGAGGCCAAGCTCTATTTCCTTGCGCGGTTGGTGAACCATCTCTCGCGGCTTTTGACGGCGATTGATATCCACCCCGGTGCGCGGATCGGGAAGAATTTCTTCATCGATCACGGCTTTACCGTGATCGGGGAAACCGCCGAGATCGGGGATAATGTCACGATCTATCAATGCGTAACCTTGGGTGGCACCAATCCCACCAATGGCAAGGGGGGCAAGCGTCATCCGACCTTGATGGATAATGTCATCATCGGATCGGGTGCGCAGATCATTGGCCCGATCGTGGTGGGCGAACGCGCCCGCGTGGGCGCCAACGCTGTCGTCACCGATGATGTCCCCGCGGGCGCAACGATGATTGGCTTGAAAGCGCGATCAACGCTGGTTCCGGCCGAACAATGGCTGCGTGAATTCATCCCCTATGGCACGCCGTGCGATGATCCGCCGTGCGATGAACAGGGCCGCCCACGCGGCGATTGTGTCGAAAAGCTTGAAAGTGAGCTCGCAGCCTTGCGTGCGGAGATGGCAGAATTGCGCGCAGCAGTTCAGCAGAGTGAGGCTGCCCAAGCGCCGCAATTGCGCAACGGAACCGAGGATTGATGAGCGCGAAAGGCACGGGGGCTAGCACCGGACAGATTGTCGCTTTCCCGCGCGGGTCGGCAGGGCAGGTGGGGTTCGAAAGGGCTGAACTTACGCGTATTCTTGATCTGTACGGCCGCATGGTCGCAGCGGGCGAATGGCGTGATTACGCGATGAATTTCGACAAGCAGGCGGCCACTTTTGCCGCTTTCCGCCGCGCTGCCGAACGGCCGCAGGCCCGCCTTGAAAAGCGCCCTGCCTTGCGTGCCAAGCAGGGGATGTGGACGCTGTTCGGCGAACACGGGCAGGTTTTGAAGCGCGGGCATGATCTGGCGAACGTGCTGGCGCCCATGGAGCGGCGGCTGCTGAAAGCGGTTGAGGATTAGGCCATCGGCCAAAAAGGAAAGGCCCGCCCCCCTGTGAGGGAGCGGGCCTTCTCTATGCCGTTGCCGGAAGCCGGATCAGCCGCGCGCGCTCGTAGGGCCGGTTCCAGTGACCTTCTGCATGGCTTTCAGGATATTGCCCGACTGCTCTGAGCCCGATTGCGGGGCGATCAGGTTGGTGAAGGCGTTGATCTCTTCCCACCGCGCGGCAAAGCCTTCAACGGTGCGCTCGCCTTCGGGCAGCCACACGGCATCGTTCATGACAGTCCACGAGGAGTGGAACCCGCCTGCGCCTGCGCCCACAATCGCGTTGGTCGGCGCATCTTCGCTGACGAGGAACAGCGCTGCGGGCACGACGTTTTCCGGCGCGAACAGCTTGAAGGCTTCTTCGGGGAAGAGGTCTTCGGTCATGCGCGTGCCAGCGACCGGCGACAGGGTGTTGCAGCGCACATTATACTTCGCGCCTTCGAGCGCCAAAGTCTTGGTAAGGCCCGCAAGGCCGAGCTTGGCCGCGCCGTAATTGGCTTGGCCGAAATTGCCGAACAGGCCGGTGGACGATGCCGTCATCAGGATGCGGCCATAGCCCTGCTCGCGGAAGGTTTCCCAGCAGGCCTTGGTGGCAAAGGCGCTACCGGTGAGGTGCACCTTGACGACGAATTCGAAGTCAGCCGGCTCCATCTTGGCGAAAGTCTTGTCGCGCAGCACGCCTGCGTTGTTGATCAGCACATGGACGCCGCCCCACTTCTGCTTGGCATCGGCGACCATCTTTTCCATCTGATCATATTCGGTAACGCTCGCGCCGTTGGCGATGGCTTCGCCGCCCATGGCTTCGATCTCGGCAACCACTTGGGCTGCCGCATCCGAAGTGCCCGTGCCATCGCGCGATCCGCCAAGGTCATTCACCACAACCTTTGCGCCGCGGCGGGCGAGTTCGAGTGCATAGGCCTTGCCCAGGCCGCCGCCTGCGCCGGTGACAATGGCAACCTTGTCCTTGAAGTCGATGCTCATGGGATGTGTCCTCCTATTGTGTGAGTGGCTTTACGCCTACGTCAAGATGGCGGCTGCGTGGCACTTTCCGCGTGTCGTTGCAACAGCACATTGGAGAGGGTCGCAATGCCGTAAGGTCAGGGCCGCGCGCCAAGGGTGATCAGAGCGGGAATCAGCGCGTCAAACGAATCGATTATTGCGTCTGCGCCCAAATCGGCAGGCGCAGCGTCGCAATAGCCATAGGCCGCCGCCACCACCGGAACGCCTGCCGCCTTTGCCGCGCGCACATCATAGGTCGAATCGCCGAGGAAGGCGAAGCGCGCCGGATCGCTCACTCCGCAGGCCTCCATCGCGGCTTGGATCGGAGCAGGGTGGGGCTTGGCAAGGAATTGCCCATCCGCGCCCTTGCCGAGCGAATCGCCGCCGATCACGCTCTTAAACAGGCCGATCATGTCCAATTGGGTGAGAACCGAGCGGGCGAATTTTTCGAATTTATTGGTGACAACCACCATGGGAACGCCCTGCGCGGCCAGATCGTGCAAGGTGTCGCGCACGCCCGGATAGGGCACAGTGTGCACCGCGTTGTGATTGGCGTAAAAGGCCAGCATCGCCTTGTAGAGCGCTTTGAACTCATCCTCGGGCATGCCCCCTTGCGCCTCCACCGCGCGCGCCAGCATGATCTTGGCGCCGCCGCCGATCAGGTCTTTGGATGTTTCAAGCGGGGCAGGCTGAAACCCGCCGAGCACCAGCGCGTGATTCACCGCCGCGCCCAGATCGCGGAAGGTATCAAGCAGCGTCCCATCAAGATCAAAACCGATGGCGTCAAAAGGAAGGCTTTTCATGTGCGCCCGACTGCGCCAAGCGACACGAAACCGCAAGCATTTGCTGGCAGGCGCGGCTGTCCTTAAGAAGAGAACCCATGACCGATCCGACCTCTCCTGTTGCCGCCATCATCCTTGCCGCCGGCAAGGGCACGCGCATGAAAAGCGATACCCACAAGGTGCTTCACAAAATTGCCGGGCGCTCGATGCTCGATCATGTGCTGGCAAGTGTGGCGGAGCTTTCGCCGGAGAGGCTGGCCGTGGTGGTGGGCGCAGGGCGCGAACAGATCGAGGCCGCGGTGGTGGGCAGGGCCGAAACCTGCGTGCAAGAGCCGCAACTGGGCACCGGCCATGCGGTGCAGCAGGCGGAGCGCGCGCTTGAGGGGTTTTCCGGCGATGTGCTGGTGCTCTATGGCGATGTGCCGTTTGTGAGCGCTGAAACCATGCGTGCGATGCTGGCGCGGCTGCGTGAGGCGGATCAGCCCGCCGCCGTGGTGCTGGCTTTTGAGCCTGATGATGCGCTCGCCTATGGGCGGGTGATTGCCGATGATGATGGGCGGATTGCCCGGATGGTGGAATACAAGGACGCCAATGAGGCCGAGCGCGCGTGCCGCCTGTGCAATTCCGGGCTGATCGCGGCGCGCGCCGGTGATCTCTTCGCGCTGCTTGCCCGTGTCGGCAACGACAATGCACAGGGCGAATATTACCTCCCCGATATCGTCAACATCGCGATTGCTGATGGCGGGGTGTGCGCCGTGGTTGTCACCGAAAACCCCGATGAGGTGGCAGGCATCAACTCCCGCGCCGAACTCGCCGCTGCGGAAAGCCGCTGGCAGGCCGCGCGGCGCATGCGGGCGATGGAGGAGGGCGCAACGCTGATCGCGCCGGAAACCGTGTTTTTCAGCCACGACACGGTGCTGGGCCGCGATGTTACCATTGAACCCAATGTGTTCTTTGGCCCCGGCGTGAGCGTGGCAGACGGCGTGCTCATTCGCGCCCACAGCCACATCGAAGGCGCGCGGCTCGCCAGCGGGGTCAAGGTTGGCCCGTTTGCGCGCCTGAGGCCGGGAGCGGTGCTCGAAGAAGGCAGTTTCGTCGGCAACTTCGTCGAGGTGAAGAACGCAGTGCTGAATGCGGGCGCGAAGGCAAGCCACCTTACCTATCTGGGCGATGCCACGATTGGTGCAGGCGCGAATATCGGCGCAGGGACAATCACCTGCAATTATGATGGCTATTTCAAATACAAAACCGTGATCGGGGAGCGGGCGTTTATTGGTTCGAATTCGGCGCTAGTTGCTCCCGTCAGTATTGGAGCCGATGCAATTGTCGCTGCAGGCAGCACGGTCAGCCGCGATGTTGCGCCGGGCGAATTGCGCATGGTGCGCGCCGAACAATTGGTGAAGCCGGGTTGGGCCGATCGCTTCCACGACGCCATGAAAAAGAAGAAAGCGGCAGAGAAGAAATGAGCGAGGAAGACGCCCCGCTCATCTGCTGGCTGTGCGGCCGCCCGATGGGCGATATCGTCCAGTGGCATCACCCCGTGCCCAAATCGAAAAAGGGCAAGGTCAAGGTTCCCGTCCACCCGATCTGCCACAAGACGATCCACGCCAATTTCACCAATAATGAATTGGCGCGGATCGGTGATGATGCTGAGGCCATCCGACAGAATCCAGCCATCGCCAAATTCGTCCAATGGGTCGCCAACAAGCCTGCCGATTTCGACGCGCCGACGCGCTAGGTGCTTGCCTCTGCGCGCTTGCTCAGGCGTCCTGAAGCTGCGCGGCAGCGCCGGTGCGAGTGAGATAGTCGCGCTCCCATGCCTCGAACTCGCTGCGGCTCAGCAGATAGCGCTCGCGCGCTTCGGCAAAGCTGATCGCCTTTTCACGCACCGCGCGCACAACCTCGTGCTTGCGCGTCTTGGACCAGTGCACGCGGTGGTTGCGCGGCAGGTGGTATCGCTTGATTGCCTCGGCAATCGAAATGTCTCTGGGGTAGGCCATCGCTTGTGCTCCTTATGGCTGTTGCAAGTCATCGCCCCCGATGGCCTGTGTCTTGAGGAGCAGGCTTAATTGCACCTTTTCAAACAGGGTTAGGATTGCCTTAAGCCTCTTTCCCGTGCTTCTTGTGCGATGAAACGAGGCCAAAGTGTCGGCTTGTTTTACAAGCAGTTGAGTTGGCTGCCGCGATTAACGCAAAAGGGGCGAGCCCGCGCGTGGACTCGCCCCCTTGATCAGCCGATATCCTGCAAAGATTACCGGGGGTCCATCAAGCGCTGCATCAGATAGATGAATTGCAGCGCCTGCAATTTGGCGCGCTGATCATTGTCAACGCCGCCGGAATGGCCGCCGGTGGTGTCTTCGTAGTAGTAGTAAGGCTGGCCCAGTTCCTTCAACTTGGCCGCCCCCTTGCGCGCATGGGCGGGGTGGGTGCGGTCATCCGCGGTTGAGGCCCACAGGAAGGGCTCAGGATAATCGACGCCCGCAACGATCTTCTGATAGGGCGAATAGCCTTCGATCCAGGCGCGCTGTTCGGGGATGCGCGGATCGCCATATTCGCCGATCCACGAAGCCCCGCGCCCGATCAGGTGATAGCGCAGCATATCAAACAGCGGGATCTGCACGATCGCCGCGCCAAACAGATCGGGCCGCTGGGTGAAAGCCGTGCCGACGAGCAGGCCGCCTTGGCTGCCGCCCTGAATGCCGAGATGCTGCGGCGAGGTGAAGCCGCGCTTTACCAGATCATCGCCCACCGCGATAAAATCATCCCAGGTGCGCTGCTTGTTCTCGCGGATCGCGCTCTGGTGCCAATTGGGTCCGAACTCGCCCCCACCGCGCATATTGGCAAGGACAAAAGCCCCGCCGCGCTCCAGCCACAGCTTGCCCGTGGTGCCCAGATAGGCGGGCAAGCGCGGCACCTGAAAGCCGCCATAGCCGGTCATCAGGATCGGCGTGGTGCCGTCCATCGTCATGCCCGCAGGCTTGACGATGAAATAGGGGATTTGGGTCCCATCCTTGCTGGTGGCGAAATGCTGCTCCACTTCCATGCCAGCCGGATCGAAGAAGGACGGCGAGGTTTTGAGCACCTTTGGCGGCGCGCTGCCGTCCGTATAGTAGAGCGCGGTTGGCTCAAGAAATCCGCTTACCGTGTACATGATCTGATCGGTTTCGTTGGACGAAGCCGTAATCCCCAGCGTTGCATTATCGGGCAGATCGACAGGCGTGCTCACCCATTGCCCATCACGGAAATTGAAGCGCAGAACCTTGCCCACGACATTATCGAGGAGGCTCACATAAAGCGCCTCGCCGGTCACTGCGCCGCCCTGCTTGGTTTGCCGTTCACCGGGCGCCCAGACAAGCGTTTTGGCCGCACCATTGGGATTGGCACGGAAAGCTTCGAGTTCGATCGCAATCAGGCTGTCGGCAACAAAGGTCTGGCCATCGGTTTCCCAATCCACATCGGTCGACAGCAGCAGGTGCCCATCGACAATGCCATAGGGTGCGGCCTTTTTGGGTAGATCAAGCAGCGTCCATTGCCCGTCCACCTCAACATAGTGGAGCCGTTCGTGAAAGCTCACCCCGCGATAGGCAATGCGCGCCTGAATGGTGCCGCTATTGTCGCGCAGCAGGCTGACACCGGCCCAGACATCATTGGCCTCGCCCCGGAAGATTTCGGGCGCGTCCTCGATCCGCGTGCCGCGGCTCCACACCCGCGCGGTGAAAGGATATTCGCTGTCGGTCAAAGTGCCTTCGCCAAAATCGCGGCCCACCAGCAGGGTGTTTTCATCGATCCACTGCACGCCGCCCTGGCTTTTCTTGTCGAGCACGAAGCCGCCTTCGACAAAGCTTTTGGTGGCGGTGTCAAATTCGCGCAGGATGGTGGCATCCTCGCCCCCATCCGACAGCGCGATCATGCACTTATTGAGTGCGGGCGGCAGGCAGCTTGATCCCTGATAGACCCATTCCTTGCCTTCCGCCTTGGCGAGCGCATCGATATCGAGCACCACTTCCCATTCGGGCTTGGCCGTCTGGTAGCTTTCCAGTGTGGTGCGGCGCAGCACGCCCTTGGGATTCGCGCGGTCCTGCCAGAAATTGTAGAGGCCATCCGGACGGAAACTCACGAAGGGGATCCGGTCTTCGGAATCGAAGATGGCCAGCGCTTCGGCTTTCAATTCGGCAAAGCGGGGGTCGCTTTCAAGAGCGGCCAACGTGCGGGCGTTTTCGGCCCCCACCCATGCGAGCGCTTCCTCACTACGGGCCTGTTCGAGCCAGATATAGGGGTCTTGCTCTGGGCCGGGAATACCCGGAGTGTCTTGCGCCGTGGCTGCGCTCGTTCCGGTGACGGTCATGGCCAACGCCAATGCAAGACTTGAGACAAAATGGGCTGCGACAAGTTTCAAATGTCCTCTCCTGTGGGGAAATTGCTGTGCTCGGTTTTGCCGTCCGAGCAGCGCGAAGGGAAGGGGGCAAACCAAAAGGGCGAGCCATTGGCCCGCCCTGATTGGTTGTTTGTCGATTGCTGTGAGGCGTTTAGCCCTCGACGTGCTCGGCCAGCACAGTGAGGCCGTTTTCGCTGACTTCAGCAAAGCCGCCGCGCACTTCGATCACTTCCGGAGCGCCGCCTGCGGTCTTGTAGACCTGCACCGCGCCATCGCGGATCGTGCTCATGAAGGGGGCATGGCCTTCGAGCACGCCGAATTCGCCTTCGGTGCCGGGAACGACGACCATGTGCACGTCTTCCGAGCGCACCAGCTTGGCCGGGGTTACGAGTTCGAAATGCAATGCCATGCTACGTCCTTGATCCGTTGCCGCGCCCATACAGCGCGTGTGAATGACTGTCCAACCCAAGATACAAAATCAACGCAATCGCCCCGCCGATGGCAAAGCCGACAGCGGTGAAAATATCCGCCACCAGCAAGCGATAAAGCACCCATTGCCGGCCAAACAGCGGCATGGCTGCAATCACCAGCGAGGTTACGGCAAGCACCGGAAGGATACCGCGCCGCCGCCCTCGCAAGATCTGCACCAGACAGGCAAAATTGGCAGCCACGAAAGGGAAGGCGAGGGCATAAAGCCAGACGGGTTGAGCCCCCGTTTCCCCCAGCTTGTGAGCAGCATCTGCAAAGGCGCTGTCAAACTCGCTCCAAACCCGCCAGCGATGGATGTCGCTGGCAGAGATCACAAACCAGCACACCATCCCGGCCCAGCACAGCCTGCGAAGCAGGTGATCAACGCTGGCCCGGTTGGTGCCGCTCATCCGCGATCAGGCTTCCTCAGCCAGCTTCTTGGCCTTTTCGACCACCTGATCGATGCCGCCCACCATGTAGAAGGCGCTTTCGGGCAGGTGGTCATATTCGCCGTCAACCACTGCCTTGAAGCTCTTTACAGTGTCTTCAAGCTGCACGAACACGCCGGGGATGTTGGTGAAGACTTCGGCCACGTGGAACGGCTGCGACAGGAACTTCTGAATCTTGCGCGCGCGGGCGACAGTCAGCTTGTCCTCTTCCGACAGTTCATCCATCCCGAGAATGGCAATGATGTCCTGCAAGCTCTTGTACTTCTGGAGGATTTCCTGAACGCGCCGAGCGGTTTCATAGTGCTCGGTGCCGACCACGCGCGGTTCAAGCACGCGGCTGGTGGAATCAAGCGGGTCCACCGCCGGATAGATACCAAGTTCGGAAATTGCACGGCTCAAAGTGGTAGTTGCGTCCAAGTGGGCAAACGAGGTGGCCGGCGCAGGGTCGGTCAAGTCGTCGGCGGGAACGTAAATTGCCTGCACCGAGGTGATCGAACCCTTGGTGGTCGAGGTGATGCGTTCCTGCAGGTTGCCCATGTCGGTCGACAGGGTCGGCTGATAGCCCACGGCCGAAGGAATACGGCCCAAGAGCGCCGACACTTCCGAGCCCGCTTGGGTAAAGCGGAAGATGTTGTCGACGAAGAACAGCACGTCCTGACCTTCCACGTCGCGGAAATATTCCGCCATGGTCAGGCCCGACAGCGCCACGCGAGCACGCGCGCCCGGCGGTTCGTTCATCTGGCCGAACACCAGCGCCACCTTGGAACCTTCCGAGGTCGCATTGCCATCGGCATCCTTGGCGATAACGCCTGCATCGAGGAATTCGTGATAGAGGTCGTTGCCCTCACGGGTGCGCTCACCCACGCCAGCAAACACCGACACGCCGCCGTGGCCCTTGGCGATGTTGTTGATCAGTTCCTGAATGAGCACAGTCTTGCCGACGCCCGCGCCGCCGAACAGGCCGATCTTGCCGCCGCGAGCATAGGGCGCGAGGAGGTCGATCACCTTGATGCCGGTGACGAGAATGGCGGCTTCGGTCGACTGATCGATAAAGGCCGGGGCTTCGGCATGGATCGGGGCGGTGGTCTCCGCGCCAATAGGGCCGCGCTCGTCAATCGGCTGACCGATCACGTTCATGATGCGGCCCAGCGTCTTGGGGCCGACCGGCACAGAAATCTGCGCGCCGGTGTTCACCACTTCCTGACCGCGCACGAGGCCTTCGGTCGCGTCCATCGCGATGGTGCGAACGGTGTTTTCGCCAAGGTGCTGCGCCACTTCAAGCACGAGCACATTGTCGCCGTTCTTGGTTTCCAGCGCGGTGAGGATCGGCGGCAGATCGCCTTCGAACTGCACGTCAACGACGGCGCCGATGACCTGGCTGATCACGCCATTGGTGGTCTGATTGAGTACGGGTGCGGTGGCCATGTGTCTTTCCTTAGCCTTCGATTACAGCGCTTCCGCGCCAAGTTGTTTGTTGTTGCTACAGCGCTTCCGCGCCAGCAATAATTTCAATGAGTTCGGTGGTGATCGCGGCCTGGCGGCTGCGGTTGTACTGAATGGTCAGCTTGTTGATGAGATCGCCTGCGTTGCGCGTGGCGTTATCCATCGCGGTCATCGAGGCGCCCTGTTCGCTCGCCTCACGCTCAAGCAGCGCGCCGAAGATCTGCGTCTTCACATAGCGCGGCAGCAGCTCGGCAAGGATTTCTTCCTCGCCCGGTTCATATTCCACCACAGCGCCGGTGTCTTCGGCAGCCGAAGGAGCAGGCACGGGGATCAGCTGATTGATGGTCGGAACCTGTGCCAACGCCGACTGGAAGGTCGGATAGATGAGGTGCGCGACATCAAACTGGCCGCTCTCGAACATCCCGATCAATTCGGCCGCAATCGCATCGGCTTCTTCAAAACCGGGGGTGCGGACATTGCTGGTGTCAAACCCGCCGCCGATCAGGGTCGCAAAGTCGCGCTTCAACGGCGCGCGGCCTTTTTTGCCGACGAGGTAGAAGCTGACTTCCTTTCCCTCGGCCAGCAATTCCTGCGCCTTGATGCGCGCGGCCTTCACGAGGTTGGAGTTCAGACCACCGCACAGCCCCTTGTCGGTGTTGACCACCACCAGGAGGTTGCGCTTGTCCGAGCCCGTGCCTGCCAAAAGCTTGGGCGCGGCATCGCCTGACACCTTGCCAGCAAGGCTCGCCATCACCGCAGCCAGCCGCAGCGCATAGGGCCGACCGGCTTCTGCCGCAGCCTGCGCACGGCGCAGCTTGGCGGCTGCCACCATCTGCTTGGCCTTGGTGATCTTCTGGGTCGATTTGACCGAGTTGATCCGGCCTTTCAGTTCCTTGAGTGAAGGCACGAGTCTGTGTCCTTACGCAAACTGCTTGGCGAAAGTGTCGAGCGCAGCCTTGGTCTTTTCAGCCACTTCGCCTTCGAACTTCTTCGAAGTGCGGATTTCGGCCAGCACATCGCCGTGGTTCTGACGCATGAAGCTGAGCATCGCGGCTTCGTATTCGTTCACGCGGTTCACCGGAATGCTATCGAGATAGCCATTGGTGCCTGCATAGATCGACACGGTCTGCTCTTCGAACGGCATCGGCGAGAACTGCGGCTGCTTGAGCAGTTCGGTAAGACGAGCGCCGCGGTTGAGCAGCTTTTGCGTTGCGGCATCAAGGTCCGAGCCGAACTGCGCAAAGGCCGCCATTTCGCGATATTGCGCAAGGTCAAGCTTCATCGAGCCCGAAACCTTCTTCATCGCCTTGGTCTGGGCAGCGCCGCCCACACGGCTCACCGAAAGACCGACGTTAATCGCCGGACGGATGCCCTGATAGAACAGGCCGGTTTCAAGGAAGATCTGACCATCGGTGATCGAAATCACGTTGGTCGGGATGTAGGCCGACACGTCGCCGGCCTGCGTTTCAATGATCGGCAGCGCGGTGAGCGAGCCGTGGCCGTTGTCGGCGTTCATCTTCGCGGCGCGCTCAAGCAGGCGGCTGTGGAGATAGAACACGTCACCGGGGTAAGCTTCGCGGCCCGGAGGACGACGCAGCAGCAGCGACATCTGGCGATAGGCAACCGCCTGCTTCGACAAATCGTCGTACACGATCACGGCGTGCATGCCGTTGTCGCGGAAGAATTCACCCATCGCACAGCCGGTGTAGGGCGCAAGATATTGCAGCGGGGCAGGTTCGGATGCAGTCGCTGCGACCACAATCGAATATTCCATCGCGCCGTTTTCTTCGAGCTGCTTGACGATCTGCGCAACAGTCGAACGCTTCTGGCCGACGGCGACATAGACGCAGTAAAGCTTCTTGCTCTCATCATCGCCCGCGTTGACTTCCTTCTGATTGATGAAGGTGTCGATCGCGACAGCGGTCTTGCCGGTCTGGCGGTCACCAATGATCAGCTCGCGCTGACCACGCCCCACGGGCACCAGCGCGTCCACAGCCTTAAGGCCGGTCTGCACAGGCTCAGAAACCGACTCGCGCGGGATGATGCCCGGCGCCTTGACTTCCACGCGCATGCGCTTGTCAGCAACAATAGGCCCCTTGCCATCGATCGGATTGCCGAGCGCGTCCACCACGCGGCCCAAGAGGCCCTTGCCAACTGGCACGTCCACGATGGTGCCGGTACGCTTTACCACATCGCCTTCGCGGATTTCGCTGTCTGAGCCGAAAATCACGACACCGACGTTATCGGCTTCGAGGTTCAAGGCCATGCCCTGCACGCCATTGGCGAATTCGACCATCTCGCCGGCCTGCACCTTGTCGAGGCCATGGATGCGGGCGATCCCGTCACCCACGCTCAAAACGGAGCCGACTTCGCTCACTTCGGCTTCGGTTCCGAAATTGGCGATCTGGTCCTTGATGACCTTGGAGATTTCTGCGGCGCGGATTTCCATGGATTTGTCCTTTAAGCCTTCATAGCTTGGGCAAGCGAGTTGAGACGGGTGCGGATCGAGGCATCAATGCGCTGCGAACCGATGGTGACGACGAGCCCGCCGAGAAGATCGGGATCGACCTCGGCAGACAGCATAACAGTGCGGCCCTGACGGGCGGTGAGCTTGTCCTTCAGGCTGGCAAGCTGTTCGTCCGACAGCGGGTGGGCGCTGGTAACCTTAGCGGAAACTTCGCCGCGCTGGGCGGCGGCAATCGCCTTGAAAGCGGCAATGATACCCGGCAGCGCCGACAGGCGGCGGTTATTCGCCAGAACACCGAGGAAATTGGCGGTGAGTGCGTTCAATTTGAGCTTTTTGGCAACCGCCCCCATCGCTGCGCCTTGTACGCTGCGCGACAATTGCGGGTTGGTGGTGGCAGCGCGCAGTTCGGGTGATTCGTCCAGGGCTGCCGTCAGCGTGCCGAGATCCTTCTCGACAGCGGTAACCTTCCCGTTTTCGCTCGCAAGATCGAACAGGGCCGAGGCGTAACGCCCCGCTAGGCTAGCCTGAATACCGGCGGAAATATCCACGCGCTTTGTGTCCTCTCGGAAAGCTTCGATGTGATGGTCGCGAGGGGCCAGTCAGACTCGATGCTGAAACGACCCCCGTCGAGTTCGGCGCGCGCCTAGCACCCACTATGCTGCGATGCAACCCGCCTGCGCGGTTTTGATCAGGAAGCGCCAGCGACATTGCACAAGGGCGATGACAATGCGGACAAACCATAGCCCCTCGGGCTCATGGCGTGGTCTTATCGCTCGCTTCTTGATCCGTTATGGCCAAATCGTCTGCCAGCTTGCGATAGGCCCGCGTCACCGAAAAGTTGAGCCGATTGTTCAACATATTGGGCTGTGCATCATAGACCCCTCGCAAATAGCTGCGATCAAACAGGGTGAGATCGCCGGGCGCTGCCTCGGGCCCGACATGAAACAGCGAGAGGATCGTTGGGATGCGGGCAAGATCATCCTCGCCAGCGAAATTAATCGTGCGCCGCGGCGAGGCGAGCAGGTGCAACGAGGCATAATCTGCGATTTTGGTAAGCTCGATCCCATCGATCTGGTTGGCATCGAAAATAACCACCGAGATCAGCTTGGCCATGCTGGTCGGGTGCGCGAGGCGCGAGGGGCGGGGGCGCTGCGCCTGAAGCACGCCCAATTCATCAATAACGGCGCCATCGGGATTGTGCATCGTCAATCGGCTCCACGCCACCGCCGGGCGGCCTTCACGCAATTCGCGGCGCAACTGGTCTTCTGTCACGTCGCGAAACCGCAGCGGGCCGAACAGATCCCGGCGACGCTTCATCAGCCGGTTGAACAGGACCTCAGGCTGATCGACCACCATAACGTAGGCATTGGTCTGGCATTGCTTGCCCCCAACGCGCAGCCCCGCATCGGACGCATTGCGCCAGATGCGCTGTTTGAAGGCCTCACGTTGTCCAGTTTCCAGCCCGGCAACGCTTAAACACAGATCGTTTTCGAACCGATAGGCGGGGATGACAATTGATCGGTGCTCGACCAAACGCTGGAGACCGCGCATCAATTCACCGCGTTCAAGCGGTTTGGTAGCAAGCACGTCAATCTGGAGCGTCGCCTCGTCCTCGGCAGCGGTAATGCTGTTCTTATGGCTTGCAGGGTTTTGGGCCGGTTGAGGATCGCTGGCCGCTGTGACCACGCAGGGCCAGAGTGCAAGCCCTGCAGCAAGAGCCGACATCGCAGACCCAAAGCAACGCCGATGGCGCATCGTGCAACTCTACCAAGCTGTATTGCAAATGAGCTATTACATTGGATTCTATCGATGAATAGCTACTTAACCGGCGTTATGGGCTGGCTGGTGAGCAGGCATAGACCAATCGTTCATTGGGCCGATCGGGCAATTGTGCGATGAGCGCAGATTGCTGTTCGCCCAACAGCCGGGCGGCATCGCTCACGCCGCAAATGGGCGGAGTGTATTGGCTGCGCGCTTCGCGTGCTGCGGCCATTGCATCGGCTCCCAGCAGGTAGCGTTCGGTTCGGAAAGTGCGCGTTTCGGGATCAAAGCTGTTGACCGCGACGGCGTCTTCATCCTCGGGCACGAACACGCGGCTCCAGTCACCTTGATTGGAGCGGCCATATTGGGTGCGCCCATTGACGCAGCCATCGGCCGACCATTCCAACGCCACGTCGTCCGTGCGTGATGCTGTGACGCGGCTACGCTCGGGCACCAATGTGCAGATCAGTGCCCCTTCGCTGGTGGCGGACTGGACGGATGAGGGGGTATTTGGTGTCCGATTGCGGTCGCTTGATGCACTTTGCGCTGCCAGCGCGGCCGCCACCCGATCCTCAATCGCAGCAAGGCCAGGCCTGGTCGCCCACAGCAGCCCTGCACTGATTACTGCCGCTGCGGCCAATGTGCCTGCACCGATCACTTTCGCGCGATCAGCGGTGATGCGGTGAAGATAATAGGCTGCGCCGCCTGCTGCGATGCCACCCAATAGCAACAAGAGGGCCATGGCAACGCGGTTCTCGCGTTCGGCAATCACTTCCATCTGTGCTGCCATACGCGCTTCTTCGCGCGCGATGCGAAGCGCTTCTTGGCGCTGGGCGATCCGCTCGCGAGAGGCTTCCTGCGCGGCTTCGAAGCGGGCGCGTTCCTCGGCGTTCAATTCCTCGATGGAGCGGCACGCAAGGCTGTTGATCTGCGGTTCAATTCCCTGTGAACGCAAAAAGGGGATAAGCTCGCGCAAGGATACCGCAAAGAAAAACTCTGCTCCTCCATCACCCGCTTGGGCACTGAAGGAATTCACCCCAAGCACCCGCCCGCAACCATCCAGCAGCGGTCCGCCTGAATTGCCGCGCGCAATCGGAGCTGTGTGCAAGATCGTGTCAAACTGTCGGCTGGGACGTTCTCCTGACAGGAAACCGCGACTTTTTACAGGCGGTTGTGCGCGGAATATGTCGCCAATGCTAAGCCCTTGGGCGAGGTCGACATTCATCGGATAGCCGACAGCAACCACCTCGCTCATGGCGCCCGGATCCTGACCGCCTGCCAGCGCCAGGGGCGGCAGGCGTAAAGTGCCGCCAGTGATTTCGATCAGCGCCAGATCATTGCGCGGCGACACGGCGATAACCCGGGCATAGGCCGATTTCTCGCCCTGACTTGGCACAACCCCGATCCGCAAGGAATCATCCTGCAAAGCTTCGCGCAGGACGTGGGCGTTGGTAACAATGCGGGTTGCCGTCACGGCAAATCCTGTGCCATGCGTGACAGGAACGACCTGCCCCCCTTCCTGGCCCACCAGCACCACACGCACCACGCCGCGCGCTGCCGCTGCAACATCGCCAGCATCGGCGGCAACAGGAGAAAATGCGCTCGAACACGCAAGAATAAGCGCGACAAGCAAAGATAAGACCCGCATGATTGGGTCTATAGCGGCTTTTGGAGAGGATGCGAGTGCGATGGCGACTGAGGTGCATTGGGCAAGGGGGGCAACCTCGCTTGGGCCAGTGCTGGTTGGCGCAAGCGAGCAAGGGGTGTGCTGGCTCGCGTTCGAGCGCGATCCGCAGCAGTTCAAATCACAATTTCGCGATGCACGGCTGATCGAGAACGGGGCTTTTGTGACTGGCTTGATGGATCAGGTAATGGCCGCGATTGAAGTCCCCTCGGATGCGATGCATGACATACCGCTTGATGCGGCGGGGACGCCTTTTCAGCAACAGGTCTGGCAGGCCCTTCGCGCGATCCCCTGCGGCGAGACGCGCTGCTATGGCGATCTGGCCAAGGCTTTTGGCAATCCCGGCGCGTCGCGCGCTATCGGCGGTGCGAACGCCGCCAACCGCGTCGCGGTGCTTATCCCATGCCACCGGGTGATCGCCGCGGATGGGACGCTCGGCGGCTATGCCTGGGGGCTCAAAATCAAGGCAGAATTGTTGAGGCGCGAGAGTAAAACCACTTTGCTCTAGCGCTTGGCGGTGCACCCAATTGCGAGATCACTCGTCCGGCTGTTCGCCCGGCGCAATCGGTGCAGGGGCCGCAACATCCTCACCATCTATTGTGGTGCCTGCTCCAAGCCCAGTGCCTTCGCCGAAGTTGTCAATGAAAATGGGATCCTCAACTGTCCCGTCACGCTCGCCCGAAGGATTGAACAGAACCGTAATCAGAACAAATGACAGCGCTGCCAATATTCCACCCCACAGCCATTTTGTCCGGGGATTGTGCGGCTGTTTGAGCTTGGTCATGATACGTGTCCTTTTGTGCTTGCTCCATACTTTTCAGGGGGCAATCAGATATTTCTGAACCCCGCATTTTTTCAATTGACAAATCTGGCAAATGTTCCGCATCTGCACGCTCAGATGCGCGTCATCCGGGACGGAGCGAGCACAAAAGGGGGAATGGCTCAATCGAGTTTGGGCGGCATTCCCGGCTCGCACTTGGCCATGGCGCGCTGGTAAGCAGGCCGGGCGCCGATGCGTTGCAGATAGGCCTTGAGATTGGGCAGGTGATCAATGCTCATCCCGCTCATGGCGCGGCTCGTGGTGAGCCCAAAGCCCATCATGATGTCGGCGGTGGTCAGCTGGCTGCCTCCGAAATAGTCCGCCTCACCCAGCCGTTTTTCAACAATGGCCCAACCCTTTTGCACCCGGTCAGCCACGAAAGCGGGCAGTTCGCTCGCACCCATAAATTGCGCCACCAGCGCCATCATGCCGTTCGTCATGAAGGTCGCATTGGCCCAGTGATAGTAGAACAGGTGATCGCCAAAATCGGGATGATCCGCGCGCGGCACCAAGGGTGCATCGGGCGCATATTTTGCCACCATGTATTCCATAATCGCGCCGCTTTCGCCGAGAACCAGATCGCCATCGGTGATCACCGGCGCAATCCCCATCGGATGGAGCGCCTTGTATTCATCGGGCGCAAGGCGATTGTCGGTGCGGCGGGTGTAGAGCTTTAGGTCATACTCAAGCCCCAATTCCTCAGCGAGCCAAACGATGCGTTCGGATTGCGACAGGCGCAGGTGGTGGATGGTTAGCATGGCTCTCTCCCTTAGTCGTTTCGCGCCCACCCTTCGCGTGCGGGTTCGAGCGAGTCGAGGAATTTCTCGGCGCTTGTCCGATATTCGCGCTGTTTTGCCTCACCCATCCGGTCCCAGGTGGCATAGATGCGCCCAATGCGGTGATTGCTTTCAAGGCGGCTGCGGTTCGCGTCCATGAAGTGCCAGTAGAGCGGGTTGAAGGGGCAGGCGTTGGGCCCTGTTTTCTGCGCGACCTTGTAACGGCAGCCGGCGCAATAATTGCTCATCTTGTTGATATAATTGCCACTTGCCGCATAGGGCTTAGTCGCAAGGCGGCCGCCATCGGCATAGAGCACCATCCCCGCCACATTGGGAAGCTCCACCCATTCAAACGCATCGGCATAGACCGCTAGATACCAGTCAGCGACTTGGCGCGGATCGATCCCGGCGATGAGGCAGAAATTGCCGAGCACCATCAGGCGCTGAATGTGGTGGGCGTGGGCATCCTCGCGCGTCGTGCGGATGCAATCGGCAAGGCAGCGCATGTCGGTTTTGCCCGTCCAGAAGAATTCGGGGAGCGGACGGGTGGCGGCGAGTTCATTGGCCTCGGCAAGCGCGGGCATCTGGTGCCAGTAGAACCCGCGCACATATTCGCGCCAGCCGATGATCTGCCGGATGAAGCCTTCGACCGAATTCAAGGGTGCCCGGCCCTTGTGGTATTCTTGCTCCGCGCGCTGGCACAATTCGAGCGGATCGAGCAGCCCGATATTGAGGCTGGTGGACAGCATGGAGTGGTAGAGATCGTCTTGTCCCTCCACCATCGCGTCCTGATAGGGGCCGAACAGGGCGAGACGGCGCGCGAAGAAGGCCTCGGCGGCCTCCAGTGCCTCGGCCCGGGTGACGGGCCAGCCGAAGGGCTCAAGATCGCCGAAGTGATCGGCAAAGCGTGCACCCACCAGATCGATCACTTCGCGCGTTATCGCATCGGGGATGAATTTGGGGGTGGGCGGCGCTTTGAGGCCTTCCTTGGGCGGCTCGCGGTTTTCGCTATCGAGGTTCCAGACGCCGCCGGTGGGCCCCATATTCCCTTTGGCGTCCCCTTCCATCAAGAGGCCCGTCTTGCGGCGCATTGCGCGGTAGAAATACTCCATCGTCAGGTGCTTGCGCCCTTCGGCAAAGCGGCGAAAATCCTCGTGGCTGGCGATAAAGCGGGTGTCGGACAGGATCGTAACGGGGCAGGGCAGACGGCCCTCCCATTCTTCCATCGCCTGCTGCACCCGCCATTCGCCGCTTTCGGTGACGCGCACTTCGCACGGGGTATGACGTTCCACCGCGCGTGCTACCTCGCCGGTGAAGCTGCCAGTGTTGGCGGTATCATCCAGCCGCACATAATCGACCTGCCAGCCCGCCTCGCGCATCTCTTCGGCAAAGTGCCGCATCGCCGAGAAGATGAGCACAATCTTCTGCTTGTGGTGTTTGACGTAAGTTGCCTCGTCCCACACCTCCATGAACAACAGCACGGCTTGGTCTTTCGACGTTTCGGCAAGGCTCGGCAGATTGCGTGAAAGCTGGTCGCCAAGAATGGGGATGAGAATGGGCTTGGATCTGGACATGCGCCCCTAACGAGCCAGCCTCATGTTTGCTCCGGGCCAATTGCTTATGGGGCGATGTTCAATGCCCGCTCGGCTGTTTCGGCAAATTGGGGGGAGTTGAGCAGCGATGTCAGTAGGCTGCGCGCCTCATCGGCCTGTCCCCGGCGGCTCAACGCAACAGCATAGGCATAGCGCAGATCAAGCACCCCTGCATTGGTTCTGAATGCTGTGGCAAGTTGATCGAAGGCGATATCGGGTGCGGGCTGATCTTGTTCGATATAGGATTGGTAATAGAGCGCAGCGGCCAGTGGATGAGCGGCGCTGGAGCGAGCCAGTGGAGCCAGCAAGCGGCGCACTTGTGCGAAGGCTTCGAGGTCATCGATATCGCCCGCGCGTACCAGCCGGTTAAGCAGGATTTCCGCGCGCAGGCACTGCGCCTCGGCAAGGCCTGGATCGAGCGCCAGCGCCCGATTGACCGCGCGCCATGCCTCGGCATCCGAATGGCGATTGGCCACCACCAGCAATTCCCCATTGGCAAATCCAAAGCCGCGAAACAGCGGATCATCGCCGAATTCGCTGTTTTGCACCCGGGCAAATTCATTGGCCGCGTACTCGTACCAAACCAGCGCGCTATCTGCGAAGCGATCGGTCAGCGCTCGCAATTGGCGGGAATTTGCAGCGCGGTGCCGAGAGTGGAAACGCTTGAAGCGTGCATCAATCAGCGCGATCTGCGCTTTGTTCATGGGACGAAGAGTGATCTCGGCTGGGGGAGAAGGTGGCAGAGCAATCACCCGCACCGATGGCCTGATGGTTCTGAGTGACTTGATGACGAGCTTCTGCAGCACTGTAAGGTCGCCGAACTCGCTTGCGGCTTCATCCATCGATGCACCAGATGTGTAAGCGGTGATATGGCGATGGATCACGCCAGAATAGCGCGGATCGAGCAGCACGACACTCGCTATTTGCTGCGACACTTCGGCAAAGCGTTCAAACCGATCCTGCTGCTTGGGCTCTGACTGGTAGGTCAGAGTGCGCTGCAGTTCGGCTATGCTTGCTGGCGCGCCGGGTGGCCGGGCGGGGTGAGGGGCGCCCAGCGCATAGTGTCCCTGTCGGAGCGGGTAGGCCGTTGCAAGAAAACTTGAAACTCCCCTGAGCCATGGCGGCACAGGCTTTTGGACAGCTTGTGCAAGGTGAGCGCGTGCCGCATAAAAAAATGGCGCTTCATGCTTCATGCCAATTGGATCAGTCAGATCAAACCGCGCAAAGGCGAGCATCGCATCCGGCGCTGTTACGGAGAGCCCCGAGACACCAAGGCTCGCGACCCGCGAAATTCGCTCGGAATTTGGAGTGAGATACAATTCCAGCTTGCGTCCGGGCTCAATTTCCAGCGGCAGGATCTGGCGCAGGATCTGGTTGAAATCCTCCATCTCCTGCATCAATTGGCGCAGATCTTCGCTGCTCATATCGGCGTGCACGACATAATGTTCGCTTTCGGCGCGCTGCCAGCCGCTTGCATCGGCGGGAAAAGATTGCCCCCAGAGCAATCCAATCGCACAGCACATCAGGATCATTCGCGCGAGCACAAGCGAACCTATCGCGCCGCAACGATATGTAAATTCGAAACTTTACACAAAGGAATAGGGATCAATATCAATCGCCACGCGCACTCCTGGCGCGAAGCTGTGCGAGCCAATCCAGTCGCGCAGCACTTTTTGCAAAGGAGCGCTGCGCCGCGCGTTCACGAGAAAGCGGAAGCGATATCTCCCGCGCAGCAATGATAAGGGCGCAGGCGCCGGGCCGAGGACGTAGAGATCATCGCTTTGCGGCTTGTTCTGGCCCAGCCGGTGCGCCGCTTCACGCGCTTCTTTTTCATCTTCCGATGACAGGATAATTGCCGCCCAGCGTCCGAACGGGGGCGCGCTGGCATCGCGCCTTGCCTCGGTTTCAGCGGCGTAGAACCCGTCGCGGTCACCGCTCGCTAGCGCGGCGATAACCGGAGCATCGGGGTGGCGGGTCTGGATCAGCACTTCGCCCGGTTTTGCAGCGCGCCCAGCGCGCCCTGCGACCTGCGCGATCTGGCTGTAAGTGCGCTCGCCCGCGCGCAAGTCCCCCCCCTCAAGGCCCAAGTCTGCATCCACCACGCCCACCAGCGTGAGGTCAGGAAAGTGGAAGCCCTTGGTCACCAATTGCGTGCCGATGATGATATCGATGGCGCGGTTTTCCGCCTGTGCGATGAATTCGGCGGCGCGTTCGGGTGAGTTCAAGGTGTCCGAGGTTGCAAGGGCAAGGCGCGCTTCGGGGAAAAGATCGCGCACTTCATCGGCAATGCGTTCCACTCCGGGCCCGCAAGCGACAAGGCAATCGCTTTCGCCGCACTCGGGGCACTTTTCCGGCACACCGGTTTCAAAGCCGCAATGGTGGCAGGCCAGGCGTGCGGACAGGCGGTGTTCCACCAGCCACGCGCTGCACGAGGGGCATTTGAAGCGATGCCCGCAATTGCGGCACAAGGTGAGCGGTGCATAGCCGCGGCGGTTGAGGAACAACAGCGATTGCTCGCCGCGCTCCAGCCGCTCGCGCAGGGCATCGATCAGGGGCGCGGCAAGCCAGCGCTGGCTACCGGGCTTTTCCTGTGTGAGATCAACCAGCGCAATGCGCGGCAGGCTCGCCCCGCCAAATCGGCTGGGGAGTTCCAATCGCTGGTAAGTGCCTTGGCTTGCCATATGGAGGCTTTCGAGCGCTGGAGTGGCGCTCGCCAGCACCACCGGCACGCTTTCAAATCGCGCGCGCATCACCGACACATCGCGGGCGTTGTAACGCACTCCGTCATCCTGCTTGAAACTGACCTCGTGGGCCTCGTCCACCACGATCAGCCCCAAATCGGCATAGGGCAGGAACAAGGCCGAACGCGCGCCGACCACGACTTGCGCGCTTCCATCGGCAATCGCCCGCCACGCGCGGCGGCGTTCGGTCGATTTGAGCGAGGAATGCCACAGCACCGGGGCTGCGCCGAACCGGGCAGCAAAGCGGGTGAGGAAATTCTCGGTGAGGGCGATTTCGGGAAGCAGCACCAGGACTTGCCGGCTCATCTGCAAGCCTTGCGCCACGGCTTCGAAATAGGTCTCGGTCTTGCCCGAACCGGTGACCCCATCAAGCAGGAAGGGCTGGAAGGCCTGCGCCTTGACCGCTTTCACCAGCACGCCTGCGACCTCGGATTGCTCCGGCGACAATTCGGGCGGGGCATATTCTGGATCGGCGCGGGGGTAAGGGCGGTCAATCGCGACGACAACGGGCTCAATCAGTCCTGCCCCCATCATCCCGCGCAAGACCCCTTCGGATACGCCCGCGATGGCTGACAACTCGCGCATCGTGCCTTGCTCGCCCGCGAGCCGTTCCAGCGCTTGTTTGCGCTGCGCGGTGAGACGGCCGGCGCCCTCGCTGCCCGAAAGGCGATATTCGGTGATGGTTGTCGGCCCGCCAAGCGCCCCGCCGCTTGCCAGCGCCATGCGCGCAACGCTTGCCAGAGGCGCGCAATAATAGTCAGCCGTCCATTCGATCAGCCGCCGCAAGGGCGCTGCCAGCGGCGGCACGGGCAGCACTTCGAGGATCGGACGAAGCCGTTCAAAAGCAATTTCCTCGCCCGGCAGGCGCCCTTCGTCCCAAACAACGCCCATGACCTTGCGCGGGCCGAGCGGGGCGACTACCACACTTCCCACAGGCGCCGCTATGCCTTCGGGCAGGCGGTAATCGAGCGGGCCGAGGGCTGCATTCAGCACCGCCAAGCGTATTCGGTTGTTCGCGCCAGTCATTACGTTCCTATATGGGGCCGCGCTGCGCCATGGAGCAACCAGGGAGAGCACAGAAATGACCGGGTTTCGCAATCGCACCATCAATCGCCGCGCGCTTTTGGCGGGTGGGGCTGCGATGGGAGCAATGGCGGTTTTGCCGGGCTGTGCCAGTGGACCTGATAATCTGGGCGGCCTTGGAGGGGGTGCGCTGGCAGGAGTGGGCGGTGCGTTCAGTCTTGCTGACGCGCTGCGCCGGTTGCTGACGACAGCCAGCGAGCAAGCCTTTGCCCGTCTGAGTGAACCCGGCGAGTTCTGGGACGCAAAAATGGCCGGTCTCGGTCTTGCCAAATTGACAGGTAGCGGGGCCAATGCCTTGTCGCGGATGCTGACCTCAGGGCCCTTCAAGGCACAGCTTGAAAACCAGTTCGGTAGGCTTGCCGCTGATGTCAGTAAGCGGGCCGCTCCGCTTGTTTACCGCAGCGCGCGCAATATCAACGCCAGCGAGGCGACCGCGCTGCTGCGCCGCAAGCCGGGTGCGGCCACCGCTTTTCTGCAGCGGTCGATGGGAAGCAGCCTCCTGGATGCGCTGGTTCCCGAGCTTGGGCGGGGCCTTCGGACTGCGCGCGATCCTTCGATGGGCGAGTTGGTGGGCGCACTGAATGCGGCAGGCGTCGATGTGGCGGAGATCGCCGGGCGGCTTGGGCGCGATATCGAAAAGATTATCTGGGAAGAAATCACCGCCGAGGAAATCGCCATTCGCAAGGATCCCGCCGCAACCCGCGATCTCTTGCTGATTCGCGCTTTCGGCTAAGCCTGCGTTTTGCGGCAGCGAAAGACTGAATTCAGAATTTCACGAAGGTCTTGAGCCAGAACACATGGCTCATCCGGTCATCGCGGCCATCGCGCGGCTGGTACAGGTTCATGTAGCCAGTCATGAAATCGGCATTCTTGTTCACCGGCATGATAAAGCCGCCGAAGTTACGGATCTGTTCAAAGCCGCCGGGGAAATTCGGATTGTCGTTCACGTTGAGGAACGGCTCGGTGAAAAATACCACGCCAAGCCCCTTGTCGGTGATCGGCATGGTCGCCTGAACCATTGAACGCACGCGGATCGAATGGTCGGAGATGTTTTCCCACTGGCGACTTTCCAGACGCGAGCGGGTGTCCACCTTGATACCGGGCCGGTCGAGCACGCGGTAATTCACTTCGGTGTAGGCGCGGTGTTCATAGATAAAGCCATTGGGGCTCGCCCCGCTTTCCGAACGGAAATAGGCATAACCGCCGCCCACCTGCAGATTGTCGTTCACCTGATAGGCGACATAGGGGCGAAGGATGAACTGACCCAGCCGGGTGACATCGCCTGTCAGGCGCTGCTGCGATTCCAGCCGGACAAAGATTTTTTCGTCCTTGTCGGCGTGGAATTTGAGGAATTGCGCGTTCCAGATAGCTGTGTCTTCGTCCGCCGCATGGGCAGGCAAAGCGGGAAGCAGCACTGCCGCGGCAGTCAAGAGGGGCTTAACAAATTTCATCGGTTGTCCGGTAGAGGGGTTGCAGTGTGCACTCGCACAACGCGCGCCGTTAGGGAAGCAGGAGCCGCGTCGTAACGTCTCGGTCCATCGGTTTTTTGTCTCAGCGCATCCGAAATTTGCGCCGCGGCGGCTAAAATTTGTAATTCAACGTGATTTGCGGAACGTGGCTGATCGCGTCGGAGCGATTTTCGCGCGGTGTGATCTGCAGCATATAGCTTGGCTGAATATCCAGTGCAGGCGTGATCTGATAGGCTATGCCAATGATATTGCGCACTTGTTCAGTGCCGCCTGTCTTGCCCTTGCGGCGCGATTGGATCACGCCGAACCATTCCGTTGAGGCCAATGCCTTGATGCGCGGTGCGATGGCGTGAGTGTATTGCACGCGCTGGCGCAGGCGCAGTTCGACTTGATCGGCCCCTTCAAACCAGCGCTGTTCAAAGCGGCTGCGCAGATCAAGACCGCCCTTGGCATAGCGGAATTGCTGGTGCGGGCGGATTTCGGTGATGGTGCCCGTCTGGAAATAGGACAGTCCGCCGCCCAACTTGATGTCGTCTGTAACCTTTTGTTCCACTGTGACGCGGAAGGTTTGCTGATCGGCGCCGAACACCGGATCGCGCCAGCGGTAGGAGGTATCGATGGTAAGATAGAGCTCGTCAGTCAGATTGTCGCGAATGAAGGCAACCAGCCACATTTGTGTATCTTCGGGGTTGGCCTGTGCTTTGGATGGTTGCCAAGCCGCCGCGAGCGCGGCAAGCAGCATTGTGATGCGAACCACGCCATTGCCCATATCTGCCCCCCGGCGGTAATGCCTTGTCGCGCCGCTAGACAGAAAAGCTGGAGATACAAGTGAAATTCTTCGTCGACACTGCCGAGATTGAGGCGATCCGCGATCTTGCCGCCACTGGCCTTCTGGATGGGGTGACAACCAACCCCTCGCTGATTGCCAAATCGGGGCGCGATTTCAAGGAGGTCACCGCCGAGATTTGCGCAATTGTTGATGGCCCAGTGAGTGCCGAAGTGGTTGCGCTTGATCACGCGACGATGATGAAAGAGGCTGAGGTGCTGCGCAAGATCGCAGACAATGTCTGCATCAAGGTGCCGCTGACAATTGATGGCCTCAAAACCTGCAAGGCGCTGACGAGCGAAGGCACGATGGTGAATGTCACCTTGTGCTTTTCCGCCAATCAGGCGCTGCTTGCGGCCAAGGCTGGGGCGACTTTCATCTCGCCTTTCGTCGGGCGCCATGATGACAATGGCTTTGACGGGATGGATCTGATCGAGGACATCCGCCTGATCTACGACAACTACGCCTTTGAAACCGAAATTCTGGTGGCATCCGTGCGCCACACCACCCATGTTTTGCAGGCCGCCAAGATCGGCGCTGATGTGATGACAGCGCCGCCCAAGGTCATCCAGGATCTGTTCAAGCACGTGCTGACCGACAAGGGCATTGAAGGCTTCATGGCCGATTGGGCGAAAACGGGGCAAAGCATTTTGTGATGGGCATTTAAGCAAATGGCCGATCAATCCCCGCTCGATACTTTCAAGCAAGCGCTGACCGGCGCTGCCCGCGCGATTGCGCGCGATGGCGAGGTGGAAATTGCCTGGAGCGCGGATGTGCCGGGCCAGGCGGGCAATCGCTTTCGCGTGCCTTTGCCGGGGCGCGATCTGCCGCCTGAACAAGTCACCGAAGCGCGCGGCTTTGCCGATTCATTTGCGCTGAAACTGCGCCACCATGATGCAGGGCTGCACGCCCGCAGCGCTCCGCCGGAGCCGGTGGCGCGGGCTTGTTACGACGCGATCGAACAGGTGCGCTACGAGGCTTTGGGCGCCAATCGCTTTGGCGGAATCAAGGCCAATCTGGATGCGGCGACGCAGCTGCGCACTGCGTCTGACAAGATCGTGCGCGCGCAGAATTCATCTGAAGTCCCGCTGGAAACCGCGCTCGCCCTGCTGGTGCGTGAAGCACTGACCGGCGAGGCTGTGCCGCAAAAGGCGCGCGGCGGCATTGAATTGGTGCGCGATTTCCTTGAGGAACGCGTCGGCGGGGATTTTGCAGCCCTTGCCGAAAAAATCGCCGATCAGGAGGCCTTCCAGAAACTCGCGCTTGATATGCTGCGTGATCTTGACCTGACCCAGCCGGCCGACGCGCCCGATGATGGCGAAAGCGACGACACCGGCGAGGATGAAGACGGCGCAGACGACGATCAGACCGGCGATGACAGCGACGACAGCGCCGGCGATCCGCAGGCTGCCGAAATGGCGGGCGACATGGCCGAGGGCGAAGGCGATGCCGACACCTCGTCCGAAATGGCCAGCGACAGCGATATGGCCGAAGGCGAACCGGGCGATGAGGGCGAGGCTCCCAATGCGCCCCAGCGCCCCAACCGCCCGCAAGGCGAAATTCCGATGGGCCTTGAATACAAGGCCTACACCACGAAATTCGATGAAGTCGTCGAAGCCCCCGATCTGTGCGATGCCGAGGAATTGGACCGCTTGCGCGCCTATCTCGACAGCCAACTGACGGGCTTGCAAGGCGTGGTGACGCGGCTCGCCAATCGCTTGCAGCGCCGTTTGATGGCGCAGCAGAACCGCAGCTGGGATTTCGATCAGGAAGAAGGCGTGCTCGATGCCGCGCGCCTTTCCCGCGTCGTGGTCTCGCCCGGCATGGCGCTCTCCTATAAGGTCGAGCGCGATATCGAGTTCAAGGACACCATCGTCACGCTCCTGATCGACAATTCCGGTTCGATGCGCGGGCGGCCCATTTCCATCGCGGCAATCAGCGCCGATATCCTCGCGCGCACGCTGGAGCGCTGCGGGGTGAAAACCGAAATCTTGGGCTTCACCACCCGCGCATGGAAGGGCGGCCAATCGCGCGAGGCGTGGCTGGGCGACGGCAAGACGCCCAATCCGGGCCGGCTCAATGATCTCAGGCACATCATCTACAAGCAGGCCGACGAACCCTGGCGCCGCGCGCGCCGCAATCTCGGGCTGATGATGCGCGAGGGATTGCTCAAGGAGAATATCGACGGCGAGGCGCTGATGTGGGCGCATTCCCGCCTGATTGGCAGGCGCGAGGAACGCCGCATTCTGATGGTGATTTCCGACGGCGCGCCGGTAGACGATTCGACGCTTTCGGTGAACAGCGCCGGCTATCTCGAAGCGCATCTGCGCAGCGTGATCGAGTGGATCGAGAAAGTCTCGCCCGTGCAGCTTGTCGCCATTGGCATTGGCCACGATGTGACCCGCTATTACCGGCGGGCGGTGACGATCATGGATGTTGAACAACTCGGCGGCACGATCATGGAACAGCTCGCTGAATTGTTTGAGGATGAGAAGGGCAAACCAAGAAAATGACCAAAGCCGCCACTGTTACGCAAGCTGTCACCACCCGCCGCTCTGTCCGCGAATTTCTTGATAAGCCTGTGCCTTATGATGTGATCCGGCGGGTGATGGACACCGCGCGCTGGTCGCCTTCGGGATGCAATTACCAGCCGTGGCAGGCCGCGATCCTCACTGGCAAGGCGCTTGCCGATTTCCGCGCGCTGATTGCCGATAAGCCGATGGGCCAGCTTGAATATTCGTGGGATGCTCCCGGCGCGCATGAGGAATACAAGGCGCGGCTGAATGGCGTTTCGGCGGGCATGTTTGGGGCGATGGGGATTGCCCGCGATGACGGGCCGGGCCGTATGGCGGCGATGCTGCGCAACAAAACCAGCTTTGATGCGCCCTGCTTGCTCTTGTGCTACTTTCCCAAATTCATGCTGGAGCCGCAGTGGTCGGACACCGGCATGTGGCTGCAAACCATCGCTTTGCTGCTGCGCGAGGAAGGGCTCGACAGCTGTTTTCAGGAATTCATGGCCTTTTATGCCAAGGAAGTGCGCGAATTCCTGGGGCTCGATGCGGAAGAAACCATGTTCTTCTGCGGCATGGCGATCGGCTATCGCGATCCGGATGCTCCGGTGAACAATTTTGAACGCGAGCGCGTGCCCCTTGAAAGCCAAGTGCGCTTCCTCGGTTTTGAATAAGGTCGTCACCCCAGCGAAAGCTGGGGCCTAGGGCGGCATGCACCGTGCCTGCGGCCTGAGATCCCAGCTTGCGCTGGGATGACGGAGTAGGCAAAGGCGCATCCCATGACCACCGCGCCTCTCAAACTGTTCAATTCGCTCACCCGCAGCCTCGAGGTGTTCGAGCCGGTCCACCCGGGCGAGGCGCGCGTCTATTCCTGCGGGCCGACCGTTTATAACTACCCGCATATCGGCAATATGCGCGCCTATGTCTTTGCCGATGTGCTGGGGCGCACGCTGGAATGGAAGGGCTTGAAGCTCACCCATGTCATTAACATCACTGATGTGGGCCACCTCACCGATGATGCCGATGCGGGTGAGGACAAGATGGAGCAGATGGCGGCGGCGCAAAAGCAGTCGATCTGGGATATTGCCGAGCATTACAAGCAGGCCTTCTGGGCCGATGTGCGAGCGCTCAATATCCGCGAGCCAGCGCAATGGACCGTTGCGACCGACTACGTCCCGCAGATGATCGAATTTGCCAAAGGGATTGCGGACAAGCATTGCTACGAGCTTGAGAGCGGGCTTTATTTCGATGTCTCAAGCGTGGCTGATTATGGCCGTTTGGCGCGCGCGCAGACCGAAGAAGGCGAGGGTCGGATCGAGGCGGTAGAGGGCAAGCGCAACGCGGCTGACTTCGCGATCTGGCGCAAGACTCCGCCGGGCGAGAGCCGCCAGATGGAATGGGATAGCCCGTGGGGCAAGGGCGCGCCGGGCTGGCATCTCGAATGCTCGGTGATGTCAGGTGCGGTGCTCGGTTTTCCTTTTGATATCCACACTGGCGGGATTGATCACCGCGAGATCCACCACCCCAATGAAATCGCGCAAAATCAGGCGCATTGCTGCACAAATGGCCTCGATGACCCGAGAAATTCCGGCGCCAAGATCTGGATGCACAACAATTTTCTGGTGGAACGCTCGGGCAAGATGAGCAAGTCCTCGGGCGAGTTCCTGCGGCTGCAATTGCTCATCGACAAGGGCTACCACCCGCTCGCCTACCGGCTGATGTGCCTCTCGGCGCATTACCGCTCCGAGCTGGAGTTCAGCTGGGAAGCGCTGGGCGCGGCGCTGACGCGCTTGAAGCGGATGGTTATGGCGGTCGAGCCGCTCAAGGCTGTGGAAGCGCAGCCTGTCGCCGAACATCCCAAATTCGCCGCGGCTCTGGCGAAATTCGATGAAGCAATCAGTGATGATCTGGCGACCCCGGTGGCGCTGACCGCGCTCGATGAAGCGCTGGCGGTCAAGAAGGTCGATGCCGGGATCAAGCGTGCGGTGATCGAGGAAATAGACGCGGTGCTGGGCTTCAATTTGTTCGGCCTCACCCGCGAGGCCCTGCGTATCCGGCCCAAGGCGGCGACCATCAGCGAGGATGAAATCACCGCCGCGCTCGACCGCCGCAAGCAGGCCCGCGCCGCCAAGGATTTCGCCACTTCCGACGCGATCCGCGACGATCTCGCCGCCCAAGGCGTCGAAGTGATGGACGGCGATCCGCTGGGCTGGGAGTGGAAGTTGTCATAATTCGTCGTTGCGAGGAGCGCAGCGACGCGGCAACCCAGAGCCTCGCGCGATCCGCTCTGGATTGCTTCCCCCGGATCAAGTCCGGGGTCGCAATGACGATGAGGGAGAAAACATGACCATCTTAGCCATTTCCGGCCTGATCCGCCCGATGCTCGAAGCCCGCTTGCCGCCCGATCTCGATGTGCGCTGGTTCATGACGCACGACGAAGCCTTGGAGGCCGTTGCCGAGGCGGAAATCGGCTGGTTTGATATGAACGATCAGCAGGCGATGGCCGAAACGCTGCGTGCGGCCAAGAAGCTGAAATGGCTCAATTCGATCTATGCTGGGCTCGATTTTCTGCCGATGGACGTGCTGATCGAACGCGGCATCACTGTCACCAATGGGGCGGGCATCAACGCCATCACCATTGCCGAATATGTCGTGATGGGGATGCTGAACATCGCCAAGGGCTACCGCGAAGTGGTTCGCGCACAGGACCGCCATGAGTGGCTGCTCGATTCGCCCGGCAAGCGCGAGTTGGCGGGCTCGAAGGCGCTGCTCTTGGGCTATGGCGCGATTGGCCAGCTTATCAAACCGCGGCTTGAGGCCTTTGATGTCGAGGTCAGCGTGGTGCGCCGGTCAGGCGGCGAAGGTGTGATCGCGCCTGATCAATGGCGCGCGCGGTTGGGTGAGTTCGATTGGGTGATCCTTGCCGTGCCCGCGACGAGCGAAACCGAAGGGATGATCGGGGCGGCCGAATTGGCAGCAATGAAATCCGATGCCGTCATCGTCAACATCGCGCGGGGCAGCGTGATTGATCAGCCTGCTCTGGTGGACGCGCTTGAAAAGAAAGCAATCGGGGGTGCTTTCCTCGATGTCACCACGCCCGAACCGCTGCCGGCCGATCATCCCTTGTGGAGCCTTCCCAACGCGCACATCACCATGCACTTGTCGGGCCGGGCGCAGGATAAGATGTTTGTCCGCAGTGGGCAGAGGTTTCTGGAAAACCTCGACAATTATCTGAGCGGCCGCCCGCTCGCCCCGATCTTTGATCCTGCCAAGGGATATTGACCGGTGCGGGCAGCGCCTAGTGCTCCTCCAGCAGTAGCAGCACGCAGGTGATGGTCAGGCGTTCTTCCGGGCCGAACAGATGATCGACCGCCGTAACCGCGGCATCGGCAACCAGATGGCCGGGGATGGCGAATTCATGATCGGGCAGGCGATCGATCAGATCTTCACCTGCCACGACCTCATCGATCCCGGTGAACTGCATCACAAGTTCGTGGCGCGAGCCCGAAAAGGTGATCGAGGCCCAGGCCTTTTCCTCATGGGAAAGAACTGTGCCGCGCCCGGCTGCAAGCTTGCCCAGCGCCGCGCGCACCCGGTCGCCCAGGCAGCGGCGTGGGCGCGGCAGGGCGCTTGCTGATTTGACTTCCACCGCTGCGTCGTTGTGATTGCTGCTGGAGCCCAGCCAATAGTCTTGTGCGCCATCATTCAGCATGGGCCGGCTCCCGCTTGGCGTTGCTTGCGGCTTCGGCAGCGGCGGCGCGTTCATAGGCATAGTCGCGCATCCATTGCAGGGTGCGCGCTTCGGTTTCGGGGCGAGGGATGCGTCCCATCCTGAGATCGAGCACAAAGCGCGGGTCATGGGCGGCGAGACGCCCGAACTTGGTGGCGGGCATGGCGTGTTGGGTGAGGAATTGTTCGATTCTCCGAAGCAGCATGATGCGTCCCTTTCAGTGCTCAGGTGGTGGCGTTTCATCGGGTGACTCGCCCGAGGTTCTTGAAACGTTCCAACTTTTTCCGTACTTGTCTAGGATAAATCCTATATGTAGGATGGAATGATGGTAAACGCTCCCCTAAGTCAGCCCGATGGCGCCCGCGCCCGCTTGCTTGAATTGTCGCAGGCACGCGGGGTGAGTCTCGCCAGCCTGTCGGACTTCTTGGGACGTAATCCGTCCTATCTTCAGCAATTCATTCGCAAAGGATCACCGCGCCGATTGGAGGAGGAGGATCGCCGCAAGCTGGCAGCCTTTTTCGGCGTGGCGGAGGATGAATTGCGAGAGACGCAGGATAAATCCTACGCATCATCCCCTAACCGCGACAATGCCGCTGATTGGGTCGAAGTGCCGCGGCTTGATCTGGGGGCGTCGGCGGGGGCGGGGCGGCTGACCGACCACGAGGCAGCGTTCGACACGTTCCGCTTCTCGCGCCGCTGGCTGGCGGAGCAGGGCCTCGACGGAGCGCAGCTTTCCGCGATTACCGTGGCGGGCGATTCGATGGAGCCTGTGCTCAATGACGGCGATGAAATCCTCATCGACCGCTCACCACGCCCGTTTCGCGATGGCATTCATGTGGTGCGGCTGGGTGATGCGCTGCTGGTCAAGCGTGTGGCGCAGTCAGGCGCAGGGCGGCTGGCGCTGCTCTCGCAAAACCTCGCCTATCCGCCGATTGAGGTCGCCGCTGACGAGGTGACGATCATCGGCCGAGTGGTGTGGAAGGGGGGGCGGGTATGAATGTGGCCCTCCCGCCAAAGCTCCGGCGCTTCACATCATAAACTAGAAATTTGGCAAAAAGCTATTTGCAAATTTGGCTGGATGATGCATTTTCTATTAGCGGGACGGGAACCGTTTTGTATCGGGGAGCCATGCTCATAATTCCCGTCCCGGCAACTTGGGAAGCAACCCCACGCGCACTGCTCAAATCGATTGCAAGCTCATTTGAGCTTGTACCCTCAAATGACTAGGTTTGCGAACCGAGCAAGCCGATTATGAATCAGTAGGCGAATCCCGTCAACCGCCGATTAACTGTGAATTGCCTGCTGAGGGTTGTTCTTGAGGTCCCGATCAGGCGCGATGCGTGGACAAAGCTTGAGTCGCGTGCACCGCAAGCCCCAAATTGAATCTGTGAAGAAAAATATGGGGAGTGAATTCTGTGAAGCAGGGGTGAAACTTTTAAACTCTATTCGTATCTAATCGTTGTTATGATTGTGAGGCTTTTGGGAATAGCTGACGCATACTTGTATTCGATCTGCACCCGAGCCACCGCTTTTCCCATACTAGCGATGTCTACTTTCACTATCGGCCGCGTGGTGTGGAAGGGGGGGCGGATTTAGCGCAGGCGCAGCTTGAAGCCGGTGTGCGACGGCGTAAAGCCAAGGCGCTCGTAGAAGCGATGCGCCTCGGGCCGGTTCCTGTCCGACATCAATTGCACCAGCGCGCAGCCCCGCTCCTGCGCGCGTTCAATCGCCCAGCGCATCATTGCCGCACCCACGCCGTTGCCCTGATGCTCAGGCGCAACCCGCACGCTTTCGATCACCGCCCGCCACGCGCCGCGCCGCGCTACCACGGGCATGAAGGAGAGCTGGAAACTGCCGACAAGCTCCCCGGCCAGTTCCGCCACATAGAGCGCGTGGTTGGGATCACCGGCAATCGCGCGAAAGCCCGCAAGCTGCTGGTCGGCGTCATCATCAAGCGGCGGATCGCGCTGGTCGGCGACAGGGTCGCTTGCGATCAGGCCAATGATGAAGCCAAGGTCGGCTTCGCAGGCCTCGCGGATGGTGAGATTGTTCATGGGCGCGGGTTTAGTCGCTGAGGCCTGCCCCTTGCAATCGGTGGGCAGGGGCGGCACATCATATCGCCATGACCGAAACAGCCACTCTCCCGATGCGCGCCGCAATCATTCCCGTAACGCCTTTGCAGCAAAACTGCTCGCTCATCTGGTGCACCAAGACGATGAAGGGCGCGCTGGTTGATCCGGGCGGTGACTTGGACAAGTTGAAAGAGGCGGTGGCCAAGGCGGGGGTTACTCTCGAAAAGCTGCTCGTCACCCACGGGCATCTCGATCATTGCGGGCAGACCGGAATGCTGGCCGAAGAGCTTGGCCTGCCGATCGAAGGCCCGCATGAGGATGACCGGTTCTGGATCGAACAACTCGACAGCGATGGGCCGCGGTGGGGGATGGTCGCAAAAAGCTTTGAGCCGACGCGCTGGCTCAAGCATGGCGATACTGTCACTGTTGGCGAATTGACGCTCGACGTGATCCATTGTCCCGGGCACACGCCTGGCCATGTGGTGTTCTACCATGCGCCCAGCCGCTTTGCGATTGTGGGCGACGTGTTGTTTCAGGGCAGCATTGGGCGCACCGATTTCCCGCGTGGCAATCATCAGGACTTGATCGATTCCATCACCCAGCGTCTTTGGCCTCTAGGTGAGGATGTGACGTTCATCCCCGGCCACGGCCCCACCAGCACTTTCGGCCGTGAACGCAAGACCAATGCCTTTGTAAGCGATTACGCGCTGAGCTGATTGCGACCCCGCCTCCGCGGGGTCGTCCTCGGTGCTGTTCCTTCGCTTCGCTGCGGGCACCTGCGGGCGCGCGGTCGCGCTTGCGGCCCATCCTTCGGCGGGCCGATCAGCGCACACCCATGAGGGAAACCTACATCACCCCGCCGGCAATGAGCGCCGCTACAATTGCAAGCCCCAGTTGCACCAGCATCGTTGCCAGAGTGCCCACCATCCGGCCAAATTGCGCGTTGCCGCCGTCCATTCCGAATGCGTGCGCGATGCGGCCGATGAAATAGGCCGCCGCCACATAGGCAAGCCACCACGAACCCCTGCCCGACAACTCAATCGCGCCGATCAGCACCAGCACAAATGCAGTGTTCTCGACAAAGTTAAGCTGGGCGCGCATTCTGCGTTGCAAGGCTTGGTTGCCGCCATCGCCCACACTTATTCCGGTTGCCTGCCGCACCGCGCCAATGCGGATTGAAAGCCAAAGATTGAGGATCGCAGCCGCCGCCGCTGCTGTCAGTGTTACTTGCAGAATGGCCATCTTGCGTGTTCCCCTAATTCGATCGCATCTAGCTAGGCCTGCTGTGAGCGGCTTGCAACGCGCGAATTTTCCGCTATAGCGCGCGCCTTCCCGCCAGACGAGGACAGGGCCCGGTGCACTCGCAAACGCTTGTGTAGAAACCGACCTTGCCCTAAGGGCGGCTCCGAACACGCGCGTCGCGAGACGCACCACACATTGGTTATTTGAGGAATTGGTGCCACCATGGCTGTCCCCAAGAGAAAAGTATCGCCCAGCCGTCGCGGCATGCGTCGCTCGCACGATTCGCTGAAGGTCGAAGCCTTCCATGAATGTTCGAACTGCGGCGAATTGAAGCGCCCGCATAATTTGTGCCCGCATTGCGGCTATTACAACGGCCGTCAGGTCGTCGCCGTCGGCCTTTAAAGGCCTCGTCACGGGTTACGGAAAGGAAGCGCAATGAGCCTGCCGCGTATCGCTGTCGATGCGATGGGCGGCGATGAAGGCGTGCGCGTGATGATCGAAGGCGCGGCGTTGGCGCGCCGTCGTCATGCCGATTTCAAATTTCTGTTGGTGGGCGATTCTGCGCGCATCGAACAGGCGCTTGAAGCCCATCCGAACCTGCGCGCCGCTTCTGATATTCTTCACTGCGATGATGTCGTCAGCGGTGATGAATTGCCCAGCAAGGCAATCCGCCGTGCCAAGACCACCAGCATGGGCCTTGCGGTCAATGCGGTGAAGGAGGGCGCGGCTGGCGCAGCGGTGAGCGCAGGCAACACCGGCGCCTTGATGGCGATGAGCAAGATTGCGCTTCGCACTATGCCCGGCATTGATCGCCCGGCGCTTGCCGCGCTCCTGCCGACGCTAGAGCCTCATGATGTGGTGATGCTTGACCTCGGGGCCAACACGGAGGCGGATACCCGCAATCTGGTGCAATTCGCGGTGATGGGCGCGGCCTATTCGCGTATCGTCAATGGCTTTGAGCGTCCACGCGTGCGCCTGCTCAACATCGGAACCGAGGAAATCAAGGGCACCGAATCGCTGCGCGAAGCGGCCGCCTTGCTCGCTTCGGCATCGACGCGCGACAAGGGCGGCCTTGCGATGCAGTTCGATGGCTTTGTCGAAAGCGACAAGATCAACCGCGGTGAAACCCATGTCGTGGTGACCGATGGGTTTTCCGGTAACATTGCCTTGAAAGCGATTGAGGGATCGGCGCGGTTTGTCACCGATCTGCTCAAACAGGCGTTCACCTCGTCCTTGCGCTCCAAGATCGGTTTTCTGGTGTCGCGCCCGGCAACCGAATTGCTGCGGCATCATCTCGACCCCAATAATCACAATGGTGCCGTCTTCCTTGGCCTCAACGGCGTGGTGGTCAAAAGTCATGGCAGCGCAACAGCCAAAGGGGTGGCCAATGCGGTTGCAGTGGCCGCCCGGCTGCTCGAAGACAAGCTTATCGAACGCATCGAGTTTGATCTCAGGCAACTCAGCGCCGATGATTTACGCGGACGCGGATCGGCTGGGCAAGAGGCCGCTTCGTGACCGGATCGCGTCTGCTGGGCACGGGTTCTGCCTTACCCGCCAATCGCGTCACCAACGCGGATCTTGCCGCGCGCGTCGAAACTTCCGATGAGTGGATCATCGAGCGCACCGGTATCCGTCAACGCTACATTGCAGGTGAGGGCGAGACCACATCGACCCTTGCCATCGCTGCTGCGCGTGCCGCGCTTGAGGATGCAGGCGTTGAGGCGTCGAGCATTGGGCTCATTGTGCTGGCCACTGCCACGCCCGACAACACTTTTCCTGCCACGGCCACCAAAGTGCAGGCGGCGCTCGGCTGCAATGGGGGCGTTGCTTTTGATGTTGCGGCGGTGTGTTCGGGTTTTCTTTATGCTCTTGCAACAGCCGATTCGCTGCTGCGCACCGGGATGGCGCGCCGTGCGCTGGTGATTGGGGCAGAGACTTTCAGCCGGATTCTGGACTGGGAGGATCGCACCACCTGCGTGCTGTTTGGCGATGGTGCGGGAGCGGTCGTGCTTGAGGCACCTGACACTGATGCGGCTGGCAATCCGCTTGCGGCTGGCATTATTTCCACTCGGCTCCACGCCGACGGCGCGCACCACGATCTGCTTTATGTCGACGGCGGGCCGTCGAGCACCCAGACCACGGGCCATGTACGCATGAAGGGCCGGGAGGTGTTCCGCCATGCGGTTGTCAATCTTTCGAGCGTTCTGGAAGAAGTGCTTGAAGATGCGAATGTTGCGGCCAGCCAAATAGATTGGGTGGTGCCGCATCAGGCCAATGCACGGATTCTTGATGCGACCGCGAAAAAGCTTGGAATTGCGCCAGACAAGGTGGTGGTGACTGTGCAAGACCACGCCAATACTTCTGCTGCCTCGGTTCCGCTTGCACTTGATACCGCGCGGCGTGACGGACGGATCAAGGCTGGGGACCTTGTCATGCTGGAGGCGATGGGAGGGGGCTTCACTTGGGGGGCAAGCTTGATCCGGATGTGATTGCGATGCCTGCGAAGCTATCAAATGCGCTAGATATTGCGGAAAACTCATGCAAGCTTGCGGTATCGCGTTGCAAAGGCGGCGAAAATTTGCCTATATGACAAGACTGGACGGGTCGCGCCAACCAGGGGGTAAAACGCATGATGCGTTCGGTAGGTACGCTCACTCGCGCCGATTTGGCAGAAACAATCAACCGCAAGATGGGGCTTAGCCGCGCTGAATCGCTGGATCTTGTAGAGGCGATCCTCGACAAGATGAGCGATGCACTGGCACGCGGAGAGAATGTGAAGATCTCTGGCTTTGGCAGCTTTGTGCTGCGCGACAAGAATGAACGAATTGGCCGCAATCCCAAGACTGGGATCGAGGTGCCGATCACACCCCGCCGGGTGATGACATTCCGCGCCAGCCAACTGCTCAAGGAACGGATCGTCAAGGGCGGTTAGAGGGATAGGGAGATCCCGGCGTATGGCTGAATTCGAAGATGGCAAGGAAGAGGGCGCGCTGCGCACCATCGGCGAAGTGAGCGAGGCGCTGGGCATCCGGCCCCACATCCTCAGGTATTGGGAACAGCAGTTCCCGCTGCTCAGACCTTTGAAGCGCAGTGGCGGACGGCGCTATTACCGCGCCGAGGACATCGCCATGGTTGAGGCGATTGATCGCCTCATCAACCGTGAAGGCTACACGCTCAAAGGCGCTGAGGCGGTGCTGCGTTCAGGCGGCGCCGGACCCGATCGCCGTGTGGGTGATCGCCGCGCCGGAGACACCGCGCCGGAAGCAGCCGCAGGCGTGCGCCTGATGATCGACGACGCGCCCGATACCGCTGCGATCATCGCCGGGCTCAAATCCGTGCGCGCAAAACTCGCCGCCGCGCTGGAGCGGTAGGGGCTAGATCCCCAGTTTCTCACGCAAGGCTGCGTTGATCCGCGACTGCCAACCCTTGCCGGTGGCGCGGAAGGCATCGAGCACATCAGGGTCCAGCCGCAAGGTTACCTGCTGCTTGGGATTGGGTGAGCGCGGGCGGCCTGGGCTGGAAAAGGTGCCAACTGCCTTGCGCACAACCTTTCCGCCGACTGAAAGTTGCGCGTAACGGAAATGATCTTCCGTCCACTCGGGGGCATCATCTGGGTCAATCCATGGCTCTTTTGTAGTTGGCTTGCTCGCGGTCATTGGCTTTTCTCATTGAGATAATGCGGCACTTGCCGTTTCTTTCTGTCCAGACCAGAGCAACCAGCCTGGCATCGAGGAAGCCGAAGGTGATGAACCTTGGTTCGTCGTAGTCTTGCCGATCGTCAGGCCACGTCCATTCCGTGCCGTCGAAAATTTCTCCAGCGCGGGCGAAATCAAGTCCACGTTCCTGAAGGGTCTTCAGGCGTTTGGTCTCGTCGTATTCAATTTGCATGCACTCGGCCTTCTAATCGGCCTCCGCGAAGGAGGCTTGTTCAACACATCGTTCATGTCAGACTCCTTCGTTGCATTTCGCTATTTAATGTAACGACAAAAATTGTCAAGCCCCGGCCTACTCCGCCGCCAGCCGCTCGGCCTCGCCCAAGTCGACGCTCACGAGCCGCGAGACGCCTTTTTCTGCCATCGTCACGCCGAACAAGCGGTGCATCCGGCTCATGGTCACTGCGTTGTGCGTGACGATCAGATAGCGGGTTGCCGTGGTCGCCACCATCGATTCCAACAAATCGCAAAAGCGTTCGACATTGGCATCGTCCAAAGGCGCATCGACTTCGTCGAGCACACAGATCGGCGCAGGGTTGGTGAGGAACAGCGCAAAGATCAGCGCGGTTGCGGTGAGCGCCTGCTCGCCGCCTGACAAGAGCGAGAGCGATTGCAAGCGCTTGCCCGGCGGCTGGGCATAAATCTCAAGGCCGGCTTCCAGCGGATCATCCGAATCGACCAGCGCGAGGTGCGCCTGCCCGCCTTCGAAGAGGCGCGTGAACAGCACGCGGAAATGGCCGTCCACCTCCTCAAATGCAGCCCGCAGTCGCTCGCGCCCTTCGCGGTTGAGGCTACCGATAGACCCGCGCAGCCGTGCGATGGCCTCGGTGAGTTCGGCCTGTTCGGTGGCGTTGCTGCCCAACTCGCCTTCGATCCGGGCTAGCTCGTCGGCTGCCACAAGGTTGACCGGGCCAATCCGTTCGCGCGCCGCGGTAAGGCGTTCGAGTTCCGCTGACTCGGCCACAGCCTCGCGCAGCTCGCTCTCGGCAAAACCGAACTTTTCGGACAAAAGCGGCGGCGGGCATTGAAATCGCTCGCCTGAAATGCGGGCCATTTCGCTGCGTCGCAATTCCTGATTTTCTGCGCGTGCAGCCAGAGTCGCCCGCTCCTCCCGGGCCTCGGCCAGCGCTTCGGTTCGGCTCGCGAGCGCAGTGGCGGCGATGCGTTCGGCTTCCTCGGCGGCGCGCATGGCGGCATCTGCCGCGCGCAATTCCTCGCCAAGCCTTGTGCGCGTGGCCTCACCGGCTTCGATTTCCGCGATCAGCGCAGGGGGCTTCGCCTCGTGGATCGCGCGTTCCTCGGCGATTTCGGCGAGGCGGCTCGCCGCATTGGCCATCCGCCGGGTCGCTTCAGAGGAACGCGCTTGCCAGCTTGCATGATCCGCGCTTTGCGCAGCGAGCCTTTCGCGGGTGACGGCGAGCGCCTGATCGTGGGCGGCAAGGGCTGCAAGGGCGGTTTGCAATCCGGTGCGCGCGGCCTCGTTTTTGGCGCGGGCCGCTTCGAGAGCGGCGCGTCCGGCATCGCGCGCGGGCAGGGCTTCGCGCTCTGCTTCGGCGCTGGCGAGATCGCTTTGGGCTGCGCGCACTTGTTCGGCAAGGTCGCTGGCTGTGGCGGCAAGTTCATCGGCGCGCGCAGCCAACCTCTCGCGGGCAGCTTCGGCGGCATCAAGGCGCCTGAGTGCCTGACGTTCCGCCTCGATGGCCGATGCAATGGCACGCTCCTGCGCGATCAACGCGGTTTGCAGGGCGGAGAGTTCTTCGCGCACTGCGTTGTCGTGTGCGCTGGCGTTGCTTGCCGCAGCCCTCAGCGCAGGAAGGATCCGTTCCAACTCGGCAAAACGATTGGAGGCTTCAAGCTGTGCAGCTTCTGCCGCCCCTTCGCCGCGCGCGATAAAGCCGTCCCATCGGCGCAAGTGCCCCGCGCGGGTGACCAACCACTCGCCCGGAGCCAGCATCCGGCCATCATCGGCCTCCACGCAATGCACCAGCGCGAGCCGGGCGGCGAGCTCTTCGGGGCAATCGGTGAGCCGGCTCAGCAGGCTTTCTGTCACTGGCTTGGGGGCTGCTGCGCCCGTCCAGAAGCGTCCATCCTGCGCCGTTGCAGGAGCGCCCAGGGGGGACTTTCCGTCGCGTCCCAACACAGCGGCCAGTGCGCGTTCATAGCCAGGTGCAACCCGCACCCGGTCAAGCGCTGCGGGCAGGCCCTGCCGCCCCGCTGCGCGTTTGGCGCGCGCTTCCCGGTCGCGCAGCAGGGCAGAGTGTTCGCGCTCCACGCCTGCCAGTTCGGCTTTGACGGTTGCCAGCGCGGCGGCGGCTTCATCGCGCACAGCTTGCAATTCGGCCTTGCGCGCCTGATCCACTTCCAGCTTGGCGCGCAAAGCCGCAAGATCGCGGCCCGCCTGCACCACGGCCTCGCCAGCGGCAGATACTTCGGCTTCGGCCACGCTGCTGGCGGCCAGTTCGCGGCGCGCGCGTTCGATGCGCTCTGCCTCGCGCAGCAAGCGTTCGGTGCGCGTGCGCGCCTGATCGACTGCCGCTTCGGCGACGCGCCATTCCGCCTCAACACCGGCCTGATCGGCGGTCGCTTTGGCAAGCGCGAGTTCGGCCGCGCGGCTGGCGCGTTCGGCATCTTCTGATTTTGCAGCAAGCTCCGGGCGCGCAGCTTCGGCTTCGTTCAGGGCGGCGCGTCCTGTCTCCAGATCACGGGACAGCCGGGCTAGCGCCTCAACGGCATCGCGGGTCAGGCGGTCGGCATCCTTGCGGTCTTCCTCAAGCCGGGTCTGCTGGCGGGAGAGATCGGCAAGGCGGGTTTGCGCGGCTTCGAGTTTTTCGGAAAGCGCCGCCATGCGGTGGCCGTGGGCGCTGGCATCATCGCGCCGGTCAGCGAGTTCATCGCGCGCGGCAGCCAGCGCGTGAGCGGCTTCGGCCTGCTGTTTCTGCGCGGCCTCAACCTCGGTCTGCGCGGCGCTTACGGCTGCTTCCGCTTCCTGCGCAGCAGCGCGCGCCTGTTTGGCGGCTTCGGCAGCCTCGCGCCAGCGTGCGAAGATCAGCCGTGCTTCGGCAGCCTGTATCTGCGCTGTCAATGCGGTGTAGCGCTCGGCCTGCTTGGCCTGCCGCCTGAGGCTTGCGATCTGGCTGTCGAGCCCCGCCATCAGATCCTGCAGCCGCGCAAGGTTTGCCTCCGCGCCGCGCAGCTTGCTTTCGGCATCCTTGCGCCGGACGTGCAGGCCAGCGATCCCGGCGGCTTCTTCGAGCATGGCGCGGCGCTCGGCGGGCTTGGCGGCGATGACGGCGGCGATCTTGCCCTGACTGACCAGCGCAGGCGAATGCGCGCCGGTGGCGGCATCGGCAAAGGTTAGCGCAACATCCTTGGCGCGCACATCGCGGCCGTTTACGCGGTAGGCGCTGCCTGCTCCGCGTTCGATCCGGCGCGTAACGACGAGTTCATCGCCGGCATCATCCTTGGCATGGAGCACAACTTCGGCAAAATCGCGCGGTGGGCGGGTGGAGGTTCCGGCGAAGATCACATCCTCCATGCCGCCTGACCTCAGCGATTTGGCAGACGTTTCGCCCATCACCCAGCGGATGGCTTCGAGCAGATTGGATTTGCCGCAGCCATTGGGCCCGACAACGCCGGTAAGGCCGGGTTCGATGCGCAAGTCTGCCGGCTCGACAAAGCTCTTGAATCCGCTGAGCTTGAGCCGGCTGATCTCCATTGATGCGCCGCCCCCCGGCTCGCCCCGCGCCTTTACCGGGCGCCGGCGCGTTGCAGCAGGGGCTCAACCCCTGCCCAGCCGTTTACGTCCAGCTTCTTGCCGTTGAGCACGAAGGTTGGCGTGCCGGTAACGCCAGCCGCCTTGCTGACGGCTTCGACCGATTTGGCGGTGGCCTCGATCTTGTCGGCATCGGCAAGGCAGGCGCGTGCCTGATCCTTGGACAGCCCGCGCGCGGCGAAGAAATCGAGCAGGCCCGTTGCCTCTGCCACAAAGACAAACTGCTGGTTCTTAGGCAATTGGGCGGCCGCTTCGGTGGCTTGCTGATTGGCCTGGATGTTGCCCATCACTTCGCTGTGGTTTTGCCACACTTCATCCGAGAGCGCCTGCATCTGTTCCTTGGGCCCGCATTGCACAAGGGTTGCGATCACCACATCATAGAAGTTGAGGAACACTTCGCGCTGTTCAAAGCTGACAACGCCGCTGGCTACGTATTTATTCTTGAGCGTGGGCTTGCCGGTCTGGGCGAAATTCGCACAGGCGCCGCAGGTGTGCGAGGCGTATTCGATCAGTTTGATCGGAGCTGCCGGGTTGCCCATCACATAGCCGCCTTCGCTCGACACAGTGATGGTTTCGGTCCAGCTGGTGCCAGCGGGCGGATCAATCGGAGCGAGTGCTTCACCTGTGGTGGCTGCATCGCTGGCCTCATCACTGCAGGCTGCCAGCATCAAGGGCGCAGATAAAGCCAGTGCCAGCGACAGGCGGAGCGATTTAGCGGTCATCATCATCGATATTCCTGTTGAGTTTTTAGGATACACGCGTGCCCAAGCAGGGAGCAAGAGGCAGAGCAGAGGGCTGTGCACAAACCCGGCACAGAGCAGGAGCTGGGCACAAGGGAGACAAGATGGCGCAGCCGACGTGTCAGCGCGGCTGTTCAGATAGGCCCGCCGGGGCAAACCGGGCGGACAGCACCGGATAGAGCGCGTTCCAATCGTGCACCCCTGCCATCAGCGCACCATCCAGCGCAAAGCTTGGCGTGCCGGGGACCGCGAATTGGGCCCGGTCGGCATCACTGTTTGCCACCAACCGCGCTGCAGCCTTGTCATCCATCAGGCAGCTTGTGAGTTCGCTGCGTGATTGGCCCGCCTTGGCGAACATATCGATCAGGCCCAGCGCACTTGCCGCATTGACGCGCGCCCCGGCATCGCCGCGATACCACACTTCCTGCTGACTACGCGGCGCCTGCCGTCCTTTTTCAAGCCATTCGTTCTGTGTCGTCATCAACAAGGTGTGGCGTTTCTTCAAGCCCTCGTCCGGACCGCACATTACCAGCAACGAGGCCGCCAGATCGATCGGATTGCGAATCACGGGGCGCACTTCGAGACGCATTTTCCCCGGATTGATCAGCGCAAGGTCCAGCGCTGGTTCGCCTTCGCGGGTGAAGGTGGCGCAGTGCGGGCACGTGTAGCTGATGAATTCGATAAGGTTGCCCTCTGCCTTGGGGTTGCCGACGGCAAAGCCGCGTTCGGTGCGGGCGATTATCCCCTGCGAGGCGCCCTTGGCTGGCCCCTTGGCAAAACTGCTCTGCGGATTGGCAAGATTGCTATCGGGTTTGGGCTTGGCTTGCGCGGTGGCAGGCGCGGGCATTTGGGCGGCAAGAATCAGCGTTCCGGCAAGCAGCAGCGCAGCAGCAAGAGGCGATTTCATGAGCGGGACTTGTCCTTTGGTTCAGACGCGGTGTTTTCAAGGCTGCGGGCAAGCGATTCCAGCACCATCCGCAGTTCCGGATCACCAATATCGCGCAAGCTTTCGCTGAGTTCGAGCGGGATCGGTTTGAGCGATGGTGGCGGCTTGGCGGCGGGTGCGCCGGGAGGCGGTTTGACAGCGCCGTGGCGCAGTTTAACCCGGGCAACCGCCCGATAGCCAAAAAAGCGATTGACCCGTTCAATGATTTCCGGGGTGACTTGGCTAATCAAGGGCGCATGAGCCGGGATTACCACCAATTCGAGAATGCCTTCAGCTTTCTCGCCGGGAGGAAAGCGGATCGCCTCAGGCGCGCAGACGCGAGCATGAGCGCTGCCGACGATTTCCGGCCAGCGCGTGACCACCGAACTTTGCACAAACCCGAAGCGGCGAAACGCGGTGCGGCCGATTTCGGGTGTGAGATCCCCGATTGCCTTGGCCCCGCCGCCGCGCGGGCGGGTGTATGGTTTGATTGGTTTGTTGCCGCTTCCCATGATGCATCCTGCCATGCCATAGGCAGGGCGTGACTGCCAGTGTCTTAGAAAACAGTGTCTCGGGCAAATTGCTGGTCTGGTATGATGCCCATGCGCGCGATCTGCCGTGGCGTTTGCCACCGGGAAGGCCGCTTCCAGACGACGCCGATTGGCCGTACCGCGTGTGGCTGTCCGAAGTGATGCTTCAGCAAACCACGGTGGCGGCGGTGAAGCCTTACTTCGCCAAGTTCATTGCAACATGGCCGAGCGTGTTCGACCTTGCCGCCGCGGATGAGGATGCGGTGATGGCAGCATGGGCGGGGTTGGGTTATTACTCACGCGCTCGCAATCTGGTGAAATGCGCGCGCGTGGTGGCGGCACGCGGCGGGTTTCCTGACACCGAGGAGGGCCTGCGCGCCTTGCCCGGTCTGGGCGCCTACACCGCAGCAGCGATTGCCGCGATAGCTTTTGGCAGGCGGGCGGTGGTGGTCGATGCCAATGTCGAGCGGGTGGTCGCAAGGCTTTTTGCCATTGCCGAGCCACTGCCGGGTGCGAGAAAGGAGATTCGTGCAGCCGCAGAGCGCATTACGCCCGAGGCGCGCGCCGGGGATTTTGCGCAAGGTCTGATGGATCTGGGCTCACAGATCTGCACCAGCAAGGCGCCGCGCTGCCTGCTGTGTCCCTTGCGCGACGTGTGCAAGGGCTATGCCGCCGCCATATCTGAGAGCTTGCCGGTCAAGCCTGCCAAGGCTGCAAAGCCCGAGAGGTACGGCACTGCTTTCTGGATTGTCCGCGCAGAGCCGGGCGCACCGCCCGCAGTCTGGCTGGCTGTGCGCCCCCCTCAGGGAATGCTCGGCGGGATGCGTGCGCTTCCCGATGATGGCTGGACAGCCCGCGCAGATGGCACAGGGACCCGGCCGCTGGCGGGGGCATGGCGCGATCTGGGCGCGGTGCGCCACACCTTCACCCATGCTCATCTCACGCTCCGGGTGCTTGCAGCATCAAGCCCGGTTGCGCCTGCCGGAGAGGGGGAGTGGTGGCCACTTGACCGGCTTGATAAGGCGGGCCTGCCGACTGTGTTCGCCAAGGCCGCCGCGCGCGCGCTTGCGGGCAGCTAGAAGAAACCGCCGCCAAGCATCAGCCGGACGCTGGCGATAAACAGCACCAGTAGGCAGAAATCGCGCCCCGAATTTTTCGACGAAAGCGCGCCTGCCACAATCCCCAGCACAATCACCGGCAGTGCCACCCAGTTCGCCCAACCCAGAAACGGGATTTGCGCAGGGATGACGATGATGAGGCTGGCGATGCCAAACAGGAAGCTGAGCAGATTGAGCATGTGTCTTATATGGCTAGGACACTTGGGCCTGACAAGCCTCTGGGGCATCGCCAGCCGGCCTCAAAGCTCGCAATTGACCCATCGGCGTGCGTGCCGCACACAGGGGCAAAGTGAACCAGCCGGAGATTCCCTGAAATGGCCTTTCGTGACTTTGAGACCGCTTCCTTGAGCCCGCAATTGTCGCGCCGGGCGCTGTTTCGCGGCGCCGTGCTGGCAGGGGCCGGGATCAGCCTGGCGGGCCTGCCGTTCGGGCGCCAAGTGTTGGCAGCGCATGACGTGGCTGAAAGCTGGCCCAATGTTGCCAAGCTCGCAGACAGCTATGTATCCAGCCGCAAGGTCGCCAATCTGTTCCTGACCTTTGGCTGGGGGCGCGAAGATCATGCGCACACGGTTGGCGGCGGCACCTTGTCGCTGGCAAGGCCTGCTCCGGTGGATGAAAACTCGCTCTACCGGATCTATTCGATGTCAAAGCCCATCACCGGCATGGCGACAATGATCCTCATCGATGAAGGCAAGCTTGGCCTCGATCAGCCGCTGCATGAAATCATCCCGGCCTTCCGCGATATGCAGGTGCTCACCGATCCCAAAGGGCCGCTTGATCAGACTGTCCCAGCCCAGCGTCCCATCACCATTCGCCAATTGCTCACGCACACCGCAGGCCTTGGGTATCAGATCATCAGCGAAGGTCCGTTGCGCGATGCCTATAACGAGCTTGGCCTGGTTGGCGGGCGGGTCAGCCGGATGCCCTTGCCGGGGTTTCCGCCCGTCACGCCCGCACCGGGGCTTGAGGCCTTTGCCGAGCGCCTCGCGACCCTGCCGCTGATGTATCAGCCAGCGACCAAATGGAGCTATTCGTGCAGCATCGATCTGCTGGGCCGCGTGATCGAAGTGGCAAGCGGTATGGAGTTTGAAGCTTTCCTGAAAGAGCGCATCTTTGAGCCTTGCGGCATGACAAGCACTTTCATGCAGGTGCCGCAAAGTGAGGCTGCGCGGCTGACGGATAATTACGGTATTGTCGGCGGGATGCCGTTCCCGATTGACCCGGGGGTGAATTCGGTGTTTCTCGATCCGCCCGAAGTGCCCGCAGGTGGCGGTGGGTTGGTATCCAGCCCGAAGGATTACGATCGTTTCTTGCGTATGCTGCTTGAATACGGGATGATTGATGGCAGGCGGGTGATAAGTGAGGAAGCTGTGCGCGTTGGCGTCTCCGACCTTCTGCCAGCCACTGTCGACACCAAGGGCACCTGGCTCGAAGGTGAGGGCCACGGCGCGGGCGGCCGTTCCAAGAATGGCACTTTCGGCTGGGGCGGGGCTGCAGGCACTCTGGCGCTGGTGGATTACAACCTTGGTTTGCGTTCGTGCCTGTTTACGCAATATATGCCGTCTGAGGCCTACCCAATCCGGGAAGAATTCCAGAGCGCTATGGAGCAGGATCTCACAGTAATGCGCGCCAACGGCACGAAGGCAGCGTGATGCATCATCCTGCGCATTCTGTCCTGCCTTCAGCGGCGCCGATGGCTTTTGCGGGATCGCCGATGGACCGTGCTGATCATATCCGGGTGGATGAGGCAGCGCTTGCATCCCATATGAACTGGCGCGCGCGCGTGCTGCTGATGGACGGGTTGTTGCCGGTCCTCGATGATCGCGGGGGGCTAAGCTGGGGCACGCTTGCCGATGTGGCGCCTGATGCGGAACTGGTGTTTCTGGGGATGATGGAGGGCAAGGCCCATTTCGCACCCGTCCCGCCGGTGGGCGCTGATGGCCCGGCCTATGCCATGCCGGCGGCCTGGCAGGTCATGCAGGTGCTGTCCCCACCTGATCTTGCGATCTATGGCGGCGCACGCTCGCTGGTCGATTGGCACGCCCGGCATCGCTTCTGTGCGCGGTGCGGGGCTCCAACCAAGCCCACAAAAGGCGGCTGGCAGCGCCACTGCGACAATTGCGGCGCGGATCATTTTCCGCGCACCGACCCGGTGACGATCATGCTGGTCGAGCATGAGGACAAGCTTTTGCTGGGCCGCCAACCGCGTTTTCCGCCGCGGATGTATTCGGCGCTCGCAGGCTTTGTGGAGCCGGGCGAGACGATCTCCGAGGCGGTTGCGCGCGAGGTGTGGGAGGAGGCAGGGCTCAAGGTTCGAGATGTCCGCTACATCGCGAGCCAACCCTGGCCGTTCCCGAGCCAGCTGATGATCGGCTGCACTTCGGTGACCGATGATCCCACGCTCAATATCGACACCACCGAACTGGAAGACGCGCGCTGGTTCACCCGCGAGGAATTGCTCGCCGCGCGTGCAGCGGGTGAGGCGGGGACCGACCTGCTCTATTTCCCGCGGCCTTTTGCGATTGCGCATCATCTGGTGTGCTGGTGGCTCGACCGATGAGCGCTACGCCCCGCACCCTCACCATCGATATCTATTCCGATGTGATGTGCCCGTGGTGTCTGATCGGCTATGGCCAACTGACCAAGGCGCTGGGCGAATTGGAGGGTGAGATTACAGCGACGATCCGCTGGCGGCCGTTTGAACTGAACCCGCAGATGCCGCCAGAAGGCGAGGAAGCCGAAGCGCATCTGGCGCGCAAATATAGCCGCAGCGCCGAGCAGGGCACAGCGCTGCGCGGGCAGATGAAGGCGATTGCCGAAAGCGCGGGCGTCTCGCTTTCCTATGAGGGACAGGGTGAGGCTCCGCTCGCGATGATGTGGAACACCCGCGATTGCCACAAGCTGCTGACCTTCGCGCTCGAAGAGGCTGGCCCGCAGGTGCAGACCGCGCTGAAACTTGCGCTGTTCCGGGCCCATTTCAACGAGCGTCGGCCTTTGGGTGACCGAGCGATGCTGCTCGATATTGCCGCAAGTGTGGGTCTTCACCGCGAAGCCGCCAAGGCCGCGCTCGATGATCCGGCGCTCGAAGCCCGCGTGATTGCGGAAGAACAACAGGCGTGGGATTTCAACATTTCCGGCGTTCCGGCAATGATTGTGGAAGGCAAGTTTCTGATCCCCGGTGCGCAGGCGCCCGAAGTCTATGTCAACGCGCTCAGGCGGGTGGCCGAGAAGGCCGGCAGCACGGCCAGCCAGACGAACGCGTGATCCCGAGGGGCTTGCGCCCTGCGGTTATGCCTCCCACATTTCTGTAATATCCTACGCTTATGCCTTGCGCGCGGAGAATGCCATGACCGATTCCACATCCTCAACCCACCGCCTTGCACCTCCAGGAGAGCGTGGCTGGTTTGTGGCGCTGGGCATTCTGCTGGTGCTGACCGGAGCGGGCGCCTTGCTGTTTCCGATGATTGTCAGCCTGTCGATCAATTTGCTGGTGGGTGTGACTTTGCTGGCTGGTGGCGGGTTTACCGCGGTTCATGCCTTTCGTGCCAATGGATGGAATGGCTTTGCCTTCGAACTGCTGCTGGCCTTGGTGTATATTGCAGGCGGTCTGTTTTTCCTGTTTGTCCCGGTGGCCGGCCTGTTTGCCCTGACAGTCACTTTGGGTGCGTTTTTTGCCGCTGATGGAGTGGGGCGCATTATCCTTGGCCTTACGATCAGGCCGGAACGGGCGTGGAGCGCATTTCTTGCCTCGGGCCTGTTGTCACTCGCGCTGGGGCTGGTTGTGCTGATTGGCTTGCCCGGCGGCGCGTCGTTCTCGGTGCTGGGTATTCTGGTGGGCGTGAACATGGTGCTGGCAGGCATGTCTTTCCTGCTTTGCGATGGTTCGCGCCGCCGCTTTTGAGCCGCAGGTCTAGACCAGCCCAAGCCGTTCGAGTTTCATCGCCAGTTTGCCGGGGAGCGCATCGCCAATCTCCTCGCCTTCTGCCACATCGCGCGGTGCTTTATCTGCGGTGAGGTAGCGCCAGCCTTGATGCGCGCGTTTGGGTTGGGTGTGGACACGGATCAGTTGCGGCTCGAGGCAAATGTCCCAGCGTCCGTCATCGGTCTTCACAAAGCCGATAATGGGCGAGCGTGCCACAATGGCGTGGTTGATGATCCAGTAGAGCGAGCCGCCCACCACCTCTTCGTGCCGGGTGGGCCGATTACGGGTGGTAAGGCGGACTTCGCTGCGACCGCGAAACCAACCTGCAAGTTGATCATAGCTCTTTGCGCCAAAGGCGATCTTGGTGAGATGGAGAGGCATAGAGGCTCTGTCCCCTGCCACCTGCCCCAAGTCAACGGCTGAGATATTCATCCAGCGTCAGATGCAACCGCCGGATGCGGGCTTCCTGATAATTGCCGAGCGTCTGCGCGCCTTTGCGCGATGCCTTGGCCCCGTCGCGCTGCAGGGCGAGGTTGTCAGTGTCCTGATCAAGGATTTCAGCAAGCGCGAAGCCGGGCACTGTGGTGTAGCTGTCCGCCACGCCCAGCCGGATCGGGGTGGCAGGCGCAGGGCGCTCGCCCGAAGCGGGCAGGGGCTGGAGGATGAGAATTTCGTGCAAACATTCATCCGGCCCCAATGGGCGAAACCGGTAGCACAGGCGAATGCCGATGCCGGGAAAGAAAAAGGCGTTGGGGAACAGGAAATATTCGATCGAATCGACCATTTCGGTGGTCGAAACCTCCGAAAGATCGGCGCCGAAAGCGGCCCCCAATTCCTCGCGCAAGAGCCGGGCATGTTCCGCGCGGGCCGATGCGCCAGCGGGCAAAGATGCCGGATCGCGCCCCAGTTTTGCGAACAGCACCTCCTCACTGATCTCCTGGCGCAGGTGCGGGCTGGGCACGCCAACCGCGTGGATGAAGCGCGAGACGTGCCGCCCGAAAATGTCATATTGCGCGTTGGCGTCGGCGGCGGTGTAAACCGCCTGCGAATGGGTTTCGAGAACATGGAAGGCTTCAAGAAACGCCTCCATCGCCATTTTCCAATTCGCGGGCAGCACCTTTTCGGTGTGCATTGCGACATAGCGATCATCCATTGGCCATAGCTCAAAGTGTTTGGGGATCACCTCCAGCTGATCGGCCAAGGGCGGCGGGTTTTCGCCCATGTGGATGAAAACGAAACCGCCCCATGTGTCGCACGCGACTTCGTCCAGAGCGAAATTCGCATCCTCGATATGCGGAAAATCCCAGCGGCATGGAACTTCGCGTAAACTGCCATCGAGGTTCCAGCTCATCCCGTGGAACGGGCAGCGGATGTTGCTGCGGCGCACCCCGCGTGAGCCTTCGGAGGCGAATTTCATCCCCCGATGCGGGCAGGAATTGATGAAAGCGCGGATGCGGCTATCGGCCCCGCGCACCACCAGAACGGAATGATGTCCGACATCATAGACATAGCGATCACCGGCTTGCGGAATATGCTCCTCGCGGCAGGCCCATTGCCACACATTGGGCCACAGCTGCTCCATTTCCAGTTCGTGGAAGGCCGGGTCGGTGTAGCGAGCAAAGGGCAGGTCTTCATCGCCAAGGAAGGTGTAGGCTTCCTCGCGCATGGCAGCAGGGGGATTGTCGCCGTCTGCGTCAAGGATGTCCTGCATCGATGGGCCGGGACAACGCGCCTCGCCGGGCGCAAGCGCAGGATCAGCAGGCGCAGTGAGATCGGGCTTCATGGCATGGCTCCCATGGCTTGGCGATTGTAGAGCGGATCGTCGGGCTTGCGTGCGCCGGTTATGAAAGGCGCAGCGGCCAGCATTGCATCTGACGCCGGATCATCGCGCAGCCAGTCGACCAGTTCGCTGCGATAGGCGATTTTCCAGACTCCGTCTCGCCGCTCGTAGCGGTCGACATAGCGCCCGGCGATCACCAGATCGCGCTTGGCGCCGCTCTCATCGGTGGTGCGGTGATAGGCTTGATAATAGACTTCGCCAAAAGCTTCGCCGGGCGCGGTGAAATCAATCAGATGCTGGCCAAGCATATGCTGGTTGGCGTCATGATCTTTCAGCGCCGCCATGCAGAAGGCCGCAAAATCGGCCGGCCCGCCTGCAAAAATGCCATATTCCAGCCGCGCATCCGGCCAGAACTGTTCGGCCAGCAAAGCCTCGTCCAGCCGGTCCAGAGCGCGCATGTAAAGCGCGGCGAGATCGATGATCGCAAAGCGGTCTTCTGCGCTGCCCATCTCAGGCAATACTCAATCCGCCATCGACGATGAAAGGCGCGCCGGTGGCAAACTTGCTTTCATCGCTGGCGAGATAGACCACGAGATGTGCGATATCATCGACCTCTCCCATGCGGCCGATCGGCTGGGCGACGGAGAATGCCGCGCGGGTCGCTTCAGGGTCAGGCGTGCCCTGAATGACACTTTCGACATTGGGGGTGAGGATGGTGCCGGGCTGCACCGAGTTGACGCGGATACCATTGCCTTCGCGCGCGCACCACAGGGCGATGGACTTCGTGAGCATCGCGACCGCCGCCTTGGCGCTGTTATAGGCGGCCAGATCGGGCGAGGGTTTATTCCCGGCAGCGGATGAAAAGTTCACAATCGACCCGCCGCCCGATTTCGCCATCAAGGGAATGGCGGCCTTGCACCCCATGAAAATCGAATCGACATCGACTGTGTAGCATCGGCGGAAATCTTCGGGGCTGATGTCCATGACCGAACCGAACACAGTGATCGCGGCGTTGTTCACCAGCACATCAAGGCGGCCATGCGCGGCCTCAACCTCGGCAATAATCGCCTGCCAGCGCGCCCAGTCGGTGACGTCTTGGGCAAGAAATTCGCAGCCAATTTCATCAGCGGTGGCCGCGCCTGCCTCGGCGTTTACATCAGTGATAATGACCCGGGCGCCTTCAGCCAGCAATGCCTTGGCCGCCGCGCGCCCCAAACCCATCGCGCCGCCTGTCAGCAGCACCACCTTGCCCGCTACCCGTCCTGCCATTTTGCTCTCTCCCTTGTGGTTTGAGAGCAAGGGCTATCAGGGCACCAATCCGCTTGCCACTGCCAAACCTAGGAAGACCAGAAAGCCCATGGAGTCGGTTGTCATGGTGACAAAGATCGACGAGGCAATCGCAGGGTCGGCCTTCATCTTCTGCAAGGTAAGTGGCACGAACACGCCTGCAAAACCTGCAATCAGGATGTTGCAAAGCATCGCCATGCCAATCACCAGACCAAGCTGCGCGTTGGAGAAAATCACCGTCACCGCAATCGCGATCACCAGCGCAACAGTCGCACCGTTCAGCGCCGCAATCGACATCTCGCGCCGCACCGCGCGCCAGGTGTTGGTGGCGGTGAGCTGATTGGTGGCAAGGGCGCGCACTGTCACCGCCAGCGTTTGCGTGCCTGCATTGCCGCCAATCCCGGCGACAATCGGCATCAGCACGGCCAGCGCCACCATGGCTGCGATGGTGTCTTCAAACTGCGCAATCACTGAGGAAGCGACCGAGGCGGTGATGAGGTTTGCCAGCAGCCAGCGCACCCGCGCATTGTAGCTTTCGCGGATCGGCTCGTTGATGTCGCCATCGCCTGCACCCGACAAAAGCAGCGCGTCCTCGCCTGCTTCTTCGGAGATAATGTGGACAATGTCATCCACTGTCATCTGGCCGACTAGCCGCCCGGCTTCATCCACCACCGCTGCCGAAATCAGCGCGTATTTCTGGAACATCAGCGCGACTTCTTCCTGATCCATGGTGACAGGGATCAGCGTCTGGTCGCGCTTCATCACATCAGTGAGGCGGATATTGCGCGGGCTGGTGAGCACCCAGTTCAATGCACAGGTGCCAACCGGGCGGTGGAACTCGTCGATCACGAAAACTTCGTAGAATTCGTGTTCGAGATCGCCTTCCTCGCGCAGGTAATCAATCAGGTCGCCGACAGTCAGATGTTCGGGCACGGCGACGAAATGCCGGCTCATCAGGCGGCCAGCGGTCTCTTCTGGGTAAGCGAGCGCCGAGGACACCGCCTCGCGGGTTTCGGGCTCCAGTTCGGCGATAACCGCGCGCTGATCGGCCTCGTCGAGGTCTTCGATCAGCTGAACCGCATCATCGGTGTCGAGCTGTTCAGCGATGGTAGCGACTGCCTGTGCGGGCAGCGCCTCCATCAGATCCTCGCGCACGAAATCATTGAGTTCGGCGATCACATCGCCGGTCATCAGATCGGTGATCGCCGCGATCAGCGCCTTGCGATCGGGCCGATCAAGCAGTTCGATAAGGTCGGCAATATCTGCCGGGTGGAGCGGTTCGACGAGATCATAGGCCGCACCCTTGTCGCCTGCATCAAGCGCCTCGCGGATGGCGCTGACGTAATCGGGTTTTAGCCGGTTTTCACTGTCGAGGCGTTCATCATCCACCCGGTCATCCGGGCGCACCTCTGCTTCACCGGCTTCGGTGGCAAGGGGCGGATCTTCGAGGCGGACAGGATTACTCATGCGTCGGCGGGTTTAGGCGCTAACGCTTCAAAAGCAACCGCGTTTCCCGTGCGCGGTGAAGCTTGGGGAGGTGACAGCGCGCATGAAGCCTTTATAGGGCAAAAGCCAAGCGCCCCAGACGCGTGCAAACACCCTTTTTTGGAGACGACAGATGGCCGAGACTTTGACCTTCACCCTCGACACCGGCGCCAATGACGATGGGGGCGAGCCCAAGGACGTGGTGATCAAGCTGCGGCCTGATCTTGCCCCCGGCCATGTGGAACGCATCACTACGCTGGCTGCCCAAGGCTTCTACGACGGCGTGATCTTCCACCGCGTGATTGCCGGCTTCATGGCGCAGGGCGGCGATCCGACTGGCACCGGCATGGGCGGCAGCGACCTGCCTGATCTGGCCGCGGAATTCAACGATGCCCCCCACGTCGAAGGCACCTGTTCGATGGCCCGCGCGCAGAACCCCAACAGCGCCAATTCGCAATTCTTCATCTGCATCGACGACGCGCGCTTCCTCGACAAGCAATACACCGTATGGGGTCAGGTGATCAGCGGGATGGAACACGTCCACGCGCTCCCCAAGGGCGAACCGCCGCGCAGCCCCGGCAAGATCGTGAAGGCGACTGTCGCCTGATCGCTTGACGTTAGAGCACTGGTTCAAAGGGAAGGGGTGGCTGCGGCCGCCCCTTTTCGTTGAACCTGTGCCCCATCGGCGCTAAAGGCGCGCAGCAATGAAACCCTCCGCGCCTCCCAAAACCTACCGCGTCAAAAGCTTCGGCTGCCAGATGAACGTCTATGATGGCGAGCGCATGGCCGAGCTTTTGGGCGAACAGGGCATTGCGCCTGCTCCCGAAGGTGAGGAGGCCGATCTTGTCATCCTCAACACCTGCCACATCCGCGAGAAAGCCGCCGAAAAGGTCTATTCAGACATTGGCCGCTTGGTGAAATCGGGCGAGGCGGCGGGCAAGAAGCCGCTGATCGCGGTGGCGGGATGCGTTGCGCAGGCTGAGGGCGAGGAAATCATGGCGCGCGCACCTGCGGTGAGCATCGTGGTCGGCCCGCAGGCCTATCACCGCCTGCCTGAAATGCTGGACAAGGCCGTGCAAGGCGGCCGCGCGACTGACACCGATATGCCCGCCATCGCCAAGTTCGATGCGCTGCCCACACGCAAAAAACGCGCGCCCGCTGCGTTCCTGACTGTGCAGGAGGGCTGCGACAAGTTCTGCACCTATTGCGTGGTGCCCTATACACGCGGGGCTGAAATCTCGCGGCCTTTCAGTCACCTGATTGCCGAAGCGGAGAAATTGGTTGAAGCCGGTGCGCGTGAGATTACGCTGCTAGGGCAAAATGTGAACGCGTGGAGCGGCGAGGATGACAAGGGCCGCAGCATCGGGCTTGACGGGTTGATCTGCGCGCTTGCCAAGATCGCTGATCTCAAGCGCATCCGCTACACCACCAGCCACCCCAATGATTTTACGCCGGGGCTGATTGCCGCCCATGGCGAGGTCGACAAGCTCATGCCCTATCTGCACTTGCCGGTGCAGAGCGGCAACAACCGCATCCTCAAAGCCATGAACCGCCAGCACACGGCGGACGATTACTTGGCGATTCTTGAGCAAGTGCGCGCCGCTCGGCCCGATATTGCTCTGTCAGGCGATTTCATCGTTGGCTTTCCGGGCGAGAGCGAGGCCGAGTTCGCAGACACTTTGAAGATCGTCGATGAAGTGCGTTACGCCGCCTGCTTCAGCTTCAAATATTCCCCGCGCCCGGGCACGCCAGCTGCCACCATGGACGGCCAGATCGCGCCGGAAGTGATGGACGAACGCCTCCAGCGCCTCCAGAGCCGTATTGGCCACCACCAATTTGCCTTCAATCAGGCAAGCGTCGGCAAGACCTGCACCATCCTTATCGAGCGCAAAGGGCGGCACGAAGGCCAGTGGATCGGCAAATCGCCGTGGCTGCAATCGGTGTGGGTCGAGGCTCCGGCTGAAATCGGTGACATGATCGAGGTGGAACTCGCCGAGGCCGGTCCCAACTCGCTCAAGGGTGTGGTGAAGCCGCGGTTTGTGACCGCTGCCTAGCTCCCATCATCGCTCGCTGCGGCCTTTGTCATCAAGCGTGCGGTTTCGGGGAAGATCATGCCGCTTGGTCCGTTGACCCGAATGGAATAGGCGCTTGCAAGATACGCCTTGTCGAAGGCCGTCAGGCCGCCCGGCGCGCGGGAGTCGCCGGAGATGAACAAGGTCATGATCGAGCTGGGCGTGGTTTCGTCAATGGTTTTGATCTCCACTGTCGGAGCCAGCAGCCGCATGGTGGCGTAATCCGCAAGCTGTTCAGCAGTCTTCCCGCGCGCTTGTGCCCGTTCAATCACCACAACCGCAGAAGTGGTGTCGATGCGGATCGGAGGGTTGAGCCGGCCGACTTCATAAGTCCGGTTGGTCGGAAAGCCTTGCAGGCCATCAGCCATCATGTCGCGCTCGAAAGAGCGGCCAAACAGATCAACCACCTCCTTCACGCGCCAGGTAAAGGCTGCGTCGCGTGAACTGATCATCTCCTTGAACTCGTGGCGCGTCATTTCGCCGAACAGGGCCGGGTTCTGGCGGCGCAGCGCGGTGATCTGTTTGCGTGTGTCTTCGGCAAAGATCACCATCGCGTTGGGCAAGCAGCGCGGCCCTGCGATGGGCACGCCGGCCTCGCGAGCGTTTTCGGTGATGCGCGCCGCGAAGGCTTCGGCATGCTCGTCGCGCACTCCGGCGACGCCGACGCACAGGGGGCTGTTAAAGCGCGGGATGGGGCGCAAGAGATCAAGGTCGCTTCCGATCTTGCGGGCGAATTGGCGAATCTCCTTCGGGCTCGGCAGCCGTTGTCCTTCCACCACAATATCGGAGCCATCGTTTGCCTGCGCCATGACGGGCGCGCCCAGCACTGATGTCAGGGCGGCAGCCAGCGTACCGAACAAGCGTTTCATCGAGGACCTCTTCCCAATTGCGACCACACCCTCGGTGGCAAACAGTAATTCTTTCATATGAATGGCGATTTAACCGATCTTGTCGATAAAAATCGCAAGCTGTCTGGCGGGCGAAGCGAATTGCGATATACCTTGCAGCCATGGTGTCCGCACGGGCCATGATGGCCTTGATGCGGCAAGCATGAAAGGAGCGCATGGGCCGTCGACCCTCCCGAGCTGCTAATCCGGCTCTTTCGCCCGATCCCCGCGGCATTCCCACGGCGCGCCGTGCTCGCGTTGATCTCACCTTTGAAAATCAGGCCTTGCTGGGGCCGCTGTTTGGCCAGTTTGATGCCAATCTGGTGCAGGTCGAAAACCGGCTGGGGGTGTTCATCCATGCGCGCGGCGCTCAGGTGGTGATCGAAGGGCCGGAAGATGACGTTGCCCGTGCGCGTGAGACATTAAAGACAATGTATGATCGCCTCGCGCGCGGGGAGGAGCTGGACGCAGGCGCAATCGAATCGCTGATTGCGATGTCGAATGAACCAACGCTCGAAGGGATCATTTCGGGTGAGCGCGATGCGCCCCCCATCATGATCCGCACCCGCCGCAAAACCATCGTGCCGCGCTCTGCCACGCAGATCGACTATATGCGCAGCCTTGCGCGGGACGACATCATCTTTGCGCTGGGGCCAGCAGGCACGGGCAAGACCTATATCGCGGTCGCCCAGGCCGTCAGCCAGCTTATCAGCGGCAGTGTGCAGCGCCTGATCCTGTCGCGCCCGGCGGTGGAGGCAGGCGAGAAGCTTGGCTTTCTGCCCGGCGATATGAAGGACAAGGTCGATCCCTATCTGCGCCCGCTTTATGATGCATTGAATGACTGTATGCCGCCCGAACAGGTGGAACGACGCATTGCGAGCGGCGAGATCGAAATCGCGCCGATTGCTTTTATGCGCGGGCGCACGCTGGCCGATGCCTTTGTTATCCTTGACGAAGCGCAGAACACCACGCGCGAACAGATGAAGATGTTTCTCACCCGCTTTGGCCAGAACAGCCGGATGGTGATCTGCGGCGATCCGCGTCAGGTCGATATTCCCGGTGGGCCTAGTATGAGCGGCCTGAATGATGCGGTCAGCCGTTTGGAGGGCATTGAGGGCTTTGGCACAATCCGTTTCACCGCTGCTGACGTGGTGCGCCATCCGATTGTCGGCCGTATTGTCGAGGCCTATGAAGGACCGGAGGCATAGGTGCGTACCGCCTTAGAGTGATCCAGCAGGCCAGCGCACTGGAACGCAAAGTGTGCTTAACGGGATGCTTGCGATAAGTGTAACCGTCCTCTTAATGTACAAGGCCCAGATCCGTTCTTGATTCCTGAGACCAGCAATGGTGTGTCCTTGCAAAGGCTTTGGACTCCCTCAGGGTAAGGGCTGATTATCGTGCTGCACGCATCATGGCCTAAAGAGCTTGCTGCATTAGCCGAGGCTGTGATGGTGTCGGCAGGGCTGGTTCCTGTTGCTTTGCTTGACGAGTCGACGCGGTGGCGGCTTTTTGCCACCATTCCAGTGTCTTGTTCCGTAGTCGAGGTGATCCGCGATCCTGAAGTTGCGGATAATCTTGCCGTGCGGACAAGTTGTAATGCGCGGTCTTATTCGCTTGTGGTTCGAGCCGGTGATGCGCTGGCCGAAGTGCGCGCGGCACACACCACCGATGGGCAAGCATTGCTGCGCAGCGGCGGGGTGGAGATCATCAGCGCACAGCCCGGCGCTTCATTGATAAGCCTGCAACTGGCGGCGCCTGTTGACCTGACAAAATTGTCCGTGACGCTGCATCCGCTTCAATAGGCGGTGTAGATCAACATCAGAACATCGCGGTAGTTGCCAGCAAAGCGATCGGTTCCGGGCGCAACTTCCAGCACCATTTCCTCGCGCCGCGCAGCCAGACCGCGAAACGGCCGATTGATCTGCACAGGATTGGCCAGATTGACTGGAATTCCGTCATAATTGAGCGTGTAAGGAATGACGCGCCCAGGCACTTGTGAACTGTGCGTCAGATAGCCGCGATTTTGCGACTGGATGGTGATGTTGGCGGCCGCATTGCTCTGATAATAAACCGCCGTGCGGATAACCGATCCTGCGGTCACTTCGCCAAAGCTCAGGTCGCGGGTCATCGCGCCTTGTTCTGCCAGAAACTTGATCGCTGGACGCACAGTGATCGCAAACAGCACGGCCTGGGGCAGGTCATTGCCGATTTGCACCAGCACAGTGCCGCGATATTCGCCTGCAGCGGGAAATTGTCCGGCACTGATTTCAAACAGGTCGATTGTCACCGCTTCGCCGCGAACAAGGCGGTTGCGCGACAGGCCGCTCAATTCAAAGCGTGTGACATTGGCTTGCGAAACAGCGCTCGAATTAAGTTGGATAAAGCCCAATTGGTAGCTGCCGTTGACAAAGGTGAAGGCGGTTCCCGATTGCGGCGTGATGGTGACAGGTGCGCTCGTGCATCCCGGCGCGATCCCGTTGCTGGCTGCTTGCAGAGTGATCTGCAACACGGTGCGATTGGCCTGATTGGGATCATAGCTCTGGCCGCTCGATTGGCGGCCTGTCACGCTGTAACCCCCGGGACAAGCGCCGCCGCCCTGACCCTGCGCGATTGCCGCACCATTCCCGAGCAAAGCCAGCCACCCCAAAGCTGCTGCTATCAGGGCAAGAACCCGCCAAGTCCTGTTCATGGCGTTACCTCCACGGTTTGCGTGCCCATGCGGATGATCGCTGGCGCAGCCTTGTCGACGGCGAATTCAAAGATCATATCACCGCCCATCAATTCAACCCGGTAATTGCCTTGCGCCAATTGTGAAAGCACCGCGCGCCCGGCTGAATTTGTGAAGACGCCGCTGGTCTCACCCGTCGCCAGATTGCGCACGATACCCTCAGCGAGTTTGACGGGTGTCCCATCAGGCATCACGAAAGTCACCAGCGCCGAACGATAGGCGTCGCTGCCGATCTTCACCCGCACTCCGCTCAAGGCGCCTGGATCGCTGATATATTCACCTGCCCCGATATCGTAGCCAGCAGGACCGCCCAAAAGGCTGATGCGGATATTGTCGGGGCGATAGGGCGATAATTGTCCGATAACCGCCGGGCCAAAGGCATTGCTTTGCCCGGCCCGCCGCCCGACGCCGCTGTTCTCGACATCCACGCGCGCCCCCGTGAGCGAGGGATGCTTGTCCACCATTACAAAGCCGCGCCCGGGATTGCGGCCAAGCCCGAACACGCCATCGGCCATGGCGAAGCCCGACTGAAGACGGAAATTGACGACATTCTGATCGCGACCGCCAAGCCGTGCATCGGGCTGGGTGGCGATCAGTTCCACGTCGAGATTAAAGCGCGAATTGGCAAATCGCGCTTGCCCTGTCATTCGATCCATCATCGGGCCGCGCTCGGCGATCATCCCGTAATCGAATTCGGGCACCGAGATATCGCGCACCCGGCGTGCTTCCAACCGGGCTTGGCCGGTCGCGCTGTCGTAACTGGCGGTGGAAAAATGGCTTTTTCCCAACGGCACTGTCACGGTTGCCAGAACGCCTTTGTCTGTGCGCTCGCCAAAGCGGGCGTAGCGCGCCGTCGCTGACGCCAGCACTCGCCCGAGTGCAATCTGTGCGCCGGCAAAGGCGGCTCTTGTGGTCTCGCCTGCGCCATGGCTTTCCAGATAGGTTCCGCCAAAAGAAATGGCCAAATGGCTGGTCAGATTGATCCGGTAATCCAGAGCCATATCGATCTTGATCGCTTCGGGCGCGAGCACTTGTGACAGCGCGCGGTAGCCGGCCGAGCGATGATCGATGCGGAAATTGAGCTGGCTGTCGAGTTCCGACAATCGCAAGGGGTCGCCTCGATAGGCAAGGCTGAGTGCGTAACCTGTCTCGCTGCTTTGTTGGTCATGGCTGGCACTGGCGCCTGCGAACACGGCGCCGCCGGGCGCAAGGCTGGCGAAGGTCGCGCCGATATTCTGATAATCGGCCATCAGCGCGAAATGTCCGCCTGCTGTTATGATGTTGTTGAAACCTCGGGCATATTGCCCGCTCACCATGGGCGTTCCTGAATAGGCAAAGCCGCCACCAAGGGTTGGTTTGCGCATCAGGCCCGCCGAAAAACTGAACTCGCTGATCCCGCCGGCGAGCAATTCGATATCGTTGGCAAGGGTAAAGCTGTCGATCTCGCGGCGTCCGGTCGCATCTTCGATGATGATCGAAATGTTGCTCGAAAGGGATAAGGCCGGGATCTGATTGAGATCAACCGGTCCGGCATTGACTTCCAAGGCCTGCACCAACGCGCCATTGGCGTAGATCTCGATACGCGAAGGGCGTTCCACCACAAATTGACGCCGTCCGGTGGGGCGGATGTTGCGCAGGGGCTGCAAGGCATCATATCGCCGTTCCAGCGATACCCCGACAATATCCGCCTCGCCCGCAATCAGGGGCAGACCCACGGCCAGATCGCCTGCTGCCACGCGCAGCACCGATTTCTCGAAGTCCTTGAATGCAATCAGGCGGTCGCGCTCGAACAGGCGGCGGCCAATGCCAGCCAGATTAACCGTTCCACCATAAGACAGGTAAATGCCATCGCGCCCGCCGAAATTGGCGAAGCCTGCAAAATTGTAGAGCAATTGCTGACTGGCGGCCCCTGCAGAAAGATCGCGCGAGCCGACGAGGTTGCCAGTGACCCCAAGGGCAAATCCTGCCGGTCGGACGCGTTCAGCCGCGCCGAAATTGAATTCGCTGTCAAAGGTAAAGCTTTGCGTACCAATTGCTTCGCCCGCCAATGATAGGGCAATGGTGAGATTGGCAGGATCATAGGCTGCGATGATGCCCATATCGCGCAGCTGCTCGATCGAGAAAAACGTTCCTGCCTCGCTGCGCAATCGAGCGCGCAAGGCGGCAGCAAGGCGCTCGCCAAGCGCCGTTTCAAGCGACCGCGCCTCAATGCCGCGCAATTCGGTGAGCGTCAGTTCAGCCGTTACCAGCGGCAGCTTGTTGCCGTCGAAGATCGGCTGCAGGGTAATGCGGCTGACACGTTGGTTGCGTGGCTTGGGCGCGCTCGCTTCAGCAGCGGGCGGGGTGTCCGGCAAGCGTGGGGCAGGGGGCAGCGCAAGTTCGGAAGGCGGATCGCCCGCGGTGCCTGCGGCCAACGCCGCAGTACCCGTGAACGACAACAACGGCCCAAGCGTCAGCATGCCGAGCCGTGCCTTGCTGTGATCCGCGCCCCCCGCTGCCACCGGTTAAGCCATCATAGCCGCCCTGCCGCTTGCTTCAGCTTTCACCGCGCAGCAGCCGCACCTCGACTGGCCCCGCAACTGGCCCTGCTGCTCCTGCTGAAGCAAGCGGCAGGACAAAATCGCGGCTCGATTGCGGTGGCACGATCGGATTGCTGATAAGGGTTGCAAGCTCATCTGGAGTAAGGCTGACCCGGGCCGAGCCGAGGCGATATTCGAGCGCCTGACCAGTCAGGAAGCCGAAATCATTACCGCTGTTGACGATCTTGAACTGCAATGTGCCATCTGCCAACCGAGCCTCTCGCACGGATAGTCGGGCGCGGGCGCGAGGGGGCTGGATGTAGACTGCAACGCCGAAATTGTAGGTGAACTGGATTCCTGTGCCCTCAAGCCGGTTGACGGGAACTTCTGTCACTTGCACCACAAAGGCCTCGGCCACCGCGCCAAGATCCCCGACATATTGGATGCGGATCGCCTGCGATGCACCCGCGCCAATCTGGGCCTGCGGGGGGAACACGATGAAATCTTCATCGGCTGGTTCAAAGGTCTGTTCGCCATCGGCGGCAACAGTGCGGCGAAACACCTCGATTTCTATGGGCAGGGCTTCTTCGCGGACATTGTTGATGGAGATGGTCGCGCTCGATTGGCCGCGATCGGGTTGAAGAAACAGCCGCATCGGGGTGACTTCATAAGCCTGTGCCGGCAAAGCCCACACCATCAGCAGCGCTGCGATCACCAAAGCCACAAGCGCTGTCCATGCACGCTGCTGGCTTGCCGCCTGCTGGTTGGCTGTTGCCGTCCGCCCCATCGCCTTTCCCCTGTCATATAAAGCCGCCCGGACTGGGCTGGATTAGCTGCCTTCGCCTTATGGTAAAGGCGGCTCTGCCGACAACAGGCGCGCAAAAAAAGTGGTGGAACCACTTGGGCCCCACCACCTTTCTTACGATCCGGGAAAGTAGGATCGGGCGATCAGTTCGCCGTCACCGTGATGGTGACAGTATCGCTGTAATTGCCTGCATAGACAGTCGTACCGGGCGAACCATTGCCGCCGACATCGCCCTGCACGCCGAATGCCTGAAAGCTCACATTGCCGGTTTGACCAGCGAGAAAGGCAGTGCTGCCACCAAAACTGTTGCTCAGCGGCGAAGTAAGCTGCTGCGCGCTGAAGGCGAGACCCGAAGCACCCGAATGCACCATATTGAAGCGGATACGGCGGGCAGATTCGGTGGTCGGCGTGCCGTCGAGCGTCAGATACCCATTGTTCTGCGAGGTAATCGTGCGGGTAAAGCCATCGGCGCTGTTGCAGCGGTAGGTCGCCTCACCTGCGGCAACATCAACGGTGTTGCTGGGCGCAACTGTGGCGAGCTGGCCGAAATTCACCGGGATCGTTGCCCCTGCTGAATTGTAGACGCCGCACGACGGTGCGACCTGGGCGTTGAGGTTATAGGTCAGCGTTTGGGCCGAAACCGGAGCAGCGGCAAGAGCTGCAAAACCGGCGGCGATGAGAGCAATTTTTTTCATAGGTCTGGTCCTTTCTTGGTGCTTCAAAATGATTGTTGATCAAGCAGTGGCGAAATCAGTTCGCCATGATGGTGATGGTCACTGTGTCGCGGTATTCACCGGCGAACACCCGGGTGCCGGCAGGTGCACCGCCGGCTGCTGGTGCGCGCACGCCATAGGCGCGGAACCACACGCGGGCGTCTTCGCCGCGCAGATATCGCTGGTTTGTGGCGGTGTCCCGATGGGTGCTGACCCGTGGTGTTGTGAGCTGCTGGTAATTGAATCCGTCAGCGCCCCAATGCTGCATCGTGAACTGGATGCGTCGGGCCGGATCGCCGGTGGTATTCCCTCCGAGCGTCAGGTATCCGCCATTTTGCGAGCTCACCGTGCGGGTAAAGCCAGCCCGAACATTGCAGCGATAGGTGACATCACCGGCTGCGCGCCCAATGAACTGATCAGCCGGCGTGTTTGCCAAGGCGCCGAAATCAACTTCGATTGTTTGTCCCTCGGCATTATAGACGCCGCACACTTGGCCAACTTCGGCGGTGAGATCATAGCTCAAGGTCTGGGCGAGCGCAGGCGCGCTCACAAACAGAGCGCTGGCAGCTGCGATCGGACCAATTCTGTATGCGATTTGGGTCATTTCGTGCACCTCAATTGGCAGTGACGGTGATCGTCACCGTGTCGCGATAGGTTCCAGCGAAAACGCTGGTGCTGGCCACGCCATTGGCGTCCGGAGCGGTGCGCACGCCGAAAGCCTGAAAGCTGACCGAGCCGGTCTGGCCGTTGAGCCAGCTGGTGCCTCCCGGGTAACTGCGGCTGACAGGTGTGTTCAATTGACGCGCTGCAAAGTTAAGGCCGCTGCCGCCACCATGGGCGATGGTGAAACGGATACGGCGACTGTCCTGTGTGGTCGCATCGCCGCCCAACGTCAGAAAGCCATTATTCTGCGAGGCGATGGTGCGGGTGAAGCCAGCTGGCGAATTGCACCGGTAAGTGGCGCTGCCTACGCCCACATTGACGCTTGCATCGGTAGCGACATGGGCAAGCGCGCCGAAGTCGACATTTATGGTTGTGCCGGTTGAATTATAAACACCGCAAATCGGCGCAACCTGAGCGGCAAGTTCAAAACTTGTCGTCTGTGCAGCCAGCGGCGCGCCGCTCAGCGCGGCCAGAAACGCAAGGGTAAATAATTGTTTATGCATGATCTTGTTCGTTCCAGACCGATCAGTTGGCCGTAACCGTGATTGTCACTGTGTCGCGATAGGTTCCGGCGAAAACGCTCGTGGTTGCCGGCGCACCGCCTTGTGCGGGAGTCTGCACGCCTGAAGCGCGAAACAGCACCATTCCATCGCTGCCGCGCAAGAAGTCGCCTGCGCCCCTCGCATCACGATGGCTTGTCACCAGCGGCGTGGTAAGTTGTTGCGGACGGAAGCCGTTGGGGCCGGTGTGCTGCATCGTGAAGGCAATCCGCCGCGCCCGATCTGTTGTGGCATCGCCGTTCAGCGTCATGAAGCCGCCGTTCTGCGACGCGATCATGCGGGTAAAGCCATTACGGTTGTTGCAGCGATAGGTGATGCTGCCTGCCCGTCGTTCAATCTGTGCATCGGCTCGTGTGTTGGCGAGCGCGCCAAAGTCAACATCAACGGCGCTGGCCTGTCCATTGAACGCGCCGCACGCTTGCGCGTCGTCAGCTTCAAGCGAGTAATTGAGGTTTTGCCCCAGTGCCGAAGTCGACGCGGCCAAAGTGCCCGCAATTATGGCCAGTTGAAAATGCTTCACCGAGCAAACCTGTGTTTGGTGGCTCTGCTCGGAGAGATCTGCTGACAGTTCGATGCCAGTTTCCTCCCGAGATCGCAGCCCCCAGTTGTGCGTGGGCCGTTAGTTAACCGACAAAAGTAAATTAACAGTTTACTATCGGCCTATTAGGGAAAGGCTGCAGGCGTGGGCGTTGCGTGCGGTTTGCTGCGTTCTCGATGATTTCCTGAATCAGACCAAGCGCGCTATGGCTGCGTATGATGAGCATTGCGCAATGGCCCGATCTGTTTGGCGTGTCTGAAGGCGCGCGGCGGGGGAGATTTTTTTTGCTTCAAGGACAGTGTCTCAAGTGTCTCAAATGGGGCGTTCATGCAGATTGACATCGACATCGAGAATTGGCCCGCGCCGGGGACGCAATGGGGCGAGTGGGAGTCGCTGGTCGAGCAGGTTGCGACAGCAGCGCACCAAAGCGAGGCCTTGCTGGCGTGCGAACGTCTGGTGGTGAGCATTCTGTTCACCGGTGACGAGGAGGTTCACGCCCTCAACCGCGAATGGCGCAATCGCGACAAGCCGACCAATGTACTCTCTTTCCCCATGCTGGAACGCGCCGAACTGGCAGCGCTGGGCGAGGAAGGCCCGCCGGTGATGCTGGGCGACATTGCGCTTGCATACGAGACCTGCGCGCGCGAGGCCTTGGACAAGGGTGTTCCGCTCGAACATCATGCTGCACATCTCATCGTTCACGGCCTGCTGCATCTTGCCGGTCACGATCATGTCGAAAGCGACACACAAGCCGAAGCAATGGAAGCGCTCGAAATTGCGATACTTGCAAAACTGGCTATCCCTGACCCATATGCGCATTGAAACAGTGTGAAACCTCAGGGAGCTTACCATCCGGCCATGGCCGATTCTCCATCATCCGCGGGAGACGCGGACAGTAGCGGCGGGTTGTGGCCGGCCATTCGTAAAGCGCTTGGGCTGGGTGAGGGCGCGCGTTCCTTGCGTGAACAGCTGGAAGAGGCGATCGACGAACACGAGGACGAAAACGGCCTCGACATAGCGGCCTCTCCCAGTGGCAAGGACAAAGGCGATCTGACCGCTTTGGAGCGGCAGATGATGCGCAATCTGCTTCATTTTTCCGAACATGATGCCGATGATGTGGCGGTGCCGCGCGGCGCAATCATCGCGGTGGAAGCCTCGATTTCGTGGGCCGAACTGGTGGCAACCTTTTCCGAGCATGGCCATTCGCGCATGCCGGTCTATCGTGAGCGGCTTGATGATGTGATCGGCATGATTCACATCAAGGATGTCTTTCCATTCCTGGCCGAAGCAAAGCCGCCGCCTGCCGATTGGACGGTGTTGATGCGGCAGCCGCTTTATGTTCCGCAATCGCGCGGGGCACTTGATGTGCTGGCCGATATGCGCGCGCGGCGCGTCCATCTTGCCGTGGTGCTCGATGAATTTTCAGGCACAGATGGACTGATCACGATCGAGGATCTGGTCGAGGAAATCGTCGGCGAGATCGAAGACGAGCATGACGAAACGCCTGCCGAATTGATCGTGCCGATCGGCGAGGGAATGTGGGACTGCGACGCGCGGGCCGAACTTGAGGATGTAGCGAAACGGGTGGATCCGCGCCTCGCCGAAGTCGCGGAAGCGGTCGACACTTTGGGAGGCTTGGCCTTTGTGCTGGCCGAGGCTGTGCCGGCAGTCGGTGCGATACTGGAACATCCCAGCGGTTGGCGCATTGAAGTGACCGCTGGTGATGAGACCCATGTCACCCGTTTGCGGTTGCACGCGCCGCAAGTTGCGAGCGACTTGCAATAAAGGCAAGTTTCACCAGATTTTTTCATAATCAATTCGATTTTTTGCATCCTGTGGGCTTGTCGGGCGTATCTGCTTCGATCAAGGAGCCCCATCATGCCTGCACGTCGTCTGCCCCCCTTGCGCGCTCTTGAAGCTTTTATGCGCACCGTTCGTCTCGGCTCAGCTCGGGCTGCCGCCGAGGAGATTGGGCTCAGCCCTTCGGCCTTGTCACGGCGCATCACCAATCTTGAAGAGTTTGTCGGGAAAAAGCTGTTCACGCGGGCGCGCCAGTCGATGCAGCTCACCGATGAAGGGCAGGCCTTTTATGAGGCTGTGAACCCCCACATGGAGGCGCTTGCCCGGGCCGTGGAAAGCCAATCGGATAATATTGCCCTATTGCGTCTCAGGCTGGGGGTCCTCCCGATGTTTGGCAGCCAGCGTCTGTTCCCGCGGCTCGGTGAATTGCGCAAGCGTCACCCATTGCTGCACATCGATATCGACACCGCTCCTCACCTTGAAGACCGCGTGGGTGACACGCTCGACGCCGCGATTATCCTGTCGCGAGGGCCCGCCAGCGGGCTTCATGCAGTTCGTCTCGATCACAATCTGGTGCACGCGATCTGCAGCAAGGAACTGGCGCGCGGGATTGGCAATGTGGTGACGCCGGAGACCATGGCAAAGCAAACATTTCTCATTCATAACGAATTGCCCGAAAGCTTTGTTGCGTGGAAAAAGGCCAACAGCCTTGAAGATATGGATCCGGTGGCGATTGACCATTACGATTCGGGCCAACTCATGCTTGAGGCCGCTGCTCAGGGGCTCGGCATTGCGATCATGCATGACGACCACCTGCGGCGGGCCGGTGACAATCGGCTGACCAATCTGCCGGGCGTTCCGGTGGAAAGCCCTTATTCCTATTGGTTTGTGTGCAAGCCGGTGGCCCTTGAAAGCCGCCCGGTCCGGCTGTTTCACGATTGGCTGGTGCGCGCGGGGCTGTAGAGCTTTGTGCGTTCAAGCTGACGCGAAGGGATAAGCAACCCTCAGGCCGCGTGGGCGTCTCCCATTTTGCCGGCTCGTTGGGTCGGAAAGATGCTGTTGAACACTTCTTGACCGATCTGGTTCACTCCGTCTGAGCCGATTGGGGCACAGGACGAGGCAGCGGCAGAGAGCCAGCTTGGTCGCAAAACTGCTCTGGCCCCCCGGGTTGGCTTCTAATACCAGGGCGCTGAGATGCTGACGCATCACGCGCTGGAATTGCTGGGGCGCCGCACGGGCTTAACCAGTGCCCGATGAGTCAATTTCATGGGGCATTGGTATAAGGCCAAGGAATAGCGGCCTTCAGCAGTGCACCAGACTCAGTGCTGCGGCTCGTAGCGCACCGGTGGCACAGTGTGGGCAAAGGGGCGCAGCGGCTTGCCGAGAATCTCCTCAAGCGCTTCCTCTATCCGCGCGCGCGCTTGTTCCCCGATAGCTTTGCGGCCGCGCGTATATTCCGGGCTGAAAGGCTCCAGAAAATAGACCTTGAGCGGAAAACTCCCCTTGCGCGCCAGCACTCGCTTGGCGTTGTTGAGGCCGCTTTCCTCCCCGATCCATCCGATCCATTCGGCAATCTCGCCATAGTCGAGCACGACGGGCTGCACCAGAACGCCGGGCGGGGGTGGGTCGAGCACCGACATCATCGATGTTTTGAAGGGCAGCAACGATTGTCCATCGGTGGTGGTCCCTTCGGGAAAAACCGTGACGGACCAATTATCAACCAAGGCCTCTTTAAGGGCATTGATCTGCTCGGCGACGCCCAGCCGGTTTTCACGCTTCACAAAAACAGTGCGGTTAAGGCCGGCCAGCCAGCCAACCAAGGGCGCTTGGGCCAATTCTGCCTTTGCGACAAAGGCGGTTCCGCTTGCCCCTGCCAGCGCGAGAATATCCACCCATGATATGTGGTTGGCGATGTAGAATACATCGCGCTTCAGATGAGTGCCGATCAATTCCACCCGCGCACCGCAAATCCACGCAGAATAGCGCAGGAAAAGCATCGGGAATGGCGAGCCATAGGCCAAGGTGCGGAAGGCATAGTGGAGCGGTACGAAAATGATCAGGAGCGCCAGCAACGCAAGGCTGCGACCGATAATCCGCAGCCAGCCGCCAAGCGATACCGGCGTTGCTTCGCCGCGCGCGGCGGCCTCGCGCAGTTCCGCCTCAGCTGCGCTCTTCACGCGAAAGCCTCACACCGTATAGTTCCATCCGGTGATCGACCAGGCGGTATCCCAGACGTTCGGCAATCTGACGCTGAAGGGCTTCGACTTCGGGATCGACAAATTCTACCACTTTGCCGGTTTCCACGTCGATCAGGTGATCATGGTGCGCTTCGGGCACGGGCTCATAGCGTGAGCGACCATCCCCGAAGTCGTGGCGATCCAGAATGCCTGCCTCTTCAAAGAGGCGGACGGTGCGATAGACTGTCGCAATCGAGATTTTGGAATCGATTGCCGAGGCGCGTTCGTGCAGCAATTCCACGTCGGGATGGTCGGTGCTGTCGGACAGCACTTTGGCTATCACACGACGCTGCTCGGTGATGCGAAGACCTTTTTCGGCGCAGAGTTGTTCAAGATCGATTTTCTGGCTCAAGAGACGCTCCCGTGCGGGGCCGGTGCGCGCCCGCCTGTTGCCTTGTTGCAATTCTTTTAACGGTCATCGCTGCCCGGCTCAAGCCAAGTGCAAAAAAGCGGTGGACGAGCAGGCCGTGCCAATCACACCGCTGGCGGCGGTGGCAATGCGGCTCTGCCGTCCATGACGCTTACTTTTTTGCTCGGCGCGTGCGAACTGTGGTTCCTGGCTTGCGGCCAAGACCGATCTTTTTTGCAAGATCACGGCGCGTCTCGGCGTAATTGGGGGCAACCATCGGATAATCGGCCGGTAGGCCCCAGCGCGCGCGATACTCTTCGGGCGTCATGTTGTAATTGGTGCGAAGATAGCGCTTGAGCATCTTCAATTTCTTGCCGTCTTCCAGGCACACAATGTAGTCAGGCTTCACCGAAGCGCGGATTGACACGGCCGGTTCAGGCTTGTCTTCCACTACAGGTGCCGTCTCACCCAAGCTGGAAAGAGCCGAGTAAACATTGGTGATCAGGCCCGGCAAGTCAGCCACGGCGACATCATTATTGCTGACATGCGCTGCGACGATATCGCTTGTCAGCGTGATAAGGGTTTCCTTCATTTCAAATTCCAAGTCTTGCATGAGTTCCTCGTGGCATGACTGCCTTATGTTTTCGAGAACATATAAATGGCGCAGCCGAGCAATTTTTGCAAGGGCTGCCTGTGAAATCAGTGCGTAACTTGATTCAGGATGAAGTCGAAATGGTTAAGCCAAAAGTAATGGCATCAATACGTTCGCCGCTTGGGGTGCGATAATATTCACGCCGCTCACCGATCGGAACAAAGCCGATTTTCCGATAAAGTTCTATCGCGGGATTGCCGCGCCGCATTTCAAGAAAAATTTTGGCAACGCCCCGTTGGGCTGCAGCGGCTATGAGTTGCCTGATAAGCGCTTCGCCAAGGCCCTTGCGCCGGTGATCAGGCGCAACGGCAATGAGCAGGAGTTCCTCTTCGTCTGCCGCCTTGCGAGTGAGCACAAAACCCGCCGCTTGCCGCGGGTTTGGCCCATCCGCAATGAGCAGGCCATCGCCCCCGATTACCAACGCATGAGTGCTGGGAAGGGTGAGGGCATCGCTCACCTGCCGGCGATTCCACGCCTCTCCATAGGCCGGATCAAACGCGGCCTCCATCACCGACATGATACGATCAAGCTGGCGCGGGCAGGGGCTCATTTCAGGCGTTCGGCAAGTGGGGTGGCATCGGGGCCGCGGCCATAGATGGGCGCAAGATCGCTGGTCAGCAGTTCCAAGGGAACAGCCAGCGCCAGCGCTGCATCGGGGAGCAAGGCAAGCGATTCGGTGTGATCTTGCTGTGCTGCCCATGCCTCGGCGCGGTTGCCTGCAACCAACCGGTGACCTTTATGCGCAAGCGCTGCGTCGGGCGTGAGCGAGACGGGTTCCGTCTCAGGCAGGCCTGCGCCGTCGAAATCGCAGACGAACCATTCGCCGTGCCCGCCATTCATGCAAATCGTCACCGGGGTGCGAGGATGGAAGCTGTGCGCGCGTGCTGCGACCAGTGCGAGCGTGGGATAGCCGAGCACCTGCGCCTTCCAAGCAAAGCCCAAGGCGCGCGCAGTGGCAAGACCGATGCGCACGCCGGTGAAGCTGCCCGGGCCAAGCGAGACGAGAATTCGGGGCGCGCGGCCCTTGTCTGGCAAAGCTGCGATCATGGGCACCAGCGCTTCGGCGTGGCCGCGTCCGATCACCTTGTGATCATGCGCAAGCATCGTTCCATCGGCGCCAAACAGCGCGACAGAACAGGCTTCGCTGGCAGTCTCTATAGCGAGGGTGCGCATGGTTAGCGCCGTTGCCCCAGCGCGCGCTGCGATGCAAGCGGGGTGTGCGCGTCAGGCGATCTGGTTGAAACGTTCGAAATCAGGCCGGGGGCTGCGATCAAAAATGCTGGCAGGGTCCCCATAGCCGATCGAGCAGATAAAATTGACACGATGGCGCGGTTGATCGGCAAAGAACGCCGCATTCACTGCTGTCGCATCGAAACCCGACATGGGCCCGCAATCGAGCCCCAATGCCCGCGCGGCCAGCATCAGATAGGCTCCTTGCATCGAGGAATTGCGAAAAGCACCTTCCTCACGGCCCTTTTCATCCCCTTCAAACCAGCTTTTTGCATCGGTGTGAGGGAATAGCCAAGGCAGTTCCTCGTGAAAATCGATGTCATAGCCGATCACAGCCGTAACAGGCGCAGCCAGCACCTTGGCGCGGTTTCCATCCATCACGCAATCGGCAAGGCGTGCCTTGGCCTCGGGCGATTTGACCCATACGATCCGCGCTGGCTGCATATTGGCAGATGTCGGCGCCATCTTGAGAAGATCCCAGATCGCGCGCAATTGTTCATCGGACACGTCCTTGTCCAGCCAGCCATTATAGCTGCGCGCTTGGGTGAAAAGTTGGGCGAGCGCCTGTTCGCCAAGGACCGAATCGTGAAATTGCATAGGTCAGGCCGCACGCACTTCGGCAACTTCGGGCACGTAATGCTTGAGCAAGCCTTCGATGCCGTGCTTGAGTGTTGCCGTGCTCGACGGGCAGCCCGAACAGGAGCCTTGCAGAGTGAGATAGACGACCCCATCGCGAAAACCACGATAGGCAATGTCGCCGCCATCGCCTGCCACCGCCGGCCGTACGCGGGTTTCGAGCAGTGCATTGATGGCCGCGATGATTTCAGCATCTTCCGGGCGTTCTTCAACCGCCATCAAATCTTCGGGCGGGACCGCAATTCCGCCCGCGCTGCCACCTGCAAACAGAGGGGCCTCGGAGACAAAATGATCCAGCAAGATTGAGATCACTTGCGGCTTCAGTGCGCTCCAATCCGCACCAGGCGCGGCGGTGACTGTGACAAAGTCCCAGCCATAAAACACGTTGACCACCTCGCCGGTGTCAAAGATCGCCTCGGCCAGCGGACTCGCTGCAGCGGCCTCGGGCGAGGAAAATTCGCGCGTGCCCACATCCATCACCACCTTGCCGGGCAGGAATTTGAGAGCATCTGGGTTGGGGGTGGTTTCGGTTTCGATGAACATGACTGCCATTTAAGACCGATCTTGTCGGATTTCAAGCGCGCAAAGCATCCGCCATCGCAAAGCGGCGCATTCACTATCGCTTCACCTTTCCCCATCCTATAGGGAGAGTTATGATTAAATTGCCCCGCGCCCTGAGCGCTTTGTTTTTCGTTGCCGCCTCGGCCACTTTGGCGACGCCAATCGCGGCCCAGGCCACTCCTCCGGCCGTGAGCGAGACTGCGATACCAGCGCCGCGCGCGCTCCAGCCCAAGGGCGATGTCCCATGGCTTTACCGTGGCAGCGATGTGCCAGTAGATCAGGAATGGCTGTTCGGCGAGATGCCCAATGGCCTGCGCTATGCTGTGCGCCGCAATGCGGTTCCGCCGCAACAGGTGTCGATCCGCGTGCGGATTGATGCCGGATCACTGCACGAGGAAGATCACGAGCAAGGCTATGCTCACCTGCTTGAACATTTGTTGTTCCGGGAAAGCAAATATCTGGCCCCCGGTGCAGCGATTGCCGCTTGGCAGCGCTTGGGGGCAACCTTTGGCAGCGATGCCAATGCTGAAACCAGCCCGACCCACACCGCCTACAAGCTTGATATCCCGAACATTGATCGCGCCAAGCTGACCGAGAGTTTTCGCCTGTTGTCGGGCATGGTGCGGGCGCCGGTGCTCAGCGATGCCAATGTGCGCGCGGAACTCCCGATTGTGCTCGCTGAAAAACGCGAGCGCGGCGGTGCAGGGCAGCGGGTGGCCGAAGTCACCCGGCGCACTTTCTTTGCAGGCCAGCGCCTCGCCACGCGCAGCCCGATCGGCACTGAAGAAACCCTGCGCGCGGCAACGGGCCGAAAGGTTCAGGCTTTCTATGATCGCTGGTATCGACCGGAAAACACGGTGATCGTGGTGGCAGGCGATGCTGATCCGCTGGAACTGGCGGGTCTTGTCGAGCAATGGTTTGGTGATTGGCAGGGCAATGGCAAGGCCGGCGTGGCGCCTGATTTCGGTGATCCGACAGCGCCTCCCGGTGCTGCTGATGAGCCGGTGATTGATGCCCCTCTGGGCGAACTGGCCGTTGCGGTGGAGCCTGATCTGCCGCGCAGCCTGACCTATGCGATCATGCGCCCGTGGCGGCAGAAAGATGACACGATTGTCTATAATCAGGGCTTGTTGCTCGATGCGATCGCGCAGGCCATCATCAACCGCCGTCTTGAAGCGCGCGCGCGCGCTGGCGGCTCGTTTCTCTATGCGCAGGCCCGGCAGGAGAACATCTCTCGCTCGGTCGATGGCACATTCATCACTTTCGCGCCGCTGACCGGCGATTGGCAGGCCGCGCTCAATGATGTGCGCGGCGTGCTGGCCGATGCTTTGGCCGAAGCGCCAACGCAGGAGGAAATCGACCGCGAAGTGGCCGAATTCGATGTCGTCTTCGCCAACCAGCTGGAACAGGAAGCGGTGCAATCCGCAGGCGATCTGGTGAACAGCATTGTCAATGCAGTCGACATTCGTGAGACTGTGGCGGCGCCCGCAGTGGTGCTCGATGTGTTTCGTTCCATGCGTGCACGATTTACCCCCGATGAAGTGCTCGCCAGCACAAGGCGCCTGTTTGCCGGCGATGTGCTGCGGTCGGTCTATGTTACGCCGATTGCAGGCGAGGCGGATGCCGGCCTGCTGCGGCTGGCGCTGGCCCGCGAAGTGGTGGTTGATCCCACCGCGCGGCTCGCTGCCAAGACGGTGCGTTTTGAAGATTTGCCCCCCGTAGGCGAGCCGGGCGAAATCACCGCGCGCCGTCCGATCGGCTTGCTTGAGATTGAACAGATCGAATTTGCCAACGGAGTGCGCGCGCTGGTGTGGGCGAGCGATGCCGAGCCAGGCCGGGTCACTGTGAGGGTGCGCTTTGGCGCAGGTCAGCGCGCTTTTGATGCAGAAACGGCAATCTATGCCGGATTGGGCGAAACCGCGCTGGTTGGTTCCGGAGTAGGGGAGTTGGGCCAGAACGAGCTTGACCGGCTTGCCACGGGGCGCAAGCTTGGCTTTGACTTTGGTATTGATCACGCCGTGTTCACCTTCACCGGGCAGACAAGGCCGGATGATCTGGCGGGCCAGCTTTATCTCTTCGCTGCCAAGCTGGCGATGCCGCGCTGGGATGCAGACCCCGTGCTGCGCGCCAAGGCGGCGGCGGAACTTGCCTACAGCACTTATGCGACCAGCCCGGGCGGCGTGCTCAAACGTGATCTTGAATATGTCGCGACCGGTAAGGACGCGCGGTTTGCGACGCCTGCACCTGCTGACTTGCGCGGCGTGACACCTGAGAGCTTTCGCGCGGTGTGGGAGCCTCTGCTGGCAGAAGGGCCGGTTGAGGTGATGGTGTTTGGCGATTTCGACCAGCAACAGGTGGGCGAGCAATTGCGGGTCACTTTTGGTGCGCTGCCTGCGCGCCGTGAAATTGCACCTGAAGCGGCCGCGCGCGTGCCGGGATTTGCAACCGGGGGCGCGGCTCCCGACGTGCTGTTCCACCGCGGTGATGCCAATCAGGCGGCGGCTGCGGTGATCTGGCCGAGCGGCGGAGGCACGGAAAACATCCGCGAATCGCGCCAGCTCGAAATCCTCACCCAATTGTTCAACAACCGCCTGCTTGATGCCCTGCGCGAACAGGCCGGCGCCAGCTATTCGCCGCAAGTCTTTTCCAACTGGCCGAGCGATCTGCCGGTCGGCGGCCGGATCACGGCGGTGGCGCAATTGGAGCCTGCCTTTGTGCCAGTGTTCTTTGCCGAGGCCGACAAGATCGCGCGTGATCTTGCTGCCAATCCTCCTGCTGCCGATGAACTGGCACGGGTAACCGAGCCGCTCGGACAGATGATCCGCCGGGCAACGACGGGCTATCAATTCTGGCTCTACAATCTGGAAGGGGCGGCGTTTGAGCCCGGCCGCATCGCCCAGTTGCGTTCCTTGCTGGTTGACTACACCCAAACCACGCCGCAAGCGATGCAGGCGCTGGCCGCGCGCTATTTTGCGCCCGATAAAGCGGTGCGGCTGGCGGTTATCCCGGAAGGGCAGGAACTTGCCGCGCCGCCGCGTGGGAAGGGCGTGCGCCGTCCAAGATGAATAGGGCGGCAATAATATTGTCCGCCCAGGCATTGAGGCTTTACAAAAGTAACCCACCTCCTGTAGCGGCCCTGCCCTTGAGTGGATTTTTGCAAGATCGGCCCCATATTGGTGGCCTCGCTGTTTGGAAGACTTGAATTGTGACCCGGAACTGGACCCCGCAAAGCTGGCAAAGCCATGAGGCTCGTCACCTGCCGCATTATGAAAACGCTGCCGAACTGGCCGAGACGGAGAAGACACTGGCAGCCTATCCGCCGCTGGTGTTCGCAGGCGAAGCGCGTGATCTGAAGGCAGAGCTGGCTCAGGTCGCGCATGGCCATGCCTTCCTGTTGCAGGGTGGTGATTGTGCTGAGAGCTTTGCCGAGTTCCACCCCAACAACATCCGCGACACCTTCCGCGCGCTGCTGCAGATGGCGGTGGTGATGACTTTCGCCAGCAAACGCCCGGTGGTGAAGGTCGGCCGCATGGCGGGCCAGTTTGCCAAGCCGCGCTCCTCGCCCACCGAGACCATCGGCGGGGTGACGCTGCCCAGCTATCTTGGCGATAATATCAACGGGATCGAGTTTGACCCCGAGGCGCGGCGCAATGATCCTGCCCGTATGGTGCGGGCCTATTCGCAGGCCGCCGCAACGCTCAATCTGCTGCGCGCCTTTGCCGGCGGCGGCTATGCCAATCTGCGGCAGGTTCACCAGTGGACGCTCGATTTCATGGGCCGCACGCCGTGGACCGAGAAATTCTCCGAGATGGCTGACCGGATCGGCGAAGCGCTCGATTTCATGGAGGCTTGCGGGGTTGATCCCGGCACGGTTCCGCAATTGAAGGGCACCAGCTTCTACACCAGCCACGAAGCGCTGCTGTTGCCTTACGAACAGGCGATGACGCGGCAGGATTCGCTCACCGGCGATTGGTTCGCGACCAGTGCGCACATGCTCTGGATCGGGGATCGCACGCGCTTCCCCGGCAGCGCGCACATCGAATATGCGCGCGGCATTGGCAATCCCTTGGGCATGAAGTGCGGCCCTTCGCTGGAGCCTGATGCGCTGCTCGAATTGCTCGATACGCTTAACCCCAATCGCGAGGCCGGGCGCATCACGCTCATCAGCCGGTTCGGCCACGACAAGGTCGAAGACGGCCTGCCGCGGCTTGTGCGCGCGGTGGAGCGTGAAGGCCATCCGGTGGTGTGGAGCTGCGATCCGATGCACGGCAACGTCATCAAATCGGATAATGGCTACAAAACGCGTCCGTTTGATCGTATCCTGCGCGAGGTGAAGGGCTTTTTCGCGGTGCACCGCGCCGAAGGCACGCATCCGGGCGGTATCCATATCGAGATGACCGGGCAGGACGTGACGGAATGCGTCGGCGGGGCTGTTGCCATTACCGAGGAACGTCTGGGCGACCGCTATCACACCCATTGCGACCCGCGCCTTAACGCCGAACAATCGCTTGAACTGGCGTTCCTTGTGGCAGAAATGCTCAACGAGGCCGCTGGGGAGCGCTCTGCGTCGCTGGCTGCTTGAGGCGGCCTGACAAAGGGCGCTTTTTGCGTTGGTGAGGCGGAAACTGCGCCTATCCTTGCGCGTTGGGGCGGCATGGAACCAGTGCATCACGATATCCTCATCATTGGCGCCGGGATGGCGGGCCTTTCCTGCGCCTTGCATCTGGCAGCGGCCGGGCTTGCGCCTGCTCTGATCGACAAGGGGCGCGGCCCCGGTGGGCGCATGGCGGCGCGACGGGTCGCGATTGGCGGCGCGGACGCGTCTTTCGATCACGGCGCGCAATATTTCACCGCGCGCGATCCTGCTTTCGCCGCGGCTGTGGCAGCGTGGCAAGAGGCGGGAGCGGCTGCTGCTTGGCCCGAGGCTGGCGAGGAGGCCTTCGTTGGCACACCGGGCATGAACGGCCCCTTGAAGGTCATGGCGAGCGGGCTTGCTGTGCGTTGGGGCGTGAGAGCTTTGACGCTTACGCAAGCAGGCGATCTGTGGCGCATTGCCACCGACGCAGGCGACATCACCGCACGCACCGTGCTGGTGGCTGTGCCCGCCGAACAGGCAGCGGATTTGCTGCGCGACGCAGCGCCAGACCTTGCCGCTATTCCCGCCAGCATCCAATCCGCGCCGTGCTGGGCGGTGCTGGCTGCCTTCCACGCTGCCCTGCCGCTGTCGCAGGCTGCGATCCGGGGCGATAGCGCGGCCGCGAACAGCTGGGCTGCGCGCAATGCGTCAAAGCCGGAGCGGGGCGGGGCAGAGACGTGGGTGATCCACGCCTCGCCTACGCGCAGCCGCGAATTGCTCGATCTGCCCAAGGAAGAAGTCGCTGCAATCTTGCTGGACGATTTCCGGTCGGCGAGCGGCCTTGCCAGCCTGCCCCCGACGCTGCATCTCGACGCGCATCGCTGGCTTTATGCCTTGCCGCAAGTGGCGAAAGGAGGCGGACCGGCGCGGTTCGACCCGGCCCTGCGGCTGGGGATTGCCGGGGACTACCTCCACAGCCCGCGGGTTGAGGGCGCCTGGCTCTCGGGCCGGGCGTTGGCCGAAACGCTGCTGGCAGCCTAGCTGGCGGTTGCGGCTTCTGACGCAATCGCCGGGAAGGCGGGGTGTTCCACGATCGGGACTGCGCCTTCAATGAGTTCAACCGCGCGGTCTGCGGCATCTTCAAAGGGCTCCAGCACCAGATCAACACCAAGCGCTTTGAGGTCCGTGGTATCACGAGCGCTGTGCGAGGCGATTGCGATCTGGCCGGTAAAGCCCCCCATCCGGGCCAGCTGGATCAGCGTGGTGCGCGGATCCTCTTCATTCACGCCGGTGGGGCGGATCGGCATAGTGGCAACAATCCAGCGCGCATTGGGCAGGGGCAATTCGGCAACAAATTCGGGGTCGGTGGCATCTCCGAAATCCGCCTCAAGCCCGAGTTCTCGCCAACGCTTCACCGCGCCGGGGTTGAAATCAAAGCCAACCACTTTCAGCCCGCGCTGCTTCAGTCGCAAACCCATCGCTGTGCCATAACGCCCAAGACCAAACATCAGCACATCGGTTTCAGGCACGACATCATGCGCCCCCTCGATCGGCTCACGCGGGGTGCCCTTGCGTTCAAAGCGGCCAAGCAGCGGTTCACACAAGGCATAGAGGCGATGCGAATAGGTGATCATGTAGGTGGAGGCCGCAATGGTCACGAGCCCGACCAGTGTCACCAATCCCAGTGCATCCTGTCCGACATGGCCGATCCCCACGCCCATCGCAATGAAGATCAACGAAAATTCACTGATCTGCGCGACAGTCAGCCCGGCGAGAAACCCGGTGCGCTTGCGATAGCCCATTGCCCCCATGATCACGAGTACGATCAAGGGATTGCCGATCAACACAAACAGCGAGAAGATGATTGCTGCCGGGATATTGGCGCCCAGCAAGGACAGATCAAGCGTGGCGCCAAGCCCGATGAAAAAGAACAGCAGCAGGAAATCGCGCAATGGGGCAAGCCGTGCGGATATCGTCTCACGATAAGGCGTCGAAGCAAGCGCAACCCCTGCGAGCAGCCCGCCCACTTCCTTGCCGAGCCCGACCAGATCGCCGATTGCGGCGAACATTGCCGCCATGGCAATAGCAAAGATCAGCAGCAATTCAGGGGCGCGGGCAAGGCGTTCGGTCAGCGGATTGGCAATGTAGCGGATGAACACCGCCACAACCGCTACCATTGCGATACCGGCTGCCAGCACACCGCCAATTGTGCCGCCGCCATGTCCGCCGCCCCCGCTCGCGCCCACGCCAATGGCCGAAAGTGCGATCAGCGCCAACACCACCACCAGATCCTGCACAATCAGAAAACCCAAGGCAATCTGGCCATGCAGCGCGTCAATCTCGCGTTTGTCAGACAGCAGTTTGACAATGATGATGGTCGAGGAAAACGTCAGCGCAATGGCGACATAAAGGCTGGTGAGCGCATCAAGGCCCAGCGCAAGGCCGATCAGAAATCCGAAGCTGGCGGTAAAGGCAACCTGCCCGAGGCCCGTCAGCAGCGAGACCGTGCCAAGCGAGCGGATCAGCTTGGTATCGAGCTTGATCCCGACGAGAAACAGCAGCACCGCAATTCCCAGCTGCGAAAGCAGGGTGATCTGTTCGTCGGCATGCACCAGATCGAGCGCCGATGGTCCGGCAATCAGGCCCACCGCAATAAAGCTGACGATCAAAGGCTGGCGCAGCACCAATCCAACCAGGCCGACAATTGCTGCCAGCACCAACAAAGCCGCCACTTCGGCAAAGGGGGATTGGATAATCAGTTCCATTGGCTCTGCCATAAGGCGATGAGCGCTCAAGGCAAAGGGGCAAGCGCACTGCAAAGCCGCATTCTTCCCTGCACAGCACATACGCGATGTTAAGAACCGCAGGGGCATGGCGGAGCCTGTGTCAGACAGCGCCCGCCTTGCCTGTCTCAAGCAAGCGGAGCTTGAGACAATGCCCGATCCCGAGATCTTCTCGCGGATCACCTTGCTGGCCAGTTCAATGCTGGGGTGTCCGGTGTCGCTGGTTTCGATTGTAGAGGATGAACGTCAGTGGTTTTTGGGACGAACCGGGTTTCCATTTGCTGAAACCCCTATCGCAGTGTCGTTCTGCTACCATTGCGTGAAGAATGGCGCCCCCCTGTTGGTGAGCGATGCGCGTGCTGATGCCCGTTTCAGTGATAACCCACTGGTTACGGGCGCCCCCTTCATCCGGTCCTATCTCGGGGTCCCGATCCGGCTTGAGGGCAAGGAGATCCTCGGCACCTTATGCGCCATCTCTTCGCAAGCAGGGGCTTTCACCCACGAACAGATTGCCCCGCTGGCGATGCTTGCTGAACTGGTTGAGCAGAACATTGCGCTCTATTGTCGCACCCGCCAGCTCAGCCGCAAGAATGCCACTCTGCGCGAGGCTGCCCGCGTTTTTCAACACGCGGAGAAGGCCGCAAACATTGGCTTTTGGCGGGTCGATATGGAGAGCAACGGGTTGCATTGGTCCTATCAATGTTACCTGATCCATGGCCGGGATCCCGACGGGCCTGAAATCACCATTGATGAAGCACTGGGATTTTATGACGAGGCTGACCGCGTCATGGTTGATGCCCAGCTTACGGCTGCCATAACGAGCGGTGCGCCGGTCCAGTTCGAAACCCATATCCGCCGCACAGACGGCGTGCGTCGCCGCATTCGGGTGCTGGGAGAGCGAATTGATCTTGATGGCAAGCTGGAAAGCCTTGCGGGAATTGTCCAGGATTGCACCGAGGAACACCTAAACAATCTTGCTCTTAAGCGCGCAGCCGAGCGTGACCGCCTGACTGGACTGTATAATCGCGCCGAATTTGATCGCCGATTGTCTCTCGCCATGGCCCGTGCCGGTGATGAACCCGTGACAGTTGCGGTTCTCGACCTTGATGGCTTCAAGGAGATCAACGACACCTATGGCCACCTTGCCGGGGATCAGGTGCTCTCCGAACTGGCCGATCGGTTCCAGCGGTTGATTGGCGGAGAGGTGTTTCTGGCGCGATGGGGCGGCGATGAATTTGCTTTGCTGTTTCCGGCTGCCACCACTATTGCTGCCGCGATTGCCTCGTGCGAGCAACTGATCGCGGACACGCTGGCGTTTTCATCTGAAATGCCGGAACTGCAGCTGGGCGGGGCGACTTGCGGTCTGGCGCAGGTGCTGGAAAGGGTGCCGGGTGAAGAAGTGATCCGCCGGGCCGATGTGGCGCTTTATCGCGGTAAGCAGGAGGCGCCCAACACCGTGGTGTTCTGGGACAATTCGCTTGAGGCGCGGCAGGCGGCGCGCAAGGCCGCCGCGCGCCATCTGCGCAGCGCGCTTGATGAAGGCACCGCCTTTGCCGCCTATCAGCCGATTATCCAGCTGGAAACCGGCACAATCGCCTCGTTCGAGGCGCTCCTCAGACTGCCCGATGGCAGCGGGGGGGGGTTGGCGGCTTGCGAAGTGTTTTCCGCGCTGCTTGATCCGGTGCTCTCGCGGCGCGTGTCGCATATGATGATCGAGCAGATCGTCAAAGAAGGCCCTCGGCTGCTCGATCTGTTCGGGCCTGATTGTCGGATTGGTCTCAATCTGTCGGAGGCTGATCTGCGCGAAGGGCATTTTTCAAAGCATATTCTCGACCTGGTGGAAACCAGCGCGCTGCTGCCCAAGAACCTTACTATCGAGGTTACTGAAACCATGTTGTTGTCAGATGAAACCGGCAATCTGCGCTCCGGGTTGCAAATGCTTGACGCTGCGGGCTGTACGATTGCCCTTGATGATTTCGGGACCGGGTTTTCGTCACTTAGCAATCTGCGTCGTTTCCCAATCCGCAAGCTCAAGATTGATCGCGAATTCATCACCAGCATTGCTACAGATAGCCAGAGCCGGATGATCATTCAGGCGATTGTCGAAATGGGGCGCGGGCTGGGCCTGAGGGTGGTGGCAGAAGGCGTGGAAACCGCCGAACAGGAAAAGTTCCTGCGCGAGATCGGCTGTCATCTCGTCCAAGGCTATCGTTATGGTCGCCCCCAACCGATAAGCGGGTGGGCCGGGCAGCCCACCGCCGTTGGGTCCCGCGCCGCGGGCAGGGCGAGAATCAACCGCCGCGCGATGTTCGGTTAACGCCCGAATTGCAAGGTTCGCTGATATGAACCCATGCGCCTTGCGCCGCGCCGGTCTGCCCTGCGACCATATCCTGCTGGTAGGGTGGCTGGGTGTTCTGGACCGTGCCGGGCAAGCCTGACGGCAAGGCCTATTCCCCATCACTGAAATAGCGGTGTGTTGGAACCCCGTGATCTCCCCCTGGCGCTGCCGGAGGGCTTTGGTCCTACCGCCCCATACCCTGTTGATCGCATGGGAGTGTCATTGCCTCTCGCGCCACTCGCGCTTGATCTTCTTGGCGAGCGACCATTTGTGGACTTCAGTCGGCCCGTCATAGATGCGGAACGCGCGCACTTCGCGGAAGATCTGTTCGACAATGGTCTTGCCCGTCACGCCCGTGCCGCCCATCACCTGAACGCAATTATCGGCAATTTTCATGAGCGCTTCGGACACGGCAACCTTGGCCATCGAACTTTCCGCCGTGCCCAGTTCGCCAGTATCCAACACGCTGGCGCACCAGTCGATCATCAACTCGCATTGTTTGATCAGGATGCGGTTTTCTGCGAGCATGAAGCCCACGCCTTCGTGATCGATCAACGCCTTGCCAAAGGCTTCTCGGCGGCAGGCGTAATCGGTGGCAATTTCCTGCGCGCGGATGCAGCCGCCCAGCCAGCGCATACAATGCGACAGGCGCGCAGGGGAAAGCCGGATCTGCGCATAGGCAAAGCCCTTGCCCGGATCGCCCAGCATCTGACTGGCGGGCACGCGCAGGTTCTCAAGCCGCAAGGTGGCATGGCCGCCCGGCATCGAGGAATCGATGGTGTCGGGCACGTCCTCGATGATGATCGCAGGGTCAGGCAGATCGACCAAAAACATCGAGGCGCCTTCCTCGGCCTTGGCCATGACAATGCCGACGCTGGCGCCCTTGTAGCCGGTGATAAAGCATTTGCGCCCGTTGATGACCCAGTGATTGCCATCGCGCACCGCGGTGGTTTGCATCATCGACGGGTCAGATCCTGCGCCGCCTTCTTCGGCGGGTTCGGTCATCAGGAAGGAGGAACGCGCGCGCCCGTCCACCAAAGGCTTCAGAAAATGCGCCTTTTGTTCGTCTGAGGCGACATGGCCCAGCAGATACATATTGCCTTCATCAGGCGCCATAGTGTTGCAGGCGAGCGGCCCCAGCGGCGACAAGCCCGAAGGGATCAGCACAATGGCCGTCTCGCGCTGGTTCATATGGCTGCCATCATCAAGGATATGCGGCGTGAGCACGCCTGCTGCGCGGGCCTTTTCGCGCAGTTCATAGACCAGCGCATCATCCGGCCCATGGCCATCACCCTTGGCGCGGGGGTCGCGTTCATAGGGGATTACGGTTTCGCGGACAAAGGCTTCGACCTTGTCGGCCATGGCGCGGGCGCGGTCAGTCATGAGGGTGTTTCCTGCTGAATTGTCATCTGTGCCAAGCCAATGGCACGAGCGGCCTTAGCGGGAAAGCTCTCGCAGCCGCGCCTGTTGATTTCGCCATGAGGCGGCGTTCAGACGGGCAGTTCGCCGTTGAGGCGCAGCACCTCGCCTGCGAGGTAAAGCGAGCCTGTGATCAACACCGGCACGCCATCATCAGGCAAGCTGGCCAGCGCGCTTGGCACATCGGGTGCGGCCTTGGCAGCGGAGCCGAAGGCGCTCGCGGGATACCACTCATGCCCCGGCACAGGGACCGCGGTGATGCTGACAAGGCTGGGGGCAAGCGGATCTATCAGCGAGGCGGGATCTTTGCCCTCGATCATCCCGATCACAAGATGAAGCGGCGTGTCGGCGAAATGTTCGCCCAGCATTGCGCCTGCCTGCGGATTATGCCCACCATCGAGCCACACCATGCGCCCACCTGTCAGTGGGCCGTTTGCCAGCCGTTGCAAGCGCGCGGGCCAGCGCACCGTGCCAAGCCCTGTGGCAAGAGCCGCCTCGGTGATTGGCAGGCGGCTCTGGTGGCGCAGCATGCCGATGGCGAGCGCGGCATTGGCCGCCTGATGCGCGCCGGGCAGAGCGGGCAAGGGGAGTTGAAGCGCGCCTTGGGTGTCGCGATAGGAAAGGTGCGCTGCCTCGCTGGCAAAATGCCAGTCGCACCCGGCCAGCAGCAGTCCCGCGCCTGCCTGCGCAGCCTGCGCTGTGATTGCGTGCTGTTCCAGCGACGCTTGGGCAAGGCTCACCAAGGGCACGCCCTGTTTGGCGATGCCTGCCTTCTCAAACGCGATCCGCGCCATCGGCTCTTGCGGGACGCCGTCTTCTGGTGCCAGCAAAAACCGTTCGTGATCGAGGCCGAGGGCGGCGATCCCGCAGGCGGCCAGCGCCTCGGGTTCGAGCACATTGGTGGCATCAAACCGTCCGCCAAGCCCGACTTCGACCACGCAGGCGTCAGCTGGCGTGCGGGCAAAGGCGAGGAAGGCGGCGGCAATGGTGACTTCGAAGAAGCTGGGGGCAAGGTCTTGGCCTGCATCCAGCACGTCTTCGAGCAGATCGGCCAGCAGATCATCCGCGATCAATTCGCCCGCCAGCCGGATGCGTTCGTTGTAGCGCACCAGATGGGGGCTGATGGTGACGTGAACCTTGTAGCCTTCGGCTTCCAGCATGGCGCGCAGGAAGGCGCAGGTCGAACCCTTGCCGTTGGTGCCCGCGACATGGAACACGGGCGGCAGATTGCGATGCGGATTGCCGAGGCGCTCCATCAGGGCACGGATGGTGCCGAGCCCCAAGCGCCCCTGCGGCAGGCTGAGCGCGGCGAGGCGATCTAATTGCGCCTGCACGCGGGCATTATCCGATTTGCCGAAGTCTCTCATGCACCACCTCGTCACCCCAGCGAAAGCTGGGGCCTAGGGCGGCCAGCAATGCGCCTGGGGCTCTGGGTCCCAGCTTCAGCTGGGATGACGTTGCCTGTTACGCCGCCTTTACCGGGGCCAGATAATCCAGCACCTGCGCCAGAGTGGCGCGCAAATTGTGGCGCTCCACCACCATATCGACCATGCCGTGCTTGTGGAGATATTCAGCGCGCTGGAAGCCTTCGGGAAGCTGTTCGCGGATGGTGTCCTGAATAACCCGCTGGCCGGCAAAGCCAATCAGCGCGCCGGGTTCGGCAATGTGGATATCGCCGAGCATCGCGTAGCTCGCTGTGACGCCGCCGGTCGTCGGATCGGACAGCACCACGATATAGGGCAGGCCCGCCGCCTTGAGCCGCCGGGTCATCACCGTCGCGCGCGGCATCTGCATGAGACTGAGAATACCCTCCTGCATCCGCGCGCCGCCTGCGGCTGTCACCACGATGTAAGCACAGCGCCGCGCAATCGCGGCCTCTGCGCCCTTGCAGAAAGCCTCGCCCACGGCCATGCCCATCGAGCCGCCCATGAAGCTGAAATCCTGCACGCCGACCACTGCCGGGCGCGTGTCGATATGGCCGGAACCCACCACAAAGGCATCGCGGTGCGGATTGGCTGCGCGCGCGGCTTTGAGGCGATCAGTGTATTTCTTGGTGTCCTTGAAGCCCAGCGGGTCTTCGCTCACCTCGGGCATGGGCAGCAGTTCAAAACCCGGATCAAGCAGCATAGCAAGCCGCGCATCGGCGTTCAGCCGCCCGTGATGCCCGCAGGATGGGCACACCTTGAGGTTTGCCTCATAGTCCTGGACAAACAGCATTTCCTGACAATTGCTGCACTTGATCCAGAGGTCTTTCTCGGTCGTTTTCTTGTCTTGGGTAAAGCCTAAAGAATTGCGGACGCGGGTGAACCAGTTCATGCGGGCATCTCCTGACGGGCGGTGTGAACCGCATGGGCGAGGGCGGAGGTCAGTTCCTTTAGCTTGGAAGGGGCATCCGCGCCATACTCCCCGCAGATTTCGACGAGCGCAGAGCCGACGACGACACCATCGGCGACTTTGGCGATTTCCGCTGCCTGTTCGGGGGTGCGCACACCAAAGCCGACGGCGACGGGAATGGTGGTCGATTGCTTGATGCGCGCAACGTTGGCCTCGATGCTTTCGATCTGGGCCTGCTGCTTGCCGGTGATCCCGGCGACCGAGACGTAGTAGAGGAAGCCTTTGCTGCCTTCGAGCACTTGCGGCAGGCGGGCTGCATCGGTGGTGGGGGTGGCGAGACGGATCGGGGCGATGCCGCGCGCGCGCAATGCCGGGCCAAGCGCGTCGTCCTCTTCCGGCGGAATGTCGACACAGATCACGCCGTCAACGCCTGCTTGCGCAGCCGCGTCCGCGAACCATTCCGGCCCGCGCCGCACCATCGGGTTGGCATAGCCCATCAGCACCAGCGGCACGTTCGGGTGCCGGGCGCGGAAGTCGGCGGCGTAGCGCAGCACGTCCGCCGTGGTCGTGCCCGCGCCGAGGCTGCGCAGGTTGGCGCTCTGGATTGCGGGGCCATCGGCCATCGGATCGGTGAAGGGCATGCCCAGCTCGATCACATCTGCGCCAGCTTCCACCAGCGCATCGAGGTTGGCCGCCGTGTCGCCATCGCCTGCGGTGATGAAGCAGACGAGCGCGGGTGCGGTCTTGCCGAAAGCGGCAGCGAAGCGGCTCACAGCTCCACCCCCAGCCTCTCAGCCACGGTGAAGATGTCCTTGTCCCCGCGCCCGCACAGGTTGGCGAGAATGATCGAGTCCTTGGGCATGGTCGGCGCAACTTTCTTCACCGCCGCGATGGCGTGGGAAGGCTCCAAGGCGGGAATGATCCCCTCGGTCGCGCAGAGCAGCTGGAAGGCGTCGAGCGCTTCTTCATCGGTCACGGCGGTGTAATCGACGCGGCCGCTTTCTTTCAGCCACGCGTGTTCCGGGCCGATGCCGGGGTAGTCGAGCCCGGCGCTGATCGAGTGGCCCTCGGTGATCTGGCCGTCCTCGTCCTGCAACAGATAGGTGCGGTTGCCGTGGAGCACGCCGGGGGAGCCGCCCAAAAGGCTCGCGGCGTGTTCATCGCCGTCGAGGCCGTGGCCTGCCGCTTCGACGCCGAGCATCTTCACGCTCGGATCATCGAGGAAGGGATGGAACAGCCCCAGCGCGTTCGATCCGCCGCCGATCGCCGCAACCAGCAGATCGGGCAGGCGTCCGGTGCGCTCGAGCATCTGGGCGCGGGCCTCTTTGCCGATCACGCTCTGGAAGTTCCTCACCATCTCGGGGTAGGGATGCGGGCCAGCGGCTGTGCCGATGATGTAGAAGGTGTCGTGGACATTCGCGACCCAATCGCGCAGCCCTTCGTTCATCGCGTCCTTCAAGGTCGCCCCGCCGCTGGTGACGGGGACGACTTCTGCGCCGAGCAATTTCATGCGGAACACGTTGGGCGATTGGCGCTTCACGTCTTCTGCGCCCATATAGATCACGCAAGGCAGGCCGAACCGCGCGCAGACTGTCGCGGTCGCCACCCCATGCTGGCCCGCGCCGGTTTCAGCAATAATGCGCTTCTTGCCCATGCGGATCGCCAGCAGGATCTGGCCGATGCAATTGTTGATCTTGTGTGCGCCGGTGTGATTGAGCTCGTCGCGCTTGAACCACACTTGCGCTCCGCCCAGCTCTTCCGTGAGCCGGGGCGCGAAATAGAGCGGGCTCGGGCGGCCGACGTAATGTTCGAGCAGATCGTCGAACTCCGCCTGAAACGCCGGATCGCTCTGCGCCTTGCGGTATTCGCGCTCAAGATCGAGCACCAAGGGCATCAGCGTCTCAGCGACATAGCGCCCGCCAAATTCGCCAAAATGGCCGCGTTCGTCAGGCTGGTTGCGGAAGGAGTTAAGTGGTGTGTTCATAGAAGAGCCGCTTTGCAGAAGGCCGCGATCTTGTCCACGTCCTTGATACCGGCAGAACGCTCAACCCCCGAAGATGTATCCACAAGGGTGGTGCCGGTGAGGCGAATGGCGTCTGCGACATTGGCAGGGGTCAGCCCGCCCGCAAGGCCCCACGGCAAAGGAGCCTGCCAGCCAGCCAGCAATTTCCAGTCAAACGCCGCGCCATTGCCGCCGGGCAGGGCCTCTGCCGGCGCATCGAGCAGCACGCGGTCGGCAGCGCCTTTATAGCGCGCGGCAGCATCCAGCGCCGCGGCATCTTTCACGCCGAGCGCCTTCCACACCTCAACGCCGGTCTCTGCGCGGGTTCGGGCCAGCACATCGGGAGCCTCGGCCCCGTGAAACTGCACCACCTGCGGGGCAACCATGCGGATTGCCTCTGCCAGCATTTGCGGCTCGGGATCGACCATCAGCAGCACCACCTTGGCGGTGTCCGGCAGATCGCGCCGCAGCATCGCGGCTTTGGCAAGGCTGACATGGCGCGGGCTTTTGGGGAAATGGACAAGGCCGATGTGGCTCGCCCCTGCCTCAATCGCGGCAGAAATCGTCTCAGGCGTCGATAACCCGCAGATTTTGACAAAGCGTCGCATAGGCGAGCGCTCTAGGCCGGATTGAGCCGCTTTTCCAGCACCACAAAAGTGATGGGCGGATCGCGCAGCACGGGGAAGGGGCGCGTTTCTCCGGTGAGCCGGTAGCCGCGCCGGACATACCACGCGATGAGGCTCGTCCGGCTGTCGATTACTGTCATTTCCATTGCGGCAAGGCCAAGAGTGCGCGCGTGATCTTCTGCTGCATCGAGCAGCCGCCGCCCAAGCCCTGCGGATTGCAAGGTGGGAGCCACGCAGAGCATTCCGAGATAGCCGAGGTTTGCGTCCTTGGCAGTGACCGCAACGCAGCCGGTCAGATTGCCAGCATCGCGCGCGGCGAGGATCGTCACCGCCGGATCGGCCAGCATCGCTTCCAATTCGTCCGGTGCGATGCGTTCATCATCGAGAATATCCGCCTCGTGGTTCCATCCCGCGCGTGCGCTGTCGCCGCGATAGGCGGCTTCGAGCAGGGCCTTGAGCGCAGCAGCATCGGCGCAGGATGCGGGAGATATTGCGTGCACAGGTCCAACCTCGTCATGCTGAACTCGTTTCAGCATCCATGGGCCACAACGAGCCTTGTTTCCCTATTGGGCAATGGACCCTGAAACAAGTTCGCCGGTGACGAATGATTACGGCGTGTTCGCTCAGAGCTACAGCGTTGCCTCGATCGCGCGGGCAGCGGCCAGCGGGTCCTCGGCGCGGCTGATCGGGCGGCCGATCACCAGCACGCTTGCGCCATTATTGCGCGCCTGGGCAGGCGTGACGACGCGCTTCTGATCGCCGGTGCCATTGCCCGCCGGGCGCAGGCCGGGGACGACGAAAAAGCCGTCCTTCCAAGCCTTTTTGACCATGCCCACTTCCTGTCCCGAACACACGATCCCATCAAGACCTGCTGCATGGGCGAGTTCGGCAAGGCGCATCACTTGGGTTTCGGCGCTGCCATAGACGCCGGTGGCGGTGAGATCGCCTGAATCGAGACTGGTGAGCATGGTGACGGCCACCACCTTGGTTCCCGCCGCCGCCGCAGCCTTGGCATCCTCCATCATCGCGCGCCCGCCGCTGGCGTGGACTGTGACGATCGCGGGTTCATAGACATGAATTGCCTGCATGGCGGCGGCGACAGTGTTGGGGATGTCGTGGAATTTCAGGTCAAGGAAGATTGGCAGGCCGCAATGGGCGATTTCGTGCACCCCGTGGGCCCCGTGCGCGCAGAAGAATTCCAGCCCCAGCTTGACCCCGCCAATATGGCCCTTGACCTTATTGACCAGCGCCTTGGCCGGCTCGATCTGCGGCACATCAAGCGCCAGATAAATCGGATTGCTCATTATTCGCCGCCTCCACCATCGCTGCTGCTGGCGACATTCAAACTGCTATCAGGGGTATTGTCTGGCGCATCGGGTTTCTTGCTGTCGCTGGTGCCGGAAACTGCCGGCGCCGGGGCGCTCTGGGTGTCGGCACCCGTTTCCGTGCGGCGCGAAGTGGCGAGTGTTTTCAACGAACTTTCCAGACTGCGCACTCGGCGTTTAAGCGCCCATTTCACACTCAGATGATAGGCTAAAAGCGGGACAAATCCCATCAGGAAGGCCAGCAGCACCAGCACCGGAACCTTGGTTTCCAGCACCAGATTTTCCCAGATCGTCACTTCGACCGGGCGCCAGTTGTAGAACGAAAAGATCAGCAACCCGCAAACCAGCAGGATCCAGACAATGGTGCGAATGACAGCCAAAGAGGGTTTTCCTTCGAGTGCCCCACAAGAGCGTGCAAAACTAGGCGATTTGTCCCAAGAGTCTAGCTCGCGCGAGAAAGGCTAGCCAAACACGCGCGCAAAGATCGTGTCGACGTGGCGGAAGTGATAGGCAAGATCGAACTTTTCTTCGAGTTCCGCGGGCGACAGTGCGGCAGTAACTTCCGCATCGGCCTTGAGCAGATCAAGCAGCGACAGCGCGCCGCCGCTCTCCCACACCTTCATCGCGTTCCGTTGCACAAGGGCATAGGCATCCTCACGGCTGACGCCTGCCTGCGTCAATGCCAAGAGCACGCGCTGTGAATGAACAAGGCCGCCCATGCTATCCATGTTGCGCTGCATCCGCTCAGGATAGATCAGCAGCTTTTCAACCACGCCGGTGAGCCGCGCGAGCGCGAAGTCAAGCGTGATGGTCGCATCCGGCCCGATGAAGCGTTCAACCGAGGAATGCGAAATATCGCGTTCATGCCACAGCGCCACATTCTCAAGCGCGGGCAAGGCATAGGCGCGGATCATGCGCGCTTGCCCGGTCAGGTTTTCGGTCAAGATCGGGTTGCGTTTGTGCGGCATCGCGCTTGAACCCTTCTGGCCGGGCGAGAAATATTCCTCGGCCTCCAGAACTTCGGTGCGCTGCAAGTGGCGGATTTCAACCGCGAGACGTTCGATGCTGCCGGCAATCACCGCGAGCGTTGCAAAATACATCGCGTGGCGATCGCGCGGGATGACCTGTGTGGAGACAGGCTCAATTCCAAGGCCGAGCTTTTCAGCAACGTGAGCCTCAACTGCCGGATCGACATTGGCAAAAGTGCCCACCGCGCCTGAGATCGCGCAGGTGGCGATTTCCGCCTTGGCGGCGATCATGCGATCCCGGCAGCGCGCAAATTCGGCATAGGCCTGTGCGAGTTTCAGCCCGAAAGTCACCGGCTCTGCATGGATGCCATGGCTGCGACCGATGGTGGGGGTGTATTTGTGTTCCTCGGCCCGCGCCTTGATCGCGGCCAGCAGCGCATCGAGATCGGCAATCAGGATATCGCTTGCCCGTGCCAATTGCACCGCGAGCGTGGTGTCGAGCACGTCGGAGCTGGTCATGCCCTGATGCATGAAGCGCGCTTCATCACCGACCTGTTCGGCCACCCATGTGAGAAAGGCGATTACGTCATGCTTGGTCACGGCCTCAATCGCGTCGATGGCCGCGACATCGATCACCGGGTTCGTCGCCCACCAGTCCCACAGCGCCTTGGCCGCGCTTTTGGGGACAACGCCAAGCTCACCCAGCTTTTCGGTCGCGTGCGCCTCGATCTCGAACCAGATGCGATATTTGGCCTCGGGCTCCCACAGGGCGGTCATTGCGGGGCGGGCGTAACGGGGGACCATGGCGGAATGTCCTTCAAATCTGCGCTGGGATCAGAGCGCAGCCGCTATGCGGGCAGGCGGCGAAAGGCAAGGGGCGAGGTGGGCGCTGTGCTCAGATCAGGCCCTTGGCGCGCAAGCTCACATGGCCCTCGCGCCCGATGATGACATGATCGTGCACAGTGACGCCCAGCAAACGGCCAGCTTCGGCAATGCGCTGGGTGATCTGGATATCGGCGCGGCTGGGTTCAGGATTGCCGCTCGGGTGATTGTGGACAAGAATCAGCGCCGCTGCCCCCAAGTCCATCGCCCGGCGGATCACTTCGCGCGGGTGGATCGCGGCTTCGTCAATCGACCCATCGCCCAGATGATGATCGTCAATCAACCGGTTGCGCGCATCGAGATACAAGATGCGCACCCGCTCAACAGTCAGATGCGCCATGTCGATGGCAAGGTAATCGATCAGCGCTTGCCAGCTTGCCAGCACCGGCTTGGCGGCAAATTCGCTGCGGGCCATGCGGCGCGCGGCCAGCGCGACCGATTTGAGCGCCGCGGCGCTGGTTTCGCCCATGCCCTTGGCGCGCATCAGGGCCGCCGGATCAGCGTTAAGCACGCCTGCCAGAGAGCCGAACTGCGCCAGCAAGGCCTTGGCAAGCGGTTTGGTGTCCCCGCGCGGGTTTCCGGCGTAAAGGAGATATTCGAGCACTTCGTAATCCGCGAGAGCCTCAGCCCCGCCTTTCAGTAAGCGTTCGCGCAGCCGCGCGCGGTGGCCTGCTCCGGCGTTTGCGCCCGCATCCGATTGGCCCGCGCCTGTCCGGCCCTTTGGCAAAGGCGGATCGGGGAAATCAAAACTCGCCTCATCGCCTGCCAAATGCGTTTCCCCGCAAAGAACTTTCCCATTGCTTCATTGCCTTTGCTGAGACTTGCTTGCAAGTGTCCCAGCCAATGAACCAAACCGACGAGCCTGATCTGTTGCCGCCTGCTGAACAGCGGCGTGCGCGCTGGTGGCCGCGGCGTTGGCCGGGGCGCGTTCTGGTGGTGTGTGCGCTGCTCCTGCTGGTGTCGGGCAGCGCGACCTGGCTGGAGCGCGAGCGGATCGTTGGCAATCTGATAGACGGCTATCTGGCTGAAAATGGGGTCAGGGCGAGTTACCGGCTGGTTGAAATCACGCCCGCGCGCCAGGTGATCGCCGATCTGGTGGTCGGCGATCCGGCGCAGCCTGATCTGACCGCGCAGCAGGTGGTGGTGGAAATCGGGCTCGGACTATTGGGCCCGTCGATTGATCGCGTCGTGATCGACAAGGCGCGGCTGTTCGGGACATATCGCGGCGGGCAAGTCAGCCTCGGCGCGCTCGATCCGCTGGTCTTTACCGGGAGCGATCAGCCCGCCAGCCTGCCTGCGCTCAATGTGGCGCTGATCGATGCACGCGCCCGGATTGACACCGATTTCGGGAGTGTTGCTGCAAAGCTTGATGGGGCAGGGCGGCTGGATGATGGCTTTGCAGGCAAGCTCGCCGTAACGGCTCCGGGCATTGGCACGCCCGATTGCCGCGCCAAGACCGCAACGCTGTTCGGAGCGCTTACCAGCGCCAAGGGTGCGCCAAGATTGGCGGGACCATTGCGGCTGCGCGGCTTGGAATGCGCCGGCATCCAACTGGCGCGTGCTGATGTGGGCAGTGCGCTAACCCTTGCAGCGGGCCTTGATGGGGTGGATGCGAAGTTTGCAATCGAGGCGCGACAGGCGGCAGGCTTGAGGCTGACTGTGCCGCGCATCAGCGGCACGGCCAAGGCTGCATTCTCCGGCAAAGGCATCGCGATCGAGCATGATCTGGCGTTCACCCGCCTCGCCGCACCGCAAGCCAGCGTCGGGACTGTCACGGCCGCCGGAACATGGCGCAGCGGCGCCCCCAATGCGCCAGCGGGCGCGCGCAGTGAATGGAATGGCAGGTTGGCAGCGCGCGATCTGGTTCTTGCCGACAGTGTGAAAGCTGCGCTGGCCACCGCTGGCGAGGATGTGTCGGGCACTTTGCTCGAACCCTTGCTTGCACAATTCAGCACCGCGAGCGCCCGTGCATTGGAGGGCGGCGAGTTCAAGGCCGAGGCAATCATCCGTCAAACCGGCGATGATCTGCGGCTGATCATTCCCGAAGCGCGGTTGCGCAGCGGCACTGGGGAGACTGTGCTGGCCGTCTCGCAGATCAATCTGGGGCTGAATGATGGCACGGCGCGCGGCAGTCTTATGATGGGCGGGGCGGGGCTGCCCGCAGTCAATGCCCGGATCGAGGAGCGAGCCGGTGCCGGATTGGCGATCCGTTTGGCGATGGCTGATTATTCCTCGGGGACAAGCCGGCTTGCGATCCCGCGCCTCGCCATCGAGCAGGATGCGCGCGGCGATTTGAGGTTCACCGGTCTGGTGAGTGCAAGCGGCGCCCTGCCCGGCGGACAGATCAGCGAACTGCAACTGCCCCTGCAAGGGCGCTGGTCTGATGCGCGCGGGCTCAGCATTGGTGAGAGCTGTAGCGAATTGCGGGTCGGCGGACTGCAATTGGCAGGGCTCGACATGGGAGCCCAACGCCTCGCCTTGTGCCCGGCGCCGGGGGCTGCGGCCATGGTGCGTTATCAGAACAGCCTTGAAATCGCCGCCAGCACGCCGCGCCTCGCCTTTGCCGGGCGCATGGGCGATGTCCCGGTGCAATTGAGCGCTGCGCGCGCGCTGCTGCGTTATCCCGGCCCGCTGGCGCTTGAAGGGCTTGATCTGCGCATGGGTGAGGGCACCGCCCAGACGCGACTGCAACTCGCCAGCCTGACTGGCGAGCTTGGGGATGCGGCGCATGGCCAGTTCGCAGGCGGTGCCGGGGTGCTGGCCGACGTGCCCTTTGCGCTGTCTGACATGGCAGGACGCTGGCGGTGGGTACAAGGTGCCCTGCGGTTGGAGGATGCCAACTTCATGCTGGCTGATCGCGGGGCCTTGCCGGCGCGGTTTGAGCCGCTGGCAGGCCGTGCCGCCAGTCTCGATTTCGCCGAAGGGAAAATCACCGCGCTCACGGGTCTGTACAATCCCAAGAGCGAGCAAAAGATCGCGAATGTGGCGTTTCGCCATGATCTTGAACTGGCTGAAGGCGCAGCTGATTTCACAGTCGATCGTCTGACCTTTGGCAATAAGCTTGATGTTGAGGACCTGTCCTATCTCGCCAAGGGCGTGATCGCCTTTGCTCGCGGCGCGGTGAACGGGCGAGGGCGGATTGTCTGGCGCGGTGATAACCTGAGCGGCGAAGGACGATTTTCGACCGACGGGCTTGATTTTGCCGCCGCCTTCGGCCCGGTCAGAGGCCTTAAAGGCGAGATCCACTTCACCGATCTCATCAATCTGACGACAGCGCCCAACCAGCGCCTCGAAATTGCCGCCATCAACACCGGCGTTGAAGTGCTGGATGGTCAGGTGCGCTATGCCTTGCGCAATGGGCAGATCATTGATGTGGCCGATGCGCGTTTTCCCTTCATGGGCGGCGAATTGGTGATGCGCCCTGTCACGCTCGATTTTTCGCAGCCTTCGGAAAAGCGCTATATCTTTGATATTACAGCGCTTGATGCTGCGACATTTGTGGCGGAAATGGAACTCACCAATCTTGCTGTCACGGGTACTTTTGATGGCAGCGTGCCGATCGTGTTCGATGCTTCGGGAAATGGCCGGGTTGAAAATGGCGTGCTGCGTTCGCGGCCCCCCGGCGGCAATGTGTCCTATATTGGCGAGCTGTCCTACGAAGACATGGGCGCTGTCAGCAACTATGCCTTCCGGGCGCTGCGCAGCCTTGATTACCGCGAGATGGGCGTGGTGCTTGATGGCAGCCTGACCGGCGAGATCATCAGCAAGTTCCAGTTTGACGGAGTCCGGCAGGGCGCAGGCGCGAGTCGCAACTTCATCACCCGCAAGCTGGCGCAATTGCCGATTCTGTTCCGGGTGAATGTGAAGTCGGAAAGCTTTTATGAGCTGTCCACCGTGGTGCGCTCGTTCTTTGATGCAAGCCTGCTTGGCAATCCGATGGATCGCGGACTGCTGCGCGTTGAAAATGGGCGATTTATTCCGGGCGACGTGCCTGCACCCGTGCCGCCCCTGCTGCCTCAGAATGATCCACCCGCCCTGCGGCGCGATGAAACCCTTGTTCAACCTCCTGAAAGCGACACTCAGCCATGACGACATTCAAGACCAAGCCACATTGGGCGCGGTTCGGCATCGCAGCGTTTGTTGGCGCGCTGGCAGCCGGATGCATCAATGTGCAGGCTCCGGACAAGCCGATTGTGATCGAACTCAACATCAACATCCGGCAGGAAGTGATTTACCGATTGGCAGCCGATGCTGCCAACACGATTGACGAGAATGCCGATATTTTCTGATCCGTCGCAGATGCGGTGTGCAGGGCGGATTTCTGGGAGGAAAAGATTATGTTTGCAAACAAGCTGATGGCTCCGCTTGCTGCGATTCTCGGGGCCGCGCTGCTGGCTGCTCCGGCGTTGGCGCAGCGCGATCCTGCCTATGCCGAAGCGCGCGCCAGCGGCAAGATCGGAGAGCAGGCGGACGGCTATCTTGGGATTGTCGGCACGCCCACCACCGAATTGAAAAAGCTTGTCGACGACATCAACATCAAACGCCGCGCTCTTTATTCGCAAAAGGCGCAGGAAAACAACGTGACGATCGAGGCTTATGCGCTGACCTCGGGCTGTCAGGCGATTTTGCGCACTCAGCCGGGCGAGATGTATCGCACCCCTGATGGGAAGTGGAAGCCGCGCGGCAGCGATGCGCCTGAGCGCGATCCGCGTTGCCCTTAAGACGCAGTTTTGCAAGCGGTGCTGCACGCTTTGCATCACTCCTTGTGCAGATGCGAAGCTTTCTGTGACCACCATGGTTGACTTGCTATTGGCCCCCTTCTAAGGGGGCGGCGCCCTTGGCGGGCACCTCATTTGCGCTTGCCTTCCTGCGTTTATCGGAGACACGGCATGAGCGATGAACCACCCGCCCCGGAGCCTGTTGCCGAGGATGCGCGTATGACTGCGCTCGAGGCGCGGCTTAAAGCCGCTCGCGAGCGTGAGGAAGAACGCAACCGGCCGAAAACCGAAGGCGCCAGTGCGGATTACCGCATCGGCAACCGGGTTTTGGCCGATCTTCTGGGCGGGCTGTTCGGCGGCTTTGTGATTGGCTGGGTTATTGATGCCTTCGCCGGAACATCGCCTTGGGGTCTGTTGGTGATGCTGGTTTTCGGGATCGTCGTTGCCTTCAGGAACATTATTCGTGCGGCACAAACGCGTCCTGATGGGGCAGCCGAAAAGCGAAAGGATGGCTCCTGACGGAGCTACGTTTTGCAGGGTTGGCCGGGGCGCGTTTGGTGCAAATAACAGGGATTGAAATCGTGGCAGCCTCTGAAGGCAAGGTCGATCCGATGAAGCAATTCCAGATCGAGCCGTTGTTCGGCTCGGACTGGGCGATTGGCGGATACAACATCGCATTCACCAATTCGGCGCTGTGGATGGCGATTGCGACTGTCCTCTTGTGGGTGTTCGTCGCTGGCGGCATGAAGCGCCAGCTGGTGCCTGGCCGTTGGCAGATGGCGGTGGAAAGTTTCACCACCTTTATCGACGACATGCTTGAGGCCAATGTGGGCAAGGAAGGGCGCAAGTATGTGCCTTACGTCTTCAGCTTGTTCATGTTCATCCTGTTTGCGAACCTTTTGGGGCTTTTGCCGATTGGCTTGTTCGGGGTGCATCCCTTCACCTTCACCAGCCATTTTACGGTGACAGGCGTTCTGGCGATCCTCAGCTTCTCGATCGTGCTGATCGTGGGCTTCGGCAAGCATGGCTTTCATTTTTTCAGCCTGTTTGTGCCGCATGGCACGCCGGCGCCGATGATCCTGCCGATTGCGCTGATTGAATTCTTCTCCTTCCTGATCCGCCCTTTCAGCCTCGCGCTGCGTCTGTTTGTGGCGATGATGGCGGGCCACGTCCTTCTGAAGGTGCTGTCCAGCTTCGTTATCGACGGAGCAAACGCGGGCCTTGGCATTGGCGTGTTGGTGGGCATTCCCAGCTTTGCCCTGATGGTGGCCATCAGTGCGCTCGAAATTCTGGTGGCAGGCATTCAGGCTTACGTCTTTGCCCTGCTCACCTCGCTCTACATCAATGATGCCGAGCACCTTCACTGAGTTTCTCAACTTTTTTCTCTAACAGATTTATCCCAAAGGAGTTTTTCAAATGGAAGCAGAAGCAGCCAAGCTCGTCGGTGCGGGTCTTGCAGCCATCGGCGCCGGCATGGCCGCCATTGGCGTGGGCAACGTGTTCGGTTCGTTCCTTGAAAGCGCGCTGCGCAATCCGGGCGCCGCTGATGGCCAGCAGGGCCGTCTGTTCATCGGCTTTGCTGCCGCCGAACTTTTGGGCCTTCTGTCCTTCGTCGTGGCGATGATCCTGATCTTCGTTGCCTAAGACGTTTTGTGTCACGGGGGCGGGGCGGGTGTTCAGCCTGCCTTGCCCTGTGATGCTGTTTTTCTCCTGCTGACGGGACTCTATCGCTCATGCCCCAGATAGCCCAGCTTGCCGATACCTACGCCAGTCAGGTGTTCTGGCTGCTGATCTTTTTCGGCTTCACCTTTTTCGTGATCGGGATGGGCATGGTGCCCAAGATCATGGGGACGGTGGAACTGCGCGATGCCCAGATCACGGGCGATCTTGCCGCAGCGCAAGCTGCGCGTGATGCTGCCAACGCGCAGGAAGACGCCTGGCGCAAGCGTGAGAATGAAAATCGCGCTGCCGCACAGGCCGTGATTGCCGAGGCGAAAGCCAAGGCGGCCAAGGATGCCGAGGCAAAGCTCGCCGAGGCGCAAGCCAAGATCGATGCCCGCATTGCCCAAGCCGAAGCCGAAATTTCTGCTGCGCGTACGAGCGCAATGGCCGAAATTGAAGGTGTCGCCGCCGAAGCTGCGCAGGACATCGTGGCCCGCCTTGCCGGTGCCAAGGTTGACAAGCGCACCGCGCGCTCTGCCGTGAAGGAGGCTCTTGCTCATGGCTAATTCTGCGACCACCGCCGCGCCGCAACTTTTCGAAGTTGAACCCGCAGACGCCTTCACCGAGACAACCACCACCTATTCCGAGCCTTCGGCGCTTGGCCTGGATTCCTATCAATGGGTTGGCCTTGCCATGTTCCTGTTGATCGGGGTCATGGTGTGGAAAAAGGTCCCGGCGATGATCACTGGCGGACTTGATGCCAAGATCGCGGAGATCGCAAAGCAGCTTGATGAAGCCAAGGCGCTGCGCGCCGAGGCCGAAGCTCTGCGTGACGAATACGCTGCCAAGATTGCGGCTGCCGAGAAAGACGCTGCAGCCATGCGGAAAGGCGCTGAGGCCGAAGCCGATGCGCTTGTCGCCAAGGCCAAAGCTGATAGCGAGGCGATGGTTGCGCGCCGCCAGAAGTTGGCCGAAGACAAGATTGCCGCTGCCGAGCGCGAAGCCGTGGCTGAGGTCAAGGCGAAGGTGGTGTCTGCCGCTGCGGCTGCTTCGGCGAAGCTGATTGCTGCCAAGCATGACAGCGAAGCCGATAAAAAGCTCGCTGACGAGGTCATTGCCTCGCTTTAAGCGCAATTAGCGGCATTTAATACGCAAAAGGCGGCCCCTTCCGGGTCGCCTTTTTTGCATCAGTCTCCGGGCAGAAATACCACTTTGCCCACAAGATCGCGCTGCGCCATGGCGGTGAAGCCCTCGCGCCATTGGGAAAGCGGCAAGGTGCGGTCGATAGCCGGATTGATGCGGGTTGCCTCGGCAAGCTCGCGGATCGCGCTTTGAATTGCTCTGCCGCGTTCAGGAAAGCGGCGGGCATATTCGCCGGCGCGCAGGCCCACGATGCTAAACCCCTTGATAAGCGGGATGTTGGTGGAAATTTCGGCAATCCGCCCGCTGGTGAAACCAACCACCATCAGCTTGCCACCAAAGGCCACGCAGCGGGTTGATTCGTCAAAAACATCGCCGCCCACAGGGTCGAACACGATGTCGCATAGCGTGCCGCCAGTAAGCTCTGCGACCTGCTCCCGGAAGCGTCCCTCCACCAAGATCACGGCTTCAGGGTGGACAAGGCCCGCAATACGCTCAGCCTTGGCGGGCGCGCCGGTCGTGGCGATGACCTTGGCTCCCAGCGCGCGTGCCAGATCGCAGGCGGCAAGGCCCACGCCGCCGCTCGCACCATGGACGAGCACCCATTTACCCTCGCGCAACCCGCCCAGTTCGACCAGCCCCGTGTAAGCGGTTGAATAGGCAGCGCCCATCGCGGCAGCTGCGGCAAAATCCATGCCGCGCGGCATCAGGGAAAGCTTGTCCGCGGGCACCGAGGCAACTTCCGCAAAGGCGCCGACCTTGTTGCCGCCCATCACCCGGTCACCGGGCGCAAAGCCGTTCGCCGGATCAGCTTCCAGCACTTCGCCTGCGAGTTCAAGGCCGCTGGTAAAGGGCGGGTTGGGCTTGAACTGATACTCCCCGCGGGTCATCAGCAGATCAGGGAAATTGAGCGAGGCGGCGCGCACTTGCACCAGCACCTCTCCGGCCCCGCGAGCAGGCGCCGCGATTTCGGTGAGGCGCACGCCCGAAAGATCGGGCGAAAGGTGCTCGACCCTGAGGGCCTGCATCGCTTTAGAAATTGTCCTTGGCAGAGCGCAGCGCGGCGAAAGTTTCATGCGGCGCATCACCGCCCCATTTCGCCATCATTGCCGGATCATCAGCGCGCAAGAAAGGGTTGGTGGCAAGCTCACGCTTCAGCGTGGTCGGCACGGTCCATTCATCCTTGGCGCGCTTGGCGGTGATTTCGTCGGCATAGGACTGAAGCGCGGCGTTATCCGGATCGGCATGGAGCGCGAATTTCGCGTTGGAGGCGGTGTATTCGTGGGCGCAATAAAGCAGGGTCTCAGCAGGCCACGCCTTGATGCGCGACAGGCTCTCCCAGAACTGTTTGGGCTCGCCTTCGAACATACGGCCGCACCCGAGGGCGAACACGGCGTCGCCGACAAAAGCCAGCCCAGCTTGCGGCAAGTGAAACGCGATGTGGCCATTGGTGTGGCCTGACACATCGACCACTTCGGCAGGCTCGTTGCCGATCAGCACCGTGTCGCCATGCGCCACAATGCGATCAATCGGGAACTTGCCCTTGATCTCGGCAGGCCCGGTGATGGTACAGCCGGTTGCGTGCTTGATCGCCTCGTTCCCGCCTGCGTGATCGGGATGCCAATGGGTGTTCCAGATCTGGGTGATGCGCCAACCCTTCTGCTCAGCCTGGCGTAGATATTCGGTCGCATCGGGGGTGTCGATGGCGATGGTTTCGTGGCTGTCGGTATCATGCAGCAAATAGCCGTAATTGTCCGACAGGCAGGGGAATTGGTGAACTGTGAGCATGGGGAGTCCTTGTTGCCCTATCGCTTCGCTACTTGAGGGCATTGCCTAGAGCCTCGCGCCCCATAAGGAAAGGCCCGCCTGTCGCATGACAGACGGGCCCTTTTTGTGTCCTATCGCTGCGCTACTTGAGGACGGAGTCGACACCGCAGGTGTCGCAAGGCCGACTGGCCGCCCGCAGGTGCTCGCGCGAAGCGCGAAACGCACCGAGGACGCCCGCCCGCAAGGGGCGGGCGCACTCAAATTATTCGGCGCCCTTCTTGAGCGCTGCGCCCAGAATGTCGCCAAGCGATGCGCCGCTGTCGGACGAACCGAACTGGGCAACCGCTTCCTTTTCTTCGGCGATCTGGCGCGCCTTGATCGAGAAGTTGGGCTTCTTCGAACGATCGAAACCGATCACCATCGCATCGACCTTGCTGCCGACCTGGAAGCGATCGGGGCGCTGTTCGTCGCGGTCACGGCCGAGATCCGAACGCTTGATGAAGCCGGTCGCGCCGTCTTCGCCAACCTGCACTTCGAGGCCGCCGTCACGCACTTCGAGCACGGTCACCGTGACAGTCTGGTTCTTGCGCAGGCTCGAACCGCTGGTGGCTGCTTCAGCCGACGGCGCGCCCTTTTCGAGCTGCTTCATGCCGAGGCTGATGCGCTCCTTCTCGACGTCGACGTCAAGCACGATGGCCTTGACCATTTCGCCCTTGCGGTGAAGCGCCAGCGCGTCTTCGCCCGAGATGCCCCAGGCGATATCCGACATGTGGACCATGCCATCGACATCGCCATCGAGGCCGATGAACAGGCCGAATTCGGTGGCGTTCTTGACTTCGCCTTCGACTTCGCTGCCGACCGGGTGCTTTTCAGCGAACTCGTCCCACGGATTGCGCTGCGCCTGCTTGAGGCCAAGGCTGATGCGGCGCTTGTCGCTGTCGACTTCGAGTACCATCACATCGACTTCCTGGCTGGTCGAGACGATCTTGCCGGGGTGGACGTTCTTCTTGGTCCAGCTCATTTCGGAAACGTGGACGAGGCCTTCGATGCCCGGCTCCAGTTCCACAAATGCGCCATATTCGGTGATGTTGGTGACAGTGCCCGAAAGCTTTGCCCCCACCGGATACTTGGCCGAAACGCCATCCCACGGATCGCTTTCGAGCTGCTTCATGCCGAGGCTGATGCGCTGGGTTTCCTGATTGATGCGGACGATCTGCACCTTCACGGTGTCGCCGATGGCGATCACTTCGTTGGGGTGGTTGACGCGCTTGTAGCTCATGTCGGTGACATGGAGCAGGCCGTCGATGCCGCCCAGATCAACGAACGCACCGTAATCGGTGATGTTCTTGACCACGCCGTCGATGATCTGGCCTTCGACAAGATCATTGATGAGTTCGCTGCGCTGTTCGGCGCGGGTTTCTTCAAGCACGGCGCGGCGCGAGACGACGATATTGCCGCGGCGACGATCCATCTTGAGGATCTGGAAGGGCTGGGGCACATCCATCAGCGGGGTGACATCGCGCACCGGGCGGATATCAACCTGCGAGCCGGGGAGGAAGGCCACGGCGCCATCGAGATCGACGGTGAAGCCACCCTTGACGCGGCCAAAGATGCGGCCTTCGACGCGCTTGCCTTCGCCGAATTCGCTCTCGAGCTTGTCCCACGCGGCTTCGCGGCGGGCACGGTCACGCGACAGCATGGCTTCGCCGTCGGCGTTTTCGACGCGATCGACGAAAACTTCGACTTCGCCGCCAACGGTCAGGCCGTGATCGTCATCGCCGCGCGAGAATTCCTTGAGGGAGATGCGGCCTTCGCTCTTGAGGCCGACGTCGATCACGGCAAAGCCGTTTTCGATGGCAGTGACAGTGCCTTTGACAACGCGGCCTTCAAAGCCGCCGTCGGCTGCACCGCCGAGTTGTTCGTTAAGAAGCGCCTCGAAATCGGCGCGAGTGGGGTTGGGCGAAGTCGCCATAGGTCAGGTCAATCCTGTGTTCGTTGTGCTACCGGCCACCGGTTTTTCCGGGGTCTTAAACTGTCTCCGCCGCACCATTGCGAAGGCTGACAGGGCAAGAGGCCGACATTCTGCAAGAGGCCGGATGCCTGCATGCAGGTTCTTGCGGGCTGATTTGTGCCTTGGGAACGGCCGCGCGCCTAGGCGAAAGGCGGCCGAAAAGCAAGGCAAATCGGCGTCCGGACAGGGCCTCAGTCCTTGCCTAGCCGCGCTTCCACCGCCTCGATGGCCGCTTCGATGGCGGCATCGCGATCAAAGGCGCTGGTATCGAGCGTGAGCGCATCGCTTGCGGCCAGCAATGGTGCGTCCTTGCGCGCCATGTCACGGGCATCGCGCTGTGTAATGTCGCGCTCGATCGCGGTGAGCGCCACATCAAGCCCGCGCGAACGCATTTCCAGCCAGCGCCGCCGTGCGCGCTCCTCCACGCTCGCTGTAACGAACAGCTTCACCGGCGCATCCGGCGCTATCACGGTGCCGATATCGCGCCCGTCAAGCACCGCTCCGCCCGGTTGCAAAGCGAAAGCGCGTTGGCGTTCATAAAGCGCTTGGCGCACTGCGGGGTGAACCGAAACCCTGCTGGCAAGGCTGCCTACAGCCTCCGAACGCAGCGCCTCATCCTCCAGCAATGCATCAGGAAAGCCGCAGGCCGTCAGCGCATCAGCAGGATCGTCAGGATTACCGCCTGTCAGCTCCACCTGCCGCCCGACCGCGCGATAAAGCAGCCCGGTGTCGAGATGGGGCAAGCCGAAATGCGCGGCCAGTGCCTTGGCAATTGTCCCTTTGCCTGAAGCGGTGGGTCCATCGACTGCGATAATCATTGGGAAGAGATAAGGCTTGCCATGCGCGGTGCAACATTCAGGACATTCAACAAGGTTGTATCAATATTGTCGAGCCGCTGCCCCCCATCTAGGATCATGTAGTGGGTGATAAAGACAGTTGGCTCGCCATCCTCGCTCACATCATAGGACGCTTTGGCAAGGGCATAGGTGATGTTGGCCTCGTTGATCTTGGCCATCGCTACATCGCTGTCGGCATCGTAGCGCACCTGAATGTCCAGTCCGAGACAGCCGGTGACGCCGGGCTGTTCGCAGGCTTTGCCGATCAGGTGATAGATGATGCCCTGTTCCGCGTCGCGGGCCATTACCGAGACATCGCCATAGGCCTTTTCCTCGACAAGCTGATCTCCGCGCGTGCGCACCATGGCAATCAGATCGGCCTGCGTGATGCTGCTGACCACGCGCTGTGCGTCATAGCTTTGCGCGCTGGCAGAGCCGGCTGCGATCGCACCAAGGCTGGCCGCGGTTGCGACTGCATACAGATGTCTTCTCATTTTGCCCCCACCCTCGATATTCTTGCGCCCCTTATGCGCTGTTTCGCTACAAACGGCGCGCAAGGGAAGCGGGAATCAGCTTTGTTGCGCGATTGTGGCAGCGGCGAGCAGGTCCACGAAGGTTGGAAAACTGGTGGCAATCGGAGCGGTGTCATCGACGCGCACGCCGTTCACGCTGGCAAGGCCTGCCACGGCCATGCTCATGGCGATGCGGTGATCGAGCATGGTGGCGACCGCTGCGCCTTCGGGCGTGCCGGGCAGGGGATCTGCGTTGCTGCCGTGGATGATAAGGCCGTCTTGCGTCTCTTCCACACGCGCGCCTGCCAGCGTCAGGGCGGCGGCCATGGTGGCAATCCGGTCGCTTTCCTTGACGCGCAATTCTTCAAGGCCAGTGGTGGTGGTGGTCCCCTCAGCAAGGGCAGCGGCCACAAACAGCACCGGGAATTCATCAATCATCGCAGGCGCAATCGCCGGGTCGACCGCAATGCCTTTGAGCGCAGAATGGCGCACGCGCAGATCGGCCACCGGCTCGCCGCCCACCTCGCGGGTGTTCATCAGCGTGATGTCGCCCCCCATCGCCTGCAACACTTCAATGAGGCCTGCGCGCGTCGGGTTGATGCCGACATTGGTGATGGTGAGGTCACTGCCCGGCACGATTAGCGCGGCCACCATGAAAAAGGCCGCCGACGAAGGATCACCCGGCACAGTGATGGTCTGCGGCTGCAAATCCGCCTCGCCGCGAATGGTGATGATGCGCTCGCCTGCGACTTCCTCAACCGCCAATTCCGCGCCGAAGCCTTTAAGCATCCGTTCGGAATGATCGCGCGTTGCGACAGGCTCGATCACGGTGGTGATGCCCGGCGTGTTCAGCCCTGCTAGCAAAACGGCGCTTTTGACCTGCGCGCTCGCCACCGGCAGGCGGTAGGAGATCGGCACGGCAGGCGAGAGCCCTTGCATGGTGAGCGGCAAAGTGCCGCCCGGAGCGCCGTGAAACTGTGCGCCCATGCGCGACAATGGCTCAATCACCCGCCCCATCGGGCGGCGCGACAAGCTGGCATCCCCGGTAAAGGTGGCGGTGATCCCATGGCTTGCGACAAGTCCCATCAACAGCCGTGTCGACGTGCCCGAATTGCCCATGTCGAGCGCCTCACGCGGTTGCAACAATCCGCCCACACCCACGCCGTGGATGCGCCATTCCTCGCCCGCCTTATCGATCTGCGCGCCCATCGCCCGCATCGCGGCGGCGGTTGCCATCACGTCTTCGCCTTCAAGCAGGCCTGTCACCCGCGTTTCGCCCACTGCCAGCGCGCCGAACATGATCGAACGGTGACTGATCGACTTGTCCCCCGGCACCGAGATGGTTCCGGTCAGCGGATCGCAGGCGTGGAAGGTGTGGGCAGGCATGATCGTGCAAAGGCCCTTTGCAAGCGGTGGGGGCAAGGAAACAGCCGCGCTCTTTGACAGCGCGCATCCCTTCTGGCAAGGCGCGCCGCGCAGATGCTCCAGCGTTGCGATTCTGCGGCGTGCCCTGCCATGCCTTGACCTTACGCTGGCGCGATCCAAGTATCACATTTTCCAATGGCTCCCCGGCAATCTTCGGGCGCGCCGCAATTGAGGAATACCAATGGCCAAGCCAGAATGGGGCACCAAGCGGACCTGCCCGAATTGCGGGGAACGCTTTTATGATTTGGGCAAGGAAGATCCTGTCACCTGCATCGAATGCGGCAACACTTGGACGCCTGAGCCGGTGCTCAAGTCCAAGCAGCCGATCCCGTTCGAGGAAGCCGAGAAGAAAGTCGAGGTCGAAGCTGATGCCGATCTCGGCGGCGATGATGATCTCGACGATATCGACATCGATGATGATGGCGATTCGCCCGATAATGATGTTGACCTTGGCGGCGACGATGATCTCGGTGTGACCACCGGGGGCGACGACGACGACGACGAGAATTGATTTTTTCGCTTGCAATGGGGAAGTGCCGCTTTTAAGGGGCGCTTCCCGCAGCGAGGCCGGTTCGGCCAAAGCTGCGTGAAAATTGGCGCGGGGCCTTAGCTCAGCTGGGAGAGCGCTACAATGGCATTGTAGAGGTCAGCGGTTCGATCCCGCTAGGCTCCACCAATTTTCAAAAAATCTGGCGACTTTCGGGTTGCCATTCGAGGCGGTTAAGCCCGCACAACTTGGGTGCACACCGCACGCTGGCCGACGAGGTTTCGTCCGCCGGCGTTTTTCGCTTGTGGTGGCTGAGGCGCCTGCCGAAGCCGATATGGAGAAGGCCATGTTTGACACGCTCTCTGATCGGCTTGGCGGCGTTTTCGACAAGCTGAAAGGCCGCGGCGCTCTTAAAGAGCAGGACGTGCGCGATGCAATGCGCGAGGTGCGCATTGCCCTGCTCGAAGCCGATGTCGCGCTGCCGGTGGCCCGCCGCTTCATCGATGCCGTCACCGAGAAAGCGGTGGGGCAGGATGTGCTGCGCTCGGTCACGCCGGGTCAGCAAGTCGTCAAGATCGTCTATGACGAGTTGGTTGAAACGCTGGGCGGATTGGAGGCCCACGGGCTGAACCTTGAAGCCAAGCCTCCGGTTGTCATCATGATGGTCGGCCTGCAAGGCTCGGGTAAAACCACCACCACCGCCAAGCTTGCCCGCCTGATCCGCGAACGCCACGGCAAGAAGGCGCTGATGGCCTCGCTCGACGTCAACCGCCCTGCCGCGCAAGAACAGCTCGCGGTGCTCGGCGGTCAAGTCGAAGTCGCAACCCTGCCGATTATCGCAGGCCAGCAGCCGGTGGATATTGCCCGCCGCGCGATGGAAGCAGCGCGCCTCCAGAATTTCGATGTGCTGCTGCTCGATACTGCGGGCCGCCTCCACGTTGATGATGCGCTGATGGCCGAAATGAAGGCGGTTGCCAGCGTTTCGGCACCCAATGAAGTGCTGCTGGTGGTTGACAGCCTCACCGGACAAGATGCTGTTAATGTGGCGCAATCTTTCAGCGGCGAAGTGCCGCTCACCGGCATTGTGCTCACCCGGATGGATGGCGATGCGCGCGGCGGCGCGGCGCTGTCGATGCGCGCGGTAACTGGCAAGCCGATCAAGTTTGCAGGGACGGGCGAAAAGCTCCACGAAATCGAACCCTTCCGCCCCGCCAGTATTGCCGATCGCATTCTCGGGATGGGTGATGTTGTCAGCCTCGTTGAAAAGGCGGCGGCAACGATCAAGGAAGAAGACGCCGAAAAGCTTGCCCGCAATATCGAGAAGGGCAAGTTCGATCTCGATGATCTCGCCATGCAACTGCGTCAGATGCGGCAAATGGGCGGGATCGGGATGCTGGCGGGCATGATGCCGGGCATGAAGAAGGCGAAGGCGGCGATGGCGGCGAGCGGCATGGACGACAAGGTGCTGGTGCATCTTGAAGCTGTGATCTCCTCGATGACCCCCAAGGAGCGCCGCAATCCTGAATTGATGAATGCCAAGCGCAAGAAGCGCGTGGCGGCAGGCAGTGGCACGGATGTGCAGACAGTCAACAAGCTTTTGAAAATGCATCAGGAAATGGCGCGCGCCATGAAGCAGATCAAGAAAATGGGCGGGCTCAAAGGCTTGGCGGCGATGTTTGGCGGCGGCGGGATGGGCGGCGGTATGCCGGGCCTGCCCCCCGGCGGCATGGGCGGCATGGGCGGCATGGGCAGTGGTCTGCCGGGTTTGGGCGGCCCTCCGAAGTTCAAAAAGTAATTCTCACGAAAACACGAAAATTCATCCAGTTAAATTCGAAAGGTAAGACACAATGGCAATTGCAATCCGGCTTTCGCGCGGCGGTGCGAAGAAGCGCCCCTATTACCGCATCGTCGTTTCGGACGTGCGCAGCCCGCGTGACGGCAAGTATCTCGAGCAGATCGGCACCTACAACCCGGTGCTGGCCAAGGATTCGCCCGAACGCGTGAAGATCAACGAAGATCGTGCGCGTTACTGGCTCGGCGTTGGCGCGCAGCCGACTGACCGCGTGGCCCGCTTCCTCGATGCCGCCGGCATCCGTGAGCGCGCTGCTCGCAACAACCCCAAGAAGGGTGAGCCGGGCGAAAAAGCCAAGGAACGCGCCGAGGAAAAGGCTGCCAAGATCGCTGAAGCCGAAGAAGCCAAGCGTGCGGCTGAAGAAGAAGCCAAGGCCGCTGCGGCTGCTCCAGCTGAAGATGCGCCTGCTGCTGAAGAAGCCGCGGCTGAAGAGCAGACCGAAGGCTGATTTGCGCCATGACCAAGCCCGTCACCCTTGCCGCCATTGCAGGCGCACACGGGGTGGCGGGCGAGGTGCGTCTGAAGCTGTTTGGCGAAGGCGTGGCGATGCTCGCTGCGCATAAGAGCTTCAATGACGGCGCCCTCACGCTCCTCAAGGTGCGCGAGGATGGCAAGGGCGGGGCGATTGCCCGGCTTGCCGAAAGCACATCGCGCGCCGATGCCGAAAAACTGCGTGGCACGGTGCTCACTGTGCCTCGGGAGGCTCTCCCCCCCTTGGGTGAGGGCGAATTCTATCACGCCGATCTGATCGGGCTTCCCGTCGTCACCGATGCGGGCGAGGCCGTGGGTATTGTCGCGGCCATCGAAAACTTCGGCGCAACCGATCTGGTGGAAATCACCCGCGAACCTGTGCCCGCAAAAGGCCCCAAGACCTTTATGGTCCCGATGATCCCTGCCGCCGTGATCGAATGGGACGATCTGCGCATGGTGATCGCCGCGGATTTTGCGGAAGATTAACGATGCATAGGTTCTCCGTACTTATTGAAGCTTGTGTTGCGTTTATGAAGTCTCGTATCGAGGACACCGAAGCAGAGATCATTCGCCTCATGCGAGATGAGCCTTCGTCAGTTCATATAAAAAACCTCCAAGCACTACGCGTGCAGTATGCTGTTACTGCGGTTGGTATTTTCTCAATGTTTGAAGCGGAATTGCAAGCTCAGCTAGAAGCTGAGGATGGATTTCGAGCGCTGCGCAGACTGCTTGAGGAGCACGGAAAGGGCGAGCTCTTGGACAGGTTCGATCTTTTCAAGCAAGCTGTGAATGTTCTTAAACACGGCGAGGGCCGCAGCTATGAAGCCCTACGGACACATGCAGGCGAACTGCCTTTTCGGATTAAGCAACCCGACCAAGATTTTTTCGAAGAAGGTGATTGCGCAGAGGTTCAAACGCTTGTGCTTGCAGACGATGAATTCGTGCGAAAGTGTTCTGAACTTGTGCATGAAATTTCTGAATTCATCTTTGAGTGGAAGTATGGAGCACAAGACAGCCGATTTCGTGACGATCAGCGATGACCTTCGCTGCCACCATCCTCACGCTCTACCCCGAGATGTTTCCGGGTCCCTTGGGCGTGTCGATTGCTGGGCGCGCGCTGGCCGAAGGCAAGTGGGCCTGCGAGGCGGTCCAGATCCGCGACTTTGCCACGGACAAGCATCGCACTGTCGATGATACGCCCGCAGGCGGCGGGGCGGGCATGGTGCTCAAATGCGATGTGCTGGCAGCGGCGCTGGATAGTGTCGCGGCAGAAAACCGCCCTATCCTCGCTATGACCCCGCGTGGGCGCCCCATCACGCAGGCCCGCATCCGCGAGCTTGCTGCCGGGCCGGGCGTCGTCATGCTGTGCGGGCGGTTTGAAGGGTTCGACGAACGCCTGTTCGAGGCTCGGCCCCAGATCGAGCAAGTCTCCCTTGCCGACATTGTTCTGTCGGGCGGGGAAATGGCCGCGCTCACCATACTTGATGCTTGCATTCGCCTCATTCCCGGCGTAATGGGCGCGGCTTCTAGCGGGGTCGAGGAAAGCTTCGAAACAGGGCTTCTCGAATACCCGCATTACACCCGACCGGTAACATGGGAAGGGCGCACGATCCCCGAAGTGCTGCGATCAGGGGATCATGCGAAGATCGCGGCTTGGCGCAAGGCAAGCAGCGAGGCTGATACAAGGCTACGCAGGCCGGACTTGTGGGAGCGCTATGAGGGCGCTCGGGCCGACCTGCCTCTGGCGCGCAGCGCGAAACGAAGGACGACAGGCGATGAACCTGATCCAACAGATTGAAGCTGAAGAAATTGCCAAGCTGGCCAAGGACATTCCCGATTTCCGCGCAGGTGACACTGTGCGCGTCGGCGTGAAGGTCAAGGAAGGCAACCGCGAGCGTATTCAGAACTTTGAAGGCGTGGTGATTGCCCGTTCGAACCGCGGCATGGGTTCCAACTTCACCGTGCGCAAGATGAGCTTTGGCGAGGGCGTGGAACGCGTCTTCCCGCTTTACGCGCCGATCGTCGACAGCATCACCGTGGTCCGCCGCGGCGTGGTGCGTCGTGCCAAGCTTTACTACCTGCGCGGCCGCACCGGCAAGCGCGCTCGTATCGCCGAGCGCAAGGTCAACGCGCCCAAGGCGTAAGGCTTTTCGTCTTGAAGCATTCGAAGGGCGATCCGGCGACGGGTCGCCCTTTTTGCTTTCGGGCACTTGCCAACTCCTTGTCTCATTGCGAGGAGCATCAGCGATGAAGCAATCCCGATGCGGCCCAGCCCGCCGCCGGATTGCTGCGCTGCGCGTGGCGGCTCACGAGTGACGAGGTGTAATTTGGATGCGTTTGGTTCTTGCTGCGGTTGCCCTTTCTCTTTCAACCTGTCTGACAGCGCCGGTTCTGGCGGAGACTTCCGCCATGGCTGAGGCAGCCCCCACGCTGACCCTCGAACGGGTGTTCGCCTCGCCCGGCCTTGATGGCCCTGCGCCGCGGGCGGTGAAGCTGTCGCCTGACGGCCGCTGGCTCACGCTGCTGCGCAATCGCCCGGATGATCGCGAACGCTATGATCTGTGGGGCTATAACACCACTGGCGGCGGCGAATGGCGGATGCTGGTGGACAGCGAAAAGCTGGGCTCGGGCCGCGAATTGTCCGAAGACGAGAAAATGCAGCGCGAACGCGCGCGGGTGGCGGGGCTGAAAGGCATCATCACCTATCAATGGGCCAGCGATAGCACCGGCGTGCTGGTGCCGCTCGATGGCGATCTGTTTCTGGCGCGCATTGATGGCAGCGTGCTGCGCCTCACCGACACGGAAGAAACCGAGCTCAATCCCAAATTGTCGAGCAAGGGGGGCTATGTCTCCTTCGTGCGCGACCGGCAATTGTGGGTCGGCGCGGTGGGGGCTGAGGCGGCTCCGGTGACGCCAAAGGAAGGCGAACTGATCCGTTGGGGCGAGGCGGAGTTCGTTGCGCAGGAAGAAATGCATCGGATGGAGGGCTATTGGTGGAGCCCGGATGAAACCCGCCTTGTCGTCCAGCGCACCGATGAAGCGCCGGTCGGCATTGTCACCCGCGCGGCAATCGGCGCGACGGGGACCAAGGTGTTCGATCAACGCTATCCAGTGGCGGGCAGCGACAATGCGGTTGTCGATCTGTTTGTGATCGATCCCGATGGCGGCAACAAAGTCCAGATCGACCTTGGGCCGGAACGCGACATCTACGTTGCCCGTGTCGATTGGGCAGCCGATGGCAGCGCCATTTATGTCCAGCGCCAGAACCGCGAACAAACGGTGCTGGATATGTTGAAGGTCGATCCCAAGACGGGCGCGAGCACCATCTGGTTTACCGAAACAGCCGCGCGGCCCGATTACTGGATCAACCTTTCGGACAATTACCGCTTTCTGAAGGACGGCAGCCTGCTGTGGTGGTCAGAGCGCAGCGGCTATGGCCAGTTCTACCGCTTTGACGGCAAGGCCTGGACCCAGCTCACCAGCGGCACGGCTCCGGCGAGCCATCTGGTGGGCGTGAACGAGGCCGAAGGCGCGTTCTTCTTCCGCCGGATTGATGATGTGCTGACTGGCCAGATCTATCGTGCGAGCCTTGCCGAGGCCAGCGCGCCGCAGCGCCTCACCGACCCGGCCTTTACCTATGCCGCCAGCATGGATGGGGCAGGGCGCAACCTCATTCTCACTCGGTCCGCTCCCAATCAGCCGCCACAGCACTTGCTGGCGGATAATGCCGGGCAGCCGGTGATGTGGATTGAGGAAAACGCGCTTGGCGACAGCCACCCTTACGCGCCCTATCTTGCTGCCCACGCCATGCCCGAATTCGGCACAATCCCCGCTGAAGATGGCACGCCGCTGCACTGGATGATGCTCAAACCCCGCATGGAGCCGGGCAAGCGCTATCCGGTGTTCTTCAGCCATTATGGCGGCCCCGGACCCCAGATGGTGACGAAGGGCTGGGGCGGCACGCTGGCTCAGGCGATTGTGCAAAAAGGCTACATCTATTTCGTGCTCGACAATCGCGGGTCTGCGAACCGGGGCGTTGATTTTGAACAGCCGATCTACCGCGCGATGGGTGGGGTGGAAGTGCGCGATCAGAAGAAGGGGGCCGAGTTCCTCAAGAGTCTCGATTTCGTCGATCCTGACAAAATCGGCATCTATGGCTGGTCTTACGGCGGCTATATGACGCTGAAACAATTGCAGGCCGATCCCGGCCTTTATGCTGCGGGCATTTCAGGCGCGCCGGTGACCCGGTGGGAGCTTTACGACACCCATTACACCGAACGCTTTATGGGCGATCCGCGTCAGGTTCCCGAAGCCTATGACAAGGCCAGCGCCATTCCCGATGCGACCAAGATCACCGATCCGCTGCTGCTGATCCACGGCATGGCCGATGATAACGTGGTGTTCGAAAACGCCACCGAGATCATCAGCGTGCTTCAGGAGCACAATCGCCCCTTCGAGATGATGCTCTATCCCGGCTACACCCACCGCGTGTCGGGCCCGCAGATCGGTCCGCACGTGTGGAACAGCATCTTCCGCTTTCTCGCCGCGCATGGGGTGACGCCGCCTGAATAGCATTTCTGGCCGCTTGCACGCGCGCGCATAGTCGCTATTGCGCGAGGCCGCATAGCGAAACAGGAGTAAGGCCAAGTGGGTTATCGGGTGGCAATCGTCGGGGCGACCGGCAATGTCGGGCGCGAGATGATGCAGGTGCTCGCCGAGCGTGAATTTCCGTGTGACGAGGTGGCCGCTGTCGCCTCGCCGCGCTCGACGGGTAGCGAGGTGGAGTTCGGCGACACCGGCAAGATGCTCAAGTGCAAGAATATCGAGCATTTCGATTTTGCCGGATGGGACATTGCCCTGTTTGCCGCAGGTTCGGGCCCGGCCAAGGAATATGCCCCCAAGGCGGCCGCTGCTGGCTGCATCGTGATCGACAATTCCTCGCTCTACCGCATGGACCCTGACGTGCCGCTGATCGTTCCCGAGGTAAACCCCGATGCGATCGATGGCTACACCGCCCGCAATATCATCGCGAACCCCAATTGCTCGACGGCGCAGCTCGTCGTGGCCTTGAAGCCGCTCCACGATGCCGCCACCATCAAGCGCGTGGTGGTGTCGACCTATCAATCGACCTCGGGCGCGGGTAAGGCGGGGATGGACGAGTTGTTCTCGCAGAGCCGCGCGATCTTTGTGGGCGATCCGGTGGAACCTGCCAAGTTCACCAAGCAGATCGCTTTCAACGTCATCCCGCACATCGATGTTTTCCTTGATGATGGTTCGACCAAGGAAGAATGGAAGATGGTGGTTGAGACCAAGAAGATCCTCGATCCGAAGATCAAACTGACCGCCACTTGCGTGCGCGTGCCGGTGTTTGTCGGCCATTCCGAAGCGGTCAATATTGAGTTCGAAAACGAGCTTTCTGCCGAAGCCGCGATGGATATCCTGCGCGAGGCGCCCGGCGTGATGCTGGTCGATAAGCGCGAAGATGGTGGCTATATAACCCCCATCGAATGCGTTGGCGATGCGGCGACTTTCGTCAGCCGCGTGCGCGAGGACCCGACGGTGGAAAATGGCCTCACCTTGTGGTGTGTGTCGGATAACCTGCGCAAAGGTGCTGCACTTAACGCAGTGCAGATCGCCGAATTGCTCGGGCGGCGGCATCTGAAAAAGGGGTAAGGTGCCATGCGGTTTGCTCTTGCGATAATTGGCGCACTGGCGTTGTCGGCTTGCGACAGCGGCCAAGTGCCCAATCCGGCAGGCGGCGGCGGGGATGCTGGCAGCCGGGCTGCGGTGCGCGAGAACGAGGTTGATCTGCGCCGTGATGGGCTCGCCGCAGGGCCGGAAGCGTTCTATTTCGCCGCCGGGAAAAGCGAAGTCGAAGCCGCGCTCGCCCGCGCTTTGGGAGAGGCGAGCGGCAGTTCAAGCAACGCCGACTGCGGGGCGGGGCCGATCGACTTCACCGACTATCCCGGCGGGCTTGCCGTGCATTTCCAGCAAGGGCGCCTTGTCGGGTGGAACTGGCGCAGCCCGCAAGAGGGTGACGCTGCGACAAAAGGCACGATCAGACTGTCCGATGGGCCGGTGGGTGTTGGCAGCACTCGCGCCGAAGCCGAGGAGACCCCTGGCTTTGCCCGCATCACCACCAGCACGCTGGGCGAGGAATTCTCGCTCGGGCCCAGCATTGGCGGCTTTATCGAGAATGATGCGGTCAGCATGCTCTATGCTGGCACGCAATGCTTTTTCCGCTAGACTTGGCGCGATGAGCACGACCCTTTCGCACTTCACCTCGTTTGATGGGACGCGATTGGCGCTGCACCGCGAAGGAACGGGGCGGCCGGTGATCCTGCTGCACGGGCTGTTTTCATCGGCCCATATGAACTGGATCAAATGGGGCCACGCCGCGCGCCTTGCCGAGGCGGGGTTCGAGGCGGTGATGCTCGATTTCCGGGTGCATGGGCACAGCGATGCGCCGCATGATCCGGCCAGCTATCCCACCGGCGTGCTGGTGCGCGATGTGGCCGCGCTGGTCGATCATCTCGGGTTTGGCGAGGGGGATTATGACCTCGTCGGCTTTTCGCTGGGCGCGCGCACGGCCTTGCATGCCTGTGCGGGCGGCATCCTCTCCCCGCGCCGTTTGGTGGCTTGCGGGATGGGGCTTTCGGGCATTGCCGACTGGCAGCGGCGGGCAGCGTTCTTCAAGCGGGTGATTGATGAATTCGACACCATCACGCGCGATGATCCGGCCTACCTGTCACGACAGTTTTTGAAATCGCAAGGGGTTGATCGCGAAGCCGCGCGTCTGCTGCTCAATGCTTTCGACAATCTCGACCCGACATTGATTGCTGAAATCACTGTGCCCACACTGGTGCTGTGCGGGGATCGCGACACTGATAATGGTTCCGCCCAGGAACTCGCCGCACTGATCCCCGGCGCTGTGTATCAGACCGTGCCCGGCGGCCATCTCGACAGCGCGACCAAGCGGGAACTGGGCGAGGGGATAGTGGACTTCCTCAAGGCTTGATTCCCGGCGGGCGCGGGTTCACACCTTGCGGCAATATTCTTGTCATCCTTTGCAAGGAATTGTCCGATGAAGCTTCGCAACCTCTTCCTCAAATCTGCTGCTGTCGCGCTGGTGCTGGCCGCTGCGCCTGCTGTTCAGGCTGAGGAATATCCCGAAACCCCCGAAGGCGCGGCGCAATGGCTCGCTGCGGTCGAAGCGGATTTTGCCGAGTTTTCGAAAGATTATTCCCACGTCTCATGGCTGAATGCGACCTATATCAACCATGACAGCGATACGCTGGCGGCGAAATATGGCGCTGATTACACGCTGAAGGCGGTCGGCTATGCCAATGAAGCGGCGCGCTATGCCCGTATTCCCGGCCTCGATGCTGCCACTATCCGCAAGCTTGATATGCTGAGGAACGGCATCGGGATGCCCGCACCCCAGCGCCCCGGCGCAGCGCAGGAATTGTCCGAGATCGCAACGCGTCTGAATTCCGCCTATGGACGCGGGCGCGGCACGCTGAATGGCCAGTCGATCAATGGCAGCGATATCGAGGCCGAGATGGGCAATCTCGCGCGCACGCCCGATGAACTCAAAGAAATGTGGGCAAGCTGGCACGACAATGTCGGCGCGCCGATGCGCAGCGATTACGCCCGGATGGTCACAATCGCCAATGAAGGCGCCAAGGAACTGGGCTTTGCTGATCTCGGCGCGATGTGGCGTTCGGGCTATGATATGAGCCCGGATGAATTCGCCGCCGAAACCGAGCGGATGTGGCAGGAGGTGAAGCCGCTTTATGTCGCGCTCCACACCTATGTCCGCCGCAAGCTGAACGAGAAATATGGCGACGCAGTGCAGCCGCGCACCGGGCCGATCCGCGCCGATCTTTTGGGCAATATGTGGGCGCAGGAATGGGGCAATATCTACCCGCTGGTCGCCCCCGAAGGCGCGGGCGATATTGGCTATGATCTGACCGATCTGATCCAGAAGAAGGGGCTCGATGCGGTTGGCATGGTCAAGGTGGGGGAGCAGTTCTTCTCCTCACTCGGATTTGAACCTTTGCCTGCAACCTTCTGGGAACGCTCGCAATTTGTAAAGCCAGCCGACCGCGAAGTGGTGTGCCATGCGTCTGCCTGGAATGTCGATAATGTCGATGATCTGCGCATCAAGATGTGCATCAAGACCAATGGCGATGACTTTGTCGTGATCCACCACGAACTGGGCCACAATTACTATCAGCGCGCCTATAATAAACAGGACTTCCTCTATCTGAACGGCGCGAATGACGGCTTTCACGAGGCGATTGGCGACATGATCGCGCTGTCGATCACGCCTGAATATCTGGTGCAGATCGATATGCTGCCCGCCGATCAAGTGCCCAGCGCTGACAAGGATATCGGCCTGTTGCTGCGGCAGGCGATGGATAAGGTTGCGTTTCTGCCGTTCGGCCTGCTGCTTGATCGCTATCGCTGGAACCTGTTCAACGGCAGCATCGCGCCTGCCGATTACAACACCGCATGGCAGGAATTGCGCCGCGAGTATCAGGGCGTGACACCGCCGGTCGAACGGCCCGCCGATGGCTTTGACCCCGGCGCGAAATATCACATTCCGGGCAATGTCTCCTACACCCGCTATTTCCTTGCGCGCCTGCTGCAGTTCCAATTCTACAAGGCAGCGTGTGACACTGCCGGATGGCAAGGGCCGCTCCATCGCTGTTCGTTCTATGGCAACGAAGAAGTGGGCAAGAACCTCAACGCGATGCTCGAAATGGGCGCGTCAAAGCCGTGGCCCGATGCGCTCGAAGCATTCACCGGCGAGCGGCAGATGAACGGCACGGCGATGGTCGAATATTTCGCTCCGCTGATGGCTTGGCTGGAAGAGCAGAACAAGGGTGAGGTAGCGGGATGGTGAGGCGGCTGATCGCAGCGCTGGCATTGGCCGCGCTTCCCACCACGGCGCTTGCCGCGCCTTCGCTGTTTGTCGCGAACAAGCGCGCCAACACCATCACCAAGATTGACCTTACGAGCGGGGAGACGGTGGTGGAAATCGCGACCTGCGAAACCCCGCATGAACTTGCGGTCTCGCCCGAAGGTGATTTGCTGGCGGTGGCGTGTTATGGCGGTGAGGACATTGCCTTCCACGAAACCGCCAAGCTTGAACTTGTCCACCGGGTCAAGCTGGGCGAGGGCGCCCGCCCGCATGGGATCGTGTGGCACCATAACGGCTATATTTATGCCACTGCTGAGGGGCGTAAATCGGTGTTCAAGGTTTCGCACCCGCTTTCTGCCGCAGCGGCCACTATCGGGGAAAGCCCCACCGGACAGGATGGCTCGCACATGATCGCGGTGGATGGAACAGGGCGCTATGCGTGGACGGCGAACATGGGTTCTGCCACCGCCACGCTGGTTGATCTGACCGAGCGCAAACCTTTGAAATCCGTCGCCTTGGGGCGCGAGCCTGAAGGCATTGCGCTGACCCCCGATGGGCAAACCTTGTGGGTTTCGGCGCGCGGATCGAACGAGGCTTTCGCGCTTGATCCTGCCACCATGGAGGTGCGTGCGCGGGTTGAAACCGGGCGATTTCCTCTTCGCATCGCGGTGCGCCCGCAAGGCGATGTGGCGATCACGTCAAACCTGATGGACGGAAGCCTTTCGGTGATTGATCTGGCGACCAACACCATCACCCGCACAATCGCCGTATCCTCACCCGAAGAAGCCGAAGCGCGATTTCAGGTAACGATCCTGTGGTCGGGCGATGGCTCTAAAATCTATGTCGCCGAAACCGGCAGCAACACCGTTGCCGAAGTCGATTACGCCTCAGGCAGCGTGCTGCGGCGGCTTGCCGCAGGCGAGGGCGGTGATGGGCTGGCGATTGCGCCTTGAGCGGTGTGGGCGGCCTGACAGTGGTGGGATGGCGTGAACGGGTCAGCCTGCCCGAGCTTGGCCTCAGCGCCATCCCCGCCAAGATTGATACCGGCGCGCGCACATCCTCGCTCCATGCGGAAGTGCTGGAGGAATTCACCCGCGAAGGGCGCCAATGGGTGCGCTTCGCGGTTGATTGGGGCGGGGTTCGCCACCCATGCGAAGCGGTGCGGGTGGACCGGCGCGGCGTGCGCAGTTCGAACGGCGATTTGCAGCGCCGCCTTGTCATAAAGACGCCGCTTCGCATTGGTAATCTCACTTTCCGGGCCGAGGTGACTCTGGCGGATCGCTCCGAAATGCAATTTCCGATGTTGGTAGGGCGCACCGCGCTCCGGCGGAGGATGGTGGTGGATAGCGGCCATTCGTGGCTGCAATCGATCACCGATTGCGGCTAGGGCGCGCCTCTTGCCAGCGATCGGCCGGCACACAAAAGGGTCACACATGAAAATCGCGATGTTGGCGCGCAACGCCAATCTCTATTCGCACCGGCGGCTGAAAGAGGCGGCCGAAGCGCGGGGGCATGAGCTCGATATCCTCAACACCCTGCGCTGCACGGTGCATATCGCAAGCCACCGCCCGCAGGTGTTCTATAATGGCGAGCCGGTCAGGGCCTATGATGCGGTGATCCCGCGCATTGGCGCGTCGATCACCAATTATGGCCTCGCGATTTTGCGGCAGTTCGAAATGCGCGGGAGCTGGCCGCTTAACGAAAGCGTCGCCATCGGGCGCAGCCGCGACAAGCTGAGAAGCCTTCAGATCCTCGCCAAGCATGGGCTTGGCCTGCCGCTGACGGCCTATGCCAATGATCCCAAGCAGGCCGAGGAGATTATTCGCGCGGTCAAAGGGCCGCCGGTTGTCATCAAGCTGATCGAAGGCACGCAAGGGATCGGCGTGGTGCTCGCTGAAACCATGAGCAGCGCCAAATCGGTGATCGAGGCGTTTCGCGGCGCGAATGTGAACATCCTCGTGCAGGAATTCATCAAGGAAGCGGGCGGCACGGACATTCGCGCGCTGGTGGTGGGCGGCAAGTTGGTTGCTGCGATGAAGCGCACGGGCGCTGCGGATGATTTCCGCTCGAACCTCCACCGCGGCGGCAGCGCCGAGGTTATCAAGATCACGCCCGAAGAACGCTCCACCGCGGTGCGCGCGGCCAAGCGCATGGGTTTGAACGTATGCGGCGTCGATATGCTGCGCAGCAATCACGGCCCGGTGATTATGGAGGTCAATTCCTCCCCCGGCCTTGAAGGCATCGAAAGCGCGACGGGCAAGGATATTGCCGGCACGATCATCGAATTCATCGAAGCCAACGCCAGGGATGGCGCGACCAAGACCAAAGGGCGCGGCTAGGCGTTGCGGGCCATCAAGCCGCCATCCACGGGGATGATCGCTCCTGTGATGTAACTGGCTGCGGGCAGCACGAGCGACAAGGTGATGTGGGCAACTTCCTCAGGCTCGCCATAACGGCGCAAGGCGGTGCGGCGTTTGGCGAAGATCGTCTTGTGTTCTTCGGCAACTGCGTCGGTCATCGCGGTGCGGATTGGCCCCGGACAGATGCAATTGACGGTGATGCCTTCACGCCCAAGATCAACCGCCAGCCCGCGGGTAAGCCCGATCACACCGGTTTTGGCCGCGACATAGGGCGTATCGCCAGGGGTTGCGCCAAGCCCTTCGGTGCTGGCGATGTTGACGATGCGCGCTGCGTCGCTGGCGCGCAGATGCGGCAAGCAGGCGCGCACCATGCGTTGATGCGCGGTGAGCATCACCGCGATGGCGCGATGCCAGATGTCCTCATAGTCGGCGCTATCCAGCGGGCAAAAGCTGGACACGCCGGCATTGTTGACGAGGATATCAATCCCGCCAAGATCGTCGGCGATGGCAGCGACAGTCTGCGCAATCGCTGCGCCATCGCTCACATCCAGCGCATAGGCGCCGGCGTGGGGGCCGCATTCAGCCGCCACTTGTGCAGCGCCTATTGCGTCGAGATCAACCACCGCCACTCTTGCGCCCTCTGCGGCAAAAAGCAGTGCGGTGGCACGCCCCATCCCGCTCGCAGCGCCTGTAACAATGGCGACGGGGCCTGCGATGGAGCGCGACAGGTTCACCGGAACGGCGGCTCGTTAAAGGCGCGCAGCTTGCGCGAATGCAGCCGGTCGCCTTCCTCGCGCAGCTTTTCACACGCGACAATCCCGATCTGGAGGTGGGCGGCGATGGCTTCCTCATAGAACTTGTTGGCTTGGCCCGGCAGTTTGATCTCGCCGTGCAAGGGCTTGTCCGAGACGCACAGCAGCGTCCCGTAAGGCACGCGGAATCGGTATCCTTGCGCAGCAATCGTGGCGCTTTCCATCTCGACGGCAATCGCGCGGCTTTGCGAAAACCGCTTGGCCGAGGTGGAGTAATGCAGCTCCCAGTTGCGATCATCGGTGGTGACAACCGTGCCGGTGCGCATCCGCTGTTTGAGATTGGCGCCCTGAACGCCGCTGACTTCCTCAGCCGCTTCCGCGAGTGCGAGCTGCACTTCGGCAATCGGCGGGATGGGGATTTCCGGCGGCAGCACGGCGTCGAGCACGTGATCATCGCGCAGGTAAGCGTGCGCGAGCACGAAATCGCCGATCTTCTGCGTCGGGCGCACCCCGCCGCAGTGGCCGATCATCATCCACGCATGCGGGCGCAGCACCGCGAGGTGATCGCAGATCGTCTTGGCATTGGAAGGGCCCACCCCGATATTCACCAGCGTAATCCCGCGCCCGTCCTCGCGCATCAGGTGGTAGGCGGGCATCTGATGCTTGCGCCAAGCAGTGTCGTTCAATTGTCCTTGCGCATTCTCAACCGCCTCGCGGATGTCGAGACCTGCTGCGCCGGTGAGGCCCGTATAGCCGTTCTGGCCGATCTGCTTGGCGCCCCAGTTCACGAATTCATCAACGTAGCGGTGATAGTTGGTGAACAAGATAAAATGCTGAAAATCAGCAACTTCCGTGCCGGTGTAATGCTTGAGGCGCGCCAGTGAATAGTCCGTGCGAAGGCCATCGAACAGCGAGAGCGGCATGGCTTCGGCAGCGGTGTATTCAATCCCATCGGCCAGTTCATCGCCGATCAGTGCCAGATCGGTTGACGGGAAATGCTGCGCGATTTCCTGCGGCGCGATCCCTGCCATCGCCGCACCCGCATCGCCATCGAGCACATAAGGGAAGGGGATTTCCTGCCGGGATCGGGTGACTGTCACATCGATCTCGTATTCCTCGGCAATCAGTTCAAGCTGCTCAGTGAGGTAGGCTGCAAACAGATCGGGGCGAGTGATGGTGGTTGCGTAGGTGCCCGGCAATTCGAGCCTTCCGAACGCGCGGCTGCGATCGGTTGATCCGCCGTTCCCGCCATAATGCAAGGTGAGCTGCGGATAGGCATAGGAGCCATCCTCGCGCTTGCGCTGCGGAGGAACCGCGCCATCACGACCAAAGGCAATAACGTCGGCGCGCAGGGTAGCGACCGCCTCATTATAGTGGCGCTGGAGGTCTTCGAGAATTTTCGGGATCGAGATCATGGGCAAGAGCAGTAACCTACCTTATGTGATGTTTCAAAGACATGTGAGTTTCTTACAAAAAGGGCGCGGGAAGGCTTGCCCTCCCGCGCCCTTTTGGCTGGATCAGGACGGGCGCCAAGGCCCGAACCGGATCAATCTTCGCTGCGCTCTTCGAGCAGCTCGGCCGGAATTTCGCCCGGCTCCAGATTGGTATCGATGCGGGTCGCATCGGCCTGCTCTTCGATCGCGCGCTGTTCTTCTTCGAACATCTGCGCCAGCACGTCGACGCCTTCGCTCTGCAGCTTGGCTTCATCGTCCGAACGCGCGACATTAGCCTTCACCGTGACATGCACTTCGGGGTGCAGCGCGATGGTGACATTGTGCATGCCGATGGTCTTGATCGGCGCGCCGAGGATGACCATGCGCTTGTCGATGTCATGGCCTTGCTCTGCAAGACCAGCAGCCATGTCACGCACGCTCACCGAACCATAAAGCTGGCCTGCGTTCGAAGCGGCGCGGATCAGCACCACTTCGGCGCCTGCCACCTTTTCGCCAAGCTTTTCAGCATCAGCGCGGCGGGTTGCGTTTTCAGCTTCGAGGCGCTCGCGGTTGGCTTCGAAGACCTTTTTGTTGGCTTCGTTGGCGCGCAGGGCCTTCTTCTGCGGGAGCAGGAAGTTGCGGGCATAGCCGTCCTTCACAGTGACGATGTCACCGATCGAGCCGAGCTTTTCGATGCGCTCAAGGAGAATGATTTCCATGGGTTCTTCTCCTCTTACTTCACAATATACGGCAAGAGGCCGATCTGGCGGGCACGCTTGATCGCCTGGGCGAGTTCACGCTGCTTCTTGGCAGAAACGGCGGTAATGCGCGAGGGCACGATCTTGCCACGCTCGGACATGAAGCCCTGAAGCAGGCGCACGTCCTTGTAATCGATCTTGGGGGCATCCTTGGCCGCGAACGGACAGGACTTGCGGCGACGGAAAAACGGGCGGGCCATCAGTCACGCTCCTCACGGGTTTCGCGGCGCTTACGCTCGCGTTCATTCTTGCGCATCATCACGCTCGGGCCGGTCTCATGCTCATCGACGCGGATGGTGAGATAGCGGATCACATCTTCGTTGATGCGGGTCTGGCGTTCGAGTTCGGCAACCACCGAGCCGGGGGCTTCGATGTTGAGCAGCACGAAATGCGCCTTGCGGTTGCGTTCGATCTTGTAGGCGAGCGACTTAAGACCCCAGGTTTCAACCTTGGTGACCTTGCCATTATTCGCTTCGACGATTTCGGTGGCTTGCGCCGCCAGCGCATCAACCTGAGCCTGGCTCAGATCCTGACGCGCAAGGAAAACATGCTCATAAAGAGCCATGTCCCGTGTCCTTTCACTTCCATGCCGATCGCTGGCTGATCTGCATCACGGATGCAGGGCCCCTCCGGCTTTCTTCGATACATCACCGGGCGAATCCCTGTGAAGGGCGTGCCCATACAGATTTTGGGCAGCTTTGCAAGCATCCCCTTGCGCGAGGGCCGGACTGCGCGCATCTGAGCAAGGCAACAAGGGTAATTTCGATGCCATCAGGTTTGGTCGCGCTGCTCGATGATATGGCAGTGATTGCGCGGGCGGCAAGCGCCTCGATGGATGATGTTGCGGTCGCAGCCGGCAAGGCGGGAACCAAGACGGCGGGCGTGGTGATCGACGATGCGGCGGTAACACCGGGTTACGTCACCGGCCTCAGCCCAGCGCGCGAATTGCCGATCATTGGGAAGATCGCGCGCGGAAGCCTTCAGAACAAGCTGGTGTTCCTGCTGCCCGCAGCGCTCATCCTGTCCGAATTGCTGCCGGGGGCGATTATCTGGCTGCTCATGCTGGGGGGTGCGTTCCTGTGCTATGAAGGCGCGGAAAAAGTGCTCGAAAAACTGGGCGCGGCAAAGCATGGCGCAACGCTTGAAGATCACATCACCGATCCGGTCGCCTTCGAAAATCAGCGCGTCTCAGGCGCAATCCGCACCGACATGATCCTGTCGGCTGAAATCATGGCGATTGCGCTTAATGAAGTGGCCGCCGAAACGCTGGTGATGAGGGCTGCGGTGCTGGCGATTGTCGGCATCGCGGTGACAGCGGCGGTCTATGGCGCGGTGGCGGTGATTGTGAAGCTCGATGATATCGGACTTCATCTCACCCAAAAGTCGGGTGCGGCAGCGCGGGCTTTGGGCGCCTTCCTGCTGCGCAGCGTGCCCCATCTGCTAACCATGCTGACCATTGTAGGCACGATTGCGATGCTGTGGGTGGGCGGTGGCATTATCGTTCACGGCACGCATGAGGTGGGCTTTCACGCGATTTATGATGCGATCCACGGGGCCGAGCAGGCCGTGGCAAGCGCAAGCGGCGCTGCGGGCGGTGTGCTGGGCTGGCTGACCTATGCCGCGCTTTCGGCGGTGCTGGGAGTGGTGCTGGGCGCTGCGATAGCGATTGTCCTGCATAAATTGCTGGGTGTAGGCTCAGGCCATGGACATTAAGAAAGACACCATGAAAACACCTGTTTTGTACACCTGCGCCCGATCACGCGGGCTTCGCGCAACCTGGGCCGCCGAAGAAGCTGGGGTCGATATTGATCTCAAGATCCTGCCCTTTCCGCCGCGCTATCTTGCGCCGGAATATTTGGAGATCAATCCGCTGGGCACTGTGCCGCTATTGGTGGATGGCGAGAGCCGCATGACGGAAAGCTGCGCCATCGCCCATTATCTGGCGACGCGCTCGGGCTACACGCCGCTCGCGATTGCGCCGGGTGAGCGCGACTATGCCGAATATTGCGATTACACCTACCACGCCGATGCAACGATCACTTTCCCGCAAACAGTCTATATGCGCTTTGCGATCTTTGAGAAGGACAAGGGCTGGGCCGAGGCGGGGCTTGCCTACGCCAAGTGGTTCCACAAGCGCCTGATCAAGATCGAACAGCGCCTTGATGGCCGTGAATTCCTGTGCGCAGATCGCTTTACAGTGGCGGATATTTGCGTGGGCTATGCGCTGATCTTGGCCGAGAGCGTCGGGCTGGATGATGGCGTGCCGGAGAGTTTGAAAGAATACCGCGCAAGGCTGACAGCGCGGGATGGTTACAAGCGGGCATTCGAGCGCGAGGAGGCGGGGCGGTTGGCGTTGGAGAAGGGCGGGGCGTGAATGTCCGCTTTGAGGAACGCCTGAACCGATTGCGCATGGCGGGAAGTGGGTGGTTAGCGGACGTTGCTGGAATTTGCGCTTTTAAGTGACTCCGGAAGATGATCCGGTGAAGCCATACGGAGGTGCTCCATCAGGATGGTCCGCCAGAGAAGGAATCTTGAATTTTGTGGTGAAATCGCCCTGAAGGCGAGATTCGAAGTGGTGTGCTTCGCGTAAAAGAGCATCACGAAGGAGAATACGATCTGCTTCAAGAATCTTGTGATTGGGGTCTTTCGTGCGCTGCGCAGTAAGATGCGCGATTTGAGTATTCAGCTTCCTCCGCTGTGATTTTAGTCCATCAAGGTGAGCAGCGACATAGGTTCCATCCGTCGTGAAGTCCTTAGCGTGCACCCCCTGCTTGTTCTCGAAAAAATCTAACAGCTGGCGGGCATGTATGCAGAATGACTCAATAAGAGCGTTTTGCGTCACAGTGCTATGCGGTGTTCTCAAAGCCTCGTCAGTATGGAGAAGCATCCAAATCTCATAAAAGAGGTGTTCCTCTAGGATTTCCTCTTTTGTCGCGGCAATTTCTGTTCCCATGCGAGTAAATTTAACGAAGCGATCAATGTCCGCAATTGATATCGTGGACGGCTCTCCACCCCCGCGGGATAATCTGCGCGGATGAGTAGGAGAGGAGAGTAACGATGGAGCAAGTATCGGTTGTTGGGCTGGATCTGGCAAAGTCTGTTTTCCAGGTCCACGG
>Ga0213837_1000064_pt1 | contig 238808 bp, 227 predicted proteins | sample SWPATP12_FD_160572 | JGI IMG/M metagenome (GOLD analysis project Ga0213837, IMG submission 160572) | Coastal seawater microbial communities from Marineland, Florida, United States - SWPA TP1 #2 | ecosystem: Environmental > Aquatic > Marine > Coastal | place: USA: Florida | collected 2016-08-06
AGAGAAGTGGGCCGTGAAGTAGGCGAAGCACTGCGTGATATTTGGGATTGGATCACCGAATAAAGGCACGACCTCAATCATTAACAGTTAATAGCGGAGCCAAACTGGACCGCGAATAAATAAAAAAAGAAAGGATAGACACTATGTTAGAACTAAAAACAAATGAAGTACAAGCAGTAAATGGCGGCGTTTTACCACAAATCGTAGCAGCGATCATACTGGCAGATTTTGCAGTGGGTGTATACGAAGGCTTTACAGCATAAGGAGCGCGAGATGAAAACATTAACGACAACAGAAATCAGTGCAGTAAATGGCGGTGGTGGTCCACTTAGAGAAGTGGGCCGTGAAGTAGGCGAAGCACTGCGTGATATTTGGGATTGGATCACCGAATAAAGGCACGACCTCAATCATTAACAGTTAATAGCGGAGCCAAACTGGACCGCGAATAAATAAAAAAGAAAGGATAGACACTATGTTAGAACTAAAAACAAATGAAGTACAAGCAGTAAATGGCGGCTTTTTACCACAAATCGTAGCAGCGGTTATGCTGGCAGATTTTGCAGTGGGTGTATACGAAGGCTTTACAGCATAAGGAGCGCACGATGAAAACATTAACGACAACAGAAATCAGTGCAGTAAATGGCGGTGGTGGTCCACTTAGAGAAGTGGGCCGTGAAGTAGGCGAAGCACTGCGTGATATTTGGGATTGGATCACCGAATAAAGGCACGACCTCAATCATTAACAGTTAATAGCGGAGCCAAACTGGACCGCGAATAAATAAAAAAGAAAAGGATAGACACTATGTTAGAACTAAAAACAAATGAAGTACAAGCAGTAAATGGCGGCGTTTTACCACAAATCGTAGCAGCGATCATACTGGCAGATTTTGCAGTGGGTGTATACGAAGGCTTTACAGCATAAGGAGCGCGAGATGAAAACATTAACGACAACAGAAATCAGTGTAGTAAATGGCGGTTGCTTTGAACCTCGAGAAGACTACAAAGAAAAGAACCCTATTATTGATTTAATTGAGCGAATCTTAAATTAGTAGAAATCGGTTTTGGCGGAAAACCAGTTTCAAAATAATCGAGAAATGAAGAGAAATAAGGAGTGAATACACTCCTTTTTTTATGCATTTGAAATACAGGGAGTAAATTTTATCGGTAAATTACATATCACTTCTTGAGGCTTTCGATTTCATTCCCTTCTTCAGTGAGGGTTCTGAAATTACTAAGTTATATTTTTTAATGATTACAACAATTTGTCTATCAAGCTCTGAAGCATAGCTTTGTGTGTGATCCTATTTGCTATTTTACAGAGACATCATATTGTTATGCTTACAATAACTTTACTCAGAAAGTTCCGATGCACTTATTTATTAGCTTGGTCAACTAGTTGCTCGTATTAAATATTGAATCATTTTGGCAATGCTAGTTGATTTAAAGTTATGTATCGATAGCTAGCAAAAGTATAAAGCAAAGCGTATATAAATTAGCACTTCTCTTACCCCTTCAAATCATGTGCTCTATTAAGAATTAATGAGTAACCATCTAAGAAACCAGTTCAAGAAACGTTGGCGAGATACCAGCTTATGTTTGTGCTTTTTCTTATTTAGTACTTTTTATCAATTCGTAAAGATATCGAACACTTATAAACTTGCATTAAAAGATATTAAGACCATAAATAGAAGCTACAGTCAGCTAATATTTTAGTTTAAGTTGTTGTTTTTAATTCTTATTTTTTTATTCTTCTGTTTTTGATTTTATCTTTTTTATCTCGCATTATTTTCTCCGTCGAAAGCATTGTTGCATTAAAAATTTGAAGCTTTTTAAGCGATACCTTTCAGCAAATATCACATTTAAAATTAAATTTCGGAGAATTATTATGACTAATAACGTATTAAACGCATTAAAGAAAAATGAAAAAAAATCTAAAGCTGTAATCAACAATTATGAAATTGATGAAAATGTTCTACGTCAGATCCAAGGTGGTGCGGCCTCATCTGGTTGGGTTTGTACAGTGAGTGGTGAGTGTAACGGTGGTTCGAGCTGTAACCCTTTCAAAGATATCCTGCCTTCATTTAATGAGCAAAGATAATCGTTTTATTTCCTTCCATTAGTTAGAGGTATGTAAATACCTCCGACTGTCTTTTATTCTAGAGTGGTATTAATAATGAACCTTATTGCTATCAGGCCTTTCTTAGATATTTACGCGCTACCAATTAAATCACACCTTTTATCAAGCTTATGTGAAGCACAAGTGGACATATCCGGTCAGCTTGAAGATTCATTATTAAATTCATTACATAGCACGTTATTTGACATAAGCCACAAGGCTATTATGTCAATGTACATGAGCGTTTCAGAGCATGTTTCGTTTGAAGAGTATGCGGCTTCATTGGTTGAGGAAGAGACTTTTGATTATGTGAAACAGCGATTCCCTGTTTTACACAGACGACTTAAAATAGCCTGTACTAACTGGCTCAGAAACACTTTAGAGATACTTAGAAAGTATAAGTCAGACGAAGCGATTATTTCAGAGCAATTTTTATTTGGTGAAAGTGCGACTATTACTGCAATCAATTATGGAGCGGGTGACACGCACCGAGGTGGAAAAACAGTTGCAATTATTTACTTGAGTAACGAGAAAAAAATCGTTTATAAACCTCGTTCTTTGGATATTGACGAACACTTTTCGGATCTTCTCAGTTGGGTAAATGATAAAACTATTGCAGTGAATAAAGTCCCAAAGACAATTTCTAGGGATAATTATGGTTGGTGTGAATTTATAAGTTTTTGTGACTGTGCAATAAAAGAACAAATCGAAAGGTATTATTATCGACTCGGCATTCTCACGTCGTTAATATACTCATTAGGTGGAACAGACTTCCATTATGAAAATATTATTTGTCATGGAGAGTTCCCAATATTAGTAGATTTGGAGTCTTTCTTTCATCCATCTCTTCCTCGTGGAGGATTAGACTCAGTAAACATTCCTGAGCAAACGGTGCTAAATACAGGTGTAGTGCCTGCTGAGTTTTTTAATGAAAATACGCTAATGCCAGAGATCAGCGGCCTTTCAGATGCAAAAGGTATAGAAGGTATTTTTCAAACCTCTTTTCTAGTGGATGATGGTAAAGGAGGCGTCAAATTTACTTTTGAAAAAGGCGAGCTACAAGGTGCGCAAAATATCCCAACTTTGAATGGTAACAAGGTTAAGTTAAATAATGACTATATTGCAAAATTTAAATCAGGCTTTGAGTGTGGTTACAGAGCAATATTAGATAATAAATCTGACTTTATAAATCAACTCTCGTCTTTTGAGCAAGATACTGTCAGGGTTTTATTAAGAAATACAGCCTGTTACAGTTACTTGCTGACAGAGTCAAATCATCCGGAAGTGTTATCTTCTGAAGAAAAAATGCAGGCTCACTTCGCAAAGTTAGCTGTAACACTCCAAGATTACGAAGTAGCCAAAGAATTCATTGATATCGAACTTAAAGAACTTAACGAGTTTGATGTGCCCATGTTTGATGCTAAAGCTAATAGTAAGACATTAAATTGTGGTCAGTATGGGGAAATTGAGCACTTTTTCGAAAAGTCGGGTTTCGAACAGGTTATTCAAAATTTAGAAAAGTTTAGCGAGTCAGATCTTGGTTATCAATTATGGGTAATTGATAAAGCGCTTGGCTATCAAGTTAATAAAGTATCTAGCTTATCTTACAATCATTTAGTAGCACTTCAGCAAGACAGCTCAATTGCATCAATTGAAAGTTTAGCTATAGGGGTTGGCGACTATATTATAGAAAATAGCTTCTCCGATGATCGTTATGCAAACTGGATAGTTTCGTTTCCGACTTCCTTGGATAATAGTAGTTATGCGATAAGTAATTCATCCTTTGATTTATATAACGGCTTAGCTGGGGAATTAATCTTTTTAGAAGCGCTATATAATCATACAGATAAACAAAAATATAAAGTTCACGCAGAAAAAGTAAGAAATAGTTTTGAAAAACAGCTTAGGCTTTATACAAGTGATATTGACTCGCTAGGACTGTTTATCGGTTGGGGTAGTGTGATAAGAACTCATATCTTACTTGATAAATATAGTGGTGATATGGAGTATTTAAGCCGGCTTGAAGAGATAATTAAGAAAACTAACATTGAAGTTTTGCTTGAAAATTGCACAAACATGAACTTAGTCAAAGGTTTATGCGGTTTTTTACAAGCGGCATGCGAATGGTATACAGCTTCAAAGTCTAAGTTAGCTTTAAGCCTAGCAAAGTTGGCAGCAAATCAATTAATAAAAAACCGACACTCTGAAAATAGTTGGTGCTGGAGAATTTCAAGCAAAGTACCTCTTACTGGAATGGCACATGGTGCGTCTGGTTTTGCCATGGCTTTTGCTTCTCTCTATAAAATAACGCAAGAAGAGCAGTACAAAGAAATTGTTCTTGGTTGTTTGGAGTATGAGAAGATTAACTTCGTTTCAGCAAGCCAAAATTGGCGTGATATGAGAGATATAGTTACTGAAAAAGTAGGAAGCGAAGACTTTTGTTCTACGGCTTGGTCTCATGGTGCGCCAGGAATTGGCATGTCAAGAATTACATTACTAAATGCAGGTATTGACAACGAGCAAGTACGTGAAGATATAGATATCGCGATGTCGACTTTATTAAATACAGAATTATCTGAACGTGACTCACTTGTCTTTGGTAATTTTGGCAACTTAGATTTATTTATCTGTTATCAAAAATATTTAGGTAATAAATACGATAAAGAAATAAACATTTATATTAAAAATTTATTCGAACAAAGGAAGGAACTAGTGAGCGGCTCTTCTATGAACTCTTTTGGACTAATGAGTGGCGTGACAGGGATCGGTTACCAATGTTTGAGGTTGCTAGATTCTAAAAGAACACCTTCGATACTATCTGCTGTTGATCTTATTTAGTTAAGTAATTAAGCCCAAAATAACATGACATAATAAAATTACTTTTATTATGTCATGTTATTTCACTCTGCATAAAACCCCATCTTCATTCAATTCATAATCTTATTATTTCAGATGGTTAGATCAAAATGTTATGTGACGTGTGTCACAAAACAAACTGAAAAAGTAATAAGCGTCTCCGATAGAAACAAAGCAATACTAATATTCAATATCTGCTACTGACTGAGCGCAGAAGATATCTAAACCCTGTTTTTTTGAACTAGGGCACTACTTAATATTACTAAAAGGGGTAGAGTCTGCATGCGCGGTTTACTCTTAGCCTGAGAGTTCCCAACTATATTTCGATAGCTGATATCTGTTAGCTTGCAAGTATCAGATAGCAGTTAAATGATAGTCCTATTTCTAATCTTCAATATTCATAAAATAAGCTCTTTAGGAGAAAGGAATGGCTGAAATGAAAAATTCAATATTTATTGATGAGTGCTCAACGATTCTTTACAGGTAGATCAATATGAGTAATGCTGTGGAGCTCGCATACCATGAGCAAGTAGTAGAAATTTTGGTGAAAAGATACTTATCGCTTATCTCAAAAGTGTTGAATGCGAGCTGTCATTGAATATACCAATGTTATTGGAGTAAATATTAGAGGCGCGTATTTTTCATTGTAGTCAAGGATGAGCAAGCACCCTAAAAAAGTGTTTAGTCTTGTGGTTATTTCTAAGTGCTTGTAATGAGTGCTTTGTATTCTATAGGCTGCACTTCATTTTTTATTCAGGCCCTAACCTTTGTTACATACCTCTAGAGATTTAAAGCATCTCACTTAACGTTATTTTTTTTGTTTCAGGCTTTCTATTTCTCTCTGCACGCTTTGCATGAGCTTATATAGTGAATGATTTAGATGGACAAAGTTATTCTGATTTTAAATATCAAATAAAGAGGTTCGTTAAGAAATTCTTCTGTCATACCTGCCTTAAGTAAATACTACGAAACACCCCCCAGACTAATGAGAAAGCTAATAGACCCATATGATTTAGGAGATAAGTTCAATGAACCATATTTACCCCATAAATAGCTCATACCTCAAGGTAATTTTTTTGTTTAAGCTTATGATTTTTATGGTTAAGTTTGTTTTTTTTGGACGTTTGATTTTTTCGGCTTTTTTTTGGCATTATTCATCTCGTCGAATGAACACAGCGACATGAAGAAACAATTTGGAAAATTAAATTTGAGAAAAAATCACATATGTAGGTAAGTGAGTTGTTATGAATTTGAGTGCTTTAACAACCCATTTGTCACTTTTGATAGGTAAAAAATAATGGCTAGAAAATACTTTAATTCAGAAAACGAACTTGCGAGCTACTTAGAAAGAAAAATGGCTGATGATAGATTACAAGACTTTTATTTAGAGCAACCAGATTGCCTCATCAGTCAAAGTATTGAAGGTGATTTTTCGCTTTTTGGCGGTGCATCTAACGATTTTTACTCTTGCTAACAATATTTATTTCGGAGAGATAGGAAATGGCTTATATCGTACTTGGGCAAAAGCAAGATCAGCATGCGCAATATATGTTAGAAAAATTAAAAATGCGTGGCTTAGATGCTTATTTGCTGTCCACCCATGATTTCCCGAGAAATGTTCAGTTTAGTTATTGTCCAACTGAAGAAGACGGCAGCCTTACTTTAAATGATGGTCAAATACTCAAGTTAAGTGAAATTAAAGCGGTATTTTGGAGAGGGTTTTCAGGTGTATCTGATGAGTCAACTCGCGAGAATTACTTAAGCTTTGACAGTATCGCAGCACAGGATAGCCTTGCTTGTCTAAGGACTTGGTTTTTATTAGATAACGGCACGGTATGGATGAATAGCTGGCAGGCTTTTCAACATCATAAAGAAAAGCCTTTGCAGCTAACTAAAGTTAAAAGGCTTGGAGTTAATATACCTAAAACTTACATAGGTAATAACTTAGAAGATGTCAAAGCTGCTTATGACCAATTAGAACAATCAATTTTTAAACCTGTCTTTGGTGGTGCGCATACCGAAATGTTAACGGATGAACACTTAAGCTCAGAGCGTTTGGCTGATGCTTTAGCTAAATCTCCAATTACAGTCCAGAAATTTATCGCAGGCACAAATATTCGAACATATGTTGTGGGTGATAAAACTATTTCGATTGAGCTTAAAAGTGAAAAAGCTGATTTCAGAGAGGATGAAAATACAGTCTTAACTGTGATTGAAACACCAAAACAAATTGCTGAACAAGCTAAAGCGATTAAGTCAGAGTTATTTCTAAATTGGACGGCGATTGATTGGCGACGTGATGAGCAAGGTAACTATTATTTTTTAGAAGCAAACCCCTCACCTATGTTTATTGGCTTTGAGAGACAGTCAGGAGTGCCTCTTACAGAGTACATCATTGATGAAATGTGTAAATAAAGTTAGTCAGTTTTAAAATTCAACAAATGAGAGAAATTATGAAATTACAAAAGAGAAAAATTAAAAATTTGTCTTCTGACAATAGTGTAATGCTTCATGCTCAAACAGCTAAAGTAGCTGGCGGCTTTGCTGCTATTAGTGGGCAAGACTGTAATATAAGTGACAACATGGGATGTAATTCTCAGGGGTTATTTTGTGGTGCAAAAACATTAGGTTTTAATTGTATTGGTACGTCGATGATCCCTCAGTAAAAATTAAAACATAAGATTAATACTAGCTATTTAATTTTGGCGGAGTAACAGAATAGTTAGGTCTTTATTTAATAAACTATATTGCGAGAAAACAATGAAACTTAAGAAAAGAAAAATCAAAAATTTATCTTCTAAAAACAGAAGTGTACAGGTCCAGACAGATAAGGTTGCGGGTGGGGTAGCAATGATCAGTGGTCATGCATGTAACTTCCCTGTAAGTTTTGACTGTCATTCACAAGCTTGTGCACCGGAAACAGTCTTTAAAGTATGTTTACCAAGCATTCTTTGTATTCAGTAGTAAATCATTTTATCTAGGTTTATATACTATAACTTAACCAAACTTGGCGGAGAGGTTAAGTGTCAATAACGCAGTAAATACTGTAAAGCGAGAAATTAATAAGGAGACAAACTATGCACCCATTTTCATTAAATAAAGAAGAGCAGCAATCAGTAAATGGCGGTTTAACGCCTGAGCTAAAACCGATTGATATTACTCAAGCACTGTATGAAACCGGCGGTCCAATTACCACGGCACTAGGCGAAGGTGGCGAAGTCGTGACCATGGCTATCCCAGAAGATGGCAACGACCCTTACCCATTTCCATTTGATGTAATGTAATCAAATAAAATATTGAATATGTGCACTTAACCAAACTTGGCGGAGAGGTTAAGTGCAAGTAAATACTGCAAAAACGAGAAATTAATAAGGAAACAAACTATGCATCCATTTTCATTAAATAAAGAAGAGCAGCAATCAGTAAATGGCGGTTTAACGCCTGAGCTAAAGCCGATTGATATTACACAAGCACTGTACGAAACAGGCGGTCCAATTACCACAGCACTAGGCGAAGGTGGTGAAGTCGTGACCATGGCTATCCCAGAAGATGGCAACGATCCTTACCCATTTCCATTTGATGTAATGTAATCAAATAAATAATAAATATGTGCACTTAAAAACTTGGCGGAGAGGTTAAGTGCAAGTACCGCATTAAATACTGCACAAGCGAGAAATTAATAAGGAAGCAAACTATGCACCCATTTTCATTAAATAAAGAAGAGCAGCAATCAGTAAACGGTGGCTTGATTGTAGAAATGCCAATTAAGGATGCTATTACGTTTGGAATTGGCGAGACGGGCGGTTGTGTCACTCTGGCTATTCCTGAAGATGGTAATGACCCTTACCCGTTCCCAATTGATGTGATGTAACTAAAAATTGAGTAAGTGCACTTAGCTAAACTTGGCGGAGAGGTTAAGTGCAAGTACCGCAGTAAATATTGCACAAGCGAGAAATTAAAAAGGAAACAAACTATGCACCCATTTTCATTAAAAAAACAAGATCTAGCTCAGGTATCAGGTGGCGTATTCCCTGGTGGTTGTATTCTTACGCCTATAAAAGGTGAAGACGGCGATGAAATTGTAATTATTAAGTTTTAATTTTCATTAGAAACTTATAAAAATCAGCAGTGAATACTGCACAAGCGAGAAATAAATAAGGAGACAAATATGCACCCATTTTCATTAAACAAAGAAGAGCAGCAGTCAGTAAACGGTGGTCTAATCCCGGTGAAAAAACCAATTGATATTACACATGCTTTAAATGAAGTAGGTGGTCCTGTGACCATGGCTATTCCTGAAGATGGCAATGACCCATTTCCATTTGATGTAATGTAATCAAATAAATAATGAATATGTGCACTTAACCAAACTTGGCGGAGAGGCTAAGTGCAAGTACCGCAGTAAATACTGCAAAAGCGAGAAATTAATAAGGAACAAACTATGCACCCATTTTCATTAAATAAAGAAGAGCAGCAATCAGTAAACGGTGGCTTTATTGTAGAAATGCCAATTAAGGATGCTATTACATTTGGAATTGGCGAGACGGGCGGTTGTGTCACTCTGGCCATTCCTGAAGATGGTAATGACCCTTACCCGTTCCCAGTTGATGTGATGTAACTAAAAATTGAGTAAGTGCACTTAGCTAAACTTGGCGGAGAGGTTAAGTGCAAGTACCGCAGTAAATACTGTATAAGCGAGAAATTAATAAGGAAGCAAACTATGCACCCATTTTCATTAAATAAAGAAGAGCAGCAAACAGTGAATGGCGGCTTTATTGTAGTGCCGATTAAAGATTCAATAACATTTGGTATTGGTGAAACAGGAGACCATATCACAATGGCCTATCCAGAAGATGGGCATGACCCAATCCCGTTTCCTATCGATTTTATGTAAAGAATATGAATAGTTCATACTCGTAGATATAGAACTAAACTCAGGCGAGTATGCATAATCACTAAAAGTCCCTAACTTGTTGTTTGTACTGACTAGTACAATTAAATGAAGATAAAGTAGCGAAAACTAGGACTTTGCTACTTTTCTTTTTATCTCTAATTCTATGTGAATGATTTTGTAAAATTCACAAAAGCCTACTTATCATCTGCTAAGCAACCCGCTACAATATTGCGCAATTTACGCCTTTGTTGATTTATTCACTGCCACCAGCGTTGGTTTACATTTGCACATGAAGTGATTTGTTTAAAGGGGAATAGTCGAACAAGCGTGAGATTTAAACACAAGCAAAGAATAAGGACTCTGTGTTAATGGCACTTACATCTATCATCCTAGCAGCGGGTAAAGGCACTCGTATGCGCTCTAAACTACCAAAAGTTCTTCACCCGGTTGCCGGTAAACCTATGGTGCAGCACGTAATCGACAATGCAGTATCACTCGGTGCGCGTGAAACAAATTTGGTTTACGGCCATGGTCGTGAGCAGCTACAAGCGGCGCTTTCACACAATGAAGTAAACTGGGTTTTACAAGAAGAACAATTAGGTACTGGCCACGCAGTGGCGGTAGCGAAAGAACATATTGCAGATGATGATACCGTTTTAATCTTATACGGTGATGTGCCACTAACTAAAAAGTCGACATTAGAAAAGCTACTCGCCGCGACGCCTGAAAAAGGTTTAGCTGTATTAACGGTTAACCTTGATGACCCGACTGGCTATGGCCGTATGCTTCGTGAAAATGGCAAACTTGTGGGTATTGTAGAGCAAAAAGATGCAACACCTGAGCAGTTAGCGATCCAAGAGATCAACACAGGTATCATGGCGGCAAATGGTGAGTTGTTAAAGCGTTGGTTAAGCAACCTTTCAAATAATAATGCACAAGGTGAGTACTACCTGACGGACATCGTAGCTATGGCGCACAGTGAAGGCGTTGAAATTACCTCGGCTCAGCCAGATCACCCAATGGAAGTGGAAGGCGCGAACAACCGTGTGCAACTTGCAGCCCTTGAGCGAGCTTATCAGTCATGGCAAGCAGAAGAATTAATGATCAACGGTGCAAGCCTTGCAGATCCTGCACGCATCGACGTGCGTGGTACTGTAAAAACAGGTCAAGACGTGCAAATCGATGTGAATGTTATCTTTGAAGGTGATGTTGTGATCGGCGACGACGTGGTTATTGGTCCAAATTGCGTACTTAAAAACTGTACTATCGGTGATGGGGTTGTTGTAAAAGCAAACAGCATGATTGAAGATGCGCAAGTCGCTGCTAAATGTACCCTTGGCCCATTTGCACGTTTACGCCCAGGTGCGGTGATGGAAGAAGACTCTCACATTGGTAACTTTGTTGAGATGAAGAAATCACGCTTAGGTAAAGGCTCAAAAGCAAACCATCTGACTTATTTAGGTGATGCCGAAGTCGGTGAAAAAGTAAATATTGGTGCAGGTACCATTACTTGTAACTATGATGGTGTGAATAAATCAAAAACCATCATTGGTGACAACGCGTTTATTGGCTCTAACTCTTCTTTAGTTGCCCCTGTAGAGATTGGCGCAATGGCAACTGTAGGTGCTGGCTCTGTGATTACTGCAAAAGTTGAAGATGAGCAATTGGCTGTTGCGCGTGGTAAGCAACGTAACCTTGATGGTTGGCAGCGTCCTTTGAAAAAGTAGGCTACTGATTGCAGTCAGCTGCCATGCTGACTGCAATTTTTATATAGTCTGGCTTGTATTAACGAGCATGACAAGTTGCAACAATAGAACAATATGTTGTTGCTGGTACAATTGCGTCACCACTACCTGATGCACCTGCAATTTCTTTAGTTTGTTTTCCCGAAAGGTTTTGCTTAGCAGATAAATCTTTCAGTTTCTTTTTCTGTAGTTTAATTAACATTATGATTTCCTTTATTAGTTAATCTTGTAGGACATGAATAGGGCAAACTCTATATAGCGAAGGAATACAAATTTGAGTATTTGTGTTACTTCCACCTGCTACTTGAGGTGTCAAATCACCTTTTAATGACTTTTTATCAAATGAAAGTGATTTTAGTTTCTTTGATTTTAATTTTAAGTTTTTCATCTTTTTTCCTTGTAAAAAACAAAAATGATTTAAATTTAATGTCGATAGGATGTCAATAGTATGTTTTTTTTGTATTTATTTTTAGTTCCTGTTTTTGCAACGAGAGTTAATTCCTCTGTTTTTTATTTACGTTTCAATTACATTTATTGTCTTTTTTTTGTTCTTTTTGCCTTTTTTTCATGCCAATTATTTTTTTCAATTTATTTATGAAAGCTAGGGTTTATTTCTTTCTTCCCTTCATAATGTTAAATTGTTCTTAGTTAAATAAAGGTTAATAAGATAACTATAATTTAAAAGAAGTAACCTATGGACAGTCTATTCCGCAAAGAAGTGCTGGAGCATAAACGACATCGACTAGAAGGAGCTGTGTCGCTTATTCAGCCACCCATTTTTAGAAGACTCACAGTGTTGATCGTAACGGTCGTCGTTGTCAGTCTGGTATTTTTGAGCCTTGGGCAATACACCCGAAAAGAGCGTGTGAGTGGGGTGATAGAACCCGATGCCGGTCTTTTACGTGTTGAGGCCTCGCAAGCAGGCTTAATTTCAGAAGTGCTCGTTTCTGAAGGCCAGTTTGTTGAAGCCGGTGAGCCGCTGTTGAGAATAGCCTCTGCGAAGCACAGCAGCCAAGAGTTAGAACTCAATCAGGCTTTACTTAACCAATACCAATTTCAGCTTAATTCACTCGAGCGACAGATCACCCAACAAATCGCGCAGGATAACTTAGATCTTGAGCAGTTGAATTTGCAGAGAATCTCTCTCGAGCAACGTTTATCTGAATTAGATAGCCAAGCCGCTACTTTTAAACAGCGACTGATGTTAAATCAGAAGATGGTTGAGCAAGTCGGTAGTTTAAAGGGCACAGGCTATATTTCAGAGTTAGAGCTACAAAGACAAAAAGATACTTTATTGTCGCTGCAACAGCAGGCGTCGAGTATCAAGTCTGAGCGTGTGTCACTGGTCAGTCAATTACAGCAACTCGAAAAGCAAATTGAGCAGCGACCTTTGCAACAGCAAACGCGTATTGCACAATTGGAGTCACAGCGCGCCGATCTGAAAATGCAGTTGTCGTCGATTGAGCAGCAGCGCCTAGGTGAGTTAAGAGCACCTAAATCAGGTATTGTCAGTGGTCTCACTGCAAAAGTAGGTAAAACAGTGGCGACAGGGCAAAGCTTGCTCTCAGTGCTTCCTGAAAACAGTGAAATGCAGGCAATCGTCTATGTGCCTACTTCGGCTTTTGGTTTTGTTGATGTTGGCCAAAATGCACGTTTGCGCTACCACGCCTTCCCGTATGAAAAGTTCGGGGTGTACGATGGCACCATCAAAGAAATCAGTAATTCAGTGATATTACCTGAAGAGGCCTCAACGCCAGGCGTACTGACAGAGCCTGCTTATCGTGTGGTTGTGGCACTCTCTGAACAAGATATTCAAGCTTATGGAAAAGCAACACCACTTAGAGCGGGTATGAGACTCGACGCAGATATCGTGATCGAAGAGCGCTCACTTCTACGTTGGTTATTTGATCCGGTATTTAGTATTAAAGGTCAGCTGTAAATTTTCAGCACAAGACAAATTATATAACAATAATAAGGCAGTAAAAGATGCATGAAGAAGATGAAAGTGTAGTAAACAAACTACAGTTTTGGTCAAGGAACTCATTGCCCATTATTTTACAGTCGGAAGCCGCGGAGTGTGGCTTAGCAAGTTTAGCTATGGTGGCGTGTTACCATGGCTATCAAACCGACTTGGTATCTATTCGACAAAAATTTAGCATTTCTCTTGAGGGCGCAACGCTGCTCGATATTATGGGATTTGCTGAGCAACTTAAGTTAAGCACAAGACCACTGCGTATTGAGCTAGAAGATCTCGACGCATTGCAAACGCCCTGTATTTTACACTGGGATCTCAATCACTTTGTGGTGTTAAAGAAAGCCAATGAAAAGCGCATTGTCATTCATGACCCTGCTAAAGGCGAAAAAACACTGACCCTTGAAGAAGCGTCAAAACATTTCACTGGTGTTGCACTAGAACTCACACCGACTAAAGACTTTGAAAAACAAGAAAGTAAACCCACGCTAAGATTCTCTGACTTTTGGAGCCGAATCTCGGGTCTTAAACGTTCTTTATTGCTGATCTTCTTACTGTCTTTGCTGTTACAAGTATTCACCCTAGCTGCACCTTATTACATACAATTGGTCATTGATGATGTTGTGCTCACAGGCGATACCTCCTTATTGACCGTACTCGCAGTCGGTTTCTTCTTGGTATTAGTGTTTGAGATAGCCACCAATGCGCTGCGGGGCTTTACCTTGCTGCATTTTGGTAATCAAATGAATATTCAGCTCGGTGCCAATTTATTCCATCACCTTGTACGCTTGCCGATTTCTTACTTTGAAAAGCGCCACATGGGTGATGTGGTATCGCGTTTTGGCTCACTACAGCAAGTTAAACAATTACTCACCACTGGGGTTATTGAGGCCATAATTGATGGCCTAATGGCGATAATCACCTTGGCGATGATCTTCTTCTATAGCCCAACCCTGTCTGCGGTGGTGCTGGTGGCGGTATTTGCCTATGCCGGCGTGAGAATAGCTATGTATAAGCCATACCGTGCGATCAGTGAGCAAGAAATTATGGCTCGAGCCGAAGAAAACTCTAACTTCATGGAAACAGTGCGAGGCATTCAAACCATCAAGTTATTTGGCTCTGAGGTAAAACGTGAAGGGCAATGGCAAAACCGTTATGCCAATGCCATCAATCAGAATATCCGAATTGGTAACTTCAACATAGGGTATGATGCTGTCAACCGAGCCTTATTTGGTATCGAAAACATAGTAGTGGTGTATTTGGCGGCGCACTTAGTGATCCAAGGCGGGTTTAGTACGGGTATGTTATTTGCGTTTATGTCTTATAAACGCCAGTTTATGGAAAAAACCGCCAACCTCATTGAGAAGTTTATCGAGTTCAAAATGTTAGGTTTACACTTTGAGCGTATAGCAGATATTGCATTGACTGAAAAAGAAGACTTACAGCCAGCGAATATCAAACGTCATAGCATTGAAGGTGACATTGAAATCAAAGGCGTGAGCTTTGCTTATTCAGATGCAACACCGAATGTACTTGATAACTTGAGCTTGAAGATAAAAGCGGGCGAGTCGGTGGCAATCACAGGGCCTTCGGGATGTGGTAAATCTACGCTACTAAAACTCTTACTGGGGTTAAATAAAGCCAAATCTGGCGAAGTGCTGATTGATGGCGTACCGCTTGAGCAAATAGGTGCGCGACAATATCGACAGCAAATCGCGGCGGTTATGCAAGACGATGAGCTTTTATCGGGGTCGGTCTCAGATAATATCGCTTTCTTTGATTCACCTGTTGATATGGAGCGCGTTGTTTATTGTGCTCAACTAGCTGCTATACATGATGATATTGCGCAAATGCCAATGGGCTATGACAGTTTAATTGGTGATATGGGTTCAAGCTTATCTGGGGGTCAAAAGCAGCGTATTATTCTTGCTCGTGCTTTGTACAAACAACCTAAGATCTTATTTATGGATGAAGCCACCAGCCACTTAGATACCAATTTAGAAGCCGATATTAATGAGGCGGTTTCCCGTTTAGATATCACCCGAGTAATTATTGCCCATCGTAAAGAAACAATTGCGTCAGCTGATAGAGAAATTAAGCTGAAGAAAGTGAAAGATAAGTTACAAGAACAAGCGTAGAGAATACATAGACTAGGAAGCGCTTCTAAAGAGGCGTTTCTTAGTTAATTTAAAATAATACTGAGATCAGAAGGTATTATTTTCTTGTAAAAGCCTTTTATCATTCTATAAATGAGTACGTTTTGAACGAGACTTAATGTGTGAAATTAAAAAGGGTATTGGTAAGTGATTTTGAAAAATTGGTGTTTGTGATTTTACATTTATCAAAAAGACCTCAGATGTAACCATTACGAGGTCTCTAAATTTACGCTTTTAAAGCTATAAATTAATATACTTGAGGGCAAGTATGGCCGATACCGCATGTATATTGATAATCATGAGTCATAGGACCACATGGTTTAGAAGTTACACCACCAGCAACTTGAGGGGTCATATCCGCAGGGATCGCTTTGTTGTCATTTGATAAAGACTTAATTTTCTTTTTGTTTAATTTTAGTTTCATTTTCATATCCTTGTTTAAAACGTGCTCTCTTATTGAGTGCAAAATTAAAATAATTCGTTTGAATTTTTTAACTTTTAAATTGTTTTTATTTTGAATGGAAAGTAATAGGTAAAAACAAGTTTACTTTAACCAGCAGCGGCAGCGAGACCAAGCTCTATCATCTAGGTCGATACTCCAAAAAGCTTCTTGTTGACCACCTGCTATTTTAGGAGTCATGTTTGCTGGCACTGTTACTTTATCGGAAGAAAGAGACTTCATTTTCTTTTTATTTAACTTTAATTTCATTTTTATGTCCTTGTTTAAAATTTATCCCCAAAAACAGGGAAGAATTAAGTTAATATTTATTTAACCTTTTTGCAAACTTTTTAACAGTCGCCATCATGACCTAAATTTGTTGAGCTTTTATCAGTGCTTCAGTAAGGTACAAGGTAGTTGTTGCAGGAATAATAATTAGAATGGTGTTTTCACCTAAGGAAAGATATGCCAACTCATGCTATTGCATCGCCAGAGCAAGAAGCTCAAATTCGCGCGATCATAAAATCACTGGCTAAAGAAGTTAGCCTCGATCTTCATAAAGTAAATAATAACGGCTTATTAAGCGGCTTAGCTGGTCATTTATTGTTTCTTTTTAACGCTTATAGACTTGATGAAAAGAACGTTGATGAAGTGTTATTTTCAGATAAGTTAGAGTTGCTACAAGAGCAACTTGATCAGCAATCCTTTGAATTAAGTAACGGTCTTGCAGGGCAAGCTTGGGTGCTTGAGTATTTAAATCAAGCGGAAGCTGAAGATTACGACCCTGAGCTGTTGAGTGAGGTTGATCAACTTTTTCATGCTGCACTTAATCACCAACCTTGGCCGGGTGAAATTGAATCAGTTTTGGGTTTAGCCGGTTACGCTCCTTATGCATCAAGAAGAAATAAACAAACAGAACAAGCAGCACTTTACGGTGTTATTGTTGATAATTTTGCGAGCGTTGCGCTGCAAGTCGACGATAATCAAATCAGCTGGTCCCAGCCTGAAAACTCGGTCTATCGTTTCGAAAAAGATGACCCTAAAAAGCCTGAATATAATCTAGGTTTAGCACATGGTGTGCCGGGGATCATTGCATCGCTCATTCCCGCCTTAAAGATTGAACCGTTACGAGAAAAAACCACGCGGCTTTTAACCCAATCTTGTGATTGGCTCTTAAGTCAGCAAAACCCCGATACTGATTCTGAATTTTGCTATGGTTCATGTTCTGGCGACGAGCACAAATCAAGACTCGGTTGGTGTTACGGCGATCTGACTATTGCTTTAACCCTTGCTCGTGCAGGTCACGCTCTAGACAGGCCAAGCTATGTCGATGAAGCGCGTCGAGTGGCATTAAAAGCGGCAAAGCGTGATGCCGAAAGCGGCTTTATAAATGATGCTGGCTTATGCCATGGCTTTGTTGGTCTTGTCAGTATTTATCAACTTTTAAATCAATTTATGCCGCATCCTGAACTAGAGCAAGCGGCTAAACATTGGCTCAATTACAGTCTTGAACAGTATCAAGAAAAAGGCCTTGAAGCATTTTACGCATACAATGGCGAAACCACTGAACACTATGAGAATTTTGGTTTCTTGATGGGGTATGCAGGTATTGGTTTGGGCTTTATCTCTGTTCTAAGTGATGATTTAGATTGGGCCGAATGTCTGTTAATGGCATAAGGAGTAGGTATGTCAGACAATAATAAAAATTTAAACCATGCCAATAAAAGCATGCAACATGCCCCATTTTTTGTCATGCGTACGCCGCGTTTAGCGCTCGAGTATTTGGCTGAATTCAGCAATGAGACGGCAGATACCAACGCGATTTTAGAAAAGTGGTTAGCAATTGATGGTGTGGTAGAAGCAATTTATCTTGCTAGTCCATCTTTATTAGAGCGAATCGAGCAATGGCGCACTAAGCCGGAATCTAAACAAGGTAGAAAGGTTGCGCAAGCTCTGCTTAAGTACATGTTGCGTATGTGCGCCAGGCCAACGCCTTTTGGTTTATTCTCAGGGATCCACAAGGGAGAAGTGAGTGATACCACCGAGTTTGTAAGTGCGTCACATACTCTGGATAGCCGAAAAACACGCCTTGATATGTTTTATCTCTCGGCACTAAAAGAGCATTTTGTGAAAGAGGCACAACGTGCCGACAATCTAACGTACCGCCCGAATCCTTCTCACTACTTTGTTGCCGAGCAATGTCGCTATATCGAGAATTACCTCTCTGAAGACAGCATGCAATACCGTTTAAGTGCGGTAGACAGTGATGAATATTTTCAGTGTGTACTTAAGCTTGCCCAAGGCGGTTTAAGCTTTAATGGTCTAGTCGATGCTTTTTGCGCACAGTATGCCGAAGCCGAAAAAGAAGACGTTGAAGCATACATTCAAGATCTGATTGACGAAAAAATACTACAGGCCGATATCCCGTTGCCTCTGACGGGCGATTCACCTGATTATGCCCTGTTAAAGTCATTACAAGATATGGAAGAGTTGGCAACAGCGGATCAACTTGCAACGGCTCTGGCCATGATTGAAAAGCTGGATAACGAGAAAAGTGGCGAAATTAAACCTTATAAGCAACTGCTCGAACACTTTCAGAATATGCCAGTTAAAGCGCAAGAAAATAAGCTATTTCAAACCGACGTTTATCGCGCCTTTGAACAGTGTCAATTAAGCGCTCAAGAAGTGCTGCGGGTGCAAAAGCAGCTCGAGTTACTGGCTGAATTAGGCGATACCGAACAGTCTAACCCATTAAGTAGCTTTATCACTAAGTTTAATGCTCGCTTTGAAGGTCAGTTCGTGCCCCTTGATGTGATCTTGGATGACGAGTCAGGTATCGGCGTTTCAAACGAAACCGGATATGAAGCTCCGCTTGTGGCTGGTCTAAACTTGGTGAGAGGCAACTCAGGGTCTGGTGAAGCGCCAAGATCGACTTTACTGGATCAGATCATTGAAGAAGCCTTGAGCTTACCTGCGAATCGCAGCAAAGATAGCATAGTTCTAAAGAACAAAGAACTAAGAAGCAAAGTAAGCAGCAAAGAATCAGTCAGTAAAAACTTCCCTGCATCTTTTTCTGTGATGCTCAGTGCGTATCAAGACGACAGATCAAACCCAGTTTATAAACTGGGTGGGTGTTCTGGTCCTTCATCTGCCAATTTATTAGGCCGTTTTTGCCACTTAAACGATGGCCTAAAGCAGTCTGTGATTGATGAGTTACAAAAAGAGCAAGCGCACTCAGAGCATGTTATTTTTGCCGAAATTGCGCATATGCCAGAAGGTCGTCCAGGTAACGTGATCGCACGCCCACATCTGCGTGACTACGAAATCGTTTTTATGGCCGACAGTAGCTTAGACGATGAGTATCAAATTCCACTGAGCGACTTATTTGTTTGGGTTGAAGGACAAAAAGTTAAACTGTGGAGCAAGCGCTTAAATAAGCAAATTATTCCTCGTTTATCTTGTGCACATAATTATTCTTCACGCAGTCTAAGTGCCTATAAATTCTTATGTATGCTGCAGCATCAAGAAGGTCGTGCACCAAACTTCGGTATGCCAAGTAGCACGGCAAATGCGGCATTTGTTCCTAGAGTTATGTTGGATAATTTAATTCTGAGTGAAAAAACCTGGCGTATTGACCGTAAAGAGCTTGAAGCCATAAGTAAAAACGGCAAATTCTCATCTGAAAAGCTAGAGGCATTGTTCGCCAAGTATCAGCTTGATCCACAAGTGTGTTACGCCATGGCCGATAACGTACTTCAGCTAGACCTGCGTCATCCAGATATGCTGGCGGTATTACTATCAGAAACTAAGGGACAGCCTCGCGTTGAGTTAAAAGAAGTGCTAACGGCGCAATATGCTTCGCGTGTTGTCGACACTCAAGGTCAGCACTATAACAACGAAATGGTGATCCCACTATTCAATGGTAATGCCCCAATACACAATCATTTCTCTGACGATCCACTTGCAAATATCACAGCCAAGCCGATTAAACGTCGCTTTAGTGCTGGCTCAGAATGGTTAAGCTTGAAGATTTATTCAGGCAATTCAATCGTCGAGCAGCTATTAACTGAAAAGTTATTGCCGTTTATTGCTGAGCAGCAAGGTGATTATGAAAAATGGTTCTTCATTCGCTATGGCGATCCTGATTGGCATTTACGTTTACGCTTCTATGGTGAGCCAAACAAGTTGTGTGGTCAGTTGTTACCTAAGCTTAATCAGCTACTCGATCCTATGGTTGAGTCGGGCGAGCTACACAAGGTCGAGCTAATGACTTACGAGCGTGAAGTAGAGCGCTACGGTGGGCCAGAGTCTATGGCACTGATTGAGTCATTATTCATGCTAGACAGTCAATTAATAGCCCGTACTTGCGGCTTAATTGATGAGTATGGTGAAGACATTCGCTGGCGTGTAGCGCTGCAGTGCACCGATAAACTGTTTAATTTGTTCAATTACAATGATGAAGGCAAGTTTAACTTAATCAGTGGCTTGAGAGCCGGTTTTGGTAATGAATTTAACGAAACCAGTCATCTGCGCAAGCAACTAGGCAATCGTTATCGTGACTACCAAACTCAGCTAGAAGATGACTTTGTGAAACTCGCTGACTTGACTCAGTTACCTGACGATGAGGCCCAAAACGCGATTGCCCAATTGCTTAACTTATGGCAACAGCAAGCACAACCTGTGGTTGCGCAGCTCAATGAGATGCTAGAAGAAGACAAGCTCAACTGTAGTCGAGACTCATTGCTGAGCTCTTTGCTACACATGCATAACAACCGTATGTTTAAAGCCTATGGTCGTGAGCAAGAACTGGTGATCCATGACTTGATGCGCCGCAAGTACTTCTCGGCAGACAAAGGTCAAAGCCACTAACAGGCTATCGCAATTCAACTTTAAAAAGCACTGTTACTACAGTGCTTTTTTGTGCTTAACAGTCATTTTTAAAGTTGTTTAAACTCAGTCTAAACCTCTGTTGCACCACCTGAATCACGCTGCTTCTTACCTTACTGCTTATTGTCTATTCATCAAATGCTGACTAACATTACAATTCTAATTTGCTTAAAAAAGACATAACAACATGAAAAAAGCACTTATTTTTCTTACTTCACTGTTACTTAGCATACCCACGTTTGCAGGCTCACTGGCAAAAGAGTTACAGGTATTTGAACCTTACCTTGGTACTTGGCAGGCAGACTTTGCTGTGCCAAAAGGTCAACCTGCCATGCAAGATGTCAGTAAGTGGGAGCGCGCACTAAACGGCACCGCGATCCGCACTCTGCATTCAATTAATGATGGTATGTATGGTGGTGAATCATTGATATTTTGGGATAAAACTAAACAAAGCTTAGTGTTTTACTATTTCACAACCGCAGGCTTTTATACCCAAGGCACTATGGAGGTATTACCCAATGGTGCCTTTGTGGCCTATGAAGATGTTACGGGTAGCAAAGATGGCATCACCAAAGTGAAATCCACCAGCCAGTTCGTTGATGGTGAGTTTAAAGTCTCGACACAATATTTAAAAAATGGCGAATGGACTACGCCTGAATCGCGTAGTTATCAGCGCAGCAATAAACAGGTTAAGTTTAAATAGTGACTGACGCAAAAAGGTTGTTTTTTGGCATAGGCCTAGATGATACAGCCAAAGAGCATATCAAGGCTTGGTTAGGCAATTCAGTTGTAGGTAAAAAGCCACATACCAAAGTGCAAAACTGGCATCTCACTTTGGCGTTTTTACCTAATGTGCAACCCGATCAACAAAACCAACTTGTCGAGTTTGCTCGCACCTTGCACGTTGCGCCATTCTCATTAAGGTTTAGCGAAACTGGCTATTGGCCGCATAACGGCATTTTTTATTTAAAACCCGACTCAATACCTGAGCCGCTTTCTTTACTTGCCGAGCCGTTAAGAGACAAGGGTAGTGAGCTAGATATTTATCACAACCCATTTGGGTTTGCCCCGCATATCACGCTATTTCGCAGCCATAAACCGAGTCCTGAGATTGTACAGGCGATCCCCCCTTTTACGCTCGAGGTAAAGCAGTTTCATCTTTACCACTCTTATCGATGTGAAGAACGAGGTCTTATATATGAGCCTATTGAAACATTTATGCTGAATGCTTAGATTTTTGCTAGCGCTTAAACAGCTTCTTTTTTGCTTTTTTTAGTAACCAAGAAAACAAAGCCCTGAAAAGCTTAGTAAGCAAGGACGTTTGATAGTTTACGCTTTTACCGTTGTGATGTTTGTTTGGCTGCTTGCTGATAGCCTGTTTAAAAAGCTGCTCTGTTGCTGCATTGCGTTCACTTTGAATATGTCTGCGGCTGCATTCTTGGGCGGCACAGTGCCAGTCTTGCTGCTTAATGGCTTGGTGTAGTTTCGGCCAGTTTTTCGCTAAATGCGGAGTGCCTAAATTAAAAGCCATATCGAGCAAAGCATATTGGGCACTCAGTGGCATTTGTTCAAATTGGCAGTTAAAGCCGCTTTGTTTGCTAAAGACCCTGTTCAATTCTTGTTTAAACTGGGTGAGGTGTTTGTGAAGGAGTTTATCGGTTTCATGGCTGGGTAGTGTCAGTTCACAAAACTGCGCATACCAACTGGCCTTATAACCTGACTTTTGTTTGCTTATCTTTTTATATTCGGCTTGTTTTTCGCTATTCCTGGCGGGCTTTCCAGATTTTTTATGGATTAGATTAAGCGCACAAAACTGCTTTGCGTTGGCCATTAAAAATCCAACACCTATGGTGGGATTGCCTCGGCTATCTAAATAGAGATGGGCGATTTCGCCCTCAAAGCGTTTTAGTTGCTGTATAAACTGGGTGTCGTTACTCGGCATAACTACTCATATTGTCGAAAATACGGATTATTCGGTCAATGCTTGTGTTTCTTCCTGATCAGGGAGATCACAACTTTGTACCTCTTCAATATTAGACTTTTTATCAACAATATAGCAATGCTTTAAGATAGAGCAGTAGCAAGCGTTCACTTTTACATCAAATATGCTTTGGTCGATTTGTTGCCAAAGACCCGAGTTAAAATTGGTCTTTTGCATCATAAAAACATTAAATTCTTCACCGTCGGCAAGTAAAAAATTGGTGCTATCGCTTGACGCAAACCAGCCGAAGGCGTTGCGGTAATTAATATCTCTTTGATCTTGTTCTATCTCTGCGAGGGCTTCTTTATACGCATTTAACGAGCAGCAGCTATCGAGTAATTCTTCAATGTGAAAATGCTTCTCATCGTTATAAATGTACTCGATGTAATGAACCATGGCTGGGCCGGTGCCAGAGTTAGAAATATTGATATTAATATATTGTTTTTCTTGGTTAATATCGAAATTAGAGTAGCCCATTTTGAGCCAAGGTAGGGTTTCGGCTTTAAGCTGACGTTTGGCTGCGGCGACTTGCTCTTGCGAGGCTTTTGCTTGTAGATACGTTGCATAAAACGAGGCTGCAGAAATCACAATGGCACACACTGCGAGCATAGAGTTTATCTTTGAGCGGGTAAGGCCTTTTCTCGGTGGGCGCTTTGCTCTGAGCTTATGCTTTTTATCATCGTGATGATCTAGCACGGCTTGCTCAGAGAGCGCATGGAGTGTCTCTTTATTTGGGTCTGAGGCCTGCTGCGTTTGTTCTTGTTTGGGTTGTTCGCTCATGTCCTTGCCTTAACGTGTTATTTTTATTGTTTTATTTAAATCGTATTTAAGGTGCGGCTAAGAAAATCGTTAACTTATCGCCAATTCGTAAAACGTCTTTCGATAAGCTATTCCACTGCTTAATTTTACTGACCGTAACATCAAAGTGTCTGGCGATGCGCCATAGGCTGTCACCTGACTTAACTTTATACTCTATTTGCTTATCTGCCAAAATTGGCAGCATTAAGGTGTCGCCTGCGCGAATACGGCTCGATTTTAATTGATTAAAGCTTTTTAATTGCGAAACCGTAATAGAGTGGCGCTGGGCGATAACACTTAAACTGTCACCGCGGCGAATGGTGTATTTTTGCCATTGTTCACTTGGCATTTCGGGTAAGTTCGCAACATAATCTTGCCAGTTCTTAATTTCGCCTTTTCTTAAAACTAAGTGTTTAGGGCCGTCTAATAACGCTGGGAAACGAGTATAACCCGGGTTTAATACTTCAAGCTGCGCCCATTTCTTTTTGTCATCTAAAATTACCCCATGACGCATATCAATCACATCTATGGTTGGCTGGTTGGCGATTTTTGGAAAAGCCATTTGCTCTTCACGAAGTAGTTGTGCGGCAGCTAAAAGCTTTGGTACATAGTGACGCGTTTGCCTAGGCAGCTTTAAATGGAAGAAGTCGGTCGATTTGCCCTGCTTCTTATTATTGCGAATGGCACGTGCAACACGACCTTCACCTGTATTGTAAGCGGCAATAGCATGGTACCAGTTGCCATCGAAGCGTTTGTGCAAATAGGTTAAAAAATCGAGTGCGGCATTAGTGGCATCAATCACGTCTTGGCGACCGTCATACCAAGGACCAATTTTTATACCATAATGCTTGGCGATAAGCGGCGTCAGTTGCCAAAGGCCAGAAGCATGTTTGTGAGAATAAGCGCTGGTATCAAAATCGCTTTCGATTAAGGGCATCAAAGCCAACTCAATTGGCAGACTTCTGCGCTCAACTTCATTGACGATGTAATACAAAAATGGCTCGGCGCGCTTTGTAATAGTTTCCATGTAGTTCGGGTGTTTTAAATACCAGTCAACACGGTTTTGCACACGTTCGTGAGTAGATGGCGCAAATTGCAATTGAATACGAATACGATGCCAAACATCTTCAGCTTCACTCGGTAAGATATTTTCAACGAATACCGGTGTCACTGGTTCACTTGGTTTTGCGAGTGTGTTGTCTTCTACTGGAGGTGTATGAACTAGGGTTTCTTCAACTTCAGTGGGTGAGTCGGTGAGGCTGGCACAGCCAGATAACAGTAGAAAGAGTGAGATAAATACAATGCGCATGAAGATTCTTTTTAGTTAGAGTTATTTTTGAATATCACAACAATTGTATAGAAGTTAGTTACAGGGGTTAAGTGAAAATTTTTACGGGGAAGGGTGTGATTTGGTAGGCGCGACTTTACGTCGCGCACTCACCCTTGTCATTCCGAACTTGTTTCGGAATCTATAAGCTAACCAGTTACCCCGCATTTAAATGCTTAAGAGAATAGGCCCTGAAACAAGTTCAGGGTGACGCGGTTTTAGGTCTGATACATTACTGATAACCTAGCTCAAATACTGTCATCGCGAGCTAACACTTATAAGACTGAATTCAGCCTTTGTCATTGCAAACTCACCCCTTGTCATTCCGAACTTGTTTCGGAATCTATAAGCTAACAAGTGACTTGGCATTTAAATGCGCGAGGGAATAGACCCTGAAACAAGTTCAGGGTGACGCGGTTTTAGGTTTGATACATTACTGATAACCTAGCTCATATACTGTCATCGCGAGCTATCACTTATCATACTGAACTCAGCTTTTGTCATTGCGAGCTCACCCCCGTCATTCCGAACTTGTTTCGGAATCTATAAGCTAACAAGTGACTTGGCATTTAAATGCTGGTGGTGAAAGCGCAGGTGGTCTTCTATGAAACTGGCAATAAAGTAATAGCTGTGGTCGTAGCCTGCTTGCATTCTTAGCTCACACTCTGCATCGACTGACTTAGCTGCGGCAATTAAGTTTTCAGGTTTTAATTGCTCTGCTAAAAAGCCATCTTCGCTACCTTGGTCAACCAAGATTGGTAAACTCGGTTTACCTGCTTGTAAAAGCTCAACACTGTCGTATTCAGCCCAAGCTTGTTTGTTGTCGCCTAAGTACGCATTAAAGGCTTTTTCACCCCACGGGCACTGCGTTGGGTTAGTGATAGGGCTAAATGCTGAGATTGAACTAAAACGAGATTGGTTTTTAAGGCCGATCATCAATGCGCCGTGTCCACCCATAGAGTGCCCACTTATCGCTCGCTGTGAAGTGACCGGAAAGTTCGCTTCAATTAAGTTTGGCAATTCATCAAGAATATAATCATACATTTGAAAATGCGCCGCCCAAGGGGCTTGTGTTGCATTCACGTAAAACCCTGCGCCTTGGCCTAAATCATAGCCCTCATCGTTTGCCACACCCTCGCTACGCGGGCTGGTATCAGGTGCCACTATCGCTATGCCTAATTCTGCGGCAACACGTTGAGCGCCGGCTTTTTGCATAAAGTTTTCGTCTGTGCAAGTTAGGCCAGAAAGCCAGTACAGCACAGGCACTTTTTGGCCTTCGTTCACCTGCGGCGGTAGAAAAATAGCAAAGCGCATGGCGCAGTTAAGCACCTCAGACTGATGAGTATATTGCTTATGCCAACCACCAAAGCTTTTGTTATTACTGATATTCTCTAAGTTCATTTTTGATATCCATAAAGAACAAAGAGCTTGTTTATACAAGCTCTTTTGGGGTGTTGAACTGTTTACTTGTTGTAATGGATCACTGAGCGAATGCTCTTACCTTCATGCATCAAGTCAAAGGCTTCATTGATGTCTTCAAGGCCCATGGTGTGCGTAATAAAGTCTTGTAAGCCAAACTCACCCGCCATGTAACGCTCAACGATTTCAGGTAACTCTGAGCGGCCTTTTACGCCACCAAATGCGCTACCACGCCATACACGGCCAGTAACCAGTTGGAATGGACGCGTTGAGATCTCTTGGCCTGCGCCAGCTACACCGATGATCACAGACTCACCCCAGCCTTTGTGACAACACTCTAGGGCTGAACGCATCACGTCGACATTACCAATACACTCAAATGAGAAGTCGACGCCACCGTCAGTCATTTCAACGATCACTTCTTGAATTGGCTTATCGAAATGTTTCGGGTTGATACAGTCAGTTGCACCTAGCTTTTTCGCTAAATCGAATTTGCTTTCGTTGATATCTACACCAATGATGCGACTTGCACCTGCCATAGTTGCCCCAATGATCGCTGAAAGGCCAATGCCACCTAGACCAAAAATCGCTACTGTGTCGCCTTTTTGTACTTTTGCAGTGTTCAGTACCGCACCCATACCGGTTGTCACGCCACAGCCTAATAAACACACTTCTTCAAGTGGTGCTTCTTTGTTTACTTTGGCTAAAGAAATTTCAGGTAATACTGTGTACTCAGAGAAGGTTGAGCAACCCATGTAGTGATAGATTGGCTGACCGTCTTTGTAAAAGCGCGTTGTGCCATCTGGCATTAGGCCTTTACCTTGCGTTTCACGTACAGCTTGGCACAGGTTGGTTTTACCAGACGTACAGAACTTACACTCACCACATTCTGCGGTGTAAAGTGGAATAACATGGTCGCCTACTTCTAGGCCTGTTACACCTTCACCTACTTGTTCAACGATACCACCACCCTCGTGGCCTAAAATTGATGGGAAAATACCTTCTGGATCATCACCCGATAAAGTAAATGCATCGGTATGACAGACACCCGTCGCAACGATGCGCACCAATACTTCGCCTTTACGCGGCAGCATTACATCGACTTCTTCGATTTTGAGTGGCTCATTTGGGCCCCATGCGACGGCCGCCTTAGATTTAATAAATTGATCTGCCATGTTGTCCTCAGCTTTTTAAGTGAATTGTTTTAAGTGTTTTGTGCAAATAAGAGCGTAGGCACTCAAAGCCGTTTTCGCGAAGTGCTTCACGCGTATTTGCCATATTATTTTTGACGAGAGAAAGTGTAGTTTGTTTACTCACGTTCGATAATCCCTTATTTTTGTAAATTACTTTTACTCAGTGGTAATAATAGGCGATATGAATAGTTGGCAGGGCATTAATGAGTTTGTCGCGGTGGCGCAATCGGGTAGTTTTACTCAAGCAGCAAAGCGGTTAGGCGTATCGACTGCACACATCAGCCGCCAAGTCACCGCGTTAGAAGAAAAGCACAGTACTAAGCTATTTTATCGTTCAACGCGCAAGGTTGCCTTGACTGAAGAGGGCCAAGTGTTTTTTCACCATTGCCAACACGCGCTAACGGGTCTTGAAGAGGCTGAGCGCGCGATCAGTAACTTGCGAGATACGCCGCAGGGTTTAATTAAAATGACTGCCCCAGTTGCCTATGGCGAGCAGTTTATCATGCCGCTGGTACATGACTTTATGCGCCAATACCCGGAAGTCGAAGTACAAATGTTTTTAAGCAACCAAACCTTTGACTTGGTGGCAGAAGGGTTTGATCTAGCCATCCGTCTTGGCAAACTGAATGACTCAACCATGATGGCAAAGCGTTTAACCAGCCGAATTCAATATGTTTGCGCCTCTCCCGGTTATTTACGTCAATATGGCGCACCTCATACATTAGACGAGCTGAAACAACATCACTGTTTAACTGGGAACAGCGAGTACTGGCGTTTTCTCGTTGAGGGTAAAGAGCGCACATTAAAAATGAAAAGTCGCCTCAATTGTAATAGTGGCTTTGCACTAAGAGATGCAGCACTTAAAGGCTTGGGGATAATCAAGTTACCCGACTACTACATTGCAGATGACTTAAAGCAAGGCAACTTGGTTGAGGTGTTGCCGCAATACTTAGAAGCTGAAGAGGGAATTTGGGCGCTGTATCCGCATAATCGTCATTTATCACCTAAAGTCAGATTGCTGGTGGATTATCTGAATGTTCATCTTAGTTAATCTACAAAGGAGCATTTTGCCGCTTTCATTCTGACAATTTTTTGACCTCAGCGCTTGTTTACAATTTAGTATCATTAAAAGTGTTTGTTATTGCATTTTTATTTATGAAACCCCTTCTTTATGTCTTTTAAATCAATGGTTTATTTTTGGTATGCTGTTTGCATTTTGGTGAGAAATATTGGATTTTAGACCTAAAGGATTAAAAGTAAGGATGCTATCAGTAAACCATTTATTTAATCGTCACACGTTATCAGATACCCGAGTAGTTAATCAGCAAGAAGTACTTAGTCAGCGATTAAGTAGTGGAAAACGCATAAACTCTGCTAAAGATGATGCTGCGGGTTTACAGATCAGTAATCGACTGCAAACCCAAATCAAAGTAAAAGAGCAAACCCAGCGAAATATCAATGACGGTATAAGCTATGGCCAAGTTGCAGACGCTGCGTTGGCTGAAGTGACAGAGCACTTACAGCGCTTTCGTACTTTGGCACTGCAAGCTGCCAATGGTAGTTACAGTGATGAAGATAGGCTCGCAATAGATCAAGAGGTGCAACAAGGTATAGCAGCGATAGATTATATAGCCAATAACACAGAAGTGTTTGGTAAAAAGCCACTTTTGACAGCCACAGTGCCAGATACTCCCCTAAGTAATGTTTTACCATTAGATGAAGTGTTGACGAATGGTATCCAAGCGCTGCGTCCTTCTGGGTATCGTTCATTTGGTTTGATACCAGCAGGGTCTTCAAATGTAAGAGTCCAGATAGATTCATTTGGTATGAACGATGATATCGGGCTATTTAGAGCTAACGGACAGCACTTAATCGGACAGGATCGGAGTGCGAGTAGTGCTATGATTGAGTCTCAGTTGTTTACCAATGCAAATGGTTATAATGGTGACGAGACTTATGATAATAGCTTGCTGTTTAGTGGTGGGGGATATAATTACCCTGCAGTAAATAGTAACACTGTCGCGGGGATGACTTTTACTTATTCAGGTAATGGCAACCCTGGTAACAATTTAGAAGAGTTACATATAGATACGGTAACAGAACCACTATTGCTTACAGTAATCGGCAATGGCTCGTTTAACATAACCGCAACTTGGGACTCTATAGGCTCTTTAGTACAAAGTGCACCTCGTGAAAGTGATGGACCTGTGCATATCACCGCAAAAGATCTCGCGATTGGCGAAAGTGGCTACCTTGTTTATGAAGACATAGAAGCGAGTGCAACAAGTTTAAATTTAAGTGCCTTAAATGTAAAAACGGCAGATGGTGCACAAGGTAGTATCGGCGTAATTGATCAAGCACTTAAAACAGTTGGTGAATTTCGCGCTGACATAGGTGCGAACTTAAATGCCTTAGAGCATGTTGCTAGAAACCAAAGTACCCAAGAGCTCAATTTAAATTCAGCTAATCAACGTATAATTGATGCAGATTTTGCTTCTACCGTCGCGGAAAAAACTAAGCAAGATATCTTACAGCAAAGCCAAATTGCAATTACTTCACAGGCCAAACAAGCCTTTAATCAGAGCATGACCAATATCATCAGCTTACTTTCTTAATGCCAACAGCATCATTTAATAACGTGAAAAGATATTTGCATATTTATGGGATTGAGATTGCAATCAATCCTTAAAAAATTAGAAACTTAAACGTCATAAACCTGCTGTTTAATTGTTCGCTATTAAATATTACACAATAAACAACAATAGGTTTAGTCATGCTCAAACGCTCTCTGATCGCGCTTTCTTTATTAACGGCTCTCACAGGTTGTGCCCTTGATGGCGACGATGGTCAACAAGGTCCTCAAGGTGAACAAGGCCCTGCAGGTGTTGCTGGTACGAATGGTTCAAACGGTACAGATGGTAGTGATGGTTCAAATGGCACCGACGGCATCAATGGTGTCGATGGTAAAGATGCCAACCGTCTGTTAGATATTCAAATGGTTGGTCGTGCAGTGTTAAACGCACAAAGCCCAGAGGGTGCAGCCGAAATCGTGGCTTACCAAGCATCTAAAAAGTGGATCTACGCAATTAACAGCTCAGGTGATAGCGCTGTGGTAAACATCATTGCAGCAGACAGCTTTGATGCCGCTGGTTTAGTGAAAAATAACGAAGGTGTGATCACGACGACGAACCTGAACAGTGCGATCACGTTAACGTTAAACGACAACACCCCAGGCGATGCGAATAGCATAGCAATCGATGAAAACAATCAATTGTTAGCGGTTGCGATGGCAGCAAAAACCACTGGCGAAAATGGTCAAATCGCGTTTTATGATATTTCAGGTGATGCGCCGGTATTTATCAAAAATGTCACAGTGGGTGCATTACCAGACATGGTAACGTTCAGTCCAGATGGCAGCAAAGTCGTTGTGGCTAACGAAGGTGAGCCAGAGGGGGATTACAGTGTTGATCCTGAGGGTAGCATCAGTGTGATTGCGGTAACTAATGGTACAGTGGCAGATACCGCAACACAGATTACCTTCACAGACTACAACGGCAAACAGGCTGAATTAGAAGCCATGGGTATGATGTTCGCAAACCCAACGGGTCGCACAATCAACGGCAAGCTAATTAATACTACGGTGGCGATGGACCTTGAACCTGAGTATGTCAGCATTTCAAAAGACAACCGTTATGCTTATGTATCTATTCAAGAAAACAATGGCTTAGCTGTGGTTGATTTAAGCGACAACAGCGTCAAGTTAATGGGGTTAGGTTTTAAAGATTGGTCAAACTTAGTCATGGATGCGTCAGACAAAGATGGCAAGATCAACTTTAAGAAATACCCGGGTTTGTACGGTATGTACCAGCCAGATACCATCGCAAGTTTTAGCTGGAAAGGTGCAAACTTTATCGTTTCTGCCAATGAAGGTGATGGTCGTGAATACTTCTTTGATGCCACAGATGCTGCTGATTGTACTGCAAAAGGCGGTCTAGACTTTGATGATAAAGATGGTTGTTTAGCGTATATCGATGAATCTCGTGTTGAAGACTTAACGCTTGCCAGTAACTTCTCTTACTTAAACAACGATGATGACGATATCGGTCGCCTAAAAGTGACAACAGTAAAAGGTGACACTGATAACGATGGTCAATACGAAGCTCTTTACACTTACGGTGCGCGCTCTTTCACGATTTGGGACAGCAATGGTTTAGTTGTCTTTGATTCTGGCGATGAAATTGCTCGTATCACAGCATCTGTTCATGGCGCTGCTTTTAACAATGATGAAGATGAAAATGAAGGCGACACGCGTTCTGATGCAAAAGGCGCTGAACCAGAAGCATTGACACTGGGCCAAATTGGCGAGCGTATGTTTGCGTTTATCGGTTTAGAGCGCATGGGCGGTATCATGGTGTACGACATCACCAACCCTTATGATGTGAAGTTTGCTGACTACTTCTTTAACCGCGGTGTGGTTGAGGGCGCAGATATTACCGGCGACCTAGCGCCAGAAGGTATGTCATTTGTACCTGCTGAGCAAAGCGCTACAGGTAAGCCACTACTCATTATTGGTAATGAAATCTCAGGCTCAATCGCCGTTTGGCAGGTTGCATTAAGTGCAAAATAGATCTGCGAAGCAGATTACTTTTGCGCAAGGGTGACGAACAACCGATGCGTAGCATCGCAGTGTGAGGAAGTGGAGGCAAGGATGCCGACAGGCCACCGCTACAAGGAAGTAATACTTCGCAAGATTGCTAATGAGCTAGTTTACGAGGGTTTAGATAAGACCTTATTTTGTAAACATCGCAGCAAGAAATTTAGAAAAGTTGCACAACTTACCCATACCAAAAAGCGCATTTGTGAGAAGTGCGCTTTTTTTCAGTTCAAAATAGATCTGTGATGCAGATTTTGTCGCGCTAAAAATCAAAAACTAAAAGATACCTGCATACCGGTAAAATGTTTGTCTTCAATATTCCAACCATTACCATCAATTTGTCGATAACGGGTGTAGGCTTCGAGTTTAAAGTGATCAATATGAAAACCGACTGCGGCACCGATATAAGCGTCTATTTCATTATCGGGTGAGTTGTAATTGGTGACATGAGAGCGGTTGTTGTAATCAGTATCTCTTTGATCATGAAACATAAGTTCGAATAGGTCGACGCCAAATTCAGCATAGGTATAAACATTAGAGAAGTAGCCAAATTTAAAGCCGGTATCGAGCATAATGAAATCTTCTCGATAGCCTCCCTCGGTTGTTACGCTGGCATTACCCAGTGCGCTACTAACACCGATACCAAAAGGGGTGTGATTAAAGTAGCCAATGGCTTCAAAGCCCGCCGAAGTGATTTGATCATCTAAAGCATTGAACTCGGTTTTGGCAAATATCGAAAAATCAAAATCATCTTGCGCAAAACAGGGTTGTGATATTAAACCCAGCAATAAGGTAGTTGCGATGAGGCGCATCAGGTGGAGTCCTTACAAATCAATCTTTGTAGGATTCTATGCTTTGGCCTTATCCACTACTGTAAAAAAGTGTTGGTAGATTGTAATGAGTTTTTAGTGTGGTTAAGTTTTGTTAGGCTGGAGCTTAGCTACTTTTGCATAGACACGAACATCATCCCACTACGCACCTAAAGCAGGTACCTTGCTCCCGTTGGATGTAAATGAGGTCGCCGCCGCGTTCCTTAAGGTGTAAGCACATTATTTGTCGAGATAAACTTAAACTAATCCCTGAGCCCTTTTGCTTGGTGGTAAAGTCTCAGGTATAGACAAGAACATCATCCAAATACGCATCTAAAGCAAGCGCCTTGCTCACGTTGGATGTAAACCAGGTCGCCGCCATGGTTTACCATAATTTGCCTTGAAAGGCTTAACCCTATTCCTGAGCCCTTTTGTTTGGTTGTGAAGCCTCAGGTATAGACACGAACATCATCCAAATACGCATCTAAAGCAAGCGCCTTGCTCACGTTGGATGTAAATCAGGTCGCCGCCATGGTTTAACATGATCTGACGAGACAAGCTTAAACCAATTCCTGAGCCTTTTTGCTTGGTGGTAAAAAACGGCACAAACATCATATCGACCACATGCTCTGCTACGCCCGGGCCGTTATCGCTGACTTCAACATAGTGCTGGCCTGCTTCGTTACAGCCTGTTTTTAATTGGACGACTGCCGAGGCTTCGTTGCTATTTTGCTGCACCGCTTCAATGGCATTTTTGGTTAAGTTAATAAGTACTTGCTCAACTTGTGCACTATCAAGCATAGTTAGCTGAGAGTGTGACACGTCCAGTTGTAAATCGATATTGGCTGCACTGCAAGTTTGTTGATGCAGTTGGAATACGCCTTCAACCAATGGCGCAAGTTGCTCAGGATTAAGCGAGGGGGTAGGTAAATTACTGACTTCTCTAAAGCGACCAATAAAGTCACCTAAATATTCGGTGCGTTTTGCCAGCGTTTTTAACGCCATGGCTAAATCGTCTTTGTCTTCTTCATCATCAAAGGTGAGCGTTTCGGGTAAAAGGCTTTCACAACTTTGCGCAATAGAAGCGAGCGGCGTGATTGAGTTGGCAACTTCATGGGTGAGCACTTTAGTAAGCCGCTTATAAGCTTGTTGCTCTTTATTTTGCAAGGCATCACGAATGGAGTGCAAGGTAATAATTTTGCGGATCTTGCCTTGAATATGGGCGACACTCACTTGTATAGACAAGGTGTCTTGTTGTTCACCATATTGCCAATTGGCAATGGTTTTGAGGCTGCGGTCACAACTTTCGACTAAAGGCGCGATATGGGCCAAATCATTACAGTGGCGAACTGCTTTGCCGAGTAATTTGGCAACGGCAGGGTTTGATTCTATCACCTCGCCTGTGTCGTCACACACCACGACGGCCAAATCAATATGCACTAATAAGGCCTGTAAAAAGTGTGCCTGTTGCTCGGCATTAAAGCGCGCACTTTGAATGTTTTCTTTGATCTCTTCAAGGTGGCTATGCATAGGATGGTGTTTACTTAACCCCAAAGAGCTATCACCATTCGCCAAAGACTTTAAAACAAAACTCATGTGCTTGTTTTGCTTATTAAATTGCGAAATAAGCGAGAACAAAGTTGCGGACGAAAATAAGCTTAAAAGCAGTAAAGTTGCTGAAAACCCACCTTGTATATACAAGTGTGCACTGGTGGTGATCAGCACGCAAAGTAACAAGATGGTGGCAAAGAATACGGTTGTAGGGTGCTTCGTAAAATAACTCAAAATACTTAGCTCCGGTTATAAGTCGTATTTTTCTAGACGGCGATACATGGCACCACGGGTTAACCCCAGTGCCTTGGCAGCCTGTGACACATTACCCTGATAGTGCTTTAATGCCGCGCGCACGGTGCGGTGTTCGAGTTCTTCAAGGTTAAAGGTGTCAGCATTTATCAATTGATTGCTCTCGTTTTGTGTACTCTCAGCTTGGCTTGGTTGTGCGGTGGTCGTTACTTGGCCAACCACAGTGCTGATATCGAGTAGTTCACCTTCACTTAAGATCACAGCACGCTCAATGGCATGGGCCAACTCGCGCACATTACCCGGCCAAGTGTAGGCACTCAAGGTTTGCATATCGATGTCACTGACACTTAAGGTGCGTTTGTATTTGTGACAGAAGTGCTCGAGGTAATAATTCACTAATAATGGAATGTCTTCACTGCGCTCGCGTAGCGGTGGTAAACGGATTTCAATGGTGTTGATGCGATAAAGTAAATCTTGTCTAAAACGCCCTTCGTCTACGGCTTGTTGTAAATTATCGTTGGTGGCACAAATGAGGCGAATATTCACATCGATGGCTTTATTGCCGCCAACGGGAGTGACTTGACGGTTTTGTAGTGCGGCTAACAAGGTGGTTTGCTGGCTCAGTGGCAAGTTGCCAAGCTCGTCTAAAAATAGGCTGCCTTCGTTGGCAAGTTCGAAACGGCCGACTTTGTCTGCCTTGGCATCGGTGAACGCACCTTTCTTATGACCGAACAGCTCACTTTCAAATAAATTGTCAGCAATTGCGCCCATATCTAAGCTAATTAGAGCGTTTTCGCGACGTAAGCTGGCTTGATGAATTGCATGTGCAGCGAGTTCTTTACCTGTACCACTCTCACCGGTGATTAAAATATTGGCATCGGTTAACGCCGCTTTTTCTATGGTGCTAAATACTTGCTGCATGGCCGCACTTTGACCTAGAAAGTCGAAGTTTTTACCACTAGCACCTTGGTTAAGCGCTTGGTTTAACCCTTGTGTTTGACGAGTCAGTTGCCCTACTTTCTGTTTGTCCTGAGCGTGTGCATAGGCGGCCGCGACGGCCCCTAATAGTTGGTCGTTTTGCCAAGGTTTGGCAACAAAATCAGCAGCGCCGGCTTTAATGGCATCAACGGCTAATTGAATATCGCCATACGCAGTCATCAGCAGCACTGCAATGCTGGGGTCTTGCTCAACGACTTTCTTTAACCAGTAAAACCCTTCTTTACCGCTTATGGCGTCTTGGCTGAAGTTCATATCGAGTAAGATCACATCAATAGGCTGCGTTTTTACGATCTCTTCAATATCAAATGGGTTATCTGTGGTGTGTACTTTTTGATAGTGCTTTTTTAGTAGAAGTTTAGCAGCGATTAAAATATCAGTATTGTCGTCGACAATTAAAATGTGCCCAGCTTGTTTGGCGGTTTGAGTCATGGTCCTTGCCTGTTGGTTTTTACTGATGCATGTGTCATGAGACCCTGACACAAGTTCGGGATGACACAAACTTTACCCTACCAGAGCTAAACACTGGGTCATTCTGAACTTGTTTCAGAATCTATTGCGTACGCGATGAGATGCCGAATTAATTTGGATGATAGCTGTTTTAACGTTTATCAGGGCTTTGTACATCAGCTTTATTATTATCTCTTTAGCCTACCTCATTTAGCGACAGCGCGTCTATCAATGTGTTCATAAATGGACATATTGCGGTTTTCGATGTGTTCTATTTCCGGACACTGTGATTATTACTAAAAACTCCAATGCTTATAAGTTGTTAATTTTTAAGGATTTAAAAGTTGGCATAGTGTTTGATTTATCTCTGCCATATTCGGACGTTATGTCTTAGTTGTCGAAACGAACATCAATCAAACTCTCAACGATTTAGAGGTGTGCTATGGATAAGAAAATTGAACGCTCAGGATTACAAAAACATCTTAAGAAAGCCGTTGCTGCGGGTGTGCTACTGAGCATTGCTGCTGCAGCATTTGCATTTACAGACTCGTCATCGGGTCGCAGTCAAAACTTATCACTAAGCAGTGTCACCATTAATGCGGTTGAGCAGGGCGCGTTTGTAGATGCGTTAAGTCTGCGAGGTCAGGTTGTACCAAAAACCACTATTTATTTAGATACCATTGCGGGTGGGCAGGTTGAAGAGCGTTTGGTTGAGCAGGGTACATATGTCACTAAAGGTCAGCCTTTGGTGCGTTTGAGTAACACCAGCTTACAGTTAGATGTGATGAGCCGCGAAGCACAGGTGACTGAGCAGCTTAATTTCTTACGCAACACACAAATGAACATGGAAACCAGTCGTTTGAACCTGCGTCGTGACTTATTAGAAATCGACTTACAAATTACCCATTTAGAGCGTCGTTACAAGCAATCTAAGCCACTGGTTGAGCGCGGTGTACTAGCCCAAGACAGACTTTCTGAAATCTCAGAAGATTTAGCTTATTACAAAGCGAGAAAAGAGCTGACCTTAGAGCGTCAAAAGCAAGAAAATTCAATTCGTAAAGTGCAAGTCGAGCAGCTAGAAGATAGCGCCGAAATGCTACAGAAAAACTTACAGTTTGCCCGTGCAAACTTAGATAACTTATTAATTAAAGCGCCTGTGTCGGGTTACTTGAGTGAGCTTGATGTAGAAATGGGTGAATCAAAAAGTCGTGGCGCGCGTTTAGGTCAAATCGATATTCCAAATGAATACAAACTAGTCGTGCGCTTAGATGAATTCTACTTAAACCAAGTTCAAAAGGGCATGGACGTCAACGTGCACTTAGATGGCGGTAGCGTGATGGCGACAGTGAGCAAAATTGATAGCCGCGTGACCCAGTCGCAGTTTCAGGTCGAAGTAGCACTACCAAGTGGCCAACAAGATATTAAACGTGGCCAAAGCATCGATGTTGAGCTGATGTTAGGTGGCAACAAAGACAATGCATTATTACTAAAACGTGGCGCATTCTTTACTAGCTCAGGCGGTAACTGGGTGTACGTACTATCAAGCGATGGCAAAACAGCAGAGCGTCGAGAGATACGTTTAGGTAAGAAAAATCAAAATTATTTCGAAGTGTTAGACGGCCTGTCGGCGGGTGAACAAGTGATCACCTCAGGCTACAGCAACTTCGACAAAGCACAGACATTAAAATTTTAAGGACCAGACCCATGATCAAATTAACTAACTTAAACCGTGTATTTCGTACTCAAGACGTTGAAACAACTGCTTTAAACGACATTAATTTAACTGTAGAACAAGGCGAGTTCGTTGCCATCATGGGCCCTTCTGGCTGTGGTAAGTCAACGTTGCTGTCGATTTTAGGCATGTTGGATTCACCAAGTTCAGGTAGCTTTGATTTCGATGGTACCGATATCGCGGGTTACAACGAAAAGCAGCTATCACAATTACGCAAAGCGTCGATTGGCTTTGTCTTCCAAAGCTTTAACTTGATTGATGAGCTTACGGTATTCGAAAACGTCGAGCTGCCACTGCAATATCAAAACATCTCAAAAAGTGAGCGTAAACAGCGTGTTGAAGCCATCTTAAAGCGTGTTGCTATCGATCACCGTGCAGATCATTTACCGCAGCAACTATCGGGCGGTCAGCAACAGCGTGTGGCTGTTGCCCGTGCTCTAGTGATCAATCCAAAGCTGGTATTAGCCGATGAACCAACCGGTAACCTAGATTCTAAAAACGGCGAAGAAGTCATGGCCATGCTGCGCGAGCTAAACCGCGAAGGCACAACCGTGATCATGGTAACTCACTCAGAAAAAGAAGGTGCGTATGCTGACCGTTTAGTACGTCTATTAGACGGCCAGATCATGTTAGACAAAGCTAATAGTGTATCTCAAGGACTTGAAAGCGAGGTTGCATAGTTATGATAGTTAATTACTTAATCACGGCACTTCGTGCCTTTAAGCAACAAAAACAGCACTTTTTATTGAATGTCATTGGTTTGAGTGTGGGTCTTGCAGCGGCGATTCTAGTGGCGTTATTTGCGAAAAATGAATTGTCGTTCGATCAGCACCAGCCTAATGCGGAGCGTGTTTACCGTGTGGGTCAGGATTATTCAAAATTGGGCCTAGGGGTTATTCCTATCTTTAATTATAACCAAGGGATTCGCGCGACAGAATTCAGCCAGGTTGAAGATGTCTTTGCACTCAAATTAATTGAATTTACCCGTGAGGCCGAAGTCGATGTTAAGCATAATAATCAAGGCTTTAAGTTAAATAACTTATATGCTGCAACGGCTAATATCGAAAGCTTTATTGATATCAAAACACTTGATGGTGATTTAAAAGAAGCCATGAGTACGCCAGAAAGCCTAGCGTTAAGCAGCTCTGAAGCACAGCGTATTTTTGGTCGCACCAATGTCGTGGGTGAAACGCTAAATCATGCCAAAGGTAAATATACGGTTCGCGCGGTCTTTGCTGACTTACCTGAGAATACCCACTTTGGGTTTAAAAACTTAGCGTATGTAGACAACGACCCTAAAGAAATGATGATTACGGCTCATTATGTTTACCTTAAAGTGGCCGCTGGCACAGATATCAAATCGCTAGAACAGCAGCTTACGGAGCAAACTTATACTGGTGAATTTAAAGGGCAGATGTTTATTGAGTTACACCCATTACTTGACTTGCATTTAACCGCTAAATCACCGTTTGAGATGAAAACAGGTGGCACTAAACAAGTGGTAACCATCTGTGTTGGCTTAAGTATTTTACTTGTCTTGATCGCGAGTTTTAACTTTATCAATATGACTGTCGCGCAATCGACGAAGCGTGCAAAAGAAGTGGGTGTTCGTAAAGCATTGGGGGCGAGCAAAACTCAGCTAGTGAGCCAGTTCTTGTCTGAGTCTGTGTTGGTTGCAGTGCTGTCTATGATGTTGGCTTGTGTGTTAGTTGAGCTGGTTATGCCAAGCTTCAATAACCTAGTCGATCGCGAATTGGTACTTAACTATGCGTCAAGCTTTGGTGCGGGTATTGTGGTTGTTGCCATTGCGGTTGGTGTGTTGGCAGGCCTATACCCAGCGTTCTTTATTTCATCATTCAGCGCTAAGCGTGTATTAAGTGGTGATTTGCAACGCGGTAGTACAGCAATCTGGGTTCGTAAAAGCTTACTTACTTTTCAAGCTTCTTTAGCCATAGGTTTAATAGTTGGCTCTGTGACCTTACTGCAGCAGTTATCGCACTTACAAAACTTGCCGCTAGGCTATCAAACTAACCAGCGCTTAGTGATCTCAGAAGTACCGGTTGGCAACATATTCACTCAGCAGCCGAGTGCGGTATTTAACAAATTGTCAGCTATCAATGGTGTACAGCATATTGGTGTTATCGACACGCAATTAACCCGCTCGATTAACAATACCTTAAAACCAACTTGGCCTAATGGCGAACAATCGAGTGGTTTAACGCCGATTATTGGTAGCGGCTATGAAGTCGTAAAAAGCTTAGGTTTAGAGCTGTTAGTTGGTCGTGATTTCTCGGCGCAATATGCGGGAGATTGGGCAAACCGCGCTAATGGTGTAACGCATGTAGGTGTGATTATTACTGAAACCGTTGCAAAACAAGCTGGTTACAACAATATGGCCGACATCATAGGTAAAACCATTAAAGACACAGGGCGCAATGTAGAGATGCGTGTTGTGGGTGTGGTTGCAGACGTTAAAGTCGGTAACGCGCATAATTCAAATTCAGACATCATGTTCTTACTGGGCTTTAGTTACTTCAACCCAACCTCAGAAGTAGTGCTAACAGTAAACCCACAAAATGTATTGAGTATCAGACAGCAAGCCGCTGAGATTTTAGCGCAGCACGCTAACGTGTTTGAACCGAAGATCAACTTACTATCTGACAGTTATAAAGCGGTATTAAGAGGCGACGAGCGTGTCTCTCAGGTGGTGCTTATTTTTACTGGCCTTGCGGTGTTCTTAACTTGTTTAGGTACGTTTGGTTTAGCGTCATTCGCAGCAGCGCGTCGTCAAAAAGAAGTCGCGGTTCGCAAAGTATTAGGCGCATCAAGAATCAGCATTGTGAATATCTTAGCGAAAGAGTTCTTAGTGTTAGTTGGTGTGAGTATCGCCATAGCTTACCCAGTAACTTACTTGTTAGTGGGTGATTGGTTAGCCAACTTTAACGACCGCATCGACCAAGCTGTTTGGGTATATGGCATCGCGGCTGTAGTGGTTGCAGGAATCACTTGGGTAACTGTGGCGAGCTTAGCGTTCAAAGCCGCAAGTACACGTCCTTCGTTAATTCTACGATATGAATAATTTCAAACGTGTTGTTTAGCCACAACCATGGTCTATCGGTGTAACTGACAGGCCATTTCTAGGTGAGAGTAAGGTTTAATTGGTGAGATATGTTGATATCACATGGAACAACAGCATTTCGAGTATTCAAGCAACATAAGTTGTACTCGTTATTGAATGTCTTTGGGTTAAGCATTGGCTTGGCGGCGGCGCTTCTGGTGGCATTATTTGCTGAGTATGAATTGTCGTTTGATGAAATGCAGCCCGATCATCAGCAAGTCTATCGTTTGCATGTTGATGTGAATGTACCAGGGTTAGAAGAAATTCCACTGACTATGGTGAACATTGCGCAAACTTTAACAACGCGAAGTGATGTCGCCGATCTTTTTATTCTTGCTGATGTAGTCGATAGTGGTTTGTTATCTGAGCATATAAAAATTGCTGATCAGGCATTTAAGCTAAACAGTCTGTACGGTACAGCCAAGAATATTCGTGATTTTGTAAATATCTCAGTCATTTTAGGCGACCTTGAAGCGGCTCTTTCAGCACCTCAGCAGATTGCTTTGAGTCACAGTGAAGCAGAACGACTATTTGGCAGTACAGAAGGTGCACTCGGGCAAACTATACTGATCGAGGCAAAACGTTTTACCGTTAAAGCCATTTTTGAAGACTTACCTGATAATAGTCACTTTTTGTTTCACGCTTTAGTGCCAATTGATTTCACAGAGCATAGCGACATTTCGAGCTATATTTACCTCAAAACGCAACCGAATGCTGACTTAAAAGCAATAGAAAAGCAGTTGGCTGATCGACTCATTGAAAAATACCAACTCAAAAACAGTCAGCTTGAATATCGTTTAGTGCCGATGCGAGAGGTCTACTTTAAAGCCCATTCGCCATTTGAGTTAAAAGCGGGTGGTTCTGCTTTTTTAGTCACTTTGAGTGTAGCGCTGAGTGCTTTATTACTCGCCATTGCCGCAGCCAATTACATCAATATAGCGGTGTCGCAATTGTTGTATCGCAGCAAAGAGATCGCCATGCGTAAGACTTTGGGGGCGAGCAAACGTCAGCTCATAGTCCAATTCTTGTTAGAAGCCTTATTGATGGTGATGTGTGCCACTTTACTTGCGATGTGTTGGGTTGAACTGTTTTTGCCAAGCTTTAGTGACTTTGCAAATCGACCACTAGACTTAGTGTGGGGAGCTGCAGAGTTTGCGGCAGTTATTGCTATAACCGTTTTATTAGCATTCATTTCAGGTGCTTATCCTGCATATTGTGTCGCACGCGCGCCGTTAAACTCATTGCTTGCCGGGCAATTAAAAGCAGGCCAACTGGTGCGAAAAGGTTTATTGGTTTTTCAATCTGCGATGGCAATGGCCTTGATTGTTTGTACTTTGGTGAGTTTGCAGCAGTTGTCGTTCTTACAAAGCTTGTCGGTAGGCTATGTCGCGACTGATCGCATCGTGATACACGATTTAAGCAGCAAGCAACTCATGGAAAAAGAACATGCAATACTCAATGAGATCCGTGCGCTGCCAGGCGTTACTCAAGTTACAACAACCGATACTGACTTAACCGACAGCATTTTAGAAAGCTTTTATTTCCGTTGGCCAAACGGCTATGAAGAAAGCGAATTGCCACCTACTATCGGCACGGGTTTTCATGCCGTTGAAACTTTAGGTCTAACTCTATTCGCTGGTCGAGACTTTTTACCAGAATTTCAGAGTGATTGGCTGCACTATGTAAACGTAAACGAAACCGCAGGCGAACAATCAGGCGAAGAAGCGCCTCAGGTAATGGCTATTTTGGTGACCGAACAAATGGCAAAGCGTGCGGGCTATGACAATGTGAGTGAAGTAGTGGGACTGCAAGTTCAGGGGCTTTATCGCAACATCAATGCAACCATTGTCGGTGTAGTAAAAGACATCAAAGTGGGGTCGGCTAAAGATGATTGGTTGCCTGTCTCATTTTCAGCGGGATACAGCTCGCAATCAACGGTTAGATTGGTGATAAGCACCGAGCAAGCAAACCTTCCGCAGTTATTTAATCAGCTACGCCAACTTTTAAAACAGTTTAACTTAACCGCCGATCCGCAATTTAGCCTGATGCAGCAAGACTTGGCTCAAGTTTATCGCATCGAGCAAGACTTGTTTGTGCTGATCCGAAACTTCTCTGTGCTGGCCGTGTTTTTAAGTTGCCTAGGTTTATTTGGACTCGCGGCATTTGCAGCAAAACGTCAGCAAAAGCAATTAGCAATAAGAAAAGTGCTCGGGGCAACACGCTTCAGTTTAGTGAATCTACTCGCCCGCGAGTTTCTAATCATAGTGCTTGCAGCAGCGACAATCGCTTTACCATTTGCTTATTGGCTCATGGATAACTGGCTGCAAGACTTTAACGACCGTATTGAGCAAACCATTTGGGTGTATGGCTTGGCAGGCCTATTAGTGGCTGCATTCACTTGGCTCACCGTTGCGGCGTTGGCACTTAAAGCGGCCAGTGCGCGCCCATCAGAAATTTTACGTTATGAATAGGAGGTTTTTATATTGATGAGATATCTATAAACGGGTTAACTGGTTGTTTACGTTTGTTTATATTTCTCGAATAACCTGCCTATTAAGTGGTGAGTAGGTTTTGTACAATTGCAGGTTCAGGGAGACTAAAAAATGCATAAAAATAAATTAATTCCAATCTTACTTGCGGCTTTGAGTATATCGGCATGTGGAGGGGGCAGTGGTGGTGATACTTCTGAGCCTAAAAAAACAGACTCTGATACGCAATCTACTCAATTTGTAAAACCTGATTATCGAGTTGCTCCAGCCTATTCTGGTACAGAAGCCACTTTTGACATCACGGCATCAAATGTTAGTGAGCTAACAGCACATTATTCCCACTGGCTTGATGCACTTAATGGCATTGTCTTTGGCGGAGACTATCAAGGGCTACTATTACATCGACCGGCAGAAGATTTTCAGTCTCATGATTTCGCCTGCTCAACCGGTTCGGCAACGATGAAAGAAGAAGTTGCATTTCAACATTACACGATTATTTATGATAATTGTGCTGTTGCTGGTTGGGTATTTGATGGAAAGTCAGACTTATATATTGAGCGTATGGATGCTGAAGAAATTCGAGAATATGGGCTTGTTCCAAAGCTTACTATTACCAATGAAGTGCTTGGTAAATCTTATTTCACTGAAGGCTATGCTATAGCAACTAAGTTTGATTTACTTGCTGATAGCAGTGCTACTGCTTTCTTGAAGTTCAAAGATAGTTCCGATGAAAATGAAATTTACTTTTCTGGGGTTAAACTTGATGCAATGCTCAGAGCAAGTGATATCGGTTATGGCGTTGGCTTAAGTGGTGACATTTATTTAACTGACAAAGGCAAGCTGACTGTAGCAACCGATAAGTATTTTCCTCGAGGAGAGTTTGAGTCAGCACAGGAAGTTGGTGCCCAATATCGTATGTCATCTAATAATGCTGTGACGATAGAATTAAAAGCGCATCACCCTTCATCTATATGGCTTTCGGATGATTACCTACCACTGAAGTTTATGCTTGTTGAACTCAATGCTGCCCAGGCTTCTTCTGAAAACACCCTCCCTGAAAGCAAAATTACAGCACCTCAAACTGGGCAAAGGCAAGCAGCGTTGAAACTTGACGCTTCTAGCTCAAAAGATAACGACATTGAACCCTTATCCTATACTTGGCAAGTATTAACAGCACCTGAGGGTGCGAGTTGGCAGTTTGATTCAGCCACTGAAATAGAGTTTATTGGTAATTTACCTGGTACTTATCTTGTTGCTCTTACTGTGACAGATCCACACGGCGAGTCACATACTACTGAGCATGAATTTAAATTAGAGAAACTGCCAGCCAATGTGTCAGACATTGTAGCTTATGAGCAGGTAAAGTTTGGTGAGCAATACTCAGCACAGTTTAAGTTAGCTAATGATGAGTTTGACGGGCCTTTTGAATACAAGTTAGCTTATGGCCCGAACAATATGTCTGTTACTGATCAAGGTGAGGTGCATTGGGTTGCTAATGCTCCCGATTTTGGCACTGCGCTGAATGTCAATTTTGCTATTGATATTATTAACTCTGACACTGAGACCAGAGTAAATCACTTGGTGACTCTCCCTTCACAAGGTGGTACACAAAATACATCAATAGGTAAAAGTTACTTCCTAAGTGTGAAAAACCTGCGTCAAATTAAACTCAAAAATAATCATCAAGGTGTGATTTTTGGCAGTGAATACGATGCTGTTTTTGGTGTGAATAACAAAGGTAATCTTGACTATATAATAACACCAACACCTTTGTCTGAAGGTGAGGAATATATTGGGTTGTTTCAAAATGCACAAAAGGACATGCTGCAATGGCTGAGTATTCGCTACAACAGTGACACATCAAGTCATCAGATTTTTATTCATAATGAACTTGGCAGTAATTTGCTAATTGATGATCTGCAAACCATGAATTATGACTCTTTACCGCTAGATTTTAATAACGACGGTATTGAAGATGTGCTAATTGCTGCGAGCAGTTCTTATGAGAGTTTTATTGTTGATGGTAGCAATTTAGAAGTTATTAAACTCGTTGCAGAATTAGACCTTTCTTATAGTTACGCCCAAAGCGCAATAGGTGTGTGTGATGTCAATGGCGATGGCTATAACGACTTAATTGATAGTGATAGCGTATTTGACATTAAGCAAAATAAATATCTGTTCGAGCGCCACTCAGAATATCGTTTTAAGGCGTTCTCGAGAGGCGAGGAATGTCGATTAACTAGGTACAATATTTTTGAGAGATACAGTGAGTTAGTATGGTGGCAGGATGATTTAATACATGTTGGTGAAGAGCGACTCGAACACAAGTTTTATGAAGACATATCGATAGGGCTAGAGAAAAATAGTCCGTATAGCCATGTACTTTCTCGATATGAAAACCTTATTTTTAGCTTCGACGCACAGTGGCAGCTGGTCACTCATACTTTACAAAATAGCCTGTCAGGTAGAGCTATTGGTAGTGCAGACTTTGATAATGATGGCATTGAGTCATTAGTTACTTTTAAAAGTGAAGGAGAGGATTTTCAGAATCCTTACTACACAATTCAAGCACTTGAGTGGAAGAATAATGAATTTCAAGTTCAATACTCAACTGCATCTCAAGCTTCACTGCCTCGAGGTTTTATTGTTAATGCGGATGATGAAGAGATTGTGATTTCAGACTTTGGTCGTCAAGCCCATATTCATGGGTCTGAGGTAAAGGTAAATTACACTGAAGAGATGCTTCTCTCGCAAGATAAAGGGCTTGGGGTTGAATATGTGTTGAAAACTATAAATTTCGATACTCATTTGCTAAAGCGAAATATCGGTAGCAGTAGTGCGGTATGGCAAACTAAAGTCGATGAACTCTCTTTTTCAAATTCATCTAATTTTGATGTTACAGAATCAGATAGCCTGTTGAGTTTCAAGCGCGAGCTGAAGCATTACACTGTTTCAAAGCAAACTGGTGAGGTAGTCGCCCGTGTATTTTTCCCTGAACTTCCTTCATCTGAGTTATCAAAAATCATGATTGGATATTATGATTTGAGCTTTGGTTTCTTCGATACTTCAAGTCTGGAGCCAGTAAAAATAGATGATAAAGATTGGCCTGTATCTTTAGAGTTTTTCCAACAAGGCCCTTATTCGATAGCTCGCACCCAATTCATACAGTTAGATTCAGACCCGCAATTAGAACTTGTAATGGATTACCGAACTAATGGTGCGAAAGTTGAAGAAGGTGGACTCATTGTATTAGACACTTTTGATCTTACATTAGAGTCTTTATCTGAATCTCAGCAATCGGGTTTCACTATTTTCGAAAAAGACAAAGTTGCTGAAGGCAAAGTTAATAAGGTTTATGGGCGTAATTACTTCGCACACTATTCCTCAGAGAGCACAATCAGCCTAGTTGATAAATTGTCTAACAAAGTTATTTGGCAGAGCCCTGAAATAGCTGAAGGTTTGCAAGACATTAACTTACAAGAAACTAAGGATGGTGGGGTGAAGCTGCATATTTTGGGAGACTATTTACAGTCATTCCCTTATTTAGGGGAGGCTAATTAGGCTGAATTTTATGGCAGCCTATTGATCAGGGCTGCTTTTTAGCCGTTTCGAAAGTATAAAAAGTGAACAGGTGCAGCATTTGCTTCGTTTAATAACTACACTTGAGTAATGTTTTAAATGAGGAAGTGAGTTATGCAAGCAACCGAATTGAAAATGCAGTTTGAAGAACAAAACCTAGTCGCCGTTATCTTAAGTTATGCCGACTCTAATCATTACCTTGCGGGTGGCGTTGATACGCAAGGTAATTATTACTTACTAGAGGATAGAAAGGGTGGCACTGAAACTTTTAACTCAATGCGCGAAGCCGAAGTCACTTTGGCTGAACTAGGCGCTGAAAGTGCGGTTTTTGAAATGGAAACCGCCTATGACGAGATGATAGGCAATTCTAAAAATGAGCGTTGCAAAATGATGGTGCATTTAATCCATTAACTGGAGTCCATTAACTGGGGTCCATTAACTGGGGTCCATTAACTGGGGTCCGATAACGGAACTTAACAGTATAATTTTATTTTTGTACCTATTTCCTACTCGATGGCTTACTGATTTTTATGCCCAAGTAAGCCATTTTTCTTTCTTTAATACCTCTATTTCGCCTTCGGAATGAATTTTTTATTACTAGAATAAAAATCGATCAATTAAAACTTGCCCAATAGTAAAGGTTTCGTTTAAACTTTCGCAAAAGTTACGAAACGAAACTTATCAATCTGCAAAGATAACGGATTATGACCAAACGCAACACTCAACAACGCCGACATACTATTCTTGCCCGTGTTAACCAACATGGCGAAGTCAGTGTCGAAGCACTTGCTTTAGAATTTGAAACTTCAGAAGTTACGATCCGAAAGGATTTAACCGCCCTTGAAAAGAGTGGTTTGTTGTTGCGTCGATATGGTGGTGCGATTGCATTGCCAAAAGAAATCGTGGCAAAAGGCGATGAAAAACGCGATACGCTTCGCAAAATGGCAATCGCAAAAGCTGCTTCAGCTTTGATAAAGGATCATAACCGCATCATTATCGACAGCGGTCGCACGACAGCAGCGATGATCCCGGAGCTGTCTAAAAAGCGCGGTTTAGTGGTCATGACCAATGCGATGAATATCGCTAATCGTTTGTTATCTTTAGAAAATGAGCCAACACTTTTGATGACAGGAGGAACCTGGGATCCTCATTCTGAATCATTTCAAGGGCAAGTGGCTGAGCAGGTTTTACGTTCGTACGACTTTGACCAGTTATTTATCGGTGCCGATGGCATTGATGTTGAAAGAGGTACAACTACTTTCAACGAATTAGTGGGCTTGAGCCAAGTGATGGCCGAATCAGCGCGAGAAGTTATCGTGCTGGTGGAGTCAGATAAAATTGGTCGCAAGATCCCAAATTTAGAACTGCCATGGCAGCAAGTAACTACCTTGATCACCGACAACCTCCTTGCAGATGATACGCGCAAGGCGATCGAGGAAAAAGGCATACAGCTGATCTGTGCAGAGGCTTAATAAGTTCAGACGACAACACCTGAATTTATAAATCATTATGACAACAGCCTAATTAGTTTGATGACGTGCAAATAATTCAACTGCTTAACGGTGGCCGAATTATGTTCATCAACTAAATTTTACCTAAACTACTTGGAATTACAGGTAGGGTAAATGGGCAAACAACATGCAAAAATGGAGCATCTATGTGTGGCATTGTTGGGGCGGTAGCAGAGCGTCCAGTAAATAAAATCCTAATCGAAGGCTTAAAGCGCCTTGAGTACCGTGGCTACGACTCAGCAGGTGTAGCACTGAGCTTAAACGGCGAATTAAATACAGTTAAAGCAGTAGGTAAAGTTGCTAATTTAGATGCAGCATTAACTGATGCAGGTGTTAAAGGCACTACAGGTATTGCACACACGCGCTGGGCAACACACGGTGGCGTAACAGAAGCAAACGCGCACCCACACATTTCAAATGATGAAATTGCGCTAGTACACAATGGTATTATCGAAAACCATTCACAGCTTCGTGACGCACTTAAAGGTGACGGTTACGAGTTTTTATCTGAAACTGACACAGAAGTCATGGTGCACCTAATTCATCAACTTCGTCAGCAGCATTCAACGCTATTAGAAGCGGTAAAAGCAGCAGTAAAACAGCTTGAAGGTGCTTACGGTACCGTTGTATTCGACAAAGCAAACGACAATGAAATCATTGTTGCGCGTTCTGGTAGCCCACTGGTAATTGGTTTAGGTCTTGGCGAAAACTTCATTGCCTCTGACCAACTTGCACTTCTTCCTGTAACACGTAGCTTTATCTTCTTAGAAGAAGGCGACGTAGCGCGAATCACCCGTGAAACGGTTGAAATCTTTGATAAAGATGGCAACCCAGTTGAGCGTGAAGTAGTTGAATCAAACATCACCCAAGACGCATCTGGCAAAGGTGAATACCGTCACTACATGCTGAAAGAAATTTACGAGCAGCCAATGGCAGTTCGTAATACGCTTGAAGGTCGTTTGGTAAATGACACAGTTGCAATCGATGCATTCGGAGACAGCGCACAGCAAATCTTCAAAGATGTTAAGCATGTTCAGATCATCGCATGTGGTACGTCTTACCACTCAGGTATGGTTGCTCGCTACTGGCTAGAGCAGTTCGCTGGTGTAAGCTGCAACGTTGAGATTGCCTCTGAGTTCCGTTACCGCGAGTCTTTCGTACACGAAAACAGCCTACTTGTGACGATCTCACAATCAGGTGAAACTGCTGACACATTAGCAGCACTTCGTCTTGCGAAAGAGCAAGGTTACATGGCTTCAATGACCATTTGTAACGTACCGGGCTCTTCACTAGTACGTGAATCAGACTTAGCATTCATGACTAAAGCCGGCGCAGAAATTGGTGTTGCTTCAACTAAAGCATTCACTACTCAGCTAGTTGGTTTATTAATGCTTACAGCCTCTATCGCGCAAGAGAAAGGCCGTGATCAGAGCGTGATTGTTAACGCAATTAAAACGTTACCAAACAAGCTTGAAGAAGCACTTAGCATGGCTGAGGGTATCGAAGGCTTAGCGGAAGAATTTGCTGACAAGCATCACTCACTATTCTTAGGTCGTGGCTCACAATACCCGATCGCGATGGAAGGTGCGTTAAAACTGAAAGAAATTTCATACATTCACGCTGAAGCTTACGCTGCAGGTGAACTTAAGCACGGCCCTCTGGCGCTTATTGACGCCGATATGCCTATCATTGTTGTTGCGCCAAATAATGAACTACTTGAAAAGCTTAAGTCGAACGTTGAAGAAGTACGCGCACGTGGCGGTATCATCTACGTATTCGCAGACAAAGACACTGCGTTTGAGTCTGACGATACGATGCGTGTAATGAACGTAAACCACGTAGAAGACGTGATTGCACCAGTGGTATACACAATTCCACTTCAGTTACTTTCATACTACGTAGCGGTTATCAAGGGTACTGACGTTGACCAACCTCGTAACCTTGCAAAATCGGTAACGGTTGAGTAATTAAAGCGATATAGCGGTTTACTTATTGGTAAACCGCTTTTTTAGTCTACAAAACTTCAATCTGTTACGTTTTAGAGTCCATTGAAGCTACAAACGCTTCACTCAGAATCTATCTTCTCTTCTTTAGTCCACAACTTAACCGTAATTTAATGGTTTAAAATATAAGCTTCAGTTTCTGACAATACCTAAATTTGCTCTTACGTTTCTAGATAACAGGGTTTAGAGGCAATGTTGGTTTTTCTTTGTAGCGTTTACTAAGTAGCCATCTAGTAGGTAAAATCAATAGGTAAACCATGCCTGTAAGGTATAACAGGTTGGCGCTCAACAGATACACCATAGTGTGGGATATCAGTGCTACTAAGACAATGGCCAAATCAGTAAATATTTCACGTTTTATTGATATTTTGGAGACCGTTAGAATAAGCTTCTCGCAGTTTTTATAAATGTAGATATTCATCAGCATTAACAAACCAAAGATAGCCATTAAGGTTGATGAGAATATGTGTATAAGTTGAGATATTTGACTCAAGGTTAATGTTTCTTCCATTTTTATCGCACTTTGGTAAAACGGAAAAAATGTTTCTAATGCCAAAGTAAACATATACTTCAGCGGAAACACAAAAAACAAGATAGTAAACAAAAAACATGCAAGTAGGGCTTTTAATGGCGTGTCCACTCTATCAATAGAGCTTAATAGTCTCGCCTGGTTATTCCAAATAATGAACAACATCAAGAATGTGATAAAAAAGCCAATAAAACCATGTGACATACTCTCAAACTCGGCATAGCTTTTAGGTATTTCCATTTTCACAACTAAAAAAGTAAGTGCCAATCCAAAGATTGCATCACTTAATGCTTCTATTCGAGATTTTGAAACCATTCAATTCATACCTAAACGTTAGAATAAAAAACAAACTAAGATAACTGATTAAATAATAAAACCCTTATACAAATCAACAATGTTCAAAAGTTTGTTCCCTTTTTCAATTTTATGAAACCAATTAAGAATGATTAGAAAGTAAATTGAAACTACCAAAGGAGTAGTGATGCAATGTTGGCTTGCATAGAAGTTTGAGAAAAGAGAGCACTTTAACTTTAATAAGCACCTGCCCATCGAAAAGATAGTACTTGAAAGCTAGTTTTAACTCTTTTTTACTCTGAGGTTAAGGCGTGTAGTGCGCTTTATGAGTTAATAAGTATAAGGTATGTGACCACCGTATCGTATAGTGACCGACTTAACTCTATTACACTTTAAACATTGATATTTGTACCAATGCGAGTAATCAGCTTTATCTAGATTATCTTCTAGTATTTTGATTAAGCCATCCTGTTGAGCTATCTCTGGGTTAAAGCGATTTCCAGCATTGTAACTTAAACATTTACACCGATTATTGGCGATATTGGCAAGCAGATTCATGGCTAGATGGGCGTTGTATCGGTAGTCCTGCCCATAAGGTTTCTCAATAGGGAGCTTGGCGACCATGAGTCGAAGTTCATCAAAATGTTGTGCTATTTCTTCTAAAGTTTCGTCGTCTAACTGAGTTATTTTGGCGCAAATCGTAGAAATTTTATCTTTGTCAGCACTTTCAAAAGTACGCTTAATATCTGCAAAATCCATGATACTCGGCATGTAGTGATTATATCTTAAAGACAGTGTGCTTTTTTTAGAATTTTTTCAACAACTCATTGTTTGCTTAACCATAAATGTTTTCACTTGTAAATCACAATTACATTGTCAGTAACCAAGTGACAAACTGCTTAGCTTCTAATGTATTGCTAAGGCTTACTTTTCTGAAATTTGAGTGATCTTTATAAACAACATTTTGTTTGTTTACAGAGATCGATGAAATCGGTGGTGTGGCTTCAATATTTGAGCCATTAAATCTATGTGTCATATTTTTCTTAAATGGTATTAATGGTTTTTTTTGAAAGTAGATAGTATTGCGTCTTTATTAACTAATTTAAAAATACTATTACTTAACAGGCATGTTAGGTTATATAGCTAGCTGGTTTTTCAGGGTATTTCTGATGCGCTTTAATTTAAGCTTCCATGTTGATATTTAATTATATAAATCAAAATGGAACATAAATATAAAGGCGAAAACGAGTCGTTACTTCTGTCTTTCCACAAAACGTTTAACATTAGCGCTAAGCTTATCGCATTTACTTTTCTGAGCGTTATATTCAGTTGAGCCTTCTTCAAGCGCTTCAAGTATCTCTTGCTCTTGGCGGTATTCGCCAACTAACTGAGCCAGCTTATCTTCGAAACTCACTCTTTTCGTTTTTTTACTATTACTTCGGTTTGTCTTACGCATGGTACATGTAACCCGTGGTTCTGATTCTTTACTTACTACTTAGATTTGATGTCTTTAATCGTATTGCTGAAAATGATTTTATTCTTTTTTAAATCAATAGTTTGATTTAAAAATAATCGCAGTCAGTTCGTTGCAAGGGGTGATTTAGAAGTGCTTTAAAGCTAAGTACTTAAAATGTGAGGTGCCTTTAATGTAAAAGCACCTCTGCAAAAAGCTTACGCGAGTGTAACGCTATTTGCTTGAGGGCCTTTAGCGCCCTTTTCGATATTGAAAGCAACACTTTGACCTTCAGTCAGAGTTTTAAAACCTTCAATTTCGATTGATTTGAAATGAACAAAAACATCTTGGCTACCATTATCAGGTGCGATAAAACCAAAACCTTTTAATTCATTAAACCATTTTACTTTACCAGTTGTCTTATTTGACATATATGCCTCTATCTACGAGTGAATACTTTGAAAAGCTACTAATTCTGTAATGTAGGAAAAAAATCGCAGGGTATATATGACGAACTGAGTCGAAAAGAAACTGAGAAGAATTTGAACTAAATATATTTCATTAATAGCGCGCTTTAATAGCTCGCTGTTTGAGCTAATGTAACTATACAGTAAAAGAAACTAATAGATAGCTATTTATTTTTTATTTTTATATGTTCATTAAAAACAATAACTAAAAGTTATATCTCTAACAGGCTGATTGTGAGTATGTCGTGCTCAGTGGCAGATGGCCTTGTTTAGCCTTATTTTTGCTCTGTTGTCAGATTCATTTCTCTTCTTCCTTAATATTTATTTCAAATGATTGATGTAGCCTCAAGATCTAAAAATGCGCAAATAAAGAATATTAATTCTTTATTTGTGCATAATAATTCTTTAAAGTTGTAGCCAATATCCATTGATTGTTGAACAAAGGTAAGCGGCAGGTGCGTACAACAGAACTCGTAGACGGTTTTCGTCAATCAACGCCTTATGTAAATGCGCATAGGGGGAAAACATTCGTAATCATGCTTGGTGGTGAGGCCATTGATCAGCCTGGCTGCCAAAGTATTATTAATGACATTGCGTTACTAACGAGTCTCGGTATCAAGATTGTATTGGTATTTGGCGCGCGACCTCAAATTAATGAGGCGCTGAGTGATGCTGGCATAATTACCCAGTTTCATAATGATGTACGGGTGACCGACAATGAGTCGCTTAAAGTCATTAAGCAAGTTGCTGGTGCCATGCAGCTCGATATCACCGCGCGTTTGTCTAAATCGTTGAGCAGCACACCCATGTCGGGTTCTAATCTTAACGTTGTCAGTGGTAACTTTGTGATCTCTCAGCCTTTGGGCATTGATAATGGTGTCGACTACCATCACTCAGGCAAAGTCCGTCGTATCGACGTGGACGGTATTCGCCATCAATTGAACAACAACAGCATTGTATTACTTGGCCCGATCACCGCATCAGTCACTGGTGAGAGTTTTAATTTAACGGCAGAAGAAATTGCTACTCAAGTCGCACTCAAACTCAATGCAGATAAAATGCTGGGGTTCTGTAAAGAGGCGGGGATCTTAGATGAAAATGGCGAAGCTTTAGCTGAATTGATGCCAAATGAGGCAGAGCAGGTGCTAGCGCGTCATCGTGAACACAGCTCTGCCTGTATGAGTGCCTCGGTATTTCTGCAAGCGGCCATCGATGCGTGTCGTGGCGGCGTGCACCGTTGTCACCTAATGAGTTATGAAGAAGATGGTGCCTTGCTTCAAGAGCTATTCTCTCTCGATGGTATTGGTACACAAATCGCACCGCAAAGCTCTGAGCAATTACGTAGCGCAACGATTGGTGACATCAATGGCATTATCAATTTAATTCGTCCGCTCGAAGAACAAGGGTACTTGGTTCGCCGCTCTCGTGAACAGTTAGAAATAGAGATTGAGCAGTTTACCGTGATAGACCGCGATGGCGTGATTATCGCCTGTGCCGCACTTTATCCATTTGACGAAGAGAATATGGGCGAATTTGCCAGTCTTGCCGTTCATCCGCAATATCGCGATGCAGATCGTGGCAGCATTCTACTTCGATCGGTCATCAATAAAGCCAAGCGCATCGGCTATAAGAGTCTGTTTGCGTTGACAACACGCAGTATTCACTGGTTTTTAGAACAAGGCTTTGATTGTGTGGGGGTGGAAGACTTACCAGATAAAAAGCGCTCACTTTATAACTACCAAAGACGTTCTAGAGTGTTGAAATTAGATCTAACAAGATTGCCGAAAAATAGGTAATCAGATCGTTTTTTTGAGGTATTTACAGGTTCGACTTTATGTCGCGCGTGTTTTACAGTTGTGTGCGTGGGGTAAACCCACGCCTACAGTGTTCATTTCAATTTTTAGCTAAATGCACAAGAGCTTAGTGTTGGCGCGACTTTATGTCGCGCATGTTATTGCAGTTATTTGCGTGGGGTAAACCCATGCCCAAAGTGTTAATTTCAATTTTTAGCTAAATGCACAAGGGCTTTGTGTAGGCACGACTTTGTGTCGCGCTTGTTTTGGAGTTGTTTGCGTGGGGTAAACCCACGCCTACAGTGTTTATTCCAATTGATAGTTTCAAAATGGCAAGTGCTAAATGTAGGCGCGACTTTATGTCGCGCTTGTTATTGCAGTTGTTTGCGTGGGGTAAACCCACGCCTACAGTGTTCGTTTCAATTGATAGTTTCAAAATGGCACATGCTAAATGTAGGCGCGACTTTATGTCGCGTTTGTTTTACAGTTGTTTGCGTGGGGTAAACCCACGCCTAGAGTGTTCGTTTCAATTGATAGTTTCAAAATGACACATGCTAAATGTAGGCGCGACTTTATGTCGCGCATGTCTTGTAGTTGCACTTAAACTACGTTTTCTAATGCGGGTTTATCTCACTTTTGGCAAAGCGGGCTTTACGTTTTTCAGCTGCCGTTTTCTCGCGTTCAAGCAACTGTTCTGCATTTACCTCAACCAGAGGGTTGAGTGCATCTCGGGTTATTTCGCCATCAGCAGCCAGTGATAAATAACGGCCACAACAGACCCTCAAAAACGACGTGAAGTTACCTATATCATGATCGGCATCGAGTGATTCGTGATACAAGCGAGTAATAAGTTGCCCAACACTTAAGTCATCTCTAAAAGCGATTTCTTCTAACACACGCCAGAAAAAATGCTCAAGACGAATTGAAGTGGTGACGCCATCAATACGCAGTGAACGTGTGATGTTCTTCCAACAATCTTGGTTGGCTCCGATAAAAAGTTGGCACATAGTGATGGCTCCTCGTTTGTTATGCTTTGTTTAACAGAGCGATAAACTGTTTTAAAAATTCATGATGAGCAGGCCACGCAGGGGCTGTCACTAAGTTACCATCTGTGATGGCCTGATCCATCTCAACTGACACATATTCAGCGCCCGCAAGTATAATCTCTGGCTTGCAAGCCGGGTAAGCCGAAATACGTTTGCCAGTAATAATATTAGCAGCCGACAACAATTGCGGGCCATGGCAGATAGAAGCGATTGGTTTGTTTTTGTCTGCGAATGCTTTGATAAGACCGATCACATTTTCATCCAAACGCAAATACTCAGGTGCGCGACCACCGGGTAAGTAAAGCCCATCGTAATCGTCGGCACTTACTGCTGCAAAATCAGCATTTAACGTAAAATTATGGCCAGGTTTTTCGGTATATGTTTGATGCCCTTCAAAATCATGAATAGCTGTGGCAATCACATCGCCTGCTTTTTTATTTGGGCAAACGGCATCAACCTGATAGCCCACAGCTTGCAGTGCTTGAAACGGCACCATGTTCTCATAGTCTTCTACAAAATCACCTGTGATCATTAAGATTTTCATTGCTCTTCGCCTTCTGCTTGTTGTTGAGTATTGAATACTTATTTTCAAAAGTTCAGGTTATTTAAACAAAGAATGAAAAGAGGCGGGTAACAGCCAATTACTACATGACTAACTAACAGTAAAAGTGAACAAAAAAGGAAGCCATATTGGGCCTCCTTATATTATTAAAATTCAAAGTTAACTTGCACAGGGTAATGATCAGACAGTTCGTTGTAGTAACCATCATGATAATAACGGCCTGAGGGTAAGTTCCAATTTCCGAGTAAGTAACTCCAGTAAAAATCACGCTCTGCTTTTGGGTAACGTACTAACATTTCAGGGGCATTGATCGGTTGCTTATGATCTGCATGCCAAAGTACATAATCGAGCGTGTCGTTATACTCTAAGCTGTAGTCAAAATAGTAGGCGTTCGCTTTAGTAAACCAATTATGCTTTGCTGAGAAAGAGCCAACCTCAGGCGTGCTGAAAATAAGGCGACTGCGAACCACTTCGAGCATATCTGTAATTTCAGATTGTTTACTCCACTCTACGTTCATATCACCACCGATAATGACCGGCTCAGAAGTGGGAATTTGCTCGCTTTGAATGAAGTCTTGTATCTCTTGTAATTGACCCATTCTCACAATATGTTCAGCTTCTGTGTCGCCATCATGCGTTGCTTGTAAATGTGTACCAATAAGGTGGTAACGTTTGCCATGTTTTTCTATTTCAACATAAGCGAAACCTTTGTTTGCTAAATAATCCCAACTATCAGTCAGGCTGTGATTAAACACATGGGCTTTTTGCGTAATGATGGGGTACTTAGATAAAATCACCACCCCACCGCGGATCACAAAGGGGCTATTGGAGCAGTTACCCGTTAAGCTTTGCCAGCCAGCACCGCTACAGTCTTCGCCAACATTGGGAGTTTGATAAGGATAAAGTTGAGCGAGTTGTGCTAATGCAGCTTCTGATTGGCTGCTAAACGCTTCACTGATAAGAATAACATCAGGACTGTCACTTAATTGAGATATGACGTTTGGCAAGCGCTGTGCACGATTTGCTTGATCCCAATCTTGCACGTTCAATTGCATAATATTATAAGCCATCACTTTAAGTGTATCGGCTTTGCTGTGTGCGCTGAGTAAAGCTAAAACCCACACAAAGACACGCAGTAATTTCATTTTGTTCTCCGACAATTTCGGTTGTTTAAGCCCTCCCTGACGTCAGCACAGTCCAATTGCTAAAGTGAATACTCAAATAGAGCAAAAACTTCAGCGCTAAAGTAGTGTTAAAGAATGTCGGTTTAATTGCGTGAAAGTGCCGTTTTTATGAAGCTTTTTTTGTGGTTATGTTGCTGGTTTAAAAATGCTTACATGAAAGCACAGTTTGATTTATGAAATCGTCTGCGCGGCCGATAAATAGAAACAACTCAATCAAATTAAGGAAAACCCATGCGTATCGGCAATGGCAACGCAATGCCAATTCATCTAAATGCGCCAACCAATGCAAAGGACAAGGACGTTCAAACTGAACAAGCAGGAAAAGCGGAAGAAGCAGCAGATAGCCAAGATGAGTCGATCCATATTTCAATGGAAGGTCGAAAAAAACTGCAAGAAGAATCTGAAGATCACAAAGATAAGCTTCCGCCACACATAAAACAAATGATCGAAGCCATTGAGCGATTGATCGAAATGATTGAAGCTGCTGAAGAAGCACTCGCTAAGGCTAAAGAGGTCGACTATCCCGATGATGAAAGCAAGCGCGATGCATTAGAGATGCATCAGAACCAGATTAATAGCCTAGAGTTTGCCCGTCACGATGCCATTAAAGGGCTACAAGAAGCGATGAAAGAGGCCGGAATTTCTGAGCCGGGCATTATTGCTGAGTTAATGCGTTAGGGGCTCAAGGGCCTGCATCAGACAATTAAAATGTCGTGTTATTTTTGAATGTCTCCGGTTTTAGGTGGACATTCAAAGTTGCTGTTGGGGGTTGGTTGGAGTCTAATTTAGCTTGAGTGTGGTGTTCAAGTAGGTTCTTCAACTTTGCATTTTGTCGCGTTGGCGACGGCAACCAAGGGGCGGCTGCCGCCGGCCGCCCCTTGGAACCCCACGGCGCCCTTCTATCTCACTGATTCCTCAAAACATGCATTGATATGAACGTAAACGGTGAGAATAGGCCATCCATGGCCTAGCTCACCTTGTAGCGCATCCATGCGCTGACATTACTCATCAATGCATACTTTTCGGGTGAGATATAAAGGGGGTGGTGCTGCCTATACCAGCTAGTTTTTGTTTTCATTACTCAGTTGTTATCATCTCTTTAGTTTTAAACTACTTTACGGGATTAAAGTGAGAATTTTTAAATTTAGGCATGGTTCGCAAAAAGATTTTGAAGCGCTTGAGCAATCTTATATATGGTTTTCATCTTTGGATAGGTTAAACGATCCATTTGAAGGTTGCTTTTATTTAGATCCCGAAGTAAGCGATGAAGTTCTATTCAAATACCATAAAAACATACTTGCAAGAGAGCCTTTGAGTAATATCTCTCCTGCAGATGAGGTTGTTAAAAGATTCATTGATGAGGAAAAAAAGCAAGTTGGTGGTTACAAGCAGTGGTTGATTGATCATATGACACTACCTGAGTTAGAAGAAGAGTTAGAGCTATTAAAGAAAAAGTATAGTGTTTTCAGTTGTAGTAGAGCAGCTGAAGAACATGAACATCCTTCGCCATTAAATAGAATGGCTTTATGGGGATATTATGCAAATGGTCTTAGGGGATTTTGTGTTGAATATGATGAAGATATATTATTTTCGAGTATTCAAGAGCTGAACTCTGAAATGATATTGGGTAAAAGCTTGATTAATTACTCTACCGATAATTTACTACCTGTTGTATCCCTTAAAGATACATTAATGGATTCCATAGAAGGGTCTGCTAAGACACATGCTGCCTTGTTGAATGCAATTAGAACTAAAGCTAGTTCTCCATGGTCTGTTGAGAATGAGCTTAGGTTTATTGCTGAATCTCCTAGCAAACAAGTCGCTCATTGCAAAAAAGCCATTAAAAGGCTTTATATTGGCTCTCGTATGAATCAAGCTGATAAGGATAGGCTGCTTAGTTATGGTAGAGAGAATGGAGTGGAATTATTTGAGGTGATGCATTCAACTCAAAAAAAGACTTATGGGTACACATTTAGAAAAGTGTAACCACTAGTTAGGAGATTGTGGGCTTTTTTAACCCACGAGCTTTAACTTTTTAGCCAATTCAGAAACGCTTCTTTAGTATCAAAAACATGGAATTTTTTATCCTTTACGGTTTCAGTTTCATTGAGTAACCACCTATAAGCTTCTTTTTTGTAGCCGTCACCATCAAAAACAATCACTAAATTATGTTCAGGTGCTTTTAATAACGATTTAAAGAAGAATGGGAACTTCTGATCCACAGAGCCTGAACTTTCCTGCCTGTGCGCTTCGACGCGTATCAGCCCATAATGAGAACTGTTAACTAAAAAGGAGCTTTGCCTATTTGTACCATACATATCTTCATATGAGTTTCGTGTGTTGAATGTGTTTGGCTCTGGCAACGTATTTGAACTTGCTTTAAAGCCAATAGAAACTAGTGAATCTTCAAGCTCTTTACAAAATCGTCGATTAGATTCTATTGGAGTACTTGCACTTAAAGGTTGAGGGGCTTCTTCGAATAATGAAAATTGGTCTTCCATATCAAATCCTTGAAATGTCAAAAGGGAGTTTTAATTTATTAATTGGATTGGTTCAAAGCAAGTGAATATTGATTGAAAATTGCTCAAAGTCAAAGTTTGTACTAATTCGTTTTTATAACAAGCTCATAGCGTACCTTGGCATTAGGGGTCATGCCGAACTTGTTTCGGTATCCATTTTTCAATCATTACATTGAACCGAACGGTGCAAAACCGCACCGCTGTCTTTTAAAACCTCTCCACGACGACGCTCACTTCCTTTGCTAACATCAAAATGTTTGCAACAAGAAGGAAAATTGAAATGCGTTACTTATCTATTTATATCAATGTATTGGCTTTGTTTTTTGTGGTGGGTGTGAGTGCATCTCAAACGCAAAACGAGGCTGAGATCGAGCAGTTGTTTACCAATTATATGGCGAAATATAACCACTATATTCAGACCGGAGAGTTACAACATGCACCGGGGCTGTATCATCCGCAGGTGATGTTGGTGTCTGATAAGCGGGTGCCGAGTGTAGTGACAGAGGCGCAGTTGTATAGCCAAATCGAAGTGTTTTTAGACTCACTGAAAAAGCGCGGTGTAAGCAAAGTGAATTGGCAAAAAGTCGACATTCATTTATTAAGTAACAATATGGCGCTTGCCAGCAATGTGGCGATTCGGTACAACAAACAAGGTGAAGTGGTCGACAGAGTGGGCGCGAGTTATACCTTATCAAAACAAGATAAGGGGTGGCGCATTGCGGCATTTGCGGTACATCCGGTCGATAATGCTTTTGTATTTAATCCTCTAGTGACGAGTGAAGATGGAAAACTGGGACGATTATCGACTGCTGCTAGCGGTGCAGCAAAGCAATAGTATACGTGCTGCGGGTGAGCGCTTAGGGATGAATCACAGCACTGTGTCTCGGCGTATGCAGAGCATCAATCAAAGTCACCCATTTAAGGTGTTCGAAACAACGGCATCTGGGATAAAAATCACGGAATATGGCGCAGTTTTGCTGCAAACTGCACATAAAGTGCAAGATCTGATGTCTGAGCAGGCTCGTACCTTGGCGAGCCAAGATTTTTCACAAAGTGGCGCGGTGAGTTTGTCTTTACCGCCTGCTATTTTGCAGTTTTTATTACTCGACGACCTTGCGCTGTTCCAACAGCAACACCCCGATATTCGCCTTACCGTTTTTACTTCTTATGACTTTGCCAACCTCGACAGTGGTGAGGCCGATGTGGTTATTCGGGTATCGAACGATCCCGGCGATGAGCTAGTGGGTCATCGGGTTTTCCCTATTCAAGTCGGTTACTTTGCGTCGCGAGAGTATTTAGCTAATACACCGCCTGAGCAGCGGGTTTGGATCACTGGGGCGAATTGTGATTGGGTGAGCAATACGTCTTTTGCTGAGTTGCCTGTGCGTTATCAGGTTGAAGATTTAGTGACTCGGCACACCATGGCGGCAAAGGGCTTGGGCATGATCCGCGGGGCCTGCTATATTGCCGAGCAGTGCCCAGAGCTGGTGCCTGTGACTGATGAATTTACGCCATTTCAAGATCTGTGGGTGCTTACCCACCCTGAGCTTCGTGATACACCTCGTATTAAAACGGTGATGCAGTTTTTGTTAGGGGTTTTGCGTAAAAAAACGGTTAGATAAATACACTTTTTGTATATAAAGCCTATTTTTGAGCATAAATTGTTCCTTTATTAAACCCGATATTCCTGTTAAGTTGGATTTGTAACCTACTTATTTTTAAAGGATTAGTCGTGCATTTACTTAAACCTTTGGCACTTTCTCTTAGCTTAGCTCTGTCTGCAATGGTTGTTTCTCCGCTGGCGCTTTCTCAAACATCAGCAACCGAAGAACGAGCTGATTACACCCAATTTACCCATGTATTTAAATCGAACATTTTAAATGAAGAGCGCACAGTCGTTGTGCAGCTACCAAAAAGTTATCAAGCTGAGCCTGATAAAGTGTATCCGGTTATTTATCGTTTAGATGGTGCGGGTAACCTGCCTTTGATCACCTCTGTGATTGAACGTTTGCAAAACGACAATGCCGCACCAGAAGCCATCATAGTGGCGATAGAAAATACCGATAGAATGAGAGACCTATTTCCGACCGTGAATGAAGAGCCACAAGGTCCTGTTGGGTTAGGGGGCGGAAGTAAAAAGTTTTTAGACTTTTTTGAAAAGGAGCTTATCCCGCTTATCGATGAAAAGTATCGCACCCATAATTATAAAATTATTGGTGGCGCGTCGGCAGCAGGGGTATTTGCACTTTATGCAATGACCGAAAAACCGAGCCTTTTCCAAGCGCATTTAGCTTACAGCCCGGCGGTTTGGTGGAATTACGGAGCTGCAGTCACGCGCACAAAAGAGTTTTTAAAGAAAAACAAAACTTTAGATAGCTATCTTTATATGAATATTGGTGAGGAAGCAGGTGTAATGCGTGAGCGTTATGATGATCTTCAGCAATTCATTCAAAACAATAAGCCGTTCAAATTATCTTATGTGAGTGATGCTCTCGATGGTGTTTCTCATAACCTAACGTCTGCGGCAGGCGCCTTTAATGCCTACCATAATTTGTTTATGGCTAAGCAAATGCCGTTGAAAAAACTAACGTACGACATGACTTCGATTGATGCATATTACAAAAAGCTCTCTGAGCAATGGGGCGAAAAAGTCGCACCACCAGAGAATGCAGTTAGGCAGTTAGGCTATCAGCTAATCGGCATGCGCAATCACGATAAGGCTATTCAGGTCTTCGCGCACAATACCAAGCTGCATCCCGACTCTGTCAATGCGTGGTGGGGGTTGTCTTATGGCTATGAACAAAAAGAAGATAACAAAAAGGCGTTAGAATTTTTAGAAAAGGCCGTAAAGCTTGCTGATAAATCATATCCTTATTACGACATGCTGATGAATACACAGACACGGCTTAAGGCTGCTGTGAATTTATAACCGCCATGTTTACGATAGCGGAGCAAAATAGTATTTGGTGGTTATAATTAAATGATGGCCAGTATTTATAGGTAAATTATGAAACACTGTTTTCTTATTTATTGTTGTTTATTTGCCTGTATTGCAATGGCTGAAAGCCCACGCTTGTCGGTGGTGTTTGAGCATAACCCACCTTTTCAAACTATTGATGCTGAAAATAAAGGCCATGGGCCAATCATTGATTTTGCTGAGCTATTAGTTGCATCAGCAAAATCAAACTCGGAGTTTGAGGCTGAGTTTAATGGAAAGCCGTGGGCGCGGATCATGGAAGTAGACGCCTATCAGCCCAACACGCTTATTCTGTCTATTTCTAAAACCCCACAACGAGAACCGCATTTTACTTGGTTGACGCAAGTTTATACTGGTCAGCAATATATTTGGAAAGTGAAAGGGCGAGATGATCCTGAAAACCAGCCATTGCAAGTTGCTGTCGAACGTAATGCCCATAAAATGATGAGTATTAAGCATCATTTTGGTGAAGAAAATGTGCTTAAATCTCTCAATTCTGCACAAGCGCTGCATGCACTATTAAGAGGTCGAGTGGATAGGTTTGTAGGCACGGTTTTCGCGGTTTCGGGTAAGTTGAAATCGCTTGGTCATAACATGAATGAGTTACAGCGTTTGGCGAAGTTTGATGATTCAGGGTTCGCTAGCCAAGGCTTATCGTTTGCACTCACCCTTGACTCAGATGAACACATAGAGGCGGCGCTACGAAAAGCATTAAAGGATCCTAAAGTTGAGCAGGCAAGAGCCAAATTACAGCAGCAGTTTGAAGCGTCGGAGCGCCAACTAATGGCGGGATATTAAGCTTTATTGTAGCAGGCTGATCAATTTGGCGATTTAAAGCGTAAACACTCTCATATTCTAGAAAAGCACAGCGTAAACTTATGCAACATATGCTTACCCCACGCAAACTGTTAAACAGCAAATGGACCGCCGTTCACCCGCAATCAAAAGAAAAGCACTTTATGGTGACCAGTGTTGAATTTGATGAAGAGGGTCGCGTGATTGAATGCATCATCGAAGCGGTGATGACCAAGCGCGAAATAGAGATTAACTGGCGCGATCTGAAAAATCCCAAAGTGTGGAAAATGGGTTGGCAGTAATTGTAAGGTATTAGTCATTCAGACTTTAATAATGCAATATTTTGGTCTAGGGAGATAACTTGCTCAAGCAATAATTTGTTGTCTCGAATATCTGTTATCTTCCAAGCAAACGTTTTTAAAGGCGTGAGTTGCTCAATGAATTGACCATCAAGGTCGTATCTATTCAAGGTTTTACTGTCAAAACTATAGCTGACTATCTCACCGTCATGCAGCTGTATACTTTTACCATTGAGCTCAGACAATAACCTGCTCTTTGGTTGAACATCGTCTAATAAGAGTTTAAAAACACGACCGTTTTCATCGCTGTAAAACAGTATTTGTTCAAAGACCCAAAGCTGTTTGATACCCGACAGTGGGTAAGGTGTGAGCTCTGCTGTTGTGATATTAAGTTTAAATAAAGCATCGGAGTTGGCTGTGTTTGCAGTAACAAAAAGCTGTGTGTCATCGGCCCAAGCTAATACCTGATTGAGAGGGAGCTTGGCGTCTATTTGTTGGCTTTTACCCGCCAGGTTTATGATATTCGCTTTATTTCGGCTCACCACTGCTAGCTGTTTACCGTCTGGGGACCAGCTAAATTGTGAAATAGGGTGTTGCTGTATCAAGTGGCTGAGCTGAGTTGTTTGTTCGCCTTGCCAAAGCCAAATCTGATCTTGTCCGCTGCGGTTAGATATAAATGCGATTAGCTCACCATTAGGTTGGTATTTAGGGTGTCGGTCTTGGCTGGTGGCACGGGCTAAACTCGGATAAGGAAGCTGTTGTCGGTTTAATCCGTTAGGGGTCGGTGCTGGAGTTTTACCTGATACATTGATTTCAGCTATATCTATGTCTTTTCGGCCCGTGATGGCCAGTAACGAAGAGTTATTTGGGTGCACTGTAATGGCTGATAGGTTGGTTTGAGGTGTGCTGATTTGCGACACCTTGCCGTCAAAAGTTATGCGATAAAGTGCGCCATAACTGGTTGCCAATAAATGCGCGCCATTTGCTGAAAACTGTGCGTCGAAGCGCTGATTTTGCGCAAGAAAATCTGGTAATAAAAGCGCTGTATTTGCGAGTATCTCACCTTGTTGGTTTAACACAATCAAACGAGAGCCTGTGCTTTGACTATTGCTCAACAGAGCAAATTTTTTACTCTCTTGATGATAACTGAGGCGGTAAATCTCATCTTGCTCTGATTTATAAAGGGCGCTGAACTTCTTGCTTAAGTCATCGTAGAGTTGCAGTTGAAAGCGATCATCTTGATAGCGTAAAAGCGCATATTGATGATTCTCGAGTGCAATAGGTTGGCGTAGTTTTGCTTTGCCGCAATCAAAGCGTGGCGTTGGTTGTTGAGGTTGGTTTAGTGCCTGAGCAAAATCTAGGGTAGCAATACGCCAGCACTGCTCGATGAGTGCCTCGCTATCATGCTTGGCTTGTTCGTCACATTGGTTATGCTCTACAAATACCAATGAGCGACCATCGGGAGTAAATCGGGTATCTCGATAAAACCCCGCTCGCGAGGTCAATTGTGTTTCTTGGCCGCTTGCTACATTTTTGGCCCAAATATGACTCTGACAAGCATGTGTTGAGCGGTTAAAAACGATATAGCTGGCATTTGGATTGAAGCTGGCAAAGCTTTCATGTGCTTCGCTGTGAGTGAGCGTTTCAATATGTTGATAGCGAATATGGGTGTCGTGATTTAAATACCACACCAAGCAAGTGAGAAAAATGCTCATCACTAACGCTAAGATTTTAATGCGATTACCTGTTACACGTTTAGGAACTTCATTAAGTGATTGATAAGTATGGTTAACTTTTTCTTTGATAGTCAGTTGCGAATTTTCTGACCAGCGCACGGGCAGCATCAATCGGTAGCCGAGCTTAGGGTGGGTGGCAATGATGTGAGGCGACTTTGCATCGTCACCTAGCACTTTGCGTAATCTCGCAATGCAGCGCTGTAATGCATTAGGCACCACTTCTGTACCTTGCCAGACTGTGGTCATGATCTCTTGATGGCTAACAACCTCACATTGCTTTTGTGCAAGTAAATAAAGCACTTGTAAGATCTTGGGTTCGACCTTGGTTTCTTGTTGCGCAAAAATAACAACAGAACGAGCGAGGTCAATCTGGTGCTCAGCAATAAAAAAGCGAACTTGGTCGGTCATGGAGATCAGTTACATGGGCTTGATTGCAAAAGTATACGGTCATCGTAAGTTGATGTCGATAACTAGGCTTAACTTGTAACTCACTGATAAATATAGACAACAGTAATTCATCAGCTTTTCATCACAGCACCATTGTTGTTTTGTGCACTCACTCAAGCATCTTAAAAAGTCTTCAGAGTGAGTGATTTAAGGATTTCACCATGGCAGCACAACAACAAAAAAATGCGATACAAAAATATATAAAGTACCCAACATTTACGGCGTTACTGCTAATGAGTAGCGCACAAGTGACGGCGCACACGAGTGTCGATGAGATAATAAATAAAGCTGCAACGGCTTATGGCGCCGAGCAGTTATCGTCGCTGCAAAAAGTACAGTTTTATGATGACCTATACCAATACGAGCAAGCTCAGACAGGAATCGCCAGTGAAGGCTCACATGGAATTCAACTGAGCCAGTTTACTCAGCAATTATCGATAGATTTTAAGCTGCTAACCAAGGTATTTAAACGTGCGGAGACTCGGCTGATAGGCAATCATGACAGTGAAAATATGGTGGTACTAGAGCGCCGTTTTCACGATAGCAAGGGCTACTTGGTCGATCATTGTCAGGCCCGCTACCGAGAGGTTGACGGCTTAAAATGGCATAACGTGGATTTTGGCTTAGCCAACAGCATAGATACCTTGGTGATAAAGCAGCTTATAAACAACAAGTCGCAATTATTGTTAAAAAATAGTGTGTATATACAAGGTGTAAAACACGAAGTTATCGAGCTAACTCAGAACGGTACTAACAATATGCTTTATATCAATACACAAACAGGGCTGCTAACTCGGCTGATAAAAATGCGGGGCGAGCGCAGCATTCACTATGATTTTTTAGCGCACAAAAAAGCCAAGGGGATAAGTTGGGCGAGTGAAGTCTTAGTCAGTCGCGATAGTAAACCTATCTCACATATCGTTAATCGACAGCTAAAAAGTCATTTTGACCAATCAGTATTTACTGGCGTCACGGCAGAATATAAGGAGTTTCAGCAAGAGGCTTATTTAGACTTTCCGACGCCGACAGTGAATGAGTTAGTAAAAGGTGTGTATTTAGTAGGGCAAGGCTGGGGGTTTAGTTTATTTATTGATAACGGCGACCATTATATTTCGGTGGGTGCATGGCAAATGCCTGATGATACCTTTGGTTGGCAGCAGCGTTTAGCGTTACTGCAGCAAACAACGGGCAGCAACAAGCCAGTAAAGGGCTTTGTTGTGACCCACCATCATGACGATCATCTAATGGGGTTAAACGGAGTCGTAAAGCAAGGTGCAGCATTATATGTGTTACCCGAGCACGAACCTGCAGTAAGAGCGAGCATTTCAGAGCCGCTGGCAGATACACAATTAAAACTCATATCTCATGCAAGTAAACTAGGTGATGGCAAGATCCGATTGCTTGATGTACCAAGCAGTCATGCTGCACACAATTTAGTGGTGTACTTACCCGAGCATCAGATACTGTTTGCTGAAGATATGTTTGGCAGCAGTTTTGCGAAAGGCTTTGACTCACCAAATAGCTGGCCGATGCGCGATGTGTACGCTAGAACAAGCAAGCTTAATCAAGCCATTCAGCAAGCTAACTTTAATGTTCAAACCTATGTTTCATCTCATCATGGCCGCGTTTTTTCTCAGCAAGACTTTAATGACATGCTGCAATTGCGCTGCCCGAGTAATAATGAGCTACAAGACAGGCTGTTTAGCAAATAAAAAAATAGCGAGTAATCGTCGACTCGCTATTTTACCTAACGTTTGGAGGAGTTAGGGTTAGACGGTTTGCTGGGCGAGCCGAGAGTCAATGCTGGCGATATTGGCCATGAGTTGCTCTTTCACCCTTTGCAGGTGTTGCTGTCGCTGTTCAGGGGCTTGTTTGGCAAAGCGAAGCGCGCTGTAAAGGCTGCGCTTTGAGACTTGATATTTGTCGGCGGCTTGAGACAGACTGGCTTCACCAATCATTACGCTTAACATGGCTTCGTGTAAGTCTATTTGCTTGCTCATTTCGCTTGCTCCTTGGTGCTTTTCGTTGCGTGCTTTTCTTCATGAATTGGCCAGACACTCACTTTTGAGTACCAGTCTAAGTGCCAAATTAACTGCATGGTTTGAATCAAGTTGTGCATGTGAAAACCCCTGTAATAACTGCTTTGCATAGTTATTAAAGAAAGACTTATGCCAGAGTTTTAACTTTATGATTTATATTAATTTAATTATTTTCCAATAGAGTGGATGCACTAATTTTGTGAAGTTTTATAGGGTTTTGCACTAAAAAAGGGCCAACGGCCCTTTTATGAAACGAAGCAAGGTTAAACATGAAAACTAAGTTCTTAATAAACCCAGTTGCGTATTTTTATGCTCGACCAGCTTCATCAGGTCTTGCGCTGCATCTTCAATGGTATCGGCCAATTGCGCGAGTTCTGCCGCGGCGTCTGAAATACCTGTCATATTCGCGCTTAAATCTTCAGTCACCGCACTTTGCTGCTCAGCAGCCGTGGCTATTTGGGTGACTTCATTTGAAATATCATCAAGCGCTTGCACCATCTCACTCATTTGCGCCGCGGCGCTGCTGCAGTGGGTCATAGCGTTGCTGGCCTGTTCGACTGAATGTTCAATTATGTCTTCAGAGGTTTTAACCTCATTTTGCAGGTTATCAATAAGCTGACTGATTTCGTTGGTAGAGTCTTGGGTTTTTGAAGCTAAAGATCTCACTTCATCGGCAACTACAGCAAAGCCACGACCTTGTTCACCTGCACGAGCGGCTTCTATCGCGGCATTTAACGCCAGTAGGTTGGTTTGCTCTGCGATTGAACGAATAACATCAAGAATTTGCGTAATGTCGTTACTGCGGATCGCAACAGCATTGATAGACTCTTTCGCACTTGCAACTTGCTCAGACATAACCTGAACAGACTCTGATGCCGCAGTAATGCCACGTTCACTTACTTTAACCTTCTCGTTGGTCGCATTGGTTGAAGCAGCGGCATTTTCTGACGAGCGAGCAACTTCACTGGCGGTGGCGCTGAGTTCATTGATAGCCGTTACCACACTGTCGATTTCTGCATGTTGCATGTTTACTTTGGCTTTTATGTCCTCTGCGGCTTGCGAGGTTTTGGTCGATTGTTGATAAGAATTATTGGCTAACCCTTTTAAGTCGTTCACCATATTACGTAGTTTTTGTGTAAATAGGTTAAAGCCTGTGGCAATGGCAATCAGCTCTTCATGTTGATTTACTTCGAGCTGAACGGTCAGGTCTCCATCGTTACTGGCAAGGTTCTCGACTCTATCTTTAATGTCGGTCAGAGGTCCTATTATGGTTCTCAAAATGATCATTGAGAGTGCCAAAGCGATAACTGATGCTATCACGCCAATAAAGATCATACTTGAACCGACGGTTGCGGTATCATCAGCTTGTTGCTCTGCTAACTCGTACGCGCGAGCAAGCGCTAGATCTTTGGGTAGTTCAATCACTAAGCTCCAAGTGGTATTGGCAACTTTGATCTCGATTGGCATAGTGAATACAAGGTTGTTATCAAACTCAAACTCAGTTTGTTTTTTACGGTTGTCCATGATGGTTTTGCCCGCAGCGCCTGGTAGCGATTCAGTCAAAGGGCGAGCGAGTTTGTCATAATGGCTTGAACCGACAAGCAAGCCTATATCACTCAGAATACTGACTTTGGCTTGACCGTTATAAAGTGATTTCGATACTTCCTCGGAGAGGGTCTGAAAGCGTGGCAGGTTGATGTCAACACCGACTAAGCCAATAAAGCGACCATTGGCGATCACAGGCACGGTTAGGGAGGTCATTAACTCGGAATTACCGGGTGTGATTTCATACAGGTACGGCTCCATAATACAGGGTTTAAGGTTATCTTTGGCGCACAAATACCACTCACTTTCTCTATAGCCAAACTCATTGCGGGTATCGAGGTATTTTTCTTCTGGACTTTCAATTTGATGTTGAGTGAATTTGCCTGGTGCATCACGGGTTATATAAATCTCTAAAGAACCTGCACTAGGAACCGAGTGCGTTTGACCTGAATTACTGAATTGACTGTCTTTACCATCGTAGCCGTTGGCTTCGAACTGTGCATAGATTGACGACACCCCTTGGTTTTTTTCAAGCGCACCTAACACCATTAAATACAGGCTTTGTCTTGAAATCGGGTTTTGTTCTGCTGTTTTAGCAATACCACCAGATAGGCTATAAGGAATTTGATACTCCTTGTTGATATAACCGCTGACTTGCTCGGCATAAAGCTTAGCTTTTGCGGTTAATCGAGCATTAATTTCATCTAACACAACACTTTGTACGCGCTCACTTTGCACCTGATTATTATTGTTGAGCTGAACCCAACTAATGGTGACCAGTGAGGCGACCAACAACACGAGTGTGATGGAAATAAAAGCAATTAGCTTAATCTTAATAGAGAGCTGATTCATATTCCTACCGTTTTATTTATGACATTCATTTCATTTAGAAGACAGTATTAAATATAGACAATTTATGACTTTTTGCTGGTTGGGCTCGATTTATCAGGAGGAGGAAGATTAGGTACTTACTAATCTTCCTTATTGCAGTTTAAAGTATCTTCTGGATGAGGCTTTTGCTCTCAACTCCAAATACTTGGCTATGTACGTTGCTGATGAAGTGCCATTGACTGTCAACATTATCAGGCGTAAATGTGAGGGTCATAAATCCACGCTGATGGATGTTGGCAAACTCTAGGTCGTCAACCAATAACTCAAGCACCTTGGCAAATTCATTGGCCTGTGACTCAGGCAATTGTAGGTAATACTCTAGACCTGGCGAGCTCACTGATGGTGTCGCAAATTCATAACCGCATACATCACCTTGTGCTGTACATAACTTACCTGACCAAGCGTTATGGGTGTCGCCAGCAAGGGTAACGAGGTTTTTGTTTGCGGCTTTAGCTGTCTGTAACAAGACTTCACGCTCCACTGGATAACCATCCCATGCATCTAAGTTGTAAGGTGCGGTAAAACCGATACGCATTTTATCTTGCTCTGTTAGCGTTGGGTCAGATGCCTGAGAGCGTGCTTTTAATTGCGCAAGTTCTGTCATTTGTGAAGCGATAGTAGGACTTGGGTTAGCCATGGCAACCAGCAATTCTGCAGGAAGCATCATTTTTGTCATCAGAACTTGCTGACCAAGTACTTGCCATTTGGCATCTGAGGTTTTGATATTGTCATTCAGCCAAGTTAGCTGCTGAGTACCAATGAGTTGTTGATAGGGAGAAGCCAGATCTGCTTGGAAACTTGCTGTATCTAATTGACCTGACGCTGGGTCAAAATAGTTCTGATAATCAAGTGGTTTAACGCGAGCTTCATGACGCGTGTCGAGCATGTAAAGGGACACCAAAGAGCCAAAATCAAATTTGCGATACAGGCTTTCGGTTTGACCTGTTACATATGGCCGAATAGGCATCCATTCGTAATAGGCTTTAAGCGCGGCCATTTTTCGGTCGGTAAACATGCCTTCATCATCGTTATGATTCTCAGCTCCATCTAGATAAGCGTCGTTGCAGACTTCGTGGTCGTCCCATACTGCTATGAAAGGTGTTTTTGCATGCAAGGCTTGCAGGCCATTATCTGTTCTGTAAAGCGCATAACGTTTGCGGTAATCGATCAGAGAGATGAGCTCGCCTTGGTTATCTTCTGGTAGCATTCGGCCAAGCTCAGTTGCTTTGTCAGTGGCGTATCCGCCCATGCCATATTCATAAATATAGTCGCCCAAATGTAGCACAGCATCTAGGTCTTGCATTTTTGCTGCTTCAGCATAGGCGTGAAAATAACCCGCTGGGTAATTTGCGCATGACATAACCGCCAACTTCACTTGCGAGACATCTGTCTCAGGTAAGGTTTTAGTTTCGCCCATAGGTGACGGGCTCTCGTTGGCTTTGAAACGGTAATAGTAGTGGGTATTGGCTTTCAGCCCTGTCAGGTCTACTTTCACCGTGTAATCATTTTTCGCTAATGCAGAAAGTGACTCTTTAAATTCAATATTCTCAAACGTTTTGTCTAGAGATACTTCTAAGCTCACATTGACATTATTAGGTGAACCTTCGGGGGTAACTCGGGTCCATAAAATAACTCTGTCTGATAATGGATCGCCGCTAGCAACGCCATGGTTAAACTCTACTGCAAAGTCATTATAAGATGGACTTGAGTCATTGTGGCCACATCCTGCTAAGGATAAAGATACTGTAGCAGCACCAACACCAGCTAATGTACTTTTAATAAAATCGCGACGTGAAAGCCCTTTCATGAGTTGTACCTCTTTATTGTTATAACTTTAAAAAGAGGCGATGATAGGCAAGAGTTATGACACTTTTACGACTGGTCTTACCTTGTAATAAGTTATTCATGCTAGTGTCATATTGTGTCAGTCTAAACTTATTAATATATTGATTTATATAAATTTAAACTATGTATTTTCGTGTTTTTTTGAACTGAAAGTTGTCAATAAAAATGAGTCTAAAAAGTTTAGACTGAGCGAAAAACCATTCGTTGGGCTAATATTGTCTAGCTAAGTACCTATCTTTTGGTATTTAAGTTGTTGTAATTCCGGTCGATAAAAATATTAATTGATTGTGCTCTTAGTTGTTGGTGTCATAATTTGTTCAGCTCAATTAAGTTAAAAGCTGCAAGGTGTACTCCTAGAATTATTAAATGGAAAAGTTAAGTTATGTTTAAAGATGTCAGTGACCTTGCTAGTTGTGAAGTGTTAATTGTTGATGACTCTGAGCTCATGCGAAGACTGCTAGTGGGGTGTCTGCAAGAGATATGTAACGTAAAAACAGTCGAGTCAGCTGAAGAGGCAATTGCCTATTGCCAAGAAGAGCAGCCAGACTTAGTGTTGATGGATTGGGTACTAGAGGGCATGTCAGGGCTTGAAGCCTGTAAAAAAATGCAAGCAACGCCCAAGTTATCTGAAATTCCGATAGTATTTGTCACCTCTAATGCCAATGAAGAGAGTCAGCTGCAATGTTGGGAAGCAGGCGCTGTAGATTTTGTGCCTAAGCCGATTGTACCGAAAACCCTGCAAAACCGTGTAAAGACGCACCTTAAATATAAACTTCAAGCAGATATTTTACGTAACTATTCTTTTATTGATGGCTTAACAGGTATTTATAACCGCCGTTTCTTTGATACTGAAGTAGAAAGACTAATGAAGCAGCGCCATCGTGCAGCTCATTCACTTTCTATGATCATGATCGACATCGATTTCTTCAAAAAATATAACGACCATTATGGGCATTTAGCCGGTGACGATGTACTAAAGCAAGTGGCTGATAAGCTAAAAGAAATTGTCAGAAGACCGCTTGATTCGGTATGTCGCTACGGCGGTGAAGAGTTTGTCGTGTTGCTTCCAGATACCCCTTTGCAAGGTGCGAAGATTATTGCCAAAACCTTAGTGCGTGCAATTGCTGGTATGGAACTAGAACATAGCCAATCTGAACATAATGTTGTGACCATTAGTGCGGGCGTTGCGTCTGCCACCAAAACATGCACCTCAGTTGAGTCGTTGATGCAAAGTGCAGACGATGCGCTTTATCAAGCAAAAGGCGCAGGGCGCAATACCTATAAATGCGCTAATTAGAGACTGATAGGCGGTGCAGAAGGTTTAGACAAAATATAAATCATCACCGCCACTTCGATACTTGCAACCAGTATTAACACCCATAGTGCGGGTTGGCTATACAGCAAAATCATATACCCAAGTAGCATCCCCAAACCTGCTCCCCATTTTCCTTTGATAGGAATAACTTGATGATCATGCCAAAGTCTTAACGGCTCACCAAATTTAGGGTGCGAGAGTAGCCAGTTGGCGAATTTTGGTGAAGAGCGAGTAAAACAAGCAAGCGCGAGAATAAAAAAGATGGTGGTTGGCATCACAGGTAAGGCCATGCCGACAAAACCAAGACCGACAAAAATGATCCCAGCGGCATGTAGCCAAAAGCATTTATTAAAGAGTTTAGGGCTGCTTTTGCTCATGAATTAACCTCGCCAACATGTAATATTTTAAGCTTATCACAGAGTTATTGGTTTGCGAGTTTTTCTAAAACATTGTCTTATGACGTTTGCGTGAAGATGCTTCATTTGGACGTTTATATGTTTACTCTGAGTGGGGTTATTCGGTAATGTAGTCGAGATATCAAAATTTTGAAGTTAGGTGAATTATGGAACTTTCAGCATCAGTTTCTATCCAGCGCACGGAGTCTGGACTCGAGTATTTAAATGTCGACGGTCCGCGTTGTAGTGCCAAAATCTTTTTACAAGGTGCACAACTGACAGAGTTCACGCCTGTTGGTAAAGGCAATTTGATCTGGGTGTCAGAAGATGAAGACTACTTAGAGGGCAAAGCCGTTCGTGGTGGTATTCCTATTTGTTGGCCATGGTTTGGCGTGCACAGTGACCCAGATTGGCCGATCCATGGTGTGGCACGTAAGTTAATGTGGCGTGCTGAAGAAGTACATGAAAGCGATGAAGCCATTGTGATTAAGCTTTCATTACCTATGACTTTGGTTGATGAGACCTACTGGCCACATAAATCTAAGCTTGAAGTTGAATTTCATTTAACAGAACAGTTAATAGTGAGCCTCACCAATACTAACCTAGGTGATACCGCATTTACTTTAACTCAAGCGCTGCATACTTACTTCCCGACGCCAAATATTGAAGCGACGACTGTGGATGGCTTACAGGGCTCGAAGTTTATTGAGTTTGGTGAAGGCCCATTTGATCAAAATGAAGTTGTTGGTTTCGCTCGTGAAACAGACATGGTGTATACCCAAGCAGCACCGGTTCAAGTTATTAGAACGCCAGACGGAAACATTGAAGTGGGTCGTGAAAGCTCTACTTCTTGCGTGCTTTGGAACCCGTGGATTGAAAAGTCTAAGCGTCTAAGCAACTTTAGAGATGACGAATATAAAACTATGCTGTGTCTAGAAGCGGCAAATGTAATGGATGACGCTGCTACCGTTGAGCCGGGGCAAAGTCATACGCTGACAACGACACTGCGCTGGGTATAAGCGCTTTTCATTCATTTTAAAAAGCTGCATTGCATGATGTGGCTTTTTTTATAAATCAAACTTGATAATGATTCTTATTTGCATATAATCAACTTTAAGGATGGTGTCTGACACAGTAAATATAAGGAAGGGTGATGATCTTTGTTTTAAGTTTAGCTGTTGTTGTATTAATGATAATGGCTTTGGTCAATATTAGAGCGTACACACCGCTATTTAAATATCTGCATCATATTGCGACTTGGTTAGCTGCGGCAATCATTGCCAGTGCTATGTTTTATATGGGACTAAGTATGTTGTTGGCGGTCACTATGTTTGTGGTGGCTGGTGGTATTTTGGCGTTATTTATCACTTTGGCAAAGCCAGAGCAGGGCGAGAATAGCTTTTTCTGAATAACCTTGGTTTTGGTTACATAACACCATGTTACAATTTCATACGGCTTGCCTACATTCTTAACAATGTGATTCCCTTATGCTTTACGCATATTTGAGAAAGGATCACGTAACATGCATTCAGTTATGAAAAAAGTCGCCCTTGGCTCACTCATGTCTTTGTCGAGTATGAGTTATGCCGCACCGATGTGGCAAATCATAGAAACCGAACATTTCAATGTGCATTACACGCAAGCACATAAGCGCTGGGCAGAATCTGCTGCACACGAGCTTGAGTTAGTTCGCGATAAAGTACTTGAGCAGCAAAATCGCAGTCTAGAAGCCAAAGCCGATGTGGTGGTATTTGATCCCTACCATGGCGCAAACGGCTTTGCTATTCCAAGTACCGATAAGCCCCTAATGGCGTTATTTACCACGCCACCACAATCAGACACCGTGATCTCTAACAGCAGTGGTTGGCAACAGCTATTGATTTTGCATGAGTACATTCATTTGGTGCATTTATCTCAACCGAATCGCAGTACATGGCGACAAACACTTCGTGATGTGTGGGACCCATACGATATCGCGCTTGCGATCATGCCGCGTTGGGTGGCAGAAGGGTATGCCACCTTGATGGAGTCGAAAATGACAGGTCGAGGTCGTTTATTTGATAACTACACAGAAGCCCTACTCACAGAGTTTGCTCGCCAAGGTGCATTATTGCCTTATTCAGCGCTCAACAATGGTAACGACAGTTACTTGAGTGGCTCAATGGCGTACCTAATCGGTGTGCGTTATTTGGCATGGTTAGAAAAGAACTATGGTGAGCAGACTTTAGACGCTGTTTGGACTCGTATGCAGGCGGTGGAATCTCGTGATTTTGACGAGGCGTTTAAGGGCGTATTTGGCGACCACCCAGCAAAACTATATAAGCGCTTTGTCGCTGAATACACTTACCTGAGCATGGCTTCTGCGCAAGATTTGCCCGAGTTAGATGCTAAGTTATGGCATGATTTTAAGTTTGACGCTAAAAACCTGCGCTTATCGCCAAGCGGGGAATTCATTGCCGTCACTGAGCGTGATAGCAAGGGTCGCACTGAGCTTAATATCTATGCGACCAAAGACAACGAAAAAGCTGAAAAAGACTTTAATGAAAAGCAAAAGGCCTTACTTGCGGCAGATCCTAAAGATGTGGCAGATAATGCGCCAGAGACCTTTGGCAGAATAAAAAAGCACACCTTGACGCCAAGTAATTTTTCAGGCATTCGCTATGCGCGTTGGAAAGATGAAAATACTCTATATTTCGTGGCATCGGTGCAAAAACCAAATGATCAGCATGCAGTGCAAGGCGAATTATTTCAGTGGACGCTCAATGATAACCAAGTTACACAGTTAACCAATGATACGGGTATTCGTCGCTTTGCGATAGATAAAAACAACAATGCCATCGTGGCTGAAAAAGTACGCTACGGTTATTCACACTTAGTGAATTTAGATCTCAACAATGGGTCTGAAACCATACTGTCCAGCAATCAACTGGGCGACACATATGATTATCCTGAGATCTCTGAAAACGGCAATAAACTGGCCTATTTACAATCAGGGCTGAATCAAAATTGGCAGCTGTATGTGCGAGATATGCAAACACAAAACAGCTTTCAAGTACCCACCCCTAAAGGTTATCAATTCTTAACTCAACCAACTTGGTCCAAAGAAGGTAATACCTTGTTTTACGTAGCCGGTGTAGAGGGCGCGATTAACCTATATGCTTATGACTTTAGCAGGCAGCAATTGTTGCAGTTAAGCCAAGGTCAGCATGTGGTGAGTTTTCCTCAGCAGTTAAACGACAGTGAAATGCTGTATCTAGGTGTTTCGTCAGAAGGTCCTGATGCTTACACACTGGACATTAATAATACTGCTAGAATTGTCACTGAGTTGAGTGACACGAAGCAAGCCCCTAAACTTTCAAATGCCGCCGTGCAACTTGATGATGCCCAAATTTATCAGCAGCCATTGCAAAGTAAACCCTATGATAAATGGGATCACAGTGCATCCATGACCTTGGGTTCGCAGTATTACAGTGCCAGTACAGAAGTGCTACATCTGGGAGTAAAAGGCTCTGATTTCTTGGAAGAAGTAAGCTGGCATGTTGGGCTAAGCAAAAGCTTGGGCGACAGCACCCTAGTTGGTGGTTTTGCCGATCTAAAAATGCAACAAAGCAATACCGAGTGGCAGGCAAAGGCGTTTTCGTTTGAACTAGATACTGCTGCGCAAAGCCGTGGGGCAGAGGTTGCTTCAATGGCACCGCATACGCTGCAACAAACAGGGCTTAGTGCGCAGGTTAGCCATAGCTATCGTCAAAATATGCTGTCATTGACTGGCCATGCTGCCGTACATGCGAGTGAACTAGACACCGACTTAGGAAACCAAGACGAACGCTGGTTGCGCCTTGGGTTGGAGCAAAGTTGGCAATATGACAAACAGGCATTTGCGATTGGTCAGCAAATTAAAGCACAGTGGCTAGATGGTAAATCAGGCGAGACAGATTGGCAGGGCTATAACCTTGCTGCGACTATATTCGGTAAAGCGTTTCATATGCCTTTGTATATACAAGCAGAGCAAGCGAAGCGTGAAGATTCACTGTTGAATGTAGGGGGCTTTAGATCGAGTCTGATTGACCAAAACGTCATGGCAAATACTATCTATAAGCCTGACTTACCTTTCTTTGCCGGTGTTGCTGAGCGTTATCAAGGTTATGGTGGTGGTGTGGCCATGTCAGAAGGTGCACCTTGGCTTTACTACCAACAGCACCAATTAGATAGCCAAGTGTTTGGGCAAAGCTATGGGGTTAAATGGACCACCTGGTTTAATGGTCGCGATTGGAGTGCAAAATTCGCTCCTGCTGGGATCAGTGATCTACGTATTGATATAGGCTTAAGCCGCGTTGAAAGCGAGCGTTTTGAAAATGAAAACCGCGCATGGCTTGGGCTGTGGTTTGATTTGTAACTAACCTGAGCTCTGGATAATAAATCTATCTCCAGCGGCTACTTTCAACGTTAACTGCGTTGAATTTACTTGCAATAGGCCAGCTATTGACGCGTAAATTCGCCTAGTTATCGCTAAAAGTCTCCGGCTGCAGACATAAAATACATTTATCATTCAATATCAATGAGTTAGTAAATCTCTTAACCACAGCTCAGGTTAATTAATTTCGTAAGTAGGCCTATTTATTTTTCATAAGTAGGCCAATTTACTGTGCTACTTTTTCTGCAAAGGCTCAATTCTTAAACCAATAATGCAAAATATTGCCGACAGCAGCTGTCATAACGCCGACTAAAATTTTTAGCTCGCCCATCAAAGAGTTTTCACCCTTAAGCATATTCACACTATCACTAACCTCTACCCAGAATATGCCGCCCAAAATTGCAAAATAACAAAGTAAGAAAAGTAATGTGATGATAATTCTTACATATAGAAATTTTGACTCAGCGTGTTCAGGTGGTGGTGCTGTTGTATTTTGGGTTGCTGGCAAAGGCACTTTTTGTAGAGAGTTCATTTTTTGTCCTTAAATTTTTGTTGTAAATATATCGTTAAACTTAGTTAGTGAAAAGGTAAGGAGGGGTGTCGGGTCTAATTAAATCGGCTTTGTAAGTGGCCCTGCTAAGAGCAGGGCAATGGGGTTTTTATAGAGTTAGCTCAAGAGATTTTAGTTTCGCTTCATACATACCAGCTTTCTCTTGGGAATCAGCCATTTTGATGGCCTCTTCTAAGGCCGTTTTGGCCAAATCATAATTATTCTGTAAATAGTGAATTTTCGCTAATTGAAAGTGAGGCTCGGGTAAATAAGGATAATGATTAATTATGGTCTTTAATATTTCTTTAGCTTTGTAATACTGTTTTCTGTTAGCAGAATTAATCGCTATTTGTAAATAGTCAAATGGCGTTTTTGCGGCCTTTTCCATTTCATTATCTAGCTGGTTTACGAGTTCAAAATCACCTAGCAGAGTGGCTAGAAAACGATATGAAGCGATCAAGTTACTGCTTGTTAAACCATGTTTAACTGCAAACTCAAATATACGTTTAGCTGTTGGTGAATCACCAGCACGACGATGTAGAATGGCCAATAAATTTATCAACTCGGGATTATTTGGTGTAAATTTCAGTGCTTCACTGACTAATGAGTAACTCAGGTCGTAGTCGCTCTTTATAAGCGCATCGGTTGCTAAATTTGCATAAAACTTTGAAACAAGACTCGGATATTTAGCATTTCCAATGTAAAAAGTATTTTGCTGTGGGAAATAATCAACAATAGTGCCTGCACGAATAATATCGATCCAGTTTGTATCCTGCGATTCTTTCGGTGCAATAAGCTTGGTATTGAAATGAGATGAAACAAGCAGTAAATCTTGCTCTTTTTTAAAAATAGGGTAGGTAGATATTTCACGAAAGCTTGTTTCTAAACCAACAATGTTCGCATAAGCTTGTGTTAAAATTGCTAGGCTCACACAGTTACCATGTTGTTTTTTATACGCATCTGCAGCTATGTATGTTTCCCCATCATAAGTGAAATCATCGATAGCACTTTCTAGGTAGAGAGAAATGGCTCTGTCAGCTCTAATTCCCCTAGAAATGTATTTGTTGTATTTAGATAAGAATTTTTTTTGTTCACTTTCTGGAAGTGAGAAAATTTCTTGTTCAGTGGGTACGGGTTGTAGTTTAAATAATGTATGATTTGCCAATGAGATTGGTGAGGGAATGACGACTTTTTCTTTTGATGGTGTTGCATTACAACCAGTCAGTAAAAAAAAGATGAAAAGAAACACAAATAAATAACGCAAAATACAGCTCCTTGTTATCTGTCAATCTAGCTTTGCACTGCTCAATTTCTATTCTTACCTTGTATGCTTGTATTTGTAAAGTTATTCAATAAAATGCGCACCCTCTTTTAATTATCAATAAAAATCAGTGTTTTACATGATTTTTTATTGATGGTTACGCCTTCTTTACTTGTTCACAATATCGTTACAGGAGCCTGCGTTGTTCGACTACTTGCCGATCGTCTCATCCCTCATTTTAGTCTTTAGTTTTTGGCCTCTAATTAACAAAGTGCGCCGTAATCGTAGTGTGTCAGGGCTGTCACTGATGATGATGAGCTTTGGTGTGGCACAGAGTAGTTACTTTATTGCTTACAATTTGTTTTTTGACCGCTTGTTTATGGTGTTGCCATTTGTGGTGACTGGCGCCTTGAGTGCGCTGATCTTATATTACTTTGTGCGTTATAACTCAGATGAAAAGCAGCGTAGGCAGTTGGCGATAATGCTGCTGTGCTCGGTACTGCCTTTTGGGCTGTTATTATTACCAAATACCGATGCGGCAAGTTTGTTAAATGGCCTGACCTATGTAGGCTTAGTGATGAGCTCGGTCAGGGTAATGCCACAAACCTATAAAACAATTAAAAGTGGGGATGTGTCGAACTTGAGTGCCCGTTACTTTTCGCTGCAATTTATTGCAGGTTTAACCGGGTTGAGTGCAGAGTTACATATGGCGCAAGTGAGTGTGGCGCACGTACTCACGTTTGTGATGATCTTACTGACCAATGCTGCGCAGCTGGCGTGTATTCATTACTATCGCCGCCCTGCGCTGGCTTAAATTTGCGCACAATAAGGGTTAAAGTGGCAAGCGTATTGTCACTTTTGCACCGTCTTGGTGGTTGCTCAAAGAGAGCTCACCACCATGTCTCTCTATGATGTCTTGGCAGATAGCAAGACCAAGCCCATGTCCCGACGGTTTAGTTGTGTAAAGCGGTGTGAGCGCATTGCGTAAATTGGCAAAGCCTGGGCCGTTATCGCAGACCGTGATATGTTGCCAACTGCCTATTACCTGATTTTGTATTATGACTTTTGCATCTGACTCGGCTGCTTCTTTGGCATTTTTAATTAAGTTGATCAGTACTTGTTCTATTTGTATCGCATCAGCAATTAAATTACTGGCACCAGAGTAGTGCAATTCAACATTTTGCTCATCTGCACACGCTTGAACGATACTTTGTAAATCGAAGTGCTGAGCATGGGGCTCAGGTAACCGGCTGAGAGTGGCGTAACTCTTTATAAAGCTCAGTAGTGCTTCACTGCGGCTTTTGACACGCGTCAGGGCTTGACGAGTTTGCGACTCAGGTAGAGGATCGTACTCTAATAAAGTCTCTGCCATCGAACTCATGGGAGTCAGTGAATTAGTGAGCTCATGAGACAAAATGCGAATTAAATCGGCTTGGCTCTGGCGCTTGGCTTTTTGCAATTGCTCACCTATAAACAAGGCGCTTACCAGCGTGAAACCTTGCTCTTTGAGCTTAAATAATTGTAATTGCCATTGCTGGTTGAAATCATCGTGACAGACATTATTTTGCGAGATCTTAAACCCTGTCTCAGCCTGTGCCATGCCCGTTAGTAACGGCTGGTTTATTGCTTGATGCATACTGTGGTTAAAAAAGCATAGTTTTTGCTGCTCATCGAATACCGCAATCGGTGTTGGCCAGCTTTGCAATAGTGAAAAAAATAGCGGCTGTTGCTGTGCTTCATCTTGATGAAATAGATTACTCAGTTGCATACCGAGTTGCGCAATTGGGGCGCTGTGATCGGTAAAGTGTAAACTGAGGTTGGTTTGCCCTTGCTGTTTAGCATTCACAAAGGCTTGTAGTTGTTTTATGGGCTCAAACCAATCCAAATATATGCGGTACGCTATGTAGCTAAACAAATAAGCTAAGACTGAAAATACACTGGCAGTGAGTAACACATCGCTGCGCCATGTATAAAGTAAAGTGCTGCTCAAAGTGAGTAATAGCAGTACACAAGCAGTTAAGAGTGCTTTGACTTTGAAAGTTTGAGTATGTCTCATGGCTTACTCAGGTAAGTCGATTTGATATTTTTCTAAGCGACGATAAAGCGCATTGCGTGAAATACCCAATACCTTGGCAGAGGCACTGATCTGCGACTCATGCGCTGCTAGCACATCCAGAATACGTTGTTTTTCGAGTGCTTCTAAGGTCATTGCTGGCACTTCAGATGTTTGCTCTGAATGAGTCGTTTCAATCAACAACTGTGTATCATCAATGGACTCGTTTTGACAGATAAGTACTGCACGTTCAAGGGTGTGACTTAATTCTCTGACGTTGCCCGGCCAGTTATGCGAAAGAAGTCGCTGGCTGGCAGTTTGGTCTAGAGTCGGTCGAGCCTTGTTATATTTTTGGCTGTATTTATCAATGAAGTGCTCGGCAAGAGGTAAAATATCCGCTTGTCTGGCTCGCAGTGGTGGCAAGGTGATAACAAAGGTATTCAGTCGATAATATAAGTCTTGGCGAAATTGCTGTTTGGCAATGGCTTGCGGAATATCTTGATTGGTTGCTGCAATTAAGCGCACATCAACTTTGCTTGGCGCACTTGCGCCCAATGGCGTAAATTGCCCAGTTTCTAATACTTGCAATAATTTAGGTTGTAAATGAACGGGAAGTGCCCCTATTTCATCCATAAATAAGCTGCCCGATTGGGCTTGGCTAAATGCCCCTAAACGGTCAGCTTTGGCATCGGTAAAAGCACCTTTTTGATGACCGAATAGCTCGCTTTCGAACAAGTTATCAGTGATGGCCGCCATATTTAGGTTGATCAAGGGAGCTTGGCGACGATGGCTGAGTTGGTGAATACGTTGCGCAAGTTGTGATTTGCCTGTGCCGTTTTCACCCAGGATCAGTAAGTTTGCGTCTGTTTGTGCAAGTTGGTGAACCAATTGCTCAATTTGCTGCATTTTCTCAGAATGTGCTACCCAAGCTGAAGCGCTATTACTTTGCACTTTAGTAGGCTCGATATGTCGGGCGATCTGTGCCAATAAGGCGTCCTTACGCCATGGCTTTTCAACAAAGTCTTTTGCACCGAGTTGCATACCTTTTACCGCAAGTTCAATGTTTGCCCAGGCGGTCATTAAGATGACCGGAATATTCAGTGCGGTAAGCTCCGGCAGTAAGGCGAGGCCCTCTTGGCCTGAAGTGGTATCACGAGAGAAGTTCATATCAAGTAAAATTAAGTCGGGGGTCAGACGCGTTAATACTTGTTGGCAGGCAAATGGGTTTTCGGCTTCAACAACACGATAACCAGCTTGCTCGAGTAATAAACTGAGCGCGAAGCGTATGTCGTCATGATCGTCGACAATTAAAATGCAGGGCTTTGATATGGGCATGAATATATGTACTTCTTTCTAGGGCGGCTACCATAGCCGCCCGGTCCTTGATTAAGAGAATTGGTATTATAACTCTCTTAATGCGCGCATGGGGTCGGCATTGATAATGCGCCAAACAACCCAAGTAATGGCTGAGAGTACGATAGCAAGCAAGGCAAATCCAAACAAGCCCAGCGCCGTCCAAGAAAGTGCTGGCAAACTACTGTGGTTTTGCTGCAGCACGCCATAGCCAAGACTTGATAGCGCAATGGCAATGCCTGCGGCAATCAGCAATAAAGGCGTGATGCTTTGCAAAGTGCGCTTCAGTAATGATACTCGGGTTGCCCCCGTTGCCATTCTGATGGCCAGTTCAAAACGCTTCAATTCACTAAAACCAACCGCCATGGCATTTGAGCCAACAAAAGCCAGTAACAAAGTTAATACGCATAAACCTGAAATAAAGTAAAAGCGAATGCGATCTTGCTCAATATGCTTGTCCCAAATTGATGCCAGTGAATCAAACTGTAATTGTTTTACCTTTGGATGTGCACTTAACATGGCTGTTTCAAGCGCTGGTTGCTTGAATGTTTGCCCTTCAGGCAACTGCATCATGATGTACAGCCCGGTATTTGCGGTATTCATGATAGGCGCCATTAATGTCGGATAGCCTAGCCCTTTGCTGACAAGGCTATAGTGATCGGCAATCACTCCAATGATTTGCAAGGTACCTATTTGTTTACCTATGGCTGATTCAATCTTACCATCCTGAGATAATTGCAATGCCAAAGGTTCATTAATAATGGCAACTTGAGCTAACGAAGTTTGCTCTTCTGCTGTTATGTTGCGACCTGCCAGTAACTTTAACCCAAACGCGTCGACATAATCTGCGGCAATGTTTTTGTACATATATGTGATTTGTTCGTTAGTATCTTCATCGAAATTCATTGAAATCATCATGTTTGAACCAAATGGTTCACTTTGAGATTCGAGAATTTTGAGTTGAGGTTGAACGTTTTGGGCTGCTGAGGATAACTGCGCTTTGATATCTAGAATCTCTGAGTGACGACGCTGCTCTTCAGCACGTCTTTGCTGTTCGTCTGAAGGCAGTGGTGCACCTTGTTCCTTGAAGTCAACTTTCACCATCATGGTATTACCTGGCGTGAAACCTAAATCGACGTTCACCTTGTTGTAAGTGGCTTCGGCTAAGAGGGCTGTACCTGTCATGATCAGTGCGGCTGAGCTTAATTGTGCGATAAATAAAGCTTTTGTCAGCGGGCTCATTTTGCCAGCATTAACCCCTTTGTTAGAGGTGTTAATGTTTTGATTTAGTGCCGTCGCATCGCATTGGAACATGGCTGATAGCGAGAATAAGGCGTTAATGAGCAAGACAATCGCTATGGCAAAGCTAATCGTCGCGAGATCTAAATTTACCAGAGATAGCATTTCAATATTGCCACCACTGATGATAGGCAGAGCACGAATAAGCCAAGCACAAGCGAATAAGCCTACGAGTGCAGAGAGTAAAAACAGCGGCAGGTTTTCTAAAAATGCGATGATAAATAAGCGCTTTCTCGGAGAGCCTAAGCATAGGTGGGTGGCAAATTCTTGCTCGCGCTGTTGATAGTGCGACAAGAATAAGTTGAATAAGTTTAAGCTCGCCATGAACAGTAATGCAGACACTGAAATGAATAGAAAAATAATTAAGGTGTTTTGATCTTTCATTAAATGTGCGCGATATAGCTCAACTTTGCTTGATGTGCCCATTTGCTCAAGCATGCCTTTGTAGCTTGCTAATTCAGTCTCGTATTTTGCAAATAAATGCTGCCAAAATTGGGTGAGCATTTCTTCGGTAAACACTTGATTTTGGGTTTTAATAAAGAGTTTATTTGAGCCGCCAAATTGGTTCGACGGGGCATCAGCTAAGTGACTTGATAAATCAAAAAACTGCCACGTTTGCTGCGAAACGATATCATCCATACTATAAAAAGAGCGAAAATCGGCGAATACCCCGCGGATAAGTAGTTGGTTTCCTTCAAGCTCTAATTGTCGACCGACCACATTTGAGCTGCTGGCAAAAGCGTTACGCCATAGACTCTCAGATATCCACACCGCACCCTCTTGATTACTCACTTTTGGCATCTCACCAATCAATAATGGCGTATTGGCGATCACCGTTTGAAAGTTATTTGAAGCCGTTAGCTTAGTAATAGCAAGGTTTTGATCGTTGACCTGTACGAAGTTGGCCCGGGCATGCAAGGTGGCAACCTCACCAATCTGCTTATAATAATCGGCAAATTCAGCGGCGCCGTGGCGGTTAAATATCGAGATTTTAAAGTCTTCTGAGACCTGTACCTGCCTATCAACATAATAAATATTTTGCTCGCCTTTAATGTCTGGCAAAGGCTTAAAAATGAGATTGCTACTCATAGCAACGACTGTGAGTACGGCGGCTAAGGTTAAACTTAATGTTATTAGCACAGGCAGGGCTAATCTTGGTTTTGTGATCAGCCTTTTCACCCCATGTTTCAGCGCGCGTTGGTAAATACTCATGCTACCGCCTCCTGTTGCTCGACTAAGACTTTGCCATCAAATAAACGAATTTGGCGTTTCGCCATACGACTATAACGTTCGTCGTGTGTCACCATGACAATGGTGGTACCTTGGCGGTTGAGCTCTAATAACAGCTGCATTACGGCATCACCATTTTGACTGTCTAGGTTACCTGTTGGCTCATCCACAAGTAGCAGATCAGGTTCACCTACTAAAGCACGTGCAATCGCAACACGCTGCTGTTGTCCGCCAGAAAGCTGGCTTGGCGTGTGATCTAAGCGACCTGTCATATTAACGGCGGCAAGCTGTTTCTCTACGGCGGATTTAATGTCTTTTTTGCTCGCGCCACGATGTTCAAGCGGCAATGCCACGTTTTCGAACACAGTTAAGCTATCGATCAAATTAAATGACTGGAATACATAGCCAATATGCTTATTTCTGACTTGCGAACGCTGATCGACGTTGAGGTTTTTTGTGTCTATGTCTGCCAACACATACTGACCGTCAGATGCGGTATCAAGTAACCCTAAAATACTGAGTAATGTCGATTTACCACAGCCTGAAGGGCCAGAAATAGCAATGAATTCGCCTTCTTGAATTTGTAACGATACATCTTGCAACGCATGTGTGTTTACTTGCCCTTGCTGATAGATTTTGTTGATGTTGTTAATGGTCACTAAAGTTTTCATGTGCGTTCCTTATAGTTTGTCGTTATCAAGCGCAAGTTGACTGAAATTATGCCACTGACTGAGATCAGATGTGATAACTATGTCACCGACTTTTAGGCCGGAGTGAATGAGAAGGTATTGTTCGCTCAGCTCACCAAAGCGAACTTGTGTTAGTGTAAGCTGTGCTTGCTGAGCTGTTTTTTTGTAAAGCGGTTGCGTGCCTAAAGGTGAGAGACCTGGGCGCTGTGCGATATAGAGCGCATTTTCAAGGTGTTCTAAAAACACTAAGGCATTAACTGGCTGTGCAGGACGTAAGTTAGCCGGAGTGCCTTCACTAAAGTACACCTCGGCAATGATAAAGCCGTTTTCAACTACTGAGCCAAGTTGTTGCACAGTGCCCGAAAATGCCCCTTGTGGGTGTTTTAAGTTAACTTGCGCGCCCAGTTGTACGCGCTCAGCAAGACGTTGGGGAATATTAATGCGCGCCATTAACTGAGACTTAGAGCCAACACGTGCCATGGCCTGACCTTGTGATACGCGCTGCCCAAGTTCAATGTCGAGCTGCTGTAATGTGCCTTCGATGCCTGCTGTGACGGTGAGGTTCGCCACTTTATCGGCAATGAGTGTCACTTGTTTTTGTTGTTGATTAAGCTGTATTTGTTGTTGTTCAAGTTCAAGTTTGTGCATTTCTTGCTGCTTTTCGAAACGATATTGCGCGAACTGCAATCGTTTCTGCAGTTGCGATAAACGTAGTTCAGCACGTTCTAATTCTATCTTGGCGGCGATCCCTTGTTGCGCGAGTCGCTGGTTTACATCTACATCGAGTTGTGCAGCCTGAATTTGGCTTTGCATATCGGCCAACTCAGCTTGAAAGTTCAGTTGTTCGTTTTGCTTTTGTAATTTAAATGCCGCGAATTCTGAGTGCATACGTTCTAGCTGTGATTGGCTTTCAAAGAGTTGTTGATCAAGATCTGGATTACTTAACTTTGCGATGATGCTGGTTGGCGTTACTTCTGCACCTGCGCGTATAAAGATTTCTGTAACCTGTGCGGTTTCGGGCGCACTGATCAAGCGCTCGTAGCGTGAAGCATATTCTCCGAGCACAGGAATTTTAATATCAAGCGGGCCTTGCTGAACTGTGGCGGTTTCGAGCTCAGCGGTCTTTAAAGTTGGTATTGACGGGCTATTTAGCCAGAAAACGAGTAATGCAAAAGTCATTAAACCGGCGGTTAGCCAAATATATTTATGTTGTTTAGGTTTGTGCTGAGTGGTGGTCGAAATATCCATGTAAAACCTGCATATAAGTAACTATGCTAAGGATTAAGGAAGTCTTGTGCCAAAATTTAAAATCATTAATTATCAATGGGTTGTGTTTTTTTATGCGTGGTTTCTAGATGACGTGTGTGCGGTAGCGAACAAGGGGTGTTCGATTTCGGACAACTCTGACTTAATAGTCGGGTATTTACACCTTGTTGCATTTTAAACTGATTATGATTTTCGAATATTGGGACTAACCGCTATATTAGGATGAGTTAAATTATTACTAAGGTTGGGGTGAAATGTTCGTGTTGATAAAGACCTTACTTTTTAAATTGTTCAAACAGCAGGCCAGCAAAAAAGTGGCGGGTATTGTAGTTGAAAAAGCGATGCAACAAGGCATGGCATATATGGCGAAACGCGGCGAGCAAACAGAAGATGACACCATGTTACTTGCTGCAGCGTTAAACAGCTTGGCCAATAAAGGGCTAGAAGACGGCGTTTATCCACTTGAGTGTGGGCAAAAGCGTTTTAATGTGACCATTCGAAATCAAGGTATTGTGGCTATTCAGCCGATCGAAGCCAGTAAAATGTAGTTGTTCAAGTTTCATCGTAATTAGAACAGATAAATAAAAAGGCCAGCATAAACTTCGCTGGCCTTTTAACATCACAATGCAAACTGAGTGATTAAGCGTCTAATGCTTTTTCGATTAGGCGCTTAATGTAAGCATGATGTGCTTTAGTGGCTGTGTCAGCGCCCCAAGGTGCACTCATGTCATTAATTTGTTGTAACTGATATAACGCTGCAGCCTTAGCAAGGTTGTCGTATTTACTAGGTTTACCAAGGCCAGCTGCTTTGATTAGGCGGTTTACATATTCAACCTGTAAGTTTTGGCTGAATGTGCTTACAGCTTTGCTCTTCACAAAAATGCCAGCGGTTAAATCAGTCATAAAGTCGTTTAACGCGTATTCATTACCGTATAGTGCTGTATCAGATAAACGCTGTAACACATTTGGGTGTAACAGTTGGTTTAGCACTGATTTCTGCATGCCTAAGACCATTTTGTGCGCTTTCGGATCTTCGTTCTTACCATAGTGGTTGAAGCCACGACGCTGTTGCTGCATGTAGTTATACAGAGGCTGCATGTTTGCCAATACGTTTGGTGCAAATACTTTGTCAGCTAGTGCTTGCATCGCTTCTTTTTGGCGCGCTAGAGGTACAGGTGAGAATGGTTTTACATCATCAGCTGTGCCTACTACGTTACGTTCAACATATACGCCACCAATTTGACGAGAGATCACGTCAGCTTGGCGCTTATATTGGCCGAACAGTACATTTGCAGAGGTTAATAGCTGTTGATGTGATTCGCCTTGTACACGAGCAGTGTCAGTTAGCTTGCTTAGTAGGCTGTCGATAAGTTCCATACGGTCAACACCGTAGGCCACAGGGTTAGACGATAGGTCACCGATCATCACACGCGGATCAATATGGCGACCAGGTGCACGCATATCGTCTGCGTCATTACCGAATGTTAGTTTTGGATCGTTTGAGCGAGATAGAATTGCTTCAAGGCGTTTTTCTTCTGCATCAGCTGTGCTTGCTGCAACGCTGTAGCCGTATTCAATGGCCCAATCATCATAAGGACCCGGACGAGTTTGGAAGATATCACCTTGCTTTTTACCAAGCGGTGCAATGTTCGCAGGTGCATAATCCATAACTGAACCGGTCACGATACCTTGTGTTAGGTTCTTATCATGTACTTGGTTTTCATCCCAGATGATAGACGACTTCATGTTGTGGTTAAGACCTAGCGTGTGACCCACTTCGTGCAAGATTAGTTGGACAAGGGCTTGACGAAGCATTTCTTTACGTTCGATGTCGCTGCCTGTTGATAGGCTAGCTGTCATCATTTCGCCTTGTAGCTCATGACCTAATGAACAGTTCATCGCATCATGTTCGCCTAAATCGGCATTGCTGTGGCTCATTGCACCTTGACTGTAAAGTGTGTCGTAGATCCAACGGTTCTTCATAAACACATACTCAAGCATGATGTCTGAACCTAAAATCTCACCCGTTAATGGGTGCGCAAGTGCAGGACCGTAACCGCCGAAAGGAGGGCGAGGTGAAGAGGTCCAACGTAGCACATTATAGTTAATGTCGCCGGCATCCCACTCTGCATCATCAGGTTGTACTTTTACAACCAGTGCGTTTTTGAAACCGATTTTCTCGAATGCACTGTTCCAAGCCAATACACCATCACGCACTGTGTCACGCCATTCAACAGGGGTGGTGTTTTCAATCCACCACACAATTGGCTCTACAGGCTCAGATAATTCAGCACTTGGATCTTTTTTTACTAAGTTCCAACGCTTGATCACGTCATTGTAAGGTGTCCAGTCAGGTGAAGTCATCACGTCGAATTGGTTAGTGAAATAACCGATACGCGCGTCGTCTTTACGTGGTTGGTAATCGTTTTTAGGTAGTGCAACAAAACTGTGTTGAACTTTGACAGACACAGAGCGTGGATCTGTTACTGCGGCAGAACCACGCACACTTGGATTCGGGTTACTAAACACATAATCAACAACAATGTCTAGGTTGTTTGAATATGGTCGCTGTTTGATGATGCGAGATTTTTTGCTATCCAGCTTGCCCACGTTGAAGCGTTTGCTGGCATTTTTATCACCAGCGCGCTTCCAAGGCGATACCTTGTGTAGTGATTCACTTAAGAAGATTTTGTCGGCTTTAAATGCAATTTTACCATCTTCTTGTTTTTCAATTTTTACACTTGCTAGTACCGCTTCACTGATATTTGCTTCGCTTGCACGTGCAAGCGCAGTGTTTTCTTCAAACTGGTAGCGTGGTGTTTTGCTGATGATATCGATGCGGTTGAAATGCTGTCTAAATTCAATCAGTTTAGTTTCGCGGTAGCTACCACGAACATGACCAGCATCCGTTACACCGTCAACGGTATGTGCAAAATACACAAAAGGGGTGTTTAATTGGCTTTCTTCTAAAACCAATAAGTGCTCACCTGTTTTCTTATCTTGGTAAAGCTCAAATACGCCTTTGAATGCGGTTTTGTTTTCAATCAGACTGGCAATGGTCTTTTCTTTTTTATCTTCTTTTTTCTTATCGGCAGCAATGGCTGCTTGGCTAGCAAAAGTCAGTGCTAGCGCAATTGAAAGGGCAGTTTTTTTCATAAGTACGCTTGTTAATTATTTTTTGATTTTTTAGTGTACCGAATATGACTTATAAAGCCATGGAGATGCGATTGATGACATAATTGGGCTAGTTGAGATTTGTTTAAGTTATTGATTTGTAATGCTTTTGATTTTGTAACATAGTATGTAAAACCAAATGCTGGTTACTCATCGTATAAGTTGAAACAGATTCTTACAAATGTCACATTCTTCTTGGTATTAATCTTGTTAATATAAATGGTAGAGAAAGCTAAAATTTTTTACATAGGTGAAGTCGTTATGCAAACGAAGGTATTAAAATGGATATTTCCCGTAGCTGCGTTAGCTGTAGGGTTTATAGGGTCGGCAGGTATTAATGCTTTAGCCGAAGAACCAAATGCAAAGGAGCAAGTAGATACACGTCCGGTTGTTGCTGTAGAAGCGGTATCTGCACTTGACCATCAAGTTGTAATCAATAGCTATGGTGAAGTTCAACCTTTTGAAAGTACAAGACTTTCAGCGCAGGTTTCAGGCGAGGTTATAGCCTGGCACGATAACTTTGTAACTGGTGGCATTGTTGCCAAAGGTGAAGTGTTACTAAGCATTGAGAAAGACAACTATGAAGCTGCCGTTTTACAAGCTGAAGCTGAAGTAACGCGAGCTCAAGCCAAGCTTATAGAAGAGCAAGCGCTTGCAGATGTGGCAGCCGATGAAGCTAAACGTTTCCCAAATAAAAAACATACCGATTTATTCCTTCGTAAACCACAGCTGTTAAGTGCCCAAGCTGCTTTAAAGTCAGCTAAAGCAGTACTAAAACGTGCACAACGTGATTTAGACAACTGTGATGTGGTTGCGCCTTACGATGCGTTAATTGTTTCTCGTGATATTGGCTTAGGTCAGTTTGTGAGTATGGGTAGCAGCATCGCACAGCTAAATAATATTGAGCATGCGGAAGTGATCATTCCGGTTGCAGGGTTTGATAGCGCCTTTTTACCAGAGCGTATTGAGGGCTTAGATGCGACTATCACTCAGACAGGCTTAAATGGTTTTACTCGCTCAGCAAAAATTCACCGTGATTTAGGTGTGGTTGATAAAGCAACGCGCATGGTGAATCTGGTTGTTAGAATTGCTGATCCATATGGATTAAAGACGCAGCAGCCACAAGTGAAATTTGGCTCGTACGTGCAAGTAAACTTCTCAGGCAAAACGTTAAATAGTATCTATCGTTTGCCGCAAGATCTGGTTAATAACAACACAGTATGGTTATTAAATAGTGAAGGCCAACTTGAGTCACGCAAGGTGCAGGTGATCCGTGAAGAAGGCGAATATTTCTATGTGAGCACAGGCCTTAAAGACAACGAAAAGTTAGTGACTACTTTACCTGAATATCCACAAACAGGGATGTCGGTAAAAGTTGCTGGTTCAGATTCATCTAAAGCTGAAATTACTGAAAAGCTTTAAGGAGTAGCAGATGAATCAAGCTGAATTAGAAAAGCAAACGGGCATGATAGCTTGGTTTGCGAAAAACTCGGTTGCTGCCAACTTGCTGATGGTATTTATCATCATCATTGGTTTATACACCTATAACACCATTCAAAGGCAGATGTTTCCAAATGTAGAGATTAACTACATCACGGTTTCTGCGAACTACCCGGGTGCATCACCGCAAGAAATTGAAGAAAGTATTTTGATGAAGATTGAAGAGGCATTGAAAGATGTCACAGAAATCAAAGAAGGGGTGTACCGTGCTAACCGAAATGGCGGTAGTGCAACTTTAGAAATCGATCCAGACGTTGAGCTGACCGATGTGTTAGACAAGGTAAAGCTTCGCGTTGATGGTATTGCGACTTTCCCGGCAGCGATGGAACCGGTCACCATAAATCAGATTGAATTCCAGCAACAAGTCATAGAAATGACCTTGTCTGCGGATTTACCTTTGACTGAATTAAAGCCGATGGCAAAACGCATTGAAGATGAGTTATTGCAACTCAACAATGTGTCATTGGTGGATGTGAGTGTACCGCTTGATGAAATCGCCATTGAGATTAAACCGGATATGCTGCGCCAATATGGTTTAACCATTAACGATGTGGCTAGCACTATTCGCAATTATTCTGCTAACTTTTCTGCAGGTCAGTTACGAACTGATTCAGGCATCATCTCGGTGCGTATTGAAAACCAGTCTTATAATGGCGACGAGTTCCGTCAGTTACCTGTAAAAATTGGTGCACATGGCGGTAAAGTACTACTGCGTGATATTGCAGAAATCAAAGACGAATTCACTGAAGGCGAACGTTACTTCAAACTAAACGGCAAGAATGCAGTATTTATGTCTGTTAAGGCAACCAAAGAGCAAAACATGGTGCCGGTTGCCGAGTCGGTTAAGAAGTTTATTGAGCTGAAAAATAAAGAGCTACCAGCAGGAGTTGAACTGAAATCTTTGGTTGATATGACCTACTACTTAAATGGTCGCCTAACCATGATGAAGAGTAACCTACTACAAGGTATGTTCCTTGTGGCGTTAATGCTGTTCTTATTCTTACGCTTTAAACTAGCTATGTGGGTAACCATTGGTATTCCAGTATGTTTCTTGGGTGCTGTAATGCTAATGCCTATATTGGGTATTACTATTAATGTTACATCACTGTTTGCTTTCATCATGGTGCTGGGTATCGTCGTTGACGATGCGATTGTAATCGGTGAGAGTGCCTACACTGAAGTAGAGAAAAAAGGCCCTGGTGTTCACAACGTGATTGTCGGTGCAAAACGCGTTGCTACGCCAGCAACCTTTGGTGTACTGACAACTATGGCTGTATTTGCGCCACTCATGTTCTCGACAGGGCCTGAGAGTGCCAACTTCATTAATATCGCTGGTGTGGTTCTGCTGTGTTTGTTCTTCAGTTTGATTGAATCTAAATTGATCTTGCCTGCGCATATCGCTGCGATTAAGTTTAAGCCGCTGAAAGAAGATAGTTGGCGCCATAAGTTTAATACTAAGTTCTTTGGCTTTGTGAATGGGCCTTATCGTCGCTTTGTGAAACTCTGTGTAGCGTGGCGTTGGACTGTGTTATTTGCCTTTATAGGCATGTTTATTATGAGTATTGCATTGACCAGCAGTGGCATGCTTCGTACCTTGTTCTTACCTAAGATCCCGCATGATTTCCCAAGTATTAATATCACAATGAACGACAATGTGTCTGATGATCAGACGATTGATGCATTGAAAAAACTTGAGGCAGTGGTACTGAATGTAGATAAGCAAGTTGAACAAGAATATGGCGCATCAATGTTGCGTGATGTCATGGTATTTAACCAAGGTCGCACTGAAGGTCGCTTACTTGCTCCATTAGTGGATGAAGAAGATCGCCCATTTAACACTTTTGAATTAACCCGTCGTTGGCGTGAGCAGTTACCTGAAATTGCAGGTATGAAGTCGATTCAAATAAATGACGAAGTAATTAACATGGGCCGTAATGGCGATTTCGGTTATTTATTGTTTGGCTCTGACATCGATACGCTGAATGCAGCCGGCCGTCAGTTGATCAGCATGTTACAAACTGAAAAAGGCATCTTTGATGTTAGTTCAACCATTGACCCAGCAAGTAAAGAGATCCAGCTTGCGCTTAAGCCAGTGGCTTACGAACTTGGCTTAACTCTACGTGATATTGGCTCTCAAGTTGGTGCGAGCTTCTATGGTGGTGAAGCGCAACGTGTGATCCGTAACGGTGAAGAAGTACGCGTTATGGTGCGTTACCCGAAGCTGACTCGTGAAGCTTTTTCATCATTAAAACATACCGTGATCAAAACGCCTCAAGGCCGTGAAGTGATGCTGGGTGATGTGGCTGAGATCTCTGAAAAGCCGGGTATTAGCTACATCCGCCGTGAAGATGGTTACCGTACCGTGTATGTATACGGAAACATTGATGAAGAAGCTGTTGAGCCAAACGAAGTGACTAAACGCATTGATGATGAAATCTTGCCTGAGCTTATTAAGGCGTTTCCGTCTGTGAAAACTAAACTTGGTGGTGCGATTGAAGAGCAGCAAGCGCAAACTAATGAGCAAATCGTGTTCTTCATTATTGGTATGCTATTGGTTTATATCCTTCTAGCAATTCCACTTAAGAGTTACTCTCAGCCACTGATCGTGATGTCTGTTATTCCGTTTAGCTTGGTCGGTGCTTTATGGGGCCACCTGGCATTTGGCTTGGATTTAAGTCTGATGTCACTTTACGGGATCATTGCTGCAGCGGGGGTTGTTATCAATGACTCACTGGTAATGACAGACTTTGTAAACCAGTCTCGTAAAGCGGGTCACTCATTAAAAGAAGCGGTTATTGAAGCGGGTTGCGCCAGATTCCGTGCGATCACCCTCACATCAATTACAACCTTTGTGGGTGTATTGCCGATCATGTTTGAAACCAGCTTACAGGCAATGTTTGTTATTCCAATGGCCGTGTCTTTAGGTTTTGCTGTTGTATTTGCGACATTAATCACACTATTACTGGTACCGTGTTTGTACATTATATTGACTGATATTCGTAATATATTCGGGAAGGGTGGAAACTTGATTAAGCGTGCAGGTGTTGCGCTTAAGCCTAAAGGTAAAGTGCAAAATATCTAATACCTTACTTTAGAGAAAATCTAGGCCAGCATATGCTGGCCTTTTTTATGCCGAATACGACAATTAAGTACAAAAGTAGTATGTAATTTTTATTTTGCGGTAAAAAGGTTGAGTTTGAGGCGTTGCTCGCTATAATTTTACTTCGTTCTTTATTTTGAGATAGTTATGCTTAGGCGCCCATTGATACTTGATGAATGGCAACAGATATCAGTATTAAAACAGAATCATCATCTGTATGTCGGCGATGCTGTCACTGCGCATTTCTTCACGGTAGAAGGTGAAGTCGAGGCTTTACAGCTCACTTTGAGCATTGCTTATAATGCCATGCAAGCATCACAGTATTGGACGCGAGAACTGGCAAATCTCATTAATTTTCATCTTCCCCTCGTTAAGGTGGGTAAAAAAGCTTTATTGGGTTGGGAAGTGGGCTACGGAGAGCTACCAGTCTTTAGTCACCCAAGTAGTGGCATTACGCAGTTTGAACTCAGCTATCAATGTATGGCTAAGCCGAAGACGCGAAGTAGTGAAGCGCACACAGATCACGTTTACCCTCAGCAACCGCAAAACTACCAGCCAGGCACCAAAGTGTGGCATCAAGGTACGGGTCGTTATTACAAGTGTAAGGCCTGGCCATTTAGTGAATATTGTCGTGACATCAGTGGTGACTTTGAACCTGGTGTTGGCGCTTTGTGGGAAATGGCTTGGGAAGTCTGCTGAGCTATATTGCATTCCCTTTTCAGGTAGTTTGACTATGGTACACTGCTGCTAATTAACTTATTTAAGGAAAGGCAAGTGAATCAGTCTATTTCAGCCCCAATTGCAAAAAAAATCCCCCATATTTTAGAAACGCATGCCGAGCAACGTGTCGATAATTATTACTGGATGCGTGACGATAACCGCCAAGATCCCGAAATACTGGCGCATTTAGAGGCTGAGAACGATTATCTTAAAGCCGTTATGGCGCCCCACGAAACTTTAAAAAACCAACTGTTCGAAGAAATGAAAGGGCGCATTGTAAAAGACGACAGTTCAGTACCAGTAAAAGATGGCAAATACTGGTATATGAGTGAAGTTGCAGGTGACAACGAATATGCGTTTCACTATCGAGCAGACAATGCCGAGATGCAAAACAAACAACTGCTACTAGATGTCAATGAGCTTGCAGCGCCTTACGAATACTACGATATTGGTGACATGGCGGTGAGTCAAAACGATGAGCTGATGGCTTATAGTGAAGATACCGATGGCCGACGTATTTATAAAGTTAAGTTTATCAACCTAGCAAACGGCGAATATCTGTCTGATGAATTAGAAAACACCGAAGGGCAGGTAGTCTGGGCCAATGACAACCGTACGGTTTTTTATGTAAAAAAAGACCTACAAACCCTACTTGGTTTTCAAGTATTCAGACATGTACTAGGTACGCCTCAATCAGATGACGTGCTCGTTTATGAAGAGCAAGATCGTCAGTTTTATATGGGCTTAGGAAAAAGTCGTGACGATAGCCAGATCTATATTTATCTAGCTGCAACCGAAACATCAGAACAATGGGCGCTCGATGCTAATAATCCTGAACAGGCATTTGAGTTATTGTGTCCGCGATTAGAAGGCCATGAATTTGGTATTGATAAGTTTGCAGAGCAGTACTTTATTGTTTCGAACCACCAAGCAAAAAACTTTAAGCTCTGCACAGCAAAGCTAGAAGATATCGCTGATATTGCAAAGTGGCAGACACAGATTGCACACAGAGACGACGTACTGATTGAAGGGTTAGAGCTTTTCAATAGCCACTATATTGTGACTGAGCGTTGTTTAGGGCAAACACGTTTTGTCGTACATGACTATCAGGGCGGTAGCCATACGTTGGCATTTAATGATGTGTGTTATAGCGCACATATGGGCAATAACCCCGAGCCAGAATCAACAGCCGTGCGCATTCATTATTCAAGTCTAACTACGCCGAGTAGCGTGTATGAATGCGAGCTAGCCACAGGTGAAAAGCAGTGCTTAAAGCAGCAGCAAGTACTCGGAGGTTTTTCAGCGGATGACTATGCCTCTGAGCGCTTACACATTGCGGTGCGAGATGGCGTTAAAGTACCAGTCTCTTTGGTATATAAAAAGTCATTATTCAAAAAAGATGGCACAAACCCTATGCTGCAGTATGGCTATGGCGCTTATGGCATCACCATAGATCCAAACTTCTCAAGTAATACCCTGAGTTTATTAGACAGAGGTTTTGTTTATGCTATTGCGCATATTCGTGGCTCTGAAATGTTAGGCCGTGAATGGTACGAGCAAGGCAAAAAAGCCCATAAGCAGAATTCATTTAATGACTTTGAAGATGTAACCCGTAGCCTTGTTGAACAAGGTTATGCTGATGCGCATAAAGTCTTTGCTTCTGGTGGTAGTGCGGGTGGCTTACTAATGGGAGCAGTGGTAAACCAAGCGCCACAATTGTATTTAGGGGTAGGATGTCATGTGCCGTTTTTAGACGTGCTCACTACCATGCTTGATGAGTCAATCCCGCTTACAACGAATGAGTATGACGAGTGGGGTAACCCAAATAACGAAGCTGATTATCAAACCATCAAGGCGTATTCACCGTACGATAATTTGCAGCCGCAAGCTTATCCACATATTTTGGTCACGACTGGCTTGCATGATTCTCAAGTGCAATATTGGGAGCCGATGAAGTGGGTGGCGAAATTACGTGAAACTAAAAAAACAGACTCTTTATTGTTATTCAGAACGGATATGGGATCCGGTCATGGCGGTGCAAGTGGTCGTTTTAAACGCTTGGAAGAAATAGCCCTAGAACAGGCATTTTTTATTAGTCTGCTTGAACAGGCGTCGTGATAAGAAGCTATACTTTTAAATGTCCAAGACGGGCTGTGACATTCACAGCCCAGTTTTAATAGGGGTATGAATGAAATTCAAAGCACACGGCTTGTGGCGGGTTCATATTGAACGCTCAACAATTTATATTGCGTTGAAAGGCGGCTTTAACCGTGAAGGTGTGATTGACTTTCAAAATGATATGATAAAACGCGTTATGTCAGAGCTGACGCCGTGCGATAGTGCTGTCCTTAATCTATCTGAATTTGAAATGAGCACTTCAGATAGCTTAGAGGCAACTAAAGAGTATTTCGAAGGGGTGAAACAGCGAGGGTATAAATGGGTCGACTATATTGGTGTAAATCCAATCGCTGAGCACTTACTTAAACAGTTGTGGCAAGGGGCAAAAACAGAAATTTGCTTTTACCCCAATGAGAAGGCTTATATTAGTGCTAAGCCTGAGCACATTAAGCCTTTAACTGAACTATCCCAGATAAGCTTTGAGCATCCACACTAGTTTCTCTTGCTCTTTAATATAGTCGCTCATTAGAGCGGCTGTACCTTCATCTTCTGCATCACTTGCCACCCCTAAAATCTCGCGTTGCTGTTTTAATAATAGCGTGAAGCCATTCAGTAGTGTTGTCACCGCCTCATTACCATCTGTGATGTTTTTTGCTTCTTGAATCTCAGCACGCTCAAGGTAATCGCTAAATGCATGTAAGGGCTGACCACCTATGGTTAGAATGCGTTCTGCTAGCTCATCTACTTTCAGTAGTAACTGATCATAAATTTCTTCAAATTTTAGGTGTAACTCGAAGAAGTTCTTGCCCTTGATATTCCAATGAAAACCACGCGCATTCATGTATTGAATTTGGTAGTTACTTAATAAGCTATTTAGTTTTACTGCTAGGTCTTCACTTGCTCGTGTTGATAAACCGATATCGTTGAACTGTGTCATGTAATTTACTCCTGTTGTTTGCATGGGAGTAAGTATGGGGTATGTAATTCGATTGGTCTAACGGGATAAAACAATAACTGCAATTCAAAAAAACGATTAATTGGAGGGGTCTTAATCCGGGGAATAAAGCTTGCCAATATTAATAGGGTTGTTTGCTTTTCAACCTGAAATTTGATCTATCACAACTTGGTGATAGGGGGTATAAATACCAGAAATAGAACTTGATTTAGGTCAATAATTGCACAGGCGTGAGGCGCATAATGAATCTGTAAACAGACAAAAATCAATGGGTGTCATCATGGAACTTAAAACACAAACTCAGCATAAAACAGAAATCACCGTTGTTGTAATCGCGCTACTGGCATTTGTCGTGGGTCTAGTTGGTCATTTAGCTGGTGCGAGCTTCGCAAACTCAGATGCGTTTGGGTATATCGCAGCGCCAATTCCGCTTATTACGGGTTTAATCGCTTTTGTTGCTTACAAAATTGCAGAAAAAGGCAGTCAATAATCAGTTGCTTTAGCAGGGCTCACACAGCAGAGATAAGATATATTCAGTGACCTTGCGAGAGTAAATCATACTGGTATGGCTAACATGAAACACTTTGTGTTCTGCCATACCTTGTAGTTTTGTCTCTTCTAATAATACTGTGCCATCAGAGCTACTGCCTTTTTGTAAGATAGGCATCAGCCCTAAAGGTAAATCACCAGCAATGCTGTAAAGTCTTGCCATATAAGGCCAATCTTGGTTATCTGAGACCAAAAACTCCACACTATTTTTTAAAAAAACATCGAGCCCTTTTTCATGCATCTGTTTGGCAAACATACTGCCTTTATGCGGGGTGCCCAAGGTAATGACTTTTTCAACTTGTTCACTGGTTTGCGAGTGATTGTCTAAGTAGGCTCGGGCGATCAGTCCGCCCATAGAATGGCATACCATCGCAGCTTTATCGTGACCGATAAACTCATCTATTTTAGAGAATATGTCTGATTTATTGGGGCTAAGGGTATTGTAGGAAAGATTTAAGATCTCAAATGGGTGTTGTTTGAGTTTATTGCACAATGGCTGCATCACAAAGCCAGACATGTAGAGTCCGTGCAAAACGATGATTTTTTTTATAGCCATTGCGCCTCCTAATTAAGCCGCCCTTGTTTGGTCAAGTGTACTTTAACAAGTGAAACTGAGCAGATGCTTAATCGATCGATGAAAACTCATAACGCTACTAATAGTGGTTAGTGGCGACTATTTCCAAATGGTCGGAATAATGTGCACACTTTGCTCTTCGTCACTGACCCAAATTTCACCATCTTGCACAGTCACGGTTAAGTTCATACCTCGTTTTACCATGGTAGCAAGTTGTGATGTAGCTTCATACGGTAAACTGATAACCGATAGATTATCGTGACTGTACAACTTAGGTTGATTCTTTTGCCACCAAATCTCTTGGTTGTTTTCGCCATAACAATATAGCACCACATCTTTAGCACGATTACAGGCTTTCTTAACGCGCTTTTCATCAGGTAGACCGAGCTCTATCCAAAGCTCAATCTCTTCATTGTAGTTTTTTAACCACACCTCAGGCTCATCATCAGCACATAGACCTTTGGTGAACTCCAAACGTTCTTGGTAATGAAGCGCAAATGCCAAAATACGGATCATCAAGCGCTGCTCATTTTCAGAAGGGTGTTGCGCTACTGTCAGAGAGAGTGTTTCGTATACGTGTTTATCCATGTCACTCAAAGCGAGTTGTGCTTTGATGATGGTCGATTTTAAAGCCATTGTTTTCGTTCATACTAGTAAGAATGGCAGCAGTATACATGAGCAAGTGCGTTTAAATACGATTTTATCAATGAGGTTGTTTAGTGTTTTTGCTGATTTTTGCGTAAAATAGCGCAATCAATTTTTGTCGAACAGAATTTAGGAGCGCAAGTATGGCCATTCAGTGGTTTCCTGGGCATATGAACAAGGCTCGCAATGAGATTAAAGAGATCATGCCGCAAATGGATGTGATTATCGAAGTTTTAGATGCGAGGATCCCGTATAGCAGTGAAAACCCAATGGTGTCTGCGCTTCGCGGTGATAAACCAGTCATCAAAATTATGAACAAAGCAGACTTGGCTGATCCTGAGCTTACCAAGCAGTGGATGGACTATTTTGAACAAGAAAGTGGTGTAAAAGCCATTGCATTTGGTCATGATAAAGGTGCTGAAGTTGCCAAAGTCAATGAGCTTTGCAAGAAGCTAGCCCCACATAAAGTGGGTGCAGATAAACAGCTAAAAGCCATGATCATGGGTATCCCGAATGTAGGCAAGTCGACTTTAATTAACCACCTTGCTGGTCGTATTGTAGCAAAAACAGGCAATGAACCTGCGGTTACTAAGTCTCAGCAGCGTATTCGTCTTGAAGATGGCATTATGCTCTATGATACACCTGGCATGCTTTGGCCAAAAGTTGAAAATGAAAACTCGGGTTATCGTCTAGCGGCGACTGGTGCAGTAAAAGATACGGCGATGAATTACGAAGAAGTCGCCAGCTTTACCGCTGAATACTTGCTGACAGCCTACCCTGAGTTATTAAAGTCACGCTATAAAATTGATGAATTACCAGAGCAAGATTGGGAGTTCGTCGAAATGGCGGGCCGTAAGCGTGGTTGTATTCGCGGTGGTAACCAGGTTGATACCCATAAGATGTCTGAAATTCTAATTAATGAGTTACGAGACGCCATTATTGGTCGCATCACCATGGAAACACCAGCGATGCGTGATGAAGAAGAAATTATGGTTGCTGAGCTGCGCGCTGCGGCTGAAGCGAAAAAAGCCGCAAAAGAAGAAGAGAAAAAACTACGCCGAGCGCGCGCACGAAAGAACCGTCGCTAAAGTTCCTTCATATATTGCAGATATAAAAAAAGCCCGTTTAGGGCTTTTTGTGTTTCATATCTACCGTCACCGATATGAGCAATGTAGCAAGTAAAATGTGTTTGGAGAAAAGTGAAGATATCGCGAGGGGCGTTGCGATATCTCACTCCCTACCATGGCTTTAACGTGGCAACACGTGTTTCGGGTCGAGAAACAAATTAGAGTAAAGTTCACCAATCTTATTAAATGCTCGATCATTCTTGCGAGCTAAATACTGTACTAACTTCGTCGAAAACTTTTTATATAGAATAACTATATTGCAAACTTTTCTTCTTGTTATTACAGCATTCCCCAAAAATGGTTAGCAAACGCAATAACCGCTCTGGCATTTATGCGATTGGTTTAACAAAGTAAGCCGTCAATCTTGCTTTGTTGAGATTGATTATCAGTTAGATCTTCGGGGCTGTCAACAACTTTATTGAAAATTATTCTCATTTGTGTGATTTGTTTTTGCACAATGAATTTTAGGCATAAAAAAAGCCCGTTAAGGGCTTTTTGACTTTTCATATCTACCGTCACCGATATGAGCAATGTAGCAAGTAAAATGGGTTTGGCCGCCAACACATGATAACAAGGGGCGCGTTACAGTATGTTATTGGCCAATGCTGTTTACGTGTGTGCATCACGAATTCTGGGTCGAGAAACAAGATTCAGTAGCGTGCCTTGTCTTGTTGAGATTGATTATCAGTTAGATCTTAAAAAGTGTCAACTATTATTTGAAAATAATTCTCATTTAGGTTTTTGGTGTGCGATTTTGCTTGTTCACATCGTTTTTCTACCTTTAGAGCATAAAACAAACAGAGAGGATGGTCTTTGGTATATGCTGCGTAAAAATCTGATGTTTAAATAAACAATGTGAATTGACGATTGAGCAAAAGTTCGATTTAAGGAGCAAGAAAATGAAATGGTTAATAGTAGGATTAAGTATGCTAATGAGCACTTCTTCTATGGCTATAGACAAATGGCGTGGCTTATTAGAGTTACAACCCGGGGTGTATTTAACTTTGGGTTTTAATGTTGATGTGCAGCAAAACACGGTGACGCTAGATAGTCCAAATCAAGGTATGTTTGGTAAAGTGCCAACAGAATTTACGATATCTAAGCAGCAAGTGTCATTTAAAGATAAGCAGCTTCAAGCTGAATTTAATGGCAAAGTTGAAGGCGATACTTTAGTTGGCACATTCACTCAAGGCCGTGCCATGGCAATTACATTGCAGCGTTTAAATGAGCAAGACTTGTCACAGCTAAAATACGAAGGTGCCTATAAAGGCGAGCTAGATGTCAATGGTAAGCCGCTTCCTCTTGTCGTTCAGGTTGCAGTTGTAAATGGTGGATTTTACTCATCTATAGATAGCCCAGCACAGCAGAGCTATGGTATTCCGGTCACTGAGTTTGCTATTGATGAAAAAATGATGACATTTAGCTCAAAAATGATCAGTGCCAGTTTTTCTGGCCAGTTAGGAGATGCAGGCTATAGTGGCAAATTTGTGCAAGGTTTTGAAATGCCTCTCACATTGAAAAAAAAACAGCTTTAAATAAACAGGAAAAGTTAACAGTTCAGCTGAGTCATCTAAAGACTCAGTTGCCTGATTTATTCGCTGACATTGAAGCAGCAGTAGTTGTTCTCAAGGATGAAAAACAGCAGTTTTACTTTAATGGCTCGCAAGTAAATAAATCGAGCTTGTTTGAAATAGGCTCTGTCTCTAAGCCTTTGTTTGCATTATTAACCAGTCAGCTTGTGAGTGAAGGGGGGTGGTCAATCAATGCGCCAGTTGCCAATCTGTTAGATAAGCAATATGCACATCACAGCTATTCTCTTGAACAATTGTTAACGCATCGCTCAGGTTTACCTAGACTCCCTACCAATTTGAATCTAACAAGCATGGATGACCCTTATGCTAGTTTTGATGCTGAGGCTTTGCTTGAAGCACTTCTCGCAACTAATAATCCACCGGGGCAATTCGAGTATTCCAACTATGGCTATGGTTTGCTAGGTTGGCTCATGTCCCAAGAGCTAAAAATGACTCAATCTAATATGGTTCAAGATCATTTATTTAAAGCGTTAAATATGACAGATGCTAAATTGGCACTGACTGGGACTGAGCATACTAAGTTGAAAGGAAGGGATTACTATGGTGATAAAGTACCAAATTGGCACTTTAATAGCTTGGTCGGTGCCGGTGGAGTATTAGCTTCTCCTCAAGATATGGCAAATTGGATCAGTGCTTATTGGTTGAAGCTAGAACAAAATCCAAAACTAACGAATGCAATGGCTTTGAGCTTATCGCCGCTGAACCATGAGATGGCGTATGCTTGGAGTCTAGGCCAAGACGGAAGTTATTTTCATGGTGGCAAAACAGCTGGGTTCAATACCATGGTGGTATTTAACCCTAAAGAGAGAATAGCCGTGATCACCATGGCTGCCGGTGAGAAAGATGCAGGGCGTATCGCGATGAGTTTGTTTGAGCAATTGAGAAACAAAGATAATTAAAATGCAGTTTTTACAGTTTCAGAGTTTTTTTAGGCAGCGATATATTTTCGCTGCTTGCCACTTAACAAGCTGGTTAGTGGCTTATTTATTTATCACTACAATTATCATGCAAAACCCTTATGCTGGTTGGATAGAAGCTGTATATGGTGGCATATTCTTATCTTCTGGTGCGTTATTTACTTACTTTTTGAGATGCGTGTATAAACGCTTCATGCTGCAAAAGAGCAATTTACAGCAACTCTTGAGTTTACTTATTGGCGCACTAGTCTCAACTTTTCTCGCCACAACAGTGCTATTAACAGCAGTGTTCTTTTTGGCCTATATTGGTGTGTCGCGTCCAATTCCTTCTTCTCAAGTGGGTGTTATTATTGAGCTCGTGGGACTGAGCAATGGTATTAATATGCTGGGTATGACACTGCTCTGGTCTTTGGGATATTTAGCGGTCAGTAAAATCAAATTATTAAGTGAAGCGCATAACTTACTGACTGAGAGCCAACTACAAGCCTTGAATAGCCAGTTAAACCCGCACTTTCTGTTTAATGCTATCAATGATATCCGTGCACTTATTTTGGCAGAACCGTCACTGGCACGAACTAGCTTAGCTGAGCTGGCAGATATGTTACGTTATTCTTTACAAACGAATCACAAAGATAAAGTCCCGATATCAGAAGAGTTAGCAAATGCAGAGTACTATTTGAATCTATGCAAAATAGGGTTAGCAGAGCGGTTAAAAACAGAAATAGATATTGCGCCGGAATCGCTTAATCTAACCATGCCGAAAATGATCTTACAGTTATGTTTAGAGAATGCCATTAAACATGGCATCGCTAATAGCCGCCAAGGCGGTATCGTTTCTTTAAAAATAACCTGCAAAGATAACCTCGTTATTGAAGTAATAAACCCCCTGCTTAAGAGCAAAAAGCCTTCTGATGGGCTAGGTTTGGCGACAAAAAACATAGAGAAACGTTTAGCGCTACTCTATAAAGGTCAAGCAAAGCTGAGTCGCGTTGAGCAGGATCAGCAAGTAATAACACGTATTGAATTGCCTAAGGAAACAGTATGACTCGCGTTGTGATTGTAGATGATAGCCATTTAGCAAGACTTGAACTAAAAGCGCAAATTGAAGAGTTAGGTGGGCTTGAAGTGGTTGGTGAAGCACCAGACATCATTGAAGCCAAGGTTATTATAGAGCAAGAGCAACCTGATTTACTGTTGCTTGATATCAATATGCCCAGCGGCAGCGGTTTCGACTTGTTGGCGCAATTAACTTACGTGCCTCATGTTATTTTTGTCACTGCACATGATGATTTTGCTGTGAAGTCATTTGAGGTTAATGCTCTCGATTACTTGCTTAAACCTGTGACACAAGCCCGATTAGCTGTGGCAATTGAAAAGTATAAGAAGCTGCAAACACCACTCGAAATAGACAGTCGCTTTTTTATTAAAGATGGTCAACGCTGCTTTTTTATTGCCTTAGAAGAGGTGCAGGCATTTGAAGCTATGGGAAATTATACTCGCTTACATACAGAAAATGGGGCTGTTAGCGTGTATCGAACCTTGGCAAATATCGCTGAACGTTTACCTAAAGAACCTTTTTTTAGGGCAAATAGAAGCTGGCTATTTAATATCAATAATATCGCAGAACTTGAGCAAGAAAGTGGCGGTACGCTTGAGGTGAGATTGCAAAATAATCTACAAATCGCCTTGTCTCGTAACCAAACAACCGTGTTTAAACAGCGTTACAAATTATAGGTTGTGTACTTTTTCAACAAAATCTCCTAACGTGTAGTTATCTGTAATACCAACCTTCAAAATAGAGCGTTTAATTAGAGGGTTGATTTAAAAAATAAAAACAAACAGGTGACATTATGTTGAGTTCTATCGGCCTCGCATTTGCGTTAATCGCATTGATTGTGTTGACGCTCAGGGGCGTTAATTTATTTATTTCTGCCCCTTTGTGTGCTGTGGTTATCGCGTTATCGAGTGACATACCTTTATTCCAAATCAGTGATCAGGCAAGCTTTGTATCTGGCTATATGAGTGGCTTTGCGAGCTTTGTGCAAGCTTGGTTTTTGATGTTCTTGCTGGGCTCTTTGTTTGGCAAGTTGATGGAAGACAGTGGCGCGGCAGATGCGGTTGCTCGCTATATCGTGAATAAGTTAGGAATGAAGTATGCGGTGTTGGCCGTTGTACTTGCTTGTGCTTTGCTCACTTACGGTGGTGTGAGCGTTTTTATTGTGGCATTTTCGGTGTATCCCATGGCATTGAGTTTGTTCAAAGATGCGAACTTACCGCGTCGATTTATTCCTGCGGCATTGGCGTTTGGCTCTGTGACTTTCACCATGACATCAGCAGGCTCTCCCGAAATTCAAAACTGGATCCCAATTAAATACCTAGGCACTTCACCTTATGCTGCATGGCAAGAGAGTTTGGTTATTGCCATATTCATGGCGGGACTCGGATATGTATTACTGCAATATATGATTAAACGTGCCATGGTAAATGGCGAGCAATTTGAAGCGCGAGATAATGACCCTGAGGCAACACGCAACAAGCTGCCAAACCCTATTACGGGTGTGATCCCTTTGTTGGTCGTGCTGGCGCTGTCTTTTACCTTACATGAAGCACTGCAGCAAAATGCCTTAATTGTGGCTTTACTCGGTGGGGTGATCAGTCTATTTATTATTAACTTTAAATACTTTATTAATATTGAAGCTGCGGTGAATCAAGCAACAACAGGCGCTTTAGTTGCAATAGGTAATACGGCAGCTGTTGTTGGCTTTGGCGCAGTGGCTAAGCTGACCCCGGCATTTCAAGATGCAGTCGTTATGATGACGCAGATCCCTGGGCATGAACTAATTGGTGCTGCGATAGCGGTGAGTGTCATTGCCGGTTTAACTGGCTCAGCATCTGGTGGGCAGGCCATCGCCTTACCTTTGGTGGCGCCACATTATATGGACTTGGGTGTTGAGGCTGATGAATTGCACCGTGTAGTAGCAATAAGCTCAGGTGCCATAGATACCTTGCCACACAATGGTTATGTGGTGACAACCATACGTGCGATTTGTGGCGAAAAACACCAAGACGCTTATTGGCCTCTAGCGATGCTCACTGTGGTCGTGCCGTTAATTGGCTTGGCGCTGATCTTAGGGTTATTTATTGTTTTTTAACTTTGCTTACAATTTAAGGCTGTTAATAGCGGTGTTTTTAAGCGCAAGATAACAGCCACAATCATGTTCAATCTAGAAGGATTACACAATGCGATGTCATGAAATTGATTATGAAATAATCGGCGAGTCCATGCAGATGGTTGAGGTCGAGCTAGACCCACGAGAAACCGTAATTGCTGAAGCAGGTGCAATGAATTATATGGAAAGCGGCATTGAGTTTGAAGCCAAAATGGGTGATGGTTCAGAGCCTGAACAGGGTTTTATGAGTAAGCTATTCAGTGCTGGTAAGCGGATGATCAGTGGTGAGTCGCTATTTATGACGCACTTTACGAATAGTGGGCATGGCAAAAAGCGTGTCGCATTTGCTGCGCCTTTCCCAGGTTCCATCATACCTCTGGATATGGCTGAGCTTGGCGGTTCTGTTTATCTTCAAAAAGACTCCTTTTTGTGTGCTGCTCTAGGCACCAAAGTTGACATCGCATTTCAACGTAAACTTGGCGCAGGCTTTTTTGGTGGCGAAGGCTTTATTCTTGAGCACTTGCAAGGTGATGGTATGGCCTTTGCCCATGCAGGCGGTACGGTCATCAAAAAGCAACTTAATAATGACACATTGAAATTAGATACAGGCTGTGTGGTCGGATTCAGTGAAGGCATTGAGTTTGATATTGAGCGTGTCAGTGGTCTAAAAAGTATGTTCTTTGGCGGTGAAGGACTATTTCTAGCGACGTTGTCGGGTACCGGCACTGTGTGGATCCAAAGTTTACCTTTCTCAAGGTTGGCCGACAGAGTGATCCAACATGCACCAAGTCAAGGAGGTAGTCGTCAAGGTGAGGGCTCAGTGCTAGGTTCAATTGGTGACATAATTGATGGCGACTAGCCTTAGAAACCCTTTTATTTAAGCGCTTTTCGGCCTCATTCGATTTAAATGTATCGAGTGAGGCGTATTTCTTTTCAAGAAAAATCACTTTTTAGCAAATTGTCTGCATTTTAGACGATATCTAGGATGATGTTCACCGAAAGAGGTGATATACTCCCGCCGAATAATTTTCTACTTTAAATAGAGTAAAACAATGGCAGATTTATCGAAATACAGAAACATTGGTATTTTCGCGCACGTTGATGCGGGTAAAACTACCACCACTGAGCGTATCCTAAAGCTTACTGGTAAAATTCACAAAACTGGTGAGGTTCACGACGGTGAGTCAACTACTGACTTCATGGAACAGGAAGCTGAGCGTGGTATTACAATCCAATCAGCAGCTGTAACTTGTGAGTGGAAAGGCCACCGTTTAAACGTTATCGATACTCCTGGACACGTTGACTTCACAGTTGAAGTATACCGTTCACTTAAAGTACTTGATGGCGGTATCGGTGTATTCTGTGGTTCTGGTGGTGTTGAGCCACAGTCAGAAACTAACTGGCGTTATGCGAACGAATCAGAAGTTGCACGTTGTATCTTCGTAAACAAACTAGACCGTATGGGTGCTGACTTCTACCGCGTAGTTGGTCAGGTTGAGAAAGTACTTGGTGCTAACCCACTAGTTATGACTCTTCCAATCGGTATCGAAGACCAGTTCACTGGTGTTGTAGACGTACTAGAGAAAAAAGCATACATCTGGGACGAGACAGGCCTTCCTGAAAACTACGAAATCACTGACGTTCCAGCTGATATGGTAGACAAAGTTGAAGAATACCATGAGATGCTAGTTGAGTCTGCGGTTGAGCAAGACGACGACCTAATGGAAGCGTACATGGAAGGTGAAGAGCCTTCACTAGAGCAAATCAAAGCTTGTATCCGTAAAGGTACACGTGACCTTGCTTTCTTCCCAACTTTCTGTGGTTCTGCATTCAAAAACAAAGGTATGCAGCTAGTTCTAGACGCAGTTGTTGACTACTTACCGTCTCCAACTGAAGTTGATCCACAGCCTCTAACTGACAAAGACACAGGTGAGCCTACTGGTGAAGTAGCAACTGTTTCTGCAGAAGAGCCACTTAAAGCGCTTGCGTTCAAAATCATGGACGACCGTTTCGGTGCACTTACGTTCATCCGTATCTACTCTGGTCGCATGAAGAAAGGTGACACAGTACTTAACTCTGCAACTGGTAAAACAGAGCGTATCGGCCGTATGGTTGAGATGCAAGCAGACGAGCGTAACGAACTGACTGAAGCACAAGCGGGTGACATCATCGCGGTTGTTGGTATGAAGAACGTTCAAACTGGTCACACTTTATGTGATCCTAAGCACGAATGTACTCTTGAAGCGATGATCTTCCCTGATCCGGTAATCTCTATCGCTGTTGCACCTAAAGATAAAGGTGGTAACGAGAAGATGGGTATCGCGATCGGTAAGATGGTTGCAGAAGATCCGTCATTCCAGGTTGAGACTGACGAAGATTCAGGTGAAACTATCCTTAAAGGTATGGGTGAATTACACCTAGACATTAAGGTAGACATCCTTAAGCGTACTTACGGCGTTGAGCTAGTTGTTGGTCAGCCTCAGGTTGCTTACCGTGAAACTATCACGCAAGAAATCGAAGACAGCTACACGCACAAGAAGCAGTCTGGTGGTTCTGGTCAGTTTGGTAAGATCGATTACCGCATCAAGCCAGGTGAGCCGAACTCAGGCTTCCAGTTCTCTTCATCAGTTGTTGGTGGTAACGTTCCTAAAGAATTCTGGCCTGCAGTTGAAAAAGGCTTTGCATCAATGATGCAAGAAGGTGTTCTAGCGGGCTTCCCTGTACTAGACGTTGAAGTTGAGCTATTCGACGGTGCTTTCCACGCAGTTGACTCATCAGCAATCGCGTTCGAAATCGCAGCTAAAGGCGCTTTCCGTCAGTCTATCCCTAAAGCGGGTGCACAACTTCTTGAGCCAATCATGAAAGTTGACGTATTCACGCCAGAAGACAACGTAGGTGACGTAATCGGTGACCTTAACCGTCGTCGTGGTATGATCAAAGACCAAGAAGCTGGCGCAATGGGCGTTCGTATCAAGGGTGAAGTACCTCTATCTGAAATGTTCGGATACATTGGTCACCTTCGTACTATCACGTCTGGTCGTGGTCAGTTCTCAATGGAATTCTCTCACTATGCACCATGTCCGCAAAACGTTGCTGACACTGTAATCGCAGCTGAGAAAGAGAAAAAAGCAGCTAAGTAATTAGCCCTTTTTATCTAATTTTAAAAACCGCTTGTTTTACAAGCGGTTTTTTTATGCCCGCAATATCTCATTCTATTTTCGTATAAAACATAGTTGAAAAAGGGACATTGACTAAGTATTATGCCGTTTCTTTAAATAATGTGCCTTTTTTGGGTTCGTTTTTGTGATACGTATAATGGAGTCGTGTTGTGCACACTGTGGATTTAAATTCGAATAAGTTACTACTTGTTTTTAACGTTCTCTTAGGTTTAATACTGTTTTCACTTTCTCAATTAGAGGTTATACCTTTACAGCCAATAAAGTGGTTAGGCTTGGTATTAATCATGGCAAGCTTGTTTTTGGTATGCCTAGTTCAAGGAGATAAACTCTTTGTCCATATAGATAAGGCGGGTGTGAGCTATGGCTTAGGCTTTACGGTGAAATATATTCACCAAGAGTTTATAAAGTCTATTACAAGAAAGCCTGGCCTATTTGGTGATGTGTTAAAAGTGACAACACATGATGGTAAGGTCTTCCGCTTTTATGCTTGGCAAGTTAGTGAGACAGACTTTGTTAAAGCGGAGCGCTTGTTAGCGTTATAATACCTACCTAAAAGATTGGCATAAATAAAAAATGCGCCCAAGAGCGCATTTTTTATATTTGTTGTAAGTTAATTTTACTTACGACGACGGCGAAGTAGCGCCAGTGGTGCTGCAAATAAGCTTAACCAGGCTAGGCTACCGCTGTCTTCATCATCACTGTCTTCGACATTTTGAACTTCAATCTGAACTTCAACCATATCAGATAAATTACCTGCAGTATCTTCAGCTTGTACCATGAAGCGAATACGGTTTTCGTACTCATAGTCGAAGTTACCAGCTACAGTGATAAGACCCTGCTCATTAATATTGATAAGGTCAGTACCGGTTACGATAAAGCGTTTCACTGGTGAGATATCAGAATCTGCATCAGTAAATACTAATTTACCAATCGCTAAACCAATCTGTGAATTTTCACGTACTTGGAAAATTTGATCAGCTTCAACTATTGGACGCGGGTCTACAGGAGGCTTGCCAGCAACTGTTTTGATCTCAACGATTACAGGATCGTGATCTGATGAGCGATATGCATGCTCTGCATAGTAGTTAGCAACCTGAGTTTCAGACTTGTACTCAGTGTTGTAGTCGAAAACAGCTGGTTCATCCGCATTGATATGCCAATCCGTCGCGTCAGTCACTTTTTCTAATAAGCTTGCAGATGCAACTGCATGGTCAAGGCTACCTAAACGGCCAGAGAAAGTGTATGAGTAACCAAAGTTATCACCATCAACATGGTTCATAACATTAGCAAAGCCTTTGTCTGCAAACGCTTTGATTGGATCTTCCATCGCATACGCATTCATGTCACCAACAAGGATGATATCAGCGTCTTGGTTGCCAGTAGGGTATGACATTAACCAATCAGCATACTTGTTTGCACCTTCAGTACGAATTGCGTTCCAACAGCCTTGGCCGTCGCCTAAATCAGCATTATCACCTTCTGCACTTCTACAACCGCCTTTTGACTTTAAGTGAGCAACAGCAACGGTAAATTCTTCGTTGTTATCTAGTTTACGGAAGCTTTGTGCGATAGGTGGACGGTTGCTGTAATCGAATGGTGCAGCCGTTGTGAAGCTTGCTGTGCCTGCTTCTTCAACAACATCCTTACGGTAGATGATTGCTGTTGTAATATCGTCAGTACCAATTTTATCTGTATTGAAGTTTACAAACGCATACTCGCTGTCCGCTTCTGCATTGATGGCTTCTACTAGGTCATCGATCGCGCTGAATTCACCAAAACCATCGTTTTCGATTTCCATTAAACCGATCACATCAGCATCTAGTGCTGTAATTGCTGATACAAGCTTGGCTTGCTGACGAACAAGTTCTTCTTCGTTATCCGCACCGCGAGGTGTAGGGAAACCACCGCCTTGACCGTCACCGTTGAAGTAGTTCAATACGTTGAAGCTTGCTACACGAAGGTCGCCTTCACCTTCAAGTGTTGGTGCTTCAGTACGTTCATTAGTGTTAACAAACTCAGGCGTCATAGTTGGGTGAATGCGATATTTATTAAAGCTGTAACCAACGACACCAGTAATATTATTTACGGTATCGCCAAGGCGCAGGCTGTTGTATGCGCTTAAGCCGCCTTGAGGGTATTTTGGATCAAGGTTCTGTTGTGTAGAGCCATCATCGATAAGGATTTCTTTTAGTAAGTTCTGTGCTTCTAATGCATTGGCATCTTCACCTGGGCGAGCAACTTGTGTGCCTTGATAAAGGCGTTCAGTACCCAGTGCAACTTCGCCGTAACGACCTAAACCGTATGTGTTATTAACGTAAAGCTGTTGGTCGATGCTAACTAGCATGCCTTCAAAAGCTTCTAAATCATCAATCGCAGCAACAGGTAGGGTTAACTGAGTAGCTTTAATGTCTGCTGTACCACAGCTTACTGCACGTGTGACATTACCAATCTGCGTCGCACTGTAATATTCTTGAACAGACCCTTCTAAGCGAACGATGTCACCTACATTTACGTCTAGGTCTTTGTAATAAACAAATACACCTTCAGAGGTCATAGCGTCTGTGTCCATGTCTTTTTCTAAAGACTGAACAAAGAAGCCTTTTAATTGGTCGTCAGCTTGTAGGTCAGCGGTTACAACGGCTTCGATGATAACAACTTGATCTTTTAATGGGCTCTCAGCTACACTGCCTTGAATTGCATTGATAGTCGTGTAAGCATCATTACATACTAGTGGATCTGTGCCTGTATCACCGCCGTCATCACCACCATTGTCGCCGCCATCAGTTGCGCCATGTGAGCCTAAACCAGAGAAATCATTTTGATCGAATTGTTCCCACTCTTCACTTGGATTAAACGCAGACGTTGCATCAGCGCGGCCTGATGTGATGCTTGCTTTGCGACGAAGTGTTTTATTAACTGTTGTAACACCGCCTTCATCCCATGCTGAGCCTGGATCAACACCTAATTGACCAAAGCTATCAACAATTGCACCGTCTTTAGTTAACACTAATGCATCATCACCGTTGAAATACGTAATGGTTGAGTCGATGTCAGCTTTTGCTTTTAATTCATCAACAGAACCTGCATTAACTATGACATAGGTCGCATTTGCAGCAAGTGTACCTGTTAAATCTAGAGTTTTGGTAGGCGCAGATAGGTCACCATTACCATTTGAGTATAAAGAGATAGTGTAACCGTCAAGAGAGAGCTCAGCACCCGAGGTGTTATATAACTCTACTGCTTTGTTGTTTGAGCTGCCTTCGACGTATTCAGAAATAATAAGTTGTGCTTGCGCTGGTGCAGTTGCCGCCGCAACTAACAGAGCAAGAGGTTTTAAGCTTGTTTTAATCATTTTGTTCCCGTGTAATTTTGATTATTCGCTAAATAGGGACATTAGCGTACCCGGGGTATGTTACAGAAAAATGAAAAAATGTTAATCAAAAATGATGAAAAAGAGTGAGTGCTCTAGCTCACTCTTTGAACTATAAGAGGTTATTTCTCATTCAACCAAATTGCAGCTTGTTTTGCAAAATAAGTTAAAATGCCATCAGCACCTGCACGTTTAAATGCCAGCAGCGATTCCATGATGCACGGCTTTTCTGCAAGCCAGCCGTTATCAATCGCAGCTTTGTGCATCGCGTACTCACCACTTACCTGATAAGCGAATGTTGGTACGCCAAATTCATCTTTTACACGACGTACCACATCCAAGTAAGGCATGCCAGGTTTAACCATCACCATGTCAGCACCTTCTTGCAGGTCTAGAGCAACTTCACGAATGGCTTCGTCAGAATTTGCTGGGTCCATCTGGTAATTCTTTTTATCCGCACCTTTTAAGTTACCCGCAGAACCGACTGCGTCACGGAACGGACCATAGTAGCTTGAAGCGTACTTCGCAGAATAAGCCATGATACGAGTATGAATGTGACCTTCAGCTTCAAGTGCTTCACGAATTGCACCGATACGGCCATCCATCATGTCCGAAGGAGCTACCACATCGGCACCCGCTTCAGCATGTGATAGTGCTTGTTTTACTAAGATCTCAGTGGTGATGTCGTTCATCACATAGCCCGTTTCATCAATGATGCCGTCTTGACCATGCGTCGTGAATGGGTCTAGTGCGACATCTGTGATCACGCCAAGGTTTGGACATTCAGCTTTTAAGGCACGAACGGTTCTTTGTGCTAACCCTTCTGGGTTATAAGCTTCTTCCGCATGAAGTGACTTTTTATCAGCTGGGGTCACAGGGAAAATTGCAACAGCAGGCACGCCTAATGCGACTAACTCTTTAGCTTCTTCAACTAACAAGTCAATTGAAAGCCTTTCGATACCAGGCATTGATTCAATGGCTTCACGGCGGTTTTTGCCTTCAAGCACAAACACCGGATAAATCAGGTCATTTACGGTAAGTTGGTTTTCACTCATAAGGCGACGAGAAAAGTCATCACGGCGCATGCGACGCATACGGGTATAAGGAAATAAATCTAATCCTGATTGAGCCATTTTGTTCTCCTAAGGCTGGTAGATTCTTACTTGGTTACGGCCTTGTTGCTTGGCTTCATAAAGTGCTTTGTCAGCAAGGTCGGTATAAATATGCGGTGATTTTGGATCAATGGCGACGGCACTATAAACACCGGCACTTAAGGTTAAGTTGACGATAGCTGTGTCGAGCTTTAACTGAAAAGCATCGACGGTCGAGCGGATCTGCTCGGCTATTTTTTGTGCGCCTTCAAGCTCTGTATTGGGTAGTAACATTACGAACTCTTCGCCGCCATATCTGAATACTTCATCTGAGGGACGTTGTAATTGAGCTTTGATCATATCTGCGACAGCGCAAATGGCTTTATCACCACTTAAATGGCCATAGGTATCGTTAATTTTTTTGAAATGATCAATGTCTAGCATGATTACACTTAATGTGCTTTGTTCGCGTCGCGAGCGTCGTACTTCCATTTGTAAGCGCTTGTCGAAATAACGGCGGTTTTTAATTTTTGTGAGCGGATCTTCAATATTCATCTGCTCAAGCTCACGGTTTTTATCTTCGAGTTCGCGAAGCGTGACTTGAAGTTCGAAAGTGCGCTCATCGACGATGGCTTCAAGATCAGCTTGAGTTTGTTCTTGTAGCTTAAGCTTTTCATTAAGCAGAGCATCTTGAGCTTGGCTGTGTGCTAATTTAGCTTGTTGGGCCTCAACCTCAAGATCTCGTTCTGAAATAAACTGTCTTACCAAGGCAAAGCTAAGAATTAAGCTCACAATGAAGTAGCAAAAATAACTGACAGGGGTACTCAGTTGTGGCCCTGAAAGAAAGCCTAATTCAAAACTGACTTGATGTGCTAGCGCAAATAGCATGAAAGCAAACATGGTAATAAAGCAAGGTGAATGCTGTTTGTAAGTAACCCATTGGCTAATAAATACCAACATGAGTGCTGTAATAACAATAAAGCTAAGGGCGTAGCTAGTTGCCAAAGCGATATCAACTGGCAGTAGACCTAGAGCAAGTGTAAGTATGGCAATCGCAATATATGCATAGCGCTTAGGTGACGAAAGTAGTGATTTGAGCTTTGGCACCTTGATATAAGATTTCAATAAAGGAAGTAAGGCACTACTCGACAGCATGATCAGTAAGGGCTGTGCGTATTGTTGCAGCCACTGCCAATTGCCATACAAATAGCGATAGCTAAAGCCGTAAAGGTGAATGTTGAGTAGCCAAAGTAAACTTACAAATGCTGTTGCGTAAAGAAAGTAAGGCTTTTTGGTAAATGAGAACAGCGCCAAATGCATCAGTGCTAGGGCGATAATAAAGCCGGCAAAGATACCGTAAATCAGATTGAATTTGCTTTTGTACTTTATATATTCAATAGGATGCCACAGGCTCAAAGGTACATTGATGGCACCCGAGTGTTCGATATTGAGATATAAAATAGCATGCTGTTGCGCTAGAAGCTTGATGGGCACTAGCTGTGCCTCATGCTTTATCGGCCTTTTTACAAGCGGCAGTACATCGCCTAAGGCGAGTGTGATAATCGAGTTGTCTTGCGTAGCAATATAGGCGGTGACTTTATCGAGTAAGATATTATCGACACTTAATAATAAATCGATATCACTAACAGAGAGATTCTTAAGCGAGATTTTAAGCCATAGGGGCTTTGTGATTTTGCCTAAGTTAAGTGGCTCTGCAACTTCAACTGTCCAGTTAACATTTTTTTCAATGAGTTGTTTTAGGTTCTTACTGTCATCTAGCGTATAGGCGTATGGCAGTTGTTTTTGATAACGGAAATCGTTATCTACTTCTAATGCCGAGCTAAAAAATGAGCTTAAAAATAATAAAAATGACAGCCAGATACGCATTTTACTTGTCCCTATCAGACAAAAATAAACGCTGAAAGTTATTGCGTGTGATTTCTGAAATATGCTCGATTGATTGCCCTCTCAATTCAGCCGCTACCTTCGCTATTTCTTGCAAAAAAGCAGGTTCGTTACGGCGAGATTTTGGCTTGGGCTTTAAGCTACGAGGTAGCAAATAAGGGGCATCAGTTTCTAGTAACAATTGGTCGTCTGGGATCAAAGGCAATAGCTTTTGCAACTGTTCGCCACGGCGCTCATCACATAACCAGCCAGTAATACCAATCATTAAACCATAGTCTAAATAGTACTCTAGCGCATCTTGTTCTCCGGTAAAGCAATGCAGCACGCCTTTGATTGAAGTGCGCTCTAACTGCACACGCATGCTTTCGAAAGCATCTCTTTCATGAAGGTAAACGGGCATATCTAGCTGTTGAGCCAGCATTAAGTGTTGTTCTAAAACCGTATTTTGCTTGTCGCGAGGAGAGAAATCACGATTAAAATCGAGTCCACACTCACCGATTGCCACCACTTCTTGGTGTTCGACTAAGGTGCGAATTTGCGAAACGAAATCTGCAGGTGCATCTTTGGCATCATGAGGATGGATCCCTGCAGTGCAGACATAGTTATGTTCTTTGGCAAGTAATAGGCTTTCTTGACTTGAGTGCAAACAACAGCCAATAAGCAACATATTATCTATATTTGCCTGCTTTGCTCGAACAACAATACTGGTTCGATCTTTATTAAATTGACTACTGGTGAGGTTCACACCTGAATCAATAAGGGAGGGGAGCATTACTTTATTCGCTTTACTGAAATTAGTCGATTAGTGCCAACTTTTTTTATCCGAAAAGAATTAAAAACCCCTCTAATAATAATGACTTCATCGTCTGCTTTGGCGCTGAAAAACTCGCTTCCTTTTTGTTTCCAGACTTGGTTGTTACTCAGAGTAAAGGTTCTTTCACCAAACTTATTTTTGGTGACCTTGACCAGTTTTGATTGGATTTCATCAAGCTTTTCTTTGTTAGCCTCTTTGTTATTCTCCATGCCGAATTCGTTCAATTTTTCTTGGGTTTTGCTTTCTGCGACAAGAGGTGTATTTAAGGTACTTTTGCTTATCTTTTCATGCTTTTTAATAATCTTTTTACCAGAAATGACATTGTCAAAGCACATTAAACGCTTTGCGTCATTCTCGATAAGGCTACATGCTTCTATAGCTTGAATATTAATAGCAGATGCAAAGCTTTGTGATGAAAACAATAGAAACGTTGTGATCAAAAGTTTTTTCATTGTTCTTTTTCCTGTTGCTCAGTTGTTTTTTTTGTATAAAAAGCCGCTAAGATGAGACCGAGCTCAAATAACAATAGCATAGGTAGCGCCAGTAAAGTTTGCGATAAAACATCTGGCGGCGTTAAAAACATCGCAATAACAAAAGCGCCAACCACAATGTATGGGCGTTTTTCTCTTAAACTTTGCGTTGTTGTTGCACCACTCCAGCACAGTAGCATTATGGCCACGGGGATTTCAAAGGCCACACCAAACGCGAAAAATAATTTTAAGATAAAACTTAAATAGCTACTGATGTCCGGCGACAGAGTCATCATCTCAGGTCCTACATTAGTGAAAAAACCTAAGATAATTGGCATCACGATGAAGTAGCAAAATGCAATACCTGAGTAAAATAGCACTATGCTTGAGAAAAGAATGGGGATCAACATGCGCTTTTCATGTTGATACAACCCTGGCGCAATAAAGCTCCATATCTGATGCAAAATAAATGGTATGGCAGCAAACAGCGACACAAATAATGTCAGTTTGAAGGGAGCAAAAAACGGTGCCGTCACATCTGTGGCGATCATGGTGCTATTTTCTGGCAAACTACTTACTAAGGGGGCTGCTACGAATGCATAAATATCGTTGGCAAAGTAAACTAAGGCAATGAAAATCAACAAAATACTGAGTAACGCTTTCATTAAGCGGTTGCGCAACTCAATTAAATGGCCAATAAACCCGCTTTGAGGCGATTCGGACATAGTGGGTGCTCGTTATTTCTGATTATCGTTTTTTTGCTCAACAGGAGTGTGTTGAGCGGGTTGTTTATAGCTATGTTGAACTGACTCAGCTGCTCTTTTAAGCTCTTCTACAGACTCTTTGAGCGCAGGCGCTAAGTCTTCCATATTCTGTTGCTCAGCCTTTTTCAAGTTGCTGTGTAACTCATGAACACGAAGCTCTTCATTCACTTCTGCTTTTACTGAGTTAGCCACAGATTTTATGGTTTTAACCCAATGACTGACAGTGCGAATTGCCACAGGCAAGCGCTCAGGGCCCAGCACAATGAGGCCGACGATTAGGACGACCACTAATTCCCACATACCCATAAGGCATTAAACCTTATCTTTTTGCTTTTCTTCAGCGGCTTGAGTTTGCTGTTGGCTATTGTCTTTTAATTGCTCTGGCTTGCTGGTTTGGTCTTCATCAGAAACGGCTTTTTTAAACCCTTTAACTGCATTACCTAAATCGCCACCGATGCCGCGTAGTTTTTTAGTACCAAATAAAAGCACTATGATTGCTAAAATAATCAATAGTTGCCAAATACTAATTCCACCTACACCCATAATGACTCCAAATAAAAGAATAAATAAAAATTGATTATACGCCCAGTGGGCAAAATATCACCCTGTTTTACGCCATGCGGCAGTAAATGCAAGCATTGATGCAAGCAGGCTAATCGTACTCAAGGTTGTTTGCTCAGCTAAAAAGCTCAAGCCAGACACAATAAGTAAGCTCGACGCCAACATACCAAGCAAGATTGGTTTTTGAGAGCTGCTCTGAGGCTGTACTATATGATGCTGCTTTTTTTGTTTCAGATTTTGATAGATTAAATCTGGTAGTTCAGGCATTTTTTCTGCCCAAAACGGTAAGTTAGCATACATTTGTTTCAAAACAGAGACAGGGCCTACTTGTTCTTTGACCCAATTCTCCAAGAAAGGTTTCGCTGTTTGCCAAAGATCGAGTTGTGGATAGAGCTGTCGACCTAACCCTTCAACATACAGCAAGGTTTTTTGTAACAATACCAATTGAGGCTGTACTTCCATGTTAAAGCGGCGTGCCGTGTTAAACAGATTAACCAACACATGGCCAAATGAAATCTCAGCAAGCGGTTTATTGAAAATGGGCTCGCACACCGTACGAATTGCAAACTCAAACTCTTCAACGCAAGTATCGGCGGGCACCCAACCCGAATCAACATGCAACTGCGCGACTTGGCGATAATCGCGGTTAAAGAAGGCAATAAAGTTTTCAGCAAGATAGCGTTTGTCTTCTTTATTTAGAGTGCCGACAATACCGCAATCGATGCCAATATATTTAGGGTTTTCAGGGTGTTCACGCGAGACAAAAATATTGCCAGGGTGCATATCGGCATGGAAAAAGCTGTCTCTGAAAACTTGTGTAAAAAAGACTTCGACACCACGTTCAGCGAGTAATTTTAAATTGGTATTTTGTGCTTCAAGCGCATCAATATCTGATACAGGAATGCCGTAAATGCGCTCCATAACCAACACATTCTTGCGTGAGTAATCGCTGAATACCTCAGGAATATATAGTGCGTCAGAGTCTAAGAAATTACGTCTTAGTTGCAGGGCATTGGCCCCTTCACGTTGCAGGTCGAGCTCATCTAATAAAGTTTTACGATATTCTTTTACTACTTCGACTGGGCGCAGGCGGCGTGATTCACCAATAAACTTAACAATGACTTTCGCAACTTGTGCCATCAAAGATAAGTCGGCATGAATTTGTTTTTCGATATCGGGGCGAATGACCTTAATCACCACATCCTGAGTGCCTGACTCTAGCTCTAGGGTTGCTGTGTGTACTTGGGCAATAGACGCAGACGCCAACGGGGTTTGCTCAAAGTTAGCAAAAAGCTCATCTATGCTATCAATCTCTAGCGCTTGCTCAATGAGTTTCTGTGCCTTATGACCTTCAAAAGGCTCTACTTTGTCTTGTAATAGGGCAAGCTCACGGGCGATGTCATCAGGCAGTAAATCACGGCGGGTAGACAGCATTTGTCCAAACTTGATCCAAACTGGCCCAAGAGATTGCAAGGCGAGACGCAAGCGGAAGCCTAGCGGTTTATCTTTATGCTGATTTTGCAGCCAAAACAAACTATTTCTTGCGGCTTTGGCGAACCAAGGGAATTTGTCTTTTGGAATGAGATCGTCAAGCCCATATTGTAAAAGGGTTCGAGTAATTTGATACAAACGCGATGCAGACAAAGTAGCTCCCTTAGAGATTTAAAAGTTGTTCAATTCGTTGTTCGAGTTGCGCAGCATGCTGTTTAATGGCGCGTGTATGCTGTTTAAACTGTTGTAATTCTAAAGGGTGAATTGCAACTTTAAGCTCATCTTGCATAAGTTGAGTGAAAGTGTCCGAGAAGGTTGTGGCACTGCGACTTAGACATGCTTTAGTTTGTTGACCTTTTTCAAAGATGAGTTGCGCTGGGGCATCACCGATAAAAGCAGATAGATGCTCAGCCCAATCAATGTCTAACTTGGCAAAAGCGCCGCTATAGGCCTGTGCTAAGTGTAAGTCACCTTCTAAATCCAGTTTGTCCTGACGAATAAGTTGCGTCATCACACTTGGATCTTTGAGTTCAGGTAGGGTCTCTAAGTGTGCACTGATCTTACACTCTGCTCGCTCTTGGTAGTTGTTGAACAACATAAACTGTCTACCAGTGAAAGTGAGCGCATAAGTTGTATGCCAGTCTCTAATTTCAACAGCCAAGGTTTGATGCTTAACCTGATCAAGCGCTAGCTTTAAGTTAGGCTCTTTGTCTAAAAGCAGATTAAGCGCATTTTCAATGGCTGCGCAGGCAAGCGTCGTCAGCATAGTCGATCCTAGTACTTAAAGCCTCGGTGCAATGCGACGATGCCACCCGTCATATTTTGATACGTTGCTTGTTCGAAGCCGGCGTTTTCCATCATGCCTTTAAGTGTTTCTTGGTCTGGGTGCATGCGGATTGATTCAGCAAGATAGCGGTAAGATTCACTGTCATTGGCAACCAATTTGCCCATGTTTGGCAAAATATTGAAAGAATAGAAATCATATAGCTTCGAAAGTGCTTCATTATCTGTTTTAGAAAATTCTAATACCAATAAACGACCACCCGGCTTAAGAATGCGGTACATAGAGCGAAGTGCTGCGTCTTTGTCTGTGACGTTACGTAAACCAAATGCGATGGTGATCACATCAACACTGTTGTCTGGAAATGGCAGTGCTTCAGCGTTCATTTGTACATATTCTATATTACTAACCAAGCCTAAATCGCGTAACTTGTCACGACCCACTTTAAGCATAGAGTCATTGATATCGCCTAAGATAACTTGACCTGTGTCACCAACCAATTGGCTGAATTTTGCCGTTAAGTCACCGGTACCGCCCGCAAGGTCTAAAACACGATGGCCTTTACGCACACCTGCACAAGCAATTGCTTGGCGTTTCCAAAGGCGGTGAATACCAAACGACATAAGATCGTTCATGATGTCATATTTGGCCGCAACGGAGTGGAATACATCAGCAACCATAGAGGCTTTTGCTTCGCGATCAACGGTTTTGTAACCAAAGTCAGTGGTATTGTGTTGCGACTCTTTCATCTTTGCTTCTCTAATTGTTTGGCATTGAATTTCAAGCCATAGTGTACTTGATTGCGGCTAAGAGGTGCAATTTATAACAGATGAAATTAGTCTTGTTTCTGTAAATTTAGGCTTTGTTTGTTACAGCGCAATAAAGGCTGATTGTTGCAGTGAGTGGGCTTTATGTGCCGCATGCGTTGCTTTGCGTGCTAAAGCATTAAAGTTCTCTTCATCGTTGCGTTTAGCAATACCAAAAGATAAGTCAACTTTTGGTAGGTTTTTGTCACTTTTTGAGCTGACAAATTTGAGCTTTTCCACACCTACACGGATCTTTTCTGCGATGATATTGGCTGTTTCTGGCTCAATGTCAGACATCAAGACGACAAATTCATCTTTCGCAGTACGACCAGGTAAACCACTTTCAAACACATACTTTTGGATCTTTTTCGCGACACGATTTAGCACGACTTCACTAACTAGGTCACCAAAGTCTTCAGAAAACTCATGTAGGTTATTAATCTGAATGGAGATAGCGCACAGAGGCTTATCTTGTGCAATCCATAATTGTGCTTGTTGATTTAAGTAGTGACGTTTGTATAAACCTGTTTGTACATCAATCAACTGCTCTTTGCGCAACTTTGACAATTTTTGTCTAGCATCACGATGCATAAGGCGGGTTTTCTGCAGCGTTTCTTTAAACTTTTTATGTTGCTGCAAGATCACATCTGTGTGTTTTGCGAGTTGAGTGAGGGCATGTTTGGTTTTTGCGACATTATGTTCGTCTAAACTATTAACACAAATACTCACTTGTTCAGCAAAATTGGTAATACTGCGTTGAGATTGTTGCGCTGAATTTGCAAGGCTAGTCACCACACCATCGACGTTTTTTAGCATACTGGCTTCCATTTCATGGCTGCGATTAATATGCTCAAAGTACAATTGCTCGATAAAAATGCTGTCTATGTTATGACCTTGCCTGATTGCATAGTCTAATGAGAGGTTTAGTTCGTTGTGAGATTTACTAATATAAGTATATGCAACTTGGTAATTTAAAGGGGTTGGGGGCAATTGATGCTGCTCTAAGAACACGCAGACCTTAGTCATTTTCTCTTGAGCTATTACCATTGGATCATGAAACATGATGTTACTACCGCATACCAAGTCAAACTAAAAAAACCTACAACCTCCAGTTGATAACTTTGTGATCCATCACAACTGTTTCAGACTACTTTTTTTCTGGTTTTTTGCAAAGTAAAAAATGCGTCAAAGCAGCAAATATAAAGAGAAGAAGGGCATTTTGTTCGAAATGCGAGCAAAAAGTATTAGTTTATAGCTTGAATGGCTTTTCTAGTTTTTAAATAGAGTTTCTCTAGAGCTTGTCGCAATTTATTGCATCAACACTTTTATAATCGATATGGTAAAGCCAAACTCGTTACAGGATAATAAAAAGTGAAAAACGTACGACCAACTCGCTTGTTAAGTGCCTGTGTCCTTTCGGTCACATTAACGCTATCGGGCTGTCAGCTTACTAGCCAGTCTCCAGATTCTCAATTCACACAATTAACTCAGCAAATAGAAACATACCGCGGCGATATTAGCCCGTATGCTCGTAAAGATATCAATGCCGACTATTTATTACCGAATTTGACGGCAGCTTGGTTAGCTGAGCAGAATACCCAACGACTCGCTTTTTTAGCGAAGTTAGACAGTATTGATGTGTCACGATTAAGTAGTGAAAACCAGATAAATCACACCATTATTCGTGCACAAGTACAGAATAGGGTAGATGAGTATCAATTTAACGCACATTACATGCCGTTGACGTCAGAATATGGCTTTCACTCAAGTCTATCGTTTATGGTACGAGGTCACGACTTCAGTAAGAAGGCTGGCTTTGAGATGTATCTTAAGCGCCTTTCACAAGTACCAAGGTTTTTTGAGCAAAATATTGCTTGGATGAAGGAAGGTATGAAAGTTGGCTTAACTCAGCCGCAGGCCGTACTTGTTGGCTACGAAGAATCAATTTCTGCTTACATTACAAAAAATATCGAAGAGTCTGAATTTTTTGCTCCGTTTAAAACAAATACAGCGAAGTTAAATGATGCTGAGTGGGCGGCTTTACAACAGCAAGCAAGGCAAGTGCTGACAGAGCAAGTTATCCCTGCTTATCAAAACTATTTCACTTTCTTTACCTCTGAATACCGTCCTGCTGCCCGTGAAGACATAGGCATTAGTGGAACACCAAATGGTAAGGCTTTCTATGCAAATCGCGCGAAGCATTATACGACCACGGATATGTCTCCTGACGAAATTCACCAATTAGGATTGCAAGAAGTGGCGCGCATTCGTGCAGAGATGGATCAAATCATCGAGCAAGTTGGCTTTGAAGGCAGCTTCGCTGAATTTGTACATTTCTTGCGTACTGATCCGCAGTTTTATGCCAAAACACCTGAGCAACTGCTAAAAGAAGCCTCTTTTATCGCTAAAAAAATGGATGCACAACTGCCTAAGTTGTTCCACACATTACCGCGTCGTCCATACGGTGTTGCGCCTGTACCAGCAAGCATTGCGCCCAAATACACAACCGGTCGTTACTCTGGCGCACGTAAAGATGATGAAGCAGGCTTTTATTGGGTAAATACCTATGCACTTGATAAGCGTCCGCTGTATGTTTTAGAAGCATTAACATTGCATGAAGCGGTGCCAGGACACCACTTGCAAATTGCTTTAAATGCAGAATTAGACTATTTACCAAGTTATCGGCGTAATGCCTATATCTCAGCATTTGGTGAAGGTTGGGGCTTATATTCTGAATATTTAGGGCTAGAAGCGGGTTTCTACCAAGACCCATACAGCAACTTTGGCCGTTTAACTTACGAAATGTGGCGCGCAGCGCGCTTAGTGGTTGATACCGGTATGCACATGTTTGGTTGGAGCCGAGATAGAGCAATGAAGTTTATGCAAGATAATACGGCTTTATCGTTACATAACGTAAAAACTGAGACTGATCGCTACATTTCATGGCCTGGACAGGCGTTGTCGTACAAAGTTGGTGAGTTGACGATTAAGCGCTTACGTAAAGAGGCAGAAACGCGCTTGGGCGATAAGTTTGATATTCGTGAATTCCATCACCAGATTTTACGCCATGGCTCGGTGCCGCTTTTTGTTCTAGAAGAGCAGATTGAGCAATATATCACTCAAGCTCTCTCTAACTAAAAAATGCAATAAAGCCACATGAAAATGTGGTTTTTTTATCCATTTCAAATGTAATTGTATGATGTTAAGATGCTTTTTTTTGTGAATGGATATCAGAATGAAAATAGTAAGTTACGTAATTATTACCTTGTTGATGCTAGTGTCGAGAAATATCTCGGCAAAAGAAATACCAATTGAAGCATTTAGCGCAGGGTCAAAGTATTCCCAAGTAAAAATCTCTCCCACCGGAGAGTACCTCAGCTTTACTTCAGAAGTAGAAGGCCGTGATAGCCTTGTTGTTGTTGAACTTTCCACTAATAAAATCATTAATGTAGTCAGATTTAGTGGCAACTCTGAAGTGGGTTATTATGAGTGGATCAACAATGAACGCTTAGCCCTACAAAAATTATACCTCAGAGGCTGGACTGATCATCCACTCTATTATGGTGAAATTTTTGGCATTGATGCTGATGGCTCAGGTGGTAAATACTTGGTCGGTTATCAAGGTGAGATGCAAACAGGCTCTCGCTTAAAAAAAGCCACACCAGTCTATGGTTATTCATACATACTTGATCCATTGGTCAATGATAAAAAGCATATGCTGGTATATACGATCCCATGGAGTGCTAGCAAAGAACCGACAACGGTTGTATATCGCGTTAATGTAAAAACGGGTGTGCGAAAAAGAATTACCCGTTCGCCATCGAGAATGGCTGCTTTCTTAACTGACAACCAGGGTCAGGTGAGAATATCGTTGTCGACAGATGATTATATCAATCAGACTATTCACATTAGAGACAACGATAAAGATGACTGGAAGAAATTTGAACTTAATGCCAACTTAACTGACATTAATTTACATGCCTTTGATGGTACAGGTAAAAAAGTTTATATCACTGCATCTGAGTCTGGTGAAGCTAAAGGGGTGTTTGAACTGAACCTTGAATCTGGAAAAGTTAATAAAATACTTCAAGATCAAGTGGTTTCACCGAAAAAGCTTTGGGTTGATAGTGTCAATCATGAGTTATTTGCGATAGAGCTTGAGCCAGGTTATCCAACTTATGCGTTCGTTGATAATAAGGCAAAAATGACTCAGCGATTAAAAGACTTAATCCAGTCTTTGCCTGGTGATCAAATTCAATTGGTCAGTTCAACTGTTGATGCAAATACATCGGTTGTTTTTGCCCACAGTGATATCAATCCTGGCGCTTACTACCTGTATCATGCAGATAAAAACCAGTTACAATTCTTATTTAATGCGAGGGAAGGTATCGACTTCCGTTTGATGGCAGAAACTAAGCCTGTTTCATTTAAGGCTAGAGATGGCCTGGAAATTCATGGCTACCTTACTTTGCCTTTCAACAAAGAAGCTAAAAACTTGCCATTAGTTGTGATGCCTCACGGTGGTCCTCATGGTCCTAGAGACTGGTGGGGGTTTGACTCGGATGCACAACTTCTAGCTAACCGTGGTATAGCAGTATTAAAAGTGAACTTTAGAGGATCAGGCGGATATGGTCGTGCATTCGAACATGCAGGTCACCAAAAGTGGGGCTCAGCTATTCAACATGACATTATAGATGCCACAAAATATGTGATTGAACAAGGATATGCAGACCCTAAGAACATGTGCATCATGGGCGCCAGTTTTGGCGGTTACTCAGCACTGCAAAGCTCGATTATAGAACCTGATATGTTTAAGTGTGCGATTGGTGTTGTAGGTGTTTATGACTTGCCATTGATGTTTGAAGAAGGTGATGTGGCAGAGACTAGTTCTGGTCAAAGATTCTTAAAGCAAGTATTAGGCACTGATGAAGCAAAACTTAAAGCCTATTCACCTTCCTATAATATTAATAAGCTAAAAGCGCCAGTACTCATTGTACATGGTGGTGATGATGAAAGAGCGCCGATTGAGCAGGCTGAATCTCTGATTGATGCTCTGAAAAAAGCAAAGCACCCGCATGAATATATGTTGTTAGAAAATGAAGGGCATGGATTCTATAAACCTGAGCATAGAACAAAATATTACAAGCGCGTATTGGCGTTTCTTGATGAGCACTTAGTGCTTTAATTCCAGTATTTGCAAAACAAATAAAAAAGCCCGATCCAAATCGGGCTTTTTTATTGCTGCAATGCGGGCTATTACTTTTCGAATGCACGCTTCATAAAGTTAGGCGTTGCTAATGCGCCTTTGTGAATACCAACGTTGTAGTATTCAGTATCAAATTCTGCGTTTTGCGCATCTTCTTTACGGAAACCGTCGAAGTTTTCACCTTTGCGTGCCATAGTTGCTGACCATAAACCGCTTGGGTAGATTGGTTGCGGGAAAGGCAGTGTTTGTAAATCAGCAAAGCCGACGTCTTTCATTGCATCGCGCATTTCTAAGAGTAGTGGCATGTGCATCAGTGGTGATTCACTTTGTTGGATCATGATACCGCCAGGACGAAGTGCATTCAGACAGCTCGTGTAAAACGCGTGATTGAACAAGCCTTCACCTGGACCAACTGGGTCTGTGCCATCAACAATGATCACATCAATAGATTCTGTTGCTGCTTCGCGCATGTACTTGATACCGTCGTCGAACATTACCGTTGCACGAGGGTCGTTGTTTGATTCACATAATTCTGGGAAGTATTTCAGTGACATTTGAGTCACAACTTCGTCGATGTCGATTTGCGTTACCGTTTCAACACCTGGGTGTTTTAACACTTCACGCAACGTACCACAGTCACCACCACCAATGATTACTACGTTTTTAGGTGCAGGGTGCGAGAATAGCGCAGGGTGGCTCATCATCTCGTGATAAAAGAAGTTTTCACGAGTACTTACCATAGTACAACCATCGATGATCATCAGGTTGCCAAAATCAGTTGTTTCAAACATCTCAACTTTTTGGAAAGGAGACTGAATTTCATCAAGCTTTTTATTGATGCGTAAAGAGAACGCACTGCCATCACGATCACTGATCTCGGTAAACCAACGGTTTGCTTCTAAATTCGACATAAGAATTAAATCACACTGTAAATTGTTAACGGCGCATTTTGCCAGCGCCTGAGTTTATGCTCAATCTTTATTTAATGATGTTGGGGCAAATTCTTGTACTTCAATCTCGCAGCCAGTTTATTCGATGCAATAGATAAACATTGAAAGGTTTTACACACCTTACGTGGCTCTGATTCTCATTAAATAAAGACTATTAGTTACAGCTTAGCTGTAACTGAGCAAAATGAGTAAAAATACAGTCGCAAATGCGCAAACTGCATATTAAAATGCATTTTTTGCTAGTTTGTTTAAGAGGTCGAGATGACTTGGGGTTTAGATACCGCGCGAGCAACATATAACGTAGCCCATTGGAGCGATGGCTACTTCGATATTAACGAGCAGGGTGAGCTGGTTGCATTTCCTGATAAATGCCAAAGCAAGGCACCGATCTCTTTCACAAAGTTAACTGAAGAATTTAAAGCACAAGGTTTAACTTTACCTGTGCTTGTTCGTTTTACTGACATTCTGCAAGACAGAGTCGATACCATGACCAGCGCATTTGCAAAAGCGTGCGAGCATAAAGGGTATCAGGGCGACTACACGTGTGTTTATCCAATTAAAGTAAACCAGCAGCGCTCGGTCGTAAGTAAGCTGCTTGCTCATCCAAGTGGTAAAGTGGGCTTGGAAGCTGGTTCTAAGCCTGAGCTGATGGCTATTTTAGGGCTAGCAAAACAACCGATTAAAATCGTGTGTAACGGCTATAAAGACAGTGAGTTTTTGCGTTTGGCATGTATTGGTCAAGCGCTGGGGCATCACGTAAATATCGTAGTTGAAAAACTCTCTGAATTAACCACTTTACTGAAAGAAATTGATGATTTAGGTATTGAGCCTGCAATTGGTATTCGCATTCGCCTCAACTCGGTTGGTAAAGGCAAGTGGCAAAATACCGGTGGTGAGAAAGGCAAATTCGGTCTTACTGCAGGTCAAGTGCTTGAAGCAGTTGAGATGCTCAAAGCCGCGGGCAAGTTGCATTTAATGCAGTTAGTGCACTTTCATATCGGCTCACAAATCGCCAATATCCGTGACATTCAACGAGCGCTGATTGAATGTGCTCGTCACTTTGCTGAGCTCTCTAAAATAGGCGTGCCACTTTGCACTGTTGATGTGGGCGGTGGTTTAGGTGTCGATTACGAAGGCTCGGGTTCACGTAGTGCCTGTTCGATGAACTACACCGTTGATGAATATGCGAAAAACGTGGTGTCGGCGTTTGCGGATGTGTGTGAGCAACATGGCTTAACACAGCCTGCAATTATCACTGAATCAGGCCGTGCACTCACAGCGCATCATGCAGTATTGATCACTGATGTGATTGACGTTGAAAAAGCCCCGAATCAGGTCGAAGTGAGTCAACCGGATACCGACGCGCACACTATTCTACAAGAGCTATATGGTGTCTATCAGCAAGTGTCACCGCGTATGGCACTTGAAAGCTATCACGATGCGATGCATCTATTCAGCGAAGCCCATGGTCAATACGTGCATGGCTTAGTGAGTATGTTGCAGTGGGCGCAAATAGAGCAGCTGTACTTTACGATTCTGCATAAAGTGCGCAGCGCGCTAGACAGTAAGTCGCGTGCACATCGCGAAGTGCTAGACGACTTAAATGAAAAGCTAGCAGATAAGTTATTTGTTAACTTCTCATTATTCCAATCGCTGCCAGATGTGTGGGGTATTCAACAGCTATTTCCAGTGATGCCAATTGAAAACTTGCATACGCCATTGACTCAACGCGCGATTATTCAGGATATTACCTGTGATTCAGACGGTCAGATCAGAGAATATGTTGAAGGGACGGGCATCGAAGCGAGTTTACCTATTCCGCAATACAATACTGGCGACCAATATCATATTGCGATGTTTATGGTCGGCGCTTATCAAGAGATCTTAGGTGATTTGCATAACTTATTTGGTGATACCGACTCTGTGCATGTTGAGATGACCGAAAACGGTTACCAGTTAACCAATGCCATTAAGGGTGATAGCGTCACTGATGTATTGAAGTTTGTGCATTATGAGCCGAGTTCACTTGCAGAGAACTTCCAGCAATTAGTGTCTGAGTTAACGATCCCTGAGTCGCTAAAACAGCAGTATTTAGCTGAACTACAAGCAGGTCTAGAAGGCTACACTTACTTCGAAGACTAGTGGAGTTTTAGCCTCCACTTTTGTGTTTGCGCAAAAAACGGTATTATCCACACGCTATATGGCGATATAAGGTATATCGCCATACTTGTGTTGTGGTAAAGGAAGTCATTCATGTCGTTTTTTCGCAGTATCTTTAGTTTATTATTCTATTGTTTGAACACCTTGTTTTGGTGCGTCCCAATTTTTGTTTTTGGGGTGATCAAACTGATCCCAATAAAACCACTACAGACCTTATTTGGCGCGTTAGCCAAAGGCTGCGCCAGCAATTGGGTTGCTTGTAATAGCCTGATCCAAAACCTTTTCACACCGTACAAAATAGAGCTAACAGGGCTTGATACCCTCAAGCGTAAAGACTGGTATCTGGTGATTGCTAATCACCAAAGTTGGGTAGATATTTTAGTGCTGCAACGTGTACTACATAACCGAATTCCATTCTTAAATTTCTTTTTAAAGAAAGAGTTATTGTATGTGCCATTTTTAGGCATTGCCTGGTGGGCGCTGGATTTTCCGTTTATGACGCGCAGCAGTAAAAGTCAGTTAAAGAAAAATCCTAAACTCAAAGGCAAGGATATAGAGACTACGCGCAAAGCCTGTGAAAAGTTTAAAACCATGCCAGTGAGCATAGTGAATTTTGTTGAAGGTACGCGTTTTACAACTGATAAACACACCCGTCAGAAAAGCCCGTTTAAACACTTACTTAAGCCTAAAGCAGGCGGTATCGCCTTTGTGATGCAAGCTATGGGCGAGCAAATTAATCAGATCGTGAATGTCACCATTCATTATCCAGATGGCATACCGACTTTTATGGATTTTGCCTCAGGCAAAGTAAAGCGTGTGCAAGTGCATGTTGAAACACAAGGCGTAGATGACAAACTGATTGGCGATTACAGTGGTGATAATCAGTTTAGAGTACAGTTTCAAGCTGAGCTTAATACGCTTTGGGAACAAAAAGACGCTCAATTAGAAAAGCTGAAATAGGCTTTGGAGATGCGTGTGCTAATAAATGTAATGCAATTAATTAGAGGAGCAGTCGCTACGGCTGTTTTAGTGCTTAATACCGCATTGTGGGGCACGCTGATCTTTTTACTTGGGCTGGTGAAGTTGTTCGTGCCCTTGGCGCTGGTATCTCATGCGCTTCATAGCTTCTATAAATGCTGGTGTCGTGGCAATTACTTTGCGCTTAAACTCAGTGGTGTGCGGTTTTCGACAGATATTGCGCCACAGGTCAATGCTAAGGGCTGGTACTTGCTGGTAGCGAACCACATTAGTTGGTTAGACATTATTGTGTTGACTGCGATAGATGCCTTGCCAGCACCTAAATTTTTCTTAAAAGATGAATTAAAATATGTGCCGCTGATTGGTTCGGGTGCTTGGGCATTAGGTATGCCATTTATGAAGCGAGCAAGCAAAGCGCAAATTGCGAAAAACCCCAAGCTAAAGGGCATGGACGTGGCGCGCACACAAAAAAGCTGTAAGAACTTTAAACATCATCCTACAACTGTGATTAATTTTGCCGAAGGAACGCGTTTTACCACTAAAAAGCATAGCAGACAGAGCTCACCGTTTAAGAATCTCTTGAAGCCAAAAGCAGGCGGCACAGCTTTTGCCTTGCAAGTTTTGGCCGAGCAGTTAGATGGCTTGATCAGCACCACCCTTGTTTACCATTCTGACAGCCAGAAAATTTTTCAAAGCTTTATGTTAGGCAAATTATCAGCCATTGATGTTAAGCTAGATTTTGTGCCATTAGTGCAAGTGCCGCAGGGTGATTATCAGCAAGATAAAGCCTATCGCGTTACTTTTCAGCAGTATCTAAACGCACAATGGCAGAAAAAAGACACGCAAATAGATATATTATCAACTCAGCAAACTAGTAGTAGCGCGACAGAGAAGGAAGCTTCGCAACTATGACAGACATACATTTGACGCAACTAATAGAGCCTTGGTTTGAGAGCTCGATGGCGTCACAGTGGTTAACCCACACCGTGGCAAACCTAATTGGTTTATGTGCACTTTGTTTGATGTATTTAGTGACTCGCCGATTGGTTTTACCTAGCCTACAAAATATCATTACACGGTTTTCACCTAGTCGTATCGGGCAACTGAATCCACAACTTAATAAACTATCAGGGCGACTTTCGGCACTTATTTGCTGCGTGTTGTTTTTAGGCTTTTTTGAGCGGGTGTTTGTTGCACCAGAGTGGCTCTTTGCCATTGGTAAAGTGGTGGGGCAAATTCTGTTAGTGATTATTTCGGGTTTGCTGTTTAGTGCTTTTATTAATTTGGGCCATGGCATTTATCAGCAACTGAAGTTTGCCAAAGAAGTGCCGATCCAGGGCCTAGTACAGGTTGCGAAATTAGTTACCTTTATTGTCTGTGCCATTTTATCAATCAGCCTGTTAATTGATAAATCGCCAACTTATATTTTGTCGGGTTTTGGTGCCATTGCAGCGGTCACGCTATTGGTGTTTAAAGACACCATTTTAGGCTTAGTGGCAAGTATTCAAATTGCAGCCAACCGTCTGGTGAATATTGGGGATTGGATCCAGGTCGATGCATTTGGCGCAGACGGTGAAGTACTTGACTTAGGATTGAATACGGTACGAGTGCGTAACTGGGATAACACCATAACAACTATCCCTACTTATCAACTTATTTCAGACTCATTTAAGAATTGGCGCGCAATGCAGCAATCTTCGGGCAGACGGATCAAGCGCCCAATCTACATTGATATGCATAGCTTGCAAACTTGGTCAGAAGAACAGGTTGCCAGTAAGGCCGCAGAGTTTGGTTTTGAGATAGATGCCGCACAACCACTGAGTAATGTGTCTGTATTCCGTAAATATGCAGAGCATTATTTAAGGTCTCACCCTAAAATCAGTAAAGAGTGTGTGCTCATGGTCCGCTCTTTAGCGCCCAGTGAAAAAGGTCTGGGGTTAGAGGTTTATTGCTTTAGTAGCAACACACAGTGGGTGCCCTATGAGCAATTGCAAGCTGAGGTTATCGAGTACTTGATTGCCAAGTTATCAGATTTTGAATTACGTCCTTTCCAAGCAGTAACAGGTCAGTTGAAACTTGACTAACGGCACACCTTGCCAATACTTATAATAGTTTGAAAGTTGGCATGTTCTTAACAATGATTGAACTGACTACCTAAGCATCAAGTCGGTTCATATAATTTTTTAGCATAATGAGTCGTAAAAAAATTGTCATAAAGTGCATAATTTAAACTGTGCATATGGTACAGTGCGCCTGTTGCGCTATACGAAGTCGTATAGTTTTTTTTGTGGCATTTGATACGGAGTTAGAAATCACGCAAAGCAATAGGGAGGTGAATAGAGGTAATTTGATTTGACTAAATATACAGCTATCACGTTTTTTTTCTTGTTGTTTGCCCGAGTAACTTGGGCCGATCACACCATACATGTGGCCATTGACCATGCGCCTCCATTCAGCCAAATAAATAACCAAGGCGAAAGCCAAGGTTTGATCATTGATATCGTCTCAGAGTTACTTAAAGAGACTCATCAAGATTATAAAATCAAACCCGTACCTTGCCCATTTTCTCGTTGTGTACGCATGCTTGCCCAAGGGCAAGTTGATGTCATGGGTGGGTTGATTAAAACCAATCGTCGTGAGCAAACCATGGCATTTGTGCAACCGCCTTACATGGTCTTGTCGTCTTCTTTCGTTTTTTACGCAAATAAAAACAGCGATATCGAAGTGAATAACTTTGATGAGCTGCATGGAAAACGTATTGCGGTAATGCGCGGAGGTGCCTACTACAAAGAGTTTGATGAAGATAAAACACTCAATCGAGTACAGGTGAACTCTGAGCATGTGGCATTTGATTTGCTGCTGAAAGGTCGGGTTGATTTAGTCTTATCGGTTGAAGACACCGCAGAAGTGGCGATGAGAACACTGAACCAGCCATTTGAGCAATTAAAGAAAGTGAATTATCGCCATACCAATAACATCTATGGTCATATGGCGTTTAGCCAACGGTTTGCAAAAACGAAATTAGCGGTGCAATTACAAAGAGCCATGATCAAAATGGCTAAATCAGGGCAGCTCAATAAGCTGGTTACCCCTTATCAATTGCCCGCTATTCCAACAACTTTAATTACAGAATCGTGATCATCGACCCATAAAGGTCACGCGTTTAATAAGGCCGTCAATCACCTCATAAGCGGCTATCACGGTTACGCTACTGTCTATTACATTTGCATCTTCACTGGCTGATTCAGCCAGCTCGTGATCCACCAAAATATTGCCCTCTACCATGCGTTTTAGTGAAGTGGCATTGAGATATTTCAAAGAAGCAAATTTCTGACCATAGCGCTCAACCAGCTTATCTTTACCCTGATATTGCAAACCACCAGGAAAAGCATGAATTTCAACATCATCGTGATATGTCGCAGCAAAAGCGTCGATATCACGGTTGTTATAGGCGTCGAGTTGTTTATCAACGATGGCAATGGTGGTTAGTTCAATTTCAGTCATGAGGTCCTCAGATTTAAGGTGTCAGGTTTAGGCTAAATGTCTTTGCTCGTTTTCAGTGTGCCAGTTATGGCGAACAATAAAGCGGCACATACAATAATGATGTCAGCATAAAAAGGTGGCGTCTGGATGCTTAGCAAAGTCCCAATCGTTGTCAATAACAAGCTGCTTGTGTAATAGCTCATGATAATTCTGTCCATGATCTACTCCTTTGTTTAGTGATGGTTACTGTACAGGTCTGTTTAAGAAATTAATAAATACAGAATACCCGCGCCCACAAGCCCACCAAATAGTGCTGCAGCACCTAACATCATTAAATGTAGTTTCATATTCACCGTGGTTTGGTTGTCATTGGTTTCTTCAACATCATCGAGGTTGATCAGTGATGACTGCTTTACTTCGAATACCGCACACAAGCTCATCATGGTTTCGCGGCTGGCAACTCCTTCCTTTTCAACACGTTGAATGGTGCGAAGGCTGAGGCCACATGCATCTGCTAATGACTGCTGGGTCCAATTTTTGTCATTTCTTAACTGTTTTATGGTTTTTTGGTTTAGTTGCATGGCAGTCTCCTAAAGCGAACCGCCGAACCAGCGACCAATGAAGTAACCTACCGCAGCGAAAGCAGCACCAAAAACTAGGCCGTAACAAAAGAAGGTGGCAAATGCCTTCATCATAAGTTTTGGGTTTTGTGCAAACGGTTTTAATGCTTTTCTGCCAACTTTCTTTTTGCCTTTTAATATCAAGCATTCGGTTTCAGAAGTGAGCATATTGATAACGTCAAAGACAACAGTCCACTCAGCGCCTTCATACTCAAAAGTATGCTTACTTTTAAAGCCTAAGTTACGCTTCTCAGAAACCAGTTCATCGTTAATATAGACATATTCTTTGCCGTTTAAGAGATTGGCTTTACAGGCTATTTGGTTATCCCCATCTTGAAAATACAGTTCAAAAGGTAGTTTCTTCGGTAGTGCTTTTTCTTCGTTGTTGATGCTAGGAGTCATGGTGCATATTCCCTTAGTTGTTTTGATTAAGTTGGGATAAGCATATTAGGTACGTCAGTATAAAGCGCCGACAGTAATATGTCAGTGCCTTTTTTGTCATAAGACAGTGCCTGTCATATGTTCTAACCTATTAATTTATATGCTAATAAAAATAGTATTAAAGAATGGTGTGACAGCGAGGTGGCAGAGTGAAGAGCGCTTTGCACAGAGAGTGCAAAGCGCAAAAGGTTAGAAAGTATTGCAAATATCGTCGGCTTTACAGGTTATCACTGTTACATTTTGATAGCCGATACGAGTCAACTGCTCTGCGGCAAATACCGCACGGCCGCCTGCAGCGCAGTGCACATAAATTGGCTTGGCGGCATCTTTCACGATTTCAGGTAATTTAAACTCTAGTAAACCGCGTGGCACATTGACTGCACCGGTTGCTGCTTTTTGCGCGTGCTCTTGCGGCTCGCGCACATCAACAAGTACACCCTCATTGTCTTGAATTTCTTGCTTTGCTTGTTCTGCGCTAATGCAGCGCTGATTAGGACGAACTGTTTTTAATACATCTTGAACAGGAGTCAACATTGAACTATTCCTTAATACCGAGTCGTTTTAAAAAAGTGATCATCGGACACCAAAGCGTGAAAGATGATTGAATTAAATTTATAGCAATAAATACCGTAAACCACACAAAGTTTTCGTGTACGAAGTAGGTTAACAGTAAAGAAATTAACACCATAGTGCCGGCGATTAAACGCAGTATTGGATGCATAGTCATAGCTCACCTCTAAATTAAGAATAGAAGACATAGTCATAATTAGTTTATTAGAAAACCCTAAATTAGCAAGTTCTAATATTAGACTTTTCTAATGTATGGTTTATACTTGTTGAAAACCGACCGTGGGGACATGTATGCAAATTGAAGATATGGCGCATAACGCAGAGCAAGCAGAGCAGTTATTAAAAATGATGGCGAATAAAAATCGCCTGATGATTTTATGCAGCTTGTTGCAAGGTGAAATGAGCGTGACGCAGTTAAATGAGTCGATACCTTTAGCGCAATCGGCACTTTCTCAGCATCTTGCCGCTTTACGAAAAGCCGAATGTGTTGCCACGCGTCGAGATGCGCAAACGATTTACTATCGTCTTACCGATCCTAAGGTTGAGGCGATTTTGCAGCAGCTTTATCAACTCTTTTGCCAACCGGGTGAATAATGATGGGATTAGAAAAAGCCATTTCGGCAAGCTTACAGGGTCGTATCCCCATAGTGATCTTGTTCTTATCGCTGGTAATGGGGGCTATGGCCTTACAGTTTACGCCGCGTGAAGAAGAGCCACAAATTGTCGTGCCAATGCTCGACATTCATGTGCAGGCGCCAAACATAGGCGCGCCTGAAGTGGTGCGTTTGGTCACTGAGCCACTCGAAAAGTTATTGCGACAAATCCCCGGTGTTGAGCACGTTTACTCTACTACACAAACAGGTCAAGCGGTTGTGACGCTACGCTTTCATGTTGGTGAAGACAGAGAAAATGCCATTCTCAATACCTACAGCAAGCTTTATGCACACCAAGAGCAAATGGCTCCGGTGATCAGTAATTGGCAGATCAAACCCATAGAAGTAGACGATGTGCCAATTTTAATGCTGGGTTTGTACTCACAAGACCCCCGTTTATATGGCGATTATGAACTCACGCGCTTTGCTCAAGAGCTATCCAATCACCTGCAACAAATCCCAAATACCAGTGCCATTGAAGTGCTCGCAGGACGCACCCGTCAAGTTCAAGTCGATTTAGATATCAGTGCGCTGTCAGCACACCAAACCACGCCTTTAGATGTATTACGCGCACTGCAAGTGTCGAATCAATTGCAGCAAGTAGGCCATCTGGTGACGGGCAAACAACAGATCCAACTGCAAGCGGGCGATGTGCTTCGCGATGTAATACAAGTGGCAAGCTTGCCAGTAAATGTCGTAAACGGTCAGCAAGTATTATTAAAAGACGTTGCAACAGTCACCGATGGCCCAAGCGAGCCAAATCAATACCAGTGGTTGGCCATTGATGATGTGCAGCAAGATTTACCTCTTGTTACCATCAGCGTTGCTAAACAAAAAGGCAGCAATGCCGTGGCGGTAGCCGAGCAAACGCTGGCAAAGATGGCACAGCTGAAAGCCGATTTATTGCCTGCTGAAGTGGATTTCAAAATACTGCGTAATTATGGCGAAACGGCCAATGAGAAAGTAAATAATCTCACTGCGAGTTTGGCCTTTGCGGTCTTTACTGTGGTGGTCTTTGTCGGGGTCTTTCTAGGCTGGCGCCCAGCGATTGTGGTTGGCCTCGCTGTGCCTATTTGTTATGGCATTACGCTGGCACTAGATTTTGCCTTTGGTTATACCATTAACCGTGTCACCTTATTCGCGCTGATCTTGTCTTTAGGTTTATTAGTTGATGATCCAATTACGGGCGTCGATAACATCAGTCGCTTCTTAAAGCATGGCAAGAAATCAGACTCGTCAAGCAAGCGCATTCTTGGCGCGATGAGTGAGATTAAAGTGGCTTTGTTGATGTCAACGTTAACCATTGCGGTGGCATTTGTGCCGATGGCATTTATCACTGGCATGATGGGGCCTTACATGGCACCGATGGCGTTTAATGTGCCGGTGAGTGTGGTGGTTTCAACCGTTGTGGCCTTCTTTGTCACGCCTTGGCTCGCCAAAAAGCTGCTTAAAGGCCATGAAATTGAAGAGCCAGAAATCGGCGAGGGTAAGAGTCTTTATAGCAAGTTAGTAATGCCGCTATTAGACTCGAATAAGAAAGCAAAATGGCTACTTTGGTCGGTACTGGTGCTGTTTATGTTGAGTGCGAGTTTACCGGTATTTAGGGCCGTGCCGCTTAAGTTGCTGCCGTTTGATAACAAGAATGAAGTGCAAATATTGGTTGAGCTACCAGAGGGCAGTTCGCTGGAGCAAACCAGTTTAGTGGCACGACAAGTACAACAGGCTGCGTGGCAGCTTAACGAAATCACCGCGGTTGCCGCTTATGTCGGTCAACCTTCGAGTATGGACTTTAATGGTATGGTGCGCGGTTATTACCGCCGCCATGCTCCGCATCTTGCTGACTTGCGCGTATTACTTAACGATAAAACCGAGCGCGACCACCAATCTCATGGCGTGGTATTGCGTTTACGTCAGGCGCTGGATGCCTTCAATCAAAATGGTATTAAGGTCAAAGTGGTCGAAGTGCCACCTGGTCCGCCAGTGTTAAACACCTTAGTGGCCGAAGTCACCGCCGACCCATTTGTTGAAACACCAGTACATCATGAGGCGGCAAATGCGCTGGCTAAACGTTTAGCAAAAGAGCCCCATGTGGTTGAAGTCGACACTTCTAGTGCTGAACTCGCCCCATTAGCGCGTTTTGTGACGAACAAAGAAAAAGCGGCGTTATCAGGCATTAGCACTCAAGATATCAGCCAAACCCTACAGATAGCCAGCCAAGGTATGCCAGCGGGAGTGCTATATACCCCGCATGAAGCCATGCCAGTGCCGGTGCAACTGCAAGTGCCTTATGAAGTGCGTAATCAATGGCAGTCTTTGGCAGCCGTGCAGTTAACGGGTCAACAGGCTTTAAGTAAAGTCGCCAATGATTATGGCCTAGATAGCGCAGCTCGACCTTTGGTTGCGCTGTCTGAACTTGGTCAGTGGCAACAGCATCATGTTGAACAACCGATCATGCGCAAAGACCTGCAAACCGTGGTGTATGTCATGGCGGAGTTAAATGGTCGTACGCCTGCTGAAGTCATCGCCGATGTGGTTGCAGATGAAAATCGCACTGAGGAAGAGTATCAACCTTGGCAATCGCGCACTTTCTTAAACTCAGGTGGCACACAAGGTTGGCAAATGCCAGCAGGCACCAGCTATAGCTTTGGCGGAGAAGGTGAGTGGCGCATTACTGTCGATGTGTTTAGAGATATGGGTATTGCCTTTGCTTTTGCCCTCACGGCGATATTTATCATATTGCGTATGCAAACGGGCTCGAACCGCTTGGCGCTGATTATTATGTCGGCCATTCCGTTAACCATGATTGGCATTATGCCGGGCTTTTGGGCGCTAAATCAGTTTGGCGAACGCGTGATTGCGGGCGCTCCTGAACCTATTTTATTCACCGCCACGGCCATGATAGGCATGATAGCGCTGGCAGGCATCGTAATTCGTAATTCACTTATTTTAGTTGAGTTTATCAATCAGGCTCGAGCAGAAGGCATGGCATTAAAGGCGGCCTTGGTGCGTGCAGGTGAGGTGCGTATGCGACCTGTGTTACTCACCGCAGGCACGACTTTATTGGGTAATGCGGTGATCATCCTAGATCCCGTATTTAGTGGACTGGCTTTGGCCATTATGTTTGGCATTATCGCTTCAACAATTTTCTCGTTGTTAGTGGTGCCAGTGGTGTATTTCTTAGTTTTCAAATCAACCGAGCAACAGGGGCAGCAAGATGCAACAAGTAACTAAAATTGCAGGGATCAGTGCGGCGATGGGCGTGTTAGCGATTGCGATTGCGGCCATGGCTGGGGTGTTTAACGAAAAAATGCCCGCGGGCACCAAAGCCTTTGCTGAAGAATATAATGGTCAAACTCATACCGTGAGTTTGCAAGCAGTAAAAAGTGCTGAAGTCGTCAGCGGCAGCGTCGATGCCAAGTTTAATACTCGCGTGTCGAGCCGTGTGCTGGCGCAGTTAAAAACCTTACACGTACGTGCGGGCGATACCGTATCGGCGGGGCAGTTAATCGCAACCCTTGAAGATGCTGACTTAAAAGCACAAGTACAGCAAGTTAAAGCTCAGCAAAGCGCCAATGACGCTCAGCTTGCACAAGCTAAGAAGCAATTAGAGCGCGTGGTTGCGCTAAAAGCCCAAGGGCTTGTGGCACAAAATCAGGTTGATGAATGGCAAACCAAAGTGAATGAGCTTGAAGCGCAGTCGGCGGCTTTGGTTCAGCAGCTTGAAGGCACACAAGTTGCCTTGGGATACACCAAAATTCATGCGCCAATCGATGGGAAAGTGGTAGAGCGCTTACAAGAGCCAGGCACTATGCTGAGCCCTGGCATGGCGATTGTGTCTTTGTATAACCCAACTAAGTTACAAGTTCACACACCAGTGCGTGAACAACAAGCTGCTTTTTTACGAGTCGGCGATAAATTAAAAGTGTTTGTACCTGCCGTTGGCTTAACCGAGTATGCGCAAATTAGCGAAATTGTACCGGTTGCAGATAAACAAGCGCGCCGTTTTGCTATCAAGCTTGATATTGGCTTTGCCAAAGAAGTGAAACCAGGCATGTATGCGCAAGTTTTTCTACCGGGCGAAGAGCAAGTCACCATTGTGATCCCGCGTAAACTCGTGAAACGCTATGGACAATTGACCATGGTTGAAGTGGTTGAGCAAGGACAATTGCAAAAGCGTTATGTTCGTTTAGGTGAAGCTGTGAATAACAATGAAGTGCAAGTGCTGGCGGGGCTAGAAGCGGGTGAAAAAATCGCAATAAAGCCTGCGATTTAATTGGCGGAACGGTTACATAAGAACAAGGCCACATACTCTAATGTGGCCTTTTTCTTAGAAGGTGTTTTTACTATAAAAACGTCGCAATCTCTTCCATTGGTTTTTTCACTAGAGCATGCTCTGGCACAGTCGCGTCTTCACTCGGATAACCCGCAATCAATAACATATAAGGGCGCTCATTATCGCGGTCACGGCCACAAATATCGGTTAAGAAGCTCATCGGTTTTGGTGTGTGTGTCAGCGTTGCTAAGCCCGCATTATGTAGTGCTTGAATTAAGAAGCCTGTCGCTAAACCTACAGATTCATGCACATAGTAGTTGGTGTTCTTATCTTCAGTGTGAATACCGCCTTTCTTCTGACTGAACACAGCAATTAACCAAGGCGCGTGCTCAAGGTATGGTTTTTGTGCATCTGTACCTAATGGCTTTAGGGCATCTAGCCATTCTTCACCTGCTCGACCTTCATAAAAAGAGCGCTCTAGGTCTTCTGCCGCTTGGCGAATTTGTTTTTTTACATCAGCTGAGTGGATCGCAACAAAATGCCAAGGCTGGTGATTGGCACCACTTGGCGCCGTGCCTGCGGTTTTAATACAGGCTTCGATGATTTCTTTGGGTACAGGGCGGTCGCTAAAGCTGCGAATTGAGTGGCGACGCTTACAGTTGTCTAAAAAGCTTTCAGCGCGGCTCAGCATCTCGTCTTGTGGGTATTCAATAAAGTCGGTTAACGGTCGGTGTGCGTGGTCTTGCATGTTCATCCCCTTGATATTCTTAATTGTCGCTAGTGTTTCAGTGTTTACAAATTATTGCAATTGTTAGCAGGGTATTAATTGTACCTGTATTGTAAAGCTGCTATAACAGCGTTGCTTATTTGTTCAACAAAAGGGAATGTAAATGCTTAAAATAACTGGGCTTTCAAAAACATATGACAATGGTGTGCATGCGTTACGCGGGGTGAATTTAGATATTCCAAAGGGCATGTTTGGGTTACTGGGGCCGAATGGCGCAGGTAAGTCTTCACTTATGCGTACAATTGCAACATTACAATCCGCTGACTCGGGTAGTGTTGAGTTTGATGGGATTAACGTACTTGAGCAGCCAAAAGCGCTGCGTGAACGTTTAGGGTATTTACCGCAAGACTTTGGTGTGTATCCTCGAGTCAGTGCCTATGATTTACTTGATCATATGGCGGTTTTGAAAGGCTTAAATAATAAAGCAGAACGTAAAGAAGCGGTTGAAGGCTTATTGGCTCAAACCAATTTATATGATCACCGTAAAAATGCTGTCAGTGGTTTTTCTGGTGGTATGCGTCAGCGCTTTGGTATTGCTCAAGCTTTACTTGGCGACCCTGACTTACTGATTGTCGATGAACCAACTGCGGGTCTTGACCCTGAAGAGCGTAACAGATTCCACAACTTATTAGTGGGCTTAGGTGAAAGTAAGGTCATTATCTTATCGACGCACATAGTAGAAGATGTGTCTGAGCTGTGCCCGAATATGGCGGTATTGGCAAGTGGTCAAATTTTACTTGAAGGCAACCCGATTGATTTAACTGAGCAGCTACAAGGTAAGATCTGGCGTAAGTCGGTAAGCCTAGCTGAAGCAAAAGAGCTTGAATCTGTTTTACCCGTTATTTCTAAACGCTTATTTGCCGGTAACACTTTATTAAATGTATTTGCCGATGAAGCCCCTGAAGGCTTTAATGCAGTACCTGCTGATTTAGAAGATGTGTATTTCTCGACATTGCATCAACACCGCACTAGCCAAGCTGCATAAGGAGTAGGTGAATGCTATTTAAAATGATGCAATTTGAGCTGCGCTATTTTATGCGCCAGCCCTCTTTTTATGTCACGTCTTTGATTATATTTTTGCTTACTTTTTTTGCTTCGGTATCAGATTCGGTGCAAATCGGTGGAAGTAGTAATGTTAACGTGAACTCGCCATTTGCGATTTTACAAATCGTTGCCAATATGGCGATTTTTTCTATCTTTTTGGTGGTGAATTTTGTCGGTAGCGCCGCTATTAGAGATGATCAGAGTAAGCTAAATGAATTCGTACTGAGCAAGCCGCTTAGTTTATTGCAATATCGCCTTGGTCGCTTTTTAGGTGCTTATCTTGTCACCATGTTGGTGTTCTCAACGTGTTTATTGGGTATTTGGGTTGGCTCAGGGTTAGGTGGTTTAATGGGTTGGCTAGATTCTGAAATGCTGGGGCCGAATAAACTCGAGTACTATTTATCTCCGCTGTTTTATATTGCCGTGCCTTCTCTTTTCTTCGTTTCTAGCTTGTTTACATTGGTCGCTCAAAAGTTCAGAAGTATGGTGGCCATGTACTTAGTCGCTGTTGCGCTTGTGGTTGGCTATATTGTTGCCAACAGCATTTTCTCTGATATTGAATACCGTGCCATCGCAGCTTATTTAGATATGTTTGGTTTATCTGCTATTTCAGTACAAGCAGAGTATTGGACCATTGCCGATAGAAACACCATGACCATAGGTTTATATGATGAACTTCTATACAACCGTTTGATCTGGCTAGGTGTAGCTGTATTGAGTCTAGCGACATTGGCGCTCAATAATTCACATTTTTTACCACAAAAGCAAAAAGTGAAAAGTAAAGCCAAAGGTGAAGGTCAACAAGCTGCAGCACTGGCTCATCGTATTGATTATAAGTCTAGCGCGGGCAGCGCTTGGTCCCATTTCTTAATGCGTACCGTTTTTGAAGTGAAGCAAGTAGTACGCAGCTACTCGTTCCTCGTTTTACTTATTTTATCTGTGTCTATGCTAGTACCGGGTTTAGTTGGTTCATTTGGCATGTATGGAACAGATACTTGGCCTGTGACATTTAGAATGGTAGAGCAAATTCAAGGCAGCTTTGGTCTGTTGATGATCATTGTCTTGGTTTACTACTGTGCTGAACTTGTATGGCATGACCGCGACGCAAAAGTGAGTGAGATTGTTGACTCTTATCCGGTGGCGAACTGGGTGTTTTGGGGCTCTAAATATATCGCGCTTGTCTCAGTGTTGGTGTTGCTGTGCGTATTTGGTTCTGTACTGACTATTCTGTACCAACTGATATCAGGTATGGCGACTATTGAGCTGTCGCAATACGTTATTCGTCTAGGTTACTTATTTGTTCTTGGCTTTGCCCTGCAGGGCACCTTGGCTTTCTTATTACAAGTTGTCAGCCCAAGTAAATATGTCGGTATGGGACTATTTTTACTCTACTACATCGGCTCACTTGTGATGGCGAGCTTTGGTTTTGAGCATAATATGTGGCGATTTGGTGAGACCCCAAGTGCGCCTTACTCAGACATCAACGGCTATGGCCACTTCTTAACTGCAATCCATTGGTACAACTTATATTGGTTAGGTTTAAGTGTCATCTTCGCCGCATTGAGTTTTGCGCTTTGGCCGCGTGGCGCAGGGCAAACTCTAAAGGCGCGATTTGCTCAGTTGAACTATCAGTTAGGTAATGCAGGTAAGGTTGCAATCGCTGCAGGTGCGCTATTATTTGTGGGCAGTGGTAGCTATATCTATTACAACACGCAAGTGCTTAACTCATTTGTTACGCAAGATGCGCGCGAAGATCTTTCTGAGCAGTATGAGCGTGAATTTGTGCAATTCAAAGATGCGGCTGTACCAACGACACTGGATGTAAAGCTCGACGCCGAGATTTTCCCGAAGACGCGTCGTATTGAAGCGACAGTGACGTTAGAAGTTGAAAACAAGAGTAAGCAAATTATTGAACGCTTTTTGGTGAATAAGCCTTCGCACACACTTGAGTGGTCGGTAGAAATGCCAGGCGCAGCACTGGGTGAATTTGATGAAAACTATTATCACGCATGGATGAATTTATCTGAGCCTATGTTGCCCGGTGAGCGTCGCACTTTAACTATGTCTGTAGTGCGTCAAACGCTTGGGTTTGTTGATAGAGGTAGCGATACCAGATTGGTGCAGAACGGGACTTTCATTGATAATACCGATCTGTTCCCGACCTTTGGTTACGATCTAGGTAAGCAAATTTTTGATAAAAACGAGCGCCGAAAACGCGGTCTTGAGCCTGTAAAGCGTGGTAATAAAATCGAAGAAACGCAGTACCATAACCAACCTTTGTTTGCTGAAAACTTTGTCACCTTCGCAGCTCGAGTCACGACCGATGAGTCGCAGGTTGCTATGGTACCGGGTTACCTGCAGTCTAAAGAAACCAAAGGTGGTCGCACAACTTATGTGTATGAGATGGATGCGCCTATGTTGCACTTCTACACCATGCTGTCGATGGAGTTAGAAGTAAAGCGCGAAGAGTACAAAGGCATTGCGCTTGAGGTTTATTATCATAAAGATCATGCGTGGAACGTAGATACCATGCTTGAGTCGACTAAAGACTCAATCGACTACTTCTCAAGAGAGTTTGGCCCATATCAGCATAAGCAAATGCGTATTATCGAGTTCCCTCGTTACCGCTCGTTTGCTCAGAGCTTTGCTAATACGGTGCCTTACTCTGAAGAAATAGGTTTCATAATTGACACCCGCAATCCAGATAATATCAATGTGCCTTACTATGTCACCGCTCACGAACTCGCGCATCAATGGTGGGCGCATCAGGTGATTGGTGCAAACGTAGAGGGCTCGAATATTCTGTCTGAAATGCTCTCTCAATACGCGGCCATTATGGTGATGAAAGAGAAGTATGGTGAGTATAATCTGCGTAAATTCTTAAAGCATGAGTTAGACAGATACCTGCGTGGTCGTACGACAGAACCTCACGAAGAACTAACGTTAGCTAGAACGGCGGGCCAACAGCATATTCATTACAATAAAGGTTCAATCGTGATGCTTGCATTGCATGATTTACTGGGCGAAGCCCGCTTGAATAAAGCGCTACGTAACTTTATTGATGACTATCGCTTCAGAAGTGATGTTTTCCCGACCACGCTCGATTTCATTGCTTACTTGAAGTCAGGTGCAACGACACAAGAGCAAGCCTTCATCGAAGACCAATTTAACTCGATTACTTTATACGAGTTAAAACTGGCTGACGTTGAAATTGAAGAGGCAACATCAGAGGGTGAGCTTCATACTGTTACGCTTACCGTAAAAGCGGCGAAGAAGCACGCGGATGGAGAAGGTAATGAAGAAGATGTGCCACTTGAGCAAATGATAGATATTGCTCTGTTCAAAGCCGACCCAGATGACATCAATGAAGGTGAGAATGTAATGTATCTGCAAAAGCACAGCATTACAACGGGTGATAATGTGATTAAACTGAAAGTAAAAGACTTACCTAAGTTTGCGGGGATCGACCCATTTGTAAAACTGATTGATAAAGAAAGCGGCGATAATATTAAGTCGCTGTAATTTGTATGAGTTATATTCAATTATAGCTCAGTTCAATCAATAAAGGCCTCTCTTGTAGAGGCCTTTACTTTTCTAAGTGGAGCGATTTCAAATAGCTAAAAATAACTTTGATGAATGTTTAAGGTTCAATAAATAAACCTTAAAAATAATACGGTTATGTTAACCTCTCGACGTAGATGAAAAGGTATCAAAAAAGGAGCGCGTATGTATCAACATCAATGGCACACAGGCGAGGCGATCAACCTACCGACGGGCAAGATAGTTTGTATTGGGCGCAACTATGCGGCGCATGCGAAAGAGTTGAATAACCCGATCCCGAGTCGACCTATTCTATTTATTAAACCCAGCACCAGTTTGCAGCCTTTCAAAGAGATTAAGCTTGCTAAACGCTTAGGTGAACACCATTACGAAGCCGAATTGGCCCTGTTAGTTGGCGAGACTATTTCATACGGCGATAAAGATGTTCTGACAAAAATAGCCGGAGTTGGGCTTGCCCTCGATTTAACCTTACGTGATGTGCAGAACGAGCTGAAAAGCAAAGGTCATCCTTGGGAGCGCGCCAAAGCTTATGATGGCAGTTGTCCCGTCACGCCGTTTTATCCGTTAAAATCGACGAATGAGCTTGCGAGCGCTGAGTACAAATACTGGCAAAACGGTGGGCTAAAACAGCATGGCAAAACTGAACTCATGTTATTTAATATCGAGCGCTTACTCACAGAGATCAGCGAAAGCTTCACCTTGATGCCGGGCGACATTGTGTTGACAGGGACACCAGAAGGAGTAGGGGTGTTGAATCATGGTGATAAGCTGCAATTACAGTATCAAGACCAAGCAGTTTTCAGAGCTTCAGTTTGTATTGACTGATCAAGTAACCTGAACTTTGGATAATAAATCTATCTACAGCGGCTACTTTCAACGCTAACGGCGTTGAATTTACTTGCAATAGGCTAGCTATTGACGCGTAAATTCGCCTTGTTATCCTTAAAAGTTTCCGGCTGAAGACTTGAAAAAAGGTTAATCAATTCAGTATCAGTAGTTAGTAAATCTCTTAACCAAAGCTCAGGTTATTTTGTGAGAGAGGCTAGGCTTCTCTCACTTTGTTTAGTTCGACTTATAATGAAAAATCCATCGCATAGCTGACGTAAGCTTTCATATCGTCATCGGCGTCTAAGTCAGTTTTGATCACACCAAAAGTAAAGCCATCTTTGCTTAGGCTAAAACCATAATCCATATAGTTATCTTCTGAGTACCACTCGGTCACTGTATCACCGCTTGAGCGACCTAAATGTAAACCAAGTTCAGTGTCATTGAATACGCTAAATGCGGCGTTCAGCTCAATATACAGCATGTCTTCTTCTGCAGTGGAACCGCTTTGCGCATTACTTAAATAGCTGATTTTCGCACTTAATACATCAAAGCTGACTTCGCCATATAGCTCGCCAAAGTCGATGCTGCCTTCGGCATCTGGGTAAGCATAATAGACATAGCCCACATCGTAGCCAATATCACCTGCAGAGCCACTAAAGCCCGCATAAAAATCCATCTCGTAGCTTTCTTTGCCACCGAAGTCGATGTTTGATACCCAAGTACCAGCGTAAAAACCAGAGTCGTTTCCATAATCAATGCCACCCGATACGGCTGCACCATCGGCAGTTTGCGTAATACCACGCCAGAAGTAGTTTGAGCTTGCTGCAATATTTGCGGTGACTTCGGCATAACTTGCAGACGAAGTTGCGAGTAATAGTGAGCTAAGTAAGAGAGAGGTTGTCTTTTTCATCTTCATTCCTATGTGCGCTAAATTTTCCTAATCTTAAAAGCAATGCGTGCACCACTTTTCAGGCTGCATAGTAATGTAGTTTACCCTTTGATTATTAATGTTTTTTTATAACGAGTAGTTTTTGGTTAGAATTTTTATGCACAATGTTAGTGCGATAAATGAGCGGCTTGCACGATATTTGAACATATCGTGCAAATTTAGATAAATATTTCTATAAGAAGGTTATGTAGATTTAATTAACCAAAGATAGCGCGCATGAGGCCGATGGTCTCGTCTACGCTGCGGCCTTTTTCAACTTCTGCGATGATTGAGTCACGCTTATCGCGAATATGATCAGGAATGCTTTCATCAGCAAGGGCGCGATCAACCAATACCTCTGCTGACTCTTTACCGCGACGTACGGTTTTAGTACCGCCGCTGCGGCTGCTGCGTACAGGCTTATTTAATAACTTAATATAGTTAGAGTTATCAGCTGTGTCTTTGTCAGCATAATAGAAGAAACAAGGTAATAGTGCTTTGATGCTGGCTAGCTGCTCTTCTAATTCACCGTTTTCAGTCGTCATTGCAAACCAAGGCATAGTGCGGATGCTCATCACAACATCTGACCAATAGCGTTCGAAGTCACGGTTATTTAAACGGCTAATACCCAATGCTTGGCAAAGCGCATCTAATCGGTTGTTGCTAATAGGCGTGAACACATCCGGGCGACGCATCGCTAATAGGCGCGTAGCAGGCGCAAGGGTTGGTTTTTCATCTGTGCCAGCAAACGCACTTAAGTAACCAATCATAAATGCTTGATAGTCTTGTTCGCTTACGTCACCTTCAGCAGGAATGTTCGCAAGGGCGTCATCAAACGCACCTGGTAAGTCTGCTAATAGCTGGTGGAACCCTTTCGCACTCTTAGTTGAAGCAAACCATTCAACATCGAAGTTATATACGCTGGTATCTAAACTTGCAGCATGTTTACCGGTGAACGCTAAGCGGTCTTCGGCGATCATCTCTTTTAATGGTGTGCTACGCATTGGTGCTAAGTAGCTGGTTAGCTTTAACTGTTCTTCAAGGGCCAATACGTCTTTATGTTGCTCGATAAAGCCACAGATCACCGGCCAAGGGGCAATACGTAGCGTTTTAAGCTGTAAAAAGCTGATGGCAGAAATTAGCAAATCTTGTAGTTTCTTAACCGTTGGAAGCTGGTGGTCGTCGAGCAAGTCGAAGTTGATGCGGTTTTTTGCTACATCTAATAACTCATAGCACCAACCCAAGAAGTCGTCAGGGTGGTTTTCTACTTTGACTGCCATCAGATTCAAACTTATCTCGGTAGATTGCTTAAGAATGTTTTGGTAAATCTGACTTTCTTGTTCACCCAATGCCATTTTTGACGGGGAAATGAGCAGCTTTTTCATAGGGGTTGGTGTCTCCACGGGTTAAGTTATTAAGGGTTAATTAGCTAACCAAATAAGTGTAGCAGAATTAACGCTACACAAATGAGGGCGTGGATCATACCTAAGTGTGACGTGGATGCAATGATAGAAATGCGTTTTAATTTTAACGGCATAAATCTGTGGCTTAAATGAGCGAAGAGGCAGATTTTTTTTGTCTCAGCCGTTATGATTAGTACCATCAATTGCAAATGTAAGGAAAAGCAATGAATCGCTTTGTAAAAGTTATCGGTGGTGTGGTTGTTGTGGCCGTTGGTGCTGTGGTTGCGGCGCCATTTTTGATCCCAACCGACACCATTATTCAGCAGGTTTCAGAACAAGTCGAAAATACCACAGGTCGTAAACTCACCATTGCCGGCGAAAGCCAGCTAACGGTGTTTCCAAGCCTGAGTATAGAACTGAACGACGTTGCTTTTGCCAATATGGCCTCGGGCAGTGCTGAAAATATGGTAAGTATGGAACAGCTTGCCGTGCATATTCCTTGGTTATCGTTATTAAGTGGCGAAGCCAAGTTAGAGCGTTTTGTGATCCGCAATCCAAACATCTTGCTAGAAACAGACAAACAAGGCAAAGCGAACTGGCAGATCATGCCAACCACTGCCGCTGCGCCAACAGCCCAAATGAATGAAGCCGCCGCTGGCCCAGTAAAATTACCCCAAGGGTTTGATGTCAGCTTAGGTGAAGTGGCGATTTACGGGGGTCAACTGACTTATCTTGATGGCGTGACTGGCGCAAAACAGCAGGTGAGCGACTTTGAATTAATCGTAGCGCTGCCTTCTTTATTCAAGCCGCTAGATGTGAAAGGGGGGTTAACCTACCAACAACAGCGTTTTGAGTTAAACACCCAAGTCGATACGCCAGCAAAAGCCATTGAAGGGCAAACCTTTAATGTGACACAAACTTTAGCGTCGGCGTTATTAGATCTTGAATTTAACGGTGCCATTGCTCAGCAAGGCAAAGACATTAAAGGTAGCTTGACACTGGCAGGCGACTCAGTAAAAGCCATCACTCAGTGGCAGGGCATTGACCTCAAAGCCAAAGACAACGCCTTTAACCAGTTTAGTGTCAGTGGTGAGATGCACCTAGCTGGAGAGACTTTTAAACTGAGCGCATTCGAAGCCAAGCTCGATGCGCTGGCAATTAAAGGGCAAAGCCAAATTGATTTAGGCGCGCGTTTAAATGTCATGGCCGACATTGATCTGGGTATGTTAGATCTCAACCCATACCTACCTGAGAGCCCAGAAAAACCAGCCGAACCTGCACAGCCTGCAGAACCGGGTGAGCCACAGCCGATTGTATGGGATGACACTCCGATTGATTTATCGGGTCTTAATGCTTTAGACGCTGACATTAAAGTGCGCTCAACGGGCCTCATTGCCAAAGAGATCAAACTGGGTGAAAACCAATTCTCAGTTAATCTTAAAGACGGCAAAGCACGTTTAGGCCTAGATAAATTCAACGCTTACGAAGGTAAAGGGCAGGGTAAAGTGGTGGTGAATGCCAAGCGTGCCCCTTATCAGGTCAATACCGATTTTAGCTTAACCGACATCAACGCCGAACCACTACTGACTGACGCGGTCGGCTTTGACAAGGTATTAGGTAAAGGCAGCATCAGCTGGGCGCTGAACACTCAAGGTCAAAGTCAGAAGCAGTTTGTGTCGGCTTTAGCGGGTAATCTGGCGTTTAGCTTTGTAGATGGTGGCGTAAAAGGGGCCAATATCGCAGAGATGATGCGTAAAGGCAGCGAAATGCTTAAAGGTGACTTCTCATCATTAAAAGAAGGCTTAAACGCCGATTTCGATCCAAATCAGAAAACCGACTTCTCGGCACTGACAGGTACCTTTACCTTTAAAAATGGTGTCGGCACCAATACCGATCTAAACCTTGCCAGCCCACTGTTACGTATTACGGGCAACGGTGAAGTCGATTTACCTAAGACCTATGTGAATTACCGCCTAGTCACAGGCTTAGTTGATACTATTGAAGGTCAAGCAAGCAGCGATGACAGCACCGGCTTTAAAGTACCACTGCGTATTAAAGGCCCATTCCACAAGGTCGATTACAAACTCGACTTTGGCAGTGCGGCAAAAGACAAAGCCAAAGAAGAAGCCAAAGACAAAGTAAAAGATAAGCTGAAAGACAAATTAAAAGGCTTCTTTGGTTAACAGCTTTGTGTTCGAACAAGCAAAAGCCAGTGCCGCAATGCACTGGCTTTTTTGTTTAGCATAAAAAGAGTGCTTCAGCGCAACATTGTTTTTTAAATTGTCGCCATAGATGACGTAAAAACGATAGATTGAGTACTCCATTGCAGCTGTAAATGTTGCTCATTCCACCTTGCGCAAAAATAACCTTGCTTCGCAACGTGTATTTTGCACTCTTGGTAGCAGCGAATTTACTTCGCGTCTTGTTTTGGGAAAGGTGAGATGTGCAGGGGTCAATAAACCCGACATAAAGTCGGTGCTACTGAATGTGCCTTTTAAATTGTCGTTATAAATGACGTAAAAACGATAGAGTGAGTACCCCATTGCAGCTGTGAATGTTGCTCATTTCACCTTGCGCAAAAATAACCTTGCTTCGCAACGTGTATTTTGCACGACAAGTCGGTGCTACCGAATGTGTCTTTTAAATTGTCGCCATACATGACGTAAAAACGATAGATTGAGTACTCCATTGCAGCTGTTAATGTTGCTCATTTCACCTTTCGCAAAAATAACCTTGCTTCGCAACGTGTATTTTGCACTCTTGGTAGCAGCGAATTTACTTCGCGTTATGTTTAGGGAAAGGTGAGATGTGCAGGGGTCAATAAACCCGACATAAAGTCGGTGCTACCGAATGTGCCTTTTAAATTGTCGCCATAGATGACGTAAAAACGATAGATTGAGTACTCCATTGCAGCTGTGAATGTTGCTCATTTCACCTTGCGCAAAAATAACCTTGCTTCGCAACGTGTATTTTGCACTCTTGGTAGCAGCGAATTTACTTCGCGACTTGTTTTGGAAAAGGTGAGATGTGCAGGGGTCAATAAACCCGACATAAAGTCGGTGCTACCGAATGTTTTAAATGCACTCTTGGTAGCAGCGAATTTATTTCGCGTCTTGTTTTGGGAAAGTTGAGATGTGCAGGGGTCAATAAACCCGACATAAAGTCGGTGCTACCGAATGTGCCTTTTAAATTGTCGTGATAAATGATGACCTATAAAAGAGTTTGTAGGAGCAGTGTCGTTTACATCCATGTAGCTACGCCCATCGGGTATCCATACCCTCACCTCCTAGCGCTGCGGAACTTCGTTTCGGTCACTCGTCGCCCTTGCGCAAAAATAACCTTGCTTCGCAACGTGTATTTTGCACGGTAAGCCCATGTAATCGTGTGTAATCTCAAGAAGTTGTTTTCAATAATTGTCTGTGTTCTTATGGGCTTAGTACTTCTAAAGGACATTACTATGACGCAACAATTAACGTATACCGTTAAACCAAGCCGTGACGACACGCCTTGGGTTATTTTAGACACAGACGGCAACCCTGCCGATAATGTATCGGTCGATCTTGCACAATTCCCTGAAGATGAGCCGGTAAACCTTGTGTATGTGCTAACTCAATCAAGCATAGACAAAGGTTTCCGCTTTGCTGGCAATGGCACCTTGTTCACTGATGCCCGTGATAATTTTAACTATCAGCTTAGCAGCGAAGTATTCAACGGCGGCACTTCTTTGGTCGTGACGGTAATGAATATTGAACCTGATGCCAGCATTCCAACTGATGTGATCAAAGAGTTAGTGAAGTCTAAGAACAAAGACAAGGTGTTCTCTAAAGTTGAACTTGAAGCCAATACCAACTACGAGATTGACTTTAGGTTACTTGCAGAGAAAGAGGGTAAAAAAGGTAAGCTTTATATTTCTCAAGATCCTAAGGTGATTATAAACGGCACACCGCCTTAAATCATAAAGCTTAACTATTTAGGTGCATAAGGTGCTCGCACTTTTCGCGCCTATAATTTCTAATAGTTGGATATCATGTTTGCATAGAGGTTTAAACAAAGGGAGAACAAAAAAAGCTTCACTCCAACCATTTTTAATACTTTCCTCAATAGCTAATAAAGCAGATTGAGTTTCCCCTAATTTTGTTAGCACCATGGCTTTTACGAACTGTAATTCGTACACATTTGAATTTTCAGTTTCTATTTGATTGATTTGTCTCAATGCTTCTACAGTTCTTCCTGTATGAGCTAGTGCTTGTATTCGAACAAGTAAATCATCTAAGTTTTCAGTGTGTTGAGTTTGTTTTAGTAATTGCTCATAAATTAATATAGCTTGGTTTAATTTATCTAAATATAAGTAACTATCAGCTAAATTGAGAGCGATGCTTAAATTAGTAGGGCTGAGTTGATAGGCTTTTATTGCATTTTTATTAGATAGCTCGAAATTACCTATTAACGAATAAGCAATTGCTAAGTTTGTTAAGACAGCAGCATCATTAGATTTATTCTTTAATAATCTTACATAACTCTCAACGGCCTTGTTTGCTTCTCCACTGACTAAAGATAAATCTGCATAGGTCTTTAATGCCCAAAAATCATTTGGTGCTAATTTAATTACTTGGTCAAGATATCTTGCGGCTTCAACATAGTTACCGTTGAGCAAATAAAGAGTAGCTGTATTACGTGTGATTTGTAGTGAGGGCTTAAGTTTGAGGGCATTGAGAATATTGTCTAACGCTTGAGTGTATGCACCTTTATTACGGTAAAGGCTTGCTTTTACACTATATAATTCATATGTGTCTATGTCTGTTTCTGTAAGCTCTAAAGTTAGTGACTCTGCTTTTTTCCAGTCTTTAATAGCCTGATAAGCTTCAACACGATCAATCAGAAAGTTATGGCTATTTTTGTAATTCTCAGGCGCTAGTTCTAAAGTGTCTAATAAATCCCAAATGACATTACTGTTTTGTTGAATACGATGTTCTTCAACCGCCACCTTCCTATAAAACCGATACAGCGGCACAAAATTCGGTTCTTGGCGGATCAGCGACTTCACTTCAGCCAGTGTCACCGCAATGTCTTGCGAGCCACTTTGAAATGCTTCAACCTGCGCTACATACTTGTCGTAAAACGCATCGCTATAAGTTTGGCTGGTAAAGCGCTTGTCGAATAGTGCCTCAATATTCACCAAACTGTTGTGATAGGCCTCCGAAAAGCTTTCTGTATCGACACTATATCGGGTGGTATCGAGCAAAGTGGCTGTGTGTGCATCAATGGTGTTGAGTGTGACTTCACACAATGAATTACGGCAGTTAAATACTGCTTCAAGCAGCACGTCGGCGCCAAGGGCTTTGCCTATATCAGTTTGCGATGCTTGTTCACCCATCAGCTTTAAAGTGCTGGTTACTTCTGAGTTCGATACCTGCAAGCTTGATGTGTCTTGCAAAATAAAGTTACTGATGGCGTCTTCAAGCCCCAAGGTGGCAATGCGTTGTTGGGTGTCGGTTAATTCAGTTTGCCCGTCGAAGGTAATGGGTAGGGCGGCGATATAACTCTTTGGTTGGTTAGTTTGCCAATACCAATAACCTGCGCCGATAAGGCAAACAGCAAACAAAAACGACATGACAATGCCATACCTTTGCCAGAAGTTTGCTTTTGCGTCAGGTAAAGAATCAGTAGATTTTGAAGGTGTGGGTTCTTGTAGGTCTACTGCATCAATATCTTGAGTGTTATCGCATTGTGCATAACCAATATTTTGCTGTAATTGCTTTAACTGAGTAATGACTTGGTGAAAGCTATTTGGGCGCGCTGCTTTGTCGAATGCCAATAGCGAATTGATTAGGGCACCAAGCTGCGCGGGCATGTCGAGTAGTTTGCTTGCATCACTTTGACAGGGAACATGCTTGATTTGCTCTGCAATGGCTTCGGGCGAGGCATCTTTAGCTTGGACTAAATAAGGATGCTCATTTGCAAACAGCTGATAGGCCAGTAAGCCAAACGCGAATAAGTCGGCACGCTGATCTAACGGCTGCTTGTTTAACTGCTCTGGTGACATTGCCGTTAAGCTACCAAAGCTAGAATGATGACTGCGCTGCTCATCGCCGAGTTGGGCAATGCCAAAGTCAGCGATTTTCGCCACACCTTGAGCGTTGATTAAAATGTTATCGGCTTTTAAATCTAGATGCAGAATGTCGTTTTTGTGTGCTTCTGATAAGCCTTGGGCTATATCAATTAATAACTGTAACTTTTGCTCAGACTCGAGATGACGGGTTTTTAAAAAATGTTTAAGCGTAGCGCCTTGTACATATTCCATCTCAATGGCGAGCTGGGTGTCACTCTCGTGCACTTTATATACTTGCACAATATTTGGGTGATTAACGCGGGCCAGAATTTTCGCTTCGTTCAAAGCCTGCTGTTTATCGACTTTATTTACGTCGAGCACTTTTACCGCAACATGACGCTCTAACTTTGCATCCACGGCCAAAAAAACACGGCTCATGCCGCCTTGTCCTAATGGGGTGATTTGATGGTAAAATTGTTCGAGTTGTATCACGATAAAATGCTTTATTATTAGTTCTAGAGTTAGTGTATCGGTTCGAGTTTGAGAATTCGAACTATTTACGATAGAAAAACATGAAATAGATTAAATAAACGACGATTTTATTTTATCACCGCTATTTTTACTTGTTTGTTATTTAATCAGTTGAAGTTGTTTTAGTTTTTGCGCTTGAAAAACTAACTGCTTGTCTCCATATCAGAAATGCAATCTAGAAAACTTGGTGGAATAGCACAATTAATTAAAAATTGAACTATCCATCCCTCATGTTTATTGCTACAATTGCCCGCCCTTGAAAGACGAACTCCACGTTTTTTGAGTGATTAATAACCTAACTGCTTCATATTTATACAAATTTGAAGCGAAGTTTAACTACACCGGAGCATCAAAAATGATCCAAATGCAAACTCAGCTGGACGTTGCTGATAACAGCGGCGCTCGCAAAGTGCAGTGTATTAAAGTCCTTGGTGGTTCGCACCGTCGCTACGCGGCAGTTGGTGACATCATTAAAGTTTCTGTTAAAGAAGCAATTCCTCGCGGTAAAGTGAAGAAAGGTGATGTTAAAAACGCAGTAGTTGTGCGTACTAAAAAAGGCGTTCGTCGTCCAGACGGCTCTTTAATCCGTTTCGATAGCAATGCGGCTGTTATCTTAAATGATAACCTACAGCCAATTGGTACTCGTATCTTCGGCCCTGTGACTCGTGAACTACGTAACGACAAGTTCATGAAGATCGTTTCACTAGCACCAGAAGTACTATAAGGAGTCGATCATGGCAGCAAAAATCCGTCGTGATGACGAAGTAATCGTACTAGCCGGTAAAGACAAAGGTAAGCGCGGTAAAGTGCTTTCAGTTGTTACTGAAACTGGTCGTGTTTTCGTTGAAGGTGTAAACCTTATCAAGAAGCACCAAAAACCAGTTCCTCAGCTTCAACAAGCTGGCGGTATCATTGAAAAAGAAGCATCAATCGACGCTTCTAACGTAGCGATCTTCAATGCCGAAACTGGCAAGGCTGATCGTGTAGGTTTTAGATTTGAAGACGGCAAAAAAGTTCGTTTCTTTAAGTCTAACGGAAAAGCTATTTAATTAGTTGGAGTAGACGATGGCGAAACTGCATGAAGTTTACAAAGACAAAGTAGTAAAAGAACTTTTTGAAAAGTTCGGTTACAGCTCTGTCATGCAAGTCCCTCAGATCGAAAAGATCACACTTAACATGGGTGTGGGCGAAGCCCTAGCTGACAAGAAGATCCTTGAGAACGCTGTACGCGACCTTGAGTCAATCTCTGGTCAGAAGCCTCTAGTGACTAAAGCTCGTAAATCAGTTGCTGGCTTTAAGATCCGTGAAGGTTACCCAATCGGCTGTAAAGTAACCCTACGCGGCGAGCGTATGTGGGATTTCCTAGAGCGTTTAGTCTCTATCGCGATGCCACGTATTCGTGACTTCCGCGGTGTTAGCGCAAAGTCTTTTGACGGTCGCGGTAACTACTCTATGGGCGTACGTGAGCAAATCATCTTCCCAGAAATTGATTATGATAAAGTAGACCGCGTTCGCGGTATGGATATCACGATCACTACTTCTGCGAAAACAGATGATGAAGGCCGTGCGTTATTAGAAGCGTTCAACTTCCCATTCAAAAAGTAAGGGTAGGGTTATGGCAAAGAATTCAATGAAAGCGCGCGAAGCAAAGCGCACTAAATTAGTTGCACAGTACGCTGAAAAGCGCGCTGCACTAAAAGCTATCATCAGCGATGTTAACGCATCTGAAGATGATCGTTGGGACGCGGTATTAAAGCTTCAGTCTTTACCGCGTGATTCAAGCCCTGCACGTCAACGTAATCGTTGTAACATCACGGGCCGCCCACATGGTTTCCTTCGCAAGTTCGGCATGAGCCGTATCAAAGTTCGCGAAGCTGCTATGCGCGGTGAAATTCCTGGCCTTAAAAAGGCTTCTTGGTAATAGAATCACGGGAGTAAGACATGAGCTTGCAAGATCCTATTGCGGATTTATTCACACGTATCCGTAACGGTCAGTCTGCGAAGAAGGTATCAGTTTCAATGCCAACTTCAAAGCTGAAAGTAGCAGTTGCTAAAGTACTAAAAGAAGAAGGTTACATCACTGACTTCGCAGTAGCTGGCGACGCAAAACCAGAATTGACTATCGAACTTAAGTACTTCGAAGGCAAAGCTGTAATCGAAAATATCCAGCGTGTTAGCCGCCCTGGTCTACGTATCTATAAGAAACGTGACGACTTACCAAAGGTAATGGGTGGTTTAGGTATCGCTATCGTATCAACTTCTAAAGGCTTAATGACTGACCGTGCTGCACGTAGTGCTGGTATTGGCGGTGAGATCATTGGCTTTGTAGCTTAATCGGAGGGGAACTATGTCTCGTATAGCGAAGGCTCCTATTGCAGTTCCTGCCGGTGTTGAAGTTACACTAGCTGGCCAGGAAATCAAAGTTAAAGGCAAAAACGGCGAATTAACTCGTGTAGTTAACGATGCTGTTGAAGTTGCTTTAAACGACAACGTTATCACTACTGCACCACGTGACGTAGCAAATGCTTGGGCTCAAGCTGGTACTGCACGTGCACTGATCAACAACATGATCCAAGGTGTTAACGAAGGTTTCGAGAAAAAGCTTCAATTAGTAGGTGTTGGTTACCGTGCTGCAGTTAAGGGTAAAGTATTAGACTTAACTCTTGGCTTCTCACACCCAGTGAACTTCGAGATCCCAGCGGGTATCACAATCGAAGCTCCTAGCCAAACTGAACTAGTAGTTAAAGGCGCTGACAAACAATTAGTTGGTCAAACTGCTGCTAACATCCGCGCATACCGTGAGCCAGAGCCTTATAAAGGTAAAGGTGTACGTTACGCTGATGAGCACGTGCGTCGTAAAGAAGCTAAGAAGAAGTAAGGTAAGACGATGGATAAGAAAACAGCTCGTCTACGTCGTGCTAAGCGCACTCGTAGAAATTTTATTGAACAAGGCACAACGCGTCTTGTTATCCACCGCACGCCACGTCACATTTACGCTCAGCTAGTAAACGCTGAAGGTACTGTGCTGGCTGCTGCTTCTACTGTTGAGAAAGCAATTGCAGAAGCCCTAACAGGCACTAGCAACATCGCTGCAGCACAAGCTGTAGGTAAAGCAATTGCTGAGCGCGCTGCAGACAAAGGCATTGAAAAACTTGCTTTTGACCGTAGTGGCTTTAAATATCACGGCCGTGTGAAGGCGCTTGCTGATGCAGCGCGTGAAGCTGGCTTGCAATTCTAGGAGTAGACAATGGCTAACGTAGAAGCAAAAGCACAACAGCCAGAATTAGCTGAAAAGCTAATCGCGGTAAACCGTGTGTCTAAGGTAGTTAAAGGTGGTCGTATCTTTAGCTTCACTGCACTAACAGTAGTTGGTGATGGCGCAGGTAAAGTAGGTTTTGGTTACGGTAAAGCACGTGAAGTTCCAGCTGCGATTCAAAAAGCAATGGAAAAAGCACGTCGTAACATGATCACTGTTGACCTAAATGGCAACACGCTACAGCACCCAATCAAGGGTCGCCACGCGGGTTCTAAAGTATACATGCAGCCAGCATCTGAAGGTACAGGTATCATCGCAGGTGGTGCGATGCGTGCAGTACTAGAAGTAACTGGTGTACAGAACGTACTTTCGAAAGCATACGGTTCAACTAACCCAATCAACATCGTTCGCGCTACAGTAGCTGCTCTTGAGAACATGAACTCTCCAGAGAAGATCGCTGCTAAGCGTGGTCTAACTGTTGACCAAATTCAGGGGTAATTAACCATGGCAAATACTGTAAAAGTTACTCAAGTAAAGAGCTCTATCGGTCGTTTACCGAAGCATAAAGCAACTTTACGTGGCCTTGGTTTACGTCGTATCAACCACACTGTTGAATTAGAAGATACAGCATGTGTACGTGGTATGATCAACCAAGTTTCTTACATGGTTAAGGTAGAGGGCTAATTCGATGCGTTTGAATACTCTTTCTCCTGCTGCAGGTTCTAAGTCTGCTGGTAAACGTGTTGGTCGTGGTATCGGTTCTGGTCTAGGTAAAACTGGCGGCCGTGGTCACAAAGGTCAAAAATCACGTTCTGGCGGTAAAGTTCGCGTTGGTTTCGAAGGCGGTCAAATGCCTATGCAACGTCGTCTACCGAAGTTCGGTTTCACTTCACGTAAATCTCTAGTATCTACTGAAGTTAACCTATACGAAATCGCTAAAGTTGAAGGCGATGTGGTAGATCTGAACGCGTTACAAGCAGCTGGTCTAGTTAAAAAGAACATCCAGTTCGTTAAAGTAGTTAAATCTGGCGAAGTTTCACGCGCTGTTACTGTTAAAGGCATGAAAGTGTCTAAAGGTGCACGCGAAGCTATTGAAGCTGCCGGAGGCAAGGTAGAAGACTAAGGAAGTACACAATGGCTAAACCAGGTCAAGATATGCAAAGTGCACAAAGTGGCTTAGCGGAATTAAAGCGCCGTTTACTATTTGTATTAGGTGCAATTATTATTTACCGTTTAGGTTCTTTCGTGCCGATCCCTGGGATTGACGCCGCTGTACTTGCCGAGTTCTTCGAGCAACAAAAGGGCACCATTGTTGAGATGTTCAACATGTTCAGTGGTGGTGCGCTTGAGCGTGCTTCGGTATTAGCGCTGGGTATTATGCCTTATATCTCAGCTTCGATTATTATGCAGCTATTAACGCACATACATCCTGCGATGATAGAGCTTAAGAAAGAAGGTGAGCAAGGTCGTAAGAAAATCAGCCAATATACTCGATATGGTACGCTCGTGCTTGCTACATTCCAGTCGATTGGTATCGCCACTGGCTTACCAAGTATGATGGACGGGTTAGTTGTTAACCCAGGTCCTGGTTTCTATTTCACCGCTGTGGTGAGCTTAGTAACTGGTACTATGTTCCTTATGTGGCTGGGTGAACAAATTACAGAGCGTGGTATCGGTAACGGTATCTCAGTTCTAATATTTGTTGGTATCGTAGCTAACCTGCCGTCTGCTGTTGGCTCGACAGCCGAAATGGCGCGCCAAGGCGATTTGAATGTTTTTGTACTGCTAATGATTGCGGTAATCGTATTCGCTGTAACTTATCTTGTTGTGTTCTTTGAGCGTGGTCAACGTCGTATCGTTGTTAACTATGCAAAGCGTCAACAAGGTCGTCAGGTATTTGCTGCTCAAAGCACGCACTTACCATTAAAAGTTAATATGGCGGGTGTTATTCCACCAATCTTTGCTAGCAGTATCATTTTGTTCCCTGGTACAATTGCAAGCTGGTTCGGCCAAGGTGAAGGTCCGGTCGCTGATGTGCTTCAAGCTATCTCTGCAGTGTTGACTCCTGGTCAGCCTCTGTATGCGATGGTATTAGCTGCGGCTATTATCTTCTTCTGCTTCTTCTACACTGCGTTGGTATTTAACCCGCGTGAGACAGCAGATAACCTTAAAAAGTCTGGCGCTTTTATTCCAGGCATTCGTCCGGGTGAACAGACATCAAAATACATTGATAAAGTGATGACACGCTTAACCCTTGCGGGCGCGTTGTATATAACCTTTATCTGTCTAGTGCCCGAGTTTATGACTATGGCGTGGCAAACGCCATTCTACTTCGGCGGTACATCAATCTTGATTATCGTTGTAGTAATCATGGACTTTATGGCACAAGTACAGACTCATATGATGTCTCATCAGTATGATTCTGTGCTGAAAAAAGCAAACCTTAAGGGCTACGGTCGTTAAGGCTAGTTTACGGAGTTGAGCAATGAAAGTACGTGCTTCCGTTAAGAAAATTTGCCGTAACTGTAAAGTAATCAAGCGTGCAGGCGTTGTACGTGTGATTTGCAGTGAGCCAAAGCACAAGCAAAGGCAAGGCTAATAAAAGTCATGCAGGCTAAGTAATATTACTTAGCCTGTTTCATTGGTAAAACTTGAATATCGGCTGGGTATCCTATACGGGCTTTCCAGCAAGATGATGATCAAGTTTAATTATAGGAGATATGTTAGTGGCCCGTATCGCAGGCATTAACGTTCCTGATCATAAGCATGCTGTTATCGGTTTAACAAGCATCTATGGTGTAGGTAAAACTCGCGCTAAGGCGATCTTAGCAGCGACTGGTATCGCCGAAACTACTAAAATCGGTGATCTTTCTGACGAAACACTTGACGTACTTCGTGAAGAAGTAGGTAAGTACACTGTTGAAGGTGACCTTCGTCGTGAAGTTACACTAAACATCAAGCGCCTAATGGACCTTGGTTGTTTCCGTGGCTTACGTCATCGTCGTTCGCTACCACTACGTGGTCAGCGTACTAAGACTAACGCGCGTACTCGTAAGGGTCCACGCAAGCCTATCAAGAAATAAGGTGGGGTAAGTTATGGCTAAAGCACCAATTCGTCGTAAAAAGGTCAAAAAGCAAGTTGCTGATGGTATGGCACACGTTCATGCATCATTCAACAACACTATTGTGACCATCACTGACCGTCAAGGTAATGCTCTTTCTTGGGCGACTGCAGGTGGTTCTGGTTTCCGTGGTTCTCGTAAGTCTACTCCGTTCGCTGCACAGGTTGCTGCTGAGCGCGCAGGTACTGCTGCACAAGAGTACGGTCTTAAGAACCTAGAAGTATTCATCAAGGGCCCAGGTCCAGGTCGTGAATCTTCAGTTCGTGCATTAAATGCACTTGGTTACCGTATCACAAACATCACTGACGTGACGCCAATCCCTCATAATGGTTGTCGTCCACCGAAGAAACGTCGCGTATAACAATAGGTTAGGAGAAAGAACATGGCAAGATATTTGGGCCCTAAGCTCAAGCTAAGTCGTCGTGAAGGTACTGACCTGTTCCTTAAGAGCGGCGTTAGAGCAATCGACTCTAAGTGTAAGCTTGAAACAGCACCTGGTCAGCACGGTGCTCGTAAAGGTCGTCTATCTGATTACGGTCTACAATTACGTGAAAAGCAAAAAGTTCGTCGTATTTACGGTGTACTAGAAAAGCAATTCCGTAACTACTATAAAGAAGCTGCTCGCCTTAAAGGTAACACAGGTGAAAACCTACTACAGCTTCTAGAGCAACGTTTAGACAATGTTGTATATCGCATGGGTTTTGCAAGCACACGTGCTGAAGCACGTCAGCTAGTTAGCCACAAAGCGATTATGGTTAATGGTACTGTTGTTAATATCCCTTCTTTCGTAGTTACTCCTGAAGATGTAGTAGTAATTCGTGAGAAGTCTAAAAAGCAAGCGCGTATCATCGCTGCTCTAGAGTTGGCTGAGCAACGTGAAAAGCCAACTTGGATTGAAGTTGACGGTAAGAAAATGGAAGGTAGCTTCAAGCGCCTACCAGAGCGTTCTGATCTGTCTGCGGACATTAACGAACAACTAATCGTCGAACTTTACTCGAAGTAAAGTTAAGAGTTAAGAGAGGATAAAATGCAGGGTTCTGTAACCGAATTCCTAAAGCCAAGGTTAGTCGATATCGACGCTATCAACCCATCACGTTCTAAAGTTGTTTTAGAACCACTTGAGCGTGGTTTTGGTCACACTTTGGGTAATGCTTTACGTCGTATTCTTCTGTCATCTATGCCAGGTTGTGCAGTGACTGAAGTTGAAATTGACGGTGTATTACACGAGTACAGCGCGAAAGAAGGCGTTCAAGAAGACATCATTGAAATTTTGTTAAACCTTAAAGGCTTAGCAGTATCTCTAGAAGGTAAAGATGAAGTTTTCCTTACCCTGACTAAATCTGGTGTAGGCCCTGTGACTGCGGCAGATATTCAACATGATGGCGATGTAACAATTGCTAATCCTGAGCACGTGATTTGTCACCTAACGGCTGACAATAGCGAGATCAGCATGCGTATTCGTGTTGAGCGTGGTCGTGGTTATGTACCGGCGTCAAGTCGTTTATCCTCTGATGACGATGAGCGTCCAATCGGTCGTTTGTTGCTTGATGCATCATTCAGCCCGGTTGAGCGTATTGCGTACTCGGTTGAGTCAGCACGTGTTGAACAGCGTACAGACTTAGATAAACTAATCATCGATATGGAAACGAACGGCACACTAGATCCTGAAGAAGCGATCCGTCGTGCGTCGACTATCCTAGCTGAACAGCTTGAAGCATTCGTAGATTTACGTGATGTTTCTGAGCCTGAAGCGAAAGAAGAGAAGCCGGAGTTTGATCCGATTCTACTTCGTCCTGTTGATGACTTAGAGCTAACTGTACGTTCAGCGAACTGTCTGAAAGCCGAGCAAATTCAATATATCGGTGATCTGGTACAGCGTACTGAGGTTGAGCTTCTTAAGACGCCTAACCTTGGTAAAAAGTCTCTAACAGAGATCAAAGACGTGCTAGCTTCACGTGGTCTTTCTCTAGGCATGCGTCTAGAAAACTGGCCACCTGCAAGTCTAGCTGAATAATCAGATTACTATATTAGTTTAGTTAGAAGGATAGGGTCATGCGCCATCGTAAGAGTGGTCGTCAATTAAACCGTAACAGCAGCCATCGCAAAGCGATGTTCAGCAACATGGCTGGTTCTTTGGTGAAGCACGAAATCATCAAAACAACTTTGCCTAAAGCGAAAGAGTTGCGCCGTGTAATTGAACCTTTAATCACACTGGCTAAGACTGACAGCGTAGCAAACCGTCGTTTAGCGTTTGCTCGCACGCGTGATAATGAAGTTGTTGGTAAGTTATTCAGCGAACTAGGTCCTCGTTTTTCAGAGCGTCCTGGTGGCTACACTCGTATTCTTAAGTGTGGTTTCCGTGCTGGTGATAACGCACCAATGGCTTACATTGAGCTTCTAGACCGTCCAGTTGCGGAAGAAACTCAAGAAGACGCACAGTCTGCAGAGTAAGTCTTTATAAGACATGAAAAGGCCGAGCATTAGCTCGGCCTTTTTGTTTTTAAGTACAACTATTTCAATCTCGGTTTCAGTAGAAGCCACAAAATAACCCCCAAACTAATATTTTCATTTTCAACCCCGTCCGATATCTATTAATTGAGCCTTCCTTTGGTGTTCAAGTTTCCCGATTACTAAAAACTAAGTTTGATTAACTGATTAACTGATTAACTGATTAACTGATTAACTGATTAACTGATTAACTCGGTCAAAGAATGTTGGTGCTGAAAGTAGACATGATGCTAGGTGAAGTATCACTGGTAGGCTATGACCTATTAAATTGTTCGTGATAATAAGAAAAGAAAAGCCGCATTTAAAAGCGGCTTTTAGAGTCTTTATATCAACTACTGTGTTCATGTATGGATTGCCAAATACTCGCTGGCAATAACTCAGTAAGGTGCGACTGTAAATCAGCTATGGTCTCTTGGGCATGGATGGTGTTTTGCTCACAAATACTGATATAGTTTTGCTCCTTGAACCCAGATATCAGATTGGTAAGCACCTTCTTATCAAAGAACTCTGGGCTTTTTATGCCATGTAAAGTACCTAAGCGTTTGGCTAACACTTCACAATCTGCTTCAAGCTGCTGGCGCTTAATCGCATCTGAATTGATGATCTGCGTCGTTGTAATTGCATAACGTTCAAGGGTTAGATGCATCACGTTACCAAGCATTTCTAATTGAGCTTGCGCTTGCTTGTCGGCAGTGATCTTGATGACGCCATTATCCGTGCTGATCAGCTTCTGTTGTTCAAAGCAGTTTAAGATATTCGCGATATAGTCCTCAGACAGTTTTGTTAAAAACCATTCTTTCGCAAACAGTGGATACAATGCATTCACTGTCTCATTTGCAGACTCAATAGAGACTTCTGTTTTTTGATAAATTAGCTGTGCAAGTATACTTGGTACAGCAAAAAGGTGAATGATGTTATTTCTATAGTAATTAAATAGTGTGCGCTCTTTCTCCTTAATAGAGATAATTTCGCCCATCTCATCAGTTAATACATCGAACTTATTCAATTTTAATGCATGTTCAAGTAATGATTGTGCATCATCTGAAGGAAGCGTGACTTGATCGTTATATTTTGCTTGCTGCTGAAGTGCTAAATAAAAGTCGAGCTGCTTTAGTAACTTTGGTTTGCTTAAAGCAAATTGATTGCGACTTAGTAAAATTGTGGCGAGTAAGTTAACAGCATTTAGTGCAGCAGCGCTGTTTATATTGGTCATGATGTCTTGTGCCACATTTGCAACTTGGGTATTAAGCCATTGCGGCTTCGCAGTATCATCGCCAATATGCGCACGCCAATCAGGCTGATGTTCATTTAGGTATTGTTGAAGTGCGATTGGTTCACCGAAGTTCAGATAACCGCGACCATAGTTTTTGAGATTTTTTATCGCTTTGAAAACTGCGAAGATGGATTCGTTCTTTTTGTCATTACCTGCGAGCTCTTTCAGGTAAGTATTAATCTCCATCACATGCTCATAGCCAATATAAACTGGCACAATAGAGATTGGTCGTTCAATGCCACGAAGCATAGCTTGCATGGTCATCGCTAACATACCTGTTTTAGGTGGTAGTAGACGACCTGTTCTACTGCGGCCACCTTCAGTATAAAACTTAACCGAGTAGCCCTTCATAAAGAGTTGGCTTAAGTACTCTTTGAAAATTGCTGAGTAAAGTTTATTTCCGGCAAATGAGCGGCGAATAAAGAAAGCACCAGAGCGACGGAAGATCCCTCCTGCAGGGAAGAAGTTTAAATTCACTCCTGCTGCGATATGTGGAGGCACTAGTCCTTGGTGATAGATAACATAAGTCAGTAACAGGTAATCCATGTGGCTGCGGTGACAAGGCACATATATAATTTCGTGGCCTTTATTGGTTAGCTCATGAACACGCTCTGCGTATTTTACTTCGATGCCATTATAAAGCTTGTTCCACAACCAAGTTAAAATACGGTCACCGACTCGGATCATGGCATCAGAGTAGTTGGCAGCGATCTCCTCAAGCAATTCTTTTGCTTTTAACTTGGCTTCTTGATGACTTAACCCCTTTGCTTTCGCTTCGTCTGCAATCGCCTTCTTAATGCTTGGCGACGCAAGTAAGCCCGAGAAAAGTGCTTCTCTTGATGGTAATTTGGGGCCTGTTGCAGCCAATTTTTGACGTTTGAAGTGCACCCGTGCAACACGGAGTAATTTGTGTGGCAGTTCGTCAACATCCGCTTTATCTGTCATCAACTGATTGAGTTCAATGGGTTGACTAAAGCGGACAAGGTTATCTCTACCCGAGAACAGCAAAACAAAAAACTTTCGTAACCAGCTCGGAGTCATTGAGTGAGAGAATAGTGTGCCGATTCCTGGTTTTTCTTTGCCTGGGTTTCGGCCCCAGAGAATAGTAACAGGCACAACTTGTGCGCGTTGTACAGGAGAGAGACTAAACGCATCAAATATTTGTTTACCCAGTTTAAGTGCGTCACTGGGTTTTGCTTTATCACCAAACAGCGGGGTAGGGTTAGCAAGTGGGATAAAACGATCAATCTGTTTTCCTGAGAGTGTTTGCAGCTCTCTTGGGTCTGGCAAGCCCAACTGCTTACATACTGCTGCTAATGCAGCTAAATCTGCTTTTGAATTTAGACGCGTTACGTAAAACGTAGGCACAGATGGGTCGAGATCAAATTGTGCAACAGGAGATTCCGGCAGCAGTTTTGTTCTAACCAAAATACGGTTTACGGCAGCTGCAATTACGTTCGCGCTGCGAGTCAAAATGTTCATATCATAACCAGCTAAAAAATTTGCTATAGAATACCAAGGAAATACTGGACTGACCATTTACAAAAAAGCATCAATCTCAGAAGCTTCTATTAAGTGTAGATGTTTTCAAAAAGAACTCGACTCATTCGCTGTAGCGCTAGATAAGATATTTTTAAGATAAACTGTTGCATTTATCACCAGTCTCTATATAATACGCAAACTTTCCGCTCATTATTAGCCGGAAAGTTAGAAACAAGGCTTGGATCTCAAGCCATTAAATAGGAGCTCCGATTTGGAGTTCAATGGTAGAAATAGAAGAACACCCGACTTCCTAATATTTAGGTGGTTTCGGAGGTTTTTTTATGCTCTTTTTAAATGCTCTTTTTATTGAGGTTAAAGAATGTCAAATCAACGCATTCGTATTCGCCTAAAAGCTTTTGACCACCGTTTGATTGACCAATCAACGGCGGAAATCGTGGAAACTGCGAAACGCACAGGTGCACAGGTACGTGGTCCAATCCCACTTCCTACACGTTTTGAGCGCTTCACTGTATTGGTTTCACCGCACGTAAACAAAGATGCGCGTGATCAGTATGAAATCCGCACCCACAAACGTCTGATCGACATCGTAGAACCAACAGACAAGACTGTAGACGCTCTAATGCGCCTAGACCTTGCTGCTGGTGTTGATGTTCAAATCAGCCTGGGTTAATCGGAAGATTAGAGAGGTTTTAGGAAAATGGCATTAGGTCTAGTCGGTCGTAAAGTGGGTATGACACGTGTCTTCACTGAAGATGGTGTATCTATCCCTGTGACAGTTATCGAAGCGACGCCTAACCGTGTAACGCAGATCAAATCTGACGCTACAGACGGTTATAACGCGCTTCAAGTTACTGCAGGCGAGAAAAAAGCAAGCCGTGTAAACAAACCAGAAGCGGGTCACTTCGCTAAAGCTGGTGTTGAAGCGGGTCGTGGCCTGTGGGAATTCCGTCTTAACGGCGGAGAAGGTGAATTTGAAGTTGGTGCTGAACTAACAGTTGAGCTATTCAATGACGTAAACAAAGTTGACGTTACTGGCACTTCAAAAGGTAAAGGTTTCCAAGGTGGTGTTAAGCGCTGGAATTTCAGCATGCAAGACGCTACTCACGGTAACTCTATCTCTCACCGTGCTCCTGGTTCAATCGGTCAAAACCAATCACCTGGTAAGGTGTTTAAAGGTAAGAAAATGGCCGGTCACATGGGTGCTGAGCGTTCAACGACTCAGAATCTTGAACTAGTTCGTGTTGACGCAGAGCGTAACCTGCTTTTAGTTAAAGGTGCAGTACCTGGCGCTATCGGCGGTGACGTTATCGTTAAACCAGCTGTTAAAGCATAAGTCCTGGAGATTTAGTGATGGAATTAGCAATTAAAGGCGCTGGTGCGCTTGAAGTTTCCGAAGCTACTTTTGGACGTGAGTTTAACGAAGCATTAGTACACCAAGTAGTTGTTGCATACGCAGCAGGTGCTCGTCAAGGTACTCGTGCTCAGAAGACACGTTCTGAAGTTCGTGGTGGTGGTAAGAAACCATTCAGCCAAAAAGGTACTGGCCGTGCACGTGCTGGTACAATCCGCAGCCCAATCTGGCGCAGCGGTGGTGTGAGCTTTGCAGCTAAGCCGCAAGATCACAGCCAAAAAGTTAACCGTAAGATGTATCGCGGTGCGATCAAAAGCATCTTATCTGAGCTTGTACGCCAAGAGCGTTTAGTTGTTGTTGAAAACTTCGGTTTAGAAGCACCAAAAACTAAAGAGCTTGTTGGTAAGCTTAAAGAGCTTGAGCTTAAAGACGTGTTAATCGTGACTGAAGAAGTAGATGAGAATCTATTCCTTTCTGCACGTAACCTATACAAGGTTGATACACGTGATGTAGCTGGCATTGACCCAGTAAGCCTAATCGCTTTCGATAAGGTATTAATTACTGCAGGTGCTGTTAAGCAACTTGAGGAGGCGCTAGCATGATCCGTGAAGAACGTCTTTTAAAAGTAATCCTTGCTCCACACATCTCTGAAAAGAGCACTATTGCAGCTGAAGAAAACAACACAATCGTTTTCAAAGTAGCAACAGACGCAACTAAAGCTGAAGTTAAAGCTGCAGTTGAGAAGCTTTTTGAAGTAGAAGTAACTGGTGTTCGTACACTTAACGTTAAGGGTAAAACAAAGCGTACTGGCATGCGTTTCGGTCGTCGTTCAGACTGGAAAAAAGCCTACGTTACTCTTAAAGAAGGTAGCGAGCTAGACTTTGTCGGCGGCGCCGAGTAATAAGGGGAGTTAGAATTATGGCACTTCAAAAGTGTAAACCAACTTCTGCGGGTCGTCGTCACGTCGTTAAAGTGGTTAACCCTGATCTACACAAGGGTAAGCCATACGCTCCGCTATTAGAGAAGAACTCTAAATCAGGTGGTCGTAACAACAACGGTCGTATCACGGTTCGTCACATCGGTGGTGGTCATAAGCAACACTACCGTGTAATCGATTTTAAACGTACTAAAGACGGTATTCCGGCTAAAGTTGAGCGTTTAGAATATGATCCAAACCGTAGCGCAAACATCGCTCTTGTATTATATGCAGACGGTGAGCGTCGTTACATCATCGCACCTAAAGGCTTAAAAGCTGGTGATACTATTCAGTCTGGTGTTGATGCACCAATCAAGGCTGGTAACACATTACCAATGCGCAACATGCCTGTAGGTTCTACTGTTCACAACGTTGAGCTTAAGCCTGGTAAAGGTGCTCAAATCGCTCGTTCAGCGGGTGCATACGTTCAGATCCTTGCTCGTGAAGGTCAGTACGTAACACTTCGTCTACGTTCAGGCGAAATGCGTAAAGTTGAAGCGGATTGTCGCGCAACTTTAGGTGAAGTAGGTAACGCAGAACACATGCTACGTTCACTAGGTAAAGCTGGTGCAAATCGTTGGCGTGGTATCCGTCCTACAGTTCGTGGTGTTGCCATGAACCCAGTAGACCACCCACACGGTGGTGGTGAAGGTCGTACTTCTGGTGGTCGTCATCCTGTATCTCCATGGGGTGTACCTACTAAAGGTAAGAAGACACGTAAAAACAAGCGTACTGATAAATTAATCGTACGTCGTCGTACTAAGTAATAGTTGAGGAATTGCCATGCCACGTTCTCTCAAGAAGGGTCCATTCATTGACCTACACTTGCTGAAGAAGGTAGAGAAGGCGTTGGAAAGCGGTGACAAGAAGCCTATCAAGACTTGGAGCCGTCGTTCAATGATCATCCCTAACATGATCGGATTGACCATCGCTGTCCATAATGGTCGTCAGCACGTACCTGTATTCGTTACAGACGAAATGATCGGTCACAAACTAGGTGAGTTTGCACCTACACGCACTTACCGCGGCCACGCTGCGGATAAGAAAGCGAAGAAGCGTTAATCGGAGGATATGATGGAAGCATTAGCTAAACACAAATTCGCCTCTGGTTCGGCGCAAAAAGCACGTCTAGTTGCTGATCAGATCCGCGGACTACCGGTTGATCGCGCACTAGAAATCCTGGCGTACAGCCCTAAGAAAGCGGCTGTATTAGTTAAAAAAGTACTAGAGTCTGCTATCGCGAACGCGGAGCATAACGAAGGTGCTGACATTGATGAGCTACGTGTAGCTACGATCTTTGTGGACGATGGTCCTACAATGAAGCGTATTATGCCACGTGCTAAAGGACGCGCAGACCGCATCCTTAAGCGTACAAGCCACATCACTGTTGTGGTTTCGGATAGCTAGGAGATATAAGTAATGGGACAAAAAGTTCATCCTACTGGTATTCGCCTAGGTATCTCAAAACCTTGGGTATCTACTTGGTACGCGAATACTAAAGATTTCTCTGAACAGCTTTTTGGCGATCACAAAGTACGTCAATACCTTACTAAGGAATTGAAGTCTGCTTCTGTGTCTAAAATCGTTATCGAGCGTCCAGCTAAATCAATCCGTGTAACAATTCACACAGCTCGTCCTGGTGTTGTTATCGGTAAAAAAGGTGAAGACGTTGAAAAGCTTCGCCAAGCTGTAACTAAGCTTGCTGGTGTACCTGCACAAATCAACATTGCAGAAGTACGTAAGCCAGAGCTAGATGCACAGTTAGTTGCTGACGGTATCTCTTCTCAGCTAGAGCGTCGTGTTATGTTCCGTCGTGCTATGAAGCGCGCAGTACAGAACGCAATGCGTCTAGGTGCTAAGGGTATCAAAGTTGAAGTTAGCGGTCGTCTAGGCGGTGCTGAAATCGCACGTTCTGAGTGGTATCGTGAAGGTCGTGTACCTCTACATACACTTCGTGCTGATATCGATTACGCAACTTCTGAAGCTTTAACCACTTACGGTATCATCGGTGTTAAAGTTTGGATCTTCAAAGGCGAAGTTATCGGTGGTCTTCCACTGAAACAAGAGCAAGAGAAGCCAGCTAAACGTGCTCCGAAGAAAGCCAAAAAAAGTGCTAAGTAAGAGGTAGCGATTAATGTTACAGCCAAAACGTACAAAATTCCGTAAGGTTCATAAAGGCCGCAACCGTGGTCTTGCGAACAACGGTAACAAAGTTAGCTTCGGTTCATTCGGCTTGAAAGCAACTGGTCGTGGTCGTATGACTGCTCGTCAAATCGAAGCAGCTCGTCGTGCTATGACTCGTCACATCAAGCGTCAAGGTAAAATCTGGATCCGTGTGTTCCCAGACAAGCCAATTACAAACAAGCCGCTTGAAGTTCGTATGGGTAAAGGTAAAGGTTCTGTTGAATACTGGGTTGCTGAAATTCAGCCTGGTAAAGTGCTTTACGAAATGGAAGGTGTTTCTGAAGAGCTTGCTCGTGAAGCATTCAACCTTGCTTCTCGTAAACTACCATTCAAGACAACTTTCGTAACTCGGACGGTAATGTAATGAAAGCTAGCGAATTAAAAGACAAAAGCGTAGAAGAGCTAAATGCTGAACTTCTAGAGCTACTTCGTGAGCAGTTTAACCTGCGCATGCAAGCGAGCACTGGTCAGCTAGCTCAAACTCACGAACTGAGAAAAGTACGTCGCAACATTGCGCGTGTTAAAACGGTTATTAACCAGAAGGCAGGTGCATAATGAGCGATAAGATCCGTACTCTTCAAGGTCGTGTAGTAAGCGATAAAATGGACAAATCAATTGTTGTTGCTATCGAGCGTCAGGTTAAGCACCCGATCTACGGTAAATTCATCAAGCGTACTACTAAACTGTCAGTACACGATGAGAGCAACACTGCTAAAGCAGGTGACGTAGTTACTATTCGTGAGTGCGCGCCAATTTCTAAGAATAAATCTTGGACTTTAGTAGACGTAATCGAGCGTCCTAAGCAAGCTTAATTTTAGTCTTAGACTAAGTTTATAATTGCTTAAAAGCCCCAGCATTTGCTGGGGCTTTTGTCGTTTAGGGGGTATGAAGATAAGGGAATTAACCAGCTTTGTTGGCGTTCATTTGCTCAATAAAGGCATTCGAATCGGCAATCGAACGATTCATATCATTGATTAGGTTTTGAATATCGACTTTCAAAGAGTCAAACTCACCTCGGATCGCCGCGACAGCTTGGGCATTCAGGTTATGCTTTAAATACAGTACATTGTCTTTCAATGAGTCTAAAACAGGCTGCATTTTAGCTTCACTACGACGCATCGATTTAAGCAGCTTAGAGAACTGTCTTTGTGTTTGCTTTAACTTTTTCTCACTTTCACGTTTTAAATTCGCATTTGAATATTGGCCAAGTTCATCCTGCCACTCATCAAATAACGCTTCGGCGACATCTTCTACTTTGTCGATGTTGTTAGAGACATCGCTCGCAGCCGAAAGGCTTGATTCATAATCATCATTTAATTGCTCATAGGCAGTTTGTAATTCGCCACCATCAAAATTAACGAGTGTGGTTAATCTTTCGAGTGCTGATTGAAACTCTTGTTGCGAGTTTTGTTGTGATTCTTTTGTGGCTTCTACTCTATCGACGAGAATTTCTCTTTTGTGTACACCGACTTTTTCCATTGCAGAGTAGTAAACGGTTTGGCACGCGCTAAGGCCTAGGCACAGTGCAGCTGCTAGAGCTAAATGTTTCATAATCAACCTATTTTATTAACTATCTTGATGTAAATTATGGGGCGGATTGCTATGATGTGCAAAACGTTTCCTGTTTATTTTATTTCTATGCAACTGCACTATCAGCAATTACAGTCCAAAGCGAAAGAGTTCTTAGCTCGTCAGCCTAGTTGGTGGCAGCACTATTTTAAGCGCTGCCTAGAAGATCAAATTACCATCAATGCGGGCTATTTGGCTTATGTGACGCTTTTGTCTTTGGTGCCCTTAATTGCAGTTGGTGTGGCAATATTTTCAGCCTTTCCAGGGTTTGAAGATACCCGAGTTGCCATAGAGAACTTCATTTTCACTAACTTTGTTCCGACTTCAACAGATTCCATTAAATCTCATATCAGCGCTTTTACAGGTAATGCGAATCAAATGACCGCCGTGGGCATTAGCTTCTTAGCTGCTGTGGCGCTATTGCTGATCAGAAATGTAGATACAGCCTTAAATCGCATTTGGCGAGTAAAAGAGAAGCGACCATTTATGATCTCTTTTGCGATTTATTGGATGGTATTAACTCTGGGCCCAGTTTTACTTGGTGCAAGTATTGGTGTGACATCTTATATAGTGTCTTTGGTATCGTTTGCCGATCAAGGGATTCCAGGGTTTAGTGGCTTTTTATTAAAGCTTTTACCTTACGCAATTTCCATGGCCGGCTTCATTATGCTCTATACTTTAGTTCCGAATAAGAGAGTTGCTTTTCAAGCTGCGATCCCAGGTGCTTTGTTTGCGGCATTGCTGTTCGAGCTAACCAAGAAAGGCTTTGCTATGTATATCAGTCACTTCCCTTCTTATGAAGTGATTTATGGTGCATTAGCAACTGTGCCGATCCTATTTGTTTGGGTCTATTTATCTTGGATTGTGGTGCTGTTAGGCGCTGAGTTTACTGTGTGTTTAAGCGAAAGGCTTGAGCAACAAGCGCCTGAACAACACACTGAGGATAGCCAGCACATAGCGCAGTAAGAAAAGTGATAACCTTGGAGGTCTTATGTCTCTTGGTTACGAGTTCAAAGCGGCGCGTCAAAGTTTTCACCTTGCAGTAGGGCAAGGTGCACAAATTCATGTCGAAGAATATGGGTGTGAGCAAGGTGTGCCTGTGGTCGTGTGCCATGGGGGCCCGGGGGCGGGTCTTGTGCCTGCGATGAGCTGCCTGTTTAATCCACGTAAATACCGCATTATTTTATTTAGTCAGCGGGGCTGTGGCCTTTCCTCCCCGGATTCATTACAACATAATAGTCCAGCTCATTTGGTAGATGACATACGTGTGTTGTTAAACCATCTAGGCATTGAAAAAAGCGTGATTGCAGGGGGATCTTGGGGCGCGACATTAGCGTTGCTATTCTATCAGTCTCACCCAGAAAGGGTGTCAGGTTTGATACTTTGGGCAAGCTTCCTCGCTGAAACCACCGATCTCGCTTGGCTGTATGGGCCACATGGTGCAGGCGCGCAATTTTATCCTGAGTTATATTCAGACTTCAGCCATGGCCTCAAGAGTGAAACTGAGATATTACAGCATTATTATCAGTCTTTGACTGGCATTGACGAGCTGGAGCAACACAAAGCAGCACAGTTATGGATGGCCTGGGAGTCGAAGTTAGCTTTAGGTGCAAGAGCTAGGCTGGCCAACATTGAGCAAGCGCATTGTGCTGTGCAGCAAGCAAAAATTATGTGTCATTTTTTCCAGCCAGAAAACTTCTCTCAACTTTGCAATATTTCTAAATTTAATCCTGCCCTTTGCCATCTGCCTTGTTGGTTGATCCATAGCCGAGATGACCTATTATGTCGCTATGCACCCGTGCAACGTTTTGCTCAAAAGCATAAAGCGCAATTTTATGTATTGGAGAATGCGGGGCACGCACAGCGAGAAGGTGACTATATGGATGCCATTATTCGTGCTTCTGACTTAATGCTGTGCCGTTTGCATTAACACCTTTGTTATATCAGGCGTTACACATTCTAAGTGGTAAAGACTTTCGTTTTAGAAAGTGGCTAAATTCGGTATATTTAGCACATTAAAAATAAAGTTTTGAGAATGATATGCAGGGATTAATTCAAAGAGTTACTCACGCAAAAGTAGACGTGTCGGGTGAGTGCGTGGGTGCGATAGGTAAAGGCATTTTATTGCTATTGGGTGTTGAAAAGCTTGATGATGAGTCTACAGCAGACAAGCTACTTCACAAGGTGAGTAATTACCGCATATTCACGGATGACGCTGGCAAAATGAACCTTAGCCTGAAAGACATTGAGGGTGAGCTTTTAGTGGTATCGCAGTTTACTTTGGCCGCGGATACTAAAAAGGGTATGCGTCCAAGTTTTTCGAGCGCAGGTACGCCAGCACAAGCCGAAGCGTTATACGACTACTTTGTGGCACAGGCAAAGGCTACGGGTATTAAAGTGCAAACAGGACAGTTTGGGGCAGATATGCAAGTGAGCTTGTGTAACGACGGACCGGTCACTTTTAACCTGTCGGTTTAGCGGCTTACTGCAATGATGTGATTCAAGTAGTCAGGTATGGCAACTTCTTTGGGCTTTTTGCCAAAATTGGTGATCAGTCGGTGTTGAAGCTGCTCTAACTGTGAGGGGTGACTGGAAAGGAAGTTAATAAACAGCCATCCCCCTTGATTTAAGCGATTGCGAATATTTTGATAAAACTTATGGTCGAATAAAAAATTCGGCGCATCTTCTTGGCTAAATAAATCTAGAATAATCCAATCATATAACGCACTTTTTTGCACAAATCGTTCGGCGTCATCACAGATCAGCGCACTGAGCGCGTCACCGTCGAAATACTTTTTATAACAGCGGATAACTTCAGGGTCTTTTTCAATTGAGGTGACATGCACGTCTGGGTATTGAGATTCTAAGTAGTTACGGATGGCCCCAGCACCCAACCCTAACTCTAATACGGTTTTTGGCGCTGCTAATGGTTGCCAAAGCGCTGCAAGCTGCTGTAAATGTGGAAGTAACAGGCGCGTAGCATCGTCTCTATCAATCACAGATTGTAAAGTGTCGTTGATTAAGAGCCATCGATACTGTTTTTCTTGGCGCACTTGAATACTGATCTGGCCATGTTTCTGCCAATAAATTAGATGTCCAAAATCGTGGCAGTGAAAAACAAAGTCGGTGCTCAAAGTGTCAGAGCTTGTGAAAAATTTTTCCATAATTACATCATCATAGCTGAGCTTTTCTGTAATGCCAGTGTGTCCACCAAGTTTTACATTGATTGTTGTTGAAGCAGCGCGAAACTATGTTTTATTTTGTGGTTTTCTAGTATGGTGAGTTTATAAAAACGACACCAAGTTGCCGTTGCTTTGTAAGTAAATCGACGGCCAGAGATGCATTTCAACAGGAGTAACTATGTTTCAGGTAAGTGCGCCACAAAGTAGCGAAGACTGGCAAGCCTATTATCAATTACGTTGGCAAGTTTTACGCGCCCCGTGGGATCAGCCTCGCGGCTCAGAGCAAGACGATTTAGAGCAAGAAGCGGAGCATCGTTATATTAAGAATAACGACGGAGATGTATTAGCGGTTGCTCGCTTGCACTTTAATAATCAGCAGCAAGCACAAGTGCGTTATATGGCGGTAGATGAAAAGCACCGTGGTCAACATTTAGGAAGCCGCTTATTGCATGACCTTGAAAAGGTAGCTTGGCAGCAAAATGCAGATGAACTGGTACTATTTGCCCGTGAACGAGCACTGTCTTTTTATGAAAAGCATGGTTATACCGTATTAGAAAAAGCCCACCTTGCATACGGTGACGTACAGCACTGGAAAATGGTCAAGCAAAAACCTTGTGAGCCAGGTTGGTTCCGCCACCCTGACTGGACGCAGGTACTGCAAAACACATGGCGTGAGTCTATTCCAATCAGTGATGCGATGGGCATTAAAGTTGAAAGCTACACTGACTGGCAGTTTTCAACTAAAGCAGACTTAAAAGCGAACTTAAATTTACATAACTCAATGTTTGCAGGCTCGGTATACAGCATGGCGACCCTGACAGGGTGGGGCGCGACCTATTTGGCGCTTAAAGAGCTCAACCTTGAAGGTAACATTGTATTGGCTGATGCTGAAATCAAATACCTTAAGCCACTCACAACGGCACCAAGTGCGACTGTGACTATTGCAGATTGTTCGGGCAAATTGCTTGAGTTAGAAACTGAAGGTAAAGCGAAATACTATGTACCAGTGAATGTGTACGATGGCGATAAACTGGTTGCCAAGTTTGAAGGCTGCTTTGTTGTGCTTCGCTAAAATAAAGCGTTAGATCTTAAAAGCCAAGCTACTCGCTTGGCTTTTTTATTATTGGGGAGAAGTTACAAAATATCGGTTAAAAGAATACCTACACCAAAGCGCTGTATATCGGCATTGTAATCAATCATGCTCTCGCCATAACCGTTAAAGTATTGCGAATATCCTCTGAGCCTACCCCAAAGCGGGAATGACCAATCCAGTTGTAAGGCACCGCGATTATCGCTGTTAAGGTTATTTCTCACCATGAAACCAAATTCATGGTCGCCCTGACGATACACGCCACTAAACTCAAAGTAGCCCATATATTTGTATATATCTGGGTTGTCGTCACCTTTTGCCTCTAAAGCATCTGATTTGTCGTCTTCAGGCAATCTATACCAAGGTTTAAAACTAAAAACAAACCCTCGGTTTTCCCAAATAAAGTTGGCATACAGTCTGTTCCAAGAGCGAGAGTTTGGCTGGCTGCGGCCATTTGATTGATGTGATAAACCGACCACTACGGCCATCTCATCGCCCCACAACACATTCTCATCGTCTAAAAAGTTTACCCAAAATACTTCTGGTTCATAGTTTGTTTCACGAAAGGGTGAAGAAATATCCTTGTTATAAAACTGCCAATAAGATTGCAGGGTGAAAGCAGTATAAATCGCCTGATCAGGGTCTGAAAAGCCGGTGTAAATAGGCACCTTTAATGACAGTTGGTATTTGACCTCGAAATTATCGAGTGGCTCACCTTGTTCATCACTAATTGCTTTTATGCCATCAAATGGACGGTTATTTGGCTGACTAATGTAAGAAACAGGCAAAATGTAATTACGGTGATGAGGTGTTAGAACATTACGGTTCTTTTGGGTTACACGTTCGCGGGCCATGCGCTGATCGAGTAGACTGAATGTTTCAGCAGCCTCTAACTTAGAACACTTTTCTTTAATATCTGTGACTAGAGTGTTGTCGTCAGCATTTATCAGTTCATTGATGACACATTGTTTGACGAGATCGATTTCATCTTCCTCCACAGCTGTTTCTGTGGCAAAAGCCAGCAATGGAAAAGTAAATAAAATACTCAAAGATGTGAGTAAGTAGCGCATGATTGCCTCTTTGTATGCTCCTTTAACAAAATGAGTATACATGAGATGCATGAAGTTAGCGTGAATAAACGAATTGGGTTGTAAATGAAAAACAGGAAAAAGGCTGGCGGCAAAAGCCGCCATACCTTAGTAAGCGACACTCAATAAAAGGTGCTTACTCTCACGCAATAAGGTGAAGCCTTACAGCTCGAAATAGTTTGTGAAGAACTTATAGAGTTCAGTGCCTTGGTTCACACTGGCCGAAGCAAAATGCAAAATGGTGATGGCATCTGTGTCTAAAGTGATTTCATGCAATGGCTTTTCTGATAAGTATTGTTCCATGCGTAAAATCTTCGCGATGGTATCACCCGCTTTAATATGGCTACCCAATGCGGCGTTATACTCGACCATGCCACCCATAGGTGCGTAAAACGCAAGGTAGTCATCGAGCATACAGGCATAACGGGTAATAGGCTTAGGCGCAAACTCAGCACCGATGAAAGCTTGCTTGTGATTTAAGTAACTCAAGATACTTTCAGCATCGAGCTTGGCTTCGGTTAAGTCGATTTTTTCTTGCGAGCCAAGTTCAACGGTGAAAGCTTCAACCCATACAGGAATGTTGCGGCCCTGCGCTTTGTAGGCTTCGCTTAATTGCCACCAAGGGCAAAAAGTCGCTTCGTCCATCGCGCCATCAAATTCATTGGGGATCAACAGCACGTGTTCAATGTCAAAGTAGCTGGCACTGGCTTTCGCATATTCAGGACAGTATAAATGCTTTGCCGAGATCGGACCGGTGTGAAGATCTAATACTATGTCAGCTTCATGCGCTAAACGCTGCAAGGTAACCGCGATCCGTTTACCGGTATTCACGCGATAAGCGGGTTGATCTAGAAACGCTTGGGTCTGATCAACAAGCAGAGCGCGGAACTTTGCTTTGATCACATCTTCTGGCGCATCTAAATGTTCGCTCACAAATGACTCGATCAACTTGCTGTGATCGTGATACATACGGTTCCAGTTGGTGCCGGTGATCGGATCAAAACGACCTAAAGTAAATTCGCCCGACTTTTGATTACAACCGATCGGATTCGCATAAGGCACTAAAGTGATGTCTGAAGCCAGTGTTTGTGTTTTTAGCTGCTCAAGTAATTGGTAAATAACCGCATTACCTTGTACTTCTGCGCCATGCATATTGGCTTGAATATATACTTTGGGGCCGCTGCCATTGCCTTGTAAACGATACACAGGAATGGTTAAAGGTAAGCCATTGGCAATTTCGCCAACTTGAATATGTTCTTGGGTAATTGTATTCATGGGATCACCTACACTAAATAACTTGCGGCGTTTTGGCTCTCACGCACGCAGACAACTTGGCCTTGCTCAATCACGTATTCAGCAGGCAATTCATGACATAAAAAGAACGGCATACTTTCGGTATAACCATAAGCACCACATTGACTGAATACCACCCAGTCGTGCTCGTTAATATCGTCAGGTAGTGAGTGCTTACCCAAACTGTCGAGTGCGGTACATAGTGGGCCATGTACTAGGAAGTCTTGTGATGGTGCACTAGATTGGCGTAATAATTCACCCGGAAAAGCTTGGTTTGTCACGGCAGGGCGCAATACATGATTGATACCACCTGCGACGATAAGCTGGTGCTCACTATAGTTAAGCTTTTGCTCAACCACAGGGTTAACGTAGTGGCCGATTTCACCTACCGCATAACGGCCTAGCTCCATCCACAGTTCTTCAACTCCAGCCGCGGCTTTAATGGTTGCCAGTGCATCGACTAATTTAGGCCAAGCGAGGCGATCAGCATCGGTAGTGTAAGGAATACCTAAACCGCCACCTAAATCTAAAATTTGGCATGTAAATCCGAGTTGCTCAGCTAAATTGGTCAGTGGCGCGACCATTTGCGACCACAGCTCAGCCAACTTTTCGGTGCTTAGCATATTGCCCCATTGGAAAATATGCAGGCCAACAAAGTTAAGCGCAGGGTAGTCTTGAATACTCAGCTGTTGCCACTCTTCAAGTCCTAAACCAAATGGCGTTAAGCTGTCACCACCAAGTGGGTTCTTTTCGCCATCGGGCCAGCGCAATTGCACACGCAGTAGAATGCGTAACTGCACCTGATGTTCTGACGCAGCTTGGTTTAACCAAGCCACTTGATTTAAGCTTTCTGCCACAAAGGTGCGTACACCTTGTGACAAAAAGTGTTGGATCTGCTTTTTAGATTTAGCAGGTCCGGTGTTGAGCACACGGTTAGCAGCCACGCCTTGACGCAATACTTGGTCAAGTTCGCCACTGCTTGCTACATCAAAGTCAAAGCCCGCTTTATCTAAAGTTTGGATCACCTTAGAAAGTGGGTTGGCTTTAACTGCATACCATAACTTCACAACAGATTGCTCTGTCAGTGGTTTTAAATGCGCGTATAACGCATCTAGGTCATAGACAAAAAACGGTGTGTCGTTCTGCTCACTGAGTGCAGTGATATGCTGACGTAGCGGTGTGCTCAAAAAGCTCATTAGCGTAGTACCTCTTCAAGGATTAAAGACGCATCGCTTTGCTCATCGCGGTATTTAACAATTAAAGCACATGACATACTTAGGCCTTGCTCGCGGCCCCATGCACTTGAAGATGGACGAGAACCAGGAATAACAATCGCATTCTCAGGAACTGGCTCGCCTTTTTCTAATACGCGCTCGTTCACACAGTCATAAACAGGAATGGTTGCAGATAAACGGACACCTGGTGCAAGTACAGCCCCTTTCTTAACAACTACACCTTCAACGATCACACAGCCAGCACCGATGAACGCATCGTCTTCAATCACAACTGGGCTTGCGCCAACAGGCTCTAATACACCGCCTAGTTGCACAGCTGCACTTAGGTGCACGTTTTTACCTACTTGTGCACATGAACCAACTAGCGCATGGCTATCTACCATAGTACCTTCATCGATGAATGCACCGATGTTTACATACGCTGGTGGCATAATGATTGTGCCAGACGCCACATAGGCACCGCGACGTACACTTGAGCCACCTGGTACCATACGTACGTTTTGTTCTGCATTGAAACCTTGTGGTGCTAGGTTGTCTTTATCAACAAAACCACCTGGGAACTCAACGTTTGTGCCGTTTCTGAATGCTTCTAAAATGCCTTGCTTTACTTCTACGTTTGCGTGCCATTTGCCTTGCTCGTCTTGAGTTGCCGCGCGTACGCTACCGTTTTCTAAATTGTTTAATAGTTCTAACCAGCTCATGTTTTACTGCCTTAATTCCAAGATAAAATTGTGTCGTTTGCACGCTCAATCGCTGCATTACATTGCAGTTCTAGGTGCGTAAGAGGAGGACGAAGATTCGGTGTTGCCAGAGTTCCCTGTTGGTGCATGAGAACCTTGACAGGAATTGGGTTGGCGACACTAAACAAGCTATTTACGGCTTGCGTCCAAGTGGTGAATAAGTTCGGATAAGTACCCGCCAAAGAGCGACGCACAAACTCAGCGGTTTGCGCTGGCCAGGCATTGGCTGCAACTGAGACAAGGCCTTTTGCGCCCGCTTGAGCAAAGTAGGGGATCAATCCATCGTCGCCACTATAAATGGCCAACTCAGGCGCGGCTTCACGGAATTGCTCAAATTTACTGATGTCACCGCTGGCTTCTTTTAGCGCCCATAAGTTGTCGTGGTGTGCGAGGTTTTTGAGCACTTGTGGTGACACTTCGACGGCACTGCGACCCGGTACGTTGTAAAGCATACAAGGTAAGTCAGTGGCGTTAAGTAATGCATCAAACCACTGAGTCTGACCAATTACACCCGGCTTAGCATAAAGCGGTGAACCAAGTAGGTAAGCGTGAATCGGGTGCTGATTGCAAAACTCAACCCAAGATAATTGTTCTTGTAAGTTGATACCACCTACCGCGACCATAAGGGGTACGTTAGGGGACAAATTACAAACAAATTCAACAATCGCTTGTTGTTCAGGCAGGGTAAGGGCTAAGCCTTCACCTGTGCTGCCAAGTAGCAAGATGCCATTGCCAGCTTGTTCTTGCTGACGAACGAGTACTGTGAGTGTGTCAAAGTCAACTTGGTCTTGCGCGTCAAAAGGCGTCACCAAAGCTGTCCATAAAGGATAGTTGGATAAATCGTATTGTGATTTCATCTCTACCGAACTTATAGCATGTTCGGAGTAAGGAGGGTGTCCATACTTCGAACAATTAAAATTCGAAGAGCAATGGACTTAAAAAAGATAAGGCAAACTGGCCTTATTTATTCTAAGACCAGAAGCTCTCCACCAAAATTCTTGCGTCTTGCGCAATTGGTGACAGTCGCTGGGATTCAGCCCAGTCGCCCGAAATAAACGTCTAGCAAATACGTTTACTTCTCGGCGTTAATTCCCCTCGCTACGGCATCAACGGAGTTTGCTCTCCTCAACCGCGCTACCTGAATAACGCACCTCTTCCAGCCCTGGCAGCCGAGACAATGCTCCACTGCGCTCAAATAGGGTGAGGCGGCATTGAAACATTTTAGCCGTCTAGGTGTCAAGCAAAGGGGGATTAAAAAATCATCTCTTTAAAACCTGTGGTTATAAATATGAGGGAAAAGAGATCAAAAAGCCCGGTGCAAGACCGGGCAAAGGGAGTTAGATTAACTTAAGTATTGTGGCTTAGTGGCGTACTTTGATATTGCCTACACCCACTTCAACTTCTAAGTTATATTGGCCAGAGCCGAAGTATTCTGTTTGTGAGCTGACCATTTTTTTATGAGACTGCGCTTTGCCCACAAAACCAGATAAACTTGTTTTACCCACACCAGATTCAAGATTAACTTGTTTGAAGTCATCAATGGCGGTGTCGATGCGTACTTTACCCACACCCACTTCAACATCCGCTGTATTTTCAAGCGCTTGAATTTCAATTTTACCGACCCCGACTTCTAAATCTAGACGCATACTTTTAGGCACCTTGACCTCCCAAGTTTGCTCTAAGTTATCATCATCAATAGACAGCGATAATTCTTGGCGCTGACGGGAAGACTTCAGTTGTACTGTGCTTAAATCGACTTTATCGGTAAACCAGCCATCATTATTTTTTGGCTCTAAACGAATTGTGACTTGAATTTGGTCACCATCGTAGCTCGTCATTTCTAGGCTACCGACCGGAAAATCAATTTCTAACTCAGTGCTGTTTTCAAGATTAAATGATTGCTCAATGGTTCTAGAATCTTCGGCCCAAACTGGCGCAGAAATAACAGCAGTGGTTAAAGCAGCTAATAATAATTTTTTCATCGTCGTCACCCTGATTGATGTTGTTTAATAAGTTAGACGACAGGTGGGATGAAAAAGGTTTAAAAGAATTTTAAAAATTTTTAAGGCAACAGCGAAAAGAAACGCCATTGCCTGTGCAGTAAAGGTTTAACTAACTGAATTATAAGCGGGTTACATTGAACCCTTGTGCTTTTAACTGAGTGATTAAACCATGTTTTTCAGGTAGGTGAAGGGCACCCACAGCAATAAATAACGACTCTTTTGTTAATCTTGGTGTCAATTGTTTAACCCAATTATTATTACGCTGAGTGAGCATTACCTCTTCGCTGAATTTGCCATAGTCAGAGTCATCAAAGCTGAGTTGGTAATATTTGTTTAAGGTGTCCATATCGCCATTTTTCCAGGCATTAACCAAATCTAGAAAGTAATGCTCAACGTCTTTTAATTGCTCAAAGGTGGTGCTTATCATCAAATCACCTTTAACGCCTAGCGTGCTGAGCATTTCTAGTTGTTGTTCTAAGGTTTCTAACTCGCCGATAGGTTTATTATGCTTTTTAGCATGGGCAATCACTTGTTTGTCGATCCCATAATCTTCTTGGTAGCCCAGATTTTGATATTCAATCTGCATCATAGTGACCATCACAGCCCAAGGTGCTAGGTTTTCAAATAACGCGATATTGATCTGTTTTGCTGCAAAATACTGCTTTAATGCTTCGAAATGCTCGGCGCTTATTTCATCTTTTAACGTTCTACCTTGCGGTAAAGTCATAAAAGGAATGGAGCGTTTCTGTATTTCAAATGCATTGAGTGCCTCAATGTTAACTTCAACGATGACTTCATCAGTTTGTTCAATCGCTTGTGTGATTTTCTTTGGTAAACCATCCATGCTTTTATCACCAACATGAACCGTGCCAAATAAATAAGATGTGACCCCTGCTTTTTCGACCTTGAACAGGGCCGGAGAAAGTGCGACGGAGTGACTAGAAAAGCCAATTAAAAAAGCTAAAAGCAGCGTAAAAAAAACGCGGTTTACAGTGCTGAACATAGTATTCCCTTGAAAAAAATTTCCTCAACATAATAACAATTTTGTGTAAAAAAGGGTGATTTGGTGATTTTTTGAATAAACAAAAAATGTGTTGTTAATTTTTATATGTACCGGATAAGCGGGAATTACTTTTAATTGCTTGGATATTTATTTCGTATTTTAAAAATAATTAGATTTTAAATGTTTTGTTTGAGTGTTTTAATCTGTAAATAACATAGGGTTTGCTGTTGACTTAATAGGCTACTCGCGGTACTAATAGAAAAAGAACGCAACGCGGTGAATATTGTATACCGTTGCGGTAATTAATTCAGGTGATTTTTAAATGCTCAAAACAGCACATTCTCTACTAGTCGTGATTATCAACGTGGTGATTATTATTACCGCGGGGGCTGGTTAGTGCTGAAAGAAAAGTATTAAGCAAAAAGCCCCCCGCACTGAAAAGTTCGGGGGGCTTTTTCGTTTTAGGGTCGAATTAAAGTTAAACAGCAGTCAGATTGGGAATGAGGAACGAAGATGACAGGCGCAGAGTTACTAATAGATTTACTGGCCAAACATGGCGTTAAAGAGGTATTTGGTTACCCTGGTGGGGCAATCATGCCAATCTACGATGCGTTGTATGGCGCGCCTGTCAAACATTACCTGACTCGTCACGAGCAAGGTGCGGGTTTTGCGGCAGTAGGGTATGCCCGCAGTACTGGTAAGTTAGGCGTATGTTTTGCTACGTCGGGCCCAGGTGCAACTAACTTAATTACCTCACTTGCTGATGCCATGATGGACTCAGTGCCCGTTTTGGCCATCACAGGGCAAGTACCTACGGCGGCTATCGGCTCTGACGCATTCCAAGAAGTAGACGTGTTAGGTATGTCGCTTTCGTGCACTAAGCACAGTTACATGGTTGAACGCGCTGAAGACCTAGCTGAAGTATTGCAAGAAGCGATGCATTTAGCGTTATCAGGTCGTCCGGGTCCTGTTTTGGTTGATATTCCAAAAGACATTCAGCTAGCACAAGTACCATTTCATCCTTGGCTTGCGCTTGAAGAAGAAGCGCCTCAACTTGATATGAATGAAGTAGTGAAAGCAGAGCAATTGCTAGCACAAGCGAAAAAACCGGTAGCTTATGTCGGCGGTGGTGTGCACAACGCCAATGCCCAAGCTGAGCTGATGCAATTTTTAAATAAAACGCAAATGCCAGCTGTTTCAACATTAAAAGCGCTAGGCAGTGTTTTACCTGACTATGAATATGACCTAGGTATGTTAGGTATGCATGGTGGTCAAGCTGCCAACTTAGCTGTACAAGAATGTGATGTTTTAGTGTGTATCGGCGCACGTTTTGACGACCGCGTAACAGGTAACTTGGCAAAGTTTGCGTCGAAGGCGAAAGTAATCCATCTAGATATCGACCCAGCAGAAGTTGGCAAACGTAAACCTGCCGCTGCGTCGATGATTGGCGACCTTAAAGCCACCATTCCTCATCTAGCGTGCTTTGTGACAGATGCACAGTGGTTAGCACACACTTCGTCAATGAAAAAAGAACATGCTTGGCGTTATGACTACCCGGGCGAAAAAGTCTTTGCCCCTTATCTATTAAATGAACTTAGCAAGCGTATGCCAAATACTGGCGTGGTGTGTTGTGATGTGGGCCAGCACCAAATGTGGGTGGCGCAGCATATGAAATTCACCAGCCCACACAACCATTTAAGTAGTGGCGGTGCGGGTACCATGGGCTTTGGTTTACCCGCAGCAATCGGTGCACAAATCGCACGTCCTGATGACATGGTGATCACCGTCTCTGGTGATGGGTCGATCATGATGAACATCCAAGAGTTGGCGACCATCCGCAGAAATAATCTTCCTGTAAAGATCTTAATATTAGATAACCAAAGACTGGGTATGGTGAGGCAGTGGCAACAGCTGTTTTTTGAAGGGCGTTACAGTGAAACGAACTTATCGGATAACCCTGATTTTGTGCAGCTTGCAGCTGTTTTTGGTATTCCAGGGCAAACCATTACCCATGCAAGCGAAGTAGATGCGGCGGTGGATGCGCTAGTGGCATCTGAAGGGCCTTATATCTTACACGCTTGTATCGATGATAAAGAAAACGTATGGCCGCTGGTTCCACCGGGTGCCGCAAATGATGAAATGATGACGGAGAATGCATAATGAAACACCAACTTAATATTGCTGTAAAACAACAAAGTGTCGCAATTGAACGTTTCTTACGTGTGGTCCGTCACCGTGGATTCCAGTTATTAGACCTAGCCCTAGAAGGACAAGATGAATTGTTTCAAGTCAAAATGACTGTGGACAGTGATAAACCCATCTATCTATTAACCTCGCAACTGAGTAAGCTGGTTGAGGTAAAACAGGTTGAGTTGCAACCAATGCAGCAACAGGCTATTGGATAATCGTTCTATATTAAGAACGAAAGAAAAGAATAATTAATACAAGGTAATAAACATGAGTAATAAATCTGACCTGATCTGGTTCAATGGTGAAATGGTACCGTCTGAGCAAGCGACGACACACGTATTAAGCCATGCGCTTCACTATGGTAGTTCAGTGTTTGAGGGTGTGCGTGCCTATGACACACCAAAAGGTCCGGCGATTTTCCGTTTACAAGATCACACTAAACGCTTATTCGACTCTGCAAAAATCTATCGTATGCAGATCCCTTACACGGCTGAAGAAATCAATGAAGCGTGTAAAGCGGCGGTTCGTGAGAATGGTTTAAAGAATGCCTACTTACGTCCATTCGCATTCTTAGGCAATGTGGGTTTGGGTGTAAATCCTAAATCACACAAAGCCGATGTTGCCGTTGCAGCAATGGAATGGGGCACTTACTTAGGTGATGGCGCATTAGAGGCAGGTGTTGATGCCTGTATTTCTTCCTGGAATCGTTTAGCACCAAACACCATGCCTACAGCGGCTAAAGCTGGTGGTAACTATTTATCTTCGCAACTGATCTCCGGTGAAGCAAAGCGTAATGGCTATGTTGAAGGTATTGCGCTAGATGTGAACGGTTACCTAAGTGAAGGCGCAGGTGAAAACTTGTTCGTGATCAAAAATGGCGTGTTATTCACACCCCCTACCACAGCGGCAATTTTACCGGGTTTGACTCGTGACACTATGATGCACCTTGCCCGCAAAGCTGGTTTAGAAGTGCGCGAAGAGCCGATTGCACGTGAAGCACTTTATCTTGCAGATGAATTCTTCATGACAGGGACTGCAGCAGAAGTGACGCCGGTTCGCAGCGTAGACCAGATTGAAATTGGCACAGGTAAGCGCGGTGAGATCACTGAGCTATTACAAACCGCTTACTTTGATTTAGTAAAAGGTCAAAGTGAAGACGAAAACGGTTGGTTAACTTATATCGACTAAGATGCTGTTGAGCGTTTGAGGTGTGGCTGCGACCTTAATAGCAGCCTACGAATTGAATATTGGGAATGAGGAAAGTCGGCAAGCAACCAGAAACTGCCGCATATTATTGAGGGCTAAACCATGGCTAAACTACGTAGTAAGACCACCACTGAAGGTAGACAACGCGCAGGTGCTCGCGCACTTTGGCGTGCAACAGGGATGACAGACAGTGATTTCGAAAAACCGATCATTGCTGTTGTGAACTCTTATACGCAGTTTGTACCGGGCCATGTGCATCTCAATCAGCTCAGCGATTTAATGGCGGATGCCATTCGTGAAGCGGGTGGTGTGCCACGAGAATTCAACACCATTGCTATCGACGACGGTATCGCTATGGGTCATGGTGGTATGCTGTACTCACTGCCTTCACGTGACCTAATTGCTGACTCAGTTGAGTATATGGTGAACGCCCACTGTGCCGATGCCATGGTGTGTATTTCTAACTGTGACAAGATCACCCCGGGGATGTTACTGGCGGCACTGCGTTTAAACATTCCGGTGATCTTTGTTTCTGGCGGCCCAATGGAAGCCGGTAAAACCCGTTTAGCCGACATTGATATCAAACTAGACTTAGTAGACGCCATGGTAAAAGGCGCAGATCCGTCGGTGAGCGATGAAGACTCAGAAAAAGTTGAGCGCTCGGCTTGCCCTACATGTGGTTCGTGTTCAGGCATGTTTACCGCGAATTCGATGAACTGTTTAATGGAAGCGCTAGGGTTAGCGTTGCCGGGCAATGGCACGACCTTGGCAACCCATAAAGACCGTCATCAACTTTATATGGGCGCTGCTAAACGCATTGTTGCCTTGTGTGACGAGTACTATCGCAACGATAACGATGCTGTATTGCCACGTAACATTGCCAACCAAGCGGCGTTTACCAATGCCATGACCTTAGATATTGCTATGGGTGGCTCTTCGAACACTGTATTGCACCTAATAGCAGCGGCGCGCGAAGGTGAAGTTGATTTTGATATGAGTGATATTGACCGTCTATCACGTACTACGCCTTTCTTATGCAAAGTTGCCCCTGCGACTCAGCAATATCATATTGAAGATGTGCACCGTGCTGGTGGCATCATGGGAATTCTGAATGAGCTCGCTAAAGCTGAAAAGTTAGACCTATCAGTAGGCCATGTAGCAGGTGGCTCATTGGGCGATGTGTTACAGCGTTGGGATGCAACTGACAGCAATAATGAACGTGCGCAAACCTTCTACCGTGCAGGTCCTGCGGGTATTCGTACTACACAGGCAATGAGCCAAGAGTATCGTTGGGATACCCTTGATATTGACCGCGAAAATGGCTGTGTACGCAGTGTTGAGCATGCCTTCCGTCAAGATGGCGGGTTAGCGGTACTTTCAGGTAACCTGACCCCAGATGGTTGTATTGTAAAAAGTGCCGGTGTAGTTGACGAAATGCTTGATTTCACGGGTCCTGCCGTAGTGTTTGAATCACAAGATGACGCAGTTGATGGCATCTTAAATGGTAAAGTGCAAAAAGGTGATGTGGTTATCATCCGTTACGAAGGGCCAAAAGGTGGTCCGGGTATGCAAGAGATGCTTTATCCGACGAGTTACTTAAAGTCGATGGGCCTAGATAAAGATTGTGCACTCCTAACGGATGGCCGTTTTTCGGGTGGTACTTCTGGTTTATCTATCGGTCATGCTTCGCCAGAAGCGGCCAGTGGTGGCGCGCTTGCGCTGGTTGAGAATGGTGACCAAATTCATATCGATATCCCAAATCGCGGCATTCATCTATTAATTGATGATGCAGAGATGGCTGCACGTCGTGAAAAGCAAGATGCACGCGGCAAAGACGCTTATAAGCCATTAGATAGACAACGCGTAGTGTCGCCAGCATTAAAAGCCTATGCTTTATTAGCAACCAGTGCCGATAAAGGTGCGGTGCGTGATTTAGCGAAACTCGAGGAGTTAAGTTAGTCATGGTGGCACAAGAGCTCGATTACTTTCGGGCCATCATCCAAGCGGATATGGCTCCGCTTGCGAAAGTCACAGAGGTCAGTGAGCTGACCTCGCTTAGCAAGCAACTTAACCAGCAGGTGTTTTTAAAACGCGAAGATCAACAACCTGTTTATTCATTTAAATTACGTGGTGCTTACAATAAGCTTCGTCAATTGCCTAAGGGCAGTAAAGTGATCACCGCGTCTGCGGGAAATCACGCCCAAGGTGTGGCGTTGAGCGCGGCACATTTAGGTCATCAAGCGACCATAGTGATGCCCGTCACAACGCCTGATATCAAGGTAAACTCAGTACGTAATCTTGGTGGCGAAGTGGTTTTACATGGTCATAATTTTGATGCCGCACAAGCACACGCTTATGCACTGACAGAGCAGCAAGGCGCGGTATTTGTGCCACCGTTTGACGACCCAGATGTGATCATCGGACAAGGCACTGTCGCGCGTGAATTAATGCAGCAGCTACATAACCTCGATGCGGTATTTATACCTGTTGGCGGCGGTGGTTTGCTTGCGGGAATGGCGGTTTATATTAAGTCGTTACGACCAGACATTAAAGTCATTGGTGTTGAGTCAGCTGAGAGCGCCTGTTTAGATGCGGCCCTGAAAGCCGGTGAGCCAGTTGAGCTTGAGCAAGTTGGCAGCTTTGCAGACGGTGTTGCGGTAAAGATCATAGGTAAAGAAACCTTTCGTTTAGCGCAAAAGTTCTGTGATGAAGTCGTGACGGTAAGTTCAGACGAAATCTGTGCTGCGGTGCAAGATATCTTTGTTGCCACACGTGCTATCGCCGAGCCGTCAGGCGCATTGGCCACGGCGGGTTTAACTAAGTGGAGTAAACAATGTGGTCAGACTGGGCTTAAACTCGCTGCAGTTTTGTCGGGTGCTAACTTAAACTTCGATCGCTTACGCTATATTGCTGAGCGCACCGCGTTGGGTGCAAAAAGTGAGGCACTTTTTGGTGTCACGATTAAAGAAGAAAAAGGCAGTTTCAAGCGCTTTTGTCATGCTTTAGGGGGCAGAGCCATCACTGAGTTTAATTACCGTTATGCTGGTGAAGGTGATGCGCAAATCTTTGCTGGTGTGGGCTTACGAGGTGGTCAACCCGAGCTGGACGAAGTTAAGTCAGTGCTGCAAACCAATGGTTATGCGTTTGAAGATCTTTCAGATAACGAACTGGCAAAATTACATATTCGTTATATGGTGGGGGGGAAACCACCAGTACCGCTGAATGAGCATCTTTATCGTTTTGAGTTTCCAGAATACCCTGGAGCACTGGCGCGTTTCTTAGAAACGCTGGGCAGTGAATGGAATATCACTTTATTCCATTATCGCAATCATGGTGCGGCAGAGGGTAATGTGCTTGCTGCATTTGATATTGCGCCAGAGCAACTGAGTTTATTTAACCTGCATCTCGCTAAGTTAGGGTATAAGTATTGGGATGAGACCGATAATCCATGTTTTACTCAGTATTTACAGAACCAAGAGCTTCAACAACAGCAAGCGAGTTAAGCCCTTAGTGCTTGCAAATCACCCTTGTTTTTCTATAGTTTAGTCACTCCTGATCAATTAGAAGAACAAGGGATTTTCATGCTCAAACGGTTTAGCTTGATAAGCTTACTGTTATTTTTTCTTCCTCCAGCCTTTGCATTAGAGTCTGTTGTGCTGCAATTAAAGTGGACCCATCAGTTTCAGTTTGCAGGCTACTATATGGCGGTGGAAAAAGGCTTTTATGAGCGTGCGGGCTTGGATGTCTCGATTATTCCTGCCGATATCGAAGATCCTGATACCCACTTTAAAGTACTTTCAGGTCAGGCGCATTTTGGAGTAACTCACTCAGGTATTTTAGCCGAACGCCTACAAGGTAAACCGCTGGTGGCGATTGCTGCTATGTTGCAATCTTCCCCTTACTGTTGGATGGTTAAAGCTGACAGTGACATCTACAACCCTGTCGACTTCAAAGGAAAACGAGTCAGTCACCTTGGTGTGGCAGAGCTCATGCTGATGCTAGAGCAGGCAGGAGTCGGTAAGGACGATATTTCTTTATATGCTGGCTTTGAACCAATCGCTGACTTTAAGGCGGGTAAGTTTGATGCGTTACAAGTATATACCTCAAATGAGCCATTTGAAATGCAGCAACAAGGTATTGAGATAAGACAAATTTGTCCAAAACAATATGGACTAAATTTATACGCTGATATCTTGTTTACGAGTGAGAATGTATTGTTACATCGTCCAGAGCTCGTCGAAAAATTTAAACAAGCTAGCCTGCAAGGATGGCGCTATGCCATGTTACATCTACAAGAAAGTGTTGAAGTAACACACCGAAAATACGCCACACATAAAAGCGTAGAGCAAATAGCCTATGAAGCTGAAAAGCTTCGCCCTTATATTGCCCCACCAGGGGTGACCATTGGTAATATGTCAGAGTTACATTGGCGTTGGATAGGGCAAATTTATGGCTTAGATATGGCGCAATATGATGCCGTGAGAGAGCGCTTTATTTATGAGCTAAAACAGTCAGAGCCGATTCTTCCTTGGTCATGGATGCTAATAGCAGCGTGTGCAGTCACCTTATTCAGTATTCCTCTATACTTACACCTTATATTCACCAAAAAGCGTCGCTACAAGCTGAATGAGTCAGCACAAGAAAACAAAAACGAGGTAGAATAGCCACTTTTCGCGTCGGGGAAGTACTGTGCCGTTATCGTCTTTATTTATTCAGTTAGATCACTGCTTGCAGCGTACACGTGCCTACTGGCAGTGTGTAGCTTTTGATTACAGTGAATTTCCTTGGTGCGATGAACAGTTAACACATTTTCTAAATGAGCTGAGTGACGAGCAGTTACGAGAACTAGACGCTGATCAAATTCGCCTGTATGAGGTGTTTGCTGATTTTATTCCTGATGTCGCTGAGTTGTCACAGTTGACTTACTTACCTTATATCGAAGAGCCAAGACCCGATTTGCCTTTTTGGCTCAGTAACGGCATCAAAGGCCGTAAGCTGCTGCAGCTACAAGATTTCGTGTCACACCTCGATAATGGTGAGCAGCCAGTGTTAGAGTGGTGTGCAGGGAAAGGGCATTTAGGCCGTATCTTGGCGCATCAAGGGGCACAACATGTACAAAGTGTCGAATTACAAGCTAACTTGTGTGAACAAGGGCAGCATAGCGCAAAACAGCAGGGCTTAAACATGCATTTTCGCTGTGCGGATGTGTTACAAGACAATACCGATGACTGCTTTAGCCAGCAACAACATGCTGTGGCTCTCCATGCTTGTGGGCGTTTGCATCAGGTTTTTATGCAGCAGGCCATCAAAGCAGAGTGTGACAAAATCAGTTTATCGCCTTGCTGTTATCATTTATTCACTGAGCCTACCTATGAAGCAATGAGTGCAGAGGGTAAACAAAGTGCATTGCAATTGAGCCACAGTGATATGAAATTAGCGCTGCAAGAAACCGTCACGGCTCCGAGCAGAGTGACTAAGATTAGGCAAACAGAGGTTACTTGGCGCTTGGGTTTTGATGCATTACGCCGAGAGGTAACAAGCGTAGAACCTTATGTCAGTGTGCCTTCAATTAATAAACAAATATTTTCTGGTGAGTTTGCTGACTTCTGTCAATGGGCGGCGGAGCAAAAGCAAGTAACCTTACCTGAGTCATGTGACTATCAGCATTATCTGCGCTTAGGTGAACAAAGAAAGAAAATTACCGACCGTATTGAATTAGTCAGGCATGTATTCAGACGAGCCATTGAATTATGGCTGGTACTAGATAGAGCATTGTATTTACAGCAAGCGGGTTACGATGTGCAACTTACTGAGTTTTGTGAAAAGTCTTTAACGCCGCGCAACATTCTCATTCAGGCAAATAAAATAACAAATTAAGGCCAAATTATGTGTGAACTCGACCATTTACTTAAAAACAATCAAGCGTGGGCTGAGCGCACACAAGCTAAAAACCCCGAATTTTTTAGCAAGCTAGCTGCGCAACAAAAGCCTGAATATCTATGGATTGGTTGTTCTGATTCACGGGTACCCGCGAACGAAATTGTTGATTTAATGCCGGGTGAGTTGTTTGTGCATCGCAACGTCGCGAATGTGGTGGTTCATACCGATCATAACTGCTTATCAGTGATGCAATACGCTGTTGAAGTATTAAAGGTGAAGCACATTATGGTCGTTGGTCATTACGGTTGTGGTGGTGTACAGGCTGTATTAGATGAAGCCCGTTTTGGTTTGATTGATAACTGGCTAAGGCATGTTGCCGATGTAAAAGAAAAACATCAAGGGCTCTTATCTAGTATTGAGGAGCAACAACGTTGTGCGGCCCTGTGTGAGTTGAATGTTATTGAGCAAGTGCGCAATGTATGTTTAACCAATGTGGTGCAAGACGCTTGGCAGAGACAGCAGGAGCTTACAGTACATGGTTGGGTGTATGGTTTAGAAGATGGCTTGTTGAAAGAGCTCAACTCGCAAACTTGCCATGGCAGTGAAGTGGACCAAATGCATCGTCAGGCGGTAGAACATATCGCTGAGCGTTATCTCAAGTAAGTATATGAAAGTAAAAAGGAGCGACTAGGCTCCTTTCTCAATTATAGGATGGGCTTATTCCGCCTTATCCGCTGGATCTTGCTCAGCAAGTTTAGCCTCAAGTTGGGCAACTTTTTCTTCTAATTGCATCAGCTTTTCACGGGTTCTGATCAGCACTTGTGATTGAATATCAAACTCTTCACGGCTGACAAAATCCATCTCAGTTAACTTGTTCTGGATAGCTTGCTTGGTTTTCGACTCGAAAGTCTCTGCTAGAGTTTTTACACCCTGTGGCATGTTGCTAGAAATCTGCTTGGCGATCTCTTCAATTTTAGCTGGGTTGATCATGATTGATTACCTGATATGGAGGCGATTAATTAAACTTACGCCATAGTAGCAAATTCGGTTTAGTTTCGGCACCTTTCTAGATCAAATGAGTTCTAGAGACTCACTAGGCTTTACGATAGAATTATCGCCCCAGAATTTCGGACCTGCCAAAATGAAACTCAATCCTAAACAAGATGAAGCGGTTAAATATATCAGTGGTCCTTGCCTCGTTTTAGCGGGTGCAGGCTCAGGTAAAACACGCGTAATTACCAACAAAATTGCTTATCTTGTGCAACATTGCGAATACCAAGCAAAAAACATTGCAGCGGTAACTTTTACTAATAAAGCTGCAAAAGAAATGCGTGAACGAGTAAGCCAAACGCTTGGCAAGCAAGAGGCAAAAGGTTTATGGGTTTCTACGTTCCATACCTTGGGTTTAGAGATCATCAAAAAAGAGCTTAAAACACTGGGGTTTAAACCGGGCTTTTCACTATTTGACGATCAAGACACCCACCAACTTTTGGCAGAGTTGACCGAAAAAGAATTAGATAGAGATAAAGACCTTCTGAATTTGCTGAAGATGCAAATTGGCAGTTGGAAGAACGAACTTATTTTGCCTGAGCGCGCTATTCGCGAAGCCCGTGAACCGCAGAAAGCTTTGTTCGCACAACTATATGCCCGTTATGCGGTGCAATTACGTGCCTATAACGCGTTAGATTTTGATGACTTAATCATGATCCCAACTTTACTGTTGGCGCAAAATCCAGATGTAAGAGACCGCTGGCAAGCGCGTTTTCGTTATTTGCTGGTGGATGAATATCAAGATACCAATACCAGCCAGTATCAGTTGGTGAAATTACTGGTGGGTGAGCGTGCGCGCTTTACCGTGGTAGGTGATGATGACCAATCGATTTATTCTTGGCGTGGAGCAAAGCCGCAAAACCTAGTTTTACTGTCAAAAGACTTCCCTGGTTTGCGCCTGATTAAGTTGGAACAAAATTACCGAAGCGCGGGGCGAATTCTAAAAGCCGCGAATATTTTGATCGCCAATAACCCCCATGAATTCGATAAGCAGTTATTCAGTGAGCTAGGGTATGGCGACCCAATTCGAGTGATCGCCACCAAAGATGAAGAACACGAAGCAGAGCGCGTGGTAGCCGAAATCATCTCTCATAAGTTTATGAAACGCACTAGCTACAAAGATTATGCAATCTTATACCGTGGTAACCACCAAGCGAGGGTGTTTGAAAAAGCCCTGATGAGTAACCGCATTCCTTACAAAATCAGTGGTGGCATGTCGTTCTTTGCACGTAGCGAAATCAAAGACATCATGGCGTATTTACGCTTGTTAGTGAATCAGGACGACGACAACGCATTTTTACGTATTGTGAATACGCCAAGACGTGAAATCGGCCCAGTTACGCTTGAAAAGCTAGGTAGCTTAGCTAACGAAAAACACATCAGTTTATTCGAAGCATGTTTTGAACCTGAATTGACTAGCCGATTAGCTGGGCGTGGCTTTAATGCATTGATGGGCTTTGCCCGTTGGGTGGTTGAGCTGTCAGACAGAGCAACGCGTGGTGATACACTTGAAGCGGTGAAAGACATGGTACGTGAAATTAATTATGAAGCGTATTTATATGAGTCATCACCTAGCGCAAAAGCAGCAGAAATGCGTATGAAAAACGTCTCAGAGCTATATCGTTGGATCACCGATATGTTAACCGGAGATGCTGATAACCCACCGATGACCTTACCCGAAGTGGTCAGCAAGCTGACACTTCGCGATATGTTAGAACGCAACGAAGAAGAAGACGACAGCGATGCCGTACAGTTATTAACGCTGCATGCCTCTAAAGGTTTGGAATATCCGCATGTTTTTATGGTGGGGATGGAAGAGGGCTTTTTACCACACCAGACCAGCATTGATGAAGATAACGTAGAAGAAGAGCGTCGCCTTGCTTACGTGGGGATCACCCGCGCGCAGCAAACTTTAACCATGACGTATGCGAAAAACCGCCGTCAGTTTGGTGAAGTTTCAACACCTGAGCTAAGTCGTTTTGTGCAGGAGCTGCCACAAGATGATTTACAAATAGAAGGTCAAAAGAAAACCGTACAATCGCAACAAGAGCGCATGCAATCAGGTCAAGCACGCGTTGCTAATTTACGTGCCATGTTAAAGCGATAAAGGTTCAGTTGGCAGCTCTAATAAAGCATTGCCACGAGTATCTTTATCGTAGTTAACTTGCTTACCAAAGAATAATTGCAAGCCGTGATTTTCTAGTAAGGTCCTGAAATTTAGAATGGCAGGACCTTTTGCAATCACTTTGCATTGGCGCATCTTAGTCACTGCCAACACGCCTTGAAGTTGCACTTCATAACAGGGTTGTTGTAAAACGCGTTTACTAAACGTAGAGCTGAGCAGTAGATATTGAAAGTTAATTTTACTGATTAGGCTTAAATCACAACGGTCTTTACCATAATCATTTAGACCAACAGCAAATTCCATTTGTGTCAAAGCCTCGAGGTTTTGCAATTGTGTACTTGATGCAAACCTGAGCTCTTCCTCACTGAATAACAAGCAAACATTATGCTTATGCTGTTTTAGTAGATGACAGAGATGTGTAAAGTGATCGCTTTCAAGTACCACAGCAGCGCAGCTAAACAGTAGTTCTTGGTGGCGCGTTTCACTTAGGATCAAGGCTTTCTTTAGTAAAGTAAACTCGAGATCGAGTAATTCATTTTTCTCTGCTGTGAATTTCTTTAACACATCAAAACAGGTACTGCCTAAAATCGGGTGATTACCGAAGATTTCTAGTAATTGAAGTTGTACTTGATTATTTGAAAAATCGATGACATCGGTTGACCTAAAGTGTGTTGTTAAGCTACTTAAGTTGTGTTGCTCCGTTTCGACCTTGTTGGAGATGGTACCAGCGGTCAACAGTGGGTGATAAAACTCATAGCGACCTTTGCCTGCATTTTTAGCGTAATACATAGCAGCATCAGCATCGCGAATAATTTCGTCAATATGTTGATAGCGTTTATTTGAATAGGTAATACCAATACTGGCGCCACTAAAGACGGTTTGCCCTTTTATGGTAAAAGGTTGCTGCATAACTTTAATGATGCGTTTAGCAACATCTTCGGCTTGTTGTTTATCACTCAGGTGATCTAATAAAATCACAAACTCATCACCTGCGAGGCGCGCCAATAAATCATGGTCTCTAATACATTCAGCAAAAGCTTTACTGACCCAAATTAAAAACTGATCACCGGCTTGGTGCCCTAACTCATCGTTGATTTCTTTAAACTTATCTAAATCGATGAATAGCAATGAAAAGTTATAATCAGGGTGTCTCTGATATTTATTTAAGGTCTTTTCTAGCTGAGTTAAGAACAAACTGCGGTTCGGTAAACCAGTTAACGGGTCGTGATGTGCGTCATGATAGAGCTGCTTTTCAATTTTCTTACGCTCTTCAATTTGCATTTGAAGATGTAAATTACTTTGTTGCAGCGCCTTGGTTTTATCGGCCACACGCTGTTCTAATTGTTGGTGGCTCTGCTTCAGCGCTTGATTGGCAAGATGTGTTTGTAAAACAGAAGCGATCTGGTTAGAAATAAATGAAATGAGCTCTAGATCTTCGTGTGTAAACTCATACTTGTCGTCGTATGCTTGGCATGCAATTAAACCAATGACACCATTAGCTGTTTTGAGTGGTGCCCCCATCCAGCTGCTTGCTGGTTTCTGAGCATCCACATTATTACGTATAACAATCTGTTGTTGAATGAGTTTTTCTGCACGAACGCGATTAATCAATTGGCTTTGCTCAGTGCTAATTACCAATTCACTGTAACCTTTTGCAAATGGGCGAGGGCAATAATCACCAACTTCATCAACACAATACGGGAAGCTTAGCCAGTTAGACTCTTTGTCATATAAAGCGATGTATAAGTTTTCTGCAAATGTAATAGAGCGAATAATGCGGTGTACTTGTTCATAGACATCGTCAATATCAGTAAATTGTGTAGCAAGTTCTGAAATTTGAAAGAGAATCTGTTGCCGCTCTAATGCACGCTTTCTGATTTCTATTTCTTTATTTAGCGCTTCATTACTTTGCATTACGGCACGCGTACGAATTTTCACTTCAGATTCTAGTAGTTCACGCTTTTTGACTCGTTCAATCGCGGTGCCTAGGTAAAGTGAAATAAATTCAAGTAATTCCACTTGCTGCTCAGTATAAGCGAGAGATTTCTCGTAACTTTGTGTCACCATAACGCCAATGATATGTTTGTTTTGGCGTATAGGTACACCCAACCAATGCTCGGCAGGCGTTCCAAGGAGTTTAAAATGCCCTTCGTTACTTAAGCGCCCCATTTCTTGCTTATTGATATAAACGGTTTCGCCTTTACGAAAAGTGAAACCTGTGACGCCTTCAGAAAAATGATGAGATTCCTGAATCGGTACTGCTATGCCATCTTTCTCATCGACAAAGTAGGAAAGCTCTAGAGACTGGGAGTATTGGTTTTGTAATACAACGTAGAAGCTTTTACTTGGAAGGTACTGCTTCAGAATATCATGAATAGCTGGGTATAGCAGAGTTAGCTCGGCCACAGTGTTAGCTAACTCAGACAATTGTATGAGAGCATGCTGTAGTTGATTTCGCTGTTTGTATTTTTTTAAGAGCTTGTTTAGCTTCTTATTTTTATACTCTAGGCGATTAGCTAAAAGTGCGGGATCTTCCAATGATTTTACCCAATTATTATTAATCTTGCTTGTTTATTAATCGTATAATTCCACTTTTATAGTGGTGGGTCAAGGAGAAAGTCAGGGGTAAAAATGGGAGTTGAGAAAAATTAAATTTAAATGAGAGGTGATAGTCACCTCTCATTAAAAAGTATTACTTTTTAGTCATAAAATCGATTGCTGCTGCAATCTCATCATCAGAACAGTCCATACAAGTACCACGAGGTGGCATTGAGTTGAAACCGTTAATTGCATGGTCTATTAAAACATCACGTCCCTTAGTAAGACGTGCAGCCCAATCATCAGCTGTTTTAGGCGCACCTAATGCACCTGTACCGTGACAGCCAAAACAAGAAGCTTGATATACCTGCTCACCTGTACGAGGACCTGTTGGTGCAGCAGCCGCTGCTGGTTCAGCACCCGCTAAATAAACTGAGCCTACAGGGGCTAAGCGTTTTTTAATCGCTTCTTCAGTTAAAGCGTTATCAAAAGGTTGTGCGTAAACAGTTGTTGATAGCAATAATAAAGCTGCTGAAAGTTTTTTCATTTGTCTTGCTCACTTCGTTGGTGATGTGCTCAATCACGATAGATGACGGAATAATCACGCGATTATAACGCCACCTATTGATTTATAAAACGTTAACTTGGCAATTTAGACTAAAAACTGATTATTTTTTGCGTTAACGCAATTTTAGCCACTGACTTAGAGCAGCTTAAGCTAACTCTACAAGCTTATTCATGGCTTTTTGAATGCCTGCTGATACCTCTGAAATAGACTGAGCAAGCATATAAGCAGGCGTACTAATTACCTTTTGAGCTTCATCAATAACTATGTCATCAACTGCACAGTTAATATGTTCAGCACCTAGTGCAGACATAGCAGCGGCAGTGTCTGCGTCATTACCAATGGTTGCTTTGATGCCTTTAGCATGTATATGACCAACCAATGCTGGGGCGATGCAGACATAAGCGATAGGTTTCTTTTGCTGATTAAATGCTTCACAAGCAGTTTTTAAAGCCGCAAGAATTGTTGACTCACCGCCTTTAAACGCAAAGTCACTTAAGTTTTTCGCTACGCCAAAACCACCAGGGATCGCGAGTGCATCAAAGTCATTTGCATTAAGCGTCTCAAGGTCATGTATTTCACCTCTCGCAATCCGTGCAGCTTCAATAAGTACGTTGCGCTTTTGGTCCATTTCTTCGCCGTTAAGATGATTAACCACATGGTGTTGATCAATATTTGGTGCGAAGCATTGGTAGCTTGCTCCTGCCATTTCTAAATGCAACATAGTTAGAACAGACTCATGGATCTCGGCACCATCAAACACGCCACAGCCACTTAGTATTATCGCGACTTTCTTCATGGTTTTTCCTTCTTTAAAGTTGATAAACCTATTTATATTGAAAGTAGTGTATGTTCAGATCAAAAAATTATAAAGGATCTTGTTTGATCTCTGATCAAATCTTGGTAGTATGTCCGCCCGCTTTGGAAGAGTGGTAAATAATAACAGTGGCAATGACCGCCAATAAATTAGCTTTTCCACATTTCGCTTTATATTTCTGTTTAAGCGCAAAATGTTAAACCCCCTTAAAATCAAAGGTTTTAGGGCTTTTTTCTCGATCTTGAAATTTACATCCTGAATATTTACATCTTTATCTACAAAGTTATCCACAGATTGTTCTGCTTCGAATAGGCTTTATCTGGACATAATTACTCGAGTTATCCGCTTGCTTATGGCATCCTTACTGGGTTTTTAAAAGTTCATTTAGGATCCACTAAATTATGTCTCAGATCCCCGAAAATCCTTTGATCTTGGTCGATGGTTCTTCTTATTTATTCCGTGCGTATCATGCTCCACCGCATTTAACCAATTCAAAAGGTGAAGCGACGGGTGCCATCTATGGTGTGATCAATATGTTGAAGAGCCTGGTTAGGCAATTTAACCCGAGCCATATGGTTGTCGTATTTGACGCTAAGGGTCCGACATTTAGAAATGAAATGTACAGCGAATATAAAGCGCACCGCCCGCCAATGCCTGATGATCTGCGTACGCAAATTGAGCCGATCCATGAGATCATCAAAGCCATGGGTTTACCTTTAGTTAGTATCACAGGCGTTGAAGCCGATGATGTAATAGGTACCTTTGCACGCATTGCGTCTGAGCAGCAGCGTCATGTGTTGATCAGCACGGGCGATAAAGACATGGCTCAGCTCGTGAATGAGCATGTCACCTTAATTAACACCATGACTGATACCGTTCTTGATCCACAGGGTGTGGTTGATAAGTTTGGTATTGGTCCTGAGCTTATCATTGATTATCTTGCCCTGATGGGTGATAAGGTCGATAACATCCCAGGTGTGCCTGGTGTGGGTGAAAAAACCGCACTGGCTATGCTGCAAGGCATTGGCTCAATTAAGTCACTCTATGAAAGATTGGATGATATTGCAGGTCTTGGTTTCCGTGGTTCTAAAACCATGGCTAAAAAACTCGAAGAACATAAAGCGCAGCTAGAGCTGTCTTATGAATTAGCGACCATTAAACTAGACGTTGAAGTTGAGCAAAACCTAGAGACTTTCGCGATTGCTGACATGAATAAAGATCGTTTGATCGAACTTTATGGGCAATGTGAATTTAAGCGTTGGCTCAGTGAATTACTCGACGGTAAAGAAGCGCCTAAAACAGCAGCAGAGCAAGCACAGCCTGAAGCGAAAAAAATAGAAGCGCATTACGAAACCATTTTAACTGAAGCACAGTTAACTACATGGGCCGAAAAGCTTAAAAGTGCTGAGCTTATGGCATTTGATACCGAAACAACCAGCTTAGACTATATGCAAGCTGATTTAGTCGGTATGAGCTTTGCGGTGACAGAAGGCGAAGCCGCTTACTTACCGATTGCGCATGATTACATGGGCGCGCCGGAGCAACTTTCGAAAGCGCTAGTATTCGACGTATTAGGTCCAATTCTGGCTGACGACAATGTGAGAAAAGTAGGGCAGAACCTTAAATACGATAAAAGCGTATTAGCTAGAGCTGGTTTAGAACTCAATGGTATTGCTTTTGATACTATGCTTGAGTCTTATGTATTTAATAGTGTGGGCACACGTCATGATATGGACTCATTGGCATTAAAATACTTAGGCCATAAGAATATCAGCTTTGAAGAAATTGCCGGTAAAGGCAAATCGCAACTGACCTTTAATCAAATTGAGCTAGAGAAAGCTGCACCTTACGCCGCAGAAGACGCGGACATCACATTGCGTTTGCATAATCAACTTTGGCCTATGCTGAAAGAGCAATCAGAGCTGCTCCCTGTATTTAACGAGATTGAGCTGCCGTTACTATCTGTGCTATCAGATATCGAACGTACAGGTGTGAAAATCGATAGCCAAATGTTGGCAGAGCAAAGTGTCGAAATCGCTGCGCGCCTAACTGAGCTTGAAAAAGAAGCGTACGAGATTGCAGAGGAAGAATTTAACTTAAGTTCGACTAAGCAACTACAAGCAATCTTATTCGACAAGCTTGGCTTGCCGATATTGAAAAAAACCCCTAAAGGTGCCCCTTCAACTGCTGAAGAAGTACTGCAAGAATTAGCACATGATTATCCGTTGCCGAAACTCATTATCGAGCACCGCGGTTTGGCTAAGCTTAAGTCTACTTATACCGAGAAGCTGCCTAAGCTAGTGAACCCTGAAACGCGTCGTGTACATACCTCTTATCATCAGGCTGTGACCGCAACAGGTCGATTAAGCTCAAGCGATCCAAACTTACAGAACATTCCAATTCGTAACGAAGCTGGTCGTCGTATTCGTCAGGCATTTATTGCCGATGAAGGGCACGTGATCTTAGCGGCGGACTACAGCCAAATTGAATTGCGTATTATGGCGCACTTGTCACAAGATGCAGGTTTATTGAAAGCATTTGCTGAAGGTAAAGACGTTCACAGTGCAACGGCTTCAGAAGTATTCGGTGTAGCGCTTGAAGAGGTCACCTCGGATATGCGTCGTAAAGCAAAAGCGGTTAACTTTGGTTTGATCTACGGTATGAGTGCCTTTGGTTTAGCGCGTCAGCTCGATATCCCGCGCAATGAAGCACAACATTATATGGATAAGTATTTTGAGCGCTTCCCGGGTGTACTTGAATATATGGAACGTACGCGCGAAGAAGCGGCTGAAAAAGGCTATGTTGAAACGCTATTTGGTCGTCGCTTGCATTTGCCTGATATCAAGGCAAGAAATGGCGCACGTCGCAAAGCGGCTGAACGTGCAGCGATCAACGCACCAATGCAAGGTACAGCAGCTGATATCATCAAAAAAGCCATGTTAAAAGTGGCTGAATGGCTCGCTACACAAACGACCAATGACATCAAACTACTTATGCAAGTACACGATGAATTAGTATTTGAAATTGCGAAAGATAAAGTTGAATCGTTTAGTGAACGCATTTGCTCTTTAATGAGCGAAGCGGCCAGTTTAGATGTGCCATTGTTAGTTGAAGCTGATTACGGCGACAACTGGGAACAAGCACACTAATTAGCTTACTCGAACTTTAAAAAAGAGGCTTTATGCCTCTTTTTTATGTCTGAAGAAAATAGAGCAATTAAGTTAGTACTCAGATATAGCGGGGCTTACAAGGGCTGTAAAGTAAAAAAAGCGTAAACTTAGACAACAGAATGTTTAAAAAATATCAAATTGGCCTAAGTTTTGCTTTTTGGCATTTATTTTTTTGTATCCATTTGTTACAGTGCGCGCGTCCTCATCCTGTAGGACATCCTGTTGATGATGTATCTCTCGCAAGAAGATACAGAGTATTGATAGCTTCTCCCCAGAATTGCTATAGCGGCCCTCCTAGTTTTCGAGGGCCGTTTTTTTCTTCACTACTTTTATTCTTTTTAATTCCTTCATAATTCCTCGACAGTTACACTGTACCTTTCTGACATTAATTCAATTTTTGCGAAATCGGTTTTCAAATTTATACCGTAATAGTTTTAATACATAATTTTAGATAGGACTCGTCATGCTTAAACCTTTACTTCTTTCTCTGTCTTTACTGTCGACTCAAGCATTTGCCGCCTGGCAATTAGATAATGATGCAAGCCAACTGAGCTTCACTTCTATTAAGAAAAACAGCATTGCTGAAAACCATCACTTTGAACAACTTTCAGCGCAGATAGATGATAACCAATTAAGCATGGTGATTGAGTTGGCGAGTGTTGAGTCGCTGATCCCTATTCGTAATGAGCGCATGCAAAAAATGTTGTTTAATGTTGCGCAATTTCCTAAAGCTGTGATTGAAGCCGATTTAGCGCCGTATTTAGGCAGCTTAAAACTTGGCCATCAGGTACTAAAGTCAGTACCGGTGACACTTAACCTGCATGGTCAAAAGCAACAGCTCATGTTAGACCTTGCGGTTGTGCAAACGGCAAGGCAATTAATCGTTAGCCCGACTAAAGCTGTTTTAGTGAATGCCACTGATTATAAACTTGAACAGGGTATCGAAGCGCTGCGCAAAATTGCAGGGTTAGACAGCATTGCGAAATCTGTACCTGTGACCTTTAATTTGGTATTTAACCAGCAAGATTTTTAGTTATCACGAGCACCGGTTAGATAGAAATGCAAAGCCTGAATGAATTACAAGCGGCGTTACTGACGCCGCACGCGCCAACCGAAAAATGGCCACAACAAACTTGCAGTAGCGGTGATATTCGCATTGATAAAGAAGGGCGTTGGTACTACCAAGACTCCGAAATTAAAAGGCAGGCACTTTGTCGGTTATTTGCCAGTGTGTTGCAGTGTCAGGACGGTGTTTATACCGTTACAACACCTGCAGAACAATGTGAGGTCGATGTAGAAGATGTGCCATTTATCATTATTGGTTGGCGAGTAATAAGTTCAGAGCAAGGTAATGTGATTGTGTGCCAAGATAATCTTGAACGAGAATGGCCAATATTGGGTGAGTTTGAAATCGAAACTCGTTTATATCAAGGGCAAGAAGTGCCTTATTTAAAGCTGAACTATGGCTTGGCGGCAAGAGCAAACAGGGCGGTTTATTATCAGTGGGCAGAAAACGCTGAGCAAGATGAAAAAGGTCTCTATCTTAACTCAGCGGGACAGACATATTATCTGACTTAACGTGCTTATTCAGAGTCTGGTTGTGCAGGCTCTGACTCTGCTTCAACGTCATCTTCAGGCTTATAAGGACCTAAATACCAGTCATCAAGTTTCCAAGCTAGCTCTTTTAAGCCAATGCCTTTCAATGAAGAGAAAGCACATACGGTAATGTCTGCGTCGAGTTCAGCTAATTTCTTTTTAACCTGAAGCACTTCGGCTTTACGCTTACCTTGCTTTAATTTATCCGCTTTAGTTAATAGTGCCAATACTGGGATTTCTGAATCGACCGCCCAGTTAATTAAATCCATATCTAAATCTTTAAGTGGATGGCGAATATCCATTAGTACAACGATGCCTTTAAGACTCTTGCGCTTTTGTAAGTATTCACCCAGCGCGCGTTGCCACTTTTTCTTCATCTCAAGAGGGACTTTTGCAAAGCCATAACCTGGTAAATCGATTAAACGCTTATCTTCTTCTAATTCGAAGGTGTTAATAAGTTGCGTACGACCTGGTGTCTTACTGGTTCTAGCTAGCTTTTGATCGGTCAGTGCATTTAATGCACTTGATTTACCCGCGTTCGAACGGCCAGCAAATGCGACCTCAATACCAGAATCAATTGGTAGACGGCTGATATCTGGTGCACTGGTAATAAATGTGGCTGCTTGGTATTTCATGCGTGACTTGATCACGGGCTCTCCTGACAGATTGAAGATATTAATTAGACTATTTTATACCAGTTAGTAATTTGGCAAAAGCAAGCATTTACACTTCATATAGTGACTAAAGTGGCTTTTTATTGATTTTTAAAATTAATCTAGGTCAAAACCCTATAATTTATAAGTCTAATATGAGTAGAAAACGTGCCAGAAAAAATTAAATCGTGTAGAATAGCCAACTAGCAAAGTAAAAATAGCATTGATTTTTCCCTAGCAACCCTGAAAATAGGTGTTTCAATCGCTAGGTATTAATTACAGGGTCGGAAACAGAGAATTTACCATGAAAAAAATAGCATTAACTTTAACAATGTTGCTTGGTAGCTTGTCAGCGAGCAACGCACTAGCATTTGATGGCAATGCCGAAGCAGGCAAAGCGAAGGCTGCTACTTGTGCCGCGTGTCATGGTCCAGATGGCAACGCACCTGTAAACATTTATCCAAAAATTGCAGGTCAGCACGCTGATTACATCTATAAGCAATTAAAAGAGTTTAAGCTAGGTATGACGTCTGGTGGTAAAGAAGGTCGTATGGATCCTGTAATGAGTGGTATGGCTATGCCGCTTTCAGATCAGGACATGAAAGACCTAGCTGCATACTTCTCTACGCTTTCTATGAGCGCGGGTACTACACCTGAAGATGTGGTTGTAGTGGGTAAGAAGCTATATATGTCTGGTGATGCAGAGCGTGGTATTCCTTCATGTGCAGCGTGTCACGGTCCACGTGGTAACGGTACATCACTTGCTAAGTTCCCGAAAATCTCTTTCCAACATCCTGAATATATCAAGTCACAACTTGTTAAATTCCGTGATGGTACACGTAACAATGACATGAATGGCATGATGCGCGATATTGCGAAGAAATTAACTGATAAAGATATCGAAGTACTTTCTAAGTACTTAGGTGGCTTACACTAATCACTAAGCTACTAAAGTAGTATGGTTTAGTTATCTTTCTGATAATAAACTATATCTCAGTCAAAAAGGCAGCGCTGGCTGCCTTTTTTGATCCTCAAATCCTTGCTAGACAATCTCCATTCATTTTGTAAGACATTTGCCATAGTGGTATGTGAGTTATTACTTAAATTTATCTTGTTTATATACGTAAGTTGTTGTTTTTATTTTGATCGTATAAATGGAAATAAGATCTTTTCAAAAAAAAGGTTATTAACCAGTTGTAACAAAATCATTAAGGAGTAGATTACTACGTGTTGCCAAGACAACAAAACAAAATGGAAACACCGCAACTGGAAGCGTAGGCAGCAATAGTTAGTACTAACTTGGTACTCTATGGATGAACAAGAAAGCGTTAGGAAGACCGAAAATAATAAATAGTCTCATGGAAGTATAAAATAAAAACAATATGGACTATGTACGGAAGCAATAATAAAAATACGGATAGTAAATAAAAATAATAATAAGGCTTAAAAAAGTCGAAGGGAGAAGTGTCCAAGTTTGTGACGCTCAGATTAGATAGGCGGTAGAGAGTAATCTCTGCCGCCTTTTTATTTGTGCCGCGATGCTTTGCTGGTACAATAGCCGACCAATTTCAAAGTCGGTATCTTATTTATCATGTCAGTATGTGGTTTATGTGGCTCAGATGAGTTACAGCCTTATCACCAAGATAAACGTCGCCGTTATTTACAATGTACGCAGTGTGCACTTGTGATTGTTGATGAGCGAGACCGTTTATCTCCTGAAGATGAAAAAGCCATCTACGATACTCACGAAAATAGCTTACATGATGAAGGTTATCGTCGCTTTTTATCACGAGCATTTGAACCCACAGTAGAAAGGGTACCTTCACACAGCAAGGGCTTAGACTTTGGTTGTGGGCCAGGGCCTTTATTGGCAGAAATGTTCAAAGAAGTAGGCTTTGAAATGGCTTGTTTTGATTTGTTTTATGCAAATGAGCCAGAAGTGCTGACTAAAACGTATGACTTTGTGACGTGTACCGAAGTGATTGAGCATCTATCTCAGCCAGGCGAGGTGTTAGCAAAATTGTTATCACTACTCGACGCTGGCGGTCCTTTGGTATTGATGACTAAACTGATTATTGATCAAAATCGGTTTGCTCAATGGCACTATAAAAATGATTTAACCCATATCGTATTCTTTAGCCGTGAAACATTTAATTATGTTGCGGCGCACTTTGACTGTCAGGTTGAATTTATCGGCAATGACGTCATTGTATTAACTAAGTCGAAACAGTAACGACAGAGAAGATTTATGACTAGAAAGAAGAAATCACGTAAGGTAGCTCAAACGGGCACCCCGCGTTTAAGTAAAGAAAAGCTATTAGAGCTACGCGCTCTAAAAGACCAGCGCAAGAAAAAGTCTAAGGGTGCCAAAGCTGGGTCGCGTAATGCACCAGAGGCACTGAAAGAAGATAACAAGGCGGTTGCAAACTCAGGTAATAAAGATAAGCGTTTAGGTAGTAAAAAGCCTATCAGTTTGAAACCTGAAGCGGCTAAGTCAGAATCTGAAGCGCCTAAGATGATGCGCCACTTAAAGCCTCAGGTTGAGTTAAAAGAAGTGAAGCCATCTCTCACTCCAGAGCAAGAATTAGAGCAGCTAGAGAATGATCCACGTCTAATGAAGTTATTAGAGCAGCATGAACGTGGTGAATTGATCACGGGTAAAGATGCGAAGTTCTTCAATCGCTCAGTCGCACGCCACCAAGAGCTATGTGAGCTACTCGGTATTGATGATGAGTTTGAAGAAGACGATATCATTGAAGATGATCCATTAGAGAACTTCATGTCAGACGATTTGGCTAATGAATGGTTCGATGATGATGAAGAGGATGATTACAAGTAATGGCAACAGAGTGGATCATTGCACTGGTTATTGGTGCACTTATTATTGCCGGTTTGTCTTTTTATGCAGGAAAGCTAATCTGGCAAGTAAAAGCGCAAAATGCGTTAATTGCAAAAAAGCGAGCCGAGTATATTGCTGAGCAAACGAAAAAGCGTCAGGAACGTAATGCTAAGCTTGCAGACAGCATAAATCTTATTGCTAAAGCAATGAAAGAAAAGCAGTGCGAGTATTCTGAAGGGTGTTTGCGTATTTGGGTGTTAATCTCTCAGTATGGCTTTGAAAAAGAAGTTAACCTAGAAGAAACTTACTCGGGCATTCATCAAATGTATGAAGTGGTAAAAGATATGCCGACGCACGATGCACGTAAGAAGTATTCTAAGAAAGAAATCTTCAAAATGGACACTGAGCGTTGGCGTGCTGAAGAACGTCTTGAGAAAGACATTCTTAAAGACTGTGAGCAGCTAGTCAGTGAGTTCCAAGCTTTACCAGGTAGTGAGAACGTGGTATTTCAGTAATCACTATTAAAAAGAAAAAACGTGACCAAGGTCGCGTTTTTTTGTGTTTGCTCTATTAATCACATAAAGCAGCGATAACGTTAAAATCAAAGAAAAAATAAAAGCATAAATAAGGATCATTTAACTCGCGTTTATCATTTTCGTTATCTTCGAAAGTTGCTTGAAGTGAAGCGCTTTTTAAAAGTTAACCCTAGTCTTTTACCAGCTGTAATTTATTTACTATTTAAAATAGGCGACATTAGCTTTGCTGTTGGCTAAGCGAGAAAGTAAATACAAATCCGGCATAAAGTTGGTGCTACTGAGGGTATAGAGCCTTTTTCTGAGGCAGGCTTATTCAAATTTTTAAGCTAGCTATTAAAGCGACGTAATCAATACCCACTGAGCTATATCTATGAAGCTACAATGTTTATCTTGGTTGATATGGGGAGAGGCCATATTCGTCAACGACTGCTCATTAGACATTTCTTCAGCAAGGTGCTTTTCTGAACAGTATGCTCTGCAGTTAATTTTAAGCTTACCCAAATTAATACCATTCCTCAAAATAGATCACTTAATTAAGAGGGTTGGTATAAGACGGTCAATATACTGTATCTCAGACACAAAAAAACGCCCAACGGGGGGCGCTTTTGATAAAGGAATTGGTTTTGCTAATTAGCCGCGAGGACCAGCTTGCTTAATCGCTTCTGATACATCGTACTTCTCAAAGTTAGCTTGGAAGTCAGTTGCTAATTTAGCTGCGTACTCAGCGTACTTTTCTTTGTCTTCCCAAGTATTGATTGGGTTAAGAAGTTCAGTTGCAACACCTGGTACTGCTACTGGTACGTCTAGGTTTAGTGACTCGATGTGTTGAGTTTCAACATCAGCAAGGTTACCAGATACGATTGCATCAACAACAGCACGTGTTGTAGGGATGTCAAAACGCTTACCGATACCGTAAGGGCCACCAGTCCAACCTGTGTTAACTAGGTATACTTTCGCGCCGAACTCACGTACACGCTTCATTAGAAGTTCTGCGTAAACGCCAGCTGGACGTGGGAAGAATGGTGCGCCGAAACAAGTTGAGAACGTAGACTCGATGTCAGACGTTGAACCGATTTCAGTTGAACCTACTTTCGCAGTGTAACCACTTAGGAAGTGGTAAGCCGCAGCTTCTTCAGAAAGTACAGATACTGGAGGTAGTACACCACTTACGTCACATGTTAAGAATACAACTGCTTTAGGCTCACCAGCACGGTTTTCAACTTTACGCTTTTCAACGTGCTCTAGTGGGTAAGCTGCACGCGTGTTTTGCGTTAGGCTTGTGTCGTTAAAGTCTGGTACACGGTTTTCATCTAGTACTACGTTTTCTAGAATTGTACCGAACTTGATAGCGTTCCAGATAACTGGCTCGTTCTTTTGCGAAAGGTCGATACACTTAGCGTAACAACCGCCTTCGATGTTAAATACGCTGCCTGGTGCCCAACCGTGCTCGTCATCACCGATAAGGAAACGAGTTGGATCTGCTGATAAAGTTGTTTTACCAGTACCAGAAAGACCGAAGAATAATGCTGTATCGCCTGCTTCACCAACGTTTGCACTACAGTGCATTGGTAAAACACCTTTTGCTGGAAGAAGGAAATTCTGAACAGAGAACATCGACTTCTTCATTTCACCGGCGTAATGCATACCAGCCAGTAGTACTTTGCGCTGTGCAAAGTTGATAATAACTGTACCATCGCTGTTTGTGCCATCACGCTCTGGGTCACATACAAATGAAGGTACATTTAAGATCTGCCACTGAGGTAAATCTGATGCATTGTATGATTTAGGTTCAATAAACATGTTCTTAGCGAAGATGTGGTGCCACGCTGTTTCAGTTGTTACAACAACTGGAAGGTAGTGTTCAGGATCCGCGCCTACTTCAAGGTGAGAGACGAAGTGGTCATTTTCTTGAACGTGAGCTTCTACACGTGCCCATAGCGCATCAAACTTTTCAGCATCGAAAGGACGGTTAACATTGCCCCATTGGATTTCAGTTTCGGTGCTTGGCTCTTTAACGATAAAACGATCACTTGGTGAACGACCAGTACGACGGCCAGTTTTAGCTACGAAAGCTCCATTTGCGGCTAAAGTCCCTTCGCCACGGCTAATTGCGTGTTCGACAAGTTCAGCTGCAGTTAAATCGACAAAACGAGTAGCGCTTGATGTCATGTTATTACCTAAATGTGAGAATTGAACGGGATAGCTCTGAGTTCTTAATACTCTTAAGCTGAAATTATAGTAACAGATGAAATTGAGATATTCGACCCTTTGGAAGGGGTAAAAAGGCATAAATTTGGTAAAAAACTTGAATAATTTCAATGATACCGGTGTCATAAAAAAGCCATTTAAAATGACACCGGTATCATTTTTTTAGACATAAAAAGCCGTCGTTTTGACGGCTTTTTAGCTTATGCTGAGTCAATACTACTTTTAGTTAAAAATAGCCTTGATATCTTGTTCATCAAATCGGTAATTTTTAAGGCAGTAATGACAGCTGATATTTACCTCACCGTCTTCTGCCACTTGAGCCAGTAATTCATCTTGACCCACATTAACCAAAGCATTGATGGTTTTGTCTCGGCTACAGCCACAAACAAAGTTCAGCTCTTGTGGCTCGAACAACTGTGGATTGTCTTCATGGTAAAGGCGAGTTAGGACCGTTTGAGCATCTAGATCGAGTAACTCTTCATCTTTAATGGTGTTACTGAGCGCTTCAAGGTGGATGAAATCTTGCTGTGACTTTTCTTTATTAACAGGTAAAACCTGTAAAAACAGACCTGCTGCTTTGAGTTGTTCACCCGAGGTGCGTGTCGCAAACCACAAACGCGTCTTTAACTGTTCAGACTGTTCAAAATAACCCTCTAGACACGCCGCTAAATTATCAGAGGTTAAAGGTACAATACCTTGGTAGCGTTCCCCTTTAGTTGGGGTGATAGTGATAACCATATATCCCTGACCCATTAGGTCCTGAATACTGTTGCCCGTCACTTCGCCTTGTAAGCGCGCAATACCGCGCATATTTTGATTGTGGTCACCATTTATTACTGCATATTTAACCGGGCCATCACCTTGCAGTTGTACAGCTATATCGCCTTCAAATTTTAAAGTGGCGGTCAGTAGGCTGGTTGCGACTAGCAACTCACCTAATAATTGCTTTACAGGTTCTGGGTAGTCGTGTTCACCGATAATATCTTTAAACGTTTGTTCGATTTGTACTAGCTCACCACGAACGTCTAACTGATCGAAAATGTAACGGTGTAATAAATCTGATTGCATTTATAAAATCCTAGCTTGATTTTAACTTTAGTAATTCGCGACGTTGCTTTTTATCCGGTTTGGTTTCCGGGCGCGGCGCAAAAAAGCTGTTGTTCTTTCTAGCGATGGCGTTTTGCTCTCGCTTTTCTATACTGTGCTCAGCTTCTTCATATAATAGCTGAGCAAGTGGCGCGGCCTGACGCTTGTCATAGACCTTTAAAATCGTCACTTCCTTTTCCTCATAACCCTGAGCAAGGTTGACAGTCGCACCAATTTCAACCGTTTTACTGGGTTTACAGCGCTGACCGTTATAGTGTACTTTACCACCTTGGATCATTTCTCGAGCAATACTGCGGGTTTTATAAAAACGCGCGGCCCAAAGCCACTTATCTAAGCGTACAGCTTCGATTTGACTGTTTTGTTCAGAGGATTGTTTTTTCACAACGAGAATACCATCAAGGATTGAGGGATTTGTAAGGTGAAATTTAACATACATTATAGCCCAACAAAAGCGGGGCTTTGTTCACCCTTCCTTCAATATACTGTGGTTAACCTCTTGTAAGACAAGTGTCACAAAGTTTCACATTTGTACGCTTGTTGAATTAATTTCGTCGCGGTACACTTGGCCGCTCAACAGAATAAGAAAAAGTCTCATATGGAATTACAATTACAACAGTTGACGAGCATATTTCAGAAGTTGCCTCATGCCAAACTCAGTCGTTTGGTGGTAGTACTGACTGTTGTTTATATTGCTTATTTATGCGCGCAGTTAGTTTGGTTATTTTGGCCACAACCACAAAGCGCTAACCTTCCCCAACTGACTAGTTCAGTAAGCAGTAAAACCAACACTGTCAATACACAGAGTATTATTCAGCAAAACCTATTTGGTATTGCAAACGAAAAACCAAAAGCCCCACCTAAACCTGTTGCACGTGTGTCTGATGCGCCCAAAACAACGTTAAATGTGAAACTTACCGGTATTGTTGCTGTCAGTTTAAATGATACCGCGGGTTTGGCTATTATTGAGTCTCAGGGCCGTCAAGAAACGTATGAAGTGAAAGATGCTATTACTGGCACTCGTGCTAAGTTAGCGCAAGTGTTACCTGATCGCGTGTTGTTGGATGTCGGCGGTCGATTCGAGACTTTAATGCTCGATGGTCTCGAATATACAAAACAGGTGGCGATGCCTGTATCTGGTCCTCGTGAAATGCGTGAGGCGCCTAGAAAACCAAACATAGATCGCTCAGAGATGGCTCAACGTCGTCAAGAACTACTGAAAGAACCTGGCAAACTATTGGATTATATTAGAATATCTCAAGCTCGTAGAAACGGTGAGTTAATTGGGTATAGATTAAGTCCAGGCAAAGACCCTGAACTGTTCAAAAGAATGGGTCTACAGAATAATGATTTAGCCATTGCGATCAATGGTTATCAATTAACGGATATGAGACAGGCTATGACTGCAATGCAAGAGCTCAGAGAAGCCACTGACGCAACCATTAGCATTGAGCGTGACGGTCGTGTGATCGACGTACAATTCAGCCTGTAAGCACAATTTTTGGAGTTAATAAGAATGAGAAATAAGCTAGACCTCAGAAAAATCAAAAAAGGGTTAGCTAAGTATGCGGCTCTGATGTTTGCAGCTGGGTTATCGTTATCTGTTTCAGCTGTTGAGTACGCGGCAAACTTTAAAGGTACTGATATTAATGAATTTATTAATATCGTCGGGAAGAACTTAAACAAAACCATCATTATTGATCCAAACGTGCGTGGCAATATTAATGTGCGTAGTTATGAGTTGATGGATGAAGAACTTTACTATCAGTTCTTTTTAAACGTGCTCGAAGTATATGGCTATGCCGTCATTGAAATGGACAGTGGTATCTTAAAAATCTTACGTAGTTCCGATGGTAAGAAAAGCAATGTGCCTTTAGTTTCAGATAATACCGCGACGGACGGTGACACCTTAGTTACTCGTGTGATCCGTGTTAAGAATGTGTCTGTTCAAGAGCTCGGCCCACTCATTCGTCAGTTCAGTGACCAAAAAGATGGTGGTCATGTTACTAATTTCAGTTCTGCTAACGTTATGATGCTGACAGGTCATGCTGCGTCGGTGAATCGACTTGTCGATATTATCAAGTCAGTTGACCAAGCCGGTGACACGTTAGTTGAAATTATTGAACTGAAGCACGCAACCGCAGATGATGTAGTAAAAGTTGTTGAGAGTATTTATAAGTCATCTGGTAAAAACAGTATTCCTGATTTTCTAATACCAAAAGTTGTTGCTGATAACCGCACAAACAGTGTGATTGTCAGTGGTGAAGGTCAAGCTCGCTCTCGAGCTGTTGATCTTGTAAAACGCTTAGATGGTGAGCTAAAAAGCCAAGGTAATACTCAAGTATTCTACCTTGATTACGCGAAAGCTGAAGATCTCGTTAAAGTATTACAAGGCGTGAGCAAAACCCTGCAAGAAGAAGCGCAAGGCGGTAATACTAAATCGCGTAGCAGAAGCAATAATGAAACGAGTATCGAAGCACACCCTGATTCGAACTCTCTTGTAATCACGGCACAGCCTGACACCATGCGCTCATTAGCATCGGTCATCAAAAAGCTAGATATTCGTCGTGCTCAGGTACTTGTTGAGGCGATTGTAGTCGAGGTACTTGAAGGTGATGGTATCAACCTAGGCCTACAGTGGATTTCAGAACAAGGTGGTATGCTGCAATTTAATAACGGCAGTAATATCCCTGTTGGTTCATTAGCGGTTGCTGCAGAGCAAGCCCGTGATAAAACCATTGAGAAAACAGTCACAGGTAGTGAATCAGGTAATACAACGCCTTATACCGAAACCAAAGAAGGTGACTTAGGTCCATTGGCTGCGTTACTTGGTGGCGTAAATGGTTTAGCCATGGGCATTATCAAAAATGACTGGGGTGCAATCATTCAGGCTATTTCGACTGATACAAAATCAAATATTCTAGCAACACCGTCAGTTACCACGATGGATAACGAAGAAGCGTCGATGATTGTGGGTCAAGAAGTGCCAATTATTACAGGCTCTACGACCAGTGGTAACAACTCTAACCCATTCCAGACGGTTGATCGTCAAGAAGTGGGTATTAAATTAAAAGTTACGCCGCAGATTAATGATGGTACAGCGGTTCAATTAACCATTGAGCAAGAAGTCTCGAGTGTCAGTGGTGCAACTGCGGTGGATATCGCGGTCAACAAGCGTGCAATTAATACCACAGTGATTGCTGATGATGGCGGCATGGTTATCCTTGGCGGTCTAATTGATGAAGACGTGCAAGAAAGTGTGTCGAAAGTACCACTGCTAGGTGACATTCCTATTTTAGGTCACTTATTTAAGTCAACGAGCACAACTAAGCGTAAGCGTAACCTTTTAGTATTCATTCGTCCTACGATCCTTCGTGATAGCCGTAGTATGAATGAGTTAAGTCACTCAAAGTATAACTTCATTCGTGGCGAGCAGTATAAGCAGCGCGATGATGGTATCGATTTAATGCCATTTGAAGAGACGCCGGTTTTACCTGAGTGGAATGACGCAATGACGCTGCCACCAACGTACGAACAATATCTAAAAGAGCAAACAAAGAAAGAGCGCCAAGATGATTGATATAAACAATCAACTAGAAAGTGAGCACTCTGAGCTGCTCACTGACGCGCCATTAGAAGAGGTAGCACGAGAGCTGTCTCTTAAACTGCCTTTTTCTTATGCGCGTCGTGTAAATATGCTGCTAGCCGAAAAAGAAGACGGCCTTAAAGTTTTCTATACGGGTGATTTAAATGTTGCGCATTTGCTAGAAGTTCGTCGAGTAGCAGGCGCTGAATTTAAGCTTGAACAGCTAGAAGCTGAAAAGTTTGAGTTTATGCTTGAAGAAGCTTACCAACGTGATAGCTCCGAGACTCAGCAAATGATGGAAGACATTGGCAACGAAGTTGATCTATTTTCGTTGGCAGAAGAGCTACCGCAAACGGAAGACTTATTAGCGGCTGACGATGATGCGCCGATCATCAAGTTAATCAATGCTATGCTGAGTGAGGCAATCAAAGACGGTGCCTCAGATATCCACATTGAAACCTTTGAACAAGACCTAGTTATTCGCTTTAGGGTGGATGGCGTTTTAAAAGAAGTTCTAAAGCCAAATCGAAAACTCGCGTCGCTACTTGTTTCGCGTATCAAAGTAATGGCTAAGCTTGATATCGCTGAAAAGCGTATCCCGCAAGATGGTCGTATTTCGTTACGTATCGCAGGTCGAGCTGTCGATGTGCGTGTATCGACTATGCCGTCGAGCTTTGGTGAGCGTGTGGTACTGCGTCTACTTGATAAAAATAATGCGCGTCTAAACCTAGAAGATTTGGGGATGACAGAGCGAAACCGTGAATTATTCAGCGAATTAATAGCCAAACCGCACGGTATTATTTTGGTGACCGGTCCAACAGGTTCAGGTAAGAGTACCACCCTGTATGCTGGTATGAGCCAAATCAATTCAAAAGACCGTAATATTCTAACGGTTGAAGACCCAATCGAATATGAAATCCCAGGTATTGGCCAAACTCAGGTTAACCCGAAAGTAGATATGACGTTTGCGCGAGGCCTAAGGGCGATTCTTCGTCAAGACCCTGATGTAGTAATGGTTGGTGAGATCCGAGATTTAGAAACGGGCCAAATTGCTGTTCAGGCATCACTGACGGGTCACTTAGTAATGTCGACCCTGCATACCAATACGGCTTCGGGTGCCATCACGCGTATGGAAGATATGGGCGTAGAGCCATTCTTACTATCTTCATCTCTATTAGGTGTGTTGTCTCAACGTCTAGTCCGTACTTTGTGTAGTGATTGTAAAGAGCCACATCAAGCCGATGAGCGTGAATGTGAATTACTAGGTGTAAGTAAAGACAGCAATACCATTATTTACCGCCCCGTTGGCTGTGAATCATGTAATTACAATGGCTATAAAGGCCGTACTGGTATTCATGAGTTATTGGTCGTTGATGAAACAGTACGTGAACTTATCCATAATGGTAAGGGTGAGCAGGCGGTAGAAAAGTACATTCGTACTTTCAGTCCTAGCATTCGTCAAGATGGGTGTTCTCGTGTTCTGAAAGGGCAAACTTCTTTAGAAGAAGTGTTACGTGTAACCCGTGAGGAAGGCTAACCATGGCAGCGTTTGAGTATCGAGCGCTCGATGGTAAGGGCAAAGAAAAGAAAGGTATCTTAGAAGGCGATACTGCGAAACAGATCCGCCAACAACTTCGAGAAAAAGGCATGATGCCTTTGGAAGTTGCGCCGGCTGCTGAAAAAGAAAAGCAGCAATCCGGTGGTGGTTTTAAACTGTTTACAGGTTATAAACCTTCAGTTTCTGATATCGCTTTAATCACCCGCCAGTTGGCAACGCTGATCCAGTCTTCATTGCCCGTCGAAGCGGCTGTGATGGCAGTAGCTGAGCAGTGTGAGAAGCCTCGACTGAAGCGTATGTTGATGTCGGTGCGTTCAAAAGTTGTTGAGGGTTACACACTGGCTGATGGTATGTCAGAGTTTCCTCATGTATTTGATAACTTATATCGTGCCATGGTGGCAGCAGGTGAAAAGTCAGGCCATTTAGATGAAGTACTCAATCGTTTGGCAGATTACACCGAGCAGCGCCAACATATGCGTAGCCAAATCACCCAAGCCATGGTGTATCCGAGTATTCTTGTGGTTTTTGCCATCGGTATTGTGGCGGTATTGCTTGGTACTGTGGTACCAGAGATTTTAAAAACCTTTGAAAAGTCTAAACAAGCACTGCCTTGGACAACCGAATGGGTAATGGCTGCTAGTAATTTTGTGCAAGCCTATTGGATGCCTAGTTTTATCGGTATTGTTGCTATAACAATTGGCATCAAACAGGCGCTACTGAAACCAAAAATTCGTTTTTGGTATGACACGCAATTATTGCGTCTACCAGGTTTAGGCAAAATTAGCCGTAGTATCAACACAGCACGTTTTGCGCGTACGCTTAGTATTTTGTCTTCGAGTGCCGTACCGCTCCTTGAAGGGATGAAGATTTCAGGACAGGTACTTGAAAACGAGAAGATTAAATCAGCGGTATCAGAAGCTGCGGTCAGAGTCAGTGAAGGTGCAAGCTTAAGAGCGTCACTCCAGCAAACCAAGTTATTTCCACCTATGATGTTGCACATGATCGCCAGTGGTGAAAAATCGGGTGAGCTAGAGCAAATGTTGGAGCGAGCAGCTAACAACCAAGATAGAGAATTTGAAACTATGGTCAGCGTATCATTAAAGCTGTTAGAGCCGGCAATGATCGCAACCATGGCCATTATTGTGTTGTTTATTGTTATGGCAATTTTGCAACCAATTATGGAAATGAACAAAGCCATCGGCTTATAGTCAAATAAAGAGTTTAAAAATAACAGCTATTAGCAGCTAATGAGGTATTCATTGTGAAAAAGCAATCAGGTTTCTCCCTACTAGAAGTAATGGTGGTACTGGTTATCATCGGTATGATCTTATCAATCGTTGCGCCAAACATTATGGGCCAACAAGAAGAGGCAGCTTTAGATAAAGCGGGTTTAGATATTCAACAGCTTGAAGATGCAATGAACATGTACAAGCTCAAGAATAAGAAGTACCCAACGACAGAGCAGGGCTTAGAAGCACTCGTGACTAAGACGACAATTGACCCTGTACCACGTCGTTTCCCAGAGGGTGGCTTTATTTCTAAATTACCTGAAGATCCATGGGGCAATCCATATCAGCTAGTGAGCCCAGGTGAGATGGGCAAGATCGATATCTTCTCAATGGGTCCTGACGGTGAAGTGGGCACTGACGACGATATCGGCAACTGGACTGACGAAGACGAAGCGCGTTAATACTTATGCGTTTAGGCTTAGGGCAAAACATCAAGAAGGCAAAGGGCTTCAGTTTACTTGAAGTCCTTGTCGTACTTGTGATTATCGCCATGTCAGTGAAAATGGTGAGTTACACCTTTGATGATGCCGAAGCCGAAGAATTAGAAAAACAAGCGCTCAGAGTATACAGAGTAATTAATCTTGCCTCAGAGTTTGCTGTATTAAACCAAATTGAGCTTGGCTTTCACCTCGATAAAAACATCTTAGAATTTTTAGTCTTTGATGGCGAGAAGTGGGCGGTATTTGATGCCGAAGCATTATATGAACCTATTACCTTCGGCAAAGAATACAAAGTTAATTTGAATATCGAAGATTTATCTTGGTCGCAAGATAACTTACTCGAGCAAGCAAACTGGCGCGAACTTATGGGCACCAGTGATGATGAAAGCTTGCTAGAACTGAAAAAGTTAAAAGTACCGCAAGTACTTATTTTGTCTTCAGGTGAAGTAAGTGCATTCCAATTGAGTGTTGAATTGGCTGATAGCGCTTCCGAAGAAGCCAGCTACTTCATCGAAGGTGAGTTTATTGCCCCTGTGAATTTAAGGGTGGAGCCAGCATCATGATCAAAAAGTCAGCAGGTTTTACCTTGTTAGAAGTGATGGTCGCGTTGGGTATTTGTGCCATGGCAGGTATCGCGGCCATGCAAGTTACCGGCGAGCATGTTTCTCACATCGCATCAATTGAAGAACAAACCTATGCATCTTGGGTAGCAGAGAATCGTTTGGTGATGATCCGTGCTCAGGGTGATAAATGGAGTGGTAAAAATAACAATAAAGGTGAAGAAGAGCTTGCAGGTATCACATGGTATTGGCAAGAAAAAGTCACTAAAACCAATGACCCAAGTTTTGTCAAAGTTCAGGTAGAGATATTTAGCGATGCTGAATATAAAAACTCCTTGTACGATTTAACGACCTTTATTCTGAAGGGCAAGTAATGAAGTGTTATATTTGCTCAAATAGAAATCGCCAACAAGGTTTTACACTACTCGAAGTTATGATTGCCTTGGGCATTTTAGGTTTCGTCGTATTGGCAACACATCAGATTTTAAATTCTACTATTCAAGCTAAACAGGGCTCTGAAGAGGTGATCACAGAGCTTGATGCATTCAACACCACTTTTCGTTTGATGGACCAAGATTTCAATCAAATGACTAAGCGTGAAACGCGCAACGAAGCGGGTGATTTTACGCCAAGTTATATTTTGCATGGTCGCTACAACTTAGATAGTCAGTATGATGGCATTGCGTTTGTTCGTGATGGATGGACAAACCCAATTAGCTTGTTGCCTCGCTCTGAATTGCAAGCAGTTGGCTACCGTGTGGTTGATGATAAGCTTGAGCGCCTATATCGAGTGTACGTTGATCAACTCGATGGTACTGAACCTCGAAGCCAGGTTCTGCTTGAAAATATTGAAGATTTGAAGTTTGAATTTTTGGACGACAAGCAAAAATGGCAAGAAAATTGGGAAAAGAAAGCACTACCTTTAGCGGTTTCTGTGACCATCAAAATGCAAGAAATGGAGCCTATCACGCGTTTTTTCCTCACACCGGGTGATGGCAAAGTAGCGAGCAGCACATCAAACACAAATAATGGCAATAACACTGGTGGTGGGAGTACACGCCCATGAACCAGTTAAAGAATACTCGAGCACAACAACAAGGTGCTGCATTAATAATCGTGTTGTTTATCGTCGCCCTTGCAGCCGTTATCGCCGCTGAAATGGCCACAAATCTGATGATCCAAGTTCAGCGAGCGCAAAATATTCAAACCCATCAGCAAGCAAAATGGTACAGCTATGGTGCTGAAGAGCTAGTGAAGAAAGTCCTCATTGAAAGTAAAAAGAAAGATCCAGATAAAGTACATTTAGGGCAACCTTGGGCGTTAGAAGAGACGCCTTTTCCAGTTGACCACGGAACGTTAAGTGGCAAAGTAACAGATTTACAAGCCTGCTTAAATTTAAATGCCTTGCGTGCTCCGAAGGCTCAAAATGCCAGTACTAATGATACGAATCCTGCGCATAAAGCTTTTTTAGAGTTACTTAAAAATATTGAAGATTTACCTTCAGAAGAAAGTGAAGAGGCGCTGGCAGATGGGGTTTATGACTGGCTTGATCCTGACAGCATAACGTTTCGCTCTGGTGCTGAAGAAGACGAGTATATGTCGCAACGAACACCTTACCTAACAGCAAATAATTATTTTGCTTCGGTTTCTGAACTGCGTGTGATCCGAGGCTTTAACCCATTAGTCATGGAAAAGTTGCTGCCCTATGTGTGCGTCATTCCAGGCAGCGAAGAGCTAAAAATTAACGTAAACACCATTCAGCCTGAGCAAGCTTTATTAATCAGCGCGCTGATCGATGGGTTGAGTGAATCAGATGCGCAAAGCATTATCTCATCTCGCCCTGAGCAGGGGTATGACAAAGTAGAAGATTTTCTTTCTGAAGCAACAGCTCAAGGGGCTCAGAATATTAAGCAAGTAACCGATCTATTTACAGTAAATAGTGACTATTTCAAGTTGCGCGCAAAAGCCATGTTCGATGAACGGCTTTTCACAATGACCTCAATTATTCAAATAAAACAAGGTCAAGCGAGCATACTGGCGCGAAAATTTGGAGGCGTACAGTGACAGAAAAATTATTGATCCGTATTGATCAATCCGCCAAGCAGGCAATCCACTGGTTGATTTATTCAACTGAGCAACAAATTATTGCCAGTGGTGAATACAAAAAACTATCAGACTTAGCTCAATTAACAGAAAAAGCTCAAGGCAGAGAAACAACCGTATTGCTTTCTGCGTCTATGGTGCAATTGAAAACCATTGAGCTACCTACAAAGTGGAATAGAAAACTAGAACAAGCACTGCCATTTATGTTGGAAGAGCAGCTAGCCTGTGATGTTGATGATGTATTTATCGCAATAGGTGAGCCTGGCAGTAAAGATGATAAACCGACGATTAATATTGCATTATGCGAGCGAGCGTTACTCGCTAATATATTAGCAGCATTGGATGAACATCAGATTTTTGCTAAGCAAGTGTTACCAGATGCCCTGTTGCTGCCTGAGCAGGCAGAAAACGAACTCGCGGTTGTTGAGCTTGATGGTCAATGGTTATGTCGCTTAGGACAATGGCATACGTGCGTGATTGAGCCTAGTTGGGGAGCTGATTATTTACATGCTTTAGCGGCAGAGAAGATTTTTCATTATAGCCCTGCAGATGCATTACCTGAGGTTGCCCCGAAGATAGCAAAAGAAGCTGACTATGAACTGCCGCTCGCCTTGTTAGCTAAAAATTTAAATAGTACAGCGTTTAATTTACGCCAAGGTATTTTTGCTGCCAAGAAGAGTACACCACAATGGTGGAAAGATTGGCAGTCGGGTTTAATTGCAGCATCAGTGGCATTAGTTGGCTTTGTGGTTGTGCAAGGTATTCAGGTGGTAAAATTGCAAGATCAGGCGGAAAAGGTGAGAGCTGAAGCAGTTGCAACTTATCAACAAGCATTTCCAAATAAGCGAGTACGAGAAGCGTTACTTAGACGTCAAATTGAAGGTGAACTAAAAGCCATTTCAGCGACAAAACAAGGTGGCTTTTTAGAGTTAGCGGATAAGTTTGTGTCAGTTTATAGTCAAGTTAAAGACTTTCAGCCTGAAACTTTACGCTATGACCACAAACGTAATGAATTGCGTATTCGTGTAAAAGCCAAAGACTTCCAAGTGTTTGGTCAAGTTAAAACTATTCTCGAGCAAAAAGGTTTAACGGTACAGCAAGGCTCACTGAACAACGATGGTGATGCTGTGATTGGTGAAATTAGATTGCGAGGTGATGTATGAAACAACAAGCAATCAACTACTGGGGATCGCTAAAAGAGCAAGAACAGCGTTTACTTATTATAGCGGGAGCTGTTTTTATTGTATTCGTCTTAGTGATGGGAGTATTAAAGCCACTCAATAAAGCGGTTGCTGATGCGGAGCAAAAACTAAAACGTGAGCAAAACTTTCAAGTGTTTGTTGAGCAAAGCATTGCTAAATTGAAAGCAGCGGGTAGTTCTGCGCGTACATCTTCAGGTAATTTATCACAACTCGTGAATCGCAGTCGCGGTCGTTACAACGTCAATATCAGCCAAATGCAGCCAAGCAATAATAGTTTGCGAGTGAATATTGAAAACGTTGAATTCAATAACCTTGTAGCTTGGTTAGATGAGCTAGTTAATCAACATGGTGTAACCGTAGCGAATTTAGATATTTCGCAGGGTGATGAAACTGGGTATGTTCGTGTAAGTCGGCTGGTATTAGAGAAGTAGTATGAAGCAAAAAATTTATTTAGTTCTTTTATTTATATTCTCATTTTTAGCTTTTGCACTGTATCAACTTCCTGCTTCTGTAGCGGTACAAGTCGCACAAAGCTATTTACCTAAAAATGTCGCCTTTGGCAGCTTTTCTGGTTCAATTTGGCAAGGGGAAGTGAGCGAAGTTCGTGTCAATCGAGTACAGGTTTTAAATGTTCGTTGGCATGTAGAACCAATGGCTTTAGTAACCGGTAGCCTTGCTGGTAATGTGAAGTGGGGAAACCCTCGCTCGAGTGAAGAAATGTCAGGCAAGAGTAACTTCAGCTTGTCGCTTTTAAGCAACGAAGTAAACCTAAATAGTGCTGTGCTGCGTTTTGAAGTGGAGCAGTTAATAGGGCAGCTTGATTTACCTCTCCCAGTGAAAGCTGCCGGTCGAGTGATTTTTAATATCGACGAATTTCAAAGTGGCAAGCCATACTGTCAGCAAATTAAAGGTGATGTATTTAGCCCGAACATTCGTGTAGAAGGGTTGTCGGGTTGGTTCTCAATTGGAGAGCTAGGTGCTGATCTCAACTGTAAATCAGGTGACTTAGCTGCGGTTGTTCAGCCTGATAATTTATTAGGTTTGCAAGCTGATGTGCATTTAGCGGATAACTTCCAGTTTAAGGTTGCAGGTAACGTAAAGCCTGATGCTTCATTGCCAAAAGAGGTGCATGATGCGGTTAAATTCTTAGGTCGTCCTGATGCGCAGGGCCGTTATCCGGTGAACTTGTAGGACTTGTTATGTTAGAGTTTTCGTTTACAGCGCAACATAAAGCGTTGCTCACCGATTATTTATCTAGCACAGAGCTTGCTCTGCCTTATGCTGTTTGTGAAGGCTACCTGTTTGCAATCATTTGCAGCCCTGCAGGTATTGAAATGGAGCAATGGTTAACGACTGTCAGTGGTGGTGATGAGCAAATTGCAGAAGAGCATGTTTTTGCTTTAATGGCACTGCATCACGATATCAGTGAGCGCGTTTTTTCAGGTCAATTCCAGTTGCCATATGCGTCAAAAGCTGTAGTTGAGTTGCAACAATGGAGCCAAGGCTTTTTAGCGGGGATTGAGCACTTTTATGCTGAGCTAGTTAATAGCGTAGTATTAAATGATGAGCTCAAGCAAGCATTGATCAGTAGCACAGAGCAACTAGGTTTTTTCGCTCTAGAGCAGTCACAAATTGCAGCTTACTGTGATGCCAATAATGTTGAGCTAAATAGTTTTTGTCAGCAGCAACATGCAATCGCGAATGAGTTTGCCATGGCTTATGTGCAACTAGTAGAAAACGCGGCTGTTGAAAGTGGCTTGTATGATGAAGAGGGATAAAACCTGAGAGTCTACTGTTGGGTAAGCGAGCGCTTACCCAAGCTCTAATTCAATACTCGTACAGCCTTTCGCACAACTTACCCAACCTTTATTTTTATCTTGTCCATTTAGGTCTAATTGCAGAGGCTTGTTGCATTGCTCACATAACAAGGTTTGGCCTTTGCTCAGTTTCTTAAGTATATTCTTGTGCTGGTTAAATGCTGCGGCACGCTGCTTATTAAAAGCGTCAATATCTAGCTTCATCACAACGACTTTCCTTCAAAAATAGATTCACCGGCAATTTTACAAATGACATTCAGCTTATTACCGTAAAAATAGAGATTCAGATCGTTTTCTTTGCAGTAACGAAGGTGGAAGGCCTTTAATTTATCATCGGTTCCTAACGCATCATTTAAATACTCTAATTCTGTTTCATCTAACTCTAGTTTTTGCGAAATTTGTGTTCTGGCGATTTTAGCTGAAGTGCTTCTCGCTACTTTACTTTGTTCGCTCAGCAAGCTCACACCTTCACCTAATAGTGCTTCTCTTGGCTCTTTAATAGCCGGATGATCGATAGTAAAAAGTGCTAGAATAACAACCACAAGCAACAAAAACTTTTTCATTGGATACCGTAATATTGATCTAAATAGGAAGAAACAGTTATGAGTGTAATAAAATGGGGCTTTTAAAAGCAAGTGATTAAGTTATAAACACAGTGCAAATTTGTGCCTGCTTCAGGAAATTTCAATAATTTCTGAACCAATTGTACCCAGCTTGAGTTTGCTTGCATATAATATCCTTATAGATAAAAAGGTCACTGTAGCAAGTACCTGTCGATCACTGCCAAAGGAGCCGAGATGGACAAACAAATAAAAGTAAAAAACATTCCGAGCGATGTAAAAATACAAAAGCCGGAGCTCCAGCCTGATAGGTTTAATCCTCGAAACCGTATTTATGTGCGCGCAGTTAAAGGTCTACACCAACAACTTCGCAAGCGTTTAGGGTTTATTGGTATGCTGGCGTTTATGCTCATGCCTTGGATTAACTTTGAGGGTCATCAAGCTGTTTATTTTGATCTCTTTGAGCAAAAATTTAATATTTTCGGATTAACGCTGATGCCGCAAGATTTAACTGTGCTGGCGTTTTTCCTTATGATAGCTGCATTTGCACTGTTTGTGGTGACCACGTTTTATGGTCGTGTTTGGTGTGGTTACACTTGTCCACAAACCGTTTGGACCTTTATCTTTTTGTGGTTCGAAGAGAAGTTTGAAGGCAGCGCCAATCAGCGTAAAAAGCTCGATAGCCGAAAAATGGACTTTGATAAATTTTGGCGAAAAACAGCAAAGCATAGTAGTTGGATTTTGTTTTCATTATGGACCGCCATTAGTTTCGTTGGCTTTTTTACCCCTATTCGCGAATTAGTACCAGATTTACTTACTTGGAATGCGGGTAGCTATGCGGTCATCAGCATTGTTGTTTTTGCGGCATGTACCTACGGTAATGCCGGATGGATGAGGGAAATTATGTGCTTACATATGTGTCCTTATTCTCGTTTTCAATCTGCGATGTTCGATAAAGACACCTTTACCGTGAGCTATGATGCGCAAAGAGGTGAGTCACGTGGTCCTCGTTCTCGTAAGCAAGACCCTAAAGCAATGGGCTTGGGTGATTGTATTGACTGTAATCTGTGTGTTCAGGTATGTCCTACAGGCATCGATATTCGTAATGGTTTGCAATACGAGTGTATCAACTGTGGTGCATGTATAGATGCGTGTGATGGGGTGATGGATAAAATGAATTATCCTCGAGGTTTAATATCTTATACAACAGAGCGCAACTTAGAAACGCCAGATAATAAAACCAAAGCATTCCGTGGCAAGCTAGCAGGGTACTTATTAATCATGACAGTGTTAATTGCTGCACTGGTAGTGAATATTGCGATGCGTAAGCCAATGGAGCTCGATATTATTCGTGATAGAAATCAGCTTTACCGGGTTAATTTCGATGGTTTAGTTGAAAATACTTATACCTTAAAAGTAATCAATAAAACGCAGCAAGCACAACAGTATGATATTGCGGTTGAAGGGCTAAATAACTTTAATGTGTTGGGGAAACTAGCGGTTGAAGTTCAGGCGGGTGAGTCTATGAATGTGCCACTTTCTGTGATCATTGACCCTTATGACCTGAAAAAGCCAGTGACGGAATTCCATTTCAGAGTTCAAGTTAAAGGCGATCCAACAGTGTCATTATCACAGCCTACCAACTTCTTTAAAGGCAAATAATTAGATACACTAATTAAACTAAGCAAAAAGCGGGTATTCCCCGCTTTTTTAATGCCAAATGAGGAATACATGAGCGAGTTTAGTTTTGCGAATTTAAATCCAGATCGTATCTTGGATGCCATAGAAAGCATTGGGGTTTACCCTGAAACAGGCTTGCTACCTTTGAACAGTTATGAAAATCGCGTTTATCAGTTCAAAGCCGAAGACGGTAAGCGTTATGTCACTAAGTTTTATCGTCCAGAGCGCTGGAGTGAGGTGCAAATAAAAGAAGAGCATGCTTTTGCATTTGAACTCGCTAGTGAGGAAGTGCCTATCGTCGCGCCAGTTAAAATAGCAGGTGAAAGTTTATTCGAGCATGCCGGTTATAAATTTGCGCTCTTCCCTAGTGTCGGTGGCCGCCAGTTTGAAATTGACAATTTAGACCAGCTTGAAATGCTTGGCCGTTATATCGGACGACTGCACCTAGTTGGTAAGAGTAAACCATTCCAGCATAGGCTGAGTATTAATACCCAGAGCTACTTATTCGATGCCAAGGATGTCATTCAGAACAGTAAGCTTGTGCCAGTACATTTAGAAACCGCGTTTTACACTATTTTAGAGCAGGTTATTTCGCAAACAGCGCAAATGTATCATGTTGATAAGCCTATTCGTTTGCATGGTGATGCACATGCTGGCAATATTCTCTGCACAGGCGGTTCACTGACCTTAGTGGATTTAGATGATTGTCGCTCAGGCCCTGTAATCCAAGATTTATGGATGATGCTCAACGGTGATAAAAACGAGCAATTAGTTCAGCTCGATACACTATTGATGGGGTATGAAGAATTTAACTCTTTTGATGCAAAAGAGCTGCAACTTATAGAACCACTGCGTGCGATGCGAATGGTGCATTACATGGGGTGGTTAGCAGCCAGGTGGGAAGATCCAGCATTTACACGGAACTTTTCTTGGTTTGCAACAGACAAATACTGGGAGCAGCAGATTTTGGCATTAAAAGAACAGCTTGCAGCGTTACAAGAACCTGCATTACAACTGTTTCCATAAAAAAATTGAGAAATAACTATGTTAAAAGCGTTAAAACTATCCATTCTATTTTTCTGTTTGCCGTTATTAGCTATGGCTGCAGAATTTGACTTTAAAGAAGGTGTGCACTACCAAACCTTAACTACTCAAAAAAGTGAGCAAGCAAAAGTGACTGAGTTTTTCTCTTTTTACTGCCCGCACTGCTTCCGTTTTGAACCTGTAGCTAAGGCGTTAGAGCAAAGCTTACCTGAAGGTGCTGTGTTTGAAAAAAGTCATGTAAACTTCTTAGGTGGTTTGCCTGCGCAAGTGCAAAGTAATTTGAGTTATGCCTATATCGTTGCAAAGCAAATGGGTAAAGGTGAAGAAATTGCTGCGAAAATTTTTGATAGCATCCATGTAAAAAAAGCGCCATTAAATGACATTAAAGATGTGAAAAAACTTCTAGATATTAATGGTATTAGCGAAAAGCAGTTTGATGCTGCATTAGCAAGTATGCCTGTGATTGCTGCTGAAAAGCTAATGCAAGACGACCAAAATCGCTTTTCAAAAGCGGGCGCACTATCAGGCGTTCCAACTTTTATCGTCAGTGATAAATACAAAGTAAATACCAACAGTTTACAAAGCCAAGAGCAATTCAACGCATTGGTTAAACATTTATTAGCAAAATAATACGGAGAATAAGATGTTAAAGCTAATTAAAGCCGCTGCGCTGGCACTCATGCTTCCTGTAGTTGCAAATGCAGCTCAGTTTGAAGAGGGGGTACACTACGAAGTGGTTGCCGAGCGTGGCACTAAGAAACCAGAAGTGACAGAGTACTTCTCATTTTTCTGCCCTGCATGTAATGCGTTTGAGCCATTGATCGCCCAGGTAAAGCCTAAACTAAATGAAGGCGTAAAGTTTAAAAAGAGCCATGTAGACTTCACAGGTCCCCGAGATCCAGAAGTACAAAAGATTATGGCTCAAGGCTTAGCGCTGGCTGAAGTGTTACCACAAAAAGATAAAATCATTGCTGCAATCTTCACGCATATCCATGGTAAGCGTAATAAGATCAATGAACTTGCAGATATGAAAGACATCTTCGTTGCACAAGGTGTTGAGGGTGATAAATTCGATAAATTGTACAAAAGTTTTGCTGTACGTACTAAGACTTCAAAAATGGCGCGTATGCAACAAAAGTGGTCTGAAAAGCGTGCGCTTACGGGTGTGCCAACGTTTATCGTAAATGGTAAATATAAGCTGCGTTTACGTGAGTCAAAAACCACGACTCCAGAGCAGATCAGTGCATTAATTAATTATTTAGCTGCTAAATAATTAATCATGAATTGAAATAGAGCCTCGCACTTGCGAGGCTTTTTTATTGGAAACGACATGCATAAAATTTTGGTTTCAAGTTGCTTACTCGGACAGCCCGTCCGCTATGACGGGCAATCAAAAGGACTAAAAAATGATATTCTGACCCGGTGGCAGCAAGAAAAGCGAGTTGTTGCGTTTTGCCCTGAAGTCGCGGGTGGGTTACCAACCCCCAGGCCACCTGCAGAGATCAATGCCGAAAGGGTGATCACGACAACAGGTGAAGATGTCACTAGTGAATTCCAGCTGGGTGCTGAAAAAGCACTCGCATTATGTAAAGCGCAACAAATCAAATTTGCGTTGTTGAAAGAATCTAGCCCTTCATGTGGTCGAAATACTATTTACGATGGGTCGCATAAGGGAGCTAAAGTAGCTGGAATGGGTTTAACTGCTGAAAAGTTGGTAAAAGCAGGTATGCAGGTTTTTAGTGAAGAACAATTACCAGAGCTGATCTGTGCTCTGGCAATTGCTGAAAAGAATTAAAAATTATTTCCGCTGAAGAAATACACCAGACTCAACATGATGTGTATATGGGAACTGGTCGAAAATCGCAATGCGAGATACAGAGTGTGTTTCGCATAGCATGTCTAAATCACGCTCTAGTGTGTCTGGGTTACATGAGATATAAATGATGTTGTCGTAGTTAGACACCAAGCGGCAAGTGAGTTCATCCATACCAGCACGAGGTGGATCAACCAAAATGGTTTGGCAGTTGTAGTCTTGAAGGTTAATGCCATTTAATCTTGAGAATTGGCGTTCACCTTTCATTGCCTGCGTAAACTCTTCACTCGACATACGAATGATATCTAAATTCTCAACCTTATTCGCCGCGATATTAATTTGCGCCGAGTTTACCGAAGATTTAGAGATTTCAGTCGCTAGCACTTTATTAAAGCTACCCGCTAAAGCAATTGAGAAGTTACCGTTACCACAATATAGCTCAAGTAAATCATTCTCCAGTGGTGCACAAAGGTCTTGCGCCCATTCCAGCATCTTCTCATTTACTTTCGCATTTGGCTGCGTAAAGCTATTTTCAACTTGCTGGTACTGATACGTTTGACCATTTACAGTTAGTTGCTCTGTGACAAAATCATTGCCTAACACAATCTTTTGCTTACGAGCACGACCAATAAAGTCAATTTTATAGGTTTTCTGTAGCTCAGTACGTAGTGCATTGATTTCAGTTAACCATTCATCATCAAGTTGTTTGTGATAAAGCAGACTTACCAGGATCTCACCACTTAGCGTCGATAAATAATCGATTTGGAAAAGCTTGCGGCGCAGAATTTCGTTATGACGTAATTTCTCCATCATAACTTGCATGATTTCGCTAATAAGTGGCGCGGCAGGGTCAAATGTTTCCACACGAATTTTTTGTTTGCTCTCTTGGTCAAACATAATGTGGTAGAGATCGTCACCATCGTGCCATACTCTAAATTCAGCACGTTGACGGTATTGCGTTTTTGCTGATTCAAAGACTTCAAGCTCTGGTGCGTTAAAGCGAGCAAATTGAGCACTAATACGCGTTTGCTTTTCAGCAAGCTGCTGTTCATAAGTGGCGGTATCAATAGTGATGACTGGCATAGTTAAACTGACCTTACAAATTCGAGAGCGGGTATTGTAGGGGGCATAGGTGATTTGTCCAGTTTCTCGCTAAAATTTGTTGTTTTTTTATACTAAACACTCAAGTGTTATTAATATTTGCCGATAAGCAGAAAATAACCGAGCATATGCTTGGCTATCACTATTTCTGGGAGACAGATCATGAAAATAGGGCAACTTAACCAGCTTCTTAATCCAGCTATGGCAAATAAGGCGAATAATAAAGCTGCCTTAAAGCCGACCATGCATTTAAACCCAGATAGTTATCATGGTGATAAGAGTAAAATTGCGGCTAAATTATTAGATGATAAATTGGCAGAAGCTTTAGGTATTGAAAAGCCAGAGAAAGAGAAGAAGCCATTATTTGATTTTGAAGCTATCGTTAAAAATGTACTCGACTTTGTCAAAGGAGCAGTTAATAAAGCAAAAGCCGATGGCAAAGATGATGATACTTTAAAAGATATGCTAGGAGCTGCACGAAAAGGTGTCCAAATGGGCATTGATGAAGCCACTTCAGAGTTAAAAGAAAGTACGCTTTTTAATGATGACATTGAGCAAGGTATAGAAAAATCCCGAGAAGGTATATTTAAAGGGCTCGATGATTTTGAAGAAGAGTTGTTCAACCCTAAACCAACTTATATGCAGGTGAGCGCAGCGCAGTATGCAAGTTTGGCGAATCAAGCTGAGTATAGCTTCACCACGGCAGAAGGCGATGAAGTAACCATTTCATTAAGCGATGCACGTTCAAAAGGGCAGGCTGCCAGCTATGCTCAAAACGGTGATAATTATGGTCTGGCTGTATCAGAGCAGTCTAGTGAAGAAATAAGTTTTTCGATTAGTGTGAATGGCGAACTGAATAAAGAAGAGCAAAAAGCCATCAATGAAATGATGAAAGACATTCGTAATGTCAGTGATGCGTTTTTCTCAGGGGAATATGATGATGCATTTGAAAAAGCATCTGCATTAAATATAGAGAGCGACCAAATTACCAACTTCACGATGGATTTACGTCAGACAAAAACAACTGCTGCAATTGCACAATACCAGCAAGCTAACCCCATAAAAGAGTTGGAGCAAGCGTTCCAGCCTCTTGATAAACAACTAGAGAATATTCATTCAGAAGGTAAAGCGTTAGGCATTGAAAAGCAATTACCAGATATCATGGCGTGGATGAACGATGGACAAGCAAGAATGGCTCAACTTTTAGATTATGCGCAAGGCTTCTTCAATCAACTCGATAATAAGTCTGAGAAATCAGCTTAAGCGACTTGGCAAGCCATATAAGCTCGGGCAAACTTGCACCTCAATTTAGAGGAGTCATAGTTTGCCGCATATTTTAGTTTTTGATTCAGGTATCGGAGGGACAAGTGTCCTAACACATATCCAAAATACACTACCAATGGCAGACTATACCTACATTATGGATAATGCCTTACTGCCCTACGGTCTGCAGACAGAAGAAACAATCCAAAACAGACTTGCAAGCCTCGTCAATAAAATAAGCTCAAATTTTTTTGGGGTAGTTGATTTAATTGTTATCGCTTGCAATACAGCCTCAACTTACGCTCTGGCACATATTCGTCAGTTAACTTCAACTCCTATTGTTGGTGTGGTACCAGCAATTAAGCCAGCGGCACAGATCAGTGATGCAAAGCATATTGCCTTATTAGCAACGCCGGCTACCTCCAAGAATCAGTATACGCAATCGTTAGTGAGTGAATTTGCGAGTGATTGCCAAGTGGGCTTCTACCATTCAACAGAGCTAGTTAGGCTAGCAGAGCGCAAATTTTGGTTAAATGAAGATGTACGAGAGGCTGTGAATAAAGAGCTATTATCTATTAGGGTCGATAATCGAGCGGATGTCCTGATACTAGGTTGCACGCACTTTCCAATATTGAAGTGTGAAATAACAGAGTTTTATCAGGCGCAATGTGTATTAGTTGACTCAGGAACTGCAATAGCAAAAAGAGTGAAGCATTTATTGGTTGGCAGTATAGATGAAGCAGAAATAAAAAAGCCGCTACAGTTTTATGCAACGGCTTTAGATAATGTCCCTGCTATTACGGGGTACGATGTGAAAAGTTTATATCTCTAACTTGCAACTGCTTCTTCAGATGTCTCTGGTTTTTGTTTTGCTGCTCTAACCTTCAACGTACGTTGCTGGAATTCTTTTTCATTCAATGCTGCAATGGCTTTATCTGCATCAGTTTCTGCCATCTCCACAAAACCGAAACCACGACGTTTACCTGTATTTTTATCTTTTAATAAACGAACGTTGAATACGCGGCCTTGTTCAGAGAAAAGCTCTCGAACGACACTTTCATTTGCCTTGTAAGGTAAGTTACCTACATAAAGCGTTTTTGTTTTTACTTCAGCATTGTCTGATTGTGGAGTTACATTACTTGCTGATAAAACAGTTGCAATGAAACCACCGATGAGTGTGCCAATAGAAAAAGTAGCACCAAGATTAAGAGAAGAGTCTGCAAGAAGAGCATTAGCAGCAAAATAGCCGATTATCGCAATTGCTAAAACAATAAAAAGAGACTTTTGTTGAGTTGGGTTCATAAGGATCTACCAATATACAATGGGTATACAATAATTTAACAAACGAGCTGCTATCTTAGCGTCTTAAAATGTTTAAGCAATAATTAAAAAGAGAAATTAGCGATTAGAAGTGTGTAAATAGGGTGTTTTTTGCTCTAACGTGGTGGTTTTGTTTTCTTTTTGAGCGGTTAAACACATTTCTTAAAATTAATTGAAAAAAGGGGTTGCGCACTTTTAATTTCTCCCTATAATGCGCACCCACTGACACGGGGCGAGACGCTGAAAAGCAAATCAAAACGATGTCGAGTCAAATAAAACTTAATCTTAAAAACTTTCTTTATGAAAAAGATTAAAATTAAGTGTTGACATAAAAAGTGAAGTCGTTATTATGACGCTCCACTTCGCAGCAAGGCTGCGGTAACTAACCAAACGTTAGTTACACTGTTCTTTAAAAATATGAAGCAATCATCTGTGTGGGCACTCGTACAGATTGAGTTCTAACAGCTCTTGATTCAGGAGCAAAAAATTTAGAGTCTCAAATGTAACTGAGTGACTTCATAGTCAATTCGATTCGAAAGAATCAAAATCAGAATTCATTGAGCATGGTTTGAAGTTTACTTCAAACAAAAAACTTTTAATTGAAGAGT